>OCJR01000006.1_pt1 | contig 492988 bp, 440 predicted proteins | sample 1480741 | NCBI WGS metagenome assembly OCJR01 (sample SAMN05301480, study PRJEB22388) | human oral metagenome | isolation source: Infant 1 DOL 23 oral | host: Homo sapiens | place: USA: Pittsburgh, Magee-Womens Hospital of UPMC | collected 2013/2014 | reverse complement strand
GACCCCATACCGAACTCAGAAGTGAAACGCCGATGCGCCGATGGTAGTGTGGGGCTTCCCCATGTGAGAGTAGGACACCGCCAGGTAGTGAATGTGAACCCCGAGCTGAATAGCTTGGGGTTTTTGTTTATGGAGTTTTATTATATTTGAATTTGATAAGTTAAAGTGCGGTAGAAAGTTAGTCTGTTTTTACGTAAAGAATATATAAAAAGGAGCTTATCCCCATTATCTGGGGATAGACTCCTTTAATCTTTTAAGAAAATAGCTTATTCCAGAAAGAACAAACAAATTCTCTTTCTTCTATAAATTCTGAATCATCAACAATGACAGGCTTTCCTAATAAGTTTAGGTGATGGATTTTATTACGTAGTGTCACGTAGCAGGATTTGAGCTTTTCACACTCTGCTAGAGAAATAATGTGATATTCTGCCATTGAATCAAAGATACGGACGTTATCAGACCATTTTGTTAATATTGGATTAGCTGGGGCATTTGCGAGCATCAGATACTGGGCGATAAATTCAATATCGGTAATGCCGCCACGATCTGTTTTGATATTAAAAAAGCCTTCTTTTGTATGAGATAGATGTTCGTACATTTTTTCACGCATGTCTCTTACTTCAATTTTTAGCTGATTAATATCTCTTTGAGCAGAAAGTACATTACAGCGAATTTTTTCAAATTCTGCTTTTAATTCAGTTTCACCAAAAATAGCACGGCTACGGACAAGCGCTTGTTTTTCCCAAGTCCATGCTTCATTGAGTTGATAGTTTTCAAATGCTTGAAGCGAACAGCCTAATAAGCCCGCATCACCTGAAGGTCGTAATCGCATATCAACATCGTAAAGTACGCCTGCACTGGTATTCATACTAAAGATGCTGACAATTTTTTGAGCCAATCTCAAATAGAATTGATTGCTATCAATGGATTTCTTTCCACCAACAGTCAGGCTTTCAACGGCTTGATATAAAAAGACTAAATCTAAATCGGATTTATACCCGAGTTCAATTCCGCCTAGTTTACCGTAGCCAATGACTAAAAAGCCTTTTTCTGTTTTACCTACTAGATGTTCCGGTACACCAAAGCGTTGACTGACTTGTTGCCAAGCAAAATTGACAACGGCATCAATGATTGCTTCAGCCAGATAAGTGAGATGATCGCTCACTTTCATAACAGGCAGTACGCCAAGAATATCTGCCGCTGCAACGCGTAATAAAATAGACTGTTTGAATTGGCGTAAACCGTCAATAAATTGTTCTTCATCATCTTGCGGTAATCGCAGCATATATTGCTTCAATTCATCAGGATATTGTGTGAACGGCAATGGATTACGTAGCGCTTCAGTATTTAATAATTCATCGAGTAGAATAGGGAAACGAGCGACTTGTTCGGCAATCATCTGTGATTGCGCACATAGTTCAATAAGCTGCTCAATGGCTTGAGGATTTTCTAAGAGTAATTCTAAATACGTCGTTCTACTCGCAATTTTATCGACAATGTTGAGGATGCGTGGCAATAAAGTGCGGTAATTTTTTTGTTCAAATATTTGAGTGAAGATATTTGGTAATAAGTGAGCTAGAACTTCTCGACCTCTAGAGCCAATAACACGGCGCGCAAGCCCCTCTTTGAATTGAATAAGTTTATCTAAGATATCGGAAATTGCGTCATCATCAATGTGATTATCAACCAACATTTGTTCAATGTCATCAAGATCACTTTCTAAAAAATCAATCCACCGATTATTGTCATCGGTACGTTCATCTTTTTCTTCACCAATTAATGCATCAAAAACTGACCGCACTTTTTGTTGGTGTGCTTGTAGTATTTGATAGAAATCATCCCAGTTTTCAATTGGATAAGATTTCATCGTAGTTTGATTGTTCTCATCTAAGCGAGTGTATTCTCGACAAGCGACCATTAATCTAAGGCGATTTTCTTCATCAGTTGGGAGAAGTTGCGTTTGTTGATCATCAATAGCTTGTAGTACGTTTTCAGTACGACGAAGGAAGATATAAGCGTCTCTTAATTCATGATATTGTTGAGGCGTAATTAAACCAAGATCCCGTATTTCGGGCAGAAGTTTAAGCAATTCATGTTGTTGGAGCTTAATCTCACGTCCACCACGAATCAGTTGAAAAACTTGCACAATAAATTCGATTTCTCGAATCCCGCCTGCGCCTAGTTTAATATTGTCTTTTAAGCCACGACGACGCACTTCACGCTCAATTTTACCTTTCATTTCACGTAAAGCTTGAATCACACTAAAATCAATATAGCGTCGATATACAAAGGGACGAAGTAATTGTTGCAAGGTTTTTACATTAGGATCTTGTGCATCAGCGCCTAAAATACGCCCTTTGATCATAGCATAGCGTTCCCAGTCTCGCCCTTGATCTTGGTAATATTGCTCCATCGCAGAAAAACTTAAGGCAAGCGCACCGCTGTCGCCAAAAGGACGAAGGCGCATATCCGTACGATAGACAAAGCCATCTGGCGTAAATTGATCCAAAGCATTGATAAGACGTTGTCCTAAACGGGTAAAGAATTTCGCGTTATCAACGGCTCGTCTTGCCCCAACAGTTTCACCTTGTGAAGGGTAGGTGAAAATTAAATCAATATCAGAGGAGAAATTTAGCTCAAAACCACCTAATTTTCCCATACCCAGAATATAGAGTTGCTGAGGATTGCCATTTTCATCACAAGGCGTGCCCATTTCTTCGCAAGCTTGTTTGTACAGCCAATCTCTTGCACCGATGATAAGACTTTCAGCAAGTTGAGAAAGACGAATAAAAATTTCTTCTACGGTGGCAAGATTCAAGCTTTGACAGAAACTGAGTTTCGCCATTTCTTGATTACGAAAATCTCGTAGCGTTTTGTAAAGCTGTTCTTCGTTTTGGATAGTGGAGAGTTGGTCAGCTAAACGGCTAGCGTAATGTTGACAATCTGAAAGTTGAGGAGGAGTTTGCCACCATTGAGCTAAAAAGTGCGGGTGTTTTTTTAAGACTTTTTCCAAGAAATCAGACAGACTAATGGCATAGTTGATTTGTCCGATTGGTGTTGTGAGATCGGCTACGTCTCGTTCGATTTGTTGGGGTATTTCATCAAGATTCATTGCAGGGAAATGTTGGCAAAGCACTTCGCCAAGTTGAATGAGTTTTTCAGTCGAAAGCGGAAGTGAAAGCGCCATAATTTACCCCTTAAAATGTTCGTCAATCTTGCGTAGTACGATTTCTTTGGCTTGTTGCGGTTGCAGACTATCTAGCCAATTTACTGGTGTTTTCCAGCCGCGCAGCCAGGTGATTTGTCGTTTGGCTAATTGGCGAGTCGCACAAATGCCACGGAAGACCATTTCTTCATGATCATAGTCACCACGTAAATATTCCCACATTTGGCGGTAGCCCACACAGCGGATAGAAGGCAAATCTGGATGGAGATCTTCTCGTTGATAGAGTTTTTCAACCTCTTCTTGGAAACCTAATTCGATCATTTTATGGAAACGTTGTTCGATACGTTGATGTAATACCGCACGATCTTCTGGTGCAATCGCGAATTGTAAAAATTGATAAGGCAATTCTTCGCCTTTTTGTTCGGTTAATTCCGTTAATGATTTACCCGTTAAATAGAATACTTCTAATGCGCGATTAATGCGTTGTGAATCATTTGGATTAATACGCTCTGCTGAAATAGGATCAATTTTTTGTAATTCTTGATGAAGAGCTGGCCAGCCAAGTTCTTGCGCTTTTTCTTCAATTTCTAAGCGTAAATTTTCATCAGCTGATGGAAGAGGAGAAAGTCCTTCAATCAATGCTTTGTAATACAACATCGTGCCACCAACCAAAAGTGGAATTTTGCCTTGCGCGGTAATATCAGCCATTTCTCTGAGCGCATCGTCACGAAAATTCATCGCAGAATAACTTTTAGCGGGATCTAAAATATCGATTAAGCGGTGAGGAGCAAGAGCAAGTTCTTCTTTAGAAGGCTTTGCCGTACCAATATCCATGCCTTTATAAATTAATGCAGAATCGACACTGATCACTTCCACTGGCAGGCTTTGACGTAATTGAATAGCAAGATCTGTTTTTCCTGAGGCCGTCGGTCCCATCAGAAAAAGTGCGGTTGGTTTGGAGTCAGTTTTTTGTGTCATATTACAAATCAGTTAAAAAAGGCTGCCAGTTAATCGGTTTCAGTAATGTATTAAATTTTTCTTGATGAGCTTTATTCAGTAAGCGTTCCGTTTCGCTTAATAAGCTGACCGCATCCGCTAACACTTGAATCGGTTTTACCTCTAGCGTCTGACAAAGTGCGGTCAGAAAATCAGACATATTTTCTAGATGTTCAGCAAGTAGGCTCACCACACATTTTTGTAAATTTTGTGTACGTAAAACCGTAGGCACTTTGTTTAGAGTGAGACGTAGCTGGGCTTCATTTTCAATAAATTCAAAACCACTTTGTTGGAAAAAAGCTTTTTGTTTTTTCCATTGTTCAAATTGTTTTTCATCTAAGCGGAAAATAATCGGAATGAGCAACGGCTGTTGTGAAATTTCACTTTGTTGTAAGGTTAATTCATAATTTAAGGTTTGCAATTTAGCTAATGACATCAAATAAAACTGCTGATTTTGTTGTAAAAGCAATGCTTTATTTTCAATTAATGCTAATGCGCGTAAATAGCCCGTTTCACTTGCCTGTGGAAGTTGTTGTTCAATGACAGGTGTTGTTAAAAGTTGAGAATTTTCCGCAGGACGTACTAATTCACCATATAAGCGTTGTTCCGTCTTTGTAGGTTGTTCACGATAACCATATGACGGAACGTACTCACTACGGTTTGAAAAGTGTGGCCGATTTTCTGATTGTTTTTCGCGAGGCTGATGATGATTCGAAGCGAAAATATTGTGTCCCGCTGCCGCCCGATTGGGTTTCGGTTCATAGTTAGGTTTATATGAAGCCAAAGGCTCTCTTGCCTCATTTATCGCTGGAGCTAAATCCAATTCAGCTTGAGGAATAATATTGAGCGCATTTGTTACGCCTTGGCAGATAAAGTCATGAATTAAGCGAGCTTGATGGAAACGAACTTCATGTTTTGTAGGGTGTACGTTGACATCGACATCATGTGGATTGAGGTCGATAAATAGCACAAACGCAGGATATTGTTCAGTATGCAAATGTTCTGCATAAGCTTGGCGAATCGCGTGGGTGATCACTTTATCACGCACCATTCGTCCATTGATATAGCAATAGCTCAAATCATTTTGAGAACGTGTAAACTCAGGTGTCGCCACCCAGCCAGAAAGATGCAGATCATCATGTTTCCAATCAATGCGCAAGGCATGTTGAACAAAATCATCGCCACAAATGGCGGCAACGCGTTTTAGTTGTTGTTCTTCATTCGTTGCAGGACGATATTGTCGAATAATTTTGCCGTTATGTGTGAGCGTAAAAGCAATATTAAATTTTGCTAAAGCAATTCGGCGAATGACTTCATCAATATGAGCAAATTCTGTTTTATCAGTGCGTAAGAATTTACGGCGAGCAGGCGTGTTAAAAAAGAGATTCGCGACTTCAACTGTTGTGCCGATTGGATGAGACGCGGGTTTAATTGTAGTTTCCATCTCTCGCCCTTGTGCATAAACCTGCCACGCTTCATTTTGCTCTGCAGTGCGAGAGGTAAGTGTGAGACGAGAAACCGAGCTGATACTGGCTAGGGCTTCACCACGAAAACCTAAACTTAAAATGGCTTCGAGATCATCAAGATCGGCAATTTTACTGGTTGCATGTCGAGCCAGTGCGAGGCTTAATTCTTCTTTAGGAATGCCACTGCCATTATCTCGAATACGAATCAGGCTAGCGCCGCCGTTTTCGATATCGATATGAATTTTATTGGCTCCAGCATCAAGGCTGTTTTCCACCAATTCTTTCACCACAGAAGCAGGGCGTTCGACCACTTCACCTGCGGCAATTTGATTAGCCAGCTGTGGAGAAAGAATTTTGATTGCCATAGGATTCCTTATTTTTCTTTAAGTTTGATTTTTTGCCCAGTCACGACTTTGCCGTTTTTCAATGTTGGATTCAGTTTTAAAAGACGATTAACCGGTACATTGTATTCACGAGAGATAGCATAGATAGTTTGATCGGCTTTCACTGTATGGTAAAGCGGGATTTCTTTCTTATTATCATCTTTCTTCTCATTTCCTTTTGAAGAAGTGTCTTTTTTATCGTTACCTTTTTTCTCAGGCTCTTTTTTATTCTCAGCTTTTTCTTGTTTTTGATCTTTTTTAGAAACGGCTTTTTCAGCTTCAACAATCTTGCTGTTTTTTCCTTTGTTATCGGCTTTGGCTTTATCATCCGATTTAGGTTTTTCTTCTACCTTTTTACCTTTGCCGTTATCAGGAATTTTAATGGTTTCATTCAACCAAAGTTCTTTGCGTTTCAGTTTATTTAACTCAATAATTTCCCTGACTTTCACATCATATTTGTTCGCCAGGCTACCAATGCTTTCACCTGGTTTCACTTTATGGCGAATACCGCTGTCTTTGACATCGGAAGTGTGGTCTGATTTTTCGGTGTTTTTCTCTTCTTTTTTAGTTGGTTCTTCCGCTTTTTTGCCTTTGCCATTATCAGGAATTTTAATGGTTTCATTTAGCCAAAGTTCTTTGCGTTTCAGTTTATTTAACTCAATGATTTCACTGACTTTGACATCATATTTGTTCGCCAGGCTACCAATGCTTTCACCGGATTTCACTTTATGGCGAATACCGCTGTCTTTGACATCGGAAGTACGGTCAGATTTTTCATTGTTTTTATCGTTTGATTTTGTTGATTTGCTGTCTTGCTCATCACTAGGTGGAACGGCAATTGCTTTTAAATTACCATTACGATAAGCAACCAAACCTTCGTAAATCATATAAGCAATACGACGACGATAAGCAATGGTATTCAGTTTCTGTTCTTCTTCCATATTGGAAAGGAAACCTGTTTCCACCAGAACAGAAGGAATATCGGGTGAACGCAATACGCCAAGGCTCGCATGTTGTGGAGTGTTGCGACTTAATGAGGTCACGCGAGCAAAGCGACGTAAAATGCTGTTGCCGAGTTCATAACCTGTGCGTTGGCTGTGGCCAAATTGTAGGTCGAGTACAGTTTGATCTAAATATTTGTCATTGTTATTGGAAAGTACTTTTCCTGCGCCGCCTAAAAGCTCAGAGCGTTTTTCATCATCTTCTAACCATTGACCCATTTCATCGTTGGCACGGCGATTGGACAGCACCCAAACAGATGCGCCACGTTGGTCTGAATTAAGAGAGGAGTCCGCATGGATAGACACGAGAAAATTTGCTTTGTATTTACGTGCAATTTCAGAGCGTTCTGGCACGGAAATGTAGTAATCGCTACTGCGTGTTAAAACGCCTTTGAAATTAGGATCTTTATCTAATAAGGCTTTTAATTCTCGCGCGATAGAAAGGGTGACATTCTTTTCATAAATGCCGAGATTTTTTCCGATAGCACCGGGATCTTTACCACCGTGGCCAGGATCAATCGCAATTGTCCATTGTGGGGCGGCAAATACGGTAGTAGAAATTAGAGAAAATATTCCAAAAAGAAACGAAAATTTTGCTTTCATGTAAGTCAGTTTTATAGTTGTGTCAAAATATGCTCGCCCACTGAGTTTTGAGCAATTAGCGTAATGTTGCGAGCATCGTCGTAATAATCAATATTCACCAGTAAATCAGCCTCAGGCAGAATACCTTCGCCTTTTTCTGCCCATTCGATTAAGCAGATGCAATTTTGGCTGAAATAATCACGAATACCCATAAATTCCAATTCTTCAGGATCGGCAAGACGATATAAATCAAAGTGATAAATCATTTTCCCTGCAATGCTATATTCTTCTACTAACGTGTAAGTAGGGCTTTTGACATTGCCTTGGTAGCCTAAACCTTGCACCATTCCGCGAGTAAGGGTGGTTTTTCCTGCACCAAGATCGCCATTAAAATAAAGCACAATGGCATTATCTTTCGGTTGTTTTACAAGCGCTTCTGCCAGTTTTTTACCAAAACGGAGCATCGTGCCTTCATCAGGAATGTATTGGGTTAATTCGGTCATTCTTAGAGTGATTTTTTAGGTTAAAGTTTCTGGGGAATTTTATCGTATTTTGAAGGGAATATGTAGGGAAAATACAATAAAAAAATCCGCCACTTTTCAGCAACGGATTGAGAATTTGGAGCGGGAAACGAGGCTCGAACTCGCGACCCCGACCTTGGCAAGGTCGTGCTCTACCAACTGAGCTATTCCCGCAGGGCATCATGTGAAAGTTTGGAGCGGGAAACGAGGCTCGAACTCGCGACCCCGACCTTGGCAAGGTCGTGCTCTACCAACTGAGCTATTCCCGCATTTCACATTGGTGAATGAGGCAACATTATACGAAAAAATTTATTCAACGCAAGCGCAGATTTTGCAAATGATTGAGTTTGCCTAAGTTTTCATCAACCCAGATTAATAAAGTGATCACGGTAGTAAGCTAACTCTTTTATTGACTCTCGAATATCATCAAGGGCTAAATGAGTATTGCCTTTTTTGAACCCATCTAAAATTTCTGGTTTCCAGCGAGAAGCCAATTCTTTTAATGTGCTGACATCCACATGACGATAATGGAAATAATCGGCTAAATCAGGCATATATTTATAAAGAAAGCGTTTATCTTGTGCGATGCTGTTGCCACAAATCGGTGAAGCACCTTTTGGTACCCATCGTTTTAAAAAATCTAATGTTTGTAATTCAGCCGCACGTTCGGTGAGTTTGCTCGCTTTGACACGGTCAACTAAGCCATTTGCTGTATGGGTTTTTACGCACCATTCCGACATTTTGTTTAATAATTCATCACTTTGATGTACGGCAATCACAGGCCCTTCCGCTAAAATATTGAGATCTTTATCTGTCACGATGGTTGCGATTTCAATAATTCGTTCTTTTTCAGGATCTAATCCTGTCATTTCTAAATCGATCCAAATCAGATTTTGTTTATCTAATTGCATAATATAAGGTATCCTATGAACATTTTGTAATCCCGTTTATTTTAACGAAAAACATCGGAAAAAACGACCGCACTTTATGAGCAAACGTAAACTAACGCAAAATCAAACTCGTCGAATTCAATCAAATAACGCGAAAGCTTTGCATCGCCACAAGAAGAAAGAAGTGGAATGGCAAGATGATATGCTAGGCGAAAGCCAAGATGGGGTAGTGGTCACGCGTTATTCGGTTCATGCAGATGTAGAAAACGCGCAAGGCGAAATTTTCCGTTGTAATTTACGTCGTACACTTTCTAGTCTCGTGGTTGGAGACAAAGTGATTTGGCGACAAGGCAATGAGCAGCTCCAAGGTGTGAGTGGCGTGATTGAAGCTATTCACCCAAGACAAAATGAAATTGCTCGTCCAGATTATTATGATGGGCTGAAACCGATTGCGGCCAATATCGATCGTATTATTATTGTTTCTGCGGTTGTGCCAGTACTTTCACTCAATATTATCGATCGTTATTTAGTGGTGTGTGAAAATGCGGGGATCGAGCCTGTCATCGTGGTAAATAAAGGCGATTTACTGAATTCGGAGCAAGAGCAGGAAGTGGAAAGTCAGTTACAGATTTACCGTGATATTGGTTATCAGACCATCATCATTTCTGCTGAAACCGGAAAAAATATGGAAAAATTGACCGCACTTTTAAGTGATGAGACTTCCATTTTTGTAGGGCAATCAGGGGTAGGCAAATCCAGTTTAATTAACCATATTTTACCAACCGTCAATGCGCAAGTCGGTGGCATCAGCGAAACCTCAGGCTTGGGACAACATACCACAACTTCTTCTCGTTTATATCATTTGCCACAAGGTGGTAATTTGATTGACTCACCAGGTATTCGTGAGTTTGGTTTATGGCATTTGGAGCCAGATCAGATCACCAAAGGCTATCGTGAATTTCAATATGTCTTAGGTACATGTAAATTCCGAGATTGTAAGCATTTGAACGATCCTGGCTGTGCATTACGTGAGGCTGTCGAAGCAGGTCGGATTTCACCTATACGCTATGAGAATTATCATCGCCTTATTGAAAGCTTGAGTGAGACGAAATCACAGCGTCATTTTTCTGTATAGTAGACAAATTACTGTAAATTAGGTATAAATTACGCCGAATTTCGTGACGTAGCTCAAGTTTTTTTGTGTTTAGCCTTGATTATTGGGCATTTAATAGAGATACTACAGCGGATTTATAGATTAAATTTTACAATTACTATAAGAGGTAACATTATGTTCTCAAAAGATGTAGAAATTACAGCTCCTAATGGTTTACACACTCGTCCAGCGGCGCAATTTGTTAAAGAAGCGAAAGCATTTGCTTCTGATGTAACAGTGACCTCCGGTGGTAAAAGTGCAAGTGCGAAAAGCCTATTTAAGCTACAAACCTTAGGCTTGACACAAGGAACTGTAATCACCATCTCGGCGGAAGGTGAAGACGAACAACAAGCCGTTGAACATTTAGTCGCATTAATTCCTACTTTAGAATAATTTACGATTAGCCATAGGATTTCTATTCTATGGCTATTGTTTATCTAACCTTTAATAAATTATCTCGGAAGGTAAAAGTATGATTACAGGTATTCCAGCATCACCAGGTATCGTTTTTGGTAAAGCCTTAGTATTAAAAGAAGAAAAAATTGTTCTTGATACGCAAAAAATTTCAGAAGATCAAGTTGAGGCAGAAGTTGCCCGTTTTTATGCGGGCCGTGAAGCGGCCGTTGAGCAACTTAATTCTATTCATCAACGTGCATTAAAATCCTTAGGTGAAGAAAAAGCGGCTATCTTTGAAGGCCATTTAATGATCCTTGAAGATGAAGAGTTAGAAGAGGAAATTATTGATTATCTTCATTCAAACAAAGTGAATGCGAGTGTGGCAGCAAGTAAAATCATCGATCAACAAGTTGAAATGTTGTCTGAAATTGATGATGAATACTTAAAAGAACGTGCAGGTGATATTCGCGATATCGGTAATCGTTTAATCAAAAATATTTTAGGCATGCATATTGTGGATCTTGGTGATATTACCGAAGAATCCATCCTTGTGGCTTATGATTTAACTCCATCAGAAACCGCTCAATTAAATTTAGAAAAAGTATTAGGTTTTATCACGGATATTGGTGGTAGAACATCGCATACCTCAATTATGGCTCGTTCACTTGAATTACCGGCCATTGTAGGGACAAATGATGTCACAGCACGAGTGAATACAGGTGATTATCTTATTTTAGATGCGGTAAACAACCGTGTTTACGTGAATCCGACTCAAGCTGAAATTGACGAATTAAAAACCTTAGAAGCAAAACTCGCTGAAGAAAAAGCAGAATTAGCGAAATTAAAAGATTTGCCTGCAGTGACCCTTGATGGTCATAAAGTCGATGTAGTGGCTAATATTGGTACGATTCGCGATTGCGAAGGTGCACATCGTAATGGTGCTGAAGGGGTAGGTTTATACCGTACAGAATTCCTCTTTATGGATCGCGATCAATTACCAAGCGAAGAAGAGCAATTCATTGCTTATAAAGAAGTGGTTGAAGCAATGGAAGGTCGTTTAGTGGTATTACGTACCATGGATATCGGCGGTGATAAAGAGCTTCCATATTTAAATTTACCAAAAGAAATGAACCCATTCTTAGGATGGCGTGCGGTACGTATTGCTCTTGATCGTCGTGAGATTTTACATGCGCAATTAAGAGCGGTATTACGTGCGTCTGCATTTGGTAAACTTGCTGTGATGTTTCCGATGATTATTTCGGTAGAAGAAATTCGTGAATTAAAATCAGTGCTTGAAACCTTAAAAGCAGAATTGCGTGCAGAAGGTAAAGCTTTTGATGAAAATATCCAAGTGGGGGTCATGGTTGAAACACCATCTGCAGCGGTGAATGCGAAATTCTTAGCGAAAGAAGTGGATTTCTTTAGTATTGGTACAAATGATTTAACGCAATATACCTTAGCCGTTGACCGTGGTAACGAATTAATTTCTCACTTATACAATCCAATGTCACCTTCAGTACTTGGTTTGATTAAACAAGTGATTGATGCCTCTCATGCTGAAGGTAAATGGACTGGTATGTGTGGTGAGTTAGCTGGTGATGAACGTGCAACTTTATTGTTACTCGGTATGGGCTTAGATGAATTTAGTATGAGTGCCATTTCTGTGCCGCATATTAAGAAATTAGTGCGTAGTGTGAGTTACCAAGAGGCGAAAGCATTGGCAGATGAAGCATTACAAAAACCAACAGCAGCTGAAATTGAGCAATTAATTCAAGCTTTTTTAGCAGAAAAGTCGTTAAACTAGATACAAAAACAGAGTTTTACGTTAAAATACCAGCCATCTTTAATAGATAGGAGATTAAAATGGGCTTATTTGACAAATTATTTGGTTCAAAAGAAAACAAAACAGTGGAAGTCGAAATTTATGCGCCACTTTCTGGTGAGATTGTGAATATCGAAGATGTACCAGATGTTGTTTTCTCTGAAAAAATCGTGGGTGATGGTATCGCGATTCGCCCAACAGGTAACAAAATTGTGGCGCCTGTTGATGGTGTAATTGGTAAAATTTTTGAAACCAACCATGCGTTTTCAATGGAATCAAAAGAGGGTGTTGAATTATTCGTTCACTTCGGTATTGATACCGTTGAATTGAAAGGTGAAGGATTCACTCGCATCGCACACGAAGGTCAAAGCGTAAAACGCGGCGACACAGTAATCGAATTTGATTTAGCAACATTAGAATCAAAAGCAAAATCAGTTTTAACACCAGTGGTTATCTCTAACATGGATGAAATCTCATCTATCGAGAAAAAATCGGGTGAAGTGATTGCTGGAGAATCGGTTGTTTTAAGTTTAACAAAATAAGATTTATAGACTAAAAGATCCGCTTTAAATAAGCGGATTTTTTTATCCTTATTCTTTTTTAAAGAAGGTAAAGATGATTTATCGATTAACTGGCCAAGTACAGCATTATGCATGGGGCGGAAAAAACTATATTGCATCATTAATTGGATTACATTCAGCGAAAGATCAACCTTGTGCAGAGTGGTGGTTAGGTGCTCATCCATCAGCACCTTCTGAAATTGAGGATGTAACAGGTAAGCAATCCCTTATTGAATTTTTATTGCAAAATCCGACCGCACTAGGACAGGTAAGCCGTCAACAATTTGGTGATGAACTGCCTTATTTGTTAAAGATTTTAGATGTTGAAAAGCCGTTATCGATTCAATTGCATCCGACTAAAACCCAAGCTGAAAAGGGCTTTGAGGCTGAAAATGCAAAAGGCGTGGCATTAACAGACAGCACTCGGACTTATAAAGATAGAAATCACAAACCAGAAATGATGATTGCTTTATCTGATTTCTGGCTTTTACATGGTTTTAAAACAAAATCTCAAATTCTTGCCACATTAAATGCGCGTCCCTCTTTGCAACCTTTGGCTGAAAAACTTGGCACACAAAACCTTGCTGAATTCTATGCGGATGTGATGTTGGCGGATCAATCAACGCTCGCAAATTGGCTATTACCCATTATTGAAGCCAATCAACAGCCTTATAAAAATGGCGAGTTGGCACTTGATAATCCTGATTATTGGGTGCTTTATACCATGGAAGCCATGGCAATTTTGCCTGAAAAATTAGATGCTGGCTTGGTGTGTTTTTATCTCTTTAATATCGTACATTTGAAAGAAGGGGAAGGTATTTTCCAGGATGCAGGCATTCCTCATGCTTATCTTCGCGGACAAAACGTGGAGTTAATGGCCTGTTCTGATAATGTGATTCGTGGTGGCTTAACACCAAAATATGTCGATATTGTTGAATTATTAAAAATTGTCGATTGTTGTGAAGTAATACCTCAAATTATCTCAGCCGCACCTCAACATCAGTCAGAATTTACTTATAAAACGCCAGTAAACGATTTTGCTTTAGCTCAAATTCGTGTTGAACCACTACAACATACTGAATTGATTCTTCAAAGTGCAGGCATTTTATTAGTGATGAAAGGTGAGCTAAAAATACAAGAAAAATCAACCGCACTTACCTTGAAACAAGGTGAGTCAGCATTCATTACAGCAGATTCTAACCTTGAGATAATGAGTGAAAAAGGCGGTTATGCCTTCTTGGCAAAATTGCCATAAAAATTAATGTGATAAGTATCACGATTTGATAACTTATCGCTAGATTAGCCAAAGATTTTAGGTATAGTGGGCGTCATTCAGGCGCCCTTTTTTATATGTCTAAATTGCATTGGGAGTTTTTATGTTGTTGCCTCGCTATTTTGAAGATCCGCAAACCTTGCACGTGAATACCACACCACATCATGCTTATTTTATTCCTTTTTCTTCAACAGAAAGTGCGGTCAAAAAGACACGAGAATTTTCCCCTTATTTTACCTTACTAAATGGCGAATGGGATTTTGCTTATTTTGAAAGCTATACTCACTTACCTCAAGATTTTCTTCGTTTTTCCTTTACGGATAAAATCCCCGTTCCATCCAACTGGCAAAACTATGGTTATGACAATCATCAATATACCAACGTAAATTATCCTTTCCCTTTTGATCCCCCTTATGTGCCCATTGAAAATTCTTGTGGGTTGTATCATCGCGTCTTTAATGTCGAAATCAATGCAGAAAAACGGTATCTCTTAAATTTTGAAGGGGTAGATAGCTGCTTATTTGTTTATGTGAATCAACAATTTGTAGGTTACAGCCAAATTAGTCATTGCACGAGCGAATTTGATATTACTGACTTTTTACAACAAGGGGAAAACCACTTACATGTTCTCGTGTTGAAATGGTGTGATGGTAGTTATTTGGAAGACCAAGATAAATTCCGAATGTCTGGTATTTTCCGAGATGTTTATCTGTTAGAGCGAGAAAGAAATTACCTACAAGATTTCTTTATTCAAATGCAATTGAATAAAGACCTTACCAAGGCTCAATTACATGTGGCCAGTCAGTTTGTAGAATGCGAACAATCCATTTCTTGGCAATTATTTGATCCTCAAGGCAAATTGATAACTGAACAAAAGGGACATGCATTTCATGCTGAAATTGAAAATGCACAATTATGGCATGCGGAGAACCCTCGTTTATACACGTTGATTTTGCAATACGGCTCTGAAGTGATTTGCCAAAAGATCGGCTTGCGTCATATCGAAGTAAAGAATGGTGTCATGTTATTTAATGGGCAAGCGATAAAGTTTAAAGGCGTTAATCGTCATGATAGCGATCCGAAAACCGGTTACGCCATCAGCCGCGAACAAGCGTTGCAAGATTTACGCTTAATGAAACAGCATAATTTTAATGCTATTCGTACCGCGCATTATCCTAATGCACCTTGGTTTACTGAATTGTGTGATGAATATGGTTTTTATGTGATTGCAGAAAGTGATATTGAATCTCACGGTACGAATGCAGTCTATGTAGAGTCGCCAGAAACAAGCATTTTATTAGGGGTAAAAACAGAGATTGATCATGACGCAATTCGTCAAAAAACAATCGACAATTATTGTTATATGGCTCGAAGCCCCGAATTTAATCAAGCCATTTTAGACCGCACTTATGCCAATGTTGAGCGAGATAAAAATCGGCCTTCTGTTGTGATTTGGTCATTAGGAAATGAAAGTGGTTATGGTGAGAATTTTGAGCAAGCAGCTGCATGGGTGAAACAGCGCGATCCAAGTCGCTTAGTGCATTATGAAAATGCGATCTTTCAACATTCAGTCCATCAAAATAACACATCCAATTTAGATTTTCATAGCGAAATGTATACCAGCACGGAAGAATTGGATGCTTATTTTGCCGATACTCAAAATCAAAAGCCGTATCTTTTCTGTGAATATTTGCATGCGATGGGGAATTCTTGCGGAGATACGGAAGATTATTTTCAAGCCATGGAACGACACGCAGGCACTTGTGGTGGTTTTGTGTGGGAGTGGTGCAATCATTCCCCTTATTTGCCAAATTCAAGCAGAATGGGCTATGGCGGTGATTTTAATGACACTCCAAATGACGGTAATTTTTGTGCTGATGGATTAGTGACGGCTGACCGTCAAATTCAAAGCAATTTGTTGGAATACAAAAATGTGTATCGTCCACTTCGAGCTACCTTAAAAAATGGTCATATTGAACTCAAAAATTATTTGGATTTTACGGATGCGGCAGAGGCTATTTCGATTCATTATCAAATAACAGAGGACTTTTCGGTTGTACAAGAAGGCCAAATAGATGATTTAAACATTGCGCCAAAATCAACCTCACTTTTGCCTTTAACATTGCCGGCAAGTAACGGTTCATTACAAGTTTTAACATTGACCTATCATCAAAAAACAGAAACGAGTTTAATTCCTCAAGGGCACAGTTTAGGATTTGATCAGCTCATTTTGTCAGAGCAACCACATTTATTCGCTGATGATCTCAAATCAAATTTCCAACCGATTTCTGTTTCAGAGCATGCTAATTTAATTTCAGTTAAAGTGGCAGATGTTGAATATCAGTTTGATCAATATAAAGGCACTATTCATCAAATTCGTAAAGCGGGAGAGCCTTGGTTGAATCAACCTACTGATTTCAATATCTGGCGAGCGCCTTTAGATAATGATAGTTTAATTAAAGTACATTGGCTTGCTGCAGGTTACGATCGTGCGACGAGTCGAGTCTATGATTACCGTTTAACCGAGCAGGAAAGTGCGGTTGAAATTACCTTTAAATTAGGATTGGTCGCCGTATCAAAAGCACGAATATTGACATTGAATGTGGTGTATCGTATTGAACAAAATGGATTACTTTGCATCAATATTCATGCTGAAAAACAACCGCACTTGCCATTCTTACCTCGCTTTGGTTTGCGTTTTTTCCTTAATCAAGCCTTTAATAAAGTAGATTATATAGGCTATGGCCCAATAGAAAGTTATCTGGATAAACATCACGCCACGGCTTTCGGTCGTTATAAGACAACGCCAGAAAGCAATCATGTGCCTTATTTAAAACCACAAGAAAATGGCAGTCACTATGGTTGTCGTGAAGTGAAGGTAGCAAATTCGTCTGATTGCTTTACCGTGCAAAGTCATACGCTTTTTAGTATGAATGTTTCCCCTTATTCTCAAGAAGAATTGGGCAGTAAAAAGCACCAATATGATTTGGAGAAAAGTGGCAGTACGATCTTGTGCATGGATTATAAAATGAGTGGGGTAGGCTCCAATTCTTGTGGACCCGCATTAAAAGCGCAATATCGTTTGAATGAAACAGAATGGGATTGGGCGATCTCGTTACAAATTAACTAAGATGAAATAAAAAAGTGCGGTTGAAATTAACCGCACTTTTATATTTTTAGCAATAATTAAGCAACAACGTTAAATTGTTCTTTCATTAATGCTTCGAAATCAGTGCAACCGCCGATTGGTTTTTCATCAATAAAGATTTGTGGCACAGTTTCCACTTCTTTACCGACAGATTTTGATAAATCTGCTTTAGAAATGCCTTCAGCGATAATATCTACATAGCGATAATCGAAATCCGCTACTTCACCTTTTAATTTTTCAGCAAGGTTTTTTGCACGTACACAATAAGGGCAGCCTGGACGACCAAAAATAACTACGAACATAAAATTTTCCTTTTATTTAAACAAAATTCCTAATGATTTTACTCTATTTCCACAAAAGCAGAAATCATTTTTCAGGATTATTGTGATTGGTGTAATATATCAACTCCTCTTTTCCTAAGGATATAACTGAATGAAATTATTGATGCTTTGCCGTGAGCCTCGCCTTTATAGCTGCCAGCGTTTAAAAGAAGCAGCGGAAAGTTGCGGGCATCAAATGGATATTTTGGATCCTAATCGTTGCATTTTAAAACTCGACAAAAATCAACCGCACTTTTCTTTGTATTATCAACAAAATGCAGAAAGTGAACCCTATTTATTGCCTGATTATGATGCTGTGTTACCACGCTTTGGGACGACAAGCACCCAAATGGGCTGTGCGGTATTGCGACATTTCCAAGGAAAAGGCGTCTATTGCCTTAATAAAGAACAAGCATTTTTAGCTGCTCGCGATAAATGGCGCAGTTTGCAGATGTTATTAGAGCAAGGTATTGCAGTACCGAATTCAGTCTTATCCGGTTGTGAAGTTGAGCCGAAACAAGCCATTAAGCAAACAACCGCGCCAATGATTATTAAAACCTTAAAAGGATCACAAGGTATTGGCGTGATTTTAGCCGAACATCCACAAAGTGCGACCAGTATTTTAGAAACGTTAAAAGATGCGAATGTGCCTGTTTTATTGCAAGATTTTGTCGAAGAGGCAAAAGGGACAGATATTCGCTGCTTTGTGATCGGTGATAAAGTCGTCGCTACAATGCAGCGTATTGGACAGGATGGCGAGTTTCGTGCAAATTTTCATCGTGGTGGCACTGCAGAAAAAGTTAAACTCACTGAAGAGGAAAAATCCATCGCCATTCGTGCAACTAAAGCCTTAGGGCTTGCGGTAGCCGGTGTTGATTTGATTCGTTCAAAAGAAGGGTTATTGGTGCTTGAAGTAAATGCTAGCCCGGGGTTAGAAATGATTGAGAAGACCAGTGGCATTGATATTGCATTGCAGATGATCTTGTTTTTAGAACAGCAAGTGAAACAATAAAAGAAAAGGGCGAACTATATCATGTTCGCCCTTGTTGTTTATCCTTTTGCGTCTTGTTTAAAATCGTAATTTGGTGGTAATTCCGGCATCGTATTTTCTTCATCAAAAGGCTCGCTTGCCGGTTGATGGTGAAATTCTTTGCTATCGTGAGCCGGTTTTTCTTTACCTAATAATTGCGGTTGTAATTTGATAAAACTACTTTTATCTGAAAGCCACACATCAATAAACGCTTGTGTAAATTTTTGATCGAATTCGTGATCTAACACGGTGTCATTTAACACAAAATAGCCTTTATCCGCTAAGGCAACAAAATTTAAGATGTCGCTTGGTGAAAAATCAGGAAAGATTTCCTGCATTTTTTTCAGCCATGCGGTGGTGTCATCTTTACTTAAGTTTTGGGCTTCCATTTCTTTAGTTAAAGCAATGGCGAAATTTTTCCCTTCAACTGGTTTCTCATATTTAATCGAAAACATTAACGGACGTTCATTCTTTTCATATGACCCCGTTTCAGAATATAAGCCGACAGTATAAACATGGAATGGCCCCCATGTGTATTCAGCGTTGCCAACTGGTTGCCATTGGGCAAAAAGTGCGGTGGAAAATAAGGCTGAAATGGCAGCAATAATAAATTTCAGTTTCATAGTTTTTTTCATATCAAAAATATTGCCGTGATTATAACAAAAAAGCCCTCTAAAAAAACACAAATAAAAAGGCAGGAATACCTGCCTTTGACATCAAATTATTAGGGGAGTTTATTTTAAGCTACCCACCATATCTTCTGGACGAACCCATTTGTCGAAATCTTCGGCTGAAACTAAGCCTAAGTTAATCGCTTCTTCACGTAAGGTTGTACCGTTTTTGTGTGCCGTTTTCGCAATTTTCGCTGCATTTTCGTAACCAATGTGTGTATTAAGTGCGGTTACTAACATCAATGAATTTTCCAATTGTTGTTTAATGCGTGGGTAGTTTGGTTGAATACCGGTTGCGCAGTGTTCATCAAATGATACGCAAGCATCACCCAATAATTGTGCAGATTGTAAGAAATTCGCCACCATGACAGGGTTAAATACGTTTAATTGGAAGTGACCTTGTGAGCCAACGAAAGAGATAGTGGTATCGTTACCGAATACTTGTGCACATACCATGGTTAATGCTTCACATTGAGTTGGGTTTACTTTACCCGGCATGATTGAAGAGCCTGGTTCATTTTCAGGAATTAAAATTTCACCGATACCAGAACGTGGGCCTGATGCTAATAAACGAATGTCGTTTGCAATTTTGAATAAGCTCATCGCTAATTGTTTAATTGCACCATGTGTTTCAACGATCGCATCGTGTGCAGCTAGCGCTTCAAATTTGTTTTCAGCAGTCACAAATGGTAAGCCAGTGAATTTTGCAATGTAATCCGCTACTTTTACATCATAGCCTTTTGGTGTATTTAAACCAGTACCTACTGCAGTACCACCAAGTGCTAATTGGCTTAAGTGTGGAAGGGTATTTCTCAGTGCACGTAAACCGAAATCTAGTTGTGCCGCATAAGCAGAGAATTCTTGACCTAATGTTAATGGGGTTGCATCCATTAAGTGAGTACGGCCAATTTTTACCACATCTTTAAATTCTGCTGATTTTTTAGCAAAAGTTTTTTGTAAACGTTCTACACAAGGAATGGTGTGTTCAACCACTTTTTTGTATGCCGCAATGTGCATTGCAGTTGGGAAAGTATCATTTGAAGATTGGGATTTGTTCACATCATCATTTGGATGAATGAATGATTTTTCACCTAATTTACCACCATGTAAAACGTGAGCACGGTTAGCCACTACTTCGTTCACGTTCATGTTTGATTGTGTACCTGAACCGGTTTGCCAAATGACTAATGGGAATTGGTCGTCTAATTTTCCTGCAAGGATTTCATCACAGGCAGTTGCGATTAAATCACGTTTCTCAGCAGGTAATACACCTAAATCACAGTTTGCGAAAGCAGCGGCTTTTTTCAAATAACCGAAAGCTTCAATAATTTCGTGTGGCATAGAGGCTGCCGGACCAATTTTGAAGTTGTTACGGGAACGTTCGGTTTGTGCTGCCCAGTATTTATCTGCAGGAACTTGAACTTCGCCCATAGTGTCTTTTTCAATACGAAATGCCATGTGATACTCCTATCATCAAAAATAAAAACAAATTTCGAAAATTCTAACACCTACGAGTTATGAATGGAATGTAACATAAAGGTAAAAAGTCACTTTTGTGATATAGATCATAAAAGTGCGGTAAAAAATTTTCGTGTTTTTTCTATTTGCGTTAATCACCTTGTTGATGATTTATTTTTTAGTGCTTTTTTGATAAAATCCGCCAGTTTACAAAACGATAAATGGAGAAGTCACAATCATGGCAAAAAACGCACAATTTTATCTCTTAAATCCAGAAAAGAAGATAACAGTTGAGCAACTTGCCTGTGATCTTGCCGCTCAAGCGTGGCGTTTAGGCAAGCGAGTATTAATCGCTTGCGAAACAGAAGAGCAAGCATTTTTAATTGATGAAGCATTATGGCAAAGGGATCCGAATGAGTTTGTGCCTCATAATCTTTCAGGCGAAGCAACGCAATATGCACCGCCAATTGAGATTAGTTGGAAAGGCAAACGCAATGCCCAACGCCGCGATTTGCTGATCAATTTGCAAATGGAAGTGCCAGATTTTAGCCACAGCTTTACACAATTAATTGATTTTGTACCGGTAGAAGAAACGCAAAAAGCTCAAGCGCGTGAACGTTATAAAATTCTTCGCTCACAAGGTTGGACCCTTTCTACTGAAAACACTTAATATTTTTAACTTTAAAACCTAGGAAATTAACATGAGTTTAAACGCTAAAGTGGCTTTAAGCCTTATTCTTGGCGCAAGCACCTTATTATCTGCTTGTGACAATAAAGAAAATACCTCAACTCAAGTTGAGAAAGCAGTAAGAATACCGACATCAACAGAAAAAGCAGAAAGTGCGGTTGAAAAATCAAAAGAATTAGTGGCTGAAACTAAATCAGCCGAAAAAGTCGTTGAGAAAACAGAAACCACAGAAGCTAAAGCAGACGCTAACAAAGTAGATGTAAAATCAGACGTCGTGAAAGCCGAAGTTAAAAAAGAGGCGAAAGCGGATGATGTGGCAGAAAAAGTATCTGAGAAAAAGGAAACTGTTGTAGCACAACAAGCGGCAACGGCTCAGAAACCACGCGTAATTCCTACTGAAAAAGCATCGAAAGAAAGTGCTAAACATAAACAGAAAAAAGCGGTATTGAATGTGTTAGAAAAACAATATAAACAAGTTCGTTGTTCTGCTGACGCGAAAAATTTAAGTGGCGATAGTTTCTGCCGTCAAGAAGAACGCCGTTTATTCTTAGAAATTCAACGCATTAAAGATGAATTAAGAGGGATTGAGGCATAATCTCATTCTTACCAATATGAGGGCGTGATCAAATCGCCCTCAAAATAAAAAATAGATTTTTTGTGACCGCACTTTATGAACGATATTACCTTTTACCAACGTTTCGAAGCAGATATTCTCGCTGGACGTAAAACCATCACCATTCGGGATAAATCTGAAAGCCATTTTAAAGCAGGTGATATTTTGCGTGTAGGTCGATTTGAGGATAATCAATATTTCTGCACGATTGAAGTGTTAGGTGTGTCGCCGATTACTCTTGATGAACTAACGGAACAGCATGCAGCTCAGGAAAATATGGGATTGGAAGAATTGAAAGAAGTGATTCGGGGGATTTATCCGAATCAAAGACAATATTATATTGTCTTATTTAAAGTAATTCCTCCAGAAAAATTCTATATTATTGGGCAAGGTAAATATAGTTCAAAAGAATTTTATGAGAGACTAAATTTATTACCTAGATATCACCATAATTTTGAATTAGTTTTTCTTTCATATACCGAAGATCTATATGAAAGATTTGGAGATGAATTAGACTATATCAATACTGTTATTATTACAGATGAACAGATAAAGAATGAGCAGGAATTTATTCATGTAATTCAAGAGAATGATTTTCTTACTCAGGAACGAGCTATTTTTGCTCTAGAATTGACAATTGCATTTCTTGTTTCTGCTGAGATCTTTAACCAGTGGAGATATGAGGATTTATCCGAGTTTATATCTGATTTTAAATCATCAAATATAAATTCTTTAGAATGCTCTTCTTGGGTTGACTCTATGGATGACTTATTCAGTTGTTCTAAGATAAATATTTCTAAAATATGTATGTCTAGCAAGTTTTATGAGATAAATAAAATTTATTCTTTTTTATTTTTTGAGAATTTTAATTTTGATCAAGACTATTTTAGCTCAATAATGTCAACCTATGATTTAAATGAGAAATTTGTAAAAGAAAAAATATCAGATTCAATTCCAGAGCAAAGAGTTATACCATTTTTATCTATTTGGAATCATGATCATACGCTAGGTTTTTCTGAGCGATTTAAAATAGCAACAGTAATAATTTAATCAAGTAGTACACTAACTTGTATTTTATCGAAAGAGAGCAACAATGACACAAAAATTCGAAATGGCAGACCGTTTTAATCCGTCTGCGGTAGAGCAAGCCCTTTATCAACATTGGGAAGAGAGCGGTTATTTTAAACCGTCTGAAAATGAAAACGCGCCGAGCTATTGCATTGCGATTCCGCCGCCGAACGTAACAGGTTCCCTACACATGGGGCATGCTTTCCAACAAACCTTAATGGATACCTTAATCCGTTTTAACCGTATGGAAGGGCATAACACCTTATGGCAAGCGGGGACTGACCACGCAGGTATCGCAACCCAAATGGTGGTGGAGCGTAAAATTGCGGCTGAAGAAGGCAAAACTCGCCACGATTATGGCCGTGAAGCGTTTATCAACAAAATTTGGGATTGGAAAGCCTATTCAGGCGGCACAATCAGCCAACAAATGCGCCGTTTAGGTAACTCAATCGACTGGGAACGTGAGCGTTTCACTATGGACGATGGTTTATCAAATGCGGTGAAAGAAGTGTTTGTTCGCTTGCACGAAGAAGGGTTGATTTACCGTGGCAAACGCTTAGTAAACTGGGATCCAAAACTTCACACCGCGATTTCTGATTTAGAAGTAGAAAACAAAGAGAGCAAAGGTTCTCTTTGGCATTTCCGCTATCCGTTAGCGAACGGTGCCAAAACGGCAGATGGTAAAGATTATTTAGTGGTGGCAACCACGCGTCCAGAAACCATGTTGGGCGATACAGCGGTTGCAGTGCATCCGGAAGATGAACGTTATCAATCTTTAATTGGTAAAACTGTGGTTCTGCCGTTGGCAAACCGTGAAATTCCAATCATTGCTGATGAATATGTGGATCGTGAATTCGGTACCGGTGTAGTGAAAATCACCCCTGCGCACGACTTTAATGACTATGAAGTGGGCAAACGTCACAGCTTGCCGATGGTTAACGTATTAACCTTAAACGCAGATATTCGCGATGAAGCGGAAATTATCGGTACTGACGGTAAACCACTTGCAGGATATGAAGCGATTATTCCCGCTGATTACAGAGGTTTAGAGCGTTTCGCTGCGCGTAAGAAAATCGTGGCAGATTTTGAAGCGTTGGGTTTATTAGACGAAATCAAACCGCATGATTTGAAAGTGCCTTATGGCGATCGTGGCGGTGTGCCGATTGAGCCGATGCTAACTGACCAGTGGTATGTGAGCGTGAAACCGCTTGCTGATGTGGCAATTAAAGCGGTGGAAGACGGCGAAATCCAATTCGTGCCAAAACAATACGAAAACCTTTATTTTTCTTGGATGCGTGATATTCAAGATTGGTGTATCTCTCGCCAACTTTGGTGGGGACACCGTATTCCAGCGTGGTATGACGCGGAAGGAAACGTTTATGTTGCGCGTAACGAAGAAGAAGTGCGGTCAAAATATAACTTAGATTCTACGGTTGAACTTAAACAAGATGAAGACGTATTAGACACGTGGTTCTCATCAGGCTTATGGACATTCTCTACCTTAGGTTGGCCAGAGCAAACTAAAGAACTCAAAATGTTCCACCCAACGGATGTGTTAATTACCGGCTTCGACATTATCTTCTTCTGGGTTGCGCGTATGATTATGTTTACGATGCACTTCGTGAAAGATGAAAACGGTAAACCACAAGTACCATTCAAAACCGTGTACGTAACAGGCTTGATCCGTGATGAAAACGGACAAAAAATGTCAAAATCGAAAGGTAACGTGCTCGATCCAATCGATATGATCGACGGTATCAGCCTTGAGGATTTACTTGAAAAACGTACCGGCAACATGATGCAGCCGCAATTGGCAGAGAAAATTGCTAAAGCAACGCGCAAAGAATTCGCTGAAGGTATTGCAGCTCACGGTACAGACGCATTGCGTTTCACATTAGCCGCATTGGCTTCAAACGGTCGTGATATCAACTGGGATATGAAACGTTTAGAGGGCTACCGTAACTTCTGTAATAAATTGTGGAATGCAAGCCGTTTCGTCTTAACGAATGAAAAATTAGATTTAAGCGAAGGTGAGATCGAATTCTCATTAGCGGATCGTTGGATTCAATCAGAATTCAATCGTACCGTGGAAACTTTCCGTAATTCATTAAGCCAATATCGTTTCGACCTTTGTGCCAATGCAATTTATGAGTTTACTTGGAACCAATTCTGCGACTGGTATTTAGAATTGACTAAACCGGTATTTGCAAATGGCAATGCAGCACAAATCCGTGCGGCAAGCCAAACCTTGGTTCACGTGTTAGAAAAATTATTACGTTTAGCACACCCGCTTATTCCATTTATTACCGAAGAAATTTGGCAAAAAGTGAAAGGATTTGTAGGCATTACTGCAGATAGCATTATGTTACAACCTTTCCCACAAGTGGAGGAAAACGGCTTTGATCCAGAAGCAGAAGCTGAAATTGAATGGTTAAAAGAAGTGATCGTTGCGGTGCGTAATATTCGTGCAGAAAGCAACATCGCACCAAGCAAAGGCTTAGATCTGTTATTCCGTAATTTAAGCGCAGAAAACGCAAAAATTCTCGAAAAACAGACCGCTCTTTTGAAAGCGATGGCGAAATTAGACAACGTTCAAGTATTAGCCGAAAACGAAACCGCACCACTTGCGGTAGCGAAACTCGTTGGCAATGCTGAATTGCTTGTGCCAATGGCTGGCTTTATCAATAAAGAAGCAGAGCTTGCCCGTTTAACCAAAGAGATTGAAAAATATCAAAACGAAGTTAAACGTATCGAAAACAAACTCAGCAACGAAGCTTTCGTGGCTAAAGCGCCTGAAGCGGTGATTGCAAAAGAACGCGAAAAACAAGCGGAATACCAATCTGGATTAGAAAAAATCCAAGAGCAGTATAAAGCGATTGAAGCGTTGTAGTTTTTAAATAAAAAAAGCGGTCAGATTTAAAATCTGGCCGCTTTTTTATTTTCTACAATATTGTTATAAGTCGAAAAATCTACTTTAGTTATTTAACACTTCAAGCAATGCTTGAACAGGGTGTTTCAAGATAGCTTTTTCGTATCGTTTCACTTGGCTACGGCAGGAATAGCCAGTTGCAAGGCAATAATTTGGATCTTTACCTTGCAATTTTTTGCCCCATGATACGTCGTAAATCTCTTTTGACATGGTTTGATTTTGAACTTCATGACCAAATACACCCGCCATACCACAGCAACCGACTTTTTCGACCTTTAAGGTTTGTCCAAATTGCGCGAAAATATGCTGCCATTCTTTTGGGCTGTTTGGCATAAAGGTGGATTCAGTACAATGAGGGAATAAATGCCACTCAAAAGTGCGGTCAGATTTCGCGATATTTTTCACCGCACTTCGTAATGCGTTACTTTCTAATTGATTGGTCAGCCATTCATGTGCCGTGAGTACATGGAAATCACCGCGAGAATCACCTAAGGCCTCTTTATATTCATCACGATAAGAAAGCACAATGGCAGAATCAACTCCGACTAAAGGCACATTTAATTTAGCAATACGATTTAAAAACTCCGCTTGTGTTTTCGCGGTTTTACTAAAGCGAGCTAAAAAACCTTTAATATGCATGGCTTTACCATTCGGTTTAAAAGGCAGAAGGATTGGCTCAAAACCTAGTTTTTGTGTGAGAGCCACGAAATCCCGTACTACTTTAGCATCGTAATAAGAGGTATAGGGATCTTGCACGATAAAGAGCATATTGGCTTTTTCTGCGGCACTGAGACTTTCCAATTCTTCTAATTTTTTTCCTTGGTAGCCAATTTCGACTAATTGTTGTTGAAGGTTAGGCTCAGAAAGGAGAGGCAAGTCAGTCATACCCAGTGTTTTTTCAACCAGACTTTGTGTGATTTTTAGCTTGGTGAAATAATTGAATAATGCCGGTTGTTTCGCCATATAAGGTGCGGCAACTTCTAAATTCGCCACAATATGATCTTTGGCTGGACGCAAATAACGGCTGTGGTAAAAATGGAAAAATTTTGCACGGAAACTTGGTACATCAATTTTAATCGGGCATTGGCTTGCACAGGCTTTACAAGCCAAACAAGTATCCATTGCGGCTTTTACTTCATGTGAGAAGTCATACTCACCACGCCATTTCTGCACGCTATTTCGGAAACGTTCCACAAGTGCGGTCAGTTTCACTTGTGTTTTATGAAAATCTAATTGCTCAGGTGATACGTTTTCATTGGCCATCAATCGCAACCACTCACGCACCATCGCGGCTCGTCCTTTTGGCGAGAATACGCGATTTTTACTCACTTTCATGGAAGGGCACATAATACTGTGCTCATCAAAGTTAAAGCAAAGCCCGTTACCGTTACAATTCATCGCGCCTTTGAATTCATCTCGCATTTGAATCGGGATTTGGCGATCATTGTCCGCACGCATCGGTGAGAGAATCGAATAGAGCTCCGCATTACTATTAAGTGGCGTACAGATTTTACCTGGATTGAGACGATTGTTTGGGTCAAATAAGAACTTCACATAACGCAATTCTTGCCAAAGTTCGGGAGTAAAGAATTTCTCCCCATAATGAGAGCGTACGCCTTTACCGTGTTCTCCCCATAACAAACCGCCGTATTTCACGGTGAGTTCAGCCACTTCATCTGAAATTTGTTTAAAGAGTTTGATTTGTTCTTTATCACATAGGTCTAAAGCGGGCCGAACGTGCAATACGCCGGCATCAACATGGCCAAACATCCCATATTGCAGATTGTGGCTATCTAATAAAGCTCTAAATTCTGCAATGTAATCCGCAAGATGTTCTGGTGGCACACAGGTATCTTCCACAAAAGGAATCGGTTTGGCTGCGCCTTTCGCATTCCCCAATAGCCCCACTGCTTTTTTACGCATAGCATAAATACGTTCAATAGAAGGCAAGTCAGAACAAAGTTGATAACCGATAATATGATCTTGGCCTTGTACAATTTTTTCATCTAATTGCTGACAAAGTGCGGTCACTTGGCTGTCGATTTTGGCTTGATTGTTGCCCGCATATTCCACAATGTTTAAACCCAGAATTGGATTTTGTTCTTCTTCTGTTAAAAGTTCTTTTACCGAATGCCAAATAATATCTTGCTTAGCAAGGTTCAGCACTTTGGAATCGACGGTTTCAACGGAAAGAGCATTGGCTTTCACCATAAAAGGCGCATTGCGAAGTGCGGCATCAAATGAGCTGTACTTCACATTAATTAAGGTGCGATATTTCGGAATTGGCAATAAATTGAGTTTAGCTTCGCAGATAAACGCAAGTGAACCTTCTGACCCCGTTAAAATTCGGGTGAGATTAAATTCACTTTCATCTTTATTAAAGACATTCTTAAGATCGTAACCAGTGAGAAAACGATTGAGTTGGGGTAAGTCTTGAATGATTGAGGCGCGCTTCTCTTTACAACGTTGGAAAATCGTTTGATGTAGCGTTTTTCCATTTTCTGCAAGTGGGTAGTTTTCTAAAACATCGTCGGATTTGACCGCACTTGTATCTAATATTTCACCATTCATCAAAACAGAACGTAATGCTAAAACGTGATCGGAGGTTTTTCCGTATTGTAATGAGCCTTGTCCAGAAGCATCGGTATTAATCATGCCGCCGAGGGTCGCACGATTGCTAGTGGAGAGTTCTGGCGCAAAGAATAAACCATGAGGTTTTAAAAATTGGTTTAATTGATCTTTTACTACGCCCGCCTGCACACGAACCCAACGTTCTTCTATATTAAGCTCTAAAATACCCGTCATGTGGCGAGAGAGATCCACAATAATATTGTTATTAATAGATTGCCCATTTGTGCCCGTGCCACCACCGCGAGGTGTAAAGGTTAGATGAAGGTATTTCTCTTGATTAGCTAATTTGGTGATACGTACCACATCGGCAACAGATTTAGGGAATAAAATAGCCTGTGGAAGTTGTTGATAGACGCTGTTATCTGTCGAGAGACTTAAACGGTCGGCATAATTTGATGCAATATCACCTTCAAAATGCTGCTTTTGGAGTTCACTAAGATAATCACTTACCACGTTATTAAGTTGTGGCACATTAGAAAGACGGGGCAACATAAAATCACTCACCTATATAATAGAGAAGAAAGTGAATTTGATGATATATGAAGCTCAAAAAAAAGTCGATTTCAACAAAAGATATTTTTTGTTAGAATAGAAATCGGGTTAAAAATTAACCCGATTTTTGTGAACGAATGTTCATTTTAGGGGTTGTTTGTCTATAAAATAACCAAAAAGGGCAAAAAAAGTTTGATCTTTGATGTTTTTATAGGATAATAACCATACTTTTGAACGTTCCTTTGGCTATGGCAAAGGAATTGAATTTGTCAAAAGGATAAGTTAGGGCAAATTCAAAACCCTAGTTAAGCAACGTTTAGAGTGTTTCTTTTTTATAAAGTTCACAATAAACAAGGAAACTTTTCTTATTAATAACGATGACTAAATAGAGGACATCAAAATGAAAAAAACTGCAATCGCATTAGTCGTTGCTGGTTTAGCAGCAGCTTCAGTAGCTCAAGCAGCTCCACAAGAAAATACTTTCTATGCAGGTGCTAAAGTTGGTCAAGCATCTTTTCATGATGGTATCAAAGACAACTTAGGTTCTTATCACCGTAACTCTGTTACTTACGGTGTGTTTGGTGGTTACCAAATCTTAAACCGTGATAACTTAGGTTTAGCGGTAGAATTAGGCTATGATGACTTTGGTCGTGTTAAAGGTCGTGATTTAGGTAAAACTGACTTCAAACACACTAACCACGGTGCTCACTTAAGCTTTAAAGGTAGCTACAATCTTGGTGGTTTAACTTCTGCTTTAGAAGGCTTAGATGTTTATGGTCGTGCAGGCGTAGCATTAGTTCGTTCAGACTACAAATTCTATGATGTAACAAACGGTGGTGCTCGTATCCACGATGCTGGTCGTCATAGTTTACGTACTTCTGGTATGTTCGCAGCAGGTGTTGAATATGCATTACCATCATTACCAGAGTTAGCATTACGTTTAGAATATCAATGGTTAACTCGCGTGGGTAAATTACGTACTGAAGATCGTCCAAATAGCTCAGTAGACTACAACCCATGGATCGGTTCTATCAACGCTGGTTTATCTTACCGTTTCGGTCAAGGTGCTGCGCCAGTTGTTGCACCTGAAGTTGTAAGCAAAACTTTCAACTTAAGCTCTGATGTAACTTTCGCTTTCGGTAAAGCTAACTTAAAACCACAAGCTAAAGCAACTTTAGACGGTATCTACGGTGAAATCGCTCAAGTTAACAACGCTAACGTAGCTGTTGCTGGTTATACAGACCGTATCGGTAAAGATGCACCAAACTTAAAATTATCACAACGTCGTGCAGACTCTGTAGCTAACTACTTAGTAGCTAAAGGTGTTCCAGCTCAAAACATTTCTGCAGTTGGTCACGGTAAAGCTAACCCAGTTACAGGTTCTACTTGTGATGCGGTTAAAGGTCGTAAAGCACTTATCGCTTGTTTAGCACCAGACCGTCGTGTTGAAATCGCAGTTAACGGTACTAAATAATTTTATTTAGTTATCCATTAACGGATTAGCATTAGAAGACCTAAACTTCGGTTTAGGTCTTTTCTTATATAAATTAAACTTATAATTGAAGGAATTTTTGAATGAAAAAGTGGATTATCTTGATTATTATCGCCGTTGCTGCAGGTTTTGGCTTAATGTCTAGCTACAATGGCTTAGTAAAAGCAGAAACTGAAATTGATTCTGTTTGGGCAAATGTTGAATCATCTTATCAACGTCGTGCTGATTTAATTCCAAACTTAGTGAATACTGTAAAAGGTCAAGCTAATTTTGAACAACAAACATTAACCAATGTAATCGAAGCTCGCGCAAAAGCGACACAAACAAAAATTGATCCGTCTAATTTAACGGAAGAACAATTAAACGAATTCCAACAAAACCAAAATCAAGTAGGTTCAGCATTATCTCGCTTACTTGTTACTGTAGAACAATACCCACAATTAAAAGCGAACGAAGGCTTTATGAACTTACAAGCGCAACTTGAAGGTACAGAAAACCGTATCAATGTCGCTCGTAATAAATTTAATGAAGCTGCACGTATTTATAATGAAAAAGTACGTCAATTCCCAACTAAATTAGCGGCAATGATTTTTGGTTTTAAAGCTAAACCTTACTTTAAATCAGCTGCAGGCGCTGAAAACGCACCAACTGTAAACTTTAACTAAGGTTTATCTATGCCATTCTTTTCCAGAATTCCGGTAGATAAAAAGCAAATCGAGGCGGCGATTAGTCGCCTCGAAAGCTTAAGTTCGGCTGAGTTACGTGTTTATATTGAACGCAAAGTACCAAAGGCTTCAGCACAACTGTCTGCGATGGAACGAGCTTTGGAAGTCTTTGACGAACTGGAAATGCATAAAACAGCGGCACAAAATGCTGTGTTGATTTATGTGGGATATAAAAATCATCTTTGTGCAATCGTAGGTGATAAAGGCATTCATCAATTTGTTGATGTGGCTTATTGGCAGTTACAATGCGATTTAATGATTGAGCAGTTTAAACAAAAAGCTTATACACAAGGCATTGTCGATGCGATTGATCGTATCAGTGATATTTTATCTCGCCATTTCCCTATTCAGCCTGATGATGTGAATGAATTATCTAATGAGGTAATTATTAATGGCTAAGCTTTTATCTTTTATGAAAAGTGCGGTTATTTTTAGCCTTGTTTTTTTTGCTCAAATGGTTGTTGCGGCAGAATTTCCGCCTGCACCAAATCCTTTCCATTACATAAACGATTACACCAACACACTTTCATCAGAACATAAGCAAATTTTAGAAAATAAACTGATTGCTTATAGTAAAGAAACGAGTTCACAAATCGCTGTCGTTTTGGTTCCTACAACCGGTGAATATGAAATCGCTGATTATACCTTTGCTTTAGGTGATAAATGGGGAATTGGACGTAAAAATCTGAACAATGGCGTGTTGATGCTGATTGCGAAGGATGATCGCAAAGTTTTTATCGCAACAGGGCAAGGTTTAGAAGGTGTATTACCGGATGCTTTTTTATCGCAAGTCATCCGTTCGGCAATTTTGCCACAATTTAAACAAGGTCAATATGCGCAAGGTATTAATGATGGCTTAAACCAAATTATTGTGGCAAGTAAAGGCGAGTTTGATGCGGCACAGGTTGAAGAAGATGCCTTCGATAAATACATTCCATTCTTAATGGTGTTGGCGTTTATTGCCATTGTATTATTTGGTGAATTCCAATATCACAAAGATGAAGTATATATTAGCCCGAATCAACGTGATCAACTGAATAAAATCATTCGTCAAAGTACGATTTCTCGTCGTCGTGGTGGCGGTTCCGGTTTCGGAGGTGGATTTGGTGGCGGCTTCGGTGGCGGTGGTTCTTCCGGTGGTGGCTTTGGCGGCGGTGGCTTTGGCGGCGGCGGAGCAGGTGGAAGTTGGTAAGACCAATTCTTTCACTCAGGTTCTATCTTATGCTAGAATAGCGCCCTATTCAGACTTATTTGAACAAGGAACATTATGGAAACGTTAGACAAAATCAAAAAACAAATCGCTGAAAACCCAATCTTAATTTACATGAAAGGTTCACCAAAATTACCTTCTTGTGGTTTCTCTGCGCGTGCATCTGAAGCATTAATGAATTGCAAAGTGCCTTTCGGCTATGTTGATATTCTTCAACACCCAGATATTCGTGCTGAATTGCCGGCTTATGCAAACTGGCCAACTTTCCCACAATTATGGGTAGAAGGTGAGTTAATTGGTGGTTGTGATATTATTTTAGAAATGTATCAAGCTGGCGAACTTCAAACTTTATTAAGCGAAGTAGCGGCTAAACATCAAGCTTAATTGACGATAGATTACCAAGATAAACCTGCTTTTTAGCAGGTTTTCTTTTGCTCAAAAAATGATAAACCAGATATAAAACTGTGATCGGATTAACATTTTTAAATGAAATAACTTGTTGATTAAATTTCCTTAAGATAGACTACATCGCGTTAGTCGGGGTGCCTATATTATTAATGGCTGAGAAATACCCGTGAACCTGAAACAGATAATGCTGGCGTAGGAAACTAATCATCTCATTATGCTGTTTCGTTATGCAAAAATAAGGAGAACGCATAATGAACAAAACACTTCCCATTTTAACCGCACTTTTTACCGCTTCCGCTTTCGCACAAGCTGCACCTCAAACATTAGATGTTTATACTTATGATTCATTTAGTGCTGATTGGAGTGCTGGACCAAAAGTAAAAGCAGCTTTTGAACAACAATTCCCGCAGTGTAAGCTGAATTATGTAGCTTTTGATAATAATGGCACTTTGTTTAACCGTGTTCGTCTAGAAGGTAAAAAAATTAAGGCAGATGTAGTGCTCGGTTTAGATAGTTATCAAATTGAGGATGTACAAAAACTCAATATTTTTGAGCCAAATAAAGTGGATTTAAGCCAGTTACGTTTACCCATTAAATGGGAAAATCACACGTTCTTACCATTTGATTATGCACAATATGCGTTTATTTATGATAAAAATAAACTGGCTAATCCACCAAAGAGCTTAAAAGAATTAGTTGAGAGTCAAGATCTTAAAGTGTTATATCAAGATCCGCGTACAAGCAGTATTGGACGTGGTTTATTACTTTGGATGAATGCAGTTTATCCAGAAGCTGACGTAGCAAATGCTTGGAAAACCCTTTCTAAACATACGGTAACTGTCACAAAAGGTTGGACCGAGTCTTATGGGGCCTTCTTAAAAGGTGAAGGTGATGTGGTTTTAAGCGTCAATACTTCGCCGATTTACCATATTCTTTCTGAACAAAAAGACAATTATGTGGCAACCGAATTTGCAGAGGGGAGCGTATTACAAGTTGAAGTCGCGGCAAAAGTCGCTAATCGTAATAATGCCTGTGCTGATGAGTTTCTAGAATTCTTACTTTCACCGCAAGCTCAAGCGGATATTGCTAAAAATAATGTCATGTTACCCGTGGTAGAGACCAATATCGAAAGTCACATTGATGCGCTTAATTCTCGCGCAAAATCAATGCGTATTTTAGATACCACAACGGTGACAAGTGAGCAGCTTAAAGGCTGGATCAATCAATGGCAAAAAGCTTTATCTAAGTAGTATTAATGAGCTTATTGCAACATCCGCATTTTCGTCCACGCCATTATTTGGGCGGAAGTGCGGTCATTTTTTTCATTGTTTTGCTCTATGGATTTTCACTTTCTGCTGTTTTTTCAGTCGGAAGTGATTATGCCTTATCTGATTTCTTAAAAGACGATTATTTACATCAAGTTATCGCCTTTAGTATCGGGCAGGCATTCTTGTCAGCCTTGCTTTCTAGCGTAATTGGAACTTTATTTGCACGCGCTTTTTTCTATTTAGATTTCAAAGGCAAATCGCTCATTTTACGCATTTTTTCCCTCACCTTTGTTTTGCCAGCATTACTGGCTATTTTCGGTTTGATTGGGATTTATGGCACGGCCGGTTGGCTAACACAACTGCTGCAAACCTTAGGTATTTCGTGGAAACCCTCCATTTATGGTTTAAGTGGCATTCTCATTGCCCATTTATTTTTTAATATTCCTTTAGCGGCACGAATGAGTTTGCAGGCTTTGCAAAGTGTACCAACCGAACAGCATCAACTCGCGGCACAATTGAATATCAAAGGTTTCACATTTTTCCGCTTAATTGAATGGCCTTATTTGAAAAGCCAAATCGTGTCTGCCTTTGTGCTGATTTTTATGTTGTGTTTCACCAGTTTTACGATTGTATTGGCACTGGGTGGCGGGCCACAAAATAGCACACTAGAAGTCGCCATTTACCAAGCCATTTTCTTTGAATTTGATTTACCCAAAGCGGCACTTTTTGCGTTAGTGCAATTTGCGTTTTGTTTTGCGTTATTTTCGCTTTCACAATATTGGGCGAAAGCACCTGAAACGCAGATTTCGCAACGTTATCGATGGGTTTTACCTGTTTCAAGAGCGGTCAAATTTGGACATGTTTTTGTCTTATTCTCGGTGTGCTTATTTATTTTAAGTCCCTTATTCAATATTGTTTTTCAAGGTTTATCTGCAACTCAATTATTTGGCTATTGGCAAAATCCACAATTATGGAAAGCGCTTGCTTATTCATTAACCATGGCACCGACAGCCGGGATTTTATCGGTATTATTTGGATTTTTCTTATTATTGCTTTCACGGCAACTGCAATGGTTATATTATCCCAAATTAGCCCACTTAATTTTAACGGGGGGCATGATGATTTTAGCCATTCCGACGATTGTCTTAGCAGTCGGCTTATTCCTTTGGTTACAAGATATTGATTTTTCAGCAGGGCATTTGTTTGTAGTGGTATCTGTTTGTAACGCCTTGGCTGCCTTGCCATTTGTGATCAAAATTCTCAATACACCAATGAATCAATCGATGCAATATTATGAAAAACTCTGTTTATCGCTGAATATTACAGGCTGGCAGCGTTTTCGTTTAATTGAATATCCGCTACTAAAAGCACCGTTGAAATATGCCTTGGCACTCGCGACAACCTTATCACTCGGCGATTTTACGGCGATAGCTTTATTTGGTAGCCCTGATTTTACTTCGTTACCTCATTTGCTTTATCAACAAATCGGACAATATCGAAGCCAAGAAGCGGCAGTGACGGCATTGATTTTATTGGGCTTATGTTTAGGTTTATTTATGTTTATTGAAGGGCAGAAGGAACAACATGATTAAATTAAATAATGTAGTATTCAATTATCAATCCATGCCGATGGTATTTGATTTACAGATTCAAGCCCAGGAAAAAATCGCCATTATTGGTGAAAGTGGCGCAGGAAAAAGCACCTTGCTGAATTTAATTGCCGGTTTTGAATATGCTGATAGTGGCGAGATTTGGCTAAATGGTGAAAATCATACCAAAACGGCACCTTTTGAACGTCCTGTTTCCATGCTATTTCAGGAAAACAATCTCTTTACTCATCTTTCTGTGGAAGATAATATCGCCTTAGGTTTAAAACCGAATTTAGCCTTGAATGCAGAAGAAAAAGCACTTGTAGAACAAGCCGCAAGTGCGGTCAATTTACAGGATTTTTTAACGAGAAAACCGACCGCACTTTCAGGTGGACAAAAACAGCGAGTAGCGTTAGCGCGCTGTTTGCTACGAGATAAACCTATTTTATTATTGGATGAGCCTTTTTCAGCTCTTGATCCTAAATTACGCATTGAAATGCAGGATTTAATGGATCAATTATGTGAAGAGAAAAAACTCACCATGTTACTGGTGACGCATCAACCCAAAGAAATTGAACGGCATATTGATCGAGTGATTGAAATTCATCAAGGAAAAGTGATCTGATCTCTTTTTATCATATTGCAGAGTAATATGCTCAACTTAATCAAAGCGACATAGCTTAAACGAGGAAAATATAATGACCACAACAAATGTAGTACAGCTTTCATCTATTACACCCCATCCATCAGTAGAGTATTGGTCTGTTTGTAAAGTTGAAGCGTTGTTTGAAACACCTTTTTTAGAATTAGTCTATCGTGCGGCTCAAGTGCATCGAGAGCATTTCAACCCAGGTGCGATACAGTTATCGACGTTGATGTCGATTAAAACGGGTGGGTGTCCAGAGGATTGTGGTTATTGTCCGCAATCGGCACGTTATCAAACCGGCGTGCAAAATCAGCAGATCTTGGATATCGATGAAATTGTCGAAAAGGCCAAAATTGCGAAAGCACGTGGTGCAGGACGTTTTTGTATGGGCGCAGCATGGCGAGGTCCTAAGCCTAAAGATATGGAAAAAGTGACGGCGATTATTCGTGCGGTAAAAGATATTGGCTTAGAAACTTGCGGGACCTTTGGGTTGCTGCAAGATGGTATGGCGGAAGAGTTAAAAGATGCGGGATTGGATTATTACAACCACAATCTTGATACCGCACCAGAGAATTACCACAATGTCATTGGTACACGCCGTTTTGATGATCGTTTAAGCACATTAGGAAAAGTGCGTAGTGTCGGTTTGAAAGTTTGCTGTGGCGGTATTGTGGGCATGAACGAAACCCGTAAAGAGCGAGCTGGTCTCATTGCAAGTTTGGCAAATCTTGATCCGCAGCCAGAGTCCGTACCAATTAACCAATTAGTGAAAGTAGAAGGCACACCAATGGCAGATGCAGCTGATTTAGATTGGACAGAGTTTGTTCGCACTATTGCTGTTGCTCGTATTACTATGCCGAAAAGTTATGTTCGTCTTTCTGCAGGTCGTCAAGGCATGAGTGAAGAAATGCAAGCCATGTGCTTTATGGCGGGAGCGAATTCCATTTTCTATGGTGATAAATTGTTAGTGACAGGTAATCCAGAAGAAGATGGCGATCAGCTGCTCATGGCTAAATTAGATCTTGAGCCGGAAACGGAAGAAAACAGAAAACCACTCGACAGAAATTAGTCATAAAAAAAGTGCGGTGAAATCTACCGCACTTTTTATTGAATCTTACTTCACTTGTTCAGTTAGGCAAGGCTGAATTTTATTTAGCATTTCTTTTAAAATACGCGCTGGAGCAGCCACAATATTGCCTGAGCGTAAATAGCCATGACCCGCATTGAAATCACACACTAAACCGCCTGCTTCACGCACGATTAAATCACCTGCTGCGCAATCCCAAGGTTTTAAGCCCATTTCGAAATAACCGTCAACGCGACCGGATGCCACATAGCAAAGATCTAATGCGGCAGAACCCGTACGACGGAAATCGGCAGCTTCATCAATTAAGTTATTCATGATAGCAAATTGAGTTGGCATCAAGCTTGGTTGTTTGAATGGGAAACCGGTGGCTAAAATTGCCCCGTTAAGTTCATTTTGACTATCTACACGTAAACGCACTTCATTTAATTTTGCGCCTTCACCACGCACAGCAGTGAATAATTCATTACGAATAGGATCGTAAACCACACCTACTTCGGTGCGGTTTTTTACACGGATAGCAATAGAAACAGAGAAATGTGGCAAACCTTTTACAAAGTTGGTTGTGCCATCTAGTGGATCAATCACCCATTGAATATCACTGTCTTTGCCTTCTAATGCACCACGCTCTTCACTGATAATTGTATGATCAGGATAAGATTTTTGAATGATTTCAATGATCTCAGCTTCAGCGGCTTTATCGACGCTAGTCACATAATCATTAATACCTTTTTTACTTGTTTGGATGTCATCACGGCGCTCATAGTTTTTAGCAATTACGTTGCCCGCTTTTCGTGCCGCACGAATAGCGATATTTAACATTGGATTCATATTTCCACCAGATTTTAAAGAACAGATAAATAGGTTGTCTATTATAAGGGAGTTTTAGTAAATAGCCAGTTGAAAATGTTTAATTCACTGTTTTTCCCGTTTTTTAAAGGAAATTTGCGATCAGTATCGCAAAAATAAAGTAGCCAATTTGGCTTTCTTCTAAAGGACTTTTAAAGTGCGGTCAAAAAAGAAGGCATTTTATGTATAAAGGGATAACCTTATTAGAAACCTTGATTGCGTTATTTATTTTAAGCTTAACGTTAGCGTTTGCATTGCCCAAATGGCAGAAAAACGATCCCAAATATTTTCTCGAAAAAGAGCAACAACGGCTTTATTTTTTCTTACGTAATATTCAAGCGAGGGCAGAAAACTCATCGGCGATTTGGTTTATTTTGGCCAATCAAGATAGGGCAAATCAACGTTGGTGTATCACAGCTCAAGTAAAAAGTGATCATTTTTGTGATTGTTTTCATCCCCAGAATTGTCCTAAAAACCTTTATGCGCATTTTTACTATCCTTATTTTGAAGGAAAAACGATGCTGATAGGCCCTAAATTATATCCGTCTGAAGTGGCGGTGAAATTTAATGGGGCAAGAAATACCATGGAAACAAATTGTTTTATGCTACAGGCTGAAGAGCATCGTACATTGTTCTCTTTTTTCAATGTTGGCAGTATCAAATTAAAGTCTGATCAAGCGGCGAGTGCATGTACAAGATGAAACCATTAAAAGGCGAAACATTGGTGAGTTTGTTGATTTCACTTGGCTTATCCGCTTTATTATTGCTATTGGTTGCACAATTTTATGCCCAAACTCAACAGCAGAATCAGCGTTTAATGTTACAACTCAAACTACAAACGGAATTACAACGTACAATTCAACTCATCGGGAAAGATCTGCGTCGTGTAGGCTTTCGAGCCGCAAACCAAAAACTCATTGAAGATAATCTGGCTTTATTTGAATTGGATGAAAAGGGCACTGCAATAACCATTGCTCAAGCAGACAATGCTCCGTCAAATAGCTGTGTTTTATTTTTTTATGATTTAAATAGTAATGGTTGTATTGGTGAAAAATACACAAAAAATACCTGTGTAAATGGCGTTAAAAATGTGGCAAAAAATATCGAAAAGGAGCTATTTGGTTACAAACTTAACGGGAAAATGATCGAAACCAAACAAACTTATAAAAATGCGGTAAATGCGGATTGTCGTTCAGAAGAGTGTCAGCGTGCTTTAACGCAATCTACTTGTAACGCCGGTGGTGGATGGACAGATTTATTGGATGAAAAAGAGTTTGAGATTTCTCAATTACGTTTTGACTGGTTAAAGGCAGGGAAAGGGATTGAAATCAAACTCGCGGGAAATCTTGCAACACATAAGCATATTCAATATGAAACTTCGCTTGTGGTGCCTTTATTAAATCAAGAAGAATGATCATGAAAAAAGGGATTGTGACACTGACGGCACTGATTTTACTTTCAGGCTTATTGGCACTGATCTTATTATTTGATGAACAGATCTTTGCGTTTTTTCGATCTCAAATGAGTCAGCGAAAATATTATGTAGAACAAAGCCTTGCGCTACAGAAAATCAGTCAGCTGCAACAAAAACATATTTGCCAAAACTTGCCTGTAAATGGTGCTGAAAAAGTGAAACAAGTCTTTTTTGAGTCTAATGGGGCAGAGGATAAAGTGGCCTATTCTGTTTGGTGTAAACGTGCAGAGTTATTTAAGAAATCGCCCACAAAAGGCATGAATGAAAATATGCTGCGAGATTTTATTTCCAGCGAAAAACAAGCTGATTTTCAACCGCACTTTGTGAAAGTGGTGTCAGTTTTAACAGCTCAAAAAACACCACAAGTGTATTGGATAACGCAAAGCCAATTAGAAATTAAAGGGAATGTGAATGGTATTCTGCTAGCAGAAGGAGATTTAACCTTAACAGGCAAAGGAAGAATAAGTGGAGCAGTGATTACAGGTGGTTCGCTTAAGTTAGAGGAGGGCGTGACGGTGGCTTACGGTAAAGCCGTGGTGACAAAACTCGTACAAGAATATAGCCAATGGCGTTTGGTAGATAAAAGTTGGAGTGATTTAAGTGCGCAAGATCAAAGTGAATAATGGTATGTCGTTAATGTCACTTTTATTAGCCTTATCGATTTTCAGCGGGTTATTTTTGATATTTAACCGATGGACGACCGAGCAACGGAAAAGTGCGGTCAGAATTTTTCAAGAATTTCAGGCGATTCAAATTGCTGAAAATCAGGCTCAACGTCAGTTTTTAGGCTTGTCTTGTGAAAATAGCGTACAACAAAATGGTATTCAATTTACAATTCAATGCAGTCATCATCAAGTGAATATACGCTATCCTCAAGGTGAATTTTTATTGAAAACCGAGTAAAATAACGCATTGTTTTTGCTTTCAAAAGGGCGTTACTTTGTTCGTTACTTATTATTCAAACCAACTGGAAATTCAAAAGGATATTTTAGTTTCGCTGTTGGAAAATTTACCTCAACATGATCCGTTTCAGTCTGACATTGTGTTAGTGCAAAGTCCGGGTATGGCACAATGGTTACAAATGGAAATTGCTAAAAAACGCGGTGTTGCAGCGAATTTCCAATTCCCCATGCCTTCCAGTTTTATTTGGAAACTTTACGCCGATAATTTGCCGAATGTTTCCACGCAAAATCCTTTTGAAAAAGATTCAACGTTATGGCGATTAATGAGGTTAATCCCTACCTTTTTACAGCAAAAAGAATTTGAACCATTAAAAAAATATTTAGCGTCCTCGCCTGCATCAGAACAGCAAAAACTTTATCAATTAAGCCTAAAAGTTGCCGATTTATTTGACCAATATCTCGTCTATCGCCCTGAATGGATTGCAGCATGGGAAGAAAATAATGATGAAAAAATCTTGGCTCAAATTAATCAGCAAAAGCAGGGCCTTTCGGCGTTAAATCCTACCTTTCTTTCTCAAATTAAAGGCAATATTCATTGGCAGGGAATTTTATGGCGAGCCTTGGTGGATGATGTCCAACGTGATTTCGGTGGAAAAGCAAAGCATCGTGCTGCACTCAATCAACAATTTTTAGAATTATGTCGTGATCCAAATGCCACACTCAACTTGCCGGAACGTATTTTTATTTTTGGTATTCCAGCATTGCCAACGGTTTATCTCAATATTTTCCAAGGTATTTCAGCTAAAACAGATGTACATTTATTCTTCAATAATCCATGTCAAGAATATTGGGGCGATTTGCGAGATCTGAGTAAATCCTATTTATTAGAAAGACAGCGTTTCTTGAAAGAAAGCGACGATGTGAAGCCTTTAATTTCAGCCGAGCAAGTGTCATGGGAACCTGCTGACTTTGATTATACCAATCAACAAGAAGAATTGTTCAGCGGGAATCCGCTTTTAGCCTCTTGGGGAAAAATGGGACGAGATTTTCTCTACCAATTAGTGCGTGATGAGGAGAATATTCAAGCTATTTCCCGTGATTATTATGCCGAACTTCCCGAAAAAACGTTGTTAGGGCAGATCCAAAATCAAATTTTGACGTTAAGTCATGGTGCATTAAATGTCGCGAAAAATGACCGCTCTTTGGTCGTGAAATCTTGCCATAGCGCAATGCGAGAAGTTGAAGTGCTGCATGATTATTTATTGGATTTATTCAATCAAAATCAGCATAAGCCAAAAGAAGAACAGATTACACCAAAAGATGTGGTGGTCATGGTGGCCGATGTTAACCAATATACGCCTTATATTCAGGCTGTCTTTGGGGCGAATAGTGCGGACGCACCCGTTATTCCGTTCTCAATTTCTGACAGTAAATTATCTGAAAGTGATGTGATCGTGTCGAGCTATCTTTCCCTGTTAAATTTAAAAGAAAGTCAGTTTGGCGCGGAAGATGTGTTGGCTTTATTAGATATTCCCGCTATCCGTGAACGTTTTAATATTGCCCTTGCCGATCTCGAGCAAATCCGTGAATGGGTGAAAGAGTCGGGCATTCGCTTTGGTTTAGAAAAACGGCAGAATACACTGAATTTTAACGCGTGGCAGGCGGGGCTTGAACGTATGACTTTAGGTTATGCGATGCGAGAAGAACAAGGCGTTTGGCAAGATAGCCTTGGACTTGATAGTAGCTATGGATTGAAAGGGCAATTAGTGGGTGCTGTGAATCAATTTTTTACTGCCTTAAATAAATGGCATCAAGATTTGCAAAAGGCACACAATATTGAAAAATGGCGTGAAAAATTGACCGCACTTTTGACGGATTTCTTTGTGCAAAATGAAGAAACGGCGGATACCTTATTTTATATTCAAGATTGTATCAATGCGTTTGCCGATGATTTGCAGACCGTCAATTTTGAAGAAACCTTGCAGGCGGATGTCATTGCGGAAGTGATGTCTGCGCGTTTAGAAGAAACACCAAATAGCCTTCGTTTCTTAGCGGGAAAAGTGAATTTCTGTACGCTTTTACCAATGCGCTCTATTCCTTTTAAAGTGGTGTGTTTGCTCGGAATGAATGAAGCGGATTACCCACGCAGTCATACCCCAAATAGTTTTGACTTAATGCAATATCATCATCAAAAAGGCGATCGTGTTCGTCGAGATGATGATCGTTATTTATTCCTTGAGGCTCTGCTCGCCGCAAGATCCCATTTTTATGTGAGTTATGTGGGCTCTTCAATTATTGATAATCAACCCAAAGAGCCTTCAGTATTGGTGAGCCAATTGGTTGATTATATTAATCATTATTCAGACAATGGTTTGAGAATTGAACAACATCCAATGACGGCATTTAGTCCAAGCAATTTCCAAAATGAAGGGAAAATTAACCGCTCTTTTGCGAAAAAATGGTTGCCGATTGCGCAATTTCAAGAAAGAAAATGTCATGAATTTGTTGTGCCGATGGGGGAAAATCAAGAGTCAATAGCGGAAATTGAGCTCGATCGTTTTGTGAGTTTTGTTGAAAATCCAGTGAAATTCTTTTTTGAAAAGCAGCTTGGCGTGTATTTCCGAGATGAGGACGATCGCATTGAAGAAAGTGAAAACTTCACGTTAAATGGTTTGGATCATTATCGCATTAGTAATGAGTTATTGCATTTAGAGGAAGCGCAATTTAACGATTATTTTGCCAAACAGCGAGTGAAAGGCATCATGCCTCGCGGCGAGTTTGCAGAAGTCTGTGCACAATCCATTCGTGCTGATGTATTGGCTTTTAAAGAGAAAATTAAGGATTATTCTTCACCACATAGTGAGAGTGTCGATTTTGTGGTGGAAACGGCACAAGGCAATATTCGCTTGTTTGGCTATATGGAGCCGTTATTTGGCGATGAAAATCAGATAATCGAATGGCGATTTGCAAAATATAAAGATCGTTATCGTATTCGCCCATGGCTTTATTATCTCATTCAACTGGCGACAAAAGAGAACGCTCAGCCACCACGCATTATCGCTAAAGATAAGGATTTAACATTAAAAACAATAGAAAAATCAACCGCACTTGAGAAATTGAAAATGTACGTTGAGGCCTATTTACAAAGCCAGCAACAAATTCAGCTCATTCCAACGGAAAATATAGTGAAGTTTATTGAAAAAGATGAAAGTGCGGTCAATTTTGACAATGTTTTAACGAATATCGAATCTCTAGCGAAAGATGATAACTATGGTTATAGAAAAGCCGATCCTTATTGGGCGAGGGTGTGGGGGCAAACGGAACAATTTAAATCGCAGGATGGTCTTTTACAATTGGTGAAACAAACCACATCTTGGTTTGGAGAAATGTTATCTTAAAGCGGATCTTCAGATCGAAAAGATCTTGGATTTTTGATAAGATACTGACTTAAGAATCATTTTGAAAAGGAGCTAAAATGCGTTGTCCGTTTTGTTCAACTGAAGAAACTAAGGTGATTGACAGCCGTTTGGTTTCTGATGGGTATCAAGTGCGTCGTCGTCGGGAATGCGGGAATTGTCATGAACGCTTTACCACCTTTGAAACGGCCGAATTAGTGGTGCCAAAAATTATTAAAAATGATGGGTCACGCGAGCCGTTTAATGAAGATAAATTGCGTAGCGGTATTCAACATGCGTTAGAAAAACGCCCTGTAAGTTCGGATGATGTGGAAAAAGCCATTAGCCATATTATTATCCAATTACGTGCTACGGGGGAGCGCGAAGTGCCAAGTCATCTCGTGGGTAAATTAGCCATGAATGAGCTGAAAGAATTAGATAAAGTGGCGTATATCCGTTTTGCATCCGTTTACCTGAGCTTTGATAATATCAATGAATTCACCAAAGAAATTGAAAGCTTAAAGGATTAATATGAGTGACACCTTTTCCCCTGATGACGTGAAATTTATGCAACTGGCTCTTGAGCTTGCGGCAAAAGGGCAGTACACCACTACGCCGAATCCATCCGTAGGATGTGTGTTAGTTAAGAACGGTGAAATTGTCGGGAAAGGGTTTCATTTTAAAGCGGGTCAGCCTCATGCAGAGAGAATGGCGTTGGCCGATGCCGGTGAGAAAGCGAAAGGCGCAACTGCTTATGTGACGCTTGAGCCTTGTTCTCATTATGGTCGCACACCGCCTTGTGCATTAGGTTTAATTGAGGCGGGGGTCAGTCGAGTAGTGGCTGCTATGGCGGATCCTAATCCTCAAGTGGCTGGCAAGGGCTTAAAAATGTTAGCCGATGCAGGCATACCAAGTGCGGTCAATTTATTGAATGAACAAGCGGAAGTCTTAAATAAAGGTTTTCTCAAACGTATGCGAACTGGCAAGCCTTATGTACAGCTGAAATTAGCCATGAGTTTAGATGGACGAACAGCTATGGCGAGCGGTGAAAGTAAGTGGATCACGGGTGACGCAGCCCGTGCAGATGTGCAAAAAATGCGAGCTAAAGCGACCGCACTTTTATCAACAAGTGCTACCGTGTTAGCCGATGATCCAAGCTTGAACGTGCGTTGGAATCAATTCCCTGATGATTTAAAAGCGGAATATGCGGAAGATACTGTGCGTCAGCCTATTCGCATAATCTTAGATTCTAAAAATCGAGTTCAACCAAGCCATCAATTATTCCATACCCATTCGCCAGTTTGGCTTGTGGGTTCAATTCCACGAGATATGTCTGTATTCCCTGATTTTTGTGAGCAAATTTTACTGCCAGAAAACTATGATTTTGATCTATTGATGACAGAATTCGGCAAGAGACAAGTGAATTCCGTTTGGGTAGAAGCGGGCGCCAATTTAGCGGGTAGCTTGATTGAACAACATGCTGTAGATGAATTAATCATTTATGTTGCCCCGAAACTCTTGGGAGATAACGCTCGAGGATTATGCCAACTTTCGCATTTGGAAAAACTTGCGGATGCCCCATTGTGGCAACTGCAAGAATGTGAAAGAATTGGGGATGATTTAAAGCTCAGTTATTTACCTAACTTATTAATAAAAGAATAAAAAAATGCTTAAAAAACTTTTCCACTCCGCCCTTTGGGGGCTTGCTGCGGCAGGTGTTATTTTATTTGCCGTTCCTAAGCTCAATAACAGCAGCCTTTTCTCTGCTGATGATATCGTTTCGTTCAATAGCGCCGTGAGAATTGCTTCTCCTGCCGTGGTGAATGTGTACAACCGATCTTTTTCTTCTGCCAGTATTAATGATAGCGATCAATTACAGGTAAATAACTTAGGTTCTGGCGTGATTATGACCAAAGACGGTTATATTCTTACCAATAAACACGTTATCCAAAATGCTGATCAAATTGTGGTGGCACTGCAAAACGGTAATATTTATGAAGCGAATTTAATCGGTTCGGATAATTTGACGGATCTTGCGGTATTAAAAATTAAAGCAACTAATCTTTCGACGATTCCACAAAATAAAGAACGCCAAGTACGAGTAGGTGATATTGCTCTAGCTATTGGTAACCCATATAACCTTGGGCAAAGTGTGTCACAAGGGATTATCAGTGCGGTAGGACGTAGTGCAGTTGGCGATTCTTTAGGTCGTCAAAACTTTATTCAAACCGATGCATCAATTAACCGTGGTAACTCTGGCGGTGCGTTGATTAACTCAGCGGGCGAATTAGTAGGCATTAGCACGTTAAGTATTGGTAAAACAGCCAATGAAATTGCAGAAGGGTTAAATTTTGCGATTCCAATCAGCATTGCCAATGACGTGTTATATAAAATTATTCGCGATGGTCGTGTGATTCGTGGTTATTTTGGGGTACAAAGTGAAATCACCGCTAACTCAAACGGTGGCATTGTGATTACAGGTGTGACCGCCAATAGCCCGGCAGCGAAAGCGGGGATTCAAGTGGGCGATGTGATTTTACGTTTAAATAAACAAGATAACTTATCTATTCGTGAAATGATGCAAATTATTAGTGATACTAAACCGAATACAGAAGTTATTGTTACTGTTTCTCGCTTAGGTAAAGTGATTGATCTCCCTGTAGTTATTGAAGAGTTACCATCTAACTAAGGATATATCGTGGAAGTTAAAACCAGTCACTTTTTTGCCTGTTTAGATCGTCTTCGCTTAATTCAGCGTTGGTCATTGATGCGCAATATTGAAAAGGAAAACTTGGCAGAGCATAGTCTGCAAGTTGCCTTTGTGGCACAAGCCTTAGCCATTATTAAAAATCAATTTTTTGGTGGGGAAGTGAATCCTGAGCGTATTGCGGTGATGGCGATGTATCATGATACCTCTGAAATTTTTACGGGTGATCTGCCGACCCCAATTAAGTATTTCAATTCTGAAATAACTCATGCTTATAAAGACATTGAAGCGGCAGCCGAATTACATTTAATTAGCTTGCTTCCGACTGAGTTGCAAGATAGTTTTGCGCCATACTTAGATAGTGAGCAATTTAGCCCAGAAGAAAAGCATTTAGTAAAACAAGCAGATTTGATTTGTGCCTATATTAAAGCTCAATTTGAATTAGAGCATGGTAACCATGAATTTAAAACAGCGAAAAAACGCTTAGAAAATTTAATGGAACAATGGCACAGTCAAGAAATGGATTATTTTTTACAGGTCTTTTTGCCAAGTTTTGGGCGATCGATTGATGAGATTGCGTTGTAAGCGAAAATAAAAAAGTGCGGTTAATTTTAACCGCACTTTTTGTTTCTGATATTACTTCAATGTCGCTAAAATGATCTGTTCAGGATCCACGTGTAACCAGACTTCTTGTCCCACTTTCCAACCATCTTTGCTATGAATACTCGCACAAAATTCAATTGAGCTGTCCTTTATTTGTAAAATCGCTTCTTCATTCTGCATAGAAAGAATCGTCGCTTGGAAAAGGTTATTTTTTTCTTCTAATGGGGTGGCGCTAATTTTCACCCAAGGGGCTTTAAACATGACCATCACTTCTTTTTCAGTAATGAGTCTGAGGCGCTCAGCACTGCGCATTGTGATTGAAACATGTAATGGATGAGCTAAATCCTGAATGTTTACTGCAACAATGCAGCGGGAGTCCACAATATGTTGGCTCGCCACTTTCCCGAAAAATTGATTGCGCGCGCTACTTTGTAAGGAGAATTTTGCCGTTGCTGAAAGTAGGCTGTTTAGCGGGATCGTCTCATCTTGTAGAATATGGAACGCGTGCTCTTGTGTTTGTTCGAGCAAATCGTAAAGCTGTAGCAAACGTTCTGCGTAAGTCGTTAATGATGTACCGCCCCCATTTTTCCCACCGATATTACGTTCTAAAAGCGGTTTTGGGCTGATTTTATTCATTGCTTCAAGGTGATCCCAAGCACTTTTATAGCTCACTTTGGCGTTTTTGGCTGCTTGGTTGATTGAGCCACATTCTTTAATTTCTTTTAAGAGGCGAACACGTTTTGGATCAATAAATAATTCTTGATGAAGTTTGATTGTCAGTAAAATTTCAGTTTGTTTCATCATCTCCTCCTAATACACAATTCTGTTTATTTTACTAGATCTTTAGGTTTTTCTGTATGCTTATTTAAAAATTCAAGTTATAATTCACTCGCAGTATATTTTTTTATATATAGTTTCATTTATATAGGAGATAGATGATGAAATTAACTAAATTTGCAACCGCACTTTTAATTGCGGGTATGGGTGTATCTTTTGCGGCATCAGCAAAAGTGACTGTGTTTGCAGCAGCTTCAATGACTGATGCGTTACAACAAATTGCGGATCAATACCAAACTGAAAAGCCAAATAATACCGTCGTTTTCTCTTTTGCTTCTTCTTCTACGCTTGCAAAACAAGTTGAAGAAGGTGCACCTGCAGACTTATTTATTTCAGCTAGCAACAAATGGATGAAATATTTATCAGATAAAAATCTCACTGTAAAAGAAACTGAAAAAGTATTAGCGGGTAATGAATTAGTGTTAATTGCGCCGGCTAAAAGTGCAGCTAATTCAGTGGATATTGCCAAAGGTGAATGGATTAAAGGCTTAAAAGACAGCTATTTATCTGTGGGTGATCCTGCACATGTTCCGGCAGGACAATATGCTGAAGAGTCATTAACCAAATTAAATTTATGGGATCAAGTCAAAGATAAATTAGCGCGTGCGAAAGACGTGCGTGGTGCATTAGCCTTAGTTGAACGCGCTGAAGCCCCTTATGGTATCGTGTATAGCACCGATGCGAAAGTGAGTAAAGACGTGAAAGCAGTCGGCGTATTCCCGAAAGACAGCTATAAACCAGTTGAATATCCGGTTGCGATTTTAAAAGATCATGACAATGCGGATACCCGTGATTTCCTTAATTACTTAGAATCAAGTGCAGCGAAAAAAATATTTGTTGAATATGGTTTCTCTGTGAAATAATGAGCTCAGACTTTATAAAGAAAGGACAGGAAACTGTCCTTTTTGTTATCTCTAAAGAAATTTCGTCATATCGATATATACACAAGGAAATATTTTGCTCTCTTGGTTTCAATTAAGCCCGATGGAATGGGATGCGATTCACTTAAGTATGAGTGTCGCATTGAGTTCTATGCTTTGGAGTTTGCCTTTTGCGATTTTTATCGCTTGGTTACTGGCTCGTAAGGAATTCTACGGCAAGTCGCTGATTACAGGAATTATTCATCTGCCTTTGGTGCTGCCGCCAGTGGTAATCGGTTATTTATTATTAGTCGCCATGGGGCGTAATGGCTTTATCGGCAAGTATTTATATCAATGGTTTGGTGTCTCCTTTGGCTTTAGTTGGAAGGGAGCGGTATTAGCTTCCGCGGTGGTGGCATTTCCATTGGTTGTGCGGGCAATTCGTCTTTCCTTAGAAAGCATTGATTTTAAATTAGAGCAAGCTGCACAAACGCTTGGCGCTTCGCCTTGGCGAGTCTTTTTTACAATCACATTACCTCTTTCTCTCCCTGGTGTATTGGCGGGTTTAGTATTAGGTTTTGCTCGCTCTTTAGGGGAATTCGGGGCAACCATTACCTTCGTATCTAATATTGCGGGGGAAACCCAAACCATTCCTTTAGCGATGTATTCATTTATCCAAACGCCAGGTGCGGAAGCACAAACTGCACGACTTTGCTTGTTTGCGGTGATCCTTTCATTAATTTCCTTATTGCTTTCCGAAGCATTGAGCAAACGGATGCAGAAAAAATTGGGGCAGGGCGATGCTACACATTAATGTACAACAACAATTAGGTCGCCTGACCTTACGTGCGGATCTGCAATTGCCAACTCAAGGTGTGACGGCTATTTTTGGTTTGTCAGGCTCGGGTAAAACCTCATTGATTAATTTAGTGAGTGGTTTAACTCATCCCGATCAAGGATTTATTCGTTTAAATGACCGCACTTTGGTCGATGTGGAGAACGGTGAGAATCTCCCTGTGCACCAACGCAAAATTGGTTATGTATTCCAAGATGCTCGTTTATTTCCGCATTACAATGTCAAAGGTAATTTGCGTTATGGCATGAAGCATGTCAGTCGTGAAGATTTTGACTATATTGTCCAGCTACTTGGTATTGAACCGTTGCTCAAACGCTATCCGATTACTTTATCGGGTGGCGAAAAACAACGTGTAGCGATTGGGCGAGCTTTATTAACAGATCCTGATATTTTATTAATGGATGAACCGCTTTCAGCTTTAGATGTGCCTCGCAAACGTGAGCTTATGCAATATCTGGAAAGTTTATCTAAAGAAATTAATGTGCCGATTTTATATGTGACGCACAGTTTGGACGAATTATTACGCTTGGCCGATCGCGTTGTGCTGATGGAAAACGGCAAAGTGAAAGCCTATGATACCTTAGAAAATGTCTGGAACAGTCCGTTATTTGCCCCTTGGAAAGGTGAATCGGAGCAGAGTAGTGTGTTGGCGTTGCCAGTATATTTACATAATCCAACCTATAAAATGACCGCACTTTCTTTAGGCGAACAACAGCTTTGGATTAACGAAGTGCATCATCAAGCGAATGAAAAAGTGCGTGTCTGTATTTATAGTTCCGATGTATCACTCACTCTCAGCAAGCCAGAGCAAACGAGCATTCGTAATATCTTACGGGGGCAAATTGTACAAATTGTTCCGCAAGAGAATCGCATTGATATTGCGGTGTTGGTGGAAGGGCATAAAGTTTGGGCAAGTATCAGTAAATGGGCATTTAATGAATTACATTTTGCTCAAGGCATGGATGTTTATGTACAAATAAAAGCCATTTCAGTCGTATAAAGTAAAAGTGCGGTCAATTTCAAAAAAGTTTTAAAATTGACCGCACTTTTTGTTTAGGTTTACTTACCTAAGTTATCAAAGAATTTCTTCACACCGTCTAAAAAGCTTGAAGATTTCGGACTATGCGATTTTTGTCCTTTCAAACTTTCTTCCAGTTTTTCTAATAATTCTTTTTGTTCTTTATTTAAGTTCACTGGTGTTTCAATCACTACGCGACAAATGAGATCGCCTGCGTAGCCGCTACGAGTAGAGCTCACCCCTTTACCACGCATACGGAAGAGTTTGCCTGTTTGGGTTTCAGCAGGGATTTTGAGTTTCACTTTACCGTCTAAGGTTGGAACTTCGATTTCACCACCTAACGCAGCCATTGAGAAACTGATTGGCACTTCGCAGTAGAGGTTATTGCCATCACGTTCAAAGATATGATGTTCTTTAACATGAATAACCACATATAAATCACCTGCTGGTGCACCATTTTCGCCCGCTGCACCTTCGCCGCTTAAACGTAATTGGTTGCCGGTATCCACACCTGCTGGGATTTTAACGGAAAGATTTTTCTTCTTGTGAACACGACCTTCGCCATGGCAGCTTTTACATGGTTTTTCAATTTTCTTACCAGAACCATGACAAGTAGGACAAACCGCTTCAGTTACGAAGAAACCTTGTTGGCGACGAATACGACCTGAACCATGACAGCTTGGGCATGTCTCAACTTTTGATCCTTTTTCTGCGCCAGTACCATCGCAGCTATCACAGTGAGCAAGGGTATTAATTTGGATATCTTTGGTTGTACCTTTTACGGCTTCTTCTAACGTAATTTGGATGTCATAACGTAAATCTTCACCGCGTACTACACGCTGACGACCTCGTCCGCCACCGCCGAAGATATCACCGAACATATCTCCAAAAATATCACCGAAATCAGCACCGCTGAATCCGCCACCGAAGCCACCGCCTCCCATGCCACCTTGTTCAAAGGCTGCATGACCGTGTTGATCGTAAGCCGCTCGCTTTTCTTTATCACCTAGGATTTCATAGGCTTCTTGGATTTCTTTAAATTTTTCTTCTTTGGCTTTATCACCTTTGGTTCTATCAGGGTGATATTGCATGGCGAGTTTTTTGTAAGCACGTTTAATTGCTTTTTCATCTGCGCCACGTTCAACACCAAGAACGTCGTAATAATCTTTCTTTGCCATAATGTTTTCGTTTTCCGTTTAAAAATATAAATTTAAAAAATTTTATTTTGTTATTGTATGGTATTGCGTTAACAACATACCTAAGAATAAAAATAATGTCGAAGTCAGAAATATCAAGGGTAAATTCGTTAATTTATGACTTATTTTGCTGCTGCAAATGCTTGCTCTAAGTCAGCTAAAATATCTTGAATATTTTCAATACCGCAAGAAAGGCGAATAAGTCCTGCAGAAATCCCCGCTTTTTCTAATTCAGCTTCACTTAATTGGCGGTGTGTTGAAGTCGCTGGATGTAATGCACAAGTACGAATGTCGGCTACGTGTACTTCACGTGAGGTCATTTGCAATGCGTTTAACCATTTTGCCGCGGTTTCTTTATCACCTTTAATCTCAAAGGAAATAACGCCACACAAACCGTTCGGTAAGTATTTTTGTTTGAGTGCGTAATCTGGCGAGCTTGGTAAGCCAGGATAATTCACTTTAACGACTTGCGGATGTTTTTCTAAAAACTCGGCTACAGCCTGTGCATTCTCATAATGACGTTGCATGCGAAGCGCGAGGGTTTCCATACCTACATTTAATAAGAAACTATTTTGTGGTGCTGGTGTAGCACCTAAATCACGCATTAATTGCACGCGTGCTTTGACAATATAAGCCGCAGGGCCAAAGGTTTCTGTGTAAACCAAACCATGATAAGTTTGGTCTGGCGTGCTTAATTGCGGATATTTGCCGTTATTCCAATTAAAGTTACCACCATCAGTAATGGACCCACCTAAGGCAATAGCATGACCATCTAAATATTTAGATGTGCTGTGAATGACTACGTTTGCGCCAAATTCGATTGGGCGACAAAAATAGGGGGTGGCAAAAGTGTTATCAATTAATAATGGCGCCTCTGCAGCTTTCGCTAGGGCAGCAAATTTTTCAATATCCAATACACGTAAAGCGGGGTTTGCAATGGTTTCAGCAAAGACCGCTTTTGTATTTGGACGAATCGCTTTTTTGAGTTCTTCAAGCGGTAAGTCTTGATCCACAAAACTCACTTCAATGCCCATTTTTTTGAATGTATGGGCAAATAAATTGTAAGTGCCGCCATACACATAAGAAGAGGAAATGAAATGATCGCCCGCTTCTAAAATATTCAGCATTGCATAGAAAACCGCAGATTGGCCTGAGGTAGTACACATTGTTGCTACGCCACCTTCAAGTGCTGTAATTTTTTCTTCAGCAGCATTTGTCGTTGGGTTTGCTAGACGAGTATAGAAATAACCTGCGGCTTGTAAATCAAATAACTTACCAATTTCTTCTGCCGAATCGTAGGTATAAGTCGTGCTTTGCACGATAGGTTGAACACGTGGCTCTCCATTTTTAGGGCTATAACCGGCATGGAGGCATTTCGTTTCGAATTTCATTGTTTTTCCTTTAGTTGTGTTTGTTTTTTTGGGGGGGGATAAAGTGCAATTTTAAGCACGTTTAAACGCATTTAATCTCTAGTCTTAATTAGTGTATAGTGTTTAATAGATATTAAATCTATGACTATGAAAACTCCTTATTTTCTGCTTTCATAATATTTCCCCTCATATAAGGGATCATATTTATAATGTAATATTGATTCAATTAAGGATAGGGCAAAATAAGCTTTTTTATTGCTAGAAAATTTATTAGCACTAATTAGTATCTCAATACGATAACAGTTTTCTTTTATCCAGTTTTCAGTACTAATATCACTACTTTTTTTAGAGAATACATCTAGACCTCCTTTTTCTAAAGACTTAGCCAGGCTACTACCAATGTGAGGAGAGTTTTTATAATGTTGGAATTGGAATCTAGAATTACTATTTAGACCAACTTTCCCAATCTTAAGATATATATTTTCATATTTAAAAATATAGATCGCCATAGTATTGGGGGGGAGTTTATTAGGCTCGTGTTTAGGAGGTAGAAATTTGAAACTATAGCAATCATTAGAAATTTCATGACCTAATGTTTTAGTTATTTTAGTTATGCTATCTCTAATTTCTTGTTCAAGTTTATTCATAATAGATTAAGTATTAAATACGTCAAAAGGGCGTATCGCTACGCCCTTCAATTTGGGTTTAAGTGAAATTATTTATTGTCTTTCACTTCTTCAAACTCAGCATCAACAACATCATCATTTGGATTGCTACTTTGAGCTTGTTGTGCTTCACCTTGTGGTTGTGCAGCTTGAGCAAGTTTTTGAGCCACTTCTGCAAGTGCTTGAAGTTTAGCTTCGATTGCTGCTTTATCTTCACCTTTCGCTGCAGTTTCTAAATCGCTTAATGCGCTTTCAATTGCGGCACGATCTTCAGCTGGAACTTTGTCACCTGCTTCTTCTAATTGTTTACGTGTGCTGTGTACAAGGTGATCTGCTTGGTTGCGAGCTTGTACTAATTCTTCAAATTTACGGTCTGCTTCAGCGTTTGCTTCTGCATCACGAACCATTTTTTGAATTTCTTCATCACTTAAACCTGAAGAGGCTTTGATGGTGATTTGTTGTTCTTTACCCGTACCTTTATCTTTCGCAGAAACGTGGATGATACCGTCAGCGTCGATGTCGAAGGTTACTTCAATTTGTGGCATACCGCGTGGAGCAGGGTTGATGCCTTCAAGGTTGAATTGACCTAAAGATTTATTTGCTGATGCTTGTTTACGTTCACCTTGTAACACGTGAATGGTTACTGCACTTTGGTTATCTTCTGCTGTTGAGAACACTTGTGATTTCTTAGTTGGAATCGTCGTGTTTTTCTCAATTAAGGTAGTCATTACACCACCCATGGTTTCGATACCTAAAGATAACGGTGTTACGTCTAACAATAATACATCAGTTACATCACCTGCTAATACACCACCTTGAACTGCTGCACCGATAGCAACGGCTTCATCTGGGTTCACATCTTTACGAGGTGCTTTACCGAAGAATTCTTCTACTTTTTGTTGTACTAATGGCATACGGGTTTGACCGCCCACTAGGATAACATCATCAATTTGTGATGCACTTAAGCCAGCATCGTTTAATGCAACTTTTACAGGTTCAAGTGATTTCGCCACTAAATCTTCTACTAAAGATTCTAATTTAGCACGAGTTAATTTAATGTTTAAATGTTTAGGACCTGTAGCATCTGCAGTGATGTAAGGTAAGTTCACATCAGTTTGTTGTGCAGAAGAAAGTTCAATTTTCGCTTTTTCACCTGCTTCTTTTAAACGTTGCATTGCAAGTGGGTCGTTACGTAAGTCAACGCCTTGTTCTTTTTTGAACTCATCCACTAAGTAGTTGATAACACGGTTATCGAAGTCTTCACCACCTAAGTGAGTATCACCGTTGGTTGCTAATACTTCGAAGGTTTTTTCGCCACCTACTTCATCAATTTCGATGATAGATAAGTCGAATGTACCACCACCTAAGTCATAAACAGCGATAGTTTTGTTGCCTTGACCTTTATCTAAACCGTAAGCTAATGCTGCAGCTGTAGGTTCGTTGATAATACGTTTAACTTCTAAGCCTGCGATACGACCTGCATCTTTAGTTGCTTGACGTTGAGCATCGTTAAAGTATGCTGGAACAGTGATTACCGCTTCAGTCACTGGCTCACCTAAGAAGTCTTCTGCAGTTTTCTTCATTTTTTTCAATACTTCTGCAGAAATTTGTGGCGGTGCAAGTTTGTCACCTTTTACATTTACCCATGCATCACCATTGTCTGCTTTGGTAATTTCAAATGGCATAATGTCGATATCACGTTTTACTTCAGCATCATCAAAACGACGACCAATTAAACGTTTGATTGCGAATAATGTATTTTTCGGGTTGGTCACCGCTTGGCGTTTTGCCGGTTGACCGACTAAAATTTCGTTATCATTTGTATAAGCGATAATTGACGGGGTAGTACGATCGCCTTCTGCGTTTTCAATTACGCGAGGTTTGTCACCATCCATTACAGCGACACAAGAGTTTGTTGTACCTAAGTCAATACCAATAATTTTTCCCATGTTGTTACTCCTAATTAAATTTTAAATTCGTTGTAAATTGTTACGATGAATAAGATGTGGATACTTTTTCGCATTTCAAGAGGCAAGATTTAAAATTTTTTCTTCCTTTTAAAGTGCGGTCATTTCCGTTCTTGCTTTACAAAATAAGTCCAGAGATGAGAAGTTCAAGGGGGGATATAAAATTATTTTTTAAAAATAAGAAAAAAATTGTGATTTGTGATAAATTGCCAGCAATTTTAATCATCTATTAGTTAGCAAAGGAATCAAAATGAAAAAATCAACTGTAGCATTAGGTGTCATTGTTGCCCTCGGTATTGTCGGCATCGGTGGTGCATGGTTTACTGGAGAAAAAGCACAGACTGAATATTTGCGTCAAATTGAATTAGCGAACCAAAAATTCCAAAGTTTAGGTTTGTCAGATTCAGTGAATCTTGTTTATAAAAATAAGCAATTTGATCGCAGTTTCTTTACTTCTCAAGTAGAAGATGAAGTCGTTATTTCTTTACCAAAAGAAGGACAAGTATTTACTATCCCACTTTCAACTAAGCTTTATCATGGACCATTTCCACTTAATCAGTTGGAAAAATTTAACTTCGTACCAACAATGTTTTCAGCACAAGGTGTGATTGGTAAAAATGAAACAACTCAGCCGCTATTTGATTTTCTTAAATCAGATAAACCTGTTCAATATCAAGCTTCGACTAGCTATAGTTTAGCAACAAAAGGTAAAGTTGAATTAGCAGCAGGGGAAATGACAGATCCTCACTCACCGCAAAATAAGATCTCATGGTCAAATATCAACATTGGTTTTGATGTAGATAAAGATCGAGCGGGGAAATATGACATGACCTTAGACGAAGTGACAGCTGATTTAGGCCCTAGTAGTGCAGATGGGGATAGCCAGGACGCTACTGCAGTTAAGTCGGTAAAAACGAAGATGAAGGGCATGAAATTGGATGCTTCATTCAATCCTACAAAATGGGCTTACATTTATACGGGGAAAGGTTCTTATTCAACTGAAAGCTTCGAAATGACGAGCATGGACTATGCTGGAAAAACGACTTCTCTTATTGAAAAAGGTTTAAAAGCCACATCTGATATTTCACTTAATGGTGATTTTGTAAACTTAAAAAGTGAGAGTGCAGTAGATTCATTTGTTTTAGATGGAAAAGAGTTAGGGAAGTTAACTAACAATAGTGAATTAAATCATATTGAAGCAAACGCAGCAAATGCCTTGATTGAAGCTGTTTTCACGGTATTTAAGTCTGTTAGAGATGATAAAAATGTGAATGATGAAGTGGTATCTGAAATCTTAAGTTCATGGGTTGAAGAGCATGGTATGGCTATTTTTAATAATCAGCCTCAACTTAAACTCAACCCAGTATCAATTTCAGACAATCAAGGTAAAGTGTCATTAGATCTCAATGTGGCATTAGCGAAAGATCCAAAATTTGATTTAATGAAAGGAAATTTATATAAACAATTTACGGATTTTGCTGTGCATATTCATGTAGATAAAGCGACAGCAGAAAAAATCATGACACAATTTGCTCCAGAAGAAGATAAAGCTTTGATTAAAGAGAAAATTGAAGAGCAAGCCAAACAAGCAGCAGCACAAAATATTGTGGTGAATAACGATAAAAATGTGACGCTTGCCTTAGTACTTGAAAAAGGTGAATTAAAACTTAATGGTCAAGTGATTCCAGAAGAGCAGGTGCAAGGCGTGCTATTTATGTTAATCATGAGCGCGGCAATGCAGGGTAAGTAATTTACGAGTAAATAAACAGAAAGGAGATAAAGTGATTTATCTCCTTTTTATTTGGTTAACTTAAACGCGCTTTTAAATATCCTTCATAATCGGGGATATCAATATTGATTTCTTGATCAAATAAGCTTGATGTTAAAAGAAAATCAGCGGTACTTTGATTAATTGCCACAGGAATATTCCAAACAGTTGCAATACGCATGAGCGCTTTTACATCTGGATCATGTGGTGCCGCGTTCATTGGATCCCAAAAGAAAATCATCATATCAATTTTTTTCTCAGCAATCAGTCCGCCAAGTTGTTGATCGCCGCCCATCGGGCCACTTAATAGCGAGGCTATTTTGAGTCCCGTTTCTCTTTCCAATAGATGTCCTGTTGTACCCGTCGCATAAAGCTGATGGGGAGCGAGTGCATCTTTGTGTTTCTTTACCCAATTGAGTAGATTTTGTTTGCAGCTATCATGTGCAACGAGCGCTATTCGTTTATGAGAAAAGATTGGGCGAGTTGTCGTGTTCATATTTTGTCCTCTAAAAAGCTCAAAAGCATGCGAACACTTTAGATCAAAGCGGGTAGGGAATGCAAGACATAAAGCATGCTTGAGCTTAAACCAGAAAATCCTTTCAAAATGACCGCACTTTTAGTGAAGAGTATTGCAATAACACGAAGAAATCCGTGAGAACAGTCAAAATCTACTATCTTTCTTACAAAAAATCTTCTAAAATTTACAAGATTTGTTAAATGTTTGTAACATTGATTAACAAGCTTGATTTTCGTGTTTGGTCATGACCAAACTTCATTTTCACTCAGTAAAATAAGGAAAGACTATGTCAGATACCTTAGTAAACGATATTGACCCAATTGAAACACAAGATTGGTTGTCAGCTGTTGATTCATTAATTCGTGCAGAAGGCGCAGAGCGTGCGCATTACATCATCAATCAGGTGATTGATCAGGCACGTAATGGTGGTGTGAACATTGCAAAAGGTGGCGTAACAACCCCTTATGTCAATACCATCCCACTTTCTGAACAGCCAGCATACCCAGGTGATAAAGCTATTGAGCGTCGTATTCGTAGTGCTGTACGTTGGAATGCGATCATGGCGGTATTACGTGGCCAGAAAAAAGATCTTGAATTAGGTGGTCACATTTCAACTTATCAATCTGCAGCAAGCATGTATGAAGTTTGTTTTAACCACTTCTTCAAAGCGGCGACTGATAAAAACGGCGGTGACTTAGTCTTCTTCCAAGGCCACGCAGCACCAGGTATGTATGCTCGTGCATTTGTTGAAGGTCGTATTACTGAAGATCAAATGAATAACTTCCGTCAGGAATGTGAACCAGGCAAAGGTCTTTCTTCTTACCCACACCCGAAATTAATGCCTGAATTCTGGCAATTCTCGACCGTATCTATGGGTTTAGGCCCTGTAAATGCGATCCGTACTGCTCGTTTCTTAAAATACTTAGATAACCGTGGTTTAAAAGACACCAAAGATCAAAAAGTGTATGCTTTCCTTGGTGACGGTGAGATGGACGAAATCGAAGCAAAAGGTGATTTAACATTCGCAGCACGTGAAGGCTTAGATAACTTAATCTTCGTAGTAAGCTGTAACTTGCAACGTTTAGATGGTCCTGTAACGGGTAACGGCAAAATCGTTCAAGAATTAGAAGGTTTATTTGCTGGTGCAGGTTGGGAAGTGATCAAAGTCATGTGGGGTAGTGGCTGGGATAAATTATTTGCAAAAGATACTACCGGCAAATTAACCCAATTAATGATGGAAGTACTTGATGGTGACTATTTAACCTTCAAATCTAAGAATGGTGCATACGTTCGCGAACACTTCTTCGGTCGTTATCCAGAAACTGCTGCATTAGTGGCAGATATGACAGATGATGAAATCTGGGCATTAAGACGTGGTGGCCACGATTCAGAAAAACTTTATGCCGCATTCCATAAAGCGCAAACTGCAGGTAAACCTGTTGTGATCTTAGCGCACATGGTTAAAGGCTATAAAATTCCTGAAGCAGAAAGTAAAAACACTGCACACCAATCGAAAAAAATGTCTCTCGAAAGCTTAAAATCTTTCCGTGATCATTTCCAATTAGATATTAAAGATGAAGATATTCCTAACTATCCATACATCACCTTCCCAGAGGGTTCGGAAGAGTACAATTATCTTCACGGCAGACGTAAAGCGTTAAACGGTTACTTACCAAAACGTTTACCAAAATTCACCACTGAATTTAAAGTGCCATCATTGGAGGAATTTGCCCCATTATTGGAAGAACAAGCTCGTCCAATTTCAACTACAATGGCATTTGTACGTTTCTTAAATACCTTATTAAAAGATAAAAATATTGGTAAACAAATTGTGCCAATTATCGCTGACGAAGCGCGTACTTTCGGTATGGAAGGTTTATTCCGTCAAATCGGTATTTATAACCCACATGGTCAAAACTATGTACCTTCTGACCGTGATTTAGTGGCGTACTACCGTGAAGCGAAAGACGGTCAAGTATTACAAGAAGGTATCAATGAATTAGGTGCGGCATCATCTTGGTTAGCGGCTGCGAACTCATACTCTGTCAATAACCTTCCGATGATTCCATTCTTCATTTACTACTCAATGTTTGGTTTCCAACGTGTGGGTGACTTAATGTGGGCAGCAGGTGACCAATTAGCACGTGGTTTCATGATCGGGGGTACTTCTGGCCGTACAACATTAAATGGTGAAGGTTTACAACACGAAGATGGTCACAGCCATATTCAATCTCTTGTTATTCCTAACTGTATATCTTATGACCCAGCTTACGTTTATGAAGTGGCAGTTATCCTACAAGACGGTATTAACCGTATGTACGGTGAAAAACAAGAAGATGTGTTCTACTACATCACCACATTAAACGAAACTTACGAACAACCAGCAATGCCAAAAGGTGCAGAAGAAGGTATTCGTAAAGGTATTTATAAATTTGAAACCGTTGAAGCGAAAGGCAACAAGGGTCATGTTCAATTATTAGGTTCTGGTGCAATCTTCCGTCACGTTCGTGAAGCAGCACAAATCCTTGCTAATGAATATGGTGTAAGCTCAGATGTATATAGTGTGCCTTCATTTACTGAAGTGGCTCGTGAAGGTGCGGATGCAGTACGTTGGAACATGTTACACCCAACTGAAAAAGCACGCGTACCTTACATTGCACAAGTAATGAACAATGCACCAGCGGTTGCAGCAACTGACTACATGAAATTGTTTGCAGAACAAGTTCGTGCATTCATCCCTGCACAAAGCTATCACGTATTAGGTACCGATGGTTTCGGTCGTTCAGATAGCCGTGAAAACTTACGTGAACACTTCGAAGTGGATGCGCGTTATGTTGTGGTTGCAGCATTACATGAGCTTGCAAAACAAGGCAAATTTGATGCGAAAGTGGTCGCTGATGCTATCGCGAAATTTGGTTTAAAAACTGAAATTTTAAATCCGCTTTACGCTTAATAAAAACATCCTGTGTGTGAGAGCACACAGGAGCATCTACAAATAAAGTGCGGTTGATTTTAACTGCGTTTTTTAAAGGTAAGATAACATGTCAAAACAAATTCAAATTCCTGATATCGGTAGTGATGAAGTTACCGTAACAGAAGTGATGGTGAAAGTAGGTGATACCATTACCGCAGATCAAAGCATTATTAATGTTGAAGGTGATAAAGCTTCAATGGAAGTACCAGCACCAGAAGCTGGTGTGGTAAAAGAAGTATTAGTAAAAGTGGGTGATAAAGTCACAACTGGCACACCAATGCTTGTTTTAGAGTCAGCGGATGCGGCAGCGCCTGCTCCAGCTGCAGCAGCGCCTGCGCCGGCAGCCGCACCAGCAGCTGCAAGTGTAGTTGAAGTCAATGTACCCGATATCGGTTCAGATGAAGTAAACGTGACTGATATTATGGTGAAAGTAGGCGATACCGTTGAAGTTGACCAATCAATCATCAATGTTGAAGGTGATAAAGCGTCAATGGAAGTGCCTGCTCCTGTTGCTGGCGTAGTAAAAGAAATTTTAATCAACGTGGGCGATAAAGTTGTTACTGGCAAATTAATCATGAAATTTGAAGTGGCGGGAGCCGCACCAGCTGCAGCGCCAGCTCAACAAGCTTCGGCACCTGCAGCAACGCCAACAGCTTCAGCCATTAAAGAAGTGAATGTACCAGATATCGGTGGTGATGAAGTTAACGTAACTGAAATCATGGTTGCCGTTGGTGACAGCGTTTCTGAAGAGCAATCTTTAATTACAGTTGAAGGCGATAAAGCCTCAATGGAAGTGCCAGCTCCGTTTGCGGGTGTGGTAAAAGAAATTTTAGTGAAATCGGGTGATAAAGTTTCAACTGGTTCATTAATTATGAAATTTGAAGTGGCAGGTGCAGCACCCGCTCCTGCAGCGGCAGCTCCAGCGCCTCAAGCAGCACCTGCAGCAGCGCCGGCAGCACAATCAGGTAATGTGTCTGGTTTAAGCCAAGAACAAGTTGTAGCAAGCGCAGGCTATGCACACGCAACACCGGTGATTCGTCGCTTAGCGCGTGAATACGGTATTAACCTTGATCGCGTAAAAGGTACGGGTCGTAAAGGTCGTGTTGTGAAAGAAGATATCCAAGCTTACGTGAAAACCGCTGTTAAAGCGTTTGAAACAGGTACTGTATCTTCTGCAGCAGCGGGTAATGGTGTGGCAAATGGTGCAGGCTTAGGCTTATTACCATGGCCGAAAGTTGACTTCAGCAAATTTGGTGAAGTAGAAGAAGTTGAATTAAACCGTATCAACAAAATCACTGGTGCGAACTTACATCGTAACTGGGTAATGATTCCACATGTTACTCACTTCGATCGCACAGATATCACTGATTTGGAAGCATTCCGTAAAGAACAGAACAAGATTGTTGAAAAACAAAAATTGGATGTGAAAATTACACCAGTTGTGTTCATTATGAAAGCGGTAGCGAAAGCATTAGAAGCGTTCCCACGTTTCAATAGCTCTATCTCTGAAGACGGACAAAAATTAACACTTAAAAAATACATCAACATTGGCGTAGCGGTAGATACACCAAATGGTCTCGTTGTACCTGTATTTAAAAACGTGAATAAAAAAGGTATTATCGAACTCTCTCGTGAATTAATGGAAGTCTCCAAAAAAGCACGTGACGGTAAACTTTCAGGCTCTGATATGCAGGGTGGTTGTTTCACCATTTCAAGCTTAGGCGGTATTGGTACAACTTACTTTACACCAATTGTAAATGCACCTGAAGTGGCCATCTTAGGTGTGTCTAAATCAGAAATGCAACCGGTTTGGAATGGTAAAGAATTTGAGCCACGCTTAATGCTTCCGTTATCATTATCTTTCGACCACCGTGTGATCGATGGTGCTGATGGTGCTCGTTTCTTAAGCTATATCAATGGCGTATTAGCTGACTTACGTCGCTTAGTGATGTAATTAACGCGGTAAGATGTGAGTGATTAGGCTCACATCTTACAGAAAGGATCGCAAAGTGCGGTCAAAAATTTGAACGTTTTTACGAGGTAAAAATGAGTAAAGAAATTAAAACCCAAGTTGTGGTACTTGGTGCTGGTCCTGCAGGTTATTCAGCGGCATTCCGTTGTGCGGACTTAGGTTTAGAAACAGTACTTGTTGAACGTTATTCAACATTAGGTGGGGTATGTTTAAACGTAGGTTGTATCCCTTCTAAAGCATTACTTCACGTAGCGAAAGTAATTGAAGAAGCGAAACACGCAAGCAAAAATGGTGTGTATTTCGCAGAGCCTCGCATTGATTTAGATGAAGTGCGTGCAGGTAAAGAAGCAGTTGTGGCGAAATTAACTGGCGGTCTTGCTGGCATGGCTAAACAACGTAAAGTCACCGTTGTTGAAGGTTTAGCGGCGTTTACCGATCCACATACATTAGTAGCACGTGATCGTGATGGTAAACCAACCACAATTAAATTTGATAATGCGATTATCGCAGCGGGTTCTCGCCCAATTCAATTACCATTCATTCCACATGAAGATCCACGTGTTTGGGATTCAACAGATGCTCTTAAATTAAAAGAAGTACCGAAAAAACTTTTAATCATGGGTGGTGGTATCATCGGTTTAGAGATGGGTACCGTATATCATGCATTAGGTTCTGAAGTTGAAGTGGTTGAAATGTTTGACCAAGTAATTCCAGCAGCAGATAAAGATGTTGTTGCAATCTACACCAAACAAGTAGAGAAAAAATTCAAGTTAATGCTTGAAACTAAAGTGACTGCAGTTGAAGCAAAAGACGATGGTATCTATGTTTCAATGGAAGGTAAAGCATGCAATGACACTAAACGTTATGATGCAGTGTTAGTGGCAATCGGTCGTACACCAAACGGTAAATTGATCGATGCAGGTAAAGCTGGCGTTGAAGTGGATGAGCGTGGTTTCATTCATGTTGATAAGCAAATGCGTACTAATGTGCCTCATATCTTTGCAATCGGTGATATTGTTGGTCAACCAATGTTAGCTCACAAAGGTGTCCACGAAGGTCACGTAGCGGCAGAAGTGATTGCAGGACAAAAACATTACTTCGATCCAAAAGTCATTCCCTCTATTGCTTATACTGAACCAGAAGTAGCTTGGGTAGGTAAAACTGAGAAAGAATGTAAACAAGAAGGTTTAAACTACGAAGTCGCTAAATTCCCTTGGGCAGCTTCTGGCCGTGCGATTGCATCTGAATGTGCAGAAGGTATGACCAAATTAATCTTTGATAAAGATACTCATCGTATACTTGGTGGGGCTATCGTGGGGGCTAACGGTGGTGAATTATTAGGTGAAATCGGTCTAGCGATCGAAATGGGTTGTGATGCGGAAGATATCGCATTAACAATTCATGCTCACCCAACACTTCATGAATCTGTAGGTCTTGCGGCTGAAGTATTTGAAGGTTCAATTACCGATCTTCCAAATGCAAAAGCGAAGAAAAAATAATCAATTCTAATCCTTTTAAGGGCTGCTCATTGAGCAGTCCTTATTTTTTTGAGATCTCACTCACAAAATTGCATAAAAATTCAATAAAAACTGGCGGGCATAATGACTTTTTGATAAAATCCGACCAGTTTTGTTTTTATATTTTTTTATTATTTAAAAGCTATGTTAAAGAAGATTTTGATTATTGTAGGTTTAGCTGTTTTGACAACAGCCTGCTCTAACAATTCGGGGCAGGCTCAAAATGGCATGATTAGTGAAAGTGATGATGCTGAGTTAACGGGATTGATTGCCGGTTTAGATGGGAAAAAAGGGGGCGTTTACCCTAAATTAAGAACTAACCGTCCTAAATCAGGTTTAATTGGTGACAAAGCACTTGCTCAAGTTTATAACGAATGGGTGGGAACTCGTTATAGAATGGGTGGCACTTCAAAACATGGTATTGATTGTTCTGCATTTATGCAAACTGCTTTTCTCGATGCTTACGGCATGGAGCTTCCACGTTCAACTTCAGAACAACGCTATTTAGGTCGCCAAATCCAAAAACATGAATTACGTAAAGGTGATTTAGTGTTCTTCCGTCGCAACAATCATGTTGGCGTTTATATTGGTAATAACCAATTTATGCACGCAAGTACAAGTCAAGGTGTAACAATTAGTTCATTGGATGAAGATTATTGGTCAAGAACTTATACACAATCTCGTCGAGTGATGTAATGACAATTTTATTTCAATAAAAAAGTGCGGTTAATTTTAACCGCACTTTTTCTTTATTTAGATTATTTGATTATTGGCTTAAGCAGCAAATTTCATTAAGTCTCTTCTTGGTTTCATTTGATGGATAGTATTCGTCACCGTGCCAACTAACGGAAGGTTTGTCCATTGTGTTGTTTTAATATTTTCCACTTTAGAATCTAATGCCATGAATACAAATTCATTACCGCTTACGCCGGCAAATTCATAAATATGGAATTCGTCTTGTTTTTCTAATACGACAAGATCACCAATGAAAAGGCTGTCATTTTTTTCAACCACTAACATATCGCCCATTTCAATCCCCCAAGCAAGCATATTCGGATTGGTAACACGAATAAAACAAGTTTGTTGTGGACGTTTGATACAATAAAGGTTGAGGTCTAATTTTTTATTAAATGTCGATTTGCTTTCAACATCATTGAAAAATGGCATAGGATGATAAGAAAACGTCATATCATTTTGTGCAACTGTATTTGCGTAGTTCATCATCTTGTGTTCCTTTTAGTTTGTGTGTTTTTAATCAGTGGTTGTTTATACAGTTGTAATATACTGGTATTAGATACAGTATGTCAATAGGGGATAGAAAAAATTTTTTTATAGGCGAAAATTTTAGAAAAAATTCATTCCTAGCTTAAAAAGTTCAATTTTTTAGCAAAATAATAAAGAAAAAATTTTCTTTTAAATAAAATTTGAGCTATCTTTATCGTGTTTCGGTGGATCGTAACGATCTGAAGTTCAACTTAATCTTCATTTAAAACTATTATGAATACAACACGTTTATTTCATTTTTTGTTCCAAGGTAATTTGGTAAAACGAATTGCTGTTGGTTTGGTACTCGGGATCCTTGTTGCCTTGGTGAATGAGAGTGTAAAAAATTCAGCAGGTATTGATCTTGCATCTAGCTTTGGCGTGCTGGGTCAAATTTTTGTTAAAGCATTACGTGCAGTTGCACCAATTTTGATTTTCTTCCTTGTTATGGCGGCACTCGCTAATAAGAAAGTGGGTTCTAAAAGCAACATGAAAGAAATTGTCGTGCTTTATCTTTTGGGTACTTTCTTAGCGGCTGTGGCTGCAGTAATTGCAAGTATGGCATTCCCATCAGATGTTGCTCTTGCAGTAAAAGAAGATGCGAGCTCAGCGCCTCAATCTGTTGGCCAAGTGATGCTTACTTTAGTATTGAATGTGGTGGATAACCCATTAAATGCGATTTTCAAAGCCAACTTTATCGGTGTTTTAGCATGGTCTATCGGTTTAGGTTTAGCCCTTCGTCATGCATCAGATGCAACTAAACAGGTTGTAGCTGATTTTGCAGAAGGCATTTCTAAAATTGTTCACGTGATTATTTCATTTGCACCTTTCGGTGTATTCGGTTTAGTGGCTGAAACATTATCTGACAAAGGTTTATCTGCGTTAGGTGGATATGTTCACTTATTATTCGTGTTAATCGGTACAATGCTATTTACTGCCTTTGTACTTAATCCAATTCTCGTTTATTGGAAAATTCGTCGTAATCCATATCCATTAGTGTGGACTTGTGTGCGCGAAAGTGGTGTAACTGCATTCTTTACACGTAGCTCTGCAGCAAACATTCCTGTAAACATTGAATTAGCAAAACGCTTAAATCTTGATGAAGAAACCTATTCAGTGGCAATTCCATTGGGTGCAAATATCAATATGGCGGGTGCGGCAATTACTATTACTGTATTAACGTTAGCGGCAGTTCATACATTAGGTATTGAAGTTTCTTTTGTTAGTGCGGTGTTATTAAGTATTGTTGCTGCACTTTGTGCGTGTGGTGCATCTGGTGTGGCTGGTGGTTCATTATTGTTAATTCCATTAGCTTGTAGCTTATTTGGTATTAATGATGACATTGCAGCTCAAATGATCGGTGTAGGTTTCGTGATTGGTATCTTACAAGATTCAACAGAAACCGCGCTAAACTCTTCAACTGACGTATTATTTACTGCGGCAGTATGTATGGAAGAAGAGCGTAAAAACGGCTAATTAAATGAATCTGACAAGGCGGGCAAATTGCTCGCCTTTTGTTTTTAAGGGAAAGAGAATGACACTTTTAATTCAGCAAGCAAAATTTAAGCTTTATCAAAAACAGACCTTAAACTTACCGCACTTTGCGATTGAGCCACAACAATATTGGGTTGTGGTAGGCAGTAATGGGAGTGGGAAATCGGCGTTTGCTTTAGCTTTGCAAAATGAGTTACCTTTACAGGAAGGGGAGTACCATAATTCCTTCAAACGTGTTCACTCCTTTTCTTTTGAAAAACAACGAGAAATTCTTGAAGCCACATTAAAGAATTTAAACAACGATGATACTGGTCCCGATTTTTTTGGTAAAACGGCAAGAGAAACCATTTTAAATGGCAGCACGGAACTCACTTTTTGTGAACAAATTGCAGAAAAATTAGGGATTACTTATCTCTTAGATCGTTTCTTTATCAAACTTTCCACTGGGGAAACACGAAAAGTCTTATTGGCACAAACATTATTGCAAAAGCCCGATTTATTAATTTTAGATGAACCTTTTGAAGGGCTAGATCAGCAATCAGTAAAAGATTGGATGGTGATGTTGAACGAACTAAAAAAAGAATGTGCTATCGTTCTAATCGTTAATCGTTTGGCAGATATTCCGGCTGAAGCGACTCATTTAGCGATGTTGGAAAATTTAGAGTTAGTATTAGAAGGTGTACGCCAATCCATTGAGCAACAAAGTATTTATCAACAATTAGTGTATGCGGAACAGTCTGTTGATGTTGCGTTGCCTGAGCCGGCCTCACCATTACTAAAACTGTCTGAAAACCAACCGCACTTTGAACTTAAAAATGTTACAGTTCAGTATGGCGATAAAGTGATTTTGGATCATTTAAATTGGGTTGTTCAGCCAAATCAAAATTGGTGGATTAAAGGACCAAATGGAGCAGGGAAGTCAACCTTACTTTCGTTAATTACAGGTGATCATCCTCAAGCCTTTGCGAATCATGTGGTGATTTTTGGTAAACAACGTGGTTCAGGCGAAACCATTTGGGATATCAAACAAAAAATTGGTTACGTAAGCAGCCAACTGCATTTAGATTATCGTGTGAATTGTTCCGTGCTAGATGTGATCATTTCAGGTTTTTTTGACAGTATTGGGATTTATCAACAAGTGCCAGAGGCAATTCGTTTGAAAGCCATGCAATGGTTAGCTCGTTTAAATCTGACTCATTTAGCAAAAAAGCCATTTCGTTCACTTTCTTGGGGACAGCAACGTTTGCTTTTAATTACACGAGCGATGGTGAAGCATCCACCTGTTTTAATTTTAGATGAGCCTTTTCAAGGGCTTGATGGGTTAAATCGCAAGTTAGTAAAACATTTTATTGAGCAACTCGTTAATAATAGTGAAACACAGCTTTTATTTGTTTCTCATCAAGATTTAGATGCCCCGAATTGCATTACACATCTTTTTGAATTTATAAGAGAAAACGATAAATATATTTATATACAAAGTGCGGTCTAATTTGTTAGACTTTTCTTATATTTCCTCACATTAAGGAGCAATCTATGGAAGGCTTATCCGTTGCCGCAATCGTCTTTATTGTATTAGTCGTCGTCGTACTTTTTTCAGCACTCAAAACTGTACCGCAAGGTTATAACTGGACGATTGAGCGTTTTGGGCGTTATACCCACACTTTAATGCCTGGCTTAAACTTTGTCGTACCATTTGTGGATCGTGTTGGCCGTAAGATCAATATGATGGAACAGGTATTAGATATTCCATCACAAGAAGTTATTTCTAAGGATAACGCGAACGTATCTATTGATGCGGTTTGTTTCGTTCAGGTGATTGATGCCCGTAGTGCGGCTTATGAGGTGAATCATTTAGAACAGGCGATTATCAATTTAACCATGACTAACATTCGTACTGTATTAGGTTCGATGGAATTGGATGAAATGCTTTCCCAACGTGACTCCATTAATGGTCGCTTGCTGGCAATTGTGGATGAAGCGACCAATCCTTGGGGAATTAAAGTTACTCGTATTGAAATTCGCGATGTGCGTCCACCACGAGAGTTGATTGATTCAATGAACGCACAAATGAAAGCAGAACGTAATAAACGTGCGGAAGTCTTAGAAGCGGAAGGGATCCGTCAGGCGGAAATTTTACGTGCAGAAGGGGAAAAACAAGCCCGTATTCTGAAAGCGGAAGGGGAACGTCAAGAAGCCTTCTTACAAGCAGAAGCACGTGAGCGTGCAGCGGAAGCAGAAGCGAAAGCAACCCAAATGGTGTCAGAAGCGATTGCTAGCGGTGATACCAAAGCGATCAATTACTTCATCGCACAAAAATATACAGAAGCCTTAAAACAAATCGGTGGTTCACCGAACAGCAAAGTGGTGATGATGCCGCTTGAAGCAGGCAATTTAATCGGCTCAGTAGCGGGTATTGCCGAACTGCTAAAAGGCGATAAAAAAGCGTAATTTCTTAAAGTGCGGTTAAAAATGACCGCACTTTTTCTCTCAAGGAGTTGATATGGCAGATTGGTTAACAACTTGGTCAGTATGGCATTGGTTGGTATTAGGTTTTGTATTGTTAATTGCTGAAACCCTTGTACCCGGCGTATTTTTATTGTGGTGGGGCTTGGCTGCAATTGTGACGGCAGGCGTAATGGCGTTAGTACCGAGTTTATCCTTAACCGCGTTAGCCGTTTTTTATGCGATTTTAGCGATTATTCTCTCGCTGCTTTGGTGGAAATACCAACATAGCAAAGATAATCAGGATCAATCACGTACAACCTTAAACCAACGGGATCATACTTTGTTAGGTAAAAAAGGCACAGTATTAGAAATCGGTTCTAACGGGATTGGTCGTGGTGCCTTTGGCGATACCACATGGCGTATCCAAGGCGAGCATTTAAATGTGAACGATCTTGTGGTGGTAGAACGCGTTGATGGCATTACATTGTTAGTTAAAAAGGTAACAGAATGAATCATTTAATTATTTTTGCACATCCCAATAGCCAAAAAAGTTTTGGTCGTGCAATCGTGGAACGTATTGTAAAAGCAAGCCAACAACTTGGTGTTGAAACCCATTTGCGTGATCTGTACACGATGGAATTTAACCCGATTATTTCCTTTGAAGAATTACAATCGGCCAATAAAGGCATTATCCCAGCAGAAATCCAGCAGGAACATGAATTTATTCGCCAAGCGGATTTGATTACGATGGTTTATCCGTTGTGGTGGATGGGCTTTCCGGCGATGCTAAAAGGCTATTTAGACCGCGTACTCACGCATGGTTTTGCCTATAAAACGGAGAATGGTGAGTCCAAAGGGCTTATTCACGGTAAAGCAATGCAGCAATTTATCACCATTGGTAGCAGCGTGGCGCAATACCAAGAATTTGGCGTAGATAAATCCCTTAATCATTGTTTGGTTAATGGTTTATTTAATTATTGCGGTATTGAAAATGTGGATTACACGCTGTTCGGAGATATTCACATTATCGATGATGGAGCCCGCCAAGCGATGCTTGACGAAGCCGCTGAAAAAACAACGGCAAAATTGACCGCACTTTTAGCTCAATAGTGAGCACAATTATAGGAAAGCAACGGATGTCAGAAACTCAAGTCAATAATTTCTCTTTAATTAGCCGCTTATTCGGCAATTTATTTTATCGCAGCCCTACGGATCCAATTTTAAGTGGAGTATTTGATTGGCTGCAACAACAAGGTTTAAGTCAAGTTTGGGCACTTTCTACAGATAAAGAAAGTGAAGCCGCCATTGATAATTTACAGATGAAAATTGATTTAACGTTACTTGATCAAGAATATCAAAAATTGTTTGGTCCAAACGGTAACGTGCCGACAGCTATTTCAAGTTATGATATAGATGTGCAACGTTTTATGGATTTCCGTCATGCTCGTAACGTGCCAGAGGCAGAGAATGTGGATCATTTCGCCTTGTTATTGCTTACAGCCTCTTGGTTAGAAGACAACACGGAATCGCTATCCGCTCAACAAGATTTATTCGGTGATTTCTTATTACCTTGTGCAGCGAAATTCTTAACCCAAGTGGAAACTTATGCCACACTTCCTTTCTATCGTTCATTAGCGTATTTAACCCGTGAAATCTTGGCTGCAATGGCTGATGAATTAGAAGAAGGCGAGTAGTTTTCATCAATAGAATAGATCCCTAAAAGAGATTTTTAGACAATAATAAAAAAGCCCCGCGTGTCAAAACGCGGGGCTTTTATTTAATGGAAGGCCAATTATTCTTCAGAAGTCACATCTTCAGAGCCTTCGTCTTCATCATCCACATCACAAACACGCTCAAGACTGACTACATGCTCATCTTCTGCGGTGCGAATTAAACGAACCCCTTGAGTGTTACGGCCAACGATGCTCACTTCACTTACACGAGTGCGCACTAAGGTACCCGCATCGGTAATAAGCATAATTTGGTCGGTTTCTTCCACTTGTGTCGCCGCAACGACTTTACCGTTACGTTCGCTCACTTTAATCGAAATCACCCCTTTGGTATTACGGGATTTGGTTGGGTATTCGCTTAATTGTGTGCGTTTACCGTAACCATTTTGCGTTGCGGTAAGAATTGCACCATCATTTTTCGGTACAACTAAGGAAACCACTTTATCGATATTGAGATCGAGGGTTTCTTCTGCATTATCGTCAGAAACCTCTTCAATTTCGACCGCACTTTCATCGTCAGCGATGTCATTAGTAAGGGCAAGTTTAATACCGCGTACACCTGTTGCTAAACGCCCCATTGCACGGACTGCACTTTCCGCGAAACGTACTACGCGACCTTGCGAAGAGAACAACATGATTTCGTTAGAACCGTCAGTGATATCCACACCGATTAATTCATCTTCATCACGTAAGTTCAAGGCGATGATACCGCTTGAACGTGGACGGCTGAATTCGGTTAGTGCAATTTTCTTCACAATACCGCCGGCCGTTGCCATGATGACGAATTTATCTTCTTCATAAGCAGAGATTGGCAAGATTGCAGTGATACGTTCGTTTTCTTGTAACGGTAGAATATTCACAATCGGACGACCACGCGCGCCACGGCTCGCTTGTGGTAATTGATAGACTTTCAACCAATATAAGCGACCACGGCTAGAGAAGCAGAGAATCGTATCGTGAGTATTTGCCACTAAGAGTTTTTCGATGAAGTCTTCATCTTTCATCTTCGTTGCAGATTTACCTTTACCACCACGACGTTGTGCTTCGTAGTCGGTAAGCGGTTGATATTTCACATAACCTTCGTGAGAAAGGGTCACCACTACATCTTCTTGAGCAATTAAATCTTCTAAATCAATATCACCGGAAGCTGCAGTAATTTCAGTACGACGTTCATCCGCGAATTGTGCACGTACTTGTTCAAGTTCTTCACGAATCACTTCCATCAAGCGTTCAGGACTGTTGATGATGTGGAGAAGCTCTGCAATTTTAACCAATAACTCTTTGTATTCATTGATCACTTCTTCGGTAGCAAGACCAGTTAAGCGATGTAAGCGAAGTTCTAAGATTGCATCAACTTGTTCTGGAGAAAGGTAGTAATCCGAATCTTTAATACCAAATTCAGCCGCTAATTCAGCCGGACGTGCCGCCGCATCAAGCAAACCTAAAATTTCGTTATTCAGTTTCCAAGGACGAGAAATTAATTTTTCTGCCGCTTCTTTACGCTCTTTCGATTGACGGATGATGTCAATGATTTCATCGATATTTGAGGTTGCAACCGCTAACCCTTCTAAAATATGCGTACGCTCGCGGGCTTTACGCAATTCAAATAAAGAACGGCGAATCACCACTTCGCGACGGTGCATCACAAAGGCTTCAATGATTTGTTTTAAGTTGAATAAACGCGGTTGACCGTGATCTAAGGCCACCATGTTGATCCCGAAGGTCACCTGCATTTGGGTAAGCGCATAGAGGTGATTTAATACCACTTCGCCTACGGCATCGCGTTTGATGTCGATTTCAATGCGGATCCCTTCTTTGTTAGAAAGGTCGATAATATTGCTGATACCTTCGATTTTTTTATCTTTGATAAGCTCAGCAATTTTTTCCACTAATTTGGCTTTATTCACCTGATAAGGCAATTCGGTCACAATGATTTGCTCTTTGCCTTTATCTGTGGTTTCTACGCTAGCACGAGCGCGAACATACACTTTGCCGCGACCAGTGCGATAAGCTTCTTCAATCCCTTTACGGCCATTAATTAATGCCGCTGTTGGGAAGTCTGGGCCAGGAATATATTGCATTAACTCATCAATAGTGATGTTTTCGTTATCAATATAAGCCAAGCAGCCATCTAAAACTTCATTTAAGTTGTGTGGAGGAATATTCGTTGCCATCCCCACCGCAATACCGGAAGAACCGTTTGCTAAAAGTGCCGGAATACGGGTTGGTAATACGTCCGGAATCATTAATTCGCCATCATAGTTTGGCGAGAAATTCACGGTTTCTTTATCCAAGTCAGTTAATAGCGCTTGGGTAATTTTTTGCATACGAACTTCGGTATAACGCATTGCCGCTGGCGCGTCACCGTCGATTGAACCGAAGTTACCTTGCCCATCTACCAACATGTAGCGCAATGAGAACGGCTGTGCCATACGCACAATGGTGTAATACACTGCAAAATCACCATGTGGGTGATATTTACCGATTACATCACCTACCACACGGGCAGATTTTACGTATTTTTTGCCGGCAGTGATGCCAGATTGATCCATGGAGAAAAGCACACGTCGATGCACCGGTTTTAAACCGTCACGTACGTCGGGCAAAGCACGCCCAACAATCACCGACATGGCGTAGTCAAGGTAAGAAGATTTGAGTTCTTCTTCAATATTGACTGGGGTAATAGAGGAATGGATTGAATCCGTCATTTTTATTCCTTTTTTGATCAAAAAATTGCGACGGATTATAGCATAAATTTAAGCGTTTTTGTGCGAAAAGTGCGGTTGATTTTAAAGCAGTTTTTTAATGCGGAAATAAATAAGGCAGACATTAAGTCCGCCTTATGATTGAAAGAAAATCAACTATTTCCAATTTTCTCGTTTAGCTTTTTGTAATTTCGCATAAGCACCAAGTAAAGCTTGGTGTTCTTTGAAGTTTTCAAGCGTTTCATCGCTGGCTGGCAAGTTATAGAACGGGTTACCTTTTTCTGCTACCGTAGCCCAAGCTTGTTGAACGGCTTCTTTGCCATACATTCTTTCAAACACAGTGCGATATTGTTGTGGATCGCGAGTATTGTCTAAATGCAATTCAATGATACTGATTAAGGCACGATAGTAATTCACACGCTCAGGCGTAAACACGGAGCTATTCATATTCATTGTCCAGTTTGCCCAATCTAAGGCTAATTCTAATTCACCTAATGCTAAGTAAAGCATGGATTTAAGTTCACCAACACGTAATGTTGTCCAACCGCTTGCTTTTGGTGCAACGATACCGATAAATTCGCGAACACGTGTGGCATCGTCAATATCTTGCTCATCCAATTCTGCTAACAACTCTTCGTAAGTTTCAGCATCATGATGATGGTGTGGTAAATCTAATAAGATCTCGCGCCAGTCCATCCCCATGTTGTTATTGGCATAAATGAGATCATCAGCAGGGTAGATATCAGACATGCCAGGCACAATAATGCGGCAAGCGTAAACGTCTAAATGATTGTAATCCATGATGTAGACTTCTTTTTCTTCCGCATTAAAGATTGCCATCAAGTTTTCATATTCTTCTTGTGTTGAACCTGAGAAATCCCAATCTGCAAATTCATAATCTGGCGTATTTTTGAATAAATCCCAAGAAATTAAACCGCTAGAATCAATGAAGTGTGTTTCAAGGTTGGCGTGCTCCGCCACATCATCATTATTGAATGATGGAGGAGAGAATACATCGAGATCTTTTAAGCTGCGACCTTGTAAAAGCTCCGTTACTGTACGTTCTAATGCTACTTGGAAATTCGGATGCGCACCGAAAGAGGCAAAGCACGTGCCGTTATTTGGGTTGAGTAATACCACACAAATCACAGGATATTTTCCACCTAATGAGGCATCGAAAGCATAAATAGGGAAGCCTTCTTCCTCTAATTTTGCAATAGAGGCTTGAATGGATGGATAGCGATCCATCACGGATTTTGGAATTTCAGGAAGACTGATGGCTTCTGCAATAATGCGATTTTTCACATAGCGCTCAAAGACTTCAGACAGTCCTTGTACACGCGCTTCATTTTTTGTATTGCCAGCTGACATCCCATTAGAAACATATAAATTCGCAATGATACTTTGCGGAATATAGACGGTTTGTTGATCAGATTGGCGCACATAAGGCATCGCGACAATACCGCGATCGTAATTACCAGATTGCAGATCCACGAGTAATTCAGGCGTTAGTTCTTGGTTTGGATCGAAATAATCCCATAGATAATCATCTAAAATCCCTTCTGGTAAAAGGGCGTCATCTTCAATTGGAAACCATTTTTCAGTTGGGTAATGAACAAAATCATCGTTAGCAATTTCTTGTCCTAAATAGAAATCAGCAAAGAAATAGTTGGTGGAAAGACGCTCGAAATATTCACCTAACGCAGACGCTAATGCGGCTTTTTTGCTTGCGCCTTTGCCGTTAGAAAAACATTGTGGGCAATCTTTATCACGAATGTGTACCGACCATACATTTGGCACAGGATTAAGCCAAGAGGCTTCTTCAATATTGAAACCAAGTGCGGTCAATTTTTGTTGAAATTTTGAAATACTGTCTTCAAGTGCGGCATCTTTGCCGGGAATAAATGTTTGTTCGGTCATAATTGTTCCTGTTATAAAAAGCTCCAGCATCATAGGGGAGTTTAGTGAGCTAATCAAGCATAAAATTTATGCACTTCTGCTCTTGTTTTCCTTGATTTTTAAGGGTAAATTAGCTTAGCGCAGAAAGGTATTTTCTGCGTGGGTAAAATTATAAACAAATCAACCAATTGGGAGATATCATGGCTCAAGGATTTTATGAATTAAAAGTGGCTAAAGACGGGCAATTTATGTTCAACTTAAAAGCAGCAAACGGACAAGTGATTTTAACTAGCGAACTTTATAAAACTAAAGCATCAGCTGAAAACGGTATTGCATCAGTGCAAAAAAATGGTGTGGATGCGAAAAACTTTGAATATCGCGTAGCGAAAAATGATAAACCTTATTTCGTATTAAAAGCGGCTAACCACCAAGAAATTGGCCGTAGCCAATATTATTCTTCTCAAGCTGCAGCAGAAAAAGGCGTTGAGTCAGTGATCAATAATGCATCTTCTGCAGTAATCAAAGAAGTCTCAGAATAATTATTCTGTTCTTATTTCTTTAAATGCACCTGCCGGCTCTAAAAATGCCGGCATTTTTGATCGCGCTTTCTCCGGATTCAGTGTTAATGGATAGGTTCGTTTTTGAGCAACGATGACCGTGAGCGGAGAGCAGAGCGTGCTCTTTTCTTGTTTTATAGATAGTCTTTCTTCTGCAATCACATCAAAATTTAATAACGATAACCAGTCAATGATTCGCCAAGTAGCATATTGTCGGAATTTGAAGTTACCTAACTTCGGTTTGAAAAGTAATGGACTCATCGGATTAAATAATGTGATGAATATCCAGCCGTCATCCTTTAAAACACGATGTGCTTCACGCAATATTTGATGAGGATCTTGAGCAAAATTTAAGGTGTTTGCCAACAAGCAGGCATCCATTTCTTTTTCAATAAAAGGCAAGGCTAACGGCGATGCTTGGAGCAAGCTATCACTTTCATTTAAAAGTGCGGTAGAAAAATGCACTGTTTTTTCAGCTAAGACAATTTGGTGACGTAAAGGCAAGTCAAAGGCGATTTCACCACTTAAAGCACCGATTTTCAGAATTTGATAGCCTAAAATTTTTGGTGTCCATTGGGCAAAATAATCGGTTAATACGTTACAATAGGCTTCACCTTGTGGTAATGCTTGCCAACTTTCAGGTGAAAGAAGTGGTTTGTGCCATTTGGCTTTCCAATTCAATGTTAATCCTATTTTCATAAGGTAATTTATGCTAGTTCCTATTCCTGCGCTCAATGATAACTATATTTGGCTTTATAGACGAGAAAATTTCCCCGTAATTGTGATCGATATCCCAGAAATAACGCGTTTAATTCCGTATTTAGAATCCCATAAGCTAGGCGTAGAGGCGGTGTTATTAACCCATAATCACGATGATCATGTGCAAGGTGTCGCGGCGTTTAAGCAATATTATCCCAATGTGCCAGTTTTCGGTCCAACAGAATGTGCAGATAAAGGGGCAACCGATATCGCGGATAGGGGAGTGATTGATACGGCACATTATCATATAGAGGTTTTACCAAGTGGTGGACATACGGCAGGGCATGTCAGCTATTTGGTGGATGGGCATCTATTTTGCGGCGATGCGTTATTTTCAGGTGGTTGTGGACGCGTGTTTACAGGGGATTTTACTCAAATGTTTGAAACCATGCAGCGTTTTAACCAATTACCGAATGAAACCATCGTTTGCCCCGCTCATGAATATACACTGAGTAATTTAGCTTTTGCGGAAACCGTATTGGCGGATAAAAGTGCGGTTGAAAATCAACGTGTTTTAGTGGAGCGTTATCGTGCAGAAGGTAAACCGAGTTTGCCGACAACAATTGGATTAGAGAAACAAATTAATCCGTTTTTACAAGCAAAAAATTTAGACGAATTTACACAATGGCGTTTAGCAAAAGATAAGTTTTAACTCATTTTAGTTATTTGCTTGAGTTTTTTCTCTTGAAATTTGCTCAATTCTCAACAATTCATTAAAATAGCGAAACTTTTTATTTTCTACTTAGCCGCATGTTCATAAAAGTGCGGTTGTTTTTATTAGGTTTTTATGACCCTTCTTGTTTTAGGCATTAATCATAAAACGGCTTCTGTTGCTGTTCGTGAGAAAGTCGCTTTTTCTGAAGAAAAGCGGCAGCTTGCCTTACAACAAATTCACCAACAAGATTTGGCAGAAAGTGCAGTTATTCTTTCTACCTGTAACCGTACAGAGATTTATCTTCACCATCGTCAAATTTCACCCCAAGAGTGTAAGCAATGGCAAACGAACTGTATAAATTGGTTTGCTAATATTCATCAGCTTTCTGTCGATGAATTAAATAAAAGTATTTACGCACATCAAAATCAACAAGCCGCAAATCATTTAATGCGCGTGGCATGTGGTTTGGATTCATTAATTTTGGGGGAGCCGCAAATTCTAGGACAGGTGAAGCAAGCTTTTCAAATCAGTGAAGATTATTATCAAGCGGCGAATATTCCGCTTTCGAGTACGCTTTCTCGCTTGTTCCAAAAAACCTTTGCAACAGCAAAACGTGTGCGCACTGAAACCAATATTGGTGAAAGCGCTGTGTCGGTGGCCTATGCAGCTTGTAGCTTGGCACGCCAGATTTTTGAATCTTTACGTGAATTACAAATTTTGCTTGTTGGGGCAGGGGAAACCATTGAATTGGTAAGCCGTCATTTATTACGCCACGGGGTAAAAAAATTGATGATTGCTAACCGCACTTTATCTCGTGCTGAGCAGTTGGTGGAAAAATTAGCGTCTAATACACCGATTGATGTGTATTCGCTTGATGAATTGCAAATACCGCTAAATCAAGCCGATATTGTCATCAGCTCTACAGGCAGTCCGACTATTTTAATCACTAAAGCGATGGCTGAAATTGCGGAGAAAGCACGCCAATTTAGACCGACTTTAATGGTTGATATCGCCGTGCCGCGCGATATTGATGAAAATGTCTCTGAATTAGAAAGTGTGTATCATTACACCGTGGATGATTTGCAAGATATTATCCAACGTAATCTTTCTCAACGTGAGCAAGCATCAGAGCAAGCACAAGATATCATTACACAAGAATGTAATGCCTTCTTTGAATGGTTGAAAGTTCAACAGTTCTCTAATTTAATTCGTCATTATCGTGATGAGGCAGAGAATACTCGCCAAGAATTACTCGAAAAAGCGTTACACCAAATTCAACAAGGTGAGAATACTGAAAAAATTCTGCAAGAATTAAGTTATAAATTAACAAATAAACTTATTCATGCTCCAACCCAAACCATGCAATCCATGATGAGATCGGGTAATGCAGAAGGGTTGCATGCCTTTTCAAATGCGTTGCATTTAACCCATCCTTTAAATGAAAAAAACGATTAAATTTTTGACCGCACTTTTCGGTAGCGCATCGTTACTGATGAGTGTGTCATCCCTAGCGGAATATCGAACTTTTGATGATGGCAATATTACTTACGGAATTTTTCAAGCAAAGCCAGAAGAAGTACAGCTACATTGGAAAGATGCCGAAGGTAACGATTATCAAAGTTTAACGCGTCTCAAAAATGCCTTAGAGCCTAGCTATAACGTGAAAATGATCATGAATGCAGGCATTTATAGCATGAATAACACGCCAGCGGGATTATGGATTGAGCATGGAAAAGAGCTCAATGCGTTAAATACAAAATCAGGCAAAGGTAACTTTCATGTACAACCCAATGGTGTGTTTGCCATTGTAAAAAATAAGCCCTACATTTTAACCACATCCGCTTATCAGAAAAGTAAACTCAAGCCGGATTTTGCGTTGCAATCAGGCCCAATGTTGATTATTCATGGCAAAATAAATCCGCAATTTCGAGCAAGCCTAGAAAGTTATCATAAGCGTAATGTAGTGTGTTTGACGAAGCAAAATGAATTGCTATTTTTGATGACGATAAAAGGGAAGCCTAATCTTTATACCTTGAGTCAAGGTTTGCTTAAAATTGGTTGCCAGGATGCCTTATATCTTGATGGAACCATTTCTAATTGGTACATTCCAGGGCAATTTAACACCTTGCATTGGAAACGTTTCGTTGGAATGATCTCCGTTCTTGATGTGAACAAAAAATAGCAAAAGCGTTTTATTTATAATCAACTAAATCAAAAAATCCGTTTTTTGCAAAAAAATGATTGACGAGAATAGGTCAAATCAGGATAATACGCCCCGCAAAGCCGATAAGGTAAAGCAAATGATGGCTACATAGCTCAGTTGGTTAGAGCACAACACTCATAATGTTGGGGTCGCAAGTTCGAATCTCGCTGTAGCCACCAAGTTTGCGGGACTGGCGAAATTGGTAGACGCACCAGATTTAGGTTCTGGCGCCGAGAGGTGTGTGGGTTCAAGTCCCTCGTCCCGCACCATTTATCAGCTTTCAGTCAAATAGTAGTTGGGGTATCGCCAAGCGGTAAGGCACCGGGTTTTGATCTCGGCATCCCTAGGTTCGAATCCTAGTACCCCAGCCATACTATCTAAATAAAATCTTCTTTATTTCCAATCAAAGAATTCCAGTTGGGGTATCGCCAAGCGGTAAGGCACCGGGTTTTGATCTCGGCATCCCTAGGTTCGAATCCTAGTACCCCAGCCATCTTATTTCTCTATTTCTTTTATATAAAAAATGCGATTAAATTTAACCGCACTTTGTTCTATCCATCAGTTGTTATTTGCTACAAATTTTAATGTCTTTATATAAAAGAAAAGCCACCTTGCGGTGACCTTTCATATCGATTTATTTTAATTCTACTAAAGTTAAATTACATTGAGCTGTTGATGCTGCAGGTAATGCTTCATAATCTTTTCCTGCCTGAGGAGTGAATGTGAGTTTTTTACCAGAACAGCTGTAACCTAGTTGTGTATATTTAATACCTTTTGCATAATCGGTATAAGTATTATCTGGGGTTACTATTTCACTTTTTAGAGTGATTTCAGCACCAGCAGGGATAACAAACTCTTTAAAGAAAGTACTTGAACCAATGTTATTGAATTGACTTGGTTTTTTACTCGCTTCGCTATCTGGCATCCCTAGTGATTCATTACCTTTAAGGTAAAGCATTGAGCCAAAGGATTGCCCCAATCCACCACCAACATTTACTTTTTCTGTTTTTCCATCTTGTTTTACTTCCATCTCAGTGTAGCGGCCATTTTGTCCGTATAGACGGATACGTGCATCAGTTTGTGGATTATAAGCTTTTCCTGCATTTGATAGCTCGGTGTTTACACAGCCTGAAAGTAGTAACGCTGCTGTACTGATAAGCATCAATTTTTTCATGATTTTTCCTTTTGTTAATGATAGAAAATAGTGAATTAATGTTCCCTTGTTTTAAAGAAGGTCACATCAGGATAACGTTCTTGTGCAAGATTTAAGTTAACCATAGTTGGTGCAATGTAAGTAAGATTATCACCGCCATCTAATGCTAGATTTTGCTCATTTTTACGTTTGAACTCTTCAAATTTTTTGTTATCCGCACATTCTACCCAACGAGCCGTTGCGACATTTACTGTTTCGTAAATGGCTTCAACGTTATATTCTGATTTCAAACGAGAAACGACCACATCAAACTGTAACACACCGACCGCGCCAACAATCAAATCATTATTGCTTAATGGACGGAATACTTGCACAGCTCCTTCTTCAGAAAGTTGTACTAAGCCTTTCAACAATTGTTTTTGTTTAAGAGGATCTTTCAAACGAATGCGACGGAATAATTCAGGCGCAAAGTTTGGAATACCGGTAAATTTCAGATCTTCACCTTGTGTGAAGGTATCACCAATCTGAATTGTACCGTGATTGTGCAAGCCGATAATATCGCCAGCATAGGCCTCATCGGCATGGGTACGGTCCCCCGCCATAAAGGTGAGAGCGTCAGAAATGACTACATCTTTACCAATACGTACGTGTTTAAGTTTCATCCCTTTTTCGTATTTACCAGAAACTACGCGTAGGAAAGCCACACGGTCGCGGTGTTTTGGATCCATATTGGCTTGGATTTTAAACACGAAACCAGAGAATTTTTCTTCTTCAGCTGAGACTTTACGCGTGTCAGCTTGACGAGCTTGTGGTGCAGGTGCCCATTCGGTTAAACCATCTAAGAAATGATCGACACCGAAGTTACCTAATGCCGTACCGAAAAAGACAGGTGTTAATTCACCACTTAGGAATAAATCCAAATCAAATTCATTACTTGCACCTTTTACAAGCTCTAATTCATCACGCAATTGTTGGGCTAAGTCATCGCCTACGGCAGCATCTAATTCTGGGCTATTTAGACCTTTCACAATGCGTACTTCTTGGATTGTAGAGCCTTGCCCACTTTGGTAAAGATAGGTTTCATCTTTATATAAATGATAAACCCCTTTAAACAATTTACCGCAACCAATAGGCCAAGTAATCGGCGCACAATGGATTTTTAATACGCTTTCCACTTCGTCTAACAATTCCATTGGATCGCGAATATCACGGTCAAGTTTATTCATAAAAGTGATAATTGGTGTATCGCGCAAACGGGTGACTTCCATTAATTTAATGGTACGTTCCTCAACCCCTTTTGCCGAGTCGATAACCATTAAGCAACTATCCACAGCCGTCAAAGTGCGGTAGGTATCTTCCGAGAAATCCTCATGCCCCGGCGTATCTAATAAATTCACCAAGCATTCATTGTAAGGGAATTGCATCACGGAAGTGGTAATAGAAATACCACGTTGTTTTTCCATTTCCATCCAGTCAGATTTTGCATGCTGTGCAGAGCCTTTACCTTTTACTGAGCCTGCTTTTTGAATGGCATTGCCGTATAACAATACTTTTTCGGTGATGGTGGTTTTACCCGCGTCAGGGTGGGAAATAATTGCAAATGTGCGACGTTTATTAACTTCTTCTAATGGATAACTCATTGTCTTGTTTCTTCTGTTTTAAATAATGCTGTATTGTCGCTGATTTTCAGATTGAGCTCAAATTAAATTGTTTTTCTTTTATTGTCTATTGATTATTTTTGGGTATAACTCTGTAATTTATTTTCTTTAAAATTTTAATAAAAAAAAGCAAACGTTTGCGCTAAAAGTGCGGTACAATATCCACCGATTTTTTATTCTTATAATTAAAGGTGCAAGCAATGACACAACTTAGTCTAAAAAAAATCTATTCAGGAAAAGTGCGTGATCTTTATGAGATCGATGATAAACGGATGTTAATGGTAGCCAGTGACCGTTTGTCTGCATTTGATGTGATTTTAGATGATCCTATCCCGCGCAAAGGTGAAATCCTGACTCAAATTTCCAATTTCTGGTTCAATAAGTTAGCTCATATTATGCCGAATCATTTTACGGGTGATTCAGTTTATGATGTGTTGCCAAAAGAAGAAGCTGATTTAGTAAAAGATCGCGCAGTGGTTTGTAAACGTTTGAATCCAATTAAGATTGAGTCTATCGTGCGCGGTTATTTAACGGGTAGTGGGCTAAAAGATTATAAGCAAACTGGCACTATTTGTGGTTTGAAATTGCCAGAAGGATTAGTTGAGGCAAGTAAATTACCAGAGCCGATTTTCACACCATCAAGTAAAGAAGAAGTGGGCAACCACGATATCAATATCAGCTATGAACAATGTGAAAAAGCAATTGGTGCAGAGTTAGCGGCACAAGTGAGAGAAAAAGCGATTGCGCTTTATACTGAGGCAGCAAAATATGCGCTGACTAAAGGTATTATTATTTGTGATACTAAATTTGAATTTGGTTTAGATGAAAATGGTACACTCACTTTAATGGATGAGGTATTAACTCCGGACTCTAGCCGTTTTTGGTCAGTTGATACTTATAAAGAAGGCACAAATCCCCCCTCATTTGATAAGCAATTTGTACGAGATTGGTTAGAGCAAAGTGGTTGGAATAAACAACCACCAGCACCGACAGTACCAAAAGAAGTGATTGAAAAAACAGTGGCTAAATATCAAGAGGCCTTGGATTTATTAACAAAATAACATTAACAAACTCCCTGCTATGCTTTAGAATAGCAGGGATTTTTATGGATAAAATATTGTGAATAAAAGAGTATGAAATCTGTTGCGATAGTTGGTTTAGGTTGGTTAGGCTTACCGCTGGCGCTACACTTAAAAGAGCTTGGTTGGTGTGTAAAAGGATCCAAACAATCCTCTGAGGATGCTCAAAAATTGCATCAGCTAGGTATTGAAACTTATCCTTTTTCGCTTTCTGAGAAAATGACGAGTTTACCAGACAATATTTGTCCCCTTTTTAATGTAGATGCTCTCATTCTCACCCTACCACCTAGCAGCTTTTCTTCTCAACAGTATTGTGAATATCTTGCTTTTTTAATTAATCAAGCCAAGAAACAAGGTGTACAGCACTTGATTTTTACCAGCTCAACGTCTGTTTTTCCTGATATTTCGGGGCAATTTGATGAAAGTGCTCAACGTTCAGCTGAAACAGAAATGGGCAAAACACTGATACAAGCCGAGCAGTGTTTATTCCAATCAGAAATATCCCATTGCGATATTCTTCGACTAGCAGGATTAATTGGTAAACAGCGCCATCCTGTTAAATTCTTAGCAGGAAAACGTAATTTAAAACAAGGCAATTCGCCTGTTAATTTGGTGCATCTAGAGGATTGCATTGAAGCTATTACTGCCTTACTTATGAATCCAAATGGATTGCGAACTTACCATCTTTGCGCGCCAATTCATCCTACTCGAGCAGAATATTACACAAAAACAGCGGTATTTTATGATTTATCCATACCACAATTTGAATGTAGTGATTCGGATCCGAAACGAATCATTATGGCAGATAAAATTTGTCGAGATTTAGGCTTCACTTATCGTTATCCAAGTCCCGATGATATGTTAGAAAAGCGCAGTGATTTTTGACCGCACTTTTTAAAGACTCACTCACCATAACCAAAATGAAGGAAATAAAATATGTCAAATACGATTCTGCAACATTTACCTAAAGGTCAAAAAGTTGGTATCGCTTTTTCTGGCGGGCTAGATACTAGTGCGGCATTACTTTGGATGCGTCAAAAAGGTGCAGTACCTTATGCTTATACAGCAAACTTAGGTCAACCAGATGAAGATGATTACAATGCAATTCCCAAAAAAGCGATGGAATATGGTGCAGAAAATGCGCGTTTAGTGGATTGTCGTGCGCAGTTAGCTCATGAAGGGATTGCGGCTATTCAATGTGGTGCATTCCATATTTCTACTGGTGGTGCAACCTATTTCAACACCACACCTCTTGGTCGTGCGGTAACGGGTACGATGCTTGTTGCAGCAATGAAAGAAGATGATGTGAATATCTGGGGGGATGGTTCAACTTTCAAAGGTAACGATATTGAACGTTTTTATCGTTATGGTTTATTAACCAACCCAAATTTAAAAATTTACAAACCATGGTTAGATCAACAATTCATTGATGAGTTGGGTGGTCGTTTTGAAATGTCACAATTCTTAATCGCAAATGGTTTTGACTACAAAATGTCGGTAGAAAAAGCCTATTCAACTGACTCTAATATGTTAGGTGCAACTCATGAAGCGAAAGACTTAGAAGAATTAAGCACCGGTATTAAAATTGTGAAACCAATTATGGGCGTGGCATTTTGGGATGAAAATGTTCAAGTAAAACCAGAAGTGGTGACTGTTCGTTTTGAAGAAGGTGTGCCAGTTGCATTAAACGGTAAAACATTTGATAACGTGGTGGATCTTTTCTTAGAAGCAAATCGCATTGGTGGTCGCCATGGTTTAGGCATGTCAGACCAAATTGAAAACCGTATTATTGAAGCAAAATCACGTGGTATTTATGAAGCACCGGGAATGGCATTATTCCATATTGCTTATGAGCGTTTAGTCACCGGTATTCACAATGAAGATACTATTGAACAATATCGTATCAATGGTTTACGTTTAGGCCGTTTGTTATACCAAGGTCGTTGGTTTGATCCACAAGCGTTAATGTTACGTGAAACAGCACAACGTTGGGTCGCTCGTGCGGTGACTGGTGAAGTGACATTAGAACTTCGTCGTGGTAATGACTACTCAATCTTAAATACTGAATCACCAAACTTAACTTATGCGGCTGAACGTTTAAGTATGGAAAAAGTGGAAAACGCACCATTTGATCCAATCGATCGTATTGGTCAATTAACTATGCGTAATTTAGACGTAGCAGATACGCGCGGAAAATTAAGTATCTATTCTCAAGTAGGTTTATTAACTGCGGGTAAAGATTCCGTTTTACCGCAATTAGGTAAAAAATAATTTTCTCCTTTAAATATAAAAAGAGCGGTCGATTTTGACCGCACTTTTAGTAGAAATAATAAAAAACCTTAGGTTTTAACCTAAGGTTTTTGTTTTTTAGCACAGATTATTTTTTCTCTTCACATTTGTTGATATCGCTACATTTGCCGTAGAGATATAAACTGTGTGCTTTTAATTTGATGCCATGTTGTTCACTGATTTCTTTTTGACGTTGTTCAATAATGTTATCAGTAAACTCAAATACTTTGCCACAATCTTCACAGATAATGTGATCGTGGTGTTCTGTTGGCGCGAGCTCAAAAACAGATTTGTTGCCTTCAAAATTATGGCGAATCAAGATATGCGCTTCATCAAATTGGTTAAGCACGCGATATACAGTTGCAAGGCCAATATCACTGCCTTGCTCTAACAAGATTTTATATACTTCTTCAGCTGAGAAATGTTCATGTTTATGCTCTTGCATTAATGCAAGGATAGTGAGCCGAGGTTCAGTAATTTTTAATCCTGCTTTTTTGAGTAATTTGATGTTTTCTTCAGACATAATGTTCCCTTAAATTTGCTAAATTAGAGATGGTTAAGCTAATTCTGCTAAACACATTTCATCGTAGATTTGTTTTGTCCATTTCTCTACGCGTTCTGCAGTAAGTTCAGGTTGACGATCTTCATCAATACATAAGCCGATAAAGTTTCCATCATCTAACAATGCCTTTGAGGATTCAAAGGTATAACCATCCGTTGGCCAGTTCCCTACGATAATCGCACCGCGTGGTTCAACGATATCTCGTACTGTGCCGATCGCATCACAGAAATAATCTGCGTAGTCTTCCTGATCGCCACAGCCAAAGATACCGACTAATTTGTCAGTAAAATCAATTTCTTCTAAGGTTGGGAAAAAATCATCCCAGTCAGCTTGAGCTTCACCGTAATACCACGTTGGAATACCGAAAAGTAAAAAATCATAACCTTCGATATCTTCTTTAGAGCTTTTTGCAATGTCACGAATATCAACGAGTTCGTTGCCTAATTGCTTTTGAATCATTTTTGCAATGTTTTCTGTATTACCTGTGTCACTACCGTAAAATAAACCGACAACTGCCATTGTTCTTTCCTTTTGAAATAAAATTAGGTGAGTAGAAAAAAGATGAGGGATCAAAGCCCCACAATTTGTGCGAACTATAACATAAATGAATTCTCATTTGAATAGAATAATTCTCATTTAAAACGATTAATTCTTATTTAGAAACCTATCAATAGCACGTATCACAAAATCAGGTTTTTCTGCATGAACCCAGTGCCCACAACCATTGATGGTGAAGGAGGTCGCATTCGGGAATTGTTTTAGAATGGTTTCGGTATATTCAGGTTTAATATAAGATGAAAGCCCACCTTTGATGAAGAGTGTAGGCGTATTAGCGAAGACCTCTTGCCAATCCATTAGCTCCGCATAATGTTCAAAAAGTGCGGTCAAATTGAAACGAAAATATTCACTTGAAGACGGCTCAAAAGATTTCAACATAAATTGCACCACACTCGGATCGGCAATTTCAGTTTCTAAAATAGGCTTAGCTTGTTGACGAGTTTGTGGCTGCGCTTTTTTCACAGCAAACAAACCACGGAACACATCATCATGTCCAGCACTGCTATTTGCGACTGGGGCAATATCAATGACGACCAATTTTTCTACGCGCTGTGGTTGAAGAGCGGTCATTTTCATGGCCGTTTTTCCACCCATTGAATGACCAATTAAGATAATCTTATCTAATTGAAGATGATCGATAAGTTGCCATACATCATCAGCCATGACATCGTAATTCATTGTTTCTGAATGAAAACTATGCCCATGATTACGTAAATCTACGCGCAAAATATTATAGTTATCGCTAAATGCACGCGCGATGACACCAAGATTATTCATATCCCCAAATAAGCCGTGAATGAAAACTAAAGTGGGCGAATTAATTGATTGTTTTGCTTGGTGAAATTGATGGTTTAATAATTGGGAAGATGACATATATTTTGCGTGAGAATTTGGTTAGAAATCGTTATAATGGACGAAAATTTTAGCAAACGGAGAGAAAAAAATGAAGATAATTGAAGTCGATGAAGAATTGTATCAATACATTGCGGCACAAACTCAATCTATTGGAGAAAGTGCGTCTGATATTCTTCGCCGTTTGTTGAATTTACCCACTCACGCAACAAGCTCAGTTGATTTCTTTGAATCAGTCGTATCAGCTGAAACGCCAAAAAGTGCGGTGCATTCTGAGCCTGTTTTAACGGAAAAAGCAACCGAAGCATCTCAACCAAAAGTTGAACCTGTCGAACCGCCAAAAGCAGTGAAAAAACAATCGGATGAAGCAATCAATCATATTGTTGATAAAGTCCGTGCGCTCTTGAATTCTGCTGAATTTAAAGAAGAGCCAAAAGCAGTCGTGCGTTTTTTAAGTATATTGCGTACGCTTTATCGTACCAATCCAGAAAGTTTCGCACAGGCAACAGAAAGCCTACAAGGTCGTACTCGTGTTTATTTTGCTCGTGACGAAGGGACGTTGCTTGTGGCGGGTAATCACACGAAACCAAAACAAATTCCAGATACGCCATATTGGGTGATTACCAATACCAATAGCGGTCGTAAGATGCTGATGCTAGAAGGGGCGATGCAATCTATGCATTTGCCTGAATATTTAATTGACGAAGTTCGCCCTTATTTCGTTAGCAACTAATTCGATGCAAAAATTCCCTTGGCAAGCATTTGCCCAAAATTCAGCGTATGCAAATCAGGTCGCGTTGCGAAATTCGCAGGGCGATCCTTTTACTTGGGCAGAACTTGCTGAGAAAATTAATCAGGTAGAAGCCTTTCTTTTACAACAAGGTGTGACAGCGCAAAGTGCGGTCGCTTTTTGCGGTAAAAATTCAGAACAGATCTTATTTCTTTATTTAGCCGTTATTCAGCTAGGTGCAAAAATTTTAGGGATCAATCCTGCATTTCCTCAAGAAAAAAGAGAAGAATTGTGCCAAGTACACGGCATAGATTTTTGTTATCAAACTGAAGATATTCGTTATTTAGCTGCTGAAGCATTACCCGAGCATAAAGCGGATTTGACAAAAGCAGCCACAATGACGCTCACATCAGGTTCGACAGGTTTACCTAAAGCAGTGGTGCATAATGTGTCTGCTCATTTAGCTAATGCAGAAGGCGTTTGTGCCTTAATGAGTTTTGGCAAAGATCAATCGTGGCTACTTTCTTTGCCGCTTTATCATGTTTCCGGACAAGGCATTGTGTGGCGCTGGCTTTACGCAGGTGCAACCTTAGTTTTACCGAAAGAAGATTTTTATCAATCTATTGGAGAGGTTTCCCATGTTTCTCTCGTGCCAACGCAATTGCAGCGTTGGTTTGATTATTTGATCGAACATCCACAATCTACCCAAACTCAAGCGGTATTATTGGGTGGAACACAAATCCCTGTTAAATTAACTCAAGCATTAAATGAATTAGGGATTCGCAGTTATTCAGGTTATGGTATGACCGAAATGGCTTCTACTGTATTCGCTAAACAATCGGATGGAAAAGTTGGTGTAGGTCAACCTTTGCTTGGGCGAGCGTTCAAGTTAGTGAATGAAGAAGTTTGGTTAAAAGGTGCTGGACTTGCCATGGGCTATTGGCGAGAAGGACATATTGTTCCACTCACCAATGCCGAAGGTTGGTTCCAAACAAAAGATAAAGCTCAATGGCTTGATGACGAATTAGTTATTCAAGGCCGATTGGATAATATGTTTATTTCTGGAGGTGAAAATATTCAACCAGAAGAAATTGAAAAAGTGATTGCACAATCAGATTTGGTGAAACAAGTCTTTGTTTTGCCTCAACATGATGAGGAATTTGGCCATCGCCCTGTCGCGATTGTTGAATTTCATACCTCATTTAATGAAAGTGCGGTCGAATCTCTCAACGTTTTTTTACAAGGACGATTGGAACGATTTAAGCAACCCGTTGCCTACTATGAACTCCCGCAGGATTTAATCCAAGGGGCAATAAAGATTTCTCGCAAAGCACTCGCCGATTGGCTGTTGCAACAATAGGAAAGTTAGTTTAATGAAAAATATCTCTCGCGTTTTGACCGCACTTGGTCTTTCATTTGTTTTTACGCTGGCGCTTTCTCAGCCTGTTTGGGCAGAGAATAATAATGCTGATTTACCGACGGAAAAAACACTAAAAAGTGAATTAGCCGAGGCACAAAAATTACCAGATGGTGATGAAAAAACAAATAACGTCACGACAATCCAGGCTTCGCTTGATTTCTTGCAACAAATTCAAACACAGCAAAAAAATAATAACGATTTGCAAGATACGCTTATTGATGCAGATTCTGAAATTCAGAAGAATAATGCCGATCTTCAAAATCTTAAAAAACAGCTAAGCACGCCAAATAACACCGATTATGCTTCTCAAAGTTTAGCGACTTTGCAGGCACAGCTTGAGAAACTGACCAATCAACAACAAGATGCTCAATCTGCATTAAGTGCCGTGAATACACAACTTGCAGGGCAAAGCGCTGTATCCGAACGCGCCCAAACAGCCTTAACAGATAATGTTAAACGTACGCAAGAATTGAATCAGAAATTGGCTGATCCAACAACCAGTTCGCTATTAAAACAGCAAATTCAACTTGAGTTGCAATTGATTGAGCTAAAAAATGCGTACAATCAAATTTTATTAAAAAATAGCGATCAATTTACGGTTCTTTACCAGAGCCGTTATGACTTATTGAATACACGTGTTCAAGCGCTACAGAAACAAATTGCCGCCATTCAAGACGTGATTAATCAAAAGAATTTGGCTAAAACACAAAACCAAGTTGAGCAAGCACAACAACAAAGCCAAAATGTTGAGCAAAATCCGTTGATTCAGAAAGAATTGAATTTGAATGCACAGCTTAGCCAATATTTACTTGAGCAAACTGAGAAAACCAATACATTAACGCAAGATGAATTGCGCATGCGAAATGTATTGGATAACTTGACGCAGACACAGCGTACCATTGATGAGCAAATCAGTGCGTTACAAGGCACGTTGGTGCTTTCTCGCATTATTCAGCAACAAAAACAAAAATTACCGACTAATTTAAATATTCAAGGGCTTTCAAAACAAATTGCGGATTTACGTGTACAAATCTTTGATATTACACAAAAACGTAATGAACTTTATGATATTGATGCTTACATCAGTAAAATAGAGCAGAATGAAAACAAATCGTTTACACCTGCAGAAAAAACACAATTAACCAATTTGCTCACTGAACGTCGTAAAGTTGCCTCTGATTTGATTAAATCATTGAATAATCAATTGAACTTAGCGATTTCCTTAGAGTTAACCCAACAACAGATTACTCAAATCAGTGATCAAATTCAGTCTAAGCTTGATCAACAAAGTTTCTGGGTAAAAAGTAACAATCCAATTAATTTAGATTGGATCAAAAAGCTGCCAATGTCACTCAAGGCACAATTTGATGGCATTGGAAAGAAAATCGGCTTCCCGACAAATTTTGATAATTTGCCGTATTTACTCACTTATGTCTTTATTTTGTTTGTGATTGGTGGATTGATTTTCAAATTTAAAGAATCAATTAAACAACGTTTGAGCGTGATTAATGGCGAAATTAATACGCTTCGTTCTGATAGCCAATGGCATACGCCGCTTGCGTTATTTTATACGGCATTTTTATCGTTATCGGGCACACTCTGGTTCTTAGCCGCTTGCCAACTTTTAGGCTTTTTCTTTGTAAAAAATCCACAAGAGTTTTGGGAATGGTCGCTCAGTATGGCGGGCTATTGGTGGTTCTTTAGTTTTGTTTTAGCTATTCTTCGTCCGAATGGTATTTTAGTGCGCCATTTTGGTTTTGCTAAAGAGAGTGCAGCTAGCCTACAAGATGTTACGAAACGTATTATTGTTTCTGTTGTGTTATTACTGAATACATCAATTTTCAGTAATGTAATGGATACAGGCTTAGCAAATGACGTATTGGGTGAAATTAATACCATTGTTGCTTTGCTTTTCTGCATTGTAATTATTGCACCACGTTTTATTCGCACAGAAAAATCGTTGAATTCAAGCGTAACGGATCAGCGTGATAGAACGCTTTTAAAAATTATGCGCGTTTTATTGCAATTGGTCCCTGTTATTTTAATTGCACTAGTTGCTTTAGGCTATTATTACACCGCCTTAAATTTAATTACGCATATTATTAATACCTATATTGCATGGGTTGTGTGGTCGTTGGTACGTCATACGATTTATCGCGGTGTGACTGTTGCATCAAGACGTTTAGCTTATCGTCGTTTACAAGAAAAACGTCAGCAAAAACAACAAGATTCAAGTGATGCTTCAGCCTCTGATGATGTGGTCGTGATTACCGAACAAGAAGAGGGATTAGCCTTAAATGAAGTGCGTAGCCAGTTACTACGCTTTGCCGATCTCTTTATTTGGACCGCACTTTTTGTCATCTTTTATTATGTCTGGTCAGATTTAGTTACGGTGGTAAGTTATTTGCGTGATATTACCTTGTGGCAACAAACTTCAACAACTGAAGCGGGCGTGGTGACAGAAACGATTTCACTCTTTAACTTGATTGTTGCATTAATCATTGTCGTGATTACCTATATTTTGGTGCGTAACATTCAGGGTATTTTAGAAGTATTAATCTTCTCTCGAGTGAAACTTTCACAAGGTACACCTTATACCATTACCACCTTATTAACCTACATCTTTGTTGCAGTGGGTGGAGCATGGGCATTCTCAACACTTGGTATGTCTTGGTCGAAATTACAATGGTTGTTTGCAGCCCTTTCCGTTGGTCTCGGTTTTGGTATGCAAGAAATTTTTGCAAACTTTGTTTCGGGTATCATTTTATTATTTGAACGTCCAATTCGTGTGGGCGATACCGTGACAATTAATGGCGTGACAGGGACGGTGGCGAAAATCCGTATTCGTGCGATTACCATGATTGATCCTGATCGAAAAGAAGTGATTGTGCCAAATAAGTCCTTTGTAACAGGTCAAGTGATCAACTGGGCATTATCTAATACCGTTACTCGTTTAGTGGTTTCCGTTGGTGTGGCGTATGGTTCAGATTTAGACTTAGTGAAACGCTTATTATTGCAAGCCGCGCATGAGCAACCAAGTATCTTAAAAGATCCAGAACCAAGAGCATTATTCTTGACCTTTGGGGCAAGTACATTAGATCACGAATTACGTGTTTATGTAGGGCAAGTATCTGAGCGTAATGATACGTTGGATGCACTCAATCGTCGAGTGAATGAATTATTTGCAGAAAATAATATTGATATTGCATTCAACCAATTAGATATCTTTATCAAAAACAAAGATACAGGTGAAGAGATTCCATTTATTGATGTGGCAAAATTAGCCCAAAATCATTAATTAAAGAGAGAAAATATGGCAGGGAATACTATCGGACAACTTTTTCGTGTGACGACCTTTGGGGAGTCACATGGTATTGCATTAGGCTGTATCGTAGATGGCGTACCACCGAATCTTGAATTATCGGAAGCCGATATTCAACCTGATTTAGATCGTCGTAAACCGGGTACATCACGTTATACCACACCACGTCGCGAAGACGATGAGGTACAGATTTTATCTGGGGTGTTTGAAGGTAAAACAACGGGTACCAGTATTGGAATGATCATTAAAAATGGTGATCAGCGTTCACAAGATTATGGCGATATTAAAGATCGTTTTCGTCCAGGGCATGCGGATTTTACCTATCAACAAAAATACGGTATTCGTGATTATCGCGGAGGTGGACGCTCTTCTGCGCGTGAAACTGCTATGCGTGTTGCTGCGGGAGCGATTGCGAAGAAATATTTACGTGAACAGTTTGGCATTGAAGTGCGTGGTTTTTTAAGCCAGATTGGCGAGGTAAAGATCGCACCACAGACTATCAATAAAATTGATTGGGATAAAGTGAATAGCAATCCATTTTTCTGTCCAGATGAAAGTGCGGTCGAAAAATTTGATGAATTAATCCGTGAATTGAAAAAAGAAGGCGATTCGATTGGCGCCAAACTAACCGTGATTGCAGAGAATGTTCCTGTTGGTTTAGGAGAGCCTGTTTTTGATCGACTTGATGCAGATTTAGCCCATGCCTTAATGGGGATTAATGCCGTTAAAGGCGTAGAGATTGGCGATGGTTTTGCGGTGGTTGAACAGCGTGGCAGTCAACATCGTGATGAAATGACGCCAAATGGTTTTGAAAGCAACCATGCTGGCGGTATTTTAGGGGGCATTAGCTCAGGTCAGCCAATCATTGCGACCATTGCACTAAAACCAACATCCAGTATCACGATTCCAGGACGCTCGATTAATTTAGAGAGAGAACCCGTAGAAGTCGTGACAAAAGGTCGTCATGATCCTTGTGTGGGTATTCGTGCAGTACCCATTGCAGAGGCCATGGTCGCGATCGTGTTACTCGATCATTTATTGCGTTTTAAGGCGCAGTGTAAATAACTATTTTAAATTAAGCTTCTTGTGCTCTTTTATTGAAGAGAAATCAACTTATTTTAGGATATCTTATGAATAAATCTTTAGCAAAATTACTTTCAAGTGCGGTTGTTTTAGGGAGTGTTTTTTTCTCGTTACAAACAACAGCCTCGCCACAAGACTGGCAACGAATCAAACGTCCAATTCCTGCAACAGATGGTAAGGCAAATCCAATTGGTAGCTATTCGAATGGTTGTATTATCGGGGCTGAACCTTTGCCTTATAAAGGTGAGGGCTATCAAGTCATTCGTATGAATAAAAATCGCTATTATGGTCATCCGGATATGATTGCCTACTTACAGCGTCTTGGACAAAAAGCGAAGTCAGCAGGCTTACCAACCATGTTAGTTGGGGATATTGCTATGCCGGGTGGTGGTCGCTTTTTAACGGGGCATGCAAGCCATCAAATGGGATTAGACGCGGATATTTGGTTGCGCATGGGTACCATGACAGACAGTGAAGCGTTAAATTCTGACGGAAAAGGCTTGCTCGTGGTGAATCGCCAAGCACAACGTGTTGATGAAAATGTGTGGAATAACAATCATGCAACGTTAATCAAACTGGCCGCGCAAGATCCCAAAGTGACCCGTATTTTTGTGAATCCAGCAATTAAATTAAAACTTTGTCAAACTGCGGGTGATGATCGTGCTTGGTTACACAAAATTCGTCCATGGTTTGGTCATGATTCACATTTCCACGTGCGCATTGCTTGTCCGAAAGATGCTGCGTATTGTGAAGATCAAGCACCGGTACCAGCGGGGGATGGATGTGGTGATGAACTTTATTCTTGGTTTGAACCCGCAAAACCAGGTTCAGGCTCTTCTAAACCAAAAGTGACACCGCCAGAACCGTTCTTGTGCCAACAAGTGTTGAGTTCGCCAAATAGTAGCGAATGGTTAGAGTAGGAGTGAAATAATGGAATTGGGGATTGATATATTAGCCATGCTTTTTGCAGCTGCCTTTATTGCCGCATTTATTGATGCGATAGCGGGTGGCGGAGGCTTAATTACAATCCCTGCCTTATTAATGACCGGTATGCCACCTGCCATGGCATTAGGTACAAATAAATTACAAGCGTTTGGTGGGGCGTTGTCGGCAAGTATTTACTTTTTGCGTAAAAGAGCGGTCAATTTATCGGAGCTTTCTTTCATCTTACTGATGATTTTTATCGGCTCGGTGATTGGTACGTTACTCATTCAAAATTTAGATGCGACATTAATTAAAAAAGGGCTTCCATTTCTTATTTTAGCGATCGGCTTATACTTTTTATTGACACCTAAATTGGGCGAAAGTGATCGCAAACAACGAATTTCTTACGCTATTTTTGCATTATGTTTTGGCTCATTACTGGGGTTTTATGATGGCTTTTTTGGACCAGGTGTAGGCTCATTAATGAACTTGGCTTGTGTGACGTTACTTGGATTTAACCTAACCAAAGCCACCGCACATGCGAAAGTGATGAATTTAACCTCAAATTTTGCTTCATTAATTTTCTTCTTTATTGGGGGGCATGTCATTTGGACTGTTGGTTTAGTGATGATGGCAGGAAGCCTGATAGGTGCAAATTTAGGTGCCAAAATGGTGATGGCCAAAGGTAAACAACTGATCAGACCGATGGTGGTGATTATGTCATTTATCATGACGATAAAAATGGCGTATGATCAAGGTTGGTTTCATTTTTAACGATTGATTATGACAGATTCTCAGAAAAAATTACGTATTACGGCACGAACGGGTTATGAACCACATTTTTCATGGTCATATTTGCACCCGAAAAATTGGGGCATTTGGCTTGGTATTTTTGTGCTTTTATTATTGGCTTTTGTACCGTTTCGTTTACGCGATAAATTAGCTGAGAAATTGGCACGAGCACTGACGAAAAAAATCGGTAAACCACGTATTCGTGCCGAGATTAATTTGAAACTCTGTTTCCCGGATTGGACGGCAGAGCAGCGTGACAAAGTGATTGAAGAGATGTTTGTGACCGTCGCGCAAGTGATGCTCGGAATTGGTGAGATTGCCATTCGTTCAAAAAAACATTTACAAAAACGTAGCGAATTCATTGGCCTTGAGCATATCAAACAAGCGAAAGCTGAAGGGCATAACATCATTTTGATGGTACCACATGGTTGGGCGATAGATGCCTCTGGCATTATTTTGCATACACACGGCATGCCGATGACGTCAATGTATAACCCGCACCGAAATCCGTTGGTGGACTGGTTGTGGACTTTAGCGCGTCAACGTTTTGGCGGAAAAATGCATGCTCGCCAAAATGGTATTAAGCCTTTTTTAGCACACATCAAACAAGGTCAAATGGGATATTATCTTCCTGATGAAGATTTTGGTGCCGAGCAAAGTGTCTTTGTGGATTTCTTTGCTACTTATAAGGCGACGCTTCCTGGGTTAAACAAAATGGCAAAATTAGCGAAAGCGGTGGTTATTCCAATGTTCCCTCGCTATAACGCCAAGAGTGGGAAATATGAAATGGAAATTCGCCCACCGATGCAATTAAGCGACGATCCTGAGCAATCAGCCCGTGCGATGAACGAAGAAATTGAGTATTTCGTTACGCCAACACCCGAACAATATGTCTGGATTTTACAGCTTCTTCGTACTCGAAAAGACGGGGAAGATATTTACCCAGATTAATTCATTTTATTTACAAAAGTGCGGTCAAAATTCACCGCACTTTTGCATTTTTATATGCTAGAATGCGAGCCTAAAAACAGGATTTTTTCTTACTCTTTTTTGAGCAATTATTTATGAACAAACAACTTGAATTAATCAAATCTTCTATCAAATCTATCCCAAATCACCCAAAAGAAGGCATCATTTTTCGTGATATCACGAGCTTGCTTGAAGTGCCTGCGGCTTTCAAAGCAACAATCGATTTGATCGTTGAAAAGTATAAAGATCAAGGTCTCACAAAAGTGATTGGTACTGAGTCTCGTGGATTTATTTTTGGTGCGCCAGTTGCATTAGCATTAGGCTTGCCATTTATCCCCGTTCGTAAACCGGGCAAATTACCGCGTGAAGTGATTGCACAGTCTTATCAGTTAGAATACGGTCAAGACACCCTTGAATTGCACACTGATGCCATTTCACAAGGTGATAATGTGTTAATCATTGATGACTTGTTAGCAACGGGCGGTACAGTTGAAGCCACCGTGAAATTAGTTCAACGTTTAGGTGGTGATGTGAAACATGCTGCCTTTGTAATTAATTTGCCTGATTTAGGGGGCGAAAAACGCTTACGTGATTTAGGCATTGATTGCTACACATTAGTGAATTTTGAAGGCCATTAATTTTTAAAGAGATGCGATGAGCTACCAAGTTTTAGCCAGAAAATGGCGACCAAAAAACTTTTCTGAAGTAGTGGGGCAAAGCCATGTGCTCACTGCTTTGGAAAACGGTTTAAAAGAAAACCGTTTACATCATGCTTATTTATTTTCCGGCACTCGTGGCGTGGGTAAAACCTCTATTGCTCGTTTATTTGCGAAAGGCTTGAACTGTGTAAACGGTATTACTGCCGATCCTTGTGGTGAATGTGAAAACTGCAAGGCGATCGAAGCAGGCAATTTTATTGATTTAATTGAAATCGATGCGGCTTCTCGTACTAAAGTAGAAGATACGCGTGAGCTATTAGACAATGTGCAATATAAGCCGGTAGTGGGGCGTTATAAAGTCTATCTCATCGATGAAGTGCATATGCTTTCCCGTCATTCTTTCAATGCGTTGTTAAAAACCTTGGAAGAACCACCTGAATATGTGAAATTCTTATTGGCTACAACGGATCCACAAAAATTACCGATTACGATTTTATCCCGTTGTATGCAATTTCATCTTAAAGCATTAGATGAACCGCAAATTTCAGCGCATCTTAATCGCGTGCTTACTGCCGAAAATATTCCTTTTGATACGCCTGCATTGGATAAATTAGCCAAAGCGGCACAGGGTAGTATTCGTGATAGCTTAAGTTTAACGGATCAAGCGATAGCCATGGGAAATGGTAAAGTTTCCACTGATGTGGTGAATACTATGCTTGGGCTGTTAGATGAAGATCAGCCGATTGAAATCATTTACGCCCTACATCAAGGTAACGGTGAGCGTTTAATGAAAACCATCCAAACGGTAGCTGAAAAAGCGGGCGATTGGGATGAGTTATTGGCAGAAACAGCAGAGAAATTGCATCAAATTGCGTTAATGCAGTTGCTCGCTAAAAATGCTACGGATGAAAACGATCATCTCGGTTTTCTGGCTAAACATATTTCACCGGAAGACGTACAATTTTTCTATCAAGTGATTGTATCGGGTCGAAAAGAATTGGCTACCGCACCAAATCGTCGAATTGGTGCAGAAATGACATTATTGAGGGCATTGGCATTCCACCCAAAGTTCCTTACGGCAGCACAAACGCCTAAACAAGGCGGGCTATCCCCTGAACAAAATATACAGAAAAGTGCGGTTGAAAATCACCCTGTTTCTGGGTATGTGGATATGCCGGTGCTGTCGCAAAACATCAAAGCAAATTATTCTGCACAAGTGCAAAAGCCGATGGCTCAATCAGCGGTTGTGCATTCTTCACCTTCTCAACCTGTTTCCACACAAACCAGATCTTCATTGAATTTAGCTAGCCTTGCTGCGCTAGAGGCATTGAATCAATTAACGCAAATTGAGCAATCAGAGCGCCAACATCATCATGATAAACAGCAAGCCGCAGTGGAAGAAACCTTGCATCATCTTCAAGAGTTAGACGAGCAAAAAAACGCGCCTAAAATGACCGCACTTCCAGTGCGTGAGATGACTCCACCGAAAGCTACGCAAACGAAAGTAGCGGTACTAAATCCAATGACTCAACAAGCTGACGAGTTAAAGCAAGGTATTGAGACGGTTGAAAATACTATTGATGACAATGCTGAAATGGATGCGGAAGAGCAAGAAATTCTCGATGCGGAAACCTACCGTTGGGAGTGGAGTAATCCGGATTTAGCCAAAGTAGATAGTGGTGTGCGTCCTTCTGATATTAAACAGGCAATGTTGAAAGATGTGACACCAGAATTGCGTGAGAAAATTATTCAAATTACGCAAAAACAAGATCCTTGGACGGATATTGTAGAACGTTCTGGCGTGATTGGCTTTTCAAAAGAATTGGCATTAAATTGCTTTATTAAGTCGCAAACAGAAGATGAGATTCAACTTGGGCTTCATTCTGAAAAAGCGCATTTAAAACAAGATCGAAATATTAAAAATTTAGTGGAACATCTTGAACGTTTATATGGAAAACCAGTCAAATTGTCGATTTTTATTGAAGATTCCGATGTTTTAACCCCGATGGATTACCGCAAAAAAGTTTATCAAGAGTTGCGTGAACAGGCACGTACGGATTTACAGCAAGATAAAAAACTGCTTTTATTACAAAAAGAGTTTGATGCGAAGTTGGATGTTGAAAGCATTCGACCAGTCTAAAACTCATTTCTCTAAATTTTAACTTTATAAAGGAAAGAATATGGCGTTTAGCTCTCTTTTTACTCTTATTGATGACATTGCATCGATTCTTGATGATGTCGCCTTGATGACCAAAATGGCAGCCAAGAAAACCGTTGGCGTGGTAGGCGATGACTTAGCCTTAAATGCTAATCAGGTAACAGGGGCATCTTCCGATCGTGAATTACCCATTGTCTGGGCGGTAACAAAAGGATCGTTAGTCAATAAAGTCATTTTAATTCCAATTGCTTTACTGCTTTCTGCGTTTTTACCTGGGTTAATTGTGCCACTTCTGATGATTGGTGGGGCGTATTTATGTTTTGAAGGGGTAGAGAAAATTCTACATAAATTTATTGCTCATGAAGAGCATGAAGAAAAAACAACCTTTAATGAAGCCGCTAAAATTAAAGGGGCAATTCGTACCGATTTTATTCTTTCCGCTGAAATTATCATTATTGCATTGGGCGAATTAACCGAAGCGAGCTTGCTGACCCGCATTATTTCCCTTTCAATAGTCGGTATCGGAATCACTATTTTTGTTTATGGCTTGGTTGCATTGATTGTTAGAGCAGATGATTTCGGTTTATACCTTATCAAAAAAGGTGACGTAGCGAAGTCAATCGGGAACGCAATTTTAGTGATTATGCCTAAATTTATGCGTTCACTTAGTTTTATCGGTACGCTTGCGATGTTCTTAGTCGGTGGTGGTATTTTCGTACATAATGTGGATTTCATTCATCATTTGCTCGCTGATTATCAATTAGCCGATGGTTTATTAGGTAATGTGGCGACGTTAGTCGTGGGTGTGATTGTAGGCGCGATTGCTTGTGCGATTGTATTACCTACGATGAAATTATTTGGTAAACACTAAAAACGAGATAAAAAATAACCGCACTTTGATGCTTTCAAGGTGCGGTTTTTTTATGGATGGAACAGACTATTTACGAGAAGTGTAATCGCCGACACAAACCCATTTATAACTGGTTAAGGCTTCTAATCCCATTGGGCCACGAGCATGAAGTTTTTGAGTACTTACCGCCACTTCTGCACCTAAACCAAATTGTCCGCCATCGGTAAATCGGGTGCTTGCATTCACATACACGGCTGCTGCATCCACTTGATTGATAAATTGTGTGGCTAGTCGTTGATTTTCAGTCAAGATACTTTCTGAATGTTGTGTGCCATATTCACGAATGTGAGCAATCGCCGCATCCATATCTTCAACCACCACAACATTGAGATCGAGTGAACCCCATTCTTGGCGTAGCGCTTGTTCAGTCACTTCTTGCACATCGACATTTGCAGCTTGAAGAATCGAAAGTGCGGTCGATTTTGCATGGAATTTCACTTTTTTCTCGGCTAAATATTTCGCGAGTTTTGGTAGGAAAGCATCAGCAATCGAGCGCTGAACTAAAAGTGTTTCCAGCGTATTACATGTGCTTGGACGTTGGCATTTTGCATTCGCAATCACCGCAAGCGCTTTTTCTTGGTCAGCACTTTCTTCCACAAAAAGATGGCAAACACCCACACCACCGACAATCACAGGAATGGTAGAATGTTGTTTACAAAGCTCATGTAGACCAGCACCACCACGAGGAATAATCATATCCACATAGCGATCCAATTTAAGCAGTTGCATCACAAGTTCACGATTCGGATCCGTAATTGCTTGGACTGCATGGCGTGGTAATCCCGCTTGTTCAAGGGCATTTTGTACCACTTCCACCAAAATTTGGTTGGAATGTTGTGTTTCTTTTCCACCACGTAAAATCACGGCATTACCGGTTTTTAAGCAAAGGCTTGCCACATCAATCGTCACATTAGGACGCGCTTCGTAAATGGTACCAATCACGCCAAGCGGAGTACGGACTCGCTCGATCTTTAATCCGCTATCTAAGGTGCCACCATCAATGATTTTCCCCACAGGATCCGCGAGCGAAATCACATGGCGTACATCATTCGCAATGCCTTTTAGGCGATCTTCGGTTAATAAAAGACGATCAATTAAGGCTTCAGATAAACCATTTTGTTTAGCAATTTCAATATCTTTTTGGTTTGCGGCTAGAATACGATCCGCTTGTTGTTCTAATTGTTCCGCAATGATACTAAGCGCGTGATTTTTTTCAGTGGTGTTTAACTGCGCTAAAATAAAGGCCGCATCTTTAGCCTGTTTGCCCATTTGTTCTAACATAATTATTCCTTTTAATTATTTCGTTTTCTTCGGTAATTTATCATTTGTTTCTTCTTCTTGCTCTTGGAAATCGAAAACGGGTAGTCCCCAGCCAAATCGAACAGCAAGTAAACGCAATGAAAAACCGCTGAATAAAGTCAGTAAAATTGTAAATGTATGATCTAATTGAATGTGTTGGAATGCCATATACATAGCTGCGGAGAAGAACGACACGCTCGCGTAAAGTTCTTTTTGGAACACAAGGGGAATGCGGTTACACAGTAAATCACGTAATACACCACCAAATGCCCCCGTCACCGTTGCCGCAATGGATGTCACGGTAAAGCCATAACCCATATCAATGGCAATCTGCGCACCGATAATGGAATACACGATTAATCCTAAGGCATCTAACACCAAGAAAATGGTGCGAAAGTAGCGCATAAAATGTTTGATGAACGGCGCAATAAAAACCGTTAATACTGCCGCACCAGCTACCATGATGAAATATTCAGGATGTTTAACCCAGCCAACAGGGTAGTGCCCTAATAATACATCGCGTACTGTACCACCGCCAATCGCCGTTACACAGGCGATAATAATTACCCCGAAAATATCCATTTTTTCTCGTCCAGCGGCTAATGCGCCGGTAATTCCTTCGGCGGTAATTCCAATAATATAAAGTACGCTTAATAGCATTTTTTTGTGGTTCCTAAAGTGCGGTTATCATTTTGCTTATTTTAAAAGGGAATGAGGCAAAATGCACGAAAGCCATTAAAAAAAGCCGTAAATTTTGGCATAATGACGCCTTCTTTTTCTAATCGAGAATTTTATGTCTGAAGAACAATCCAAACCCTTGGCCGCATTTCTTGCGATATTGCCAATTGGGTTGCTATTAATGGTCGATTTTTTTATAGAATCTTTGCAACTTGCTGAAAAATTGATTCCTCATTTAGCCTTTGGCGTGCTGATTGCTCAATTGCTTTGTTTAGTTGCCTTTATTAAAGGCGAAATTTGCCCAGGGCAGCGTGGACGTTTAATTAAAGCAAATGTCTGTTTTGCACTTTATTGGTTCGTTTGGCTAGGGATGAGCTTGGCCTCACCACATCATTACGTGATGACTGATATTGTCAGCTTATGCGGGTTATCTGCCGTATATGCAGTGTGGAAACAACCTAAAGATGAAATCGCTCGCCGTGGTTTTCTCTTAATGGCATCGTTGGTGAGTGGATTTGGTGTCATTGCTTATTTGATGATTTTCTTCGGCAATCCAACACCGAATTTCGTGCAATATAACCCACTGGCACAAGCTTTAATGGGCGTCTTGTTGGCAAATTTATGTTTGTCTGTTTCTCGTAATCGTCTGCAAGGTTTCATTGCGTTACTGCCATTATTGATGATTTTACTGCTTGCACTGAATGCGTTAGCAGTACTGATCTTTATTATTTATCAAGATGTAAGTGCGGTCAGTTTTGATGGTGTTTTCGCATACGGTATTTATTTTGTTCTTCATTTAGTAATAGCAGGGGTATTGCTTTTGCACAGTGTTAATAAATGGAAACTCAGTTATAACAGCTTACTCATTTTGTTCTTTATGGCGGAGAGTTTGGCTATCTGGGCAATGTTTATTTAATGGATAAAATAAAATCTTATGCCGCCCCGATGTTAGTCGTGGGCTGCGTGCTATTTGGTTTAGGAAGCCTGATTGTTAAGTTTGTGCCAGTGGGTGGTTATGCCATTGCATTTTGGCGTTTACTTATTGCCTCTTTTATTTTCTGGTTCTTAATGAAATTAAAAAGACAGCGTTTCCCGAAAAGCCGTAAAGCGATGATGTATGCCGCATTAGCCGGCATCTTTTTAGCTTTTGATTTATCTTTTTGGCATGAAAGTGTATATGCGGTAGGGCCGGGTATTTCAACGTTGCTGAATAGTTTACAGATTTTCTTTTTGGTCGCAATTGGCTATCTCTTCTTTGGTGAACGCCAAACGAAATTACAAATGTTAAGCCTTTTTCTAGCGGTTGCGGGTGTAGTCTTAATCTCAGGGGAAGAGTTACAACATAATTTTGATGGTATGTACGGCATTATCATTGGGCTCATTTCGGCAGGCATGCTTGCCGCTTCAATGATTATGATTAAAAAAGTGCACGAAGAAGAATCCACCGCTTTATTTTCGTTAATGTTTATTTTGAGTTTAAGTGGGGCGCTTGTCTTAATTGTCCCTTCGCTAATTTTTAATCCTGATAATCTTTATCCCACCACTTTCACTGATTGGGGATTGGTGTTTATTTATGGTGCAGTGATGCAATGTGTCGCCTGGGGTATGATTGCTTATACCATTCCTTATTTATCGTTAGGTTTAACGGGTTTGTTGCTTCTTTCCGAACCGGTGGTGGCGCTTGTGATTGATTATTGGGGATTAGATAAGCCCATCAATCATTGGCAGTGGGCGGGGGCAGTGCTGACATTAGTGGCGATTTATCTTGGCTCTCAAAAAAACAAAACCGCTTAAAACAAAAAAGTGCGGTAAATTTCACCGCACTTTGTCTTCACATTAAACCAATTACTCAGCTGCTTTCTTTTTCAAGTATTGATAGAGCTCGTCTTTAATCCGTAATTTTTCTTTTTTCAAGTTCTCAATTTCCGTATGAGTAGCGAGTTCTATGTTATCAATCTTATTTTTGATCTCTTGGTCTAATGCATTGTGTTTTTCAAACAAGCGATCGAAATAAGCATCTTTGTTTTTGAGATTAGTAATTAAATCGCGAAATTCAGGAAACATAGGTTACTCCTCTTGGTTAACGTTCATTTTCATTATAGAACTTTTTTTTGCTGTTTCTAGTGCCTCATTCTCAGAATTTGACAGAGATCACAAAATTAAATTATGGCAAAGTGCGGTCATAAAATTGGATGTTTTTGAAGAGGTTAATAAAAGAAAAATCAGGCTTTTAACTGGTTTATTTGCTCAAAGCACGCTAGAATAAAGGTATCTGTTTCATAATGAAAAATAGGGAATTCCAATGATCGATCCAAATTTACTCCGTAATAATCTGGCTGAAGTAGCAGAAAAATTAAAAGTAAAACGTAACTTTATTCTTGATACGGAAAAACTTACCGCATTAGAAGAACAACGCAAAGATTTACAAGTAAAAACTGAAACATTACAAGCAGAGCGTAATGCGCGTTCTAAAGCTATTGGTGCGGCAAAAGCACGTGGTGAAGACATTGCACCATTATTGGCTGAAGTAGATAACATGGGCGAACAGCTTAATGAAGCGAAGTCCCTACTAGATGCGGTGTTAGCAGAAATCAATCAAATCGCATTAAGCATTCCAAACCTTCCAGCAGATGAAGTGCCATTAGGTAAAGATGATACTGAAAATAAAGAAATTTTACGTTGGGGTACACCGCGTACCTTTGATTTTGAGATCAAAGATCACGTGTCATTAGGTGAAGATGCCAATGGCTTAGATTTTGCAGCAGGGGCTAAATTAGCAGGTGCGCGCTTTGCGGTCATGAAAGGTCAAATTGCTAAAATGCACCGTGCGTTAGCGCAATTCATGTTAGATCTTCATACCGAACAACATGGTTATTTAGAAACCTATGTGCCTTATTTAGTTAACCATGCGACCCTTTATGGGACAGGCCAATTACCAAAATTCGGTGAAGATTTATTCCATACTTTAGCTTTAGAAGGTGAGCAACCTTACGCATTAATTCCAACAGCGGAAGTGCCGGTAACTAACCTTGTACGTGATGTGATTATTGATGAAGCAGAATTGCCAATCAAAATGACCGCACATACACCATGTTTCCGTTCTGAAGCGGGATCATATGGTCGTGATACCCGTGGTTTAATTCGTATGCACCAATTTGATAAAGTCGAAATGGTACAAATCGTCGATCCAGATAAATCTATGGAAGCGCTTGAAGAATTAACAGGACATGCAGAAAAAGTATTACAACTTTTAAATCTACCATATCGTAAAGTCTTACTTTGTACCGGAGATATGGGCTTTGGTTCTTGCAAAACTTACGACTTAGAAGTGTGGGTGCCTGCACAAAATACTTATCGTGAGATTTCTTCTTGCTCAAATATGTGGGATTTCCAAGCCCGTCGTATGCAAGCACGTTGCAAAGCGAAAGGGGATAAGAAAACTCGCTTAGTACACACATTAAATGGTTCTGGTTTAGCAGTCGGTCGTACTTTAGTCGCCGTGCTTGAAAACTACCAAAATGCAGACGGCTCAATTACGGTGCCAGAAGTATTACGTCCTTACATGGGCGGATTAGAAGTGATCTGCAAATAATCCAAAATATATAAATTCAATTTAGGGCTAATGTTTATTAGCCCTTTCTTTCATCTAGAGAAATGAGATTTTTATTCTAGTCTTTGAGATAAATCCACATCAATATTCATGCATTTAGAGGTAATCTTATAAGGTATCAATTTTTAGGAGAATAATAATGACTGATAAACGACCATTTCCATTACCAACAGGGTATTTTGCGATTCCATTAGGTTTAAGCGCTTTATCTTTAGCCTGGTTGCATATGGGCGATACGCTCTCTTTTTCTCGAAATGTGAGTGATATTATTGGCGTAACGTCTGTTTCAGTATGGGCACTTTTCGTCTTGCTCTATATTTATAAAATGATTTATTTCTCTCAAGAAGTACGAGATGAATATTGTTGTCCGATACGTTTTTCTTTTCTCGCATTAATACCGATTACAACGATGTTAAGCGGGGATGTTCTGTATCGTTGGTTTCCTCTTATTGGTGAGGGATTAATTTGGATCGGGACAATTGGGCAATTATTGTTTGCTTCAGTGCGTATTAGTGCGTTATGGAAAGATGGCACATTTGAGGAAAAATCGACACTGCCACCTTTTTATTTGCCCTCTGTGGCGACTAACTTTACAAGTGCCTCATCATTAGCCTTGTTAGGCTATCAAGATTTAGGCTATTTGTTCTTAGGTGCAGGGATGATTGCTTGGATTATTTATGAACCTGTGTTATTCCAACGTTTACGCGTGTTGCAGATTGAACCACAATTTCGTCCAACCATGGGGATCATTCTCGCACCGGCATTTGTAGGATCGTCAGCTTACTTATCGCTTAATGGAGGAGAGATCGATCTTTTCGTTAAACTCTTATGGGGATACGGTTTTTTACAAATGTTCTTTTTAATTCGTTTGTTCCCTTGGATTAGTGAAAAAGGACTGAATATTGGGTTCTGGGCTTTTTCATTCGGATTAGCTTCTTTAGCGAATGGAGCTGTTTCTTTTGTTCATCATAACGTACTGAGCGGATTGGCAAACGGTGCATTTATCTTTGCTAACTTGATGATGAGCGGTTTGGTGCTGATGACATTAGGAAAAATTTTCAAAGGACAATTTTGGTTAAAATAGCTTAAATAAAAAGTGCGGTTAAAAATGACCGCACTTTTTTTATGAATTTTTTAAATAACAACCTATCATTTACAAAAACTAGACATGTCGTTTTGCTGTTGATGTAAATGCAATTTTATCTGGTCGATAGCTAATACTCCCATATTGAAACGGTCGACCATCAGCCAAATAAGTGGTACTCGTCACATTTACAACCATGTCATACTCACCAAGATCGATCGCCTTTTTTTCTTCTTCATTTGCATAACGAAAGACAATTTTTCGTTGTGAGTGACTAATTTTTAATTTTAATTCGTTTTCTAAATAGTGATAAATAGAGTGCTCAGCGATTTCTCGGCTAATAAAAGGCACGATGCGGCGATCAAAATAAGAAACCTCGTATTCAACGGCTTCGCCATCAATTTCACGGAGACGAGCAATACGGTAGAAATCAATCTGGTCATCGACATTAAAAATATGCATCAGCTCTTCTTCACCCTGCACAATATACAAGCTGGTTAATGTGGTTTTTACTTGGTGTGTTGAGGCACTATTTAATTCGCTGACGGTTTTAATTTCAGAAAGCATTTGTGGTTTAGATAAATCATGTTCTAAAACAATCGAATTTCGGCCTTGTTGCTTTTGAATATAGCCATCAATTTCAAGTAAGGAAAGCGCTTTTCGAATAGTATCTTTAGAAAAACCATAGCTTTGCATGAGTTCATTTTCACTCGGAAGCTCTTGCAATGGCGCTAAATTACCACTATTAATTTGGGTCTTTATCTCATTATAGACCTGCTTGTATTTGCTCATTTTTAATCCTTTTATCGACCGTTCGTTCCGTAGGTGTCGCCATAGCATATCATAAAATCATAAATGTTATACGTATAAAATGTGATATTAGTTACTCTTTTACGAAAATGTTTTAAAGTTTTACGTATAAGTTGTTGCATAAAAATACGGTTAGGTTAGAATGAGCCAAAATATAACTTCCTAGAGGAAATATTATGCTTACTCGTTCAAGTGGTGTTCTTATGCACATTACCTCGCTACCAAATGCATTCGGGATTGGTAGCTTTGGGCAATCGGCTTATGATTTTGTCGATTTTTTAGTTGAAACTAAACAAACTTATTGGCAAATTCTTCCACTTACTACCACCAGTTATGGTGATTCACCTTATCAATCTTTCTCTGCAATTGCAGGTAATACTCACCTTATTGATTTTGATTTACTAACCCAAATGGGCTTACTGAAAGAATCTGATTATGCTTCAGTCAATTTTGGTGATGATCCAACTAGCGTAGATTATGAACGTATCTTTTACGCACGCCGTCCGATTTTAGAAACAGCCGTAAAAAATTTTTTAGCGAATCAATCACTCCAAGCTGATTTCAATCACTTCGAGAAAAACAATCGATTATGGTTGGACGATTTTGCTGAGTTTATGGCAATTAAAGAGCATTTTGGTAATCAAGCATTACAAAAATGGGATGATAAAAAAGCTGTTGCGCGCGATCCAAAAACATTAGAAAAATATCGCACGATGTTAGTGGAGCAAATTCAGTACTTTAAAGTAACGCAATATTTCTTCTTTAAACAATGGAGCGAGTTAAAACATTACGCGAATCAAAAAGGCATTAAGATTATCGGTGATATGCCGATTTACGTAGCTGCAGATAGCGTGGAAGTTTGGACAAAACCTGAACTCTTCCAATTAAATAAAGAACGTAATCCGCTTTTTGTCGCGGGGGTTCCTGCCGATCAGTTCAGTGCAACGGGGCAACTTTGGGGCAATCCACTTTACGATTGGGAAGAGCATAAAAAACAAAGCTATGCGTGGTGGATTCATCGTATTGAAGAAAGCTTCAAGATTTATGATGTACTTCGTATCGACCATTTCAAAGGTTTCTCTGATTATTGGCAGGTAGATGGAAAAGCAGATATTGCCAAATATGGTAGTTGGCAGCCAGGCCCAGGCTATGATTTATTCAAAGCTGTTAAAGAGCAATTGGGTGACTTACCGATTATTGCTGAAGATTTAGGTAATATTGATGATAAAGCCAGAAAATTGCTTGCAGATTGTAATTACCCAGGTATGAAGATCTTGCAATTTGGTTTTGAAGATGTCAGCGGAAAAAGTTTAGATAGCCCGCATTATTGCATCCCACATTCCATTGTTTATACCGGTACGCATGATAACGAAGTGACTAATGGTTGGTATAACGGACTTACCGAACAACAGCAACAATATATTAATGATTATACGCATCGTGGTGAGGATGAATCGATTTGTCAGGCGATGATTCGTCAGCTTTTTGCAACGGTTAGCAATACCGCGATCGCCACAATGCAAGATGTTTTAGATTTGCCAGCCAGTTCAAGAATGAATGTTCCTTCAACAATTGGTGGAAACTGGCAATGGAGAATGCAGCGATCAGAGTTAACACAAGATAAAAAAGACTTTTTAGCAAAAATGACCACGTTATATCAACGTGCTAATCAGGAAAACTTAATGATTAAATTTAGTACATTTGTAAAAAACGAAACCAATAAATCGCTTGATCAATTAAGTGATAAAGAAACTTATATTCAATTATTAAATTACGTAAAAGCACTTTCTGCAGATAAACCTAAAAACACGGGTAAACGTAAGGTTTACTATATCTCAGCAGAGTTTTTAATCGGTAAATTACTTTCTAATAACCTTATTAATCTTGGTGTGTATCAAGATATTAAAGAGGAATTAGAAAGTGCGGGTAAATCATTAAGCCATATTGAAGATATTGAGCCAGAACCATCTTTAGGAAATGGTGGTTTAGGGCGTTTGGCTTCTTGTTTTATTGATTCAATGTCTACGCTTGGCTTAAATGCTGAGGGGGTAGGTTTAAATTATCATTATGGTTTGTTCAAACAAGTCTTTAAAAAGAATGAACAACATGCCGAACCTAATGATTGGATTGAGGATAACTCTTGGTTAATTCCAACGGACATTAGTTATGAGGTGCCATTTAAGAAATTTACGTTAACCTCTAAACTAGATCGCATTGATATTTTAGGTTATAAGAAAGAAACAAAAAACTATCTCAATTTATTTGATATTCAATCAGTAAATTCTAAACTGATTAAAAATGGGATTGAGTTTGATAAAACTGCGATTGAAGAAAATCTGACTTTATTCCTTTACCCAGATGATTCAGATAAAAATGGTGAATTATTACGTATTTATCAACAATACTTCATGGTATCAAATGCGGCACAATTATTAATTGATGAAGCGATTGAGCGCGGAAGTAATTTACATGATTTAGCCGATTATGCTTATGTTCAGATCAACGATACTCACCCTTCAATGGTGATTCCTGAATTGATTCGCTTATTAACGGAAAAACATCAGATTAAGTTTGCTGAAGCGGTTGAAATTGTACGTAATATGGTGGGCTATACCAACCATACGATTTTGGCTGAAGCATTAGAAAAATGGCCGCTAGATTATCTAGATGAAGTGGTGCCGCATTTAGTGGTGATCATTAAAAAATTAGATAAATTAGTGCGTGCTGAGTATAAAGATCCTGCCGTACAAATCATTGATAAACAAAAACGTGTACATATGGCGCATATGGATATTCACTTTTCAAATTCTGTAAATGGTGTGGCAGCATTACATACGGAGATTTTGAAAAATTCAGAACTTAAAGCGTTCTATGCGTTATATCCTGAAAAATTCAATAATAAGACAAACGGCATTACCTTCCGTCGTTGGTTAGAGTTTTCTAACCAAGCATTAGCGGCTTACATTAAAGAATTGATTGGTGATGAGTATTTGCATGATGCAACGAAATTAGAAAAATTGTTAGCCTTTAAAGATGATAAAAAGGTTCACCAACAATTAGCGAAAATTAAGTTTGAAAACAAATTGGCATTAAAAGCATACCTTAAAGAAAATAAAGGTATTGATTTAGATGAAAATTCAATCATTGATACGCAAATTAAGCGTTTCCATGAATATAAACGCCAACAAATGAATGCGCTTTACGTGATTCATAAATATTTAGAAATTAAATCAGGTAAATTACCAAAACGTAAAATTACCGTGATTTTCGGCGGAAAAGCGGCACCTGCTTATATCATTGCACAGGATATTATTCACTTAATTCTTTGTTTATCTGAGTTAATCAATAATGATCCTGAAGTGAATAAGTATTTAAACGTCCACTTAGTGGAAAACTATAATGTGAGCGTGGCGGAAAAACTGATTCCTGCAACCGATATTTCAGAACAAATTTCACTTGCCTCTAAAGAAGCTTCCGGTACTGGTAATATGAAATTTATGCTGAATGGCGCGTTAACCTTAGGCACAATGGACGGCGCTAATGTTGAAATTGCAGAATTAGCCGGTGCTGAAAATATCTATACATTCGGTAAAGATTCAGAAAGCATTATTAAACTTTATGAAACAGCAGGTTATGTTTCAAAAGAGTATTATGAAAACGACAAAGAGATTAAAAGAGCGGTTGATTTTATTCTGAATCCTGCCGTAGTGAAATTAGGCAATAAAACACGTTTAGAACGTCTTTATAACGAATTATTGAATAAAGACTGGTTTATGACGTTAATTGACTTTAATGCTTATGTCGAAGCGAAAGAACAAATCTTAGCTGATTATGAAGATCAAGATAGTTGGAATGAGAAAGTAGTTCACAATATCGCAAAAGCGGGCTTCTTCTCATCTGACCGCACGATCGCTCAATATAATGCAGACATTTGGCATTGTGAGGGCTAAGGGGAAGCAATGAAACTACTTACCCTGAATGTACACGCTTGGTTAGAAGCTAACCAAGCGGAAAAAATAGAGATTCTTGCTGAGACTATTGTGGAAAAGGGTTATGACATCATTGCCTTACAAGAGGTTAATCAATTGATGTCGTCTCCTGCTATTTCGCCAACGTTAAAGCAAGATAACTATGGTGTCATTCTGTTAAATAAAATCAATCAACGCGTTGCACAGAAATACTCGCTTTTTTGGAGCAATTCGCATATTGGTTACGATAAATATGATGAGGGCATTGCGTTTTTAACGCGCTTGCCCGTTTATGATGTTGATGCGTTTTATTGTAGCCAACATCAACGTCTTGACTCGATTCTCTCGCGTAAAATCATTGGCTTGACGGTAGAATATCAAGGCCAGTTAATTGAATGTTATTCTTGCCATATCAATTTGCCAAATTGTGATGGTGAAAACCAACTTGATAATATTCGTTATATTGTAGAGCGAAGTCAAAGTGCGAATCTTAAAATCCTGATGGGCGATTTCAATACTGATGCAATAAGCGATCAACAAGCTTATCAACAAATTAAATCCTTAGGCTTATTCGATACCTTTGAAATGGCAGAGCAAAAGGATAGCGGCATCACTGTAGAGAAAGCGATTGACGGCTGGAAAGGTCATAGTCAAGAAAAGCGGTTAGATTATATTTTTTTAAACCAAGCAAAAAGGGTTTTATCCAGTCAGGTTATTTTTAATGGAAAAAATAAACCGATTGTTTCCGACCATTTTGGCGTAGAAGTAGATCTCATCTTATAGGAGGATTGATATGAAAAAACTACTCAGTTTTGAGTTTTGGCAAAAATTCGGTAAATGCCTAATGGTTGTAATTGCTGTGATGCCAGCCGCGGGTTTAATGGTGAGTATTGGTAACTCACTACCTTTGATTAGTGATGCAGAATGGCTAGCGCGTGTCGGAAACATTATCGCTCAAATTGGTTGGGGAATTATCGGTAACCTTCATTTATTATTTGCTTTAGCGATTGGTGGTAGCTGGGCAAATGAGCGTGCGGGTGGGGCATTTGCAGCAGGCCTGGCTTTCATTTTAATTAACTTAATTACCGGTAACTTTTTCGGTGTGAAACTTGAAATGCTAGCGGATCCAAATGCTCACGTAAGTACCGTATTTGCAGGAGAAATACCAGTTGCACATTACTTTGTGAATATTCTAGGACAGCCTGCGTTGAATATGGGGGTATTCGTCGGTATTATTGCGGGTTTTGTTGGAGCAACAACCTTCAATAGTTACTACAATTTCCGTAAATTACCTGAAGTACTGACGTTCTTTAATGGTAAACGCTTCGTTCCTTTCGTTGTTATTTATCGTTCTGTATTAGTGGCGGTCTTCCTATCATTATTCTGGCCTTTAGTTCAGACAGGAATTAATCATTTCGGTCAATGGATTGCTAACTCACAAAACTCAGCGCCAATTTTAGCACCATTTATTTATGGTACCTTAGAGCGTCTATTACTTCCATTTGGTTTACACCATATGTTAACTATCCCAATGAACTACACTTCATTAGGCGGTACTTATGAATTCTTAACCGGTGCGCAACAAGGTAAACAAGTATTTGGTCAAGACCCACTATGGCTTGCATGGATTTCTGACTTAATTAACCTTAAAGATGCAGGTAATTTAACGCAATATAACGAACTTCTTTCAACTGTGACACCTGCTCGCTTCAAAGTAGGACAAATGATTGGTTCAACCGGTATCTTAATGGGTTTGACGCTCGCAATGTATATCAATGTGGATGAAGACAAGAAAAAACTCTATAAAGGTATTTTCCTTTCTTCTGCACTTGCGGTGTTCTTAACTGGTGTGACGGAACCAATTGAATACATGTTTATGTTTGTCGCCTTACCGCTTTATATTGTTTATGCGTTAGTACAAGGTTGTGCTTTCGCCATGGCAGATATTGTTGACTTACGTGTGCATTCATTCGGTAACATTGAGTTCTTAACACGTACACCAATGGCGATTAAAGCCGGTATCGGTATGGATGTGATCAACTTTATTTGGGTATCTATCCTCTTTGCAGTGGCTATGTTCTTTATCGCGAACTTTATGATTAAGAAATTTAATCTCGCGACAGCGGGCCGTAATGGTAACTATGATGCGAAAGGTTCAGATGAAGCTTCTAGCAATGAGCCAAAAGTTGCGGATGCTAGCGCGCAAGTTATTCAAATCATCAACTTACTTGGTGGACGTAATAATATTGCAGATGTTGATGCTTGTATGACACGTTTACGTATCACCGTACATAATCCAGAGTTAGTGGGTGATGAAGCAAGTTGGAAACAAGCAGGTGCAATGGGCTTTATCGTGAAAGGCTCTGGTATCCAAGCGATTTATGGACCAAAAGCAGATGTCTTAAAATCTGATATTCAAGACGTGCTTTCATCGGGCGTAGAAATTCCTAAAATGTAATTTAGCCTAAACATTCATTTTATCCCCGCTTTTTAAGGCGGGGATATCATATTAATACTTTATATCGATATTGCTCATCTTTAATCTACCCCCAAATACTATCAATGTAGAAAACATTTCCATAATTTCTGTACTATAAAAAAATACCGCCCGTTGTGTAACGAGCGGTATTTCTAGTGTTAGAAGGGAAGTGGTCATTAAATGATTAACTGACCGATAATACTGCGAGTTTCTTCTCGAACCTCGGTAAGTTTCACTTTCACTAAATCACCGATTTTGTAACGGCGTTCCCCTTGAATATACAGTGCCAATTCATCAGCATTCACTTGCATTTCATCTTTATTTGGATGCAATGTGGAGGCCGGTACGAACATGGATGCGCCATTTTCCAATAATTGAACCCGTAAACCACCACGCATCACATCTTGCACTTCTGCATCAAATTCAGCGTTTTCAGCGACTTTATCAGCAAGATAGCGACAATATAACCAATCTGCAATATCACGTTCAACCAAGCGATTTTGGCGACGTGCTTCTTGCAAGCGAGCAAGCACCTCATCTTGTGGTTTTTCACAAGCTTGCTGTGTGAGCACGGCTTTAATTAAACGATGGTTTACCATATCGGAATATTTACGGATAGGCGATGTCCAAGTTGCGTAACCTTCTAATCCAAGCCCAAAATGTGGAGCAAGTTCTGATTTAAATTCCGCAAAGGTTAAATAACGACGTAAACGGAATTCTAAATAGTCACCTTCAATCGGTTCAATATCATGACGCATTTGGCAATAACCCTTTAAGGTTGCCAAATTTTCCACTGAATAACGCTCAGCAAGCTCAGCTTGATTTTCTTCATTGGCTAAATTTGCCATTAAGAAATTATGAGCGTTTTCTAAGAATTTCTTATCAAAACCAGTGTGTGTATTGAAAATACCGGTTTTAGCATGCTCAGCTAAGAATTGAGCGGCACAAATGTTGGCAATGATCATGGATTCTTCCACGATTTGATTTGCAATACGACGATATTCCGCTTTAATTTCTTTCACTTTGCCATTTTCAGCGAGAATAAAGGAGTAATCTGGTTTCTCTTTAAATAATAATGAATGGGTTTTACGCCATTGAATACGTGCTTGAGTAAATTGATGTAACCAATCAATTTGCTGGGCAATTTCAGGTGTTTCCGGTTGCCATGCATCCGGTACTTGTTCTAAATAATCTGAAATCTTGTTATAGGCTAATTTTGCTTTAGATTGTACATAAGCCGATACAAAATGTGGTTTCGCAGTGATATTACCTGCAAGATCCGTTTCAATGTAACACACTAACGCAGGACGAGTTTCATTTGCCATTAATGAGCATAATTCATCAGACAATTCACGCGGCAACATTGGGATATTAAAGCCTGGCAAATAATTGGTGAAACAACGCTGTTTCGCATCTTTTTCAATTTGTGAATCTAAGGCAATGTAAGCTGTTGGATCGGCAATGGCAACGACTAATCGCCAACCGGTTTGCGTACCATTTTGCTCGATAGGTTCAATATAAAGAGCATCATCCATATCCTGAGTGCTTTCAGAGTCAATAGTGACAAAATGAAGTGCGGTCAGATCTTCACGTATTTGTTGATCTAACATTTCATAACTTTCAGCACCTTGCACCGGATGACGAGATTGTTCATGACGTGTCAATGTCACCCACCAAGGGGCTAATTCATCATCAACACGGCAGATAAATTGATTGATGGTGGCATAGAAAAAGCGATCATCACGTAATGGGTGCGTTTTCAAATTTGCGACGACCCAGTCGCCCTCTTGTAATTCTTCTTTTACGGATTTGGCTTGTTGTGCACCAATGGGTTGGTTGATACTTGGGTGATCAACCAAAACTTGCAATTTCTTGTCTTTATTGAACCGCACTTTGGCAATAAAGCGAGTGAGCATTGGCTCAATTAATTCTTCAGGTTCAGCTTGCTCTTTATCGCCTTGCTTTTCAATGGTGGCTTTGATTTTGTCACCGTGCATCACTTTTTTCATTGCAGGTGGGGCAATAAAGTAGCTTTTTTTATCGCACTCTAAAAAACCATAAGCTTTATCAGTACTTTTTACCACGCCTTCAACGTGTTCTTTGCTATCGTGGATTTGTTGCTTAAGTTGTGCGAGTAATGGATTATCTTGGAACATAGTTATATTTAAAAAAAGAGAAAAGGCAGACTGAAAAGCCTGCCTAAAAAATAGATTGTACGAAAAATTATTCTTCGCCTAATTCGCCCATTGCAGTGATGCTGAAACCTGCATCTACGTGAACGATTTCACCGGTAATACCCGATGCTAAATCAGAGCATAAGAATGCTGCTGAGTTACCCACATCTTCGATAGTAACAGTGCGGCGTAATGCTGCGGTTTTCTCAAATGCAGAAAGCATTTTCTTGAGGTTTTTAATACCTGATGCTGCTAAGGTACGGATAGGACCAGCAGAGATCGCATTCACACGAATACCTTCTTTACCTAAATCAGCCGCCATTACGCGAGTTGCCGCTTCAAGAGAGGCTTTCGCTAAACACATGACGTTGTAGTTAGGAATTGCGCGCTCAGCACCTAAGTAAGAAAGGGTTAATAATGCAGCGTTTTGATTTAAGTAAGGACGTGCCGCTTGTGCCATAGCAACGAAGCTGAATGCACTAATGTCGTGAGCGATACGGTAGCCTTCACGAGTTGCTGCGTTTACGTAATCACCATCTAATTGGTCGCCTGGTGCAAATGCGATAGCGTGTACGAAACCATCAAATTTTTCCCAACGTTTGCTTAATTCTGCAAAGCAGTTTTGGATGCTTTCATCGGTCGCTACGTCTAAAGGTAATACGATGTCAGAACCAAATTCTTTTGCAAATTCTTCTACGCGTGGTTGTAATTTATCGTTTAAATAAGTGAAAGCAAGTTCAGCGCCTTGTTCTTTCATTGCTTTTGCGATCCCGTAAGCAATAGAACGGTTGCTTGCAAGACCTGTTACTAAAATACGTTTACCAGTTAAGAAACCCATATTTTCTCCTATGTTTGAGTTAAAAAAATCGACAAGATTATACTTGTTTTGTGTGCTTTCGGCAATTAATCACACTTTGTACCAGTTAGGCCGGATTATCAATATCTTTAAATTCTACATCCAAGCCATATTCCGTTGCCAACCATTCACCTAATGCTTTGATACCGTAGCGTTCAGTCGCATGATGACCCGCCGCAAAGAAATGAATGCCTTGCTCACGAGCAGAGTGAATTGTTTGCTCCGAAACCTCTCCGGTAATAAAAACATCACAGCCTTGTGCTGCAGCTAAATCAATATAGCCTTGTCCGCCACCAGTACAAATGCCAATTTTACGGATTAAGTGCGGTCCGTTTTCCGTGCAAATGAGTGGTTTACGTTGAAGCACTTGTTCAATACGTTGCGCAAACTCTTCAGCCGTAACAGGATCTTTTAAGGTTCCCCAGACAGGAATGCTGGTTGCACTATTTTCTAAAGGTTGAAGATCGCCAATCCCTAATAACTGAGCAAGTTTTGCGTTGTTACCTAATTCTGGGTGGACATCCAAAGGCAAGTGGTAGCCGTATAAATTGATATCATTCACAAGCAACGTTTTGATGCGTTTGCCTTTCATGCCGCGAATACATGGATTTTCACTTTTCCAAAAATAGCCGTGGTGGACAAGCACCGCATCAGCTTGTTGTGCAACGGCATAATCAATCAAAGCTTGGCTTGCGGTGACACCCGTGATGATCTTTTTGATCTCTGCTTTGCCTTCTACTTGCAAACCGTTAGGGGCGTAATCATTTATTCTGTCTGTGCTAAGTTTTTCGTTTAGTAAACGTTCAAGTTCTAGATTGTTCATCATTTTTGAGAGAAAAGAAAAAGGTGAGATATGGTAAGGGATTTAAAAAAAAATGGCTAGTGCAAAAGGAGTGGGGGGGAATGCACTAGCCAGTAGAGTGTTTGTAATAAAACAAGTTTACTATCTAAAACGAGATTCATTATATATTTAATTATATAAAGATCAAGAAAAAAATAAGGAAAATTTTCCTTATTTTTCGATATGTCGTTTTAGTATTCAAAAACAGATGAAAAATCAACCGCACTTATGAATATAAACTCGGCTCGTCTTCAGTTGGACGTGTTTTAAAGCGGCGGTGTAGCCACATGTATTGTTCCACACCTTTTAAGATTTCTTTTTCCACGACTTTATTCATTCTTGCAGCGATTGCCGTTTCATCCGAAAGATCGGAAAAATCCACTGGTGGTGAAATACTGACTGTATAGCCTGAGCCGTCTTTGTTACGCAATGGGGCAAAAGGGACGACTTTACAATTTGGTGCAGATTTAAGCAGATAATAACTGCCTGTCGTAGTTGCGGCTTCTTTTACTGCAAAGAAAGGCACAAATACCGCATTTTTTCTGCCGTAATCGTGATCGGGCGCATACCAAATGGTTTCACCTTTACGTAAGGCTTTGAGCATACCACGCAGATCTTTTCGATTTAGCATATCTTTGTTTGAACGTAAGCGGCCTTTAATTTGCAACCAATCCAGTACAGGATTGTCGTTAGGGCGATAAACGCCTACGCCAGGATGATGTAATCCCACAATACGTGCACCTAATTCAAGCGTAAGAAAATGAACACCCACAAAGATAATGCCGTCTTGGGCATTTTCTTTTAAATAATTTAACCCTTCAATTTCTGACCATTTTTTAATGCGCGCATCAGACCAAAACCATGCCATACCGGTTTCAATAATTGCCATTCCAACAGCACGTAAGTTCTCTTGCAAAATAGCTTCACGTTCTTGCTCAGGCATTTCTGGGAAACAGAGTTCAAGGTTTCGGCGAGCAATAGTGGCACGACGTTTTCCCACTTTTAATTTTGAGAAAAGCCAGCCTAAGCCATTGCCGATGTGACGTAGAATGGGATAGGGAAGTAACAAAAGGCTTCGCCAAATCGCCACACCAAACCAAAACCCCCAGTATTTTGGGGCAAGAAAGTGCGGTTGAAATTGAGGGAGTTTTTCGTTTTTCATAATTCTTTTCTGGTTAGTTCGGCGTGTAGTTTATCGCAAATTTGAGTTGTGGTAAAATTGCACCAAATTTTTATTATTCAAACAGAGAGATTTCAAAATGGCTCAATATTCTGCCAATTTTAATCAAGCAAAAGTGCTAGTGTTAGGCGATGTAATGCTTGACCGTTACTGGTTTGGTGCGACTAATCGTATTTCACCGGAAGCACCAGTTCCTGTGGTTCGTGTACAAGATAATGAAGAGCGTGCAGGTGGCGCAGCAAACGTGGCAATGAATATTGCTTCTCTTAATGTACCTGTGCAAATTTTAGGTTTAATTGGTCAAGATGAAACAGGAACAGCCTTAACCAATTTATTACAACATCAAAAAATTGATTGTAATTTTGTGGCATTGGATACTCACCCAACCATTACGAAATTACGTATTTTGTCTCGTCATCAACAATTACTACGCTTGGACTTTGAAGAAGATTTCCAAAACGTGGAATGTAATGAGTTGCTTGCGAAATTAGAAGCGGAAGTGAAAAACTTTGGTGCGCTAGTGCTTTCTGATTACGGTAAAGGTACATTAAAAGATGTGCAAAAGATGATCCAAATTGCACGCAAAGCGAACGTACCGGTGTTAATCGATCCAAAAGGCACGGATTTTGAGCGTTACCGTGGTGCCACTTTACTGACACCAAATATGTCAGAGTTTGAAGCGGTGGTAGGTAAGTGTGATTCTGAAGAAGAGATCATTGAAAAAGGCTTAAAATTAATTTCAGATATCGAATTGACCGCACTTTTAGTGACGCGTTCTGAAAAAGGCATGACATTACTTCGCCCAAATCAAGAACCGTTCCATCTACCAACTGTTGCAAAAGAAGTGTTTGATGTAACGGGGGCGGGCGATACCGTAATCAGTGTCTTAGCAACCGCACTTGCAGACGGTCGTTCTTTTGAAGAATCTTGCTACTTAGCCAATGTGGCTGCAGGTATTGTGGTCGGTAAATTGGGTACATCAACGGTTTCTACTGTGGAATTAGAGAATGCAATCCATGGCCGTTCTGAAACAGGCTTCGGCATTATGTCAGAAAGCCAATTAAAAACTGCGGTAGCTCATGCTAAAGCGCGCGGTGAAAAAATTGTAATGACAAACGGTTGTTTCGACATTCTTCACCCTGGCCATGTGTCTTATTTAGAAAATGCTCGCAAACTTGGCGATCGTTTAATTGTTGCCGTGAATACGGATGACTCAGTCAAACGCTTAAAAGGTGAAAGTCGTCCAATTAACAATCTGAATGCACGTATGGCAGTATTGGCTGGTTTAGCTTCAGTGGATTGGGTGGTTTCTTTTGATGAAGATACACCACAACGTTTAATCGGCGATATTTTACCGGATTTATTGGTGAAAGGCGGCGATTACAAACCAGAAGATATTGCAGGCAGTAAAGAAGTGTGGGCGAACGGCGGTAATGTTCGTGTATTGAATTTCGAAAATGGCTGTTCAACCACAAACGTGATTGAGAAAATTAAAGCGCTGAAAGATTAATAGCTTTATAAAAACGACGGGCAACCTGTTTTACAAGTTGCCCGTTTTTTATTTTAGAATTTATATCGGATATTGCCGAAATAGATGCGTCCTTCTTCTGGGTAGCCAGCTTGATAGTAGTAGTTTTTATCAAAGAGGTTTGATACACCCGCTTCTAAACTTAACCCTGAAACAGGTTCATAGATCAATTTCGCATTACTGTTTCCAAAACCAGACAGTTTCACGGTTTCACCGCCATCTAAATAATAACGTCCATGTTCCGCTTCTTGGCTCACATAAAGTGAAAGATTTGGTAGCATTTTCCAATCAACAAATGCAAAGAATTTATGTTTTGGCACATTCTTCACAATGAGATCTTGGGTTTTATTTTTTGCATGGGTATAGGTGTAGTTTGCACCTAACGTTAAATTATCCGTTGCAAAAAGGTTTACGGCTAGTTCAACACCTTTAAAGGCTTCTTTGCCCACATTTTGGTACTGATTGAGCTTTTTGCTAATTGCGACTTCTTCAATCGCATCTTTTACTTCGGAATAGAAAAGAGCGCTATCCACTCTTAACCAATCGTCAAAGGTATGCATATAGCTGGCTTCATAGTGGTAAGCGGTTTCTGGGCTTAAAAACGGATTCGGTTCAGTACGCCCAAATCGGCGAGAATAACGTTCTTTCATTGTGGCAAAGCGTGTTTTCTTCGCAAAACTCAGCGCAAATTCATCATGTTCAGTGAAATGATGGGCAAGTTTGATTTGGTAATTAAAGGCATGTTTATTACCGATATCAAACGGACAAATCGCATTTTTTTGATGAGTTGATGCACATTGTTTTTCAAATTTCTCTGCACGGTTTGAATCGCGTTTGTCGTAGCTGATACCTGTAATCAGAGAGGTTTTCTCATTAAAACGATGAGTATTTTCTAAACCAAAGCTGTAGGTACGATCTTTATCTACTGCAGTAGGTTCATCATCATTATGTTCGCGATGCACGTCATATTTAATGAGGGTAGAGAATTTTAAGTAGTCTTTGGCGGTTAAATCGCCACCTAAATCAAAGCCCACACCGTAGGAATAATCACGGTAATAGCTATTAAAGCTCGATTTTTTCTTTTGAGTACTAAATGTTGCGTCATCAAAAGCACGTAAGTCATTTTTAAAGGTGTCGTAAAATGCCTTCGTATTCAATGTGAGATTGTGGGCGCTAAATTCAGTATGGGAAAGGAAATAGATACTGTCTTTATCCCATATCGGCCAGCGCCAGTAGCGTTCAAAGCTATCAGCACCAGAATAGAACGGCGATTCTTTGGTACCTTTTTGAGTGGAGAACGCAAGTGCGTATTCATCATGCTCATTTGGTGTATAAGCGACTTTCAAACTTAGTTTTTTATCACGTTGTTTAGAATTTTCTGCTCGGCCACCATCATCCCCTTTGGGATTGATTTGTTGATAATGATGAGAAAGTTGTAAGCCTTGTTTTTCAACAAAAGAACCACTTATTTGCGCATAAAATAATTCTTGTTTAGTCCCTAAATTAAAATCAGTTTTATTGGTTGCTGTACCGCCACTTTTACCATGTGAAAAACCATAGCCAATAGAACCTTCGAAAGGTTTAGTTGGTTTTTGGGAAATTAAATTCACTGCACCACCCATCGTATTTGCGCCATAAAGCACAGAGCTTGCGCCTTTAGAAATATCAATACGAGATAAATCAAAGGTGGTAAAACGACCTAAGTCCATTTCGCCATCATAAGGGACATAAACAGGAATACCATCCATAAATACAGGTACGCGGCGAGCATTAAAACCACGTACTAATAAGTTGTATTCGTTGCGTGCGCCACCATGTTCGACAAACACACCCGGTGTGCTTTTTGCTACATCAGACACACGATCTTGGTTGTTTTTTTGTAATTCAGCTTGATCAATACGTGCGGTGCTGAGATCACTCGCTTTTTCACCGATGACTTCAATTTGACCAAGAGTAAATACATTCTCGGCATAAGCAGGCAAGCAAGCCAAACTAATGGCGATGCAAAGCAGTTTCTTTTCCATTGGAACATCCTTTTAGGTTGGGATTGAAACGTAACTTCAATGCAATAGTGATCGCGGCGAAAATTTTCTCATCATTATGGGGGAAATTTTCTCGTAAAGTGCGGTTAGAATCGCTGAAGTTTATTTTTCCGTTAGCTAATTCAGTGAGTAAAATCGAAGGGGTAAGTTGAAGTTGCTCCGCAATTTGTAGAATTGAAAAGTGCTCAAACGTCATGATCAAACGGTCTAAATTGCAATAGGTGGGATAGCGACTATGTGTCACTAAATCGTTAAATTGTTGAACAATTTTGACCGCTTTATTTTTACGATTGAAGACGTGTAAAGCTATACCCAAAATAAACAGTAAAGCAGAACCTAAATGCAACTGAAAGATGCCTTGAATGGGCCACTGGAAGTAAATCCCTAAGCCGCTGAACAATATCCCTGCTAATCCTGCAATGAGTATGCAAAGCAAGCAAAACTTATAAATCACATCCCATTTCATTTTTTCACCTTTAGCTATGAATAATAAATATTATATAATTGAAAATATAACGATGTTATTCTAACAAAATTTATCTGTTATGTTAAAAAATATATAGCGTTAAAATTAAGTTGTATCAGTTGAATGGCTAAAAGAGGGAAAAAACATGAAAAAATGGATAACCATTGTACTTTCAGTCTGTGTAGGAACCGCAGCATTAGCAACCGAGGAAGTGTCTTATTTGGCAGGGGAATTACCTCCGCCAGCTAAAATTGAAAAAGTCTTAAGTGCAGGTAATCCAGCCGATGTATTATTGCTTTCAAGTGCACCGAATAAATTGCTGGGATTGGCGGGATTTAATATGGAAAAACGCGGAAAACTGTTTCCTGCAGCACTCCAATCTTTACCAACCTTAGGGAAAATAGCTGGAAAAGGCAGTACGCTCTCGCCAGAGAAAATTGTGGCATTACAACCGAATTTAATTATTGATGTGGGTAATGTTACGCCAAACTATATCGATCAAGCAAAGCGCACCTTTGAGCAAACGGGCGTGCCTTATTTATTGTTAGATGGCAAACTCAGTGAAACACCGACTACCTTACGTTATTTAGGCAAAGTATTAGGTGTAGAGAATTTAACTGAACCTCAGGCTAAGTATGCAGAAGAAACCCTTAAACAAGCGGTCGAAAACGCCTCTAAATTTACCAAAACCTTCTATTTAGCTCGTAGTGCAGATGGCTTACAAACAGGACAAAAAGGCTCCATTCATACGGAAGCCATTGAAATAGTCGGTTTAAAAAACGTAGTAGAAGGCGATCATAAAGGGCTCACACAGGTTTCGATGGAACAGCTTTTATTATGGAATCCTGATGTGATTTTTAGCCAATATCCTGAGTTTTTGCAAACCTTAAAAGATAATCCGCAATGGCAACAATTAAGTGCGGTCAAAAATGGACACGTTTTTTTAATTCCGAATAATCCATTTGGTTGGTTAGATTCGCCACCAAGCGTAAATCGTTTGCTTGGAGTACGTTGGGTCTCTCATTTAGTCAGCGGTAAACCTATTGCTGAATTTACAAAAGAAGTACAAATGTTTTATCACTTGTTCTATCAGATTGAATTAACCGCAGAACAAGCGACTCAATTGCTACATGATGTGAAATAGCCATGCCGTATTTTGTTCAGCGTAACCCGAAAGTATTTTTCACTTCGCTGGTGATTTTGTTAGTCGGCACTATTTTGCTTTCGTTGAATGTGGGGAAATTTCCGATTTCTCCAGTTCAACTTGGGCAAGCGATTCGTTGTGTATTTGAAACCGAATGTCAAACATCATCTTCCGTTGAAACGGTGCTTTGGCATATTCGCACACCACGTATTTTAGTGGCGTGTTTAGTGGGGGCCGCGCTAGCTGCAGCGGGGGCGACTTATCAGGGGATGTTTAAAAATCCGTTGGTTTCTCCCGATATCTTAGGTGTTTCAAGCGGTGCAGGACTAGGAGCATCACTGGCAATTTTCTACAATTTACCGATGTTTTACGTTCAGCTTTTTGCCTTTACTGGCGGTATCTTGGCGGTGCTGTGTGTTTCTATGGTCGCATCAAGAAGCCGTAATCAAGACCCAATTTTAGTTTTAGTGCTTTCAGGGATTGCTATCGGTTCATTACTCGGCGCGGGTATTTCACTGTTAAAAATTCTAGCCGATCCTTTCACCCAATTACCTTCGATTACCTTTTGGCTATTAGGTAGTTTCACGGCTGTCGGCGTGAAAGAATTAAGTCAACTTGCCCCAATTTTAATCTTCGGTATTTTGCCGCTTTTCTTATTACGCTGGCGCTTAAATCTACTTGCCTTAGAAGAAGATGAAGCCAAAAGCCTTGGCATTCCTATTCAACGCACTCGCTATATTTTGATTATTTTTACCACACTTTGTACCGCAAGTGCGGTCTCAATTACAGGCATTATTGGCTGGGTTGGATTGCTTGTGCCACATATTGCTCGATTGCTAGTGGGGGCTAATTTTATTTTGTTATTACCCACTTCATTATTGCTCGGCGCGAGTTTCTTACTTTTAACCGACACGCTTGCTCGTACTGTTGCCAGCATTGAACTCCCAATAGGGATTTTAACCTCCGCTTGTGGTGCACCATTTTTTCTCTATTTATTGTTGAGAGGGCGAAAATGAATTTAATTGAAACCCAACAGCTCACCATTGGCTATGGCAATAAATCGTTGTTAGACAAAATCAATTTTGCTCTCAAACCTCAGCAAATTTGTTGTTTGCTTGGCGCGAATGGAGCGGGGAAAAGTACTTTCTTAAAAACTTTGCTTGGTTTGCAACCTGCACTCAATGGGCAAATTCTCTTTCAAAATCGACCGCTTGCTACCTATTCTGCTGCTGAATTAGCACGTGAAATTGCCTATGTACCGCAAGCACATGCTCAACTTTTTCCTTTTCTTGTTCAAGATATGGTATTAATGGGGCGTTCAGCATATCTAAAATGGTATCAAACCCCAAAAGCCGAAGATAAAGATCTTGCCCTTGCGGCTTTAGAGGAATTACAAATAACGCACCTTGCCAAACGCTATTATCACGAACTCAGCGGTGGAGAAAAACAACTTGTACTCATTGCACGAGCTATCGCTCAACAGGCGAAATTGTTGATTATGGACGAACCGACAGCCAGTCTTGATTTCGGTAATCAAATTCGAGTATTGGAAAAAATTAAGCAACTACAGCATCAGAACATCGCCTTACTGATTACGACCCACAACCCTCAACAAGCAGCCTATTTAGCTGAGAATATTGCGATGCTCGATCAAGAATTTGGTTTCCAACAAGGTGAGAAAAGTGAATTAATGACGCTTGAAAACCTCGCCAAAATTTACCGCACTTCGATTCAGGAATTGCAAAAACATCTCAATTTATAAAAAGATAAATTGGTTTGCATAAATACGTTATAATTTAACTTATATAAAGGTTATACTATATTCCATTCAATTTAAATAAGGAGTTTAAATGAAAAAATTAGCTACTTTAGCCGCCTTAATGGCGATCACATTCTCCAGCCAAGCTGCTGATCTTTATCTTTATGCCGGTACGGGTTTAAAAGAGCCGGTAGAGAAAATTGTAAAACAATTTGAGCAAAATACGGGCAATAAGGTCACCGTGGAATATGGCGGTTCAGGTCAAATTTTGGCACGTTACAACCAAGTAAAAACTGGTGACTTATTTTTATCCGGTTCGGCAGATTATGTCGAGAAATTGGCTCAAGACAATCAAGTTAAAGCTGTTGAGCCATTAGTTTTACATATTCCAGTAATGGCGGTACGCAAAGATAAAAGTGCAAATATTCATTCTTTTAAAGATCTTGCCGAAAGCAACTTACGTTTGGGAATTGGTGATGCCAAGGCGATGGCGTTAGGTAAAGGGGCTGAGAAAATCTTTGAGCTATCGGGTTATCAACAGGCGTTGAATGAAAAAGTGGTTGTGAAAGCGGCTACCGTAAAACAGTTGATGATGTATCTATTGAATGGTGATGTGGATGCGGCAGTAGTTGGGCGTTCCGGCGCGTGGAAAGTACGCGATAAAGTGGAAATCTTGCCAAACCCACAAGGCACACCGCAAGAAAAAGTGACCTTAGCGTTACTTTCTTCTTCGGCACATCCAACGGAAGCTAAACAGCTATTTGATTTTTTCCATACTGAAGGCGTGAAGTATTTTACCGATGAAGGCTTCTTACCGGTTAAATAAAAGCCTCAGTTTAAAGTTAGCACTGCTCCCCTTGATGTTGTTATTTTTAACGGTATTGGGAACGGTGCTTGCTTTAATTGGGCAGTTAAATTGGCATTTTTTCAAACAAGTGTTGTTTGATCATGAACTGCACTTTGCCTTAATGCTTTCTTTAGGGACTTCGCTCTTTTCGCTAGTTGTTGCATTGTTAATTGCATTACCTGCCGCTTGGGTGATGAGTCAAATTCGCCTGCCGCTACAAAAGCTCATTGATACCGTGTTGGACTTACCGATGGTTTTGCCACCCTTAGTCACGGGTTTAAGTCTACTTTTGTTGTTCGGTTCACAAGGTTGGCTGAGTTCGCTGATTCCAGAGATTAGTCGTTGGATTTTTAGCCCGATTGGTATTGTGGTGGCACAAAGTTATATTGCCACCTCAATTATGTTGCGTAATGCACGTGGCGTTTTCAGTCATTTTGATGACGGTTATCGACTTGCCGCCTATAACCTAGGTTTAACACCTTGGCAAAGCCTGCTTAAAGTTGAGCTACCTATGTGTTGGAAACCTTTGCTGTGTGGGGCAATTTTGGCTTGGGCGCGCGCCATTGGTGAATTTGGCGCGACTTTAATGCTGGCCGGCGCCACCCGTTTTAAAACAGAGACGCTGCCGGTGGCCGTTTATCTCAATATTTCCAGCGGTGATTTTGAAATTGCGATTGGGGCAGCCTTATGGCTTTTAATGATTTCAGCCTGTTTGCTTTTTTTATTACGCGTGCTTAATCGGGAGCTTTAGGATGTTACAGATTCAACATTTACAGGTTGGTATTTTAAAGGATATTAGCCTAACGGTTGCCAACGGTGAATCGGTGGCGATTTTTGGGCAGTCGGGTAGCGGAAAAACGACGCTTCTCAATGCCATTGCTGGTTATTCGGATTATCAGGGGAGTATTGCATTTAACCAATGTACTTGGGATAACCTTGCCTCTTGGGAAAGACGTTGTCGTTATTTAAATCAACGTTTGTACCTTTTTCCCCATAAAACCGTAAGTGGAAACTTAAGTTTAGCAAAACCGAAAAGCACAAGACAGGAGCAACGTGATTTATTGGCGCAGTTGAACATTGACGCGTTGATCGATCGTTATCCACACCAATTATCGGGCGGGGAACAACAGCGTGCAGTACTGGCTCGGGCGCTAATCAATCCACCGGATGTGATGCTATTAGATGAGCCATTTTCATCATTAGGCTGGCAAACCCGTCAACAGATTTGGCAGAATGTAAAAAGTTTACTTAAAGCCTTTAATCTCACCACATTATTAGTGACTCACGAGCCTAAAGAAGCGGATTTTCTAGCGGATAGACAAATTCATTTACATTTAGGGCGATTAATTTAAGGACAAACTATGATTTATTTTTCAGACAAAGAACTCGATGATTTTTTATTGGAAGATATTTATCGCGGTGACTTAACCACGCATGCGTTGGGGCTGGAGAAAGTCCCAGCTCAAATTGAATTCAAACGTAAAAATGCCGGTGTAGTGGCGGGGATTTCAGTGGCGGAACGGTTACTGAAAAAATTAGGCATTACGCCTCAGGTTTATGTGAATGAAGGGGAATCTGTTGAGGCGGGGGCTTTATTGCTAAGTGCGGTCGATTCTGCGGACAAATTACAGCAGGCATGGAAAGTGGTGCAACTTGTATTGGAATGGTCTTGTGGCGTAGCGCAATACACGGCAGAGATGATTGCTAATGCCAAAGCCATTAACCCGCATGCGGTGGTGGCTTGTACCCGTAAAAGTATCCCGAATACCCGCAAACTGGCAACTAATGCGGTGTTGGCTGCTGGCGGACATATTCATCGTCAAGGCGTAAGTGAAACCTTACTGGTTTTCACAAATCATCGTAATTTATTGGCTGAACCGAATAACTGGACGCATATTGTGGAAACCTTAAAGCGTGAGGCTCCAGAAAATAAGATCACTCTTGAAGCGGATAATTTTGCACAATTTGAACAAATGATTATCGCCTCTCCTGATATTATTCAGCTAGATAAATGGTCGGTTGAAGACGTGAAAGCGGCTTTGGATCTCATCAAGGCGCAAGGCAAAGCAATTACGCTTTCTGTCTCTGGTGGGGTGAATAAAAATAATGTGGCGGATTATGCCAAGCTAGGTATTAATTTGTTTATTACCTCTGCGCCTTATTATGCTACACCAGAGGATATTAAGGTTGTAATTACTAAGGCATAGAATTTAAGTGCTTCTTTACAATAATTCCTTGCTTTTATTGGCTTCAATCGTTAAAATTCAGGCTCCTTGTCATCGCTGAGTTAGAGATCGGCGAATGATGTATTAATAACACTACCTTTTAGGAGTAAAAAATGTCTCTAAGTACTGAAAAAAAAGCAGCAATCGTTGTTGAATTTGGTCGCGATGCGAAAGATACTGGTTCTTCTGAAGTTCAAATCGCATTATTAACTGCACAAATCAACCACTTACAAGCTCACTTTGCTGAGCACAAAAAAGACCACCATGGTCGTCGTGGTTTATTACGTATGGTTTCTCGTCGTCGTAAACTTTTAGACTACTTAAAACGTACTGATCTTGCTTTATACCAAAGCACTATCGCTCGTTTAGGTTTACGTCGCTAATTTTTATTACGATAGTAAAAATAAAAGCCTTCGAATTACCGAGGGCTTTTTTATTTTCTGCATATTAGAAAAATAAAAAACGGTCAAAAATTTGACCGCTCTTTTTAGTTATTAGTTCGCAATCCCTTTATGACGAAGCAATGCGTCTAATTGAGGTTCACGTCCACGGAAGCGTTTGAATAATACCATTGGTTCTTCAGAGCCGCCGCGAGTGAGAATTTCATCCAAGAAAGATTTACCCGTAACTGGATTGAAAATTCCTTCTTCTTCAAAGCGAGAGAAGGCATCTGCAGATAGCACCTCAGCCCATAAATAGCTGTAATAACCTGCTGCGTAACCGCCGGCAAAAATGTGGCTAAAGCTATGTGGCGTTCTTGCCCATTCAACGCCTTTAATTACGGCAACTTTATCTTTCACTACTTTTAAGGTATCAAGCACTTGGTTAGCTTTGCCAGCTTCAAATGTATGATGAAGGGTAAAATCAAATAAGCCAAATTCAAGTTGACGTAACACAAACATTGCTGCTTGATAGTTTTTGGCTTTGAGAAGTTGATTTAATTTCTCTTCTGGTAACGGCTCGTGCGTTTCAAAGTGACCCGAAATAAAATCAAGGGCTTCTTTTTCCCAACACCAGTTTTCCATAAATTGACTTGGAAGTTCTACCGCATCCCAAGGAACCCCATTGATACCCGCAACATCTGGCACATCAATTTTAGTGAGCATATGGTGAATGCCATGACCAAACTCGTGGAAGAGAGTAGTAACTTCATCATGGGTGAATAACGCAGGTTTATCACCAATAGGTGCATTGAAGTTACAGGTTAAATAGGCAACAGGTTTCTGAATTGAACCGTCAGCATTACGTTTTCTGCCGATACAATCATCCATCCATGCGCCGCCACGTTTATTTTCGCGCGCATAAAGATCAAGATAGAAACTGCCGCGTACTTCTCCCGTTTCATCAATTAAATCAAAGAAACGCACATCTTTATGCCACGTATCTACGCCAAAACGTTCAACTGCACGAATATTAAAAATACGTTTAATTAATTCAAATAAGCCCGAAATAACGCGATCTTCAGGGAAATAAGGACGAAGTTCTTCATCATTGATCGCATATAAATGTTGTTTTTGTTTTTCAGAGTAGAAACTGATATCCCAAGGGGCAAGTTCCGTTACGCCAAATTCTTTTTCACAATAAGCTTTAAGTTCTGCTAATTCTTTCTCACCTTGCGCTTTTGAACGATCTGCAAGGTTATTTAAGAAATCTAACACTTGTTGTGGATTTTCTGCCATTTTGGTCGCAAGTGAGCGTTCAGTATAGGTATTGAAACCTAGCAATTTCGCTAGTTCCACGCGTAACGTCATGATTTCTTCAATGATCGCCGTGTTATCCCATTTGCCTGCATTCGGACCTTGATCAGAAGCGCGAGTCGCATAAGCACGATACATTTCTTCGCGTAATGCTGCATTTTCACAATAGGTCATAATAGGTAAATAACTTGGAATTTCTAACGTAAAACGATAGCCTTTTAAGCCTTTACTTTCAGCAGATTGTTTTGCTGCAAGTAATGCAGATTCAGGAAGCCCCGCTAATTCACTTTCATCTTCAATGACTTTTTCCCAGCCCATGGTGGCATCGAGAACATTATTGCTAAATTGTGCGCTTAATTCAGATAAGCGAGCAACAATCTCACCATAACGTTTTTGTTTTTCTTCGGATAAACCGATACCTGAAAGCTCAAAATCACGTAATGCGTTTTCAATGGCTTTCTTTTGCGCGACAGAATAAGTGGCAAATTCAGGGCTATTTTTTAAGGCTAAATAAGCGTTGTATAAGCCTTTGTGTTGGCCTACCCAGGTACTGTATTCAGAGAGTAGTGGTAAGCAGGCTTGGTACGCATCACGTAATTCAGGGCTGTTTTTAACTGAATTTAAATGGGAGATTGGTGACCAAGCGCGGCTTAGGCGTTCGCCTGCTTCAGAAAGCGGTTCAATAAAATTTTCCCAAGTAAAGTGCGGTTGTTTTAAAACTTGTTCAATGGCTTGACGATTTTCTTCGATGAGTTCTTGGATTGCCGGTTGAATATGTTCTGGTTTGATTTGAGAAAACGGAGGTAAGCCTTCAATATGAAGTAATGGATTAGACATAAATATTCCTTTTGCTAACTGTTTCTTTAGTAAATTGCGACAAATTCTATAATATCAAGGTTGAAAAATCTAAAAAATCAGTAATAATTGCGTATCACTTTTATTTAGGGTTTATGATGAACGGCGCTTCCTTTTTTTCTATTATCATTTTTTCTGGCATCATTGCTCTTGCGATCGTTATAGCTGTTGTTTCACTTAAGTTTTTCCCAAAAACTTCTTTAACCAAGGCCATGTATGTTGTTCTTGGATGCATTTCTTTAATATTAGGTGTTATTGGTATTTTTTTACCTATTCTTCCGACAACACATTTTTTACTGCTTACACTTTATTCTTTTGCGAAAGGCTCTTCTCGTTTAGAACAATGGTTTTTAGAGACAAAGCTTTATCAAAAGTATCTGAAGTCTTTTAATGAACGTCGCGCATTAACAAAAAAAGCAAAAATTTCTATTTTAACCTTTTCAACTACGATGCTTTTAATTGGCTTTTACTTTACCCCAAGTGTAGTGGGGCGAACGATCATTGCCATTTTAATTGCGGTAAAATATTGGTTCTTTTTCTTTTGGATTAAAACAGAAGAGGTTGAAAATGGATAATTCTTTCTTTACTTGGCTTAAAAGTGCGGTCATTTTCGGTATCGTTTTTGGATTGAGTGGTTGTGATAAATTAAACAGTCCTAAATCTACAAACGCGGCAGCAGAAGAGCAACCAACACAAAGTCAGTCTATCGAACAAGAAAATACATCAAAACCGAGTAGGACTTTACTGACTCGGGCGTTTACTCATCCCACTTCTTTTGAGCCTTGGTTTGTGCGTTATCCAGAACAAGAAAACTTATTGCGTGATTTATATGAAGGTTTAACCGCTTATGATTCGGAAGGGCGAATCGTGCCGGGTATCGCAGAAAGTTGGCAAACGAAAGATAACAAAACCTGGATCTTTACCTTGCGAGAAGGGCTTCGTTGGTCAAATGGCGATCCTTTAGTTGCTCAGGATGTCATGCTTTCTTGGCAAGCATTGTCTCAATCAAATAGTCCATTAAGATCTTATTTGGCTTATCTTAATCTAAAAAATGCGAAAGGCGTTTTAGAAAAAAATAAACCTTTTAAGAGCTTAGGAATTTATGCGGAAAATGACCGCACTTTACGTATTGAGCTTGATAAACCAACACCGTATTTGCCGGAAATGTTGGCGCATATTAGCCTCGTGCCACAATATAGCGATCCTGATTCTCCCGTGACAAACGGGGCTTATATGATCGAAAGTGAAAATGTGAAAAGTATACACTTAGCTAAAAACCCCTATTATTGGCAAAAAAATAATGTAGCTTTTGAGCGTGTAGAATATTTGCCTTTTATCGCCACTAAATTATCTCACTTTGATGTGGTGGTTGATGTGCCAGAAGTGCATTCAGATCTTCAGCATTTTCCACAGCTTTGCGGTTATTTTTATGAATTTAATCTGAAAGATCCTAAAGTTGCTAAGGCAGATGTGCGTAAGGCGATTGCGTCGTTGGTTTCGGTTACGAATATTGTGAATAATGAGATTCCAGCGGCAATTCCAAGTTCGTATTTTTTACCGAAAGCTATGTTAAATGGACAAGACTCAAGATGGGAACCCGTTGTTGCCGAGCAGTTATTAGCCCAAAATAAAATTAATGAAAGACATCCGCTACACTTAAATGTGCTTTATGATGAGACGCCATTGCATGTAAATATCGCGCAACGTTTAGTCGGGCAATTAACGCAATCAGATATGTTGCGTGTGGATGCACAAGCAGTCAGTTGGCAAACATTACAGGCTAAACGTCAAAAAGGTGATTTCCAAGTCATTCGTTCAGGCTGGTGTGCGGACTTTAATCATCCAATGGCATTCTTGAGTTTGTTCTATTCTAAAAGTCCTGATAATAAAAATGGCTATGCCAATGCGGAATATGACCAACTTTTTGAACAAGCATTGAAAAGCTTAAATGAAAAAGAACGGTCAGAAATTTACTTAAAATTAAGTGAGAAGATCCAACAGGAAAACCTTGCTTTACCGCTTTTCCAATACACCACACCGGTTTATATTTCTTCAACTATTATGGGGGCGAAGAAAAATTCAGTGGGCGTCATTTACAGTAAGGATCTATGGCGAAAAGTTGAAAACTAAAGCTGATTAAGAAAGTTGTTCATAATGTGATGAGCAACTTTTTTATTAAATCTAATTAAAAGTGTAAAGTAACACTATTTACTTTTTATTTTTATACGCTACAATACACAACAAATCAACCTAGAGGGAAATCCTGATGTTAAAAATGAATGATTTGGTTAAGCTTAGTCAGACACCAAAATCCACGGTGCTGTACTATGTGAAAGAAGGTTTGTTGCCAGAGCCGGTGAAAGATAAACCGAATTTTCATCTCTATGATGAACATTGTGTGAAGTTACTCAGCTTTATTAAATATCTACAAAGCAATTTCAATGCGACAATTTCACAAATTAAAGCACTTTTTGCACATCCTCATTTTGATTGGAATAATCCTTATGAAAGTCTTATTGGATTATTAGACATCATCATGGGCGCTGAAAATGAAGTGTTTTCAGTGGAGCAACTCTCTACAGAATTTCATCTTTCTACTCAGCAAATCCAAGATATGGTAGCAGAAGGATTATTGAATCCTCGTGAAGGCATTTTTACCGCAAAAGAACGTGATATTTTGGCGATCTTGTCTCGTTGTGATGAAGCTGAAATGGATGTGGTGAAAGCTTATTTAGCTGCTGCGAAAATGTTAGCGGAAAAAGAGGTGAATGTGACTTTAGCGGCATTAGCCAATAGCGAACAAAAAGATGAAAAATTAAAACATTTATTTGATTTATTGTTGGTGTTGAAACCTTATCTCTTGAATATGAAAACCTTTAATCTTTATCAAGCGGAGAGTGCGAAATGAAACTCTTAAAATACGCCGGCTTTGTGCCTTATTTAGCCATTGCCTTTATTAATGCCAGTGTGGATTTAGCACATAAAATTACCATTCAAAATGTATTGCTGAAAAGCTTTTCAGGTGAGAGTTTGGTGGTTTTAACGGCATTAATTAATGCGATGATTTTATTGCCGTTTATTTTCTTATTTTCCCCGTCGGCATTTATTAACGATAAATTTTCTCGCACCAATGTGATTCGTTATAGCAGTTTAGCGGCAGTGGCGATCAGTGCGGGGATTTTATTGAGTTATATGACGGGAATGTTTGCTATTTCCTTTGTACTGACATTGATTTTGGCGGCGCAAAGTGCGGTCTATTCTCCAGCCAAATATAGCATTATTAAATCGATTGTGGGCACTGAAAATATCGGTATGGCAAACGGTGTGATTCAAGCGCTCACCATTGTAGCTATTCTATTTAGTTCTTTTGCATTTTCTTTCTTCTTTGAAGCGCATTATGTGGCATCAGATGATCCGAATGAAGTATTACAAAGTGTTTGGGTGATTGGTGTGGCGTTAGTATTACTGAGTGCACTAGAAGCCTATTTTGCTTTTAAAATCCCATTCTTTAAGCAAGAAGCTGAGAATACAGATGGTCAGTTTGATATGAGAAAATACCTTTCTTTAGGGTATTTAAAAGATAATGTTCGCACATTAAAAGCAGATCAAAATATTTGGTTGAGTGTCATTGGACTAAGCCTATTTTGGGGCGTGTCACAAATTATTGTGGCGGCATTCCCTGCGCATTATAAAGCGATGTTCAATGAAGACAATGCTGTTGTCATTCAAGCGATTCTCGCGGTGAGTGGAATAGGGCTTGTGCTAGGTTCATATCTTGCAGGACGTGCTTCTCGTTTGCATATTGAGTTAGGTATTGTTCCGCTTGGTGCATTAGGTATTTGTGTGTCGTTATTCTTCTTAACCCTAGCCCAAAGTGGAGTGGTATTAGCACTTTGTTCTTTTGTCTTTGGTTTCTCTGGCGGTTTATTGATCGTGCCATTGAATGCAACCATTCAGTATTTCGCACCTGAGAAAATCAGCGGCAAAATCATGGCGGGTAACAACTTTGTGCAAAACGTGTTCATGGTGGTCTTTTTGCTATTAAGCATTGTTTTTGTACAACTGAATGTTTCGACTCAAGGTTTGTTCTTAGTGACTTCTGCTGCATGTTTTGCTGCAAGTTTATATACCATGTCGAAAGTGCCTCATTTATTTACGCGTTTATTCTTGCTCTTTGCGTTAAAAGCGAATTACCGTTTTCATGTAGATGGGTTAAAAAATCTTCCACAAAGTGGTGGCGTGTTGTTATTAGGTAACCATATTAGCTGGATTGACTGGTTGGTGTTACAAGCGGCTAGCCCTCGTGCGATTAAATTTGTGATGTATCGTCCGATTTACAACAAATGGTATCTCACTTGGTTCTTCCGTATTTTCAAAGTGATCCCAATTGGTGGTGGCTCAAGCCGTGAATCTATTGAAACCATTCGTGAATATTTAGCGCGTGGTGAAGTAGTGGCTTTATTCCCAGAAGGCCATATCAGCTATAACGGTCAAATTAATGAGTTCCAAAAAGGCTTTGAGCACGTATTAAAAGATTTAGAGAATGTGACGACTGTTCCTTTCTATTTACGTGGGTTATGGGGCAGCAGCTTCTCTCGTGCGGATTCTTTCTATAAGAATTTAACTAAACGCCAAGGTAAACGTGAAATTTTAGTGGCATTTGGTAAACCAATTCATGGCTTTATTGATGCGACAGCGATGAAGCAAAAAGTACTCGAACTTTCTTTCTCCGTATGGGAAAAAGTCATGAGTAAACGTAAACCGTTGATGCATCATTGGTTGAATTCAGCAAAATCGAATTTATTCAAAGAAGCGACCGTGGATGCACAAGGCACTAAACTGAATAACCTGAAATTTATTGCTGCAGTGCTAATGTTTGTGAAAACCTTGAAAGCTACTTTAGGGAATGAAAAAAATGTCGGTGTGTTATTACCAAGTTCATCAATCGGGGCAATTATTAATATGACCCTAATGGTGATGGGCAAAGTACCGGTAAATTTAAATTACACGCTAAGCCCAGAAGTGATGGAAAAAGCGTTGAAAAAAGCCAACATTTCGCAAGTCATTACCTCTGAAAAATTCTTGGATAAGTTGAACGCAAAAGGTTTTGACTTTAGCCAAGTGGTGGCTGATAAAGCCCTCTTTATGGAAAATTTAGGGAAATCGATCACTAAGGTTAATAAAGTGCGGTCATTTTTAACCGCGTTTTTGGCGCCACAATGGTGGATTAAATTACGTTACTTTGCAGACGTAAGCTTGGAAGATACTGCAACCATCTTATTCAGTAGTGGTAGTGAAGGTGATCCAAAAGGCATTGAATTAAGCCATAAAAACTTACTGACAAATATTAAACAGATCGGTGAATTATTAAACTTCCACAAAGATGATGTGATTTTGAATTCCTTACCCATTTTCCACTCATTCGGCTTAACAGTAACAACTTTATTGCCATTGTGTGAAGGCATTAAAATGGTAAGTGTAGCGGATCCGACAGATGGGGCGACAGTAGGAAAAATGTGTGCTCGACATCGGGTGAGTATTTTATTTGGTACTTCAACTTTCTTTAGATTATATGTACGCAATAAGAAATTCCATCCGTTAATGCTACAAAACGTGCGTATGGTTATTGCAGGTGCCGAAAAATTGAAAGCAGATGTAAAAGAAGCCTTTAAACTTAAATTTGGCTTGGAAATTTACGAAGGTTATGGTGCGACTGAAACAGCACCAGTGGCTAGTGTGAATATGCCTAATTTACTGGATCCGGAAACCTTACAGGAATTTACCTTCAATCAAACCGGTACAGTTGGTATGCCATTACCGGGCACCATTATTAAAATTGTCGATCCAGAAAGCTTGCAGGAATTACCAGTCGGCGAAGACGGTTTGATCTTGATTGGTGGTGGACAAGTCATGAAAGGTTATTTGAATGCACCAGAAAAAACAGCAGAAGTGATTGTTGAAATTGACGGTGTACGTTATTACAAAACTGGCGATAAAGGCCATATCGATCATAACGGCTTTATTACCATTGTGGATCGTTATTCTCGATTTGCTAAGGTCGGCGGTGAAATGATTAGCCTTGGCAGCGTGGAAGAGAAACTTTCACAAGTATTTGATGAGGAAAATCAATTTGTTGTCGTTGCCTTGAGCGATGATAAAAAAGGCGAGAGCATTGTACTTTTAATCAAATCTGCACTTTCTTTAGATGAGATCAATGAACGTATTAAAGGATTAAATGTACCGCCGATTATGCTCCCAAGCCAAGTCTTCTTAGTGGATGAAATTCCGATGCTCGGAAGTGGTAAAGTGGATTTCAAAGGTGCGAAGAACTTAGCGATGAGTTTGGTTAAGTAAAGAAAATCGTCATAAATAAAAGAGCGGTCAATTTGACCGCTCTTTTTGTTATTTAATGAACCTCATTTAGGTGTTTTTCAGCATCTTTAATCTTACATCAACGTACCGACATATTTTAACATGACCCCAGCGGCAATAGCCGAGCCAATTACACCGGCAACGTTTGGTCCCATGGCATGCATAAGGAGGAAGTTTTGGTTATCCGCTTCCAATCCGATTTTATTGGAAACGCGAGCGGCCATAGGAACGGCAGATACGCCAGCAGAACCGATGAGCGGATTAATTTTATTTTTGCTGAATTTGTTCATCAATTTTGCCATTAATACGCCACTACCTGTACCGATTCCGAAAGCAATTACACCAAGAATTAAAATGCCTAATGTTTGCGGTTGTAGGAATTTATCGGCAATCAGTTTAGAACCCACAGATAAGCCAAGCACAATAGTCACAATGTTAATCAAGGCATTTTGTGTGGTATCGCTTAAACGTTCTACTACGCCGCTGACGCGCATGAGATTACCGAAACAGAACATCCCGAGTAATGGGGCAGCATCTGGTAAGAGTAAACCAACGAGCAACAACAAAATCACCGGGAACAAGACTTTTTCACGATTACTCACATGGCGCATTTGCGTCATGCGAATTTTACGTTCTTCTTCTGTGGTTAACGCTTTCATAATCGGTGGTTGAATCAACGGCACTAATGCCATGTAGGAATAGGCTGCCACGGCAATCGCGCCAAGCAATTCAGGTGCGAGTTTACTGGTAAGATAAATTGCAGTCGGACCATCTGCACCACCGATAATACCGATAGATGCGGCTTGAGGTAGTGTGAATTCGATAATACCGAAATAATTTAGCGCTAGCGCACCGAGTACGGTAGCGAAAATACCGAATTGAGCAGCCGCACCAAGTAGCAATGTTTTCGGATTGGCTAATAGCGGGCCAAAATCTGTCATTGCACCTACGCCCATAAAAATGACCAATGGTGCAATGCCGTAGCTGATCGCAACTTTATAGAATAATGCCAAAATACCGGCGCTATAACCCATATCTACAGATAAAGCTTCTAATTGATTTATCATGGATATTGGTGCGGAAGTCATCGCTGTTTTAATCGCTGCAAGATCGGGTGGAACACCCAATTGCGAAGCGATTACGGCAATTTGCTCTGGTGAGCCGAGATGAAGCAAATTCTCCAATGCTGTCATAGCAAGACCTGCCTCAGGGATATTGGACAATAGTCCGCCGAAACCAATTGGTAGTAACAACAAAGGTTCAAATTTGCGTGAGATGGCAAGCCACAGCAACAGTAGGCTCACAGCGATCATCACTGCTTGCCCCCATTGCAGATGGAATATACCCATCCCTTTAATTAACGCAATAATACTCTCCATAGACTATTCCTTATGCCAAGGTCATCACGGTGTCACCTACGGCGACAGCATCACCGGCTTTGACACAAATGCCGCGTACGGTACCAGCTTGTGCAGCTTTCACTTCAGTTTCCATTTTCATGGCTTCGAGAATGAATAATACGTCGCCAGCTGCTACGGTTTGACCTTCTGTTGCAACAACTTTCCAAATATTACCCGCCATCGGTGCCGTTACTGGTGTCCCCCCCGTAGCTGGAGCAGGAGCCGCTTGCGGCGTAGCTTGGGGTGCAGTAGTCGCGACATGAGAAATATCACCGCCTTCGCTTACTTTCACCACAAAGGCTTTTCCTTCTAATTCCACGGTATAAACAGCAGAGCCTGAAGCAGCTGGTGCAGCTTTAGAAACCGGTTTATTTTCCACCGCACTTTCATTGCCGGTTGGAGCAGGTTCAAAGGCAGCTGGGTTGTTGCGGTTTTCTAAGAATTTCCACGCAATTTGCGGGAAGAGCGCCACGATTAAAGCATCATCCACAGCGTTGTCTGCCAATTTCACCCCTTTCGATTTAGCTTGTTCAGCAACTTCAGCTTCAATTTTCGCCATTTCAGGTGCAATGTGATCGGCTGGACGGTCAGTTACAGGTGCCGCACCTTCTAATACTCGAGCTTGCAACGCACTATCTACTGGTGCAGGCGTTTTACCGTATTCGCCTTTTAAAATACCAGCCGTTTCTTTGGCGATAGTTTTGTAGCGTTCGCCAGTGAGAACGTTAATAACCGACTGTGTACCAACAATTTGAGAGGTTGGTGTAACGAGAGGAATGTAGCCCAAGTCTTTGCGCACACGTGGGATTTCTTCTAATACTAAATCTAATTTATCGGACGCATTTTGTTGTTTTAATTGGTTTTCCAAGTTGGTGAGCATACCGCCGGGCACTTGTGCCACTAAAATACGGCTATCTACACCGCGTAATTGGCCTTCAAATTTGGCATATTTTTTACGCACATTGCGGAAGTAGGCGGCAATTTTTTCTAAGCGAGGAATATCCAAACCGGTGTCATATTCAGTACCTTGTAAGGTGGCGACTAGGGATTCAGTTGCAGGGTGACCATAAGTACCTGACATAGAAGAAATTGCCGTATCAATACCATCTACACCTGCTTCAACCGCTTTTAATAGCGCCATTTCTGCCATACCAGTAGTAGAGTGGCAGTGTAAATGCAATTCAACGTCGAAACGTTTTTTGATTTTGCGTACTAAGTCTGCCGCCGCCATTGGATTTAAAATACCGGACATGTCTTTGATGACCAAGCTGTCGATACCGATTTCAAGCAATTGTTCAGTGGTATCAAGCCAGGTTTGCATGGTATGAACTGGGCTGGTGGTATAACTTAAAGTCCCTTGAGCATGACCACCAAATTTACGTACTGCTTGCAACGCTGCTTTCATATTACGCGGGTCATTGAGTGCATCGAATACACGGAAAACATCCATACCATTCGCTACACAACGTTCTACGAAACGTTCTACTACATCATCAGCATAGTGGCGATAGCCTAATAGGTTTTGGCCACGTAATAACATTTGTAATGGAGTTTTTGGACAAGCTTTTTTCAATTCACGCAAACGAACCCAAGGATCTTCACCTAAAAAGCGAATACAGCTATCAAATGTTGCACCGCCCCAAGCTTCCAACGACCAATAGCCAATATCATCTAATTCATGAGCAATTGGTAACATATCATCAAGACGCAAACGAGTTGCGAAAAGTGATTGGTGGGCATCACGAAGCACCAGTTCTGTCATTTTAATTTTTTTAGCCATGGTAAAATCCTTATTTTATTTGAACTGTTGGGTACGGCGATGGTGTGCGATAGCCGCTGCAATCACAGGACGTAACCGCTCAAAATCGTCAGTTGGTGCCGCAGAAAGTGCGGTTGAATTTGGGGAAGTTTTGGGTTCGGGTTGAGGTTCAGGAAAGAATCGATTGATAAGTTTAGACATCACTCCAATTGCCCAAATTAAAATGAGCAAAAAGACCAATACAAAACCCATCCCTGAAAACATCAGATTAATTCCTTCGCCTATAAGCTCTGAGGGACTCATCATTTTCTTCCTTATTTATTTGAAAAAATAGACAATTTTATTCTAATTGATTTGTTTTAATAAAACTGTGATGCAGATCATAATTTGAACAATAGGCACACAAGAAAAGGGGAAAAGTGCGGTCAATTTTGAAGATATTTTGTGTGAGAAAAATATTATTAATAAGGGATATCTCAGCGTGTAAAACTAAAAGGACTAAGCCCTGTAGATGATAGAACTTAGTCCTTGAATTACGTGAGTCTCACTTTTTGATGGAAAGGAAGAGATTATTCTACTTTTACAATCCAGCCTTCAGGTGCTTCAACATCACCGAATTGGATACCCGTTAATTCGTTGTAAAGTTTACGTGTGACAGGACCTACTTCAGTTTCTGAATAGAACACGTGGAATTTGCCTTTGTGTTGAATACCGCCTACTGGCGTAATCACTGCGGCAGTACCACAAGCCCCCGCTTCTGCAAATTGATCAAGTTGATCGATATACACATCACCTTCGATAGCTTCCATACCTAAACGCTCTTTTGCAATGTAAAGTAAGGAGTATTTGGTGATACTTGGTAAAATGGATTCAGATGCAGGAGTGATAAATTTATTATCTTTAGTGATACCAAAGAAGTTTGCTGCACCCACTTCTTCAATTTTAGTATGTGTTTTTGGATCGAGATAGATCGCATCTGCAAATTTACGCTCTGATGTGCTAGCCTCTGCCGCTAATTCATGTGGAAGTAAGCTTGCAGCATAGTTACCACCCACTTTTACGCCACCTGTACCCATAGGGGCAGCACGGTCGTAATCAGTCGTAATGAAGTTAGATGGTGCTAAACCACCTTTGAAATAAGCGCCAACAGGGCAGCAGAATACAGAGAAAATAAATTCAGGTGCGGTTTTTACACCGATATTCGCGCCTGTACCAAAGAGGAATGGACGTAAATATAATGTTGCGCCAGATCCGTAAGGACCTAACCATTCTTGGTTTGCTTTCACCACTTCTTTACAAGCACGGATAAATAATTCTGTTGGCACTTGTGGCATTAATAAGCGATCAGAGGTGTGTTGCATGCGTTTTGCATTTTGATCAGGACGGAATAAGTTGATTGAACCGTCTTTACAACGATAGGCTTTTAAGCCTTCAAAGCATTGTTGACCGTAGTGAATTGCAGTTGAACCTTCGTGGATATGTAGCATATTATCGGTGGTGAGTTTACCTTCATCCCATTTACCATCTTTCCAATGTGCGATGAATCGGTAATCTGTTTTGATATAACTAAATCCAAGATTGTTCCAGTCTAAGTCTTTCATTTTGCTTCCTTAATTTGTATAAATAATTTTATGAATGGAAATGCAGTTAATCTACACCATTACGATAACTATGAAAACCTTTAAACACAAAAATATTGTGATTTCTCAAAATTTTTATTGGATTTTCAAATTTGTGAAGTTGGTCAGGAAATAAAATTTTGCTTATGTTAGAATGCTAAGAATAAAAAAACGCCGCTCGAAACGAGCAGCGCTTAACCAGAATGGTTTAATATATATAGGAAGTAAATGAGTAACTTAATTGTTACTCCAGCTCGGAGAACCGAACTATATGCAAACACAACATCATACTTAAGTCTGAAACTCATTAACTTGTAAGGAATTACCAATCATTAAGTATGGGTGTATTGTAGGTAGAAGGTGATGGAAGGACAAATGATGTTTTTTTATTTGACGCATAAAAAAAACTAATCCGAATTGAACTTTTATTATTATAAACTAAAATTTAGCTGTTGGGAAGAATTATGTATAAACGTTTGCCTCCCTTGAATTCATTAAAGTCTTTCGAGTCTGCTGCACGACATTTAAGCTTCACAAAAGCGGCAGATGAACTTTTTGTGACACAAGCCGCAGTGAGCCATCAAATAAAATTATTAGAAGATTTTTTAGGTGTTGAGCTTTTTATTCGAAAAAATCGTTCACTCGAATTGACGGAATTTGGGAAAGCCTACTTTGTTGATATCAATAAAATATTACGAAAATTAAATGAAGCAACCGAACGTTTATTAACGCTTAAAGCTGAACCACATTTGGCAATTAGCGTACCACAAACCTTTGGTATTCAATGGCTTGTGCCACATTTGAGTGATTTTAATAAGCAACACCCTGAAATTGAGGTACGCTTGAAGGGCGTCGATCAAGATGAAGGTTTATTGAATAAAGAAATTGATATTGCCATTTATTATGGAAAAGGTGATTGGGAAAATTTACAGGTCGATCGTTTAGGCGAAGAAAATCTCGTGATTTTAGCCGCGCCTTCATTGCTTGAGAAAATACCAGTAAGTTGTCCTAATGATTTGAAAAAGCATACGCTGATTCATACGCATACTCGAGATAACTGGCAAGCGATGGCGGATTATCTCAAATTAGATGATTTGAATATTCAGCAAGGTCCGTTATTTAGCCATACTTTTATGGCATTGCAAGCGGCCGTTCATGGGCAGGGTATTGCGTTAGCTAATCGTATTTTGGCTCAGCAAGAAATTGAAAACGGTCATTTGCAAATTGTGTTACCAACCGAATTGCGGGATCCAAAATCATTCTATGTGGTCAATCATTTAGATCGTTTAGATGATGAACAAATTCAAGCCTTTAGAAAATGGATTAAAGATTCAATTAAATTAGGAAAACATGAATAAATTAGCTTTATATTGTCGAATTGGCTTTGAAAAAGAAGTCGCCGCAGAAATTACTGACCGAGCCTCTGAGCGTGGTGTATTTGGTTTTGCTCGCGTAGTAGAAAACAGCGGCTATGTCATTTTTGAATGTTATCAACCGGGTGATGCAGATCGTTTAGCGCGAGAAATCCCTTTTAATCGTTTGATTTTTGCGCGTCAAATGCTCGTTGTTTCAGATCTCTTAGAAAATCTCGATCCTCAAGATCGTATCTCGCCAATTCTTGCTCAATATAAACATATTGCAGAAGACATTAATCTTAAGCAAGCGGTAGAGTTATTTGTCGAAACAGCAGATACCAATGAAGCCAAAGAGCTTTCGACATTTTGCCGAAAATTCACCGTGCCGTTACGTCAAGCGTTGAAAAAACAAGGTTGGTTACAAGGTAAGCCGAATGCAAAGCGCGGTCAGATTTTACATTGTTTTTTCACTCAGCCGAATTGCTGCTATGTAGGGTATTCTTATCTTGGCAATAACTCTACCCATTTTATGGGGATACCACGTTTGAAATTCCCAGCGGATGCGCCAAGCCGTTCAACTTTAAAATTGGAAGAAGCGATTTTAACCTTTATTCCTCGAAATGAAGAAAGTAAACGCTTAAATGAAAATATGGTTGGCGTTGATCTTGGAGCTTGCCCTGGCGGCTGGACCTATCAATTAGTGAAACGTGGTTTATTTGTGTATGCGGTCGATCACGGCAAAATGGCGGCCAGTTTGCATGATACCGGTAGAATAGAACATTGCCCAGAAGACGGATTTAAATTCCAACCACCAAAACGCAAGCATATTGATTGGCTTGTGTGTGATATGGTGGAACAACCAAGCCGCATAGCCAATTTAATCGGAAAATGGCTGATTAACGGCTGGTGCCGAGAAACCATTTTCAACTTGAAATTGCCAATGAAAAAACGTTATCAAGAAGTGATGTTGTGCCTAGAAAATCTTGCAGTGATGTTGGCAGAAAAAGAACTGGAATTTGATATTCAGGCTAAGCATTTGTATCACGATCGAGAAGAGATTACGGTGCATATTGCATTAAAATAATTAAAATAGAAAAGCAAAGAGCGGTCAAAAAAACATTGAATTTTTTGACCGCTCTTTTATTTAAGCAATTATTTATTGGCTAAAATCACTGCACGAGTTGGTGCTTGATAGCCTTCGATAGTTTTACTGTGATTATTTGGATCTAAGAAATCAATCAAACTTTCATTTTCTAACCAATCAGTTTTACGTTGTTCTTCTAATGTTGTGGTGGCGACATCTACACAACGCACATTAGTAAAGCCGACTTTTTCCAACCAATTAATGAGTGCAGCAACAGAAGGAATAAAATACACGTTCTTCATTTTTGCATAGCGATCTGAAGGTACTAATACCGTATTGACATCGCCATCAACTACTAAGGTTTCTAAGACGAGCTCGCCACCTTTTACTAATTGATTTTTTAGTTGAGTGAGATGATCAAGCGGTGATTTACGGTGATAGAGCACACCCATTGAGAATACCGTATCAAATGCTGCAAGTGGTTGCATTTCTTCAATACCTAGTGGGATTAAATTAGCTCGGCGATCGTTATTTAATAATTTTCGAACGGCTTCAAATTGGCAAAGGAAAAGTTCGGTTGGATCAATACCCACCACCATTTTTGCACCTTCACCAACCATGCGCCACATATGGTAGCCGCTACCGCAGCCCACATCTAAAATGGTACGATCTTTTAATGGCGCAAGATGAGGCAAAACACGATCCCATTTGAAATCAGAACGCCATTCGCAATCCACGTGAATATCAAATAAATGATAAGGTCCTTTTCGCCACGGCATCAATTGCTTCAAATGATGGACAATGCGTTGTTTTTCGCCCTCTGAAAGTGGGGAAGTGCGGTCAGATTTCACCGCATTTTTTAAATCGATAGTATCTGCCTGTAAATCAGGGAGAAAGTCCACGATTTTTGACCATTTTGCATAATCGCCATGGGTTTGTTTTTCCCATTCTTTTAACTGCAAAGGCAATGTTTCTAGCCAAGCAGATAAATTTGTGGTGGCAATTTGTTGATAAAAAGGACGAAAATCAATCATTATTTTGCTTCCTTATAGGCTCTTTCTGCTTTTTCAAAGGTTTCTTTAACTTCATTTTCAGGTTCTGCAGAAAGGAGAGAAACCACAATAATCGCCAGGCTAGCAAGGATGAATCCTGGGATCATTTCATAGACATTAAACCATTCACTGGTTTCAGGAATCACCGATTTCCAAGCAAAGACAACCACTGCGCCGACAACCATGCCAGCCATCGCTGCTGATGAAGTCATACGTTTCCAGAATAAGGAGAAGAGCACGACAGGACCAAATGCAGAACCAAAGCCAGCCCAGGCAAATTCAACGAGTTTTAATACTTTGCTGTTTTCATCCTGTGCAATCCAAATGGCGATACCCGCGATAACTAAAACCATCGCACGACCTAGCCAAACTAATTCTTTTTCAGAAGCTTTTGGACGAATAAAACCTTTATAAAAATCTTCAGTAATAGAGCTTGAAGAAATTAATAATTGAGCGGAAAGTGTACTCATTACTGCCGCTAAAATCGCAGAGAGTAGAATACCGGCAATCCATGGATTAAAGAGCAATTTAGCCAGTTCAATAAATACTTGTTCTGGTTCATTATTTACCACACCAGCTACATTGGGGTTAGCAAAGAAATAAGGAATTCCGAAGAAGCCAATACCAATCGCACCAGCGAGGCAAATCACCATCCATGTCATACTGATACGGCGTGCTTTAATGAGGGATTTCACCGAGTAAGCCGCCATAAAACGAGCAAGGATATGCGGTTGACCAAAATAACCTAAGCCCCAAGCCGCTAAACTTAATAAACCTAATGGTGTAGTAGAGCTAAATAAATCGGTAAAGTCTTTATTTGCTGCGATTTCTGCTTGATGTAGCACTTCAGTAAATTGTGATGCATCACCCAAACTTAAACAGATGAAGAGCGGCGTTAAAATCAGTGCAAAAATCATCAATGTGGCTTGAATGGTATCCGTCCAGGTTACGGCTAAAAATCCACCAATAAAGGTATAGACGATAGTCGCTAATGCGCCGTACCAAATGGCGGTGGAGTAGTCGACTGAGAATAGGTTTTGGAATAATTTCGCCCCAGCAACCACACCAGAACCACAATAAATAGTGAAGAATACCAGGATGATTGTTGCAGACACAATTTTTAAGAGATTATGTGATGTGCCAAAGCGATGGTGGAAATATTCCGGTAATGTGAGCGCATTGTTGTTAAATTCGGTATAGATCCGTAAACGGCCCGCCACGAGTAACCAGTTAAAATAAGCCCCGAAGATTAAACCAATGGCGATCCAACCTTCTACTAAACCAGATACATATACCGCACCTGGCAAGCCCATCAATAGCCAGCCTGACATATCAGATGCGCCAGCAGACATGGCTGTCACAAAACTTCCGAGTTTACGGCCACCTAAGATGTAATCGGATAAATTGTTTGTATAATAATAGGCAAGAACGCCGATTAAAATCATGCCGAAAATATAAATACTAAAAGTAATAAGTGTTGGGTCTAAACCAAACATTAAATACCCCAAAAAAAGTCATGAAAATTTGAGAAAGGTCATATTTTACCTTATTTGGGTCTATTATTCTATTTTCCTTTTCGATAGACTTATACCATTAAAACTAAGGTCGAAAAAATGAATTCTGTTGAATTATTAATGAATGTTACGCCCAATGAAACCCGCGTTGCGTTGGTGGAAACGGGCGTTTTAAAAGAAGTTCATATTGAACGTCAAGCCAAACGTGGCATCGTGGGGAATATCTATAAAGGGCGAGTAACTCGTGTTTTACCAGGAATGCAGTCTGCATTTGTGGATATCGGTTTAGAAAAAGCGGCATTTTTGCATGCTTCCGACATTGTTTCACATACCGAGTGTGTGGACGTGAATGAGCAAAAGCAATTTCGAGCAAAAAGCATTTCTGAACTCGTACGCGAAGGTCAGGATATCGTAGTACAAGTGGTAAAAGATCCTTTGGGCACAAAAGGCGCAAGATTAACTACCGATATTACGTTGCCTTCTCGTTATCTCGTCTTTATGCCTGAAAATAGCCATGTTGGTGTCTCTCAACGTATTGAAAGTGAAGAAGAGCGAGTAAGATTAAAAGCACTTGTTGAGCCTTTTTGTGATGAATTAGGCGGCTTTATTATTCGTACTGCTACCGAAGGCGCAACGGAAGAAGAATTGCGCCAAGATGCGGAATTTTTAAAACGTTTATGGCGTAAAGTGCTTGAGCGTAAAGGTAAATATCCAACCCGTTCTAAAATTTATGGCGAACCCGCATTACCACAGCGTATTTTACGTGATTTTATCGGTGCTAATTTAGAGAAAATTCATATCGATTCCAAACTTTGTTTTAACGAAGTGAAAGAATTTACCGATGAATTTATGCCGGAATTAAGTGAAAAATTAATGCTTTATACGGGCAATCAGCCGATTTTTGATATTTATGGCGTAGAACGTGGTATTCAAAATGCACTTGAAAAACGCGTGAATTTAAAATCGGGCGGCTATCTCATTATTGAGCAAACTGAAGCCATGACGACTATTGATATTAATACGGGGGCATTCGTCGGACATCGAAATTTAGATGAAACGATTTTTAACACCAATATTGAGGCCACTAAAGCCATTGCACAGCAGCTACAACTGCGTAATTTAGGCGGTATTATCATTATTGATTTTATTGATATGCAAACCGATGAGCATCGCAATCGAGTGATTGAATCCTTGGAAGAAGCGCTATCGAAAGATCGCGTAAAAACCAATGTAAATGGTTTTACTCAACTTGGTTTAGTGGAAATGACCCGTAAACGTACCCGTGAAAGTTTAGAACACGTTTTGTGTGATGAATGTCCAACTTGTCAAGGTCGTGGGCGTGTGAAAACCGTCGAAACGGTATGCTATGAAATTATGCGTGAGATTATTCGCGTGAACCACTTATTCTCGAGCGAACAATTTGTGGTTTATGCCTCTCCAGCTGTGGCGGATTACTTAATCAAAGAAGAATCGCACGGTTTATTGCCAGAGATCGAAATGTTCATCAGCAAACAGGTTCAAGTTAAAACAGAGCAGTACTACAACCAAGAACAATTTGATGTGGTAGTGATGTAAAAGATGAAAGTGCGGTCAAAATTGACCGCACTTTTTATACTTAAACTTAGATAGAATATGACTGGCTCAAAGGTAATAGAATAATGAAATATATTTTTGGATATTTTGCTAGTATTCTTGCTTTTTCTTTGATTTATTTTGTAGCTATTTTTTATGTGCAATTTGATGCAGTAGTTAAGAACATAAATTATGTTCTTCTAGCAAAAGAGGCAATAGTAGCAAGTTTGAAACTTCATATCCTCATTCTTCCTATTATATTTCTAACGACTAAAAGAAAAACAAAATAGCACGGTGGAGCACTTTTTACTTTTTAGTGGCATAAATTTTCTGATGTTAGTTTTTAATTGCTTGTTGATAAGTTTTCCTTTATAAAACGTATAATTGAAAGGTCATAGGAAAAGTAAATGCTTATAGCTGATCTAAAATGGATTGATTACAACACCCCAACAAGAGATGGTGCCTCCTTAATAGTTCTTGAACCTGCTTATTGCCTACATTTAACATTAGCAATAGGAACAAAGGGGGATTCTGGGAGTGACTATTTTTATACAAATGTTTTTAATGTAGGAATGGTACAAAGAGAAAAGGTATTGATGATAAATAAGGGAATTGTTGTTGCTCTGAATACATTAGATGACATAGAAAATTATTTGTCAGTCATGATAAATAGTATATCAGGAGAAACTTGGGATGATATTGTTATTCAGTTACAAGAATATTTTGATTGGGAATATCAAGGGACCCGAGGAGTTTAAAAAGCATCTAATTCAAGAATAAAAGTGCGGTCAAATTCGATCGCACTTTTTACTTTAACTATTTCAATCTTTCTAACTGTTGAATAATGGCTTCATCAGATTGTGATTGGATTTTTCGCATCCGCATAAAGAGTAAAGCGGCGGCAATGGTTAATGCAATGATAAAAGCAACCCAGAAGCCTTTAGCGCCTATGCTTGGTACGATCCAATCCGTGCGAGAAAGAATATAACCAACAGGGATACCTACGCCCCAATAGGCAAGTAACGTGATATAAAGGATAATTTTAGTGTCTTTATAGCCACGTAAAATACCGCTCACAACGACTTGTACTGAATCTGAAAATTGATAAATCGCTGCCATCGCTAATAAGCCGCCTGAAAGAGCAATAACGGTGGCATTATCACCCACAATTAATGCGGCAATCTCTGCACTAAATACCCAAATCACCAACGCCAATACACTTGCTGCAATTAAGCCAAGAATAATAGCCGCGTGAGCCATGATTTTGGCTTTTTGTGGTGCATGATTACCCAGTTCTTGCGCCACTAAAATGGTAGCAGCCATCGCAATAGACATGGGGAACATAAAGGCTACGGCACTGGTATTTAAGGCAATTTGGTGGCTGGCGACCACATCTGCGCCTAATGGGGAAAGTAATAAACTACTCAAGGCAAACAGTGACACTTCACTACATAGTGCAATCGCGATCGGCAAGCCAAGTGCGGTCAATTTTTTCAGTGTTTTGATGTCTGGCTTTTCAATAATCTTTTCAAAGACTTTCAAACTACGTTCGTTATAGTTTTTGGCAGAATAGGTAATCATCAAGATTGCCATCGCCCAGTTGACAATAGCCGTTGCCACACCACAACCGACACCGCCCAATGCAGGTGCACCAAATTTGCCGTAAATAAACATATAATTCAGCGGAATGTTCAGCATTAACCCCATGAAAGTTATCACCATGGCGGGTTTTGTTTTGGCAATGCCATCATTCAAACAGCGGAAATTAATCAGCAATAAATAGGCAGGTAAGCCCCACACCATCGCACGCAAATAATTCATCGTCACATCTGCCATGTGGGCATCCATATTCATAAACTGCAATATGAAATCATTATGATAGATGATGAGTGCAAGGGGAATCATCACTAAAAATGAAATCCAAAGGCCTTGTCTCACTTGGTGAGCAATGCGATGGCGTTGTCCAGATCCATTTAAATAGGAAATTGTTGGTGGCAAGGCGAGTAATAAGCCTTGTCCGAAAAGTACTAAAGGTAGCCAAATGGAGGCACCAATACCGACACCGCCTACATCAGCCGAGCTCACACGCCCCGCCATAATCACATCCACGGTGCCCATGCCAGTTTGAGCTAATTGGGCAAGACCGATAGGTGTCGCAATTAGGATAAGTTTTTGAATATCAATACGGTATTGAGAAAAAAGACGAGAATTCATAAATTTTGCTATAATATTGGAAAAATTTTTAATGGAGGAATAATAATGTTTACAGGTATTGTACAGGGCATCGCCCAAATTCATGCAATTAAAGACAGCGATAATTTTAGAACACAGATCGTAAAATTACCAGCTGAAATGCGAAAAGGCTTAGAAATCGGTGCATCAGTGGCGAATAATGGCGTGTGCTTAACAGTAACTGAAATTCACGATGATCTAGTTAGCTTTGACTTAATGCAAGAAACCTTGCGCATCACCAATCTTGGTAACTTAAAAGCCGGGGATTTTGTGAATATCGAACGGGCAATGCAAATGGGCGCAGAAATTGGTGGACATATTTTATCCGGCCACGTTTATTGTACCGCAAGCGTTTCACAGATTATCGAAAGCGAAAACAATCGTCAGGTTTGGTTTAAATTACCCAATAAAGATGTGATGAAATATATACTCACCAAAGGATTTATCGCCATTGACGGCATCAGTCTTACTATCGGTGAAGTGAAAGACGATGAATTCTGCGTGAATTTAATCCCTGAAACTTTACACAGAACTCTAATCGGCAAACGCCAAATTGGCGATTTAGTGAATATTGAAATCGATCCGCAAACTCAAGCGATTGTGGATACGGTGGAGCGATATTTAGCAGCTAAAGCTTAATTAGAATAAAAACAGTGCGGTAGAAAATGAAGTTGTTTTTTACCGCACTTTTAATTCTTCCGAAGGAAGAGATAGCTCCCTTTTTCATTTCGCAGTGCTATAATACAACGCATCACAGCTGAATGTGACATGCCGTTGTAGCTCCCTTTTTCATTTCGCAGTGCTATAATCACCAGTCGCACTTAACAAGCGGTCGATTAGTTGTAGCTCCCTTTTTCATTTCGCAGTGCTATAATCATCGCCACTGATTGAATAGGCTTTGTATTGTTGTAGCTCCCTTTTTCATTTCGCAGTGCTATAATTAACACTGCTGTTATTAGCGTGAACACAAAGTTGTAGCTCCCTTTTTCATTTCGCAGTGCTATAATATGAACATGGTATTTTCATAGTCAGCACTAGTTGTAGCTCCCTTTTTCATTTCGCAGTGCTATAATTTCTTTCTTCTCTTTGTAAAAAGGCATAAAGTTGTAGCTCCCTTTTTCATTTCGCAGTGCTATAATTTTTTTGCGTAGCGTTACCGACTTTAGTTGGTTGTAGCTCCCTTTTTCATTTCGCAGTGCTATAATGCAGTTAAGGGGTTATCTACAATAGGTGGAGTTGTAGCTCCCTTTTTCATTTCGCAGTGCTATAATTATGGCGGTGAACACAGCGAAGAAAGGTGTGTTGTAGCTCCCTTTTTCATTTCGCAGTGCTATAATAGGGACAGCAAAAAGCCCCATACCGTAAGGTTTAGGGGCTTTTGTTTTATCTAAAAAAACGGTTAAAAAAGTAGTAATTGATTTGAATTGACCTTTTTTTCTTGCGGTTTTTTCTCTCCCACTAAAATTTCCATACTCGCAAATTGTTTTTCTGTAATAGATAAACACCGAATAGATCCTTCTTCAGGTAAGTGTGCGACGAGTCTTTTATGATGTTTTTCTAACGCATCTCTCCCTTTAATAATTCGAGTGTAAATAGAAAGTTGTAACATTTGATAACCATCTTTAAGTAAAAATTGACGGAATTGGTTTGCCGCCCGCATTTTTGCTTTAGTGGTGACCGGTAAATCGAATAAAACGATCATACGCATAAACACCCCCTCACTCATATTGATATTCCTGCAATATATCGATCTCAGGTAACTGCAATAATGCTGCATTTTTTTGAATAAGTGCAATTTGTAAAGAGGCAACACTTTTATCTATGGCAGTTAAAACACTCACTTTTTCTTGGTTAAAGCATAGTTGATGATGCAAGATTTTGATTAATTGCTGTTTTGATAGAGGACTAAGATTTTTGGATAGTAATTCTTTTTCGAGCAAGTTCCATACCAGCAAATCAACAAGAGGGCGAAATGGTTCAATAAAATCATCCGCTAAATTAAAGGCATTCAGTTCACTATGATGAAATAAACCTAATTGTGGTAGCCAACCATAAAGTACAAGGCTTCTCGCCACGGCTGAACGCACAACGGTGTAAGCATAGTTAAGATGTATATTAATGGCATTGTCTTCTTCTTTTCGTCTGAAATGAGTGCCGAATAATCCAGAGAAATAAATGACCGCACTTTGTGCCTCAAGATTATCTTTATCACCTGATTTCACTAAATTAGCGAGCTGGAGTAACCGTTCTGATTTTTCTTGAAGCTGACAGAGTGATAAGACTTTTGCTTGATTACGAATTTTTTGTTGCACAATTCGTTGCCAAAGTTGTTTTTTCAGTGGCAAGCTCGTTTCAAGTTGTAATTTAAGGGTTTTTAATTGTCGATAATATTGATTAAAAGGGAGCCATTGACCACAAGGTAAAAATTGTTCATCGCAACTCAATAAAGTAATCCCGTATAAACCAAATGCCGAGAGCAATGGAAAGGTAATCACTGTTTCTCTGCTTTCCACAACAACAATAGCAATATCTTCTAAAGGAACGGTAAATTCATTTCCTTCTTGTTGAATCAGCATTTGTTGCTGATGCAAAGAGAGTTTTCCCCCTTTACTAATAAGAAGACTTCTCCATGTCATAATGTATCCTTACAAAAAAATCCCCATACGTAGTACGTGTGAGGATTAAGTTGAGATTAACGAACAGCTTGGCGTTTACTTGGTTTACATAAACGAATATTTTTCCCAAGTTCATCTACTTGATATTTTTCAAAGGAAAGAGCGGTTTTAACTCCAATACCTTCAAAAATACCTTGTTTACCTTTTGATTTTTCTAAATCATGGGTTCTTATATTTATTCCTCCAGTATGTCGATTTAGCCCGTTAAAATAACCCCAAAATTTATCTTTTTTAGTTTTAACTTTTATTAAATCATTTTGATATAGAGAAAATAAGAATATGTAGTTATTGTCTATTTCTATCCACTCATTTTCATCTTTTAGAGCAACTATTGCTTTATTAGGCAAAATACCCTTAGCGACTTGCCAGGTATAAATTGGCACAAGGAAATATTTTCCATCTTTAGTGAAGACATCTACTCTCACCATAGAGGCATTATCTGCGACACCATTACCCTCACGGACTAATACGCCAGATTTTTGTACTTGCTCTACTCGCACTGATTTAACAATCGCCCCACCTTTTTTCATAAAAGGTTCAGCAAACGCTTTAGCAGGATCATCATTAAAAGCCTCTAGACGAGCTTTTAAAGCATCATAAAGATCTTTTTCACGTTCACGATTTACCATCAATTCTAAATCTTTTAATTTTAATTTAGTGAGTGGCATTTTAATCACGCTTATCCCTTCATTGAGACGTTTCGCTGATTTCACGGTTTCCATGTGTCCTTGACCTGTCATTTTTCGTGTTGGCATTCGAGATACAAACAGAGGTTGCACAAATTCATGATTGGCTTGTGGACGATCCGGCAATTTATTTTTTAGCTCCAGTTTTGGATTATCACTAAAAATACGGATTTCAACTTCTTGCTTGAAAAATTGCCATGGTGTAGGGAAGTGTAATGGAATAATTTCACCCGTTTCACGATCTATTCGTTCACCAGTGAATACATCGCCTGCTTCAAAACGAACAAAACGTGTGATTTTTTGCTGCATGGCGACTGTTGAGCAAGCAACTACAACGGCATCTAAAGCGTGATGGCGGTCATTGTCTTCCCGTGATTTTGCTAATCCCCAACGGCCACGAAGTAAAGCAGTAATTTGCCCATTGGAAGCAAATACCTTGCGTTTTCCTTCACCTGTTAAGCGCATATTATCTGCAATAAAGTTACATAAGAAACGAGCAACGTAGCGTGTATCATTTAAGTTACGTTCAATAAAGCCCTTTTCATCAAGTTTTTGGCTTAGGATGCGTTGTTTTTTCGCATAAGGGAATGCACTTGTTTCAACTAATGCTTTGAAAGCTCTCCAGCGTTCGCTGTTATGTTTACCATCAAGCCATTCAAAAGGGGTCAAATTGCCTTTGTTTTGATTTTCATTAGCAAGCACCAATACTTTATTGTTGAAGCTATCATCCCAAGTACGGGAAAACGGTAGGGCGTGATCGACTTCTACATAGCCTTTTTCTAATAAACGGTGTAATTCGATAGGTTTGCCGGAGTATAAACATTTTGCATTTTGTTGTTTATAAAGTCGCATTTTTAAAATGTCTTTGGCTTTAGGTTCACCTGCAAAATGCGGGAAGTATTCTTTAAATTCCTTGATTGCGTTTTCACGCTGTTTACGATTCTCTTCTTGACGTTTTTCTAGTTCACGACGATCTTTGTAAGATTTGCCAACTTCTCGTCCCGTTTCAATATGAATACGAGCTGGCGAACCATATAATCTCACTACACCATTAATCACTTTACGAGCCTGCGTGAGTGTTCTTAAAACCACGGGATTACGGATTTCATCAGCTGGAATCTGTGGTAAGAAGTGATGGGTTTCTTCTGTTTTTTTACCATAATGATCGCCATAAATTTCACAACAAGCCTCGTCATAGCGTAGTCCTTGTTGCATTAATGGCAGAAGTTTATATAAAGCTTTAAGGGATAATTGGATAAATTTATCAAAACTAAGGTTTTTCAATAATAAGGCATTTAATACAGGCTGAGAAAGTTTTCCTGCTAAGTAAGCGCTGATATCTTCATCAGTTTTATATAATGAAAATGCGGTACCAATTTCATCTAATAATGCTGGATTTTCCTTTAATTCTGCCCATTCCGCTTTTAGGTTATTACCTTTTAATGCATTACAAATTTGATGATAGCCTTTCATTTCCATCAATATTGTTTTTATTTCAATGGCTTTTTTATCTTCACCGAAATAACGGACACCTTTAAAGATTGCCTCATCAGATAAATTTAATATTGAACGTACTTGTGCATAAGTTAATTTAGCTTTTTCATAAGGTTGCTCGATTAACATTAAACGTTCATTATCACTTAAAGCACGCTCTAAGCCATTTTCTTGAATACGTAAATTATTTAATTTTGTTATCCAAACAAAACGTTCTGCAGTATAGGTATTTTTAGCTGCCTTATATTCATCTTCAAAAGTACATTTACCGAGCCTTTTTAAAATAGCGTCACCAGACAAGGCGGGCTTTTGCCACATTAAAAGTGCGGTCAAATTTTCTAATAATTTTTCTGAAGCAAATGGATTACCAAAGTGTTGTTGACGAGAGAAGAGGAGTTCCATTTCGGCGAGTAAGTCTAGTCGGCTAAATGTGTGAGTATAGGCGCCTTGCTGGTTACGGATATGACCTTCTTCGATCTCAAATTTTTTTTACAGCAAGTTCTGCAGGCGTGCGATATGTAGCTTGTTGCAGTAATTTATGATTATTGTCTACACCGTTTAATAACGCACCTAGCTCTTTATTTTCGCTTTTACTTTCATTTTTACGCTGAGATAAATAACCACGATGCTTAATTAAATGTAATAACACCGCAGCCCATTCTTGGCGTTCTAGTTTACGATCTAGACCTTCGACACGTAGCTGCCAAACTTGATGAGGAAGACGTTCATCAGTGAATAATAGGATATTTTCTGATTTTAGAAGTCGTTTTGCTTTTTTCAGGCGAGCAACACGACGTTGAGTTAATCGACGAGCTGAGCGGGCTAAACGGCGAGAAAGCGCGAGGCTTTCACCTGTTTTGGGCACTTCTGCTCGTTCGAAAGTACGTACACCAACATCAATTAAACGCAGAGGATTCTCTTTTTCGTCAATTTCAACCACAGCCCAGCCAACAGATGCGATACCAAGGTCGAGACCAAGGATATAATGTAAGTTTTTATTTTCCATAAGGTTGGTTCCTTTTTATTAGTTTTTTTTGTTTAAATTTTAACAGATTTTTGTATAAAAAATATATTGACGATAAAAAAATAAATAGATAGAATTCACGTCGTTGTAATGGCACTGCGAAATGAAAAACGTTGTTACAATAAGAGAAAAGATTTCTCGCAAAGCTCTGTCCCTTGAAATGTAAGTTTCAAGGGACATCTTTTTTCTGCTTATTTAGAAAATAAAGATGTGAGAGTAGGTTAACAAAAACAAAAAACGCTTAATAAAATTATTAAGCGTTTTTTTATTGACGAAAATTTATAAATTTTTGACCGCACTTTATAGGAAATTATTTAGCCTGTTTCTTCGCTTTTTTCCATTTCCAAAATAGGTATAGAGCTAAAACACCAATTAGGATATAAATCACGAGTTGGCCTTTTTTAATTTGTTCGTGTAACCAATCTAAGTTTTTCGCACCAAATTCGCCAAGGTAAACCCAAATTGGTACAGAAATAATCGCGGCGCAGAAATCAATTAATACAAAGCGAGTGTAGCTAACGCGACGGGTAATGCCAGAAACCATATAAATTGGTGCGCGTAAGCCTGGTAAGAAACGGGCGACAAATAATACGCGGTTACCGTATTGGGCAAATTTTTCACGCACCATTTTCAGACGTTCTAAGGTGACTAGTTTGCGCATTGGGCGGAAACGAAGAATTCGAGTGCCGTAAATACGACCAAGCCAGTACATGGTTGAATCGCCGGCAAGTACGCCAATCATACTCACGACTAACATTAAGTGGGAATTGACGCTTTCAGGATAGAGGCCAGCAATCACACCGCCGGAGACAAGCGTGATATCTTCTGGAATGGGTACACCAAAGCCACAAATAATCAGAACAAATAGCACCGCCCAATAACCGTAATCGGTAAAAAAGCTGATAAGAAATTCCATTTGAAACCCACTTACAATCAGTTAGTTAAAATTAATTAAAAATTGGGATTTATTTTAATCGCTTTGCCTTGAAAAGCCTAGAAAAAATTTGCTGTGTAAATTTGCATTGTGGGGCTGAATATTTTATAATCCGTCGCTCTCAAAGTTTGTCTTTGAGCAAATTTAGGAAAATTGCTGGGTCGCCTGCAATTTTTTATTTTAAACTTTTAATCAAGAGAACATTAAAATGGCATTTAAATTTAACGCTGAAGTTCGTCAAGCGCAAGGTAAGAGTGCGAGCCGCCGCCTGCGTCACAACGGTCAAATCCCTGCAATCATTTATGGTGGCAGCGAAGCACCTGTTTCAATCATCTTAAATCACGATGAATTAAACAATGCACAAGCTCACGATTCTTTCTATAGCGATGTAATCACTTTAGTGGTTGAAGGTAAAGAAGTTGCAGTGAAAGTTCAAGCAATGCAACGTCACCCATTCAAACCAAAATTGGTTCACATTGACTTCAAACGTGCTTAATTTTTAGCTTGTAATAAGAACACCAATAATGTTGAATTATTGGTGTTTTTTCTTTTCGGGCAAAGTGCGGTCAAATTTGAAATCGTTTTAGGAGTATTTTCCAATGAAGATAGCCTTAGGCATTGAATATAACGGAAAACAATATTGTGGCTGGCAGCGACAAGAGAAAGTGCACAGTGTACAAGAAGAATTAGAAAAAGCGTTATCTTTCGTGGCAAATGAAAAAATTGAAGTGTTTTGTGCGGGCAGAACAGATTCTGGTGTTCATGGCACAGGACAAGTGGTGCATTTTGAAACTACAGCCGTTCGCTCCGAAAAAGCATGGGCATTTGGTACGAACGCGAATTTGCCTGATGACATTTCAGTGAGTTGGGCAAAAGTGGTGGATGATGAATTTCACGCCCGTTTTTCGGCAACCGCGCGTCGTTATCGTTATATCTTGTATTGCAATAAATTACGTTCAGCCATTTTGCCGGAAGGGATTACTCATTGCCATTTAGATTTAGACGAAAAGAAAATGCACCAAGCGGGGCAGTTCTTATTGGGTGAAAATGATTTTTCCTCTTTCCGCGCGGCACAATGTCAGTCGAATACCCCTTGGCGAAATGTGCATCATTTAAATGTGGTGCGAAAAGGGCAGTACATTATTGTGGATATTCAAGCTAATGCCTTTGTGCATCACATGGTGCGTAACATTGTAGGAAGCTTGATTGAAGTCGGTGCAGGCAATCAACCTGTTGAGTGGATGAAATGGTTGTTAGAGCAAAAAGATCGTAAATTGGCCGCGCCAACAGCGAAACCTGAAGGCTTATATTTAGTGAATGTCATTTACCCTGAAAAATTTGCGATTCCACAGAAAAATTTAGGGCCATTGTTTTTAGAAGATAATCTCATCTGACTAGCAAATTTCGCTAAATTATGATTAAATACGCAAACTTTTCTAGTTAATAAAAAAGGTAAAAAATGAGCTGGATTGATAGAATTTTTAGCAAAGGAACCTCTTCCTCTGCATCACGTAAAGCTAACGTACCAGAAGGGGTTTGGACAAAATGTACCTCTTGTGAACAAGTGCTTTACGGTGAAGAAGTAAAACGTAATTTATATGTTTGTCCAAAATGCGGTCATCATATGCGTATTGATGCTCGTGAGCGCCTTTTAGCCTTATTAGATGAAGGTTCAAGCCAAGAATTATCGGCTGATTTAGAACCAAAAGATATTCTTAAATTTAAAGATTTAAAAAAATATAAAGATCGTATTACTGCTGCACAAAAAGAAACCGGTGAAAAAGATGCGTTAATCACAATGACCGGTACCCTTTACAATATGCCTGTAGTTGTTGCCGCATCTAACTTCAGTTTCATGGGCGGTTCAATGGGCTCTGTTGTGGGTTCAAAATTTGTAAAAGCGGCAGAAAAAGCAATGGAATTAAATTGCCCATTTGTGTGTTTCTCTGCAAGTGGCGGTGCGCGTATGCAAGAAGCCCTTTTCTCACTCATGCAAATGGCGAAAACCAGTGCGGTATTAGCGAAAATGCGTGAAAAAGGTGTACCGTTTATTTCTGTATTAACGGATCCAACATTAGGTGGCGTTTCTGCAAGTTTTGCGATGTTAGGTGATGTGAACATTGCTGAACCAAAAGCATTAATCGGTTTTGCAGGCCCACGTGTTATCGAACAAACTGTACGTGAAAAATTACCGGAAGGTTTCCAACGTAGTGAATTCTTACTCGAGAAAGGGGCGATTGATATGATCGTGAAACGTTCAGAAATGCGTTCAACCCTTGGAAACCTTTTAAGCAAACTCACCAATCAACCTTCACCTTTTGTTGAAGTAGAAGTTGTTGAACATGAGTAATACAATGAATTTAAAAGCCACTTCGCCACTCGCTGAGTGGCTTTCTTATTTGGAAAACAGTCACTTTAAAGCCATTGATTTAGGGCTAGATCGTATTAAATCGGTGGCAGAAGAATTGGATCTTTTGAATCCCGCACCTTATGTGATCACGGTGGGGGGAACAAATGGTAAAGGCACAACGTGCCGTTTGCTTGAAACCATTTTGTTAAATCACGGCTTGCGTGTGGGTGTGTATTCCTCACCTCATTTATTGCGTTATAACGAACGTGTTCGTATTCAAAATCAAGACTTGCCAGATGAAATGCATACCGCTTCTTTTGATTTTATCGAAAAGAATAAAACGCAGTCTCTCACTTATTTTGAATTTAGCACCTTATCAGCGCTGCATTTATTTAAACAAGCGAAGCTTGATGTCGTCATTCTTGAAGTAGGACTTGGCGGGCGTTTGGATGCAACGAATATTGTAGATAATGACCTGGCAGTTATCACCAGTATTGATATTGATCATACGGATTTTCTTGGGTCAACTCGCGAAGAAATTAGCTTTGAGAAAGCGGGGATTTTCCGTGCGAATAAACCGGTTGTAATTGGCGAACCAAATGTTCCGCAACCTATGTTAGAACAAGCGGAGAAATTACATTGCCACGTTTCACGCCGAGATGTCACTTGGTCGTTTAAAGCTAATGAACAAACTTGGATGTGGCAGAGTAATAAAGTGCGGTTAGAAAATCTGCCGTTTTGCCAAATTCCATTAGCTAATGCGGCAACCGCTTTGGCTGCTATTGAACAGCTGCCTTTTGATATTTCTGTTGAGACCATCAAACGTTCATTAATTGAAGTGGAATTGGTGGGTCGTTTCCAACAATTAAAAGGTAATCAATTAGAAAAGCTAGCAGGACGCTTGAATGTCTCCTATTTACAGTTGCCAAAAGTGATCATTGATGTTGGGCATAATCCTCATGCGGCAAAATATTTAGCTGAAAAATTGACCGCACTTAAGACACAAATTTCAGGTTGCATCATTGCTGTTTGTGGTATGTTGAAAGATAAAGATGCCGAGTCGGTGTTTACCCAACTGATACCCGTTATTGATCAATGGCATTGTGTAACATTAGGCGGTTACCGTGGTCAATCAGGTGATGACTTAAATGCAAAATTAACATCAGTTTATTCATCAGCAAAAAGTGTTTCTGAAGATTCTGTTATTGAAGGGGTTCAAAGTGCGATTAAAAATGCAGATAAAAATGATATTGTGCTGGTATTTGGATCTTTCCACACCGTAGGGGAATTTTTAGAATATTTAGCTTAATGGATATAATAAAGGCTGGTTTTGACCAGCCTTTTGTTTTTAAAGTATTTTGTGAAAGTAATCACTTAATTCTGAGTATTGGAATGTAAATCCGCAATCTAACAAATGTTTTGGATAGGCATTTTGGCTATCTAAAAGAATGCAAGCACGCTCACCTAGAATAGTAGTTAATAAAAATTGAGGTACTTGAGCAAAACAAGGTCGATGTAATGCTTGACCTAATAATTGGTTAAAGGTCTTATTTTTAACTGGATGTGGTGCAGTAAAATTAAATGCCCCTTCGCAAGCGTTATGATCAAGTAAAAAGAGCAGGCCTTTTACCATATCCTCTAACGCTATCCAGCTCCAATATTGCTCACCATTCCCTAATTTTCCGCCTAGTCCAAAGCGATAGAGCGGTAGAATTTTAGCAAAAGCCCCACCTTTTGGAGAAAGCACTAATCCGGTTCTCACTAAACAGACTCTTGCATTGGCTTGTTGTGCTGCATTTTCCCAATCAATACAAAGCTGTGCGGTAAATTGAGTACTTGGATTTGTGTGTTCAGTGATCTGCTCGTCACCACAGTTTCCATAAATACCGGTTGCAGAACCTGAAATCAAGACTGGGGGATGTTCACTTTGGTTAATAAATTGAACAATCTGCTGTGTTAAATCAATGCGGCTATGACGCAGTTTTTCTTTTTGTTGAACTGTCCATTTTTTATCGAAGATTGGCTCACCGGCAAGATTAATAACTGCATCAAAGGTATTCAAGTCTTTGAGTGCTGAAAGTGCGGTCAAAAATTGCGGTGTTTTTTCAGGAAAAGCGGCTTGAGCTTTTTCAATAGAGCGAGTTAATACTGTAACACTATCGCCACGAGACAGTAGTGCCGTAACTAAGGCTTTTCCAACAAATCCAGTTCCACCGGTTACTAAGATATTCATTATAAGCTGCTTTCAAAGAGCGCTTGAATTTGTGCTAAAAGCGCTTTAATTGTTGTATTTTTGGTTGGAGTTACAAAAATAGTGTCATCTCCCGCAATCGTACCCAAAATGCCTTCAGGTTTACCAATGGAGTCCAATAAACGGGCAATTAACTGTGCCGCACCGGGAGAGGTTTTAATGACGATAACGAAATCATTGTGATCAATATCCAAAACCAGATTTTTTAATGGGCTGCTAGTAGCGGGGACGCTTAATTCACTTGGTAAGCAATACACCATTTCCATTTTCGTATTTCTTGCACGAACTGCACCAAATTTACTTAGCATGCGTGAAACTTTAGATTGATTAATGGTTTGGAATCCTTGATTCTTTAAGGCTTCAACAATTTCACTTTGAGAAGCAAATCGTTCTTGATTGAGCAGCTCTTTAAATGCTTTAGTTAATTGATCTGACATAGATATTCTCATATAGGGGAATTTGCATAAGAATTGCATAAAAATTCATTTTAGGCAATTAAAATAAACCTGTCATTTGAAAAGTTTGAACTAGATCTCATAATTGAATTTCTCTGTTTGTAATTTATTAATGAAAACCTTAAAATCCTACCTAGTTAGGATTAATTAATACATGAGGAGTATTTTATGAAAGTTGCAGTATTAGGCGCAGCAGGCGGTATTGGTCAAGCATTAGCCTTATTACTTAAATTACAATTACCCGCTGAAAGTGAATTAGCACTGTATGATATTGCACCAGTGACACCAGGTGTGGCCAAAGATGTGAGTCATATTCCGACAGCGGTTAAAGTAGAAGGTTTTGCAGGAGAAGATCCAACGCCTGCACTTAAAGGTGCTGATGTCGTTTTAATTTCTGCAGGGGTAGCTCGTAAACCGGGCATGGATCGTTCAGATCTTTTCAATATCAATGCAGGTATCGTGCGTAACTTAATTGAACATGTTGCAAAAACTTGTCCAAAAGCTTGTGTAGGTATTATCACCAACCCTGTGAACACGACTGTTGCGATTGCTGCAGAAGTATTGAAAAAAGCGGGTGTTTACGACAAACGTAAATTATTCGGTGTCACCACTTTAGACGTGTTACGTTCTGAAACATTTGTATCTGAATTAAAAGGCTTAAATGTTTCTCGTACAAGCGTACCAGTTATTGGGGGACACTCAGGTGTGACGATTCTTCCATTACTTTCACAAGTTCAATACGCTGAGTGGAAAGAAGAGGAAATTGCACCATTAACAAAACGTATCCAAAATGCAGGCACTGAAGTGGTTGAAGCAAAAGCAGGTGGCGGTTCTGCAACACTTTCTATGGCTCAAGCCGCAGCACGTTTTGCTCGTTCATTAGTGAAAGGCTTAAGTGGTGAAACTGTGGTTGAATGTACTTATGTAGAAGGTGACGGTAAATATGCACGTTTCTTTGCTCAACCAGTACGTTTAGGTAAAGAAGGTGTAGAAGAAATTTTACCAATCGGTACCTTAAGCAAATTTGAACAAGAAGCTTTAGAAGCAATGTTACCAACATTGCGTGCAGATATTGAATTAGGCGAAAAATTTATTAACGGTTAATTTAATGCTATTTATAGAGAAGAGGAGCTGTATGCTCCTCTTTTTTTATATGAAAACGATTAAACATAAAAAAGTGAAGAAAAAGCGTGATTTAGCTCACAAATTTGAACATTGCTATTTGCAATATAAAGGACTTTGCCGTATTCTTAAATCACTAAAAATAAGTGCTATTTTTAAATAGCCGACATCTATTTTGCTTTCCGAGTAGTGCCCCAGTGGGGCACTTTTTTTTGCCTTATTTTTAGTTGAAGCATAAAAAAGTGCGGTCAAAAAACATTGGATTTTCTGACCGCACTTTTAAAATGAATGCTAAGCGAAAGAATTATTCAAACATTGCTGAAATAGATTCTTCATTGCTGATACGACGAATTGCTTCAGCAAGCATAGTTGAAAGAGTCAGCACGCGTACTTTACCAAGTGCTTTCATTTCAGGTGAAAGTGGAACAGTATCCGTTACCACGATTTCATCAATGGCATCGCTTGCTAAATGTTGTGCAGCTGCGCCAGAGAATACGGCGTGAGTTGCGTAAGCAAATACGCGTTTTGCACCGCGTTCTTTTAATGCTTCAGCCGCTTTACATAATGTACCACCTGTATCAATCATATCATCCACAAGGATACAATCACGATCTGCAACATCCCCGATAATATGCATAACTTGTGATACGTTTGCGCGTGGACGACGTTTATCGATAATCGCCATTTCGGTATCATTTAATAATTTCGCAACTGCACGAGCACGAACAACACCACCGATATCTGGAGAAACAACGATAGGATTGACAAGATCCGTTTTCTTCAAGATGTCATCAAGTAAAACGGGTGAACCGAATACGTTATCAACAGGTACATCAAAGAAACCTTGGATTTGCTCTGCGTGTAAGTCACAAGTTAATAAGCGGTCAATCCCTACAGTTGAAAGTAAATCTGCCACCACTTTTGCAGTGATTGGAACACGAGCAGAACGCACACGACGATCTTGACGAGCATAACCAAAATAAGGAACAACGGCAGTAATACGGCCGGCAGATGCACGACGTAAAGCATCAACCATTACAATCAATTCCATCAGGTTGTCATTCGTTGGTGCACAAGTAGATTGGATAATAAACACGTCTGCACCACGCACATTTTCATTAATTTGCACTTGGATTTCACCATCGCTAAAGCGTCCAACAGTGGCATCGCCTAATGAAATGTAAAGACGTTCAGAAATCTTTTTCGCTAGCTCAGGCGTAGCATTTCCAGCAAAGAGTTTAATGTCTGGCATTTTATATAACCTCAGGTTGAGTGTAGATAGATTGGTTGGTCGAGAGTTGTTTCAACATCACATGTAATGGTGAAACGTTTAATCCTTTAGCAACAAAGCCGAAAAATTCCTTCGGTTTTTGTTGGAAAACAGCTTGTGCTGATTTTTCATCATCAAATTCAGCAAAAACGCAAGCCCCGGTTCCGGTTAATCTGGCTGGTGCATATTGTAGCAACCATAGTAGGGCTTTTTCAACTTCAGGATATTGAGTTCGCACGACTTTTTCGCAATCGTTTGCAAACGGTTGATTCAAAAGTTCGGCAAGGGATCTTTTTTCTGTATTGCGAGACAAATCGGGATCACTAAAGACCACTGCAGTAGAAATCGCAGTCTCGGGTTTTAGTACCACATAATATTTTTCTTGTGGTTCACAGTATTGGATTTTTTCACCTACACCTTCTGCAAAAGCGGCTTGGCCATGAACAAAGATGGGCACATCAGCTCCGAGTTTTAGCCCAAGCTCAGCAAGTTCATCAATGGATAAATGGGTTTGCCATAAATAGTTTAAAGCAAGGAGAGTCGTCGCCGCATTGGATGAACCGCCACCAATACCACCGCCCATTGGCAGAATTTTATCTAAATGAATGGATGCACCGAGCGTACAGCCTGTTTTTTCTTGTAATAGTGTGGCAGCTCGATAGATTAAATTTTGTTCTAGAGGTAAGCCTGGAATTTCTGGTGTGATGTGGATTTGTTTATCTTGGCGAATATCAATGGTGAGCCAATCGCCAAAATCAAGAAATTGGAAAAGCGTTTGTAATTCGTGGTAGCCGTTTGGCAGTTTACCGTTTATATAGAGAAATAAATTGAGTTTTGCGGGGCTTGGAAAGCGGTTAGGCTTTCCAAGAGAAGTTGAAAGTGCGGTTGAAAAGTAATGTGTTTTCATTAGAACGCCCATTCATCCACACGAATTTTTAGGGTTTGCGATGTACTTTTGTTCTTTAACAGAATATTTTCAGGCATCGAATTATCTGCATGATAACTTAAGTAATCGGCTGTCCACATCGATCCATCAAGTGGGTAGCTAAATTCGGATAAAAGATGATTCGTTCCAACTTGGTAATCTGCATTATCAGCTGGCTGACCTTTTAAGCAATAAGATAAATGCTCTAATGGCACATCCATTCCGATGATTTCGCGTAACAATAATTTGGCATTTTTATCAGATTGTTGGTTGCCTTTATTATCTGAAATCGTCATACCGTTTGGATGCATTTCCATAGTTAGCGTTGTTTTGCTAATCAGAGAATAAAGTTTTAACTTATAGGCTTTCGGGTTTTGATATTGCCATTCAAAGCGACTCGAAAAACGCTCTTGTGGACTGATGTAACCAATTTGTCCTTTGGTGCTATAAGATTGAATTTGTTTGATTTTTTTGAGGTGTTGTTGCCACGTAATATCGTTTTTATCGATATGTTGAACATCGGTTGGGCGCTCTGCATCAAGAGTACAAGCAGATAAGATCACACTTGCAAATACAGGTGCTAGAAGAGATTTTAATAATTTCATAACAAAATATTTACTAAAAAATTGCACATATTGTAAGGGTTAGTTTACTTTTAGTAAAGCTGGATTAAGCATTTAAGCGTGTTTTCTCCGCTTTCACCGCGGCAATTCTTCGACGCGTTAATTCATCTCGAATACCTTGTTTTTCAAAACCATCTGCAATGACTTGCTGTACATCAACAGCAAGGGCAGCTTGATAAAGCGCTTTGAGATAATCAATTTGCGGATATTCTTTATTTTCAAAGCCCGTTCGCCCGCGAGTATCAGATAAACATACTAATAGAAATTCTTCGAAGCGCTGAGGTTTACGCCAAATATCAAACGTATTAAAGAGTTTTACCACTGTTTCAGGGCGAAGTTCTAAGGCTTTATGCACATGCGTGTGATATTCACAAGTTAATTCGGCTAATTCTTGAATATAATTAGGCACTCTAAGGCGTTTGCATAATGAGCGAGTTGGTTTAATCCCCGCTTTTTCATGACCATGATGACTTGGCCACATTTCTTTTGGTGTAAGGGCTTTTCCAAGATCATGACAAATCGCTGCAAAACGAACCGCACTTTTATTCAAATTGGTATTTTCTGTGAGTTTAACCGATTGCTGCAATACGAGCATGGTATGAATAAAGCTGTCAATTTCAGGATGGTATTTGACCGGGTTCGATACACCGTCTAAGGCGGCAATTTCAGGGAAAAGTATTTTGAGTGCGCCGACTTGATGTAGCGTTTCAAAATAAATTTCAGGATGCGGTTCGTTTAATGCTTTTTCTGTTTCCATCCAAACTCGCTCAGCCGTTAGGTGGGTGAGTTCACCTTGTTCAGTGAGTTCAGTCATTAATTTAAGGGTTTCTTCGGCAATAGAAAAACCTAAATGATGAAAGCGAGCCGCAAAGCGTGCAACACGTAATACACGCAAAGGATCTTCAGCAAAAGCAGGTGAAATATGACGTAAAATACGTTGATGAATATCCTCTACACCATGATAAGGATCGTGTAGCTTGCCATCTTTGTCTTGGGCAATAGCATTGATAGTAAGGTCTCGGCGAATTAAATCTTGTTCAAGCGTAATCTCATCTGAAAAATCACAAATAAATCCGGTGTAACCTTTACCTGATTTTCGTTCTGTACGAGCAAGTGCATATTCTTCATGGTTTTCAGGATTGAGAAAAACGGGGAAGTCTTTGCCAACTTGTTGGTAACCTTGAGCTAACAACATTTCTGGTGTAGCGCCCACGACAACCCAGTCACGATCTTTAATCGGCAAACCTAAAAGTTGATCACGTACTGCACCGCCGACAAGATAAATTTCCATTTTGCTCTCCCGTCAAAATATAAAGAAAAGGTAGGCAAATGCCTACCTCAATGATGAATCATTACCAGCTATCACGGCGTTTACGTCTAGGTAAAATGTGAGGTAACACGAGACCGATTAACAAACCTACGCCCAACACAGACCCGCCATAAATAAACCATTGAATCGCAATTTCACGTTTATTGGCATCAAGCATCGCTTCTAAATCACGATTTTTATTTTTCGTCATTTCTAATTCACGTTTAAGTTGTGAATTTTGCTCAAGCAATTCACTGCTTTGTTGTTCAGCTTGTTTACTACGGCGTTGAATTTCGTTTGTACGTTGTTGCCAATCTGAATCGACGCGATTCAGTTTTAACGTTAATTCTTGTACCTGTGCTTTTAATTTTGGATTTTCTTCACGGCTACTTGGTGTAGTACTTAGTTCAGAAGTTAAAATCCAAGCTTCACGATTTTTATTATCACGAATTAGGGTGTATTTTCCTTGTTGTTCCAAGACTGTTACCGCTTCGCCAGATTGGATTGCACCCGCGATCTTAAATTGATCACCTGCACCACGACGTAAATAGGTGTTCAGATTTTCTGTCACATATTGCGTTTCAGCTTGTACTGTTCCAATGGTTGAGCCCAATAGAACACAAGAAAATAAAAGTTTACTCACTTTTGACATAATACTTCCTAGATTCATGAACAAAGTGCGGTTAGAAAATGAAACAAACCGCACTTATAATAATTATACTAGTGGAAAACCGTGCGAAGGATGTAGAAAATCACAATCGCAAAGAATGCACCAGCAGGTAACGTCACAACCCATGAACTAATGATGTTACGGATAACCGTCAAGTTAAGCGCCGCAATACCACGTGCGAAACCGATACCTAAGATTGCACCCACTAAAGTTTGTGTGGTAGAGATTGGTAAACCTGTACCAGATGCCACAACAACAGTCATCGCCGTTGCAAATTGTGCAGCAAAACCACGACTTGGGGTTAAATCTGTAATTCCTGACCCTACGGTTGCCATCACTTTTTGTCCCATTGCGATAAGACCAACAGCGATACCTAATGCACCTAAAGGTAAAATCCACCAAGCTAAATCACCACCACTCAGGATTTTCCCGCCATTTTGCACGATTGATACCACAGAAGAAAGCGGACCAATTGCATTGGCTACGTCATTAGAACCATGTGCGAACGCCATAGCACAAGCGGTTAAAAGCATTAAGATACTAAAAATCTTTTCTACTGATCCGAACGATCCTTTTCTTGCTTTTGCTGTAAATGCTTTGCTGCGGAAGTAGAAATGGCAGAAAATCATACCAACAATACTGATAAGCAATGAAATAATGAGCGTTTCATTGTTGGAAAGATTTAAACCAACGTGTTTTAAACCTTTTGCCATGGTAACGATACAAAGTACGAATACGGTAATCGCCATGTAGTAAGGCCCGTATTTTTGTGCGTTTTTCAGCGGTTCTTCTGTATCGAAAATGAGTTTCTGGATACTTGCAAAGATGGTATAAGCTAAAAGTCCTGCGATCACTGGGGTGATAAACCAGCTTCCAACGATCCCACCGATAGTAGACCAGTCGACAGAACTTGGACCAATCGTAATACAAGCAAAACCAATTAAAGCCCCAATGATGGTGTGAGTACCTGAAACAGGCCAACCCATTTTAGTAGCGATAAATAACCAAGCTCCTGATGCAAAGAGAGCAGAAAGCATTCCCAATGCCAATACGTCTGGCATTTCGACAAATTGAGTGGGGTCGATCACACCACTTTTGATGGTTTCTGTTACTTCACCACCGGCTAAATAAGCCCCGGCAGATTCAAAAATAAGGGCAATAATAATTGCTTGTTTGGCTGTAATGGTACCAGAACCAACCGAGGTACCCATTGAGTTTGATACGTCGTTGGCACCAATACCAAATGCCATAAAAAAACCGAATACCGCGGTAATTAAGACTAACCACGAACCGTATGCATTAATAATTTCCATAGTGATTTCCTATGTTGTAGTTAATGTCGTCAAAATTAGGAACGGGCTAGCATTAATTCAATGCGAGATCCTACACGTTGAGCTTGATCGGCTAATACGCCCACCCATTCGATGATTTTGTATAAGAACATCACATCGATAGGGTTATAACGACTTTCAATCGTGTAGAGCATTTTGCGTAATTTAATTTGCATTTGATCCGTATCATCTTCAATGCTGTCTAGCTCTTGAATCATATGGTTCACTAACTTTAATTCACGGCCTTTAAAACCGGTTTCAAGTAGTTTATCCATTTCTTCAATCACTAAATGAGCTTGATGAATAGAATCTAAACTACGTTGAACATAATGCAAAAATTCTTCCTGCATTTCTTCAGGAATACCAAATTGGCGACCAATCATGCGGCCAGCAATATCTTTAGCATAGTTAGCTAATTTGTCTTGTTGGGTGACTAATTCGAGTAAATCGGTACGATCAATGGGTAAAAATAAACCGCGAGGCAATTTCAAACGGATTTCGCGTTTTAGACTATCCGCTTCACGTTCACATTGAGAAATGTCTAGACGTGTTTTTTCTGCATCATCCCATTGTTTTACAAAGGTATGTTGGAAGAATGGAATTAATAAATCACAACATTCAGTCACTTTGTCAGAATGTTTCTGCAGTGGTTTTAAAGGAGAATGGGCAAATAATCCGAGAATATTATTCATTGCCATAGGTGTTTTACTCCATAACAAGGGTTAAAATTTCGGTTGCATATTACCTGATTTTATAAGGAAATACACGAAAAAGATCTTGATTTGTATAAAATTATCTGTATATTTAAACAGTTAAAAGTGATAAGGAAAAATAAAATGAGTAATGAAGTTGAATTAAAGCTTGCTGTCACCCCTGACGCCTTCGATATCTTAAAAACACACCTCAATCAATTCAATATCTTAGAGCAAAATACGATCTTTCTAGGAAATACTTATTTCGATTATCCAGATCATTTTTTGGCACAACAAAAAATGGGATTGCGTGTTCGTCGAGAAAATAATGATTTCACACTTACCTTAAAAACTGACGGAAAAGTGGTTGGTGGGTTGCATAGTCGTCCAGAATACAATTTATCTATACCTGATAATTCCGTACCCACAACGGAACAATTAACCTCATTGTATCCATTTGAAAGCTTGCCTTCCGCTACATTACAACCAATTTTCTCAACAGATTTTAACCGCACTTTTTGGTTAATTGCGTTTGGTGTATCAAAAATTGAAGTGGCCTTTGATCAAGGAAAAATTTTATCAGGGGAAAAAATACAGCCTATTTGTGAAATTGAATTTGAATTAAAAGAAGGGCTCGTTTCAGATCTTTTCCATTTTGTCTCACTTTTACCTTTTGAACAGGATGTCTATTTTAGCTCAGCAAGCAAAGCAAAACGCGGCTATCAATTAGGCAGTAAACCACTTCTGATTGATTGGTTAAATAAATGGCGGGATTTCTTAAAAGAAGAACGAGAGGGAAATGCGGTTGATTCTCGCGAACGATTAAGTGCAGTCATGAAAATGGAGCAGCAATTGATTGAGGAAACTCTTTCATTCCCAACGGATGTGTTTGCTTTTGATTTTATGAAAACCGTTGAACGTGTCGGCGCATTTTTCAATCTTTATCATTATTATGATGACAACAAAGCCTTGTTTGAAAAACTGGAAGAAAATCGATCAGCTGAGTTATTAGCAAGTAATCAATTTTTCCTTAATGAAATAAAAGGCTTGATTACCTTTCATAGCGAAACAAAAGATAATTTTCAAACTATTGAGAGGTTAAAAGCGTTATTAAAGAGCCGTGCGTATTTTGAAAGAATGCTTGGCTTAATGATGTTGATGGCGTAAAACGGGTTCTCGAAAGGATAATAAAAATGGCTAAAGCCCCGAAAACAGCTTATGTATGTAACGATTGTGGTGCGGAGTTTTCGCGCTGGCAAGGGCAATGTTCAGCCTGTAAAGCGTGGAATACGATTAGTGAAGTACGGTTAATTTCAGCCTCAAATTCCACAAAAAATGATCGTTTTAGTGGTTATGCAGGAGAAACTCGTGCAAAAATCCAAACACTTTCTGAAATTAGCTTACAAGAGACACCGCGTTTCACCAGTGGATTTAAAGAATTAGATCGAGTATTAGGTGGCGGGATTGTGCCGGGGAGTGCTATTTTAATTGGTGGGCATCCTGGTGCAGGGAAAAGTACCTTGTTACTTCAAGTCATGTGCGGATTAGCGAAAAATATGACCGCACTTTATGTAACAGGGGAAGAGTCACTTCAACAAGTGGCTATGCGAGCTAATCGCTTAAATCTGCCGACAGATAAATTAAATATGTTATCTGAAACCTCAGTTGAGCAAATTTGTAATTTGGCGGATCAACTAAAACCGCAAATTATCGTAGTAGACTCGATTCAGGTTATGCATCTTTCAGATATTCAATCCTCTCCAGGAAGTGTGGCACAAGTGCGTGAATGTGCCTCTTTTCTTACTCGTTATGCGAAAACCCGACAGGTCGCCATCATTATGGTTGGGCATGTCACCAAAGACGGTACCCTTGCTGGTCCGAAAGTATTGGAACATGCCATTGACTGTTCGTTATTGCTGGAAGGAGAGGCTGATTCCCGTTTCCGTACGTTACGTAGTCATAAAAACCGTTTTGGCGCAGTGAATGAGCTAGGGGTATTCGGTATGACAGAGCAAGGATTGCGCGAAGTGAAAAATCCATCGGCAATTTTCTTAAGTCGTGGAGATGAACAAACGCCTGGTAGCTCGGTAATGGTTCTTTGGGAAGGAACGCGTCCGCTTTTGGTGGAAATTCAAGCGTTGGTGGATCATTCCATGCTCGCTAACCCGCGTCGTGTGGCGGTAGGGCTAGAACAAAATCGTTTAGCTTTATTGCTTGCGGTACTACATCGCCATGGTGGGCTACAAATGTCGGATCAAGATGTTTTTGTGAATGTCGTTGGCGGTGTAAAAGTCGGGGAAACAGGGGCGGATCTTGCATTATTGCTTGCATTAATTTCGAGTTTCCGTAATCGACCGTTACCACAAGATTTAGTTGTCTTTGGTGAAGTGGGGCTAGCCGGTGAAATTCGACCGGTAACCAGTGGTCAAGAACGCATTAGTGAAGCCGCAAAGCATGGTTTTAAACGCGCGATCGTCCCTTTTGCCAATAAGCCGAAAAGTGCGGTTGAAAATATGGAAGTTTTTACGGTGAAAAAACTCGCTGATGCACTAGCCATTTTGGATAATTTCTAAAAAAACGTTGTCCTATTGTTGTCTGATTACTGAAAGTTTTTGATAAATTAGATAGAATATGCGCCGCACATAAGGAAAGGTTATGGAAAAGAAATTAAATAAAGCGTTGGATAGCATTGATATCAAAATCTTAAATGAATTACAACGCAACGGTAAAATCTCTAATATCGATTTATCAAAGAAAGTGGGGTTATCGCCAACGCCTTGTTTAGAAAGGGTAAAACGCTTAGAAAAACAAGGTGTGATTATGGGATATCGGGCGCTATTAAATCCTGAATTACTGGATGCGCCTTTATTGGTGATCGTTGAAATTACGCTTGTGCGTGGTAAACCGGATGTTTTCGAAGAGTTTAATGCTGCGATTCAAGCGCTTGATGAAATTCTCGAATGTCATTTGGTATCAGGTGATTTCGATTATTTACTCAAAACACGTGTAGCAGATATGGCGGCATATCGAAAATTATTAGGTACCACATTATTGCGCTTACCCGGTGTGAATGACACCCGAACTTATGTCGTCATGGAAGAAGTGAAACAAACTAATTATCTCGTATTAAAATAAAAATGATTAAACGAATTACAAAACGATTTACACCGAAACAATATTTAGCAGAATTATTACTCGGATTGACCGCACTTTTAGGTTTATATTTAATCGTGGCATGGTCAAGCTATACGCCATTAGATAACTCTTGGTCTACAGCAAGTTTTCAAACTGAAACCATCAATAAAGCCGGTGCTTTTGGTGCTTGGTTAATCGATGCGTTTTTTGTTTTTCTCGGCTATGTCGGTCATCTCATTCCGTTTGTCATTTTTATCGTACCCATTTATTTACTGAAAACCAAAGCGGTTCATTCTCTCTCGGCAACTCGCATTGCATTACGTTCCTTTGGCTTTATTGCTCTCATCGTTGGTTTAACCATGATGGCCACATTGTTGCTTTCAAATACGAACTACTATTTAGCTGGCGGCGTGTTTGGTGGCAGCTTAGTGGTGAATTTATACCCTACACTCGGTAAGTTTGGCTGTATTTTAGTCGGCTTTATCTGTGCAGTTGTAGGCTTTATTTTCTGTTCCGGTGCATCATTAATTCGTTTAATTGTGAAATTCTATCATTGGTTAACGATGAAAAATCAACCGGCAGAAGAAGAGCAGGCAGAGCATACTTCTGTGGATGATCTTGAACAAATTGTGATTGAAGCACCTCAACAACTCGCTTTTTCAGATTCTCAATTGGAAACTGAATCTACAGAAAATGAGAAAGAGGAGACGACTGAGAATACCTTTGTTAAGCCTGAACAGCTAATTAATATCAGTGGGTTATCCTCACCAAGTGCTTCAGAGCCTGCAGATGTTGAAAAATTAGAAGATAAGTTTAAAGGCTTCACTGTTGAATCTGACAATTTACCGAATGTATCTATTTCTGCTACTTCTTCCGTTGAATTACCGACAAAAGAAGATTTTTCAGCCACATGGAAAAATCCGCAAGTGAATCATCAAAGTGTGGATGAGTCAGATGATATTTTTGAAGAAAATGTGATGCCAAAAGTGTCACTTAAAACACCTGAAAATACAACCGCACTTTATCCAACTTATGATGAGTCTTTAGAATCAGAAAATGATGGTTTAGAAGATGAATTAGCGCGTCAGTTTGCTGCACAAGAGCAAGCACGTATACAAGAAATGGAAGTACGTGCAAAAGCCTCAAATGCTGAAGATGCATTGAAAGTGATCTTAAATGAACCGGCAGTTTCAGCACCTAAAGAACGTGAAATTCATATTGAGAATGCAACTGAAACCACTTATAAGCCGTATTCTGATACGCTTATTCACCCCGCATTCCAACAACCAACGAATAAACGTGAAAAACCGACGACGCCATTGCCAAGTTTAGATTTACTTGAGCATCGTCCAACGCAGGCTCAAGACATTACGCGTGAAGAAATTTTAGACACATCCGCTCGTATAGAACAACAATTAAAGAATTTTAATGTCAAAGCTACGGTACAAGATGTGTTAGTAGGGCCAGTGGTCACTCGATATGAGCTTGAATTACAGCCAGGTGTAAAAGCATCAAAAGTCACCAGTATTGATACCGATTTAGCTCGTGCGTTGATGTTCCGCGCGATCCGTGTGGCAGAAGTGATTCCAGGTAAACCTTATATTGGTATTGAAACACCGAATGCTCACCGTCAAATGGTGCCATTACGTGATGTACTCGATAGCAATGAGTTCCGTTCATCAACATCATTGCTTTCAATGGCTTTAGGTAAAGATATTAGCGGAAAACCTGTTGTAGTTGATTTGGCTAAAATGCCTCACTTGCTTGTGGCAGGTTCAACAGGTTCGGGTAAGTCTGTTGGTGTGAACACCATGATTTTAAGTTTGCTTTTCCGCGTAACACCAGATCAAGTGAAATTTATTATGATTGACCCGAAAGTGGTTGAGCTTTCTATCTATAACGATATCCCACACTTGCTTACCCCAGTGGTGACGGATATGAAAAAAGCGGCAAATGCACTGCGTTGGTGCGTAGAAGAAATGGAACGTCGCTATCAATTATTGTCCGCCTTACGTGTGCGTAACATTGAAGGATATAACGAAAAAATTGAAGAATATGAAAAACTCAATATGCCAATTCCAAACCCAATTTGGAAGCCAGGCGATACAATGGATAAGATGCCGCCTCCATTAGAAAAATTGAGTTATATTGTTGTGATCGTTGATGAGTTTGCGGACTTAATGATGGTTGCGGGTAAACAAATTGAAGAGTTAATTGCGCGCTTAGCACAAAAAGCTCGTGCAATTGGTATTCACTTGATTTTAGCCACACAACGCCCATCAGTAGATGTGATTACCGGTTTGATTAAGGCTAACATTCCAAGTCGTATCGCCTTTACTGTAGCAAGTAAAATTGACTCTAGAACGATTCTGGATCAGGGCGGTGCAGAGGCCTTATTGGGTCGTGGTGACATGTTATATTCAGGTCAAGGTTCTTCGGATCTCGTTCGTGTACACGGTGCCTTTATGAGTGATGATGAGGTGGCGCGTGTGGCAGATGATTGGCGTGCACGTGGTAAACCAAATTATATCGATGGTATTTTAGACGGCGCGGATGATGAAGACTCAGGTGAAAAATCAACTGCAAGTAGTGGCGATCTTGATGCATTATTTGATGACGTCGTTGAGTTTGTCTTAAGCACAGGCAATACATCAACTTCTTATGTTCAACGTAAATTTAGTGTTGGGTTTAACCGAGCAGCTCGAATTATGGATCAGCTGGAAGAACAAGGCATTTTAGGCCCAATGAAAAATGGAAAACGAGAAATTTTGGCTCGACGTTCCGAATATTAATTCTCTTAAGTTTCACTTTACAAAAAGGAAAGTAGAATGAAAAAAATATTATTAAAAATGACCGCACTTACAGCACTTTTAAGCGCAAGTAGTTTTGCTTTTGCCGATGCGGCAGATGAGCTGCAAAATCGCTTAAATCAAGTGACAGTATTGAGTGCTGATTTTGCTCAAACGGTGACGTCTGTTGGCGGTAAAAACGTTCAACAAGGAAGTGGAAAACTTCAAATTAAACGTCCAAATCTTTTCCGTATGGATACCAAATCACCGCAAGAAACACAAATTATTGCAGATGGTAAAACCCTTTGGTATTACGATCCATTCGTGCAACAAGTTACCGCTCAATGGGTGAAAGACGCGGTAAATAATACCCCTTTCGTGCTTTTAACCAGTAACGATAAAAGCCACTGGAATCAGTATTCAGTGACTCAGAATGCAGATACCTTTGTGCTAAAACCAAAGGCAAAAAATAGCAATATTAAACAGTTTGATATTCGTGTAGATGCAAATGGTGTATTAAAGAATTTCAGTACTACCGAGAAAGATGGTCAAACCAATCTTTATGTACTACGTAATATCACAAATCAAACCTTAGCTGATAGCTTATTCCAATTTAGCGTACCGAAAGGCGTGGAATTGGATGACCAACGTAAAGGTAAAAAATAATCCATAAGGTGTGAATGATAATCTTCACACCTTTTGCTTATTAAGGAAAGAATATGTCTAATCTTAATTTTGATTTTGCTGAAAATGACTTTCGCCCTTTAGCTGCCCGTATGCGTCCAACAAATTTGGAACAATATTATGGGCAGACGCATTTAATTGGGGAAGGAAAGCCGCTTCGTAAAGCAATTCAAGCAGGACATGTTCATTCTATGATTCTGTGGGGACCACCGGGTACAGGTAAAACAACACTGGCAGAAATTATAGCTCATCGTATTAATGCAGAAGTTGAACGAATTTCAGCGGTGACAAGCGGTGTGAAAGAAATTCGAGAATCAATTGAGCGCGCGAAACAAAATCGACTTGCAGATCGTCAAACCATTTTATTTGTGGATGAAGTGCATCGCTTTAACAAAAGCCAACAAGATGCGTTTTTGCCACATATCGAAGATGGTACGATTATTTTTATTGGTGCCACAACAGAAAATCCGTCCTTTGAATTAAATAATGCATTACTTTCTCGCGCGAGAGTTTACCTCCTTAAGTCATTGACAGTTGGTGAAATCGAACAAGTTCTACAACAGGCCATTTCTGATCCTGAGCGAGGATTAGGTAAAGAGCGGTTAATTTTAGAAGATGATTTACTACAGGTATTAGCCGAATATGTGAATGGTGATGCTCGCCTGGCTTTAAACTGCCTTGAATTGATGGTGGATATGGCTTCTGAAACTGAAAACGGTAAAAAATTAGAGCGCACTTTGTTGAAAGAAGTATTAGGTGAACGACAAGCTCGTTTTGATAAACAAGGCGATCGCTTTTATGATTTGATTTCTGCTTTACATAAATCTATTCGAGGCTCCGCAGCAGATGCTGCGCTTTATTGGTATGCGCGAATTATCACGGCAGGGGGCGATCCTCTTTATGTTGCACGACGTTTATTAGCGATAGCCTCAGAAGATGTGGGTAATGCCGATCCGCGCGCGATGCAAGTAGCTCTCGCAGCTTGGGATTGTTTTACGAGAGTGGGCGCCTATGAAGGAGAGCGAGCCATTGCGCAAGCTATTATTTATTTGGCCGTAGCGCCGAAGAGTAATGCAGTTTACAATGCATTTAATGCAGCAAAACAACATGCGAAAGCGTTTCCTGATTTTGATGTGCCACCTCATTTACGTAATGCACCAACAGCTTTAATGAAAGAATTAGGCTATGGTGCTGAATATCGCTATGCACATGATGAGCCAAATGCTTATGCTGCAGGGGAAAATTACTTCCCTCCAGAACTAAAAGATACCCAGTATTATTTCCCAACTAACCGTGGTATGGAAATTCAAATTAAAGAAAAGCTTGAGCGTTTACAAGAGCAAGATAAAAACGCGTCAAAAAAACGCTATAAATAGTTTTTTCTAAAATGGTAAATATAAAAAAGTGCGGTCAAATTTGACCGCACTTTTTGTTATCACTTAAAAGCGCATTATTTTGCTGCTTTTAACTCTTGGTAATACTGTTCGTAATATTGAATCGCATCACCTACATCATCTTGCCAGTAGCTTTTTTGAAGGATTTCAGCTGGTGGATAGATAGATGGATCTTCGGTGATTTCTTTTGGAAGCACTTTTTTCGCTTCAAGGTTAGCTGTTGGGTAACCGATCGCTAAAGTCAATTTCTCCGCTGCTTTTGCACCTAATAAGTAGTTAATTAACTTGTGTGCACCATCTGGGTTTTTAGAAGTTTTAGGAATCGCTAAAGTATCAACCCAAAGAACAGGGCCTTCTTTTGGGAACACCATATTTAATGGCGCTTGTTCTTTTTTCGCGATACGTACAGAACCATTCCATAACTGGCCTAATTCTACTTCACCAGAGATGAATGAGTTTGCAGGGTTATCAGAATTGAAAGAAAGTACGTTTGGACGTAATTTCAATAACTCTTCATAAGCTTGCTTGATAATTGCAGGATCTTTGGTGTTTGGATCTTGACCAATTTTTAATAACGCAATATTGAATACTTCACGCGCATCATCCAATAATTGGATTTTGTTTGCATATTCTGGTTTCCAGAAATCGCCCCAAGAAGTGAAGTCAGAACCTTTATAGGTATTGGTATTAAATGCAATACCTGGCGCACCTAACAACTGAGGAAGTGAGTATTTATTGCCTTTGTCATAAGGTTTGTTGAGCCAATCAGGGTCTAATTCTTTGATAACAGGTAATTTACTGTGATCTAATTCTTGTAGCATTCCTTCGCGTGCCATTTTAGATACGAAGTAGTTAGATGGTGCAATAACATCATAACCGCCTGCATCACCTTGGGTTTTCATTTTGGCATACATCGTCTCATTAGATTCAAGACTTGCTACAATAACTTTGATACCAGTTTCTTTTGTGAAGTCATCTAAAAGACCATCTGGTACGTATTCAGTCCAAGTATATAAGTACACAGTATTATTTGCTGGAGCCTGTGCTTTTGTTGCATCAGACTTGGCTTCTTTGTCGTTACAAGCAGTTAATGTAGCGGCAACTAAACCGGCAGTAAGCAAACCTGCAAATTTTTTCATTTTTGTTTGTTCTCCGTAAAAGAGGGGTAAAAAACCACCTGCATTAATGCAGGTATAAAAAAACGCCTTGATTGTGCGTCAAGGCGTATTTTATTTGATCTTAAAAGATTTGTGAAACCTTTTTATATCAATGTTTAATGATTATTTTTGCGTGTAACTAATTGACTTAAAATTACTAATCCTAATGAAAGCACGATCATAATCGTTGCTAATGCATTTACTTCCGGTGTTACCCCTGTTTTTACAAGTGAGAAGATACGCAATGGTAGGATTTCATAGCTTACACCACTTACGAAAGAAGATACGACAACATCATCTAATGAAATGGTAAAGCTTAATAACCAACCTGATACTACCGCGGGTAAAGCAAGTGGTAGGATAATTTTACGTAAAATAGTGACTTCGCTAGCACCTAAATCTTTCGCAGCTTCAAGCATTCTTGCATCAAAGCCATTTAAGCGAGAGAAAATTGTCACGGTAACATAAGGTAAACAGAATGTTACGTGAGCCAATAGTAATGACCAGAAACCTAACGAAATCCCTACAACCATGAATAAGGCAAGTAGAGAAACCGCCATTACAATATCTGGTGACATCATGACGATAAATAACATACCACTTACCGCTTGTTTACCACGGAAACGATAGCGATAAAGTGCAATCGCGGTTAAACCACCCACAATAGTGGCTAAGGTTGCGGCAAAGAAAGCAATAGTGACAGAGTGGAACGCAGCTTGGATTAAGGTATCGTTATTAAATAAACGCTCATACCAGTTCCAACTAAAACCTTTCCAACTTAAACCATAACGGTCTTCGTTGAAGGAGTTAGTCACCAAAATAATAATTGGGATATACAAATAAGCGTATACCACAAACATAAAAATATTACGTAGTAAACGACTCATTACTCTAACTCCACTTTCTTATTCAACAATTTATTTGCACGATAGTAAACGAAAATCAACAATGCCATTAAAATGGTTAAACCGATGCTGATTGCCGAACCGAATGGCCAGTTACGGGAAATTAAGAATTCACTCTTAATTACGTTACCAACTAATAACACTTTCGCACCACCAAGTAAGTCTGCCACATAGAACATGCCCATTGCTGGTAGTAATACTAATAAACAACCTGCAACAATACCCGGCATGGTTAATGGCAAAATAACACGGAAGAAACGTTGAACTGCATTCGCGCCTAAATCTCTTGCCGCTTCTAATAAACGTCCATCTAATTTTTCAATAGCAGAGTAGAGCGGTAGAATCATAAATGGTAAAAGGAGATACACTAAACCAATGATTACAGCTACTTCGGTATTTAAAATACGAATAGGCTCACTCAAAATGCCCATATCCATTAACATGGTATTCAACACACCTTTCACACCAAGGAATACTTTCATCCCATAGATACGAATCAGTGAGTTTGTCCAGAATGGCAATACCACGAGGAATAACAAAAATGGACGATATTTTGGATTAATTTTGCTGACCATAAAGGCAAATGGATAGCCAATGAGTAAGCAAATAATCGTCGCAATGCCAGACATATACAATGAATTCCACACAACCTGCGCATAAAGCGGATTAAACAGGTTAGTGTAGTTATCTAAAGTAAATGGCAAAGCATAAAAGTCGCTACCATCTCGGGTTAAAAAACTTACGGTTAATACTAATAAGTTTGGAATTAGCACAAAGAAGATTAACCAACTGAAGATAATTGCAACAGTAATTTTCTGGAATTTATTATTGATTATCTTCATCGTTGAGTACAACCTCCCAACCTTCGTGCCATGTAATACCTACACGTTGACCAACGCTGTGATCCATATGTGGGTCGTCTTCGTTAAAGAATTCGCTCACTAATACGCGTTTGCCGTTGTGATCAAATTCGACTGTAGACTCAAGTGTCATCCCTTTATAGGTGCGATCCACAATGCGACCAATAATTGCATTTGAGTGCTCATTTTCGTCAAGCTCTTCTATCACAATATCTTCAGGACGTAATAATACTTGTAGTTTTTGACCTTTTTCAGCAGAGATACTGGTGTGAATATCACATACACGACCTTCTACATTGGCAAGTAGCTCATCGTCAGATTTACGTTCAATCACAGTTGCATCAAATACGTTAATTTCGCCGATGAAGCGAGCAACGAATAAGTTAGCTGGATCTTCATAGATTTCACGTGGTGAACCATCTTGTGCAATTTTACCTTTACGCAATAAGACGATACGGTCAGACATGGTGATCGCTTCTTCTTGATCGTGAGTAACGAAAATAAAGGTAATGCCAAGTTGACGCTGTAATTGTTTAAGTTCGTTTTGCATTTGTTTACGTAACTTATAATCCAGCGCAGATAAAGATTCATCAAGTAGCAGCACTTTTGGCTTATTCACAACAGCACGAGCAATCGCGATACGTTGTTGCTGACCACCAGAAAGTTGAGCTGGTTTACGGTCGGCCATTTCCTCTAATTGCACCATACGCAATGCATCCAGAACGCGAGGTTTAATTTCGCTTTCTGCCACTTTTTGCATACGCAAACCAAAAGCCACGTTATCAAAAATAGTCATATGCGGGAATAACGCATAACTTTGGAATACGGTGTTAATGTGGCGTTTTTCTGCCGGAACATTAGTAATATCTTCACCGTCCAAAATAATATGACCTTCATCTAATTCTTCTAAACCCGCTAATAAACGCAATACTGTAGTTTTACCACAGCCGGATGGGCCAAGAATTGTGACGAATTCACCGTTATTAATGGTTAGATTAAAATCATTAATAATTGTGTTAGAACCATAGGATTTTTTGATTGAACGAAGCTCAATAATAGGCTTTTGAACCAGATTTTCCACTAGCTTTGGTTTTCTCCCTAATTTCACCAATTTAATCGGTACTGAGTAGAAATGAACCTGCAAAAATGATGCAGGGGCGACATAAAATTGAACGGATATGATATAGCGAATTGTTAATGATGAAAAGGATTTAATCGCGTTTTTAGGAAAAATTTTATTGAAATACTGACCGCACTTTTTTCAGAAAATTTTATAACTCTTCACTTTCTTGTTATATATCAAGAACTGCAAGGATTTTTGGGATTAGACTAGCAGCAAAACAAAGGAGAATTTCGAAATGGAAGAACAAGATAATAAATTATTGGAGCGATTTTTAACTTATGTTGCGTTTGATACGCAATCTAAATCGTCTGCAAAACATTCGCCAAGTTCAGCAGGGCAAATGAAGCTGGCTTTGCATTTGCAGCAAGAATTAATTGAACTTGGTTTACAAGATGTCAATGTGACTAAGCATGCAGTTGTCACAGCTTATTTACCTTCAAATCATCCTGATTTAACACAAACCATAGGTTTTATTTCCCACCTTGATACCTCCCCACAATGCAGCGGTAAAAATGTTCAACCTGAAGTGATCGAAAATTATCGGGGAGGAGATATTGCATTAGGTTTAGGGGAAGAGTTTATTAGTCCTGTGTATTATCCATTTTTACATCAGCTTATTGGCAAAACCTTGATTGTGACAGATGGAACTACTTTACTTGGTGCAGATAATAAGGCCGGAATCGCAGAAATTATGACCGCACTTTCTGTATTACAACAGAAAAATATCCCGCATTGTAATATTCGGATTGCATTTACGCCTGATGAAGAAATTGGTTTAGGAATGCATTATTTCCCATTAGACGATTTTCCTTGTGATTGGGCATATACCATAGATGGTGGAGAAGTGGGGGAGTTAGAGTATGAGAACTTTAATGCCGCGACGGCAAAAATCACCTTTAAAGGTCGGAGCATTCATCCTGGTTATGCTAAAAACAAATTAGTGAATGCGCTGACGTTAGCTTGTGAGTTTCAACAAGGTTTTCCAAAAGATGATGTTCCCGAAAAAACATCAGGAAAAGAAGGTTTTTTCCATTTAGATGATTTTAAGGGGGATATTGAGAAAGTTGAATTACATTATCTGATTCGAGATTTTGACCAAGCTAATTTTGGGCAACGCAAGGCGTTTATTTATCAACTCGTAGAAAAATTTAATAGAGAGAAAAGCCTAAAAGATCCCGTAGTATGTGTTATTGAAGACAGTTACAAAAATATGTATGACACAGTCAAAAATGTCCCACAGGCGATTAAGTTAGCTGATGCTGCAATGAAAGCTTGTGGTATTACACCAAATCATAAACCAATACGTGGTGGAACGGATGGGGCATTTTTAGCAGAAAAAGGATTAGCTTGTCCAAATATCTTTACTGGTGGCTATAATTTCCATAGTAAACATGAATTAGTGACACTTGAAGGGATGGAAAAAGCTGTCGAAGTGGTTATAAAAATAGCAAACTGTAAAGGTTTGTAAATTATTGTAAAGAAAAAGCTTGCATTTGTCAGAATATGTCAATATAATCGTTAGCGTTTTATCGAGATTCCTTTGATAAAGCTAAACTTTAGAGATTTTATTCATAAATTCCTTTTTGGTGCTCCTAAGAAATTAGGAGCTTTTTTTTACCCCAAATTCAGATCTTTACTTCAAAAACGGATTGCTTCGTTTTTCTTGTCCAATAGTTGTGTAAGGGCCATGTCCTGCAATAACTACCATATCATTATTTAATGTAAATAATTTATTCTTGATTGATGAGATCAATGTATCAAAATCTCCACGAGGGAAGTCTGTACGACCAATACTGTTTTGGAAAAGGACATCGCCAGTAAAAGCAATATTTTTTTCATGTTCAATAAAACCAATGTGGCCAGGTGTATGACCAGGAAGATGAAGAATTTCAAAGGTAAATGTACCAATTTGAATTTTTTCACCTTCTTGATTAAACCAGCGATCAGGTGTAAACGCAGAAATATAAGGTAAACCAAACTGCTGAGCTTGTTGTGGTAGACTTTCAAACAGAAAGCGATCTTCTTCCTGTGAGCCCCATATTTCAATATTAAAATGATCACGAACCGCTTCAGCAGCCCCTACATGATCAAGATGTCCATGCGTTAATAAGACTGCTTTTAGGTTTAATTCTAATTCCTCAATACGTTGAATAAGTTTTTCCGCATTGCCACCAGGATCGATAATCGCTGCATTTTTTTCATCATCCCAAATAAGAGAGCAATTTTGCTGAAAGGCTGTAACAGGAATAATTTCAATATTCATCTTTTTTCCTTATTGTTGATAACAAAAAACCGCACTAAAGTGCGGTCTAAAATTAAACTGTTTTTCATGCACCACGCCATGTTCTTACAGGGCCAGTATCCACGTGAATAAAATTACTATACGGATAATATCCTACACCACCGCTATCAAGATTTTCAGCCGCTTGGCGTAACCTTGCTAAAGGTACACCAGGGATTTTAAAATCAATCGCTTGGCCTTTAATATGATAACTGTTGCTTGCTACGTCCCGACTTTGTCTACGGCGCATGGCATTTGTCGCAGCACTACGATAGCCACAAATTACATCAATCTGTGCAGTACGTAAACCTAAATTACTTTGTAAATGATAAAACTTCATAAAGAGATTCGGATCCATTCGGCGTACTTGGTCTGTACGGCGATCTCTCATAAAATAATCAAGTTTACCAAGTAGTGAACGATTAAACCCTGTGGTTGCAGAGAATTCACCACTTAATCGTTCATTGGTGTTGACATTATAAAAGCTGAGAATGCGAGGTTTGGGTGTAGAGACCATGGCTAATACCGAAGTTGGCATCATGCTTGCGCCTAAAACAATGCCGCCTAACGAAAGCCATTTGCGACGATTTTTGTCAATATTACCCATTTTTTAGTCTCTTTTATTACCCATCTCTCACCCTAGACAATTTTTTCTTTAAAAAGTTCTAGCGTGAACATTGTTTAAAGATATTTTTTGACAACAGCCCAGTCAATACCATTAAAAGTCGCTACATCGTCGTATTTATAAATATCCGGTAAAACTTGTGTTTGACCGTTTTCTATCCATGCAGTTACATAATACAAGAATACAGGATCATTTGTGCGAATGTTCGCAGACGTTGTTTTCTTACTTTCTAAAACACCGCGTTTTTTATCTTCTGACCAGCCGGCTTCTTGTAATAGAATAGAGGCAAGTTGATCAGATTTTTCTACACGCACACAACCTGAGCTTAATGCACGATCTTTTTTGCTGAATAAGCTATGATTTGGTGTATCGTGAAGATAAATTGCATCAGAGCTTGGCATATTAAATTTATAGTTACCTAATGCACTGTCACCCGCTGCTTGACGGATACGATACGGGAATTTATCACCGATGCTACTCCAATTAATTGAGTAAGGATCTATAGCGTTACCTTTGCTATCTAGAATAGAGTAGTTGTGTGCAGCGGCATAGCCTGGGTCACGTTTTAATTTCGGTAAAATATCTTCATTAATTAAGCGTGTAGGGGCATTCCAAGGCGGATTAACAACCACATTGCTCAAACGGCTGTACATTACTGGTGTACGACGTTCATTTTTCCCTACAATAACGCGAGATTCTAAAATTGCTTTGCCATCACGATAATATTTCAATTGATAGCTTGGAATATTAACAAAGATTCCATTTTCAAAGTCAGGAATAACACGTAAACGTTGTGCATTAAGGGCAAGTTTTTTACCCATTGCAGAAATACCTGAAGCTGAAATCATTGACGGTAGCGATTGTACCGTTTCACGGTATAAACGATTATGGTTAGATAATCCATTTACAAAGCCCGAAACATCATTGTTTTTAACCGCACTTTGCCATTGGTCAATAATTTCTTGATTTGGTAATTCTGGTTTATAAGCATTCGCTGCGTATAACCAACGTTGTGCTTGTTGATTTACATTCTTGCTGTAATACAAGTAATCAAGGAAAGCATCACTTAATAATACATCATAGGTGAGCCCGCCCGTTTTTTCAGCGTTATGTAAATTAATTAATGATTGCGCAGAACGTTTAGAAATACCTGATGCTACCATTGCTGCATATTCACGTAGGAATTGTTTTTCTGCAGCCTTGTCTTTCCACATTAAGTCATATTTATTATCGGCATATAATTTAGCCAAAATTGGTTTGAACTGTAGATTTTGTTCACCAATTTCATGCGTTAATGACATCTCTAGCATCGCTTGTTTTTCAGCGGCTAAACGAGCTTGATCCTCTTTGATTTCAGCTTCAAGTTTTGCTCGCTCTTCAGGACTTAATTTAGACATATCAACGCCTTTATTTTCGGCTTGTTGAGGTTGCCCAACTGTTTTGGCCCATTCAGCTAACGCACAACCTGACGTCATCATTGATAATGATAAGACTAATGCGCTTAATTTCATTGTTCCTTTTAACATTACTGTACCTTTAAAAATATTCATAAAAATAACCGCACTTCAGTTTTTTTTATCTGCTAAAGTGCGGTCAAAATAATCGTTATTTTGTTGCTTTTGCCGCTTCTTGTTTTATTTCAGCATCCACTTTTTGTTGATTAGCATTGAGTTTCACTAAATCAGCTGCCATTTTTTCCGCTTCTTTTAAGAAGAAATCTGGCGCTTCATAGTCTTTCGGTAAATCATCAATATCTTTTAATGCTTTTTTACCTTCACGTTTAAAACGATCATTTAAATCTTTTAAACGTCTTGCATCATCTTTGTCATTTTCCGCTTTGCGTTCTTGGAAATTCAATGATAAGAATTTACGTTCACGGCGTTCATCACGAATCTTAAGATCTTCATTTAAAGCAATAAATTCAGGATCTTTTGCAATACGCTCTAGATGTTTTTCATTTAATGCTTCAACATCTTTACGCGCTTTATTGGTTTCAGAATAAGTTGCCGGCGGAATTTTATCCCAAGGTAAGGCGTTATCTTCTTTTTCTTCACCAATTTCTTTGGCATCAATAATTTCAGGGAAATTAATATCTGCTGCTACACCTTTTAATTGGGTTGAACCACCATTAATTCGATAGAATTTTTGGATAGTGTATTGCAGCACACCAAGTGGTGTTTGGTCTAAATCATAAACAAAGTTTAATGAACGACTCTGTTGTACCGTACCTTTACCAAAAGTATTTTGCCCAATAATGATACCACGATTGTAATCTTGCATTGTGGCAGCAAAAATTTCAGAGGCTGATGCACTGAAACGATTGATCATTACCAACAATGGCCCTTTATATTGCTGAGCATTGTCGTCATCTTCGTGTACACGAATACGTTGATAAGCATCACGAACTTGAACCACCGGACCATCAGTAATGAATAAACCACTTAATGCGACGGCTTCTGTTAAAGCACCACCGCCATTTTCACGAAGATCCACAATTAAAGCGCCAATTTTTTTCTTCTCAGCATCTACTAATAATTTTTTCACATCATCAGTTAAGCCAATGTAGAAACTTGGAATTTTAATAACTCCAACGGTTTCACCTTCTACTTTAGAAACAGTGAGTTTGGCTGCTTGGTCTTCAATACGTACTTTATCGCGAACTAAAGTGACAATACGACTTTTTCCACCTTTTGCAGGTTCAATTTCAAGACGAACTTTTGTTCCTTTTTTACCTTTGATTTTGTCAACGATATCTTCTAAACGCCAACCGATAATATCTTCGATTTCGCCTTTTTCTTGGCCCACACCAATGATTTTATCGCCCGCTTGCAATTTCTTACTGCGTTCAGCCGGCGCACCTGGCACTAAAGACTTGATGCTGGTTTCGTCATCTTCCGATTGTAATGTCGCACCAATTCCTTCTAAAGAAAGGTTCATGCTTTCATTGAAACTTTTTGCGGTACGTGGTGCAAGATAACTCGTATGCGGGTCGATTTCTCGAGCAAAGGCATTAATATAAATCTGAACAATGTCATCAGCTTTGGTTTGAGTTAATCGACGAATGGCTAAATTGTAACGTTTAGTCAGTTTTTCCTTAATTTCAGGCCATTTTTTATCTTTTAATTTCAGGCTGATTACATCATTTTTGACACGTTGTTCCCAAAGCTTGTTTACTTCTTCTTCGCTTGCAGGGAAAGGTGCTTTTTCACGATCGATCTCAATTTGATCATTACCTTTTAAATCAGGTTCTTGATCTAATAAAGATAATGCATAAGCATAACGTTCATAGCGACGTTTCATCATCAGATCGTAAATTGCAAATGCAGCTGAAAGATCGCCCTCATTAAGTTGATCATCTAATTTAGAACCATATTTAGCACGTAAATCATCAATATCTGATTTTAAAAAGGTGTTATGGCTGTAATCTAAACTTTTAATATAACGATCAAAAATCTTTTCGGAAAAGGCGTCATCAAGCTGGAATTTACGATAATGTGATTGGGTTAAACGTGTCGTTGCACGTTTTGTTGCCAACTGATTTGCATCAGTTGCCGAAGGAATCGTAATATCACTTTGCTTTAATTTCGGCTGCACAGCAAATGTGTCAGACGAATAAAGAAATAACGCACCTAAAATTGCTGTCGCAATAAGACTTTTGGTTGTATGTAATTTCATTTAACCTTTCCCGATAAGAAATAAATTATTAGGCAAATAAACGATCTGCGGTGACAGTCATCACTAAACCATTCTCAAGTTCTACGCGTGCGCCATCTTTTTCTACATTTAATACGGTCGCATTTTTCGCTTGTTCAGCCACTTTCACTTTCACTTTGCTACCCGTAGAAAGTGTTGTGAAATCAACCGCACTTAGTTTTACTTGTGGCGCTTTTGGTTTGCGAGTTGCTTGATTTGAATTTGGTTTACGAGCAGGTCGTTTTTGTTGTGCTTTTTTCGCTGCTAATTCTGCTTTGCGTTTTTCTGCAAATTTAGCTTTTGCTTCTGCTAATTGTTGCGCCGCATGAGAAACGTGTTCTGCATCTAATACACCAGCAGGGTTGCCGTATAAATCCACACGTTCAGCACCTTCACGGCAGCCGTGTAAATAGCGCCAGTTAGAAGTGTATTGACGTAAAGCCTGACGTAATTGAGTTTTACTGACATGTTCATCATCTTTTAATGCTTCAGCAAGATCTTGGAAAAGACCAATTTTTAATGGTTTTGCTTCACCTTCTGCAATAAAGCAAAGTGGGAATTTTTCCACAAGATATGCAATAATCGCTTTTGTATCAGTTAATTTTTGAACGCCTTCAGCATTATTTTCAGCTTGGGCTTCAACTTGAGAATCTGTCATTTCTGCGTTTTCCTAGGATAAAAATAAAAACTTGCACAGTTTACCGCACTTTTATAAGGATTGACAATGGTTGGGCGGAATAATTCCGTTTCTAGTACAGATGTATGACTTCACAAATCCCCTCAATTAAGGCTAAAATAGTCCACTTTTTAAATTTTTGATGAAATAATGACAAAAACACCTAATTTTACTCATGCTACTTATAAACTTGTGCGTTGCATAGGATGCGATGCAACGGTGTCTGTTTGTCGTCCGCAAGAAGGGGAGCACGCGCAATGTCCGCGTTGCCATCATAAATTGCAATCAGGAAGTCGTTGGTCACTTAAACGTTGTTCATTAATCGCCCTTTCTATCTTAATTTTAATGCCATTTGCTTTAGGCTATCCTTTATTGAGCTTAGATTTACTAGGTACCAAAATTGATGCTTCTGTTTGGAAAGGGATTTGGAAAATGGCAGTAGAGGGATATTCCTATACTGCATTTATGATTTTTATCTGTGCTGTTTTAATGCCTGTATCTTTTGCGATTTTAGTCATTATGTTGCAGCTTTCTAAATTACTCAAAATTAAGCCTCGTAATGTCTTATTATTTGTGGGATATATTAAGCCTTGGGTCATGTTTGACGTATATTTAGTTGCACTGGGTGTCACCATGTTTAAAGTGCGTGAATATGCCACATTAGAAGTGGATGTGTATTTAATTGCTTTTGTTTTTACTGCACTTTTAACCACGTTATTATTCATTAACATTAATTTAGATGATTTATGGCATGATTTTTATCCCGATCAGAAACCGGTTACCAAAAGTGATAAACCGTTAGAGCTTTGTACCGCTTGCGATTACACTTTTTTAAAAGAAGATCAAGAATACGATCACCGTCATCGAGCCATTTGCCCACGTTGTGCATCGCTTATTGAAATACCAGAGAGTGTAAAATTACAACGTGTTTGGGCGACATTAGTGGCGGGGATTATCATGCTTTTCCCTGCAAACTTGCTCCCAATATCTGGCGTTTATTTGACAGGAAGTTTGTCACAAGATACCTTGATGTCGGGTGTAATGTCATTTATAAGCATGGGCAGCTATTTTGTTGCTTTCGTGGTATTCTTCGCCAGTATTTTTGTGCCCGTAAGCAAAATCCTCATTATGTTGTATTTACTGGCAAGCGTGCATTTTAAATGGAGACATTCAATTAAATGGCAAATGCGGCTATTACATATCATTCACTTTGTAGGACGTTGGTCAATGCTGGATCTTTTTGTGCTAGCCTTGATGATGTCTCTAGTAACACGCGGACAGATTATTAATTTTACTGTAGGCCCTGCGGCATTTTATTTCGGTGCAGCAGTGTTTTTAACTATGATTTCAACTTCACAGTTTGATAGTCGATTAATTTGGAAAATTTATGACAGAAAACAATAAACCAGAATCTCAATCTATTGATGAGCAATCTAATAATGTAGAAGCGTTATTACGTAAGAATAAACGCATCTCACCGTTTTGGTTGTTACCTTTTATCGCATTATGTATTGGTGCCATTTTATTTTTCCAAATTGTACAAGAACGAGGAAAGACTATTACGATCACGTTTTCTAATGGGGCAGGGCTCGTTGCAGATAAAACCCCTATTCGCTATCAAGGTTTGCAAATTGGTGTCGTGAAGAAGGTTAACTTTACCGACAATATGCAAAAAGTGAAAGTTGAGGCAAATATTTATTCTGAAGCAACAGAAGTGTTAAAAGAGAATACCAAGTTCTGGCTTGTTCAGCCAAGTGTGTCTCTTGCGGGGATTTCAGGTTTAGACTCTTTAGTTTCAGGAAATTATATTACGCTCCAGCCAGGTGATGGTGATTCAGAAGATGAATTTATTGCGGAAGAGCAAGGCCCTATTGCACAAGTCAATCCTGGGGATTTATTAATTCATTTAATTTCAGATGATTTAGGTTCGATTTCGATTGGGGCTTCAGTTTACTTCAAAAAAATGCCAGTCGGGAAAATTTATGATTACCGATTCAATAAAGACAATAAAGTTGAAATTGATGTGGTGATTGATAAAGCCTTCGCGCATTTTGTGAAGAAAGATTCACGTTTCTGGAATATTAGTGGTATCAACGCTAACATTAATGCATCAGGTGTGAATGTAGAGATTGATAGTTTAAATTCAGTGGTGCAAGGTGCGGTATCATTTGATTCACCGCCAGATAGCCCACAAGCTGTGACTAATAGCCACTATACGCTTTATTCTAACTTACAAGCGGCTAAACGAGGTATTGAAGTTGAGGTGACCATTCCAGTGACTGCGGGTTTAGATGCAGGTCAAACCTCTGTTTATTATGGTGATGAGCAAGTGGGTCTTCTTTCATCTTTAAGTGCGGATGAAAATAATGAAGAAATTTTAAAAGGCACATTATTAATCGATCCAAACCAAGCCAACCTCTTAAAAACGAATACACGTATTGTGTTAAAAAATCGTAAGTTAGATTTGGGTGATGTGGCTAATCCGAAAAAATTCTTCCGCGGAGATTATTTTGAAATTATTCCAGGTAGCGGAGAAAGCAAAACACAATTTGATGTGATTCGAGAACATGAGTTATTACTCAAAGCACCGAATACTTTGATTTTAACCTTAACCGCACCAGAAACTTATGGTATTGCTGAAGGACAATCGGTGTTTTATAACAATATTGCCATTGGTCAAATTGTGAAGCAGCACTTAAATGTTGATGGTGTGAAATTTGAAGCAGCAATTGCGGCAGAATATCGCAATCTTATTCATGAAAATACTCAATTTGTGGCTGCCTCTAATTTCGATGTAAGTTTTGGTATTGATGGCTTACGTTTTGAATCTGCAACACCATCAAAATGGTTGCAAGGTGGGGTGCGCGTATTAGCGAAGAAAGGAAGTGGTGCACCACATTCCACTTATCCACTTTATAAAGATATTAGCAGTGCAGAAACAGGCGTTACGGGCAACTTAGTGAATCCAACGATTGTGTTACATTCCACTAATTTGCCAAGTATTAGTAAAGGCTCTGTCGTGCTTTATCGCCAGTTTGAAGTGGGTAAAATTATTAACGTAAGACCAAAAGCCAATAATTTTGATATTGATGTCTATATTTATCCGGCTTATCAAGATCTTCTGACAGATAAAAGTGTATTTTGGGTAGAAAGTGCAGCACAAATTGATATTACGCCGAAAGGCATTAGTATCCAGGCATCACCGGTTGCTCGTTCATTAAAAGGCGCGATTAGCTTTGATAATACGGGTTCAGGCAAAAATAAAACACTTTATCCAAGTGAACTAAGAGCCAAATCAGCGGGACAAGTGATTACATTACTCACAGATGATGCAACGGCTTTAAGTAAAGGAATGAGCTTGCGTTATCTTGGTATGAATGTTGGTGAGGTTGAGCAGATTTCCCTTGATCAAAAAACAAATCGTATCACAGCGAAAGCATTAATTAATCCAAGTTATATGGGCATGATTGCAAAAGAAGGTACGGTATTTAAAGTGATTTCCCCACAAATCTCAGCGGGTGGAATTGAAAACTTAGATAGCCTTTTACAGCCTTACATTGATATTGAGTTAGGCAAAGGCCCATCAAAAACACAGTTTAATTTAGCGCAAACCGCACAACCTAGAAATAAATACAGCAATGGCGTGCCATTTATTTTGGAAACCAGTGATGCGATGAATTTAACGGAAGGCTCACCAGTGCTTTATCGCGGTGTTGAAGTGGGAACCGTTCGTAAGTTTGAATTGAATTCTTTAGGCGATCGTGTGTTGGTACATATTGCGATTACACCGAAGTATCAACATTTGGTACGTAAAAATTCAGAGTTCTGGGTTTCATCGGGTTATGATTTCAACCTTGGTTGGAAAGGCGCTGAATTTAATACTGGTAGTGTACAACAATTGTTGAAAGGCGGTATTTCGTTCTCGACCCCGTCGGGTACGATCGTTCAACCGCAAGCAACGGCAAATCAGCGTTTTATGTTGCAAGTGAAGAAACCAGCTGAAGCACCGACTTGGAATTCAGGTGCATTACCAGCAAATCAATAAAACATAAAAAGAAATAACCGCACTTTTGAATCATCAAAGTGCGGTTATTTTTTTTTAGGTGTTTTGAGCAGTGTTATTGACCCATATTTTTGACTGATTTTAAAAAGCCTTTGGCTGAAGTATAGACTTCATCTTTGCCCTGAGCATGTAAAATCATATCGGACATTTCACGGAATGCCCCTTTACCACCACCAAGGGCAAGCACATAATCTACAGCATTTTGCACATAAGGCGCAGAGTCAGCAACGGCAAAAGAAAGGCCACAGGTTGCAAAAGCGGGGAGATCGACGCTGTCATCACCAATATAGGCAGTTTGTTCTGCGGTAACACCTGCTTGTTTCATGAGATCTAAACAAGCACTTTCTTTTTCAAGCTTACCTAAAAAGAACAATTTAATTCCGAGATCACTAATTCGCTTACGCAGAATCGCAGAATCTCTGCCCGATAATACGGCGACTTGAATACCTGCATCCATCAACATTTTGACACCAAGTCCATCACGCACATGGAAGCTTTTAATGGCTTCGCCATTTGCATCATAATGGAGTAGGCCATCAGTTAATACGCCATCAACATCGGTGATGACCAATTTAATTTTCTTTAATTTTTCGTTAATCATTAGCTTGAGAACTCCACTAAACCCACAACATTATTTTCATCATTGACCACAACAAGAGAGTGGATTTTCTTCTCTTTCATCAAGTCTTCCGCTTTCGCTAAGAATTCATTTTCATGAATCGTTTTCGGTGAAGAGGTCATTAATTCTTTCGCGGTTTTATTAAGAGTATCCGTACCATTAGCGGTTAATGCTCGGCGCACATCACCATCGGTAATAATGCCTTTAAGTTGTTGGTTTTCCATCACTAATGCCACACCCATGCGACCTTCATTCATAATGCTTAAACAATCAGTGAAGCTGGTCTCTGGTGTCGTAATTGGTAGGCGAGTTTGCATTTGATCTTTTACTTTGCATAACAAACGACGACCAAGACTTCCACCCGGATGGAATTTCGCAAAATCAGCTGGTTGGAAATGGCGAGCAGTAATCAATGAAACCGCAAGGGCATCGCCTAAAGCTAAGGTCACTAACGCAGAAGTGGTCGGTGCGAGGTTATTTGGACACACTTCACGCTCTACGGTGATATCTAAAACATAATCCGCATGGCGAGCAAGCGTTGAGTTTTTATTGCTGGTTAGGGCAATAATTTTATTACCAAAGTTTTTCAAACTTGGAATGAGTTTATTTACATCATCGGTTTCACCGCTATAAGAAATTAGCATCACGATGTCGATGGGTTTTAACATACCTAAATCGCCATGAAAGGCTTCGGTCGGGTGAAGGAAGAAACTTGGCGTTCCTGTAGAAGCAAAAGTCGCGACCATTTTTTTGCCGATTAGCCCTGATTTACCAATGCCACCGATGACTAAACGACCTTCGCAAGCAAGGATAAGATCCACAACTTGAGAAAACTCATCATCCAAGCGTTGGCTTAGTTGTGTGAGCGCTTGGCTTTCAACAGAAAGCGTTTCTCGTGCGATTTGTAAATAATTCATAGGAAATCCTTATGATAAAAGTGCGGTTGAAAATAACCGTGTTTTGCAGGGCTATTCTAACGGAAGTTATTAAAAATAAGAATGAAAATTTGACCGCTCTTTGAATTCCCCCTATACTACGCCGCGAGTTGGTTAGACAATCGCTGGTTTATTGAAGCCCTTAACCGTGTTCGCACGACCTAGTGGGACAAGTAAACGAGAGGAAAGTCCGAGCTACAAAGGGCAGAGTGCCGGATAACGTCCGGGCGGCGTGAGCCGACGACCAGTGCAACAGAGAGCAGACCGCCGTGAAAACGGTAAGGGTGAAAGGGTGTGGTAAGAGCACACCGTGCCGTTGGTAACAACGTGCAGCAAGGTAAACTCCACTCGTAGCAAGACCAAATAGGAACTCAATGGGTGGCCCGTCCAGAGTTCGGGTAGGTTGCTTGAGCGGCAGAGTAATTTGTCGCCTAGAGGAATGATTGTCCACGACAGAACTCGGCTTATCGACCAACTCAACAAATTCATAAAAAATGACCGCACTTTTGTTTTTTCATTATCCTACTCGGGATGGAATGAATAAAAGTGCGGTCATTTCCTTTTGTGTTTTACCACAAGCTCATTTGTTCTAAATGGCTTTCTTCCGGTAAATTCACGTGTAATCCAACGAGACGAATGGATTTTCCGTGGCTACGTTGCCAAATTTGTTCCAGTAATTGTTGAAAGCTTTTTAGTGATAAAGGCAAGCCAGTTTTTTCTAAGGTCGTCACCTGAAAATCTTCAAACTTTAATTTCATCCCAATTTTGCGAAAAGCAGTTAAAGGGATATTCGGTGCACTTCGTTCAATGCGACGAATAAGCTCGGTATAGAGATTATCTAGCAATGCTATGCCTTGTTCGAGATGACGAATATTTTCGGATAAAGTGCGTTCTACGCCGATAGATTTTCTCTCCCGATGCGCTTGAATTTCACGATCATCAATGCCATGGCTAAAATCCCAAATTCGCTTGCCCATTTTACCGAAGATATTTAACAAAATAGATTGGTCGAGTTTTTGTACATCTTCGCAAGTTTCTAATCCCATTTTTAATAAACGTTCAGAAGTGACTTTGCCTACGCCAGGGATTTTTTTTAATGGCAGTGTTTTTACAAATTGTTCAACTTCATGAGGTTGAATCACAAATTGTCCGTTCGGTTTATTCATATCGGAAGCAATTTTGGCGAGAAATTTAAGGGGGGCAACGCCAGCTGAGGCGGTCAGTTTTAATTCATCAAAAATCGCTTGGCGAATTTCTTGTGCGATCCAAGTGGCAGATCCTGAACATTGTGTACAATCCGTGACATCCAAATAAGCTTCATCTAATGAAAGTGGCTCAATGATAGAAGTATAGCGTTGAAAGATCTGATGAATTTGTGCGGATACCTGTTTATAAAGCGGCATATTAACTGGCACTAAAATCAGATTAGGGCATTTTTTGATGGCTTGTGCCGTAGGCATCGCACTGTGTAGCCCAAATTTTCGAGCCTCGTAATTACAGGTAGTGAGCACACCACGTTGTCGAGAACTACCACCCACTGCGACAGGTTTGCCCTGTAGCGTTGGATTTTCACGGATTTCAACAGAGGCATAAAAGCAATCCATATCAATGTGAATAATTTTTCGGGTGGAGTTCATGCTATAAGTGCGGTCAAAATTAGGCGTGTTTTTAGTATATCGAAAAGAAAATAACTGTTCAAGTATACAGTTATTAAAAAGCCCACATTACGTGGGCTAGATAAGAAAATTAACGATCAGAAAGAACGGTTTTATCACCAAACAGGATAACGCGTTCAATAGGATAAACATCAATTTTTTCTTGTTGGTTCATAAAGACTTTACGAGCATCTTCAGCCAATTGAACAAATGGAATTTGTAAATTAATATTGATGGATTTGCCTGGTTGTAATGGAGTTTCTAAATTGATTTGCATATCTTGGCTGTAAATAACTTTACGGTTATTCACATATACGCCCACCCATTGAATGTTTTTGATTGGTTTTTGACCAATGTTAGTGATTTCATGTTTGAATGCACTTAACGCTTGACCATTTTCATCAACCACCATTTCACGATTACCAATATTGATGGCAAGGTATTTGTCGATGTTATCACTCGCTTTTACCGCTTGTTGTTGGGTTTGTGTCGCTTTTGCTGGTGTTGCTTCTTTTGCAATAACTTGTGTGTTAAATGCTAAACATAATGCACCTAATGAAAGTGCGGTCAGAGATTTTAATATTTTCATTATTCGATTCCTTATAAAAAAGTGGCAAAATTTTACCCTAACTTCCCAGGTTAATAAATAGCTTCTTTTCCTTTCTTAGATTTTTTGATAAACTGCCGAACGATTTTGGGGCTGATTCTGGATTCGACGGGATTAGCGAAGCCCAAGGTGCACGTCGAGGTGCGGTAGGCCTCGTAAATAAACCGCAAAAAAATAGTCGCAAACGACGAACAATACGCTTTAGCAGCTTAATAACCTGCTCATAGCCTTCGCTCCCCAGCTTCCGCTCGTAAGACGGGGATCAAGCGGAGTCAAACCAAAACGAGATCGTGTGGAAGCCACCGTTTGAGGATCGAAGCACTAAATTGAATCAAACTAGCTTAAGTTTAGCGTGTCTGTCCGCATGCTTAAGTGAAATTAAAGACGAGACTAAACGTGTAGTACTGAGGGTAGAGTAATTTCGGACGCGGGTTCAACTCCCGCCAGCTCCACCACAAAATAAACCTATCAAGTCCTATGAAAGACTTTAAAGCCTTGAAAATAATGACTTCAAGGCTTTTTTATTGCGCTTTTAACTTCTATCAAACTCTCGATTTTGAGTAGTACGTTTAATAGTCGGAGCTTATTGATTGGTTAAATTGTTGCATTACTAAAGTGCTTAGTAATCGGTAAATTATCAGCTAAAGGAGAAAAAATGAATATTTTATTATTAGACGGTGGTAAAGATTTTGGCCATTCACATGGTGAGTTGAATCATACGCTTCACAAAAAAGCGAAAGAAGTTTTGACCGCACTTGGACACAATGTAAAAGAAACCGTGATTGATGCCGGCTATGATGTTGAGGCAGAAATCGAAAAATTCTTGTGGATGGATGCCGTGATTTGGCAAATGCCAGGCTGGTGGATGCATGAACCTTGGACAGTAAAAAAATACATAGACGAAGTATTAACCGTCGGACACGGCAAGCTTTACCACAGTGATGGTCGCCATCGTGTCAATCCAACTGAAGGCTACGGCACAGGCGGCTTGTTACAAGGTAAAAAACACATGCTCTCGCTTACTTGGAATGCGCCGATTGAAGCATTCACCCGTGAAGGCGATTTCTTCGAAGGCAAAGGCGTAGATGCTGTGTACATGCCTTTCCACAAACTCAACGAGTTCATCGGTTTGACCCGTCTGCCGACATTCTTATGTAACGATGTGATTAAAAATCCACAAGTAGAAAAATACTTAGCGGACTACCAAGCACACTTGGAAAAAGTATTTGGTTAATTGCAAAAATACGTTGAAATTTGACCGCACTTAATCATTTTAAAAACCGTATGAAACGATCATTTCAGACGGTTTTTTATTTATTCATATTATTTCAATTTCGCTTTGAAGAACTGCTCGAATTTATCAAACGGAATTTTGCCCGTGTTGTTGTCGTATTCTTTAATAAATTTAGGGGTTTCCGCCATGAAATCTTTTTTGGGATTCTTCAAAATTAGGTTGAATGGTTCGTCAGGGTGTTTCTGATGGGTAAACAAGGTTTCAGATAGCTTTGAAGGCTGCCTGAAAAATATTACTTGTAAACTTACCCGTTCATTGAAAAACCCCTACATTTGGTAGGGGTCGAGTTAACAGGCTTTATTTTAGTTTGGCGGCTAGTTTGTCGAATTTTTGTTTAATGTCGGCTTTGAAGGTTTCCAATTTTTCTTTAAATTCGGCTTTGCGCTGTTTCTTCCATGCCTCGTGCGCTTGGCGTTCCACCTCCCGTTGTGCTTCTACGGCAGCCAGCACGTCCCGTTGGACGACAGTGGCATCTTGACGCAGGATGACGGTTTTGAAGCGGTTGAAGAACCCGTCCAACACGGATTCGTCGGATTCTTGAGCCAGGATAATCACGGCAGTACTGCCGTCATTCAGTTTTTGGGCGGTATTTTCTAACAGTAGACCTTCTCCGATAGTAGCCGCCGTGCCTGCGTCGCTGCCGATGAGCGCGCCGGCCGTACCACCCAGCAGCATGCCAATTGGGCCACCGAGTATGCCCACCAATGCGCCGATAAGACCGCCCGTCCAAGCCCCTCCTTCGGTGTTTGCGGTAAAGTCCGTGCTTTCCGCCGGGATAATTAGGCCGTTTTCCTTTTTAATCAGGACGGCTTGGGCAATCAAAGTATCGGCAGTCTGCGTGTAGGCCTTCAATTCGGAAAAGGCTTGATAGGCTTCGCTAGGAACGTCAAATAAGGCGACAATAACATTTTGTTTCATAGAACACTCCTTATGTGGGTTGGAAAAGCTAATCAAACACGATATGCGTTTGATTATTACCAATGTAACATATAGTGATTGAGTTAACAACTAGTGATTGAGTTAACAACGTAACGTAATAAATCGGGTTTTACCCGCGACACAGGCGAGGCGGGACTGGAAAAAGGCATTGCCAATCTGATTGTCTACGGTTCGGCATTTCTGGCCAATCCCGACTTGCGCGCCACTTTGAGCTGGGCGCAGAACTGAACTAGCCCGACCGTGCCACAATGTTCCGCAGCGTGGAGCATGGTTATACCGATTACCGGTTTTGTAATTAGCAAATAAAAGCAGCCTGCACGCGGAAAACCAAAGTGCAGACTGCTTTTTATTTTTCAGGTAGCCTTTGGCTTTCAAACGCTCCATCAGGGTACCTGAATAAATCCCCGTTCAGCTTCGCTTCTAGCGTCTCCCACCGCTCCAATTTTTCCAGCAGCAGCGTTTCAATTTCCTCCGCACAGGCTTGCAGGTGGCCGGCTTTTTCGTAGTATTTGAAGATTTCGCCTTTGCCAAAGCAAATAACGTAGAAATCGCCAATGTGCTGGAAAACTGGTTGGTAGAAAAAGGATTGAAATAAAGTAAATAGCGGTCTATTTTTGAAACGGATTTGTAAAAATGCGTTGAAATTTGACCGCACTTAAAAGCTGATTCCAACAATATCCCTACAAAAAGTTTTTCCCAGAGTACAGTTTTGTTATCATTACTCTAAAGTTTATAACGAATGGGAGTAAAACGTGGAATTTTGGCACGGTTTTTTATTAATTACAGGGATTCACTTATTAGCCGCTATTTCCCCTGGGCCTGACTTTATTTTTGTTTCTCAACAGACATTAAGTCGAGGTCGCAAAGCGGGAATGATTTGTGCATTGGGTGTTGCGTTGGGATTAGGCATACATATCACTTATTCCGTTTTGGGCTTAGCAGTGGTGATTGCACAGGCTTCATGGTTACTCACCGCAATTAAAATTGTGGGTGGCGCTTATTTGATTTGGCTAGGTGTTCACGGTTTACGTGCTAAAGCTAAAAAAGAGGTTACAGAGGTTCGCAAAATAGAAGTGGCGCCTCAAAGCCCACTCAAAACCTTATGGAAAGGTTTTTTATGCAACGTATTAAATCCGAAAGCTCCTGTTTATTTTGTTTCGGTGTTTACTGTCGTGCTTTCCCCTGATATGCCATTGTGGCAGTTAGCTATTTACGGGGTGTGGATGATGGTCTTGCAATTTGCGTGGTTTGCCGTGGTGGCATTTTTGCTTTCCATTCCTTCCGTTAATGGACAATTCCAACGTGCTGGACATTGGATCGATCGTGTACTAGGTGTCGTTATGGTTGGTTTAGGTATAAAAGTCGTTTCAAGCTAATCAAACACTTTTTTATGTTCATATCAAAAGCCGTCTGCATTTACAGACGGTTTTTATTTACCTAAGATTTTGTGAAAAACATTAAAAATGAGATAATTCTTAAACCTTTTAAGAGGCTTTATTGATAAAAATATTTGGAGAAAGCATGGAACACAAACTTGAGGACATCATTGCGATTTTTAATCAATGTTTTGAAGAAGAATATAATACGCGATTGGTTAAAGGTGGGGATGAGCCGATTTACATTCCTGCAAATGATGAGGTGCCTTATAACGCGATTTACTTTGCGAGAGGCTTTTACAGCAGTGCATTACATGAAATTGCCCATTGGTTAGTGGCAGGGAAAGAGCGCCGTAAATTAGAAGATTTTGGCTATTGGTATGAGCCGGATGGCCGTTCAGAAGATCGTCAGCGTGATTTTGAAAAGGTTGAAGTGAAGCCTCAAGCACTGGAATGGATTTTAGCCACTGCGGCGGGATTCCGTTATTTTGCTAGTGCGGATAATTTGAATGGCAATCCGGGAGATACGCAACCATTTAAGCAAGCGGTATATGAACAAGTAAAAACCTATGCAGAAAAAGGCTTACCAAAACGCGCAGAAACCTTGCGCCATGCGTTGGCTCAATTTTATGGCACTGAAGATCGAATTGATTTAGCGAAATTTGATGTGACTCGCATCTAAAGTGCGGTCATTTTTAGGCAGATTTTGCGTCTGTCAATTTTCCTTAAAATCGGCTAGAATAGGCCGATTTTATTTTTGGCTTTAACTTTATAAAAATATGAAAGATTCTATTATTGCAAAACTTGAAAGTTTAAAAGAACGTTATGAAGAATTAGAGGCATTGCTAGGCGATGCGTCGGTGATTTCAGATCAGGATAAATTCCGTGCGTATTCTAAAGAATATTCACAACTTGAAGATGTAGTGAAATGTTTTAATCGTTGGAATCAGCTTAATTCTAACATTGCTGAAGCAGAGTTGATGTTAGATGATCCTGAAATGAAAGAAATGGCAGAAATGGAAATTGAAGAATCCAAAGCCGAAATTGAAGAAGTGGAGCAACAACTTCAAATTCTTTTATTACCAAAAGATCCAAATGATGAATATAACTGCTATTTAGAAATTCGTGCGGGTACTGGTGGTGATGAAGCGGGTATCTTTGCCGGTGATTTGTTCCGTATGTACAGCCGTTATGCAGAAAGTAAACGCTGGCGTGTTGAAATGCTTAGCGCAAATGAAAGCGAGCAGGGCGGTTATAAAGAAGTGATCGTGAAAGTAAGCGGTGATGGCGTGTATGGTCAATTAAAATTTGAATCAGGCGGCCACCGCGTACAACGTGTACCGAAAACAGAAAGCCAAGGTCGTATTCATACCTCTGCTTGTACTGTTGCCGTTATGCCTGAATTACCTGAATCTGAAATGCCTGAAATCAATCCAGCAGATTTACGTATTGATACCTACCGTTCATCTGGTGCGGGTGGTCAGCACGTTAATACAACAGACTCTGCGGTACGTATTACCCACATTCCAACGGGTATTGTGGTGGAATGTCAGGATGAGCGTTCACAACACAAAAACAAAGCGAAAGCGATGTCGGTATTGGCTTCACGTATTGTTCAAGCGGAGCAAGAACGTCAAGCGGCAGAGCAAGCGGATACCCGCCGTAACTTATTAGGTTCAGGCGATCGTTCAGATAAAATTCGTACTTATAACTACCCACAAGGTCGTGTAACAGATCACCGTATCAACTTAACGCTCTATCGCTTAGATGAAGTGATGAACGGCAAAATTGACGAGCTTATTCAACCGATTATTACTGAATATCAAGCAGATCAATTAGCAGCGTTATCTGAGAGTAATTAATGACCTATCAACAATGGCTTGCCGATGCTGCGCAAGCCTTAAATCAGGTAAATCCGACAGAGAATGGCAAAGTGGATGCGTTAGTGCTATTGCAACATGCAACGGGCAAATCAAGAACGCAAATTTTAGCTTTCGATGAAACGGAAATTGATGAAAAAGTGCGGTTAAAATTGACCGCACTTTTAGATCGTCGTTTAAAAGGCGAGCCTATTGCTTATATCCTCGGTGAAAAAGAATTCTGGTCTTTACCTTTAAATGTGTCTGAAGGGACATTAATTCCTCGTCCAGATACTGAAATTCTCGTAGAAAAAGCATTGCAAATTGCGTTAGAAAAACTGAAGGAAAATCCACCGCACTTTCGTATTTTAGATCTTGGTACCGGCACTGGCGCCATTGCGTTGGCGTTGGCTTCTGAACTTTCTCCAATTTGTCAAAAAAAGAATATTCAATTAGATGTTATTGGTGTTGATTTGATGCCAGAAGTCGTCAAATTAGCGCAATCCAATGCAGAAAAAAATCAGCTCAAGGTACAATTTTTGCAGAGTCGTTGGTTTGAAAATGTTGAAGGGCAGTTTGATATTATTGTGAGTAATCCGCCTTATATTGATGAAACCGATGAGCATCTTTCTCAAGGTGATGTGCGTTTCGAGCCTCGTTCGGCGTTGGTGGCGGGAGAAAACGGTTTAGCTGATTTACGTCATCTTATTGAGTACGCGCCAGAACATTTAAATGATGGTGGTTATTTATTGTTAGAGCATGGCTGGAAACAGGGCGAAGAAGTGCGGTCAATTTTCTGGCAAAATCATTGGCAAGGGGTTGCAACCATACGGGATTATGGCGACAATGAGCGCGTAACATTGGGATATTGGAAGCGGTAATGAAATACGATCAAAAAGCCTTGTATGCTGAACTGACTCATTTTTATTTGAGCATTTGTGAGAAAGAGCAACTTGATGAGCCTCGTATAAGAGGGCTGGTTGGAAGCTTGGTGCGCAAAGCTCGCCAAGCTATTCCAGAAGAATGGGATGATAAAGCTAAAATTCATCAATTATTGCAGCTCTTCTACGGTGATTGGGGTTTTCATTGTGATGCAGATAATTATTTCTATGCCCGCAATTTATATCTTCCGTATATTCTAGAAGAGCGTGAAGGCATGCCGGTGAGTCTTGGCACCTTAATTCTTTATTTGGCTGCAAGTTTAAAATTGCCGATTTATCCCGTGAATTTCCCGACCCAACTGATTTTACGTGCAGAAGTCGATGGTGAAGTGGCATTTATTGATCCTTGGAGTGGAAAATACATTTCAGTGGATGAATTGAAGAAGCTCTATGAAGGTGCCTTTGGTTTTGGGGCTCAAATTCAACCTGAAGACTTAGCTCGAGCAGATATTCCGATGCTTACCGCACGTTTCCGTCAGCTCGCCAAGAATGCCTTAATTCGTGAAGAACAAAACGATTTGGCGTTTAATTATATCCAATTCTTGTTAGCAGGAAGAAAAGATCCTTACGATATTCGCGATCGAGGCTTAGTGTTGGCGCAAATGGGAGCTTATCCTTCCGCCATTGAGGATTTGGAATATTTTGTAGATCAATGTCCAAATGATCCCACTTCTTCTCTGTTAAAAACTCAACTTTTAGAACTGAAAGGCGAAGCATTGAAAGATGCCAATGCCATCCATTAAAAAGGAAATATTATGCAAAATAAAATTGTAAAAATTGGCAATATTGATGTCGCAAATGACAAACCCTTTGTGCTTTTCGGCGGAATGAACGTGCTTGAAAGTCGCGATATGGCAATGCAAGTTTGCGAAGCTTATGTAAAAGTGACTGAAAAGTTGGGCGTTCCTTATGTTTTTAAGGCGTCTTTCGATAAAGCTAACCGTTCTTCAATTCATTCTTACCGTGGTCCAGGCATGGAAGAAGGTTTAAAAATTTTCCAAGAGATAAAAGAAAGCTTTGGCGTGAAAGTGATTACCGATGTGCACGAAATCTATCAATGTCAGCCTGTTGCCGATGTGGTGGATGTGATTCAGTTACCGGCATTCTTAGCTCGTCAAACAGATTTAGTCGAAGCTATGGCAAAAACGGGTGCGGTAATTAACGTGAAAAAACCACAATTCTTAAGCCCAGGTCAAATGGGGAATATTGTAGATAAGTTTGAAGAATGTGGTAACGATAAAATTATCCTTTGTGATCGTGGTTCAAACTTCGGTTACGATAATTTAGTGGTGGATATGTTAGGCTTCGGCGTAATGAAAAAAGTGTCTAAAGGTAGTCCAGTTATTTTTGATGTGACCCATTCATTACAATGCCGAGATCCGTTTGGTGCAGCTTCAGGCGGTCGTCGTGAACAAGTGACTGAATTAGCCCGTTCTGGTTTAGCAATTGGGATTGCAGGTTTATTCTTAGAGGCTCACCCAAATCCAAATCAGGCAAAATGTGATGGCCCTTCTGCATTGCCACTTTCGGCATTAGAAGGTTTTGTCTCACAGATGAAAGCCATTGATGATTTAGTGAAGTCTTTCCCTGAATTAGATACGTCCATCTAATGGAGAAGTGCGGTTGAAAACAGCGTTGTTTTTGACCGCACTTTTGTTCTGTAAAAGGAGATAACAATGAATATCGTATTTTTAGACAGCACCGCAATTCCAAAACATATTCCTATTCCTCGTCCAAGCTTTCCACATAACTGGGTAGAGTATGAATATACTTCTGCAGAGCAAACTATTGAGCGAGCAAAAGACGCGGATATTATTATTACCAGCAAAGTGATTTTAAGTCGTGAGGTATTACAACAACTACCTAAATTAAAACTCATTGCTATCACCGCAACAGGCACCAATAACGTAGATTTAGACGCCGCAAAAGAATTTGGTGTAGCGGTTAAAAATGTGACGGGTTATTCAGCAACAACAGTACCTGAACATGTATTAGGCATGATTTTTGCGTTAAAACATAGTCTAGCTGGATGGCAACGCGATCAACTCACGGGAAAATGGACAGAGAGCAAACAGTTCTGCTATTTTGATTATCCCATTACAGATGTGAAAGGTTCAACATTAGGCGTGTTTGGAAAAGGCTGTTTAGGTACGGAAGTGGGGCGTTTAGCCGAGCTTTTAGGCATGAAAGTGCTTTATGCTGAACATCGAAATGCCACAACGTGTCGTGAAGGTTACACATCTTTTGAAGAGGTGCTAAAACAAGCCGATATTCTCACATTGCATTGTGCATTGACTGAAACAACCAAAAATTTAATCAATCAAGAAACCTTGTCACTTTGTAAGAAGGGGGCGTATTTAATCAATACTGGTCGTGGTCCATTGATTGATGAGCAAGCAGTTTGTGACGCATTGAAGTCAGGACAATTAGGTGGTGCCGCATTAGATGTGTTAGTGAAAGAGCCACCAGAGAAAAACAATCCACTGATTGAATTAGCGAAAACGATGCCGAATTTAATTATCACACCTCATATTGCTTGGGCGAGTGATAGTGCGGTAACCACGCTAACGAAAAAAGTGACGCAAAATATCGAAGATTTCGTTCAACAATTAAATCAAAAATAATGAATTTACCTATTTCTTTATACGTCGCCCTGCGATATTGGCGGGCAAAAAGCGCTGATCGTTTTGGGCGACTTGTTGCTAATTTGGCAAGCTTTGGCATCGTACTGGGTGTGATGGCATTGATTATTGTGCTTTCTGTCATGAATGGACTAGAAGGCTATCAAAAACAACAGGTGCTTTCGAGCATTCCACACGCGATTATTAGCCAAGAAGCGCCTATTTCGGCAGAAAAACCGCTTGAAAATACACCGCACTTTGTGCAAAAAGCCGTACCAATTAATACGACAAATGTTGTGTTTCAAACAGCAAAAGGTGTGAGTGCCGGACAAGTAATTGGTATTCAGTCTTTTTCAGATGATCCTTTACTGGAAGGTTTCGATCCTAGCCAATTTAATCAACTTTTACCGCAAGGTGAGTTTAAGTTGATCATTGGTGATAATCTGGCGCAAAAATTAGGCTTAGCGGTGGGCGATAAAGTTCGCTTAATGATTACTGAAAATAGCCAATATACGCCATTTGGTCGTGTGCCGATGCAGCGTTTATTTACAGTGAGTGAGATTTACTATGATTATGGTGAAGCGTCAGGTTATGAAGTTTTTGCTAATTTAGCCGATATTGGTCGTCTAATGCGTATTCAGCCAGGTGAGGCACAAGGCTATCGTTTATTCCTAGATGATCCTTTCCAAATCACAGAATTGCCGAGTTATTTTAAAGAGAGTCATATCAGCGATTGGCGTGTCCAAAAAGGGGAGTTTTTCCAAGCAGTTCGTATGGAAAAAAATATGATGGGCTTGTTGATTAGCTTAATTATTGTTGTTGCGATTTCCAATATAGTGACCTCATTAAGTTTAATGGTGGTGGATAAACAGGGGGAAATTGCCATTTTGCAAACACAAGGTGTCACTAAATCCCAAGTACGTTCGATCTTTATTTATCAAGGTTTATTGGTTGGGCTAGTGGGCACGTTGATTGGTGCCGTACTGGGCGTATTAATCACCTTAAATCTTGGGGCAATTTTAAGTGCGGTCAATCCGAATGGTGTTTTCTTGCCAACATCTATTGAGCCTGTGCAAGTCATTATTGTGATTGCCTTTTCTTTATTGTTATCTTTATTATCAACCATTTATCCAGCTTATCGTGCGGCGAAAACTGAGCCGGCGGAAGCATTACGTTATGAGTAAAATATGAATAACTACTTATTAGAATGCCAAAATATTAATAAATTTTACCAAGAAGGCGAGAACCAAACCCAAGTATTAAAAGGCGTGAGCTTTGCCATGAAACCACAAGAATTAGTGGCGATTGTGGGGAGTTCTGGTTCAGGAAAAAGTACTTTATTACACACCTTAGGCGGCTTAGATCAGCCAAGTAGTGGGGAAGTGTTTATTAAAGGGCAATCTTTGCAAAAAGCGTCTGAAAGCGAATTGGCTAAATTGCGTAATCAAAATCTCGGTTTCGTGTATCAATTTCACCATTTAATGTCAGATTTTACCGCATTGGAAAATGTGATGATGCCGATGTTAATTGGTCGTCAGAATAAAACAGAAGCAAAAGATCGTGCTGAAAAAATATTAGGCGCAGTAGGCTTAAGTCATCGCATTACTCATCGTCCATCTGCACTTTCGGGCGGTGAACGTCAACGTGTTGCGATTGCTCGTGCATTGGTGAATAACCCCGCTCTTGTATTGGCTGATGAACCAACTGGTAACTTAGATCATAAAACCACAGAAAGTATTTTTGAGCTAATCCAAACCTTAAATGCGGAACAAAACATTGCGTTTTTATTGGTTACACATGATATGTCATTAGCGCAAAAACTATCTCGTTGCTTAACCATGCAAGACGGCATTTTGAAGGAAGGTGCATAATGAATACGCCTTTTTTCATTAGTTGGCGTTATCAACGGGGTAAGCAAAAGAATCCATTGGTGGCGTTAATTTCAAAATTCTCTGCTATCGGTATCGCTCTTGGCGTGGCAGTGTTGATCGTGGGGTTAAGTGCCATGAATGGCTTTGAGCGTGAACTGAATTCACGTATTTTGGCTGTTGTGCCACATACGGAAATCACCGTTAATCCACATGCCAATGAAGCCACATTAAACCATTGGCAGAACCTTGCGGAACGTCTAAAAACGAATAAAAAAATTACCGCACTTTCACCTTTTGTGAGTTTTACTGCCTTAGTCGAAAATGGCAATAAACTTAAAGTTGTGCAAGTGAAAGGGGTCGATAAACAGGCTGAAGATCAAGTGAGTTCTCTTGGTAAGTTTGTGGAAGGTGATGGCTGGCAGAAATTCGCAGAAGAAGGTGGATTGGTGTTGGGCTCTGGTATTGCCAAAGAGTTAGATGTTAAAGCTGGCGATTGGGTGTCGTTATTGATTTCTCAACCGAATGGTGAAGATCAAATGGCTCAACCTAATCGTGAGCGTGTTCAAGTAACTGCTATTTTGCGTTTAGATGGCCAGTTAGACCATAGCTATGCCTTACTGGCATTACCTCAAGCGCAAGAATTAATGGGATATCGCGAAGATCAAATTACTGGTGTTGAATTGAAAGTTGATGATCCATTTAAAGTACAAGAAATGGATTATTCGATGCTTAATGATTATCCGCAGCTGCTTTATATTCAAAACTGGGTGGCAAAATTTGGCTATATGTATCGAGATATTCAGCTTATCCGTACCGTGATGTATATCGCGATGGTGCTTGTAATTGGGGTAGCATGTTTTAATATCGTTTCAACCTTAATTATGGCGGTAAAAGATAAGCAAGGTGATATTGCAATTATGCGAACCCTTGGCGCAAATAATGGTTTTATTAAACAAATCTTTATTTGGTATGGTTTACTTGCAGGGATGAAAGGGTGTCTAATTGGTATCGTATTAGGTGTTGTACTCGCACTGAATCTCACGCCGATTATTCAAGGCATCGAGAGATTACTCGGTAAAAAATTGTTATCAGATGGTATCTATTTCGTTGATTTCTTACCAAGTGAATTACATTGGTTCGATGTTGTATTGGTTCTCGTGGCGGCATTGGTATTGAGTTTACTTGCCAGTCTTTATCCAGCTAGTCGAGCCGCGAAGTTACAACCGGCTCAAGTATTGAGTAATCACTAATAAAAAATCAGGGATTAAGTATTTAATCCCTGATTTTTTTATTATTCAACCGTTAATTATTATTGGTTTTCTTTATCTGTTTTTAATAAGCCAGATGAACCTTCGGAATAATCGCGAGGTGGTTCTTCTGATTTACTTTCTGATGAGGCTGTCACCAATTGCTGGGTAAATAAACCTTTGTCGGCTGGTTTACTGCCAAGCAAGGTTTCAGATGAAACCGCATAGTGACGATAGAGTTTTTGATAATCACCAATTAAGGTTTTAAATAATTCGGCACTTTCCGCGAAATGTTTTTCAAGTTGTGCTTGTTTATCGCTTAATTGTGTTTTCACTTCTTTCAGTTCAGCTTCGGTCTGAACTTGTTTTTTTACGGAACCTTTTGTTAAACGTAATAATAAATAGCCTAAGATTACGCCAACCACAAGCCCAATCACAGCGGCTTGCCACATTTCTGGTGTCCATGATTGCATACATTACTCCTTATTTTGAATTCAATGTTTAGTGTAAAGGAAAACTGAAAAACTTTCTTTGCAGTTGATCACATTTTGAAAAAGCAGCGTTTACACAGCTGCAATAATCACGATCTCAACTTTCCAATCAGGATCTGCAAGTTTCGCTTCTACCGTTGCTCGGCTTGGTGGATTTTGGCTATCGACCCATTCATCCCATGCTTGGTTGAGTTGGGCATAATCAGCCATATCAGCAAGGAAGATTTGCGTGGTAAGAATTTTACTTTTTTCAGAACCAATTTCAGCCAATAATTTATCGATCAGTGAAAGGACTTCTTTGGTTTGCTCGTAAGCATTTTGCTTAACGGTTTTTTCCGGTACTTGACCGGCAAAATAGGCGGTATTGTTATGAATGACCACTTCAGAAAAGCGTTTGCTTGGTTGAATGCGTTGAATCGACATAATGGCTCCTTTTTGATGAAGATAATTCCATTCTAAAGGTGGTTTTAGACTTTGTAAATCAAGAAATTGTGAGATAAAATAATTGAGAATTTTTATCAACTAAAGAAAACTATGAAACTCCTGATTTCGAATCAATATGGCGCTATTGTCATGGCATTATTGCCTTTTGTTTACGGTATGTTATTAGCTTCACCCGTTTGGGCGCATTTCTTTTTGCTTTTAGCTTGGTTCAGCATGTATTTGCTGAGTTACCCAATGCTTAGTCTCTTTAAAGGCAAAAATATGGCGGAATATAAAAAGTGGACAATCATCTATGGTGTCGCAGCTTTTTCATTTGCGCTTCCTGCCATTTTTTATAACTGGCAAATTCTTTTCTTTATTGCCGCCATGTTTCCTTTTGTGTTGGTGAGTATCTATTACACCAAGAAAAAAGATGAGCGCAATCTTCTCAATGATTTAGCCGGTATTGCGATTTTTGCCCTTGCAGGTATGGGATCCTATTATTTTTCTGACCGCACTTTTGATGAAAAAATCTGGTGGGTGGCGCTGTATCCAAGTCTCTTTTTTATTGGTACCACACTTTATGTCAAATCAATGATGCGTGAACGTAAAAATCCGCTTTATCTCAAAGCCTCTATTATTTTCCATGTGCTTTGCGTGCTCGGTTGCTTGTTTACCCAACAATATGTCTTATCACTTGCTTTTGTGCCGGCGTTAATTCGTGCCATTTATTTACCCACCAAGAAACTTTCGGTTAAGCAAGTTGGTCTAATAGAATTCGGAACATCCGCCATTTTTTTGATTATTTTATTGATAGCGACATTATAAGATGAAGACATTAGCCAAACTTTTACTCCTCACCACGCTCACCTTAAGCAGTTCAGCATTTGCGATGAAAACCATTGATTTGGTTGATAAAGCGCAAATGACGGATCAGCAAAAAATGGATCTGGCGCAAAAACTGGCAGAGAAACAAGATTGGAAAGCGGTTTTTGAAATTATGTATCCTCTTGCGTTGGAAGGTAATTTACAAGCACAAAGCAATTTAGGGATGCTTTATAATTTAGGCCGTGGAGTGGATGAAAATAAAGAGTTGGCTTATTGGTGGTTTAGCGAAGCTGCTGAGCGAGGCAGTATTAAAGCTATCAATAATTTGGCAGTGATGTATTTCAATGGCAACAACTATGTAAAACAAAATACCGCTCAAGCGATTAAATTATTTGAAGCCAGTGCAACAAAAGATCCCGATGCTATGCTTACATTAGGGGAAATTTATACCAATCAGAAAGAATTTACCAAAGCCTTTGAATGGTTCCAGAAAGCGGCAAATGCAGGCAGCAATGAAGGACGATTCCGTTTAGCTCGTTTGTATGAAGAGGGAATTGGGACACAAGTTAATATTGGTTTGGCCAAATTACTTTATTTGGAAATTATGAATACGGCGAAAAAGGATGAAATCAAAGAAATCGCCAGACAGCGATTACAACGTTTAAGCTTGTATTAAGAAAAAGTGCGGTTGATTTTAACCGCACTTTTTTTATTTTACCTCCGCCCCTTTTAACCAGCGTCTAACCCAACTGCGATTTGGCATTAAGTTATGAATCAGATCTTCACTCATTGGTAAGGGCTCGTCATAAATTAAGGAAGCCAGTGTTTCCCCTAAAAATGGTGCAGAGGTTAATCCTCTAGAGCCTAATGCACCGATTAAATAGAGGTTAGGGTAGTTTACGGCTTGTTCTATTGGTTGTTTACGACGTCGTAAATTAAACAAATTCTGATATTGTGTTTGCTGAGCTGAAAAATGTGGAACAGCCCCCATCATTGGGGTGAGAGCACGTACCGAACAACGCACACCGATTCGAGCAAGATTGCCTGATGTATTCACTTCTTTTGTCCAGTCTTCTGGAATATTTTGCTGAATTTTTTGTTGGTTTTCTTGTTGTTCGGTTAGGCTAAATTCACGAGTCGCATTATCACGAACATGACTTGCGCCAATACAATGACTGGCTTTCGCTTGATCGACTGGCGTCAGGTAGCCGTCATAGCACAACACAGTTTTAAGTTTAAGTAAGTTTGCGGATGTCGGAATTTGGCTCACTTGCCCACGAACAGGATAGAGAGGCAGTTTTCGTGTTTGTTCAAACTCAGTGAGTTTATGCCCGTTTGCTAAAACAACCACTTCATGGAAGAAAGTTTCATTTTCAGCAGTATTGATTTGCCAACCCTGTTCTGTTTGCGAAAGTGCGGTTACTTTTTGTGATGTTTTAATTTGGACGCCTTGTTTTTCTAAAAAGGCAAAAGCATGCTGAACTAACTGACGTGGTGCAAGCCAAGCGCCTTGAGGAATAAAACCGCCACCAAAAGGTAACGGTAAACCGACTTTTTCGCTTAATTTAGTTTGGTTTAGTGACTGATATAAATCAGAAGGCAAATTCAGCTCAGCGATTTTATTTAATTTACTTTCAGCTTTCTCATTGTAAGCACAAAGCGCGACACCACAGAACTCATGTTCAAATTCGATTTGTTGTTGAATTGCCCATTGTAGAAATTGATGACCATAGGCGAAAGCATGAATATAAAAACGAATATTGCGTTCGTTATCATCGCTCAGTTGCGGATAAAAAGCCCCTTGTTTATTGCCGGATGCATTGAGGGCAGTTAGCTCATCTTCGCAATAAATTGTGATTTTAGCCCCGCGTTTAACCAATGAAATGGCTGTACAAAGCGAAGCAATTCCACCACCAATAATAGCAATATCTTGCTTGTTTAGATTGGCTGACTGACTATGAAACCAGGGCGTAGAAAGTGCGGTTGGTTTTTCCTGCGTTTTTTGACCAGAAAGACATTCCCGTTTTTTACCAAAGCCTTTGCGTTTCTTAATATTAAAGCCTGCATTTTCTAAGCCTTTTCTCACCGCACTTGCCGCAGTGAAGGTCGCAAAGGTACCTTGTAGCTTGGTAAAACGAAACATTTGCTGATAAAGATGCTCATTCCACATGTCGGGGTTTTTACTCGGCGCAAAACCATCTAAAAACCAGGCATCAATTTTGCTATTCATATAATCGCCAAGTTGTGGCAGATTTTCAGCGACATCGCCAAACCAAAGATCTAACGTGGTTTCATCAAAATGAAAACGATAGCAACCTTGAATAGGATTAAGCCAATGCTGTTGTAAATGCTGAGCAAGACAAGAAAATTGCGGATAGGCTAAATGGGCTTGTTCTAATGCATCAAGTGGCAAAGGGTATTTTTCAAAAGAGATAAAATAAAGGCGTTTTAGAGGCGAATCTGGATATTTCTGACGAAATTCACGGAATAGCGTGGTCACCGCAAAGAAATTTAATCCTGTGCCAAATCCTGTTTCAGCAATAACAAAATGGGCTTCTTGGTAATGAACCCAACGTTCCCACAACTGATTACCTTCTAAAAACACATAATGGCTTTCTGATAAACCATCTTGATTGGAAAAATACACGTCATCAAACTTATCTGAAATGGGGGTATTCTCTTGGTTAAAATGAATTTTTGCATGCTGAATGGTGAACATGTGTTAGCCCTTTTTTGCCTTATCAAATTCTTTTATAATAGCACGGAAATTTTGAGACGGTTAAAACTTAACTGGTCGAACAAATGAATTATTGCTTGCAATATTTTCATTTCATAGTAAATTGCGTTCAGCTAACAACTGTAAGTTGAATTAAATTTCCCCTAAATCATAAGGAATAAAGAATGAAAAGAGCTGTAATTACTGGTTTTGGTATTATTTCAAGTATCGGTAACAACAAAGAAGAAGTTTTGGCTTCATTAAAAGCAGGTAAATCTGGTATTGAAGTCGTGCCTGACTTTATTGAAATGAAAATGCGTAGCCATATTGCCGGCACAATCAAACTTGATCCAAGCGAGCATATCGATCGTAAAGTGTATCGTTTTATGGGTGATGCGGCAGCTTATGCATACCTTTCTATGCGTGAAGCGATTGAAGATTCAGGTTTAACAGAAGATCAAGTTTCAAATGACCGTACAGGTCTTGTAATCGGTGCAGGTACTGGTTCAGCACATAACCAATTAGTGGCTTGTGATGCAGTGCGTGGTCCACGCGGTGTGAAAGCGATTGGTCCTTATGCGGTAACTAAAACGATGGCATCAAGTGTGTCAGCTTGTTTAGCAACCCCTTACAAAATCCGTGGTGTGAGCTACTCAATCAGCTCTGCTTGTGCAACGTCTGCACACTGTATTGGTCACGCAGTTGAATTAATCCAATTAGGTAAACAAGATGTGGTTTTCGCGGGTGGTGCGGAAGAATTATCTTGGGAATGTGCAACTGAATTCGATGCAATGGGTGCAGTTTCAACTAAATACAATGATACCCCAGAAAAAGCTTCTCGTGCTTACGATGCAAACCGTGATGGTTTTGTTATCGCAGGTGGTGGTGCTGTTGTAGTGGTTGAAGAATTAGAACACGCATTAGCACGTGGTGCAAAAATCTACGCTGAAATCGTGGGCTACGGTGCAACCTCTGATGGTTACGACATGGTAGCACCAAGTGGTGAAGGTGCAGAGCGTTGTATGAAACAAGCAATGGCAACGGTAGATACCCCAATTGATTACATCAACGTACACGGTACATCAACACCAGTTGGTGACGTAAAAGAATTAGGTGCAATCAAAAATGTATTTGGTGACAAAATCCCAGCGATTTCTTCAACCAAATCAATGACTGGTCACTCTTTAGGTGCAGCAGGTGCACACGAAGCAATCTATACCTTATTAATGTTATACAATGACTTCATTGCTCCAAGCATTAATATCGAAACATTAGACGAAGCGGCAGAAGGCTGCAATATCGTGACTGAAACAAAAGAAAATGCAGGCTTACAAACTGTAATGTCAAACAGCTTTGGTTTCGGTGGTACAAACGCGACTTTAGTGTTCAAACGCTATAACGGCTAATTAAAAATCGCTTAAAATCTAACCGCACTTTGGGGCTTCCAAGTGCGGTTTTTTCTTGTCATCGATTCTTTTCCTTTCACTCATAAGAGAAAACAACATTTAAAATGTGATCTAGTTCAAATTTCTGAACAAAAGAATAAAATTTTTTTATTTTTATAAAACTCTATATAAAAATGCAATTCTCTTTGTTTTTTGAATTTAATCTTTATTTAAAACTTTATTTTTATATTTTTCTGGATTTTAATTCTTTTAAATTTGTTTTTTTAGACTTTTGCAATGCTAGACAAGTTGTTTTCTTTCGGTATGATGGTTCCATTGTTTTGACAACGAATCGTAGTAATAAAAGTGCGGTCAGTTTTAGGAGTAAAATATGAAGAAATTATCCGGTGCGGAAATGGTGGTTCAGTCTTTGCGTGACGAAGGCGTTGAGTATTTATTTGGTTATCCAGGCGGTGCCGTATTGGATATTTATGATGCAATCCATACTCTTGGTGGGATTGAACATATTTTAGTTCGTCATGAGCAAGCTGCGGTGCATATGGCTGATGGTTATGCACGAGCGACCGGTAAAGTAGGTTGTGTGTTAGTGACATCAGGACCAGGTGCAACCAATGCGATTACGGGTATTTTAACCGCTTATACTGATTCAGTACCAATGGTGATCATTTCTGGTCAGGTAATGAGTAGCTTAATCGGTCGTGATGCGTTCCAAGAATGTGATATGGTGGGGATTTCTCGCCCAGTGGTTAAACACAGCTTTATCGTTAAAAAAGCAGAAGACATTCCAGGTATCTTGAAAAAAGCCTTTTATATCGCTTCAACAGGCCGTCCAGGTCCCGTTGTTGTAGATATTCCAAAAGATACCGTAAATCCAACTTTAAAATATCCTTACGAATATCCAAAATCTGTTGAGCTTCGTTCTTATAATCCAACGGTAAATGGTCATAAAGGTCAAATTAAGAAAGCATTAAAAGCATTATTAGTGGCTAAAAAACCGGTTTTATTCGTGGGTGGTGGTGCAATTGCTGCAGGCTGTCATAAAGAATTAACGCAATTTGCACAACGTTTAAATTTACCGGTCACCTCATCATTAATGGGGTTAGGTGTGTACCCAAGTACGGACAAACAATTTTTAGGCATGCTTGGGATGCACGGGACTTATGAAGCCAATACAGCGATGCATGAAAGTGATTTAATTCTTGGTGTTGGGGTTCGTTTTGATGACCGTACCACTAATAACTTAGATAAATATTGCCCGAATGCCAAAGTGATTCAGATTGATATTGACCCAACCTCTATTTCTAAAAACGTACCCGCGGCTATTCCAATTGTAGGTAACGCGAAAAATGTATTGGATGAATTCTTAAGTTTATTAGGTGAAGAAATTGGTTCGCGTCCGCAAAATCACTTAGAAGATTGGTGGAAACAAATCGATGAATGGAAAGCGAAAAAATGCTTGGATTTCGACCGCACTTCAGGCGTCATCAAACCACAGCAAGTGATGGAAGCTGTATATCGCATTACAAAAGGCCAAGCTTATGTGGCATCGGATGTAGGGCAACACCAAATGTTTGCTGCATTACATTATCCGTTTGATTTACCGCGTCGTTGGATCAATTCAGGTGGTGCGGGTACGATGGGCTTTGGCTTACCTGCTGCATTAGGGGTGAAACTTGCGCATCCTGAAGCAACCGTAGTTTGTGTAACGGGTGATGGCAGTATTCAAATGAATATCCAAGAGCTTTCAACAGCAACGCAATATGGTATTCCTGTTGTGGTAATTTGTTTGAACAACCACTTTTTAGGCATGGTAAAACAATGGCAGGATTTAATTTACTCTGGCCGCCATTCTCAAACTTATATGAATTCTTTACCGGATTTCGTGAAGTTAGCCGAATCTTATGGTCATGTGGGAATTCAAATTTCGACACCAGATGAATTAGAAAGCAAATTACAAGAAGCCTTCAGTATTAAAAATAAATTGGTCTTTGTTGATATTAACGTTGATGAAACCGAACACGTTTACCCAATGCAAGTTCGCGGCGGGGCGATGAATGAGATGATTTTAAGCAAACCACAAGAGGAGAAAGAATAATGCGTAGAATTTTATCTGTTTTATTAGAAAATGAATCCGGTGCATTATCTCGTGTGGTCGGCTTATTTTCCCAACGTGCATTTAACATTGAAAGCTTAACTGTGGCACCAACCGATGATCCAACGCTTTCTCGTATGACGATTGAAGCGGTAGGTGATGAGCAAGTACTCGAACAAATCGAAAAGCAACTTCACAAGTTAGTGGATGTGTTTAAAGTTATTAACTTGAGTGAACATGAGCATGTTGAGCGTGAAGTGTTGTTAGTGAAAGTACGTGCAACGGGTTCATCGCGTGATGAATTAAAACGTTTAGCTGACATTTTCCGTGGTCAGATTGTGGATGTGACAACAAAATCTTATACCATTCAGTTAACGGGTACAAAAGACAAATTAGATGCTTTTGTTGAGGCACTGAAAGAAGAAAGCACATTACTTGAAATTGTTCGTTCAGGGTTAATCAGTCTTTCTCGTGGAGAGAAGAATATTCTTTAATGATCTCGAAAGTGCGGTTAAAAATGACCGCACTTTTTTAATGTAAAAAAGGAAGTCATAATTGACTTCCTTTTTGTTTATTCTAAATGAATGTTAAGCTTCTGATTTATTAGTTAATGCGATATATAAACAAACTGCAAAACCGGCAATTAAAACATAAGGCGTAAAGGTTGGAACACCAGTAGGGGCAGCCGCGAAACCAAAGTTATGTGCCGCTGCTGCGCCCAGTAACATACCGAGCACAAATAATGCCGAGTCATTACTTCCTTCCCCAATATTGACTAATTGTTTGCCTGGACAACCACCGCCTAATGCAAAGCAAAGGCCGCAAAGTGCCATAGAAAGGAAATTGTAGAGATAGTCATTATGTGCGATAGGTTGTTTTTCAAAGCCTAAATGGAATTGACCTAATAAGGCATTGGTTATTGCTGCAAAGACTATCAGTGCAATCACACCATTTAATAAATGTGCATCACGGAAGAGGACAAAGTTTCGGAATGCCCCAATTGTGCAAAAACGTGATTTTTGCATCAGCACACCAAGAAGTAATCCGCCAGCAAGTGACATCCAAATAGCCGCATGTTGTGCACCAGGGCCTTTTTGAGAGGCGTAAATCGCTAGATTTTCACCAAATTTAAATTGGGTTAAGGCTAAAACAAGCAAAATCACGGCAAAGATTGGTCCGATTAAGCCAGAAGATTGGCTTTGTTCCTTAGATTTACCTAATGAGAATCCTCGATTAGCGAAGAAAATGCCGCCTAATACACCGGCAAACAATCCTACGATACCTGCAATTGCAGTGAGATCACCGCCACCTAATCGTAAATAAGCACGCCATGGACAACCTAAGAAAATGAGCGCACCAAGCATCGCAAAAAAGCCTAAGCTAATACGAGCAAGTGGGGCAGAGCCACCACGAGGTTTAAATTCCTTAGATAAGAATGCACTGGCAAGTGCACCTAAAACTAATCCAATGAGTTCTGGGCGAAGGTATTGTAATGGGGCAGCGTGGTGTAATCCAAGCGATCCGGCTGTATCGCGTAAGAAACAAGCCGCACAAAATCCCATATTACCAGGATTGCCATTATAAGTGAGAAGTGGCGCAACGATACCAAGTGCAGCACCTGCAACCACAGGCCAAGTTAAAATTTTCATAATTAGACCCTTGTGATATCTGAAGTTAAATTGAATTGTGTGTTTTTAATAATAAAAACAAGGGTATTGTAGAAAGAGTTGAAAAATAAAGAAAGTTTATTTTTTTGAAATTGTGAGCGGGATCAAAGATTAGTTGATAATGAGAAAAGCTTGTTTAATTATCATAAAAAAATAAAAGTGCGGTTAAATTTAACCGCACTTAAGATATGTTATTCAGCAGGGTACCAATGCAAATGTTCAAAGGCTATCTGACATGTTTCCCCTTCTTTCGGGCCAGAATCTCGTCGTCCAATTTGAACACGAATATCTTGATCTCCAACTTGGATATTATAATCCGTCACTTCACCAAGATAGGAACGACGTTTTACAACACCTGGGATTCCACCTTGTTGAACAAATTCAATGTCGGATGGACGGCTTGCTAATATGGCTTTCCCTTGTGAAAGTAAGTCATTATTTGGCATTTCTGGAAGATTGAAAATACCATCAACTTTATCAATATGAATACCTTGTGATGACAGGTTTACATTTAATTGATTTGATAACCCGATAAAATTGAAGACAAACTTGTTAGCTGGGTTGTTATAAATATTTAATGGGGTATCAATTTGTTGTACCGCCCCTTTCTTCATAACCATAATACGATCTGAAAGTGCCATCGCTTCAGATTGGTCATGAGTCACATAAATAATTGAGAACCCAAATTTTTTCTGTAATGCCTTAATTTCAAACCGCATTTCTTCACGAAGATGTGGGTCTAAGCTTGATAATGGTTCGTCTAGTAACATGACGTCTGGGTTAATTGCTAATGCTCTAGCAAGTGCCACACGTTGTTTTCCACCACCAGATAAATCATCAGGGCTTTTCTTGGCAACACTAAGTAAATTAGTGTGTCTTAGCGCATCGGTTGTTCGTTTTTCAATTTCTTGGGCTGAAATATTTTTGAGTTTTAACGGAAAGGCAACGTTATCATATACCGTCATGTGTGGCCATACCGCAAAGGCCTGAAAGACCATACCAAAATTGCGTTTCTCAGGCGGAAGATAGAAATTGTTTTTCTTCGATGACAGTAATTTATCACCGACTTTAATTTCCCCACCATCTAAGTCTTCAAAGCCTGCAATCATTCGTAGGGTAGTTGTTTTTCCACAACCTGATGGCCCTAGCATAGAGAAACATTCGCCTTTTTCGATAGAAAGGTTAAGATCTTCAATGGCAATAACATCACCAAATTTTTTCATGACATGATTTAATTGAATATAGCTCATCTTTTACTCCTAACCTTCTATTTTTGAGTTTTCTTTTCAGCATAACGTTTAATAACAGTTTGGCCTAACACAATGATTATTAGGGCAATACCCGCTAATGCTGCAGAATAAACCGTTTCACCGTCTTCATTTAGAGTATAAATTGCGACACCGATGGTTCGTGTAGAAGGACCATATAACATAACAGAAACAGTCAATTCACGTAGAGCAGGAAGGAAAATCAGGAAGAAAGCGGCAATCATCCCTGGTCTTACGAGTGGGATAACAATATCTTTTAAAGATTGCCACATACTTGCTCCACATGCTCGAGAAGCTTCAACTAATGAATCATGCACTTGCTCAAGTGCAGCAGAGTTAGCTTTGAGTGAGAAAGCCATATAACGCGCAATGTAAGCAATTAAAATAATCCAAACAGTGTTGTAAAGATTGATGCCGAATTTACCACTCCAGGCAAGGATCACCCCAAGAGCAATTACAGAGCCAGGTACGGAGAATGGCAACATCCCTAAGAACTCAAGAATGCCTTTTCCGCGAACACGCATTTTAACGATAACATAAGAAATCATTACCCCTGCAAACATGGTAATCAATGCTGCAGCGAGACCGAGAGTCACACTATTTCGAATTGCATCTTTTGTTAACTGCCATTCAAATAAGATGAACTTATAGTTATCTAATGTGAGATTTTCCCATGTAATTGGCAATCCATAGGTTTTTAATCCGCCAACAAGGAAAATCGTGACTGTAGGCAATACGATAGTAAAGGCGATGTAGAGTAAGCAAATAACAAGCAACGGTTTTCTCAAACCACGAAGTTTTACTTCGATAGGTCTAAAGCTTTTACCTGCAATAATTTGGAATCGACCTTTATTTAAGATTTTGTTTTGTAACCAAATAATCAGAGCCGCAGTGAATACTAAAACAGTTGCAAGTACAGTACCGGTACGAATGGCTTCAAAACTACCCGCACTTTGGTGAATACGTTCATAAATGAGGGTTGGAATGTTAAAAATACCATTTTCTACGCCCAGTACGGCAACAGTACCAAAGTGAGCCATAGAATAGAGCATAATGAGTAATGCACCAGAAAGAATACTTGGCATGACGAGTGGAATGGTAATTTTGCGGGTAATGGTAAATAGGCTTGCGCCTGAGATTCTCGCTGATTCTTCTAATGTAGGGTCCATGCGCTCCAATGCACCACAGACTTGGATAAAGACGAATGGGAAAAGATACATTGTTTCTACAGCCATAATACCAGCGTAGCTATAGATATTAAAAATAGGTCCATCAAATCCTAAATCCATGAAGAATTGGTTAATATAACCAGAACGTGGTGAAAGTAACATTTTCCAAGCTAAGGCTCCAATGAAAGAAGGAAGCATAAAAGGCACAAGGAACATCACTTTCATAAAACCTTTATAAGGTAGATCTGTTCGAGTCACTAACCAAGCAAAAAATGTACCAATAATCGTACTCATCACAGTTACACCAGATGCGATGAAAAGTGAATTGAGTAATGCTTCATAGGTTTCTTCTTGCTTAAGAATATTCACCACATCGGTGATATTAAATTGTCCATCAACCCAAAAAGAATTGAGGAAAATAAGTAAAACAGGAACCGCAACAACGATCACTAAGATACCGATGGATAAGGCTAGAATAACGTTAGCAATATTGAATGGATGATTATTTTGAATAGTTGTAGCCATAATAAACCCCTCTAGATTTCTTTAGCAGAATCAAACCAAAGCAAATCATGAAAACTGATAAAGCAATTTTCACCTTCATTGAACATTAAATTATTACGTAATGCTTTATTAGTTGGGATTTCTGTTCGTAGTGTTACACCATCAATCTCTACCATATAATCCATTACCGCGCCAAGAAAGCTGGCTCTTGATATTTTTCCTAGTAAACCTTCATTGTCTTTGCTTAGTATGATATCGGAAGGTCGACATCCTAATTTCCCTGAGTTAGGTGGCAAGTTTTTCCAGTTTAAAATTTGATTACCTTCTCCAATATAGTGATGATTATTTTCGTATCGGACTGGAATGAAATTGGCGAGTCCCATAAATTTAAATACCATCTCATTTTCTGAGCGCTCATAAATGTCCCATGGTGTTCCAACTTGTTGGATATCGCCATGTTCATTCATAATGGCCAAACGATCTGATATTGCTAGGGCAATTTCCTGGTCATGTGTTACGTACAGAATAGTAATACCGAGTTTTTTCTGTAATTCTTTAATTTCAAAACGCATTTCTTCTCGAAGATTGGCATCCAAATTATTGAGAGGTTCGTCTAAGAGCATTAAAGACGGTTTAGCAACTAATGCCCTTGCGAGAGCAACGCGCTGTTGTTGCCCGCCTGACAATTGAGAAGGTAAACGTTCTTCTAAACCAGTTAAATTAACTAATTCGACCACTTCCATCACTTGTTTATGGAGAGCTTGTTTTTCAATATTTTTTAATTTAAGAGGGTAGGCGATATTGTCAAAGACAGTCATATGCGGCCAAACAGCATAATCTTGGAAGACCACACCTAGACCGCGTTGATCTGGCGGAATATCCGTGTTTGTAGCGGGATCGGCAACAACCACATCATCAATTAAAATACGGCCACTATCTGGCACATCAAATCCTGCAAGCAGGCGTAATAAGACAGTTTTTCCACAGCCGGATGGGCCAAGAAGCGTAAAACATTCTCCATCTTGTACAACTAAGGACAGATTTTTTAACACTTCATTTGAACCGAATTTTTTGGATACATTTTCAAATGTAATTGTTGCCATAATCACTACTCCTTACTGATTAACGACCTTGAAGAATTTGAGTGAAATGTTTAATTGTTTCTTCTTTTTCTGACATTAATTTTTCATAGTCAATAGGAATCGCTCTTGATACGGCATCTTCTAGAGATGGCATACCAAATTTAGCATCAAGTTCAATACCTTTTCTAACTGGTAATGTTCCTTCATTTGCAATGATTTTTTGCCCATCTTCAGAAAGTAAGAAGTCAATAAATTTTTGTGAAGCAGTAAGGTGTTCAGTGCCTTTTAAGATCGCTGCAGGGCTAGGGATGACGAGCATTTCTTTTGGATAAACCAATTTTAATTGCGCGCCTTTTTTAATTTTATCATTGGTAATATAGTCAACAGCGAGAGAGGCTAATAGATCACCAGATGCTGTATCGTCGATAACTTGTCCTGCACCTTTACCTACTTTAGCTTTATTTGCTTTTAATTTTTCAAAGAATTCCCAACCAAACTTATCTTTTAATAAAGATACACTCATATATGACGTACCCGATAATGCAGGGTTTGCAATACCAAACGCACCTTTATATTCAGGTTTTAAGATATCAGCCCATTCAGCAGGCGGGTTATCTTTAACGAAGCGAGTATTGTAGGCGATTGCTAGTGTACCGAGGCGGATTGGGGTAAAAGAACCATCAAAGTTAGGGATAGGGTTAACAATATTGGCAGTTTCAGGAGAAACATAAGCTTCAAGCATGCCGTTTTTTTTCATTTGGAAGAAGTCAGGTACTTCACTTGTCCAAATCACATCGGCCATAATTTTCCCGGATTCTTTTTCCGTTGCAATTTTAGCCATCAATTTTCCGGCGCCGGCAGACTGATAATCCATTTCAACATCTGGATGTTTTTCAGTAAATTTTGCTTTTAATGCACCAATTAATGATTCTTTCATTGATGTGTACACAATTAATTTTTCTTGTGCCGCAGCCATATTACTAAGTGACATACCTAGTCCAATGACAATCAATGTTAAAGACATTTTTTTATTCATAATGAAACCTCACTGAGATAGGGATAAAATCAGTAAATGAGATCAAACTACGATCGACATTTATACCAAAACATCTAACCTACAAAATACGCTTAAATATTTGAATATAAAAGTCTAAATTTAAATAATTTTCAGATTTGTGATAGAGATCACTTAATACCGTTTAAAGCCATCTTCCCAAATGCAATTCCACAATATCGACTAAATGTCGAAGAAATGTGGTGTCTTGGTCGTTGTGGAAACGGTCAGTGTCTCGAGATTTGAAGAGTAAAAGTGCGGTTGGTTTTTGCGGTGTTCCACCTAAGCGGCAAATCGCCACAGAGCCGATAGGGAGCTCTTCAGGAAGGAACATGAGGGCTTTTTCTTTATTGGAGAGATCGCCTAAATAGAATTGACGTAAGCCCATACGCTCTAGGCGAATAAGTTCGAAGGCTTTTCGGTCTAGCCAATGTTGTTCAGGAATAGAATTATTTTTGTGCCAACTATCCGTGAAAAGTAAGACTTTGGCACCTTCTAGCTCATAGCCTTTTGCCCAGTCATCCAACTTTTCATTGATGGCAATAAAGTCTTCTGTTTGAAATAGTTTTTTCTGCAAAGGTAAGAGAGCAAAGAAGATATCTGCTTCTTGATGAGCAAGTTGATGAAATTTTTCGAGGAGTTGAGTAAGCGTTTTGATTTGTTCTCGTTGCTGAGCAAGTTGTGCTTCGACTAAGGAAATCGTCCCTTCTTCATGGCTATGCGGAATGGTAAGCTGTTGAAGTAGTTCTGGGCGATGAGTAAAAAAATCAGGGTGATTTTTTAGGTAGTCAGCAATATCTTGTTCAGTCATCAAAACTCCTTAAAAAATAACCGCACTTGGTTGTACCAAAGTGCGGTTTATTTTTATGCTGTTTTAGGCCGCAAATGGATCGCGTAAAATCATTGTTTGAACACGATCTGGACCCGTTGAAAGGATAGCTACCGGCACACCAGTTACTTCTTCGATACGTTTGATGTAATCACGGCAAGTTTGCGGTAATTTATTTACATCAGTGACACCGAAGGTGTTTTCTTTCCAACCAGGTAAGGTTTCGTAAATTGGCTCTACGCCTTCCCAATCTTTCGCTGCTAATGGAGCGTATTCAACGATTTCACCATTTGGCATTTTGTAAGCGGTACAGATTTTCACTTCATCGAAACCATCTAATACGTCTAATTTGGTCATACAGAAGCCAGAAATAGAATTAAGTTGAATTGCACGACGAATGGCCACGGCATCAAACCAACCACAACGACGAGGACGACCGGTTACTGCACCAAATTCGTTACCTTTACGGGCAATTTCAGCACCAGTTTCATCGAATAATTCTGTGGTGAATGGACCGCCACCAACACGTGTACAGTAAGCTTTGATGATACCTAACACATAATCAAGGTTACGAGGACCGAAACCGGAGCCTGTCGCTACGCCACCTGCCGTGGTATTAGAACTGGTTACATACGGATAGGTGCCGTGGTCGATATCAAGCATGGTGCCTTGTGCACCTTCGAATAGGATGTTGTCACCATTTTTACGAGCAGTATCTAAAATAGTTGTGATATCTGCTACCATGCCAGTAATAATATCAGCTACCGCGAACACATCGTCTAATGTTTTTTGATAATCAACAGGTTCTACTTTGTAGTAGTTCACTAATTGGAAATTATAGTATTCAAGAAGGTTTTTTAATTTTTCAGCAAAGGCTTCGCGATTGAATAAATCACCTACGCGTAAACCACGACGAGCCACTTTATCTTCATAAGCGGGGCCGATACCACGGCCGGTTGTGCCAATGGCTTTTTTACCTAATGCGGCTTCACGCGCGTGATCCATTGCAACGTGATAAGGTAGAATTAATGGACAAGCTTCTGAAATTAATAAACGTTCACGTACTTTTACGCCACGGTTTTCTAATTCGCCTATTTCTTGCATTAATGCGGCAGGAGAAAGTACCACGCCGTTGCCGATTAAACAAGTCACGTTATCACGTAAAATACCCGATGGAATTAAGCGTAATACGGTTTTTTCACCATTAATAATTAACGTGTGACCTGCGTTATGACCACCTTGGTAACGCACCACATATTTGACTCGATCCGTTAATAAATCAACGATCTTGCCTTTCCCTTCATCGCCCCATTGAGCGCCAAGAACAACAACACTTTTTCCCATAATTTCCGCCTTAAGTTTGCGTAAGTTTATAAATCAGACAAACGATTACTTTACTCTTTTTTTGCCTTAATCTCAAATTTAAAACGTAAAAAAGTGCGGTTATTTTTAACCGCACTTTTCTTAAATTTATTATTCAAACAACGATTTATGTAATGAACGTACTACATCATCCGCTTTGTCACTATGCGCTAGCATACAAATATTATTCGTGCTTGCTCCATAGCTAATCATGCGAATGTTATAACCTTCGAGCGTGTCGAAAATACGTTTTGCTACACCAGAAGCGAGGTGTAAGTCATTTCCAATTAATGCGACAAGTGATAAGCCTGTATCGACTTTCACGGTGCAATATTGACTTAATTCTTCTAATAATTCTGGTGAAAGTAATTCAACACCAGATGAAGCAGAACCTGTTTTATCTAAAGTTAATGCAATACTCACTTCAGAAGTGGTAATGGTGTCCACCGAAATTTTATATTTAGCCAAGACATTGAATACATTCGCAAGGAATCCTTGAGCGTGTAACATGCTTAAGCTTGAAAGCGTCAATAAAGTTTGGTCACGACGTACTGCAATAGCACGGAATGTTGGACGAGGTTGTGGATCGCGTGTTACCCAAGTACCGCCAGCATCAGGCGCTTTACTTGAACCTACATAAACGGGAATATTACTGCGTACAGCTGGAAGTAATGTTGCTGGGTGTAATACTTTAGCACCGAAAGTTGCCATTTCAGCCGCTTCAGCAAAACTCATGGTATCAATACGTTTTGCTTTAGGGACGACACGAGGGTCTGTGGTATAAATTCCCGCTACATCCGTCCAAATTAATACATCTTTTGCGTTTAATACTTCCGCTAAAAGTGCCGCAGAGTAGTCACTACCACCACGACCTAAAGTAGTCGTTTTACCGCCTGGTTCACGGCCGATAAAACCTTGGGTGATGACTAATTCACCTCGGTCGATTAATGGTTTTAATAAATTATCGCAATTTGCTTGGGTTTGAGCGTCATCTGGTGCCGCTTTACCAAAGTTATCATTGGTTGCCACTAAAGTACGCACATCGACCCAAGTGGCCGAGGTTTGTAATTCTCTTAATACTTCAATGAAAATTTGTGTCGACATCATTTCACCTTGACTGATAATTTCATCAGTTAAAGCTTTTGATGTCGCAAGGCTTGCCGCTTCAGAAAGTGCGGTAATATTTTCTAAGTATTTTTCGATGATAGGGCGAACACGGTTATCATCTTGTAATTCATTTAAAATATTTTCTTGAATTTGACGGACTTCACCGATTAACTTTGCACGTTCTTCGGCTTCTACACCATTGGCTAGGGCAACTAATAAGTTCGTTACACCGGCTGATGCGGAAAGTACCACAACGCGAGTATTAGGATCTGCAATGATGATTTTGGCACAGGCCTGCATGGCAGAATAGTTTGCGACAGATGTACCACCAAATTTTGCTACCGATAAATGAGACATAAGATAATCCTCTAAAAATGAAAAGTAAGATGTTGTGTTTGTGATGGGTATTAGAAATAGCGATTTCATCAAAAATTGTCAAATAAATACTCCAAAAAAATAGAGTAAAAAACCAATTATTTAAATATTTTTTGATTTAACAGGGTAAAAATTAAAGAATCATCAACTATTCGGCAGGTATTGGCAGGGGTTCTGGTGCACCGAGGAAATAAGGTTTTACACCGATAATTAAGTCTAACACGGCTTTCACTCGAGCAAACATTTCACGAACACGTGTTCCAAAATAAACTTCTGGTTGTTTTGCAGTAAAGCAAATCGCATCAATATCATAGTGCTTAGCAATCAGCAGTGCGCGTTCGCAATGGAATTTTTGGCTGATAATAGTAAAAGAGGGCACTTGGAAAACTTTACTTGCTCGTACAACAGAGTCTAATGTACGGAATCCTGCAAAATCTTTAAACATTACACTTTCAGATACACCCATTTTACGTAGATCCAAAAACATCGTGCGTGGCTCGTTATATTGAAGAGTGCGATTATCGCCACTTAGCAGCAAATAATCGACTTTATCTTGCTCGACCAAGAGTTTTGATGCTTCCAAGCGGTAATCATAATATTTATTGGTTTTTCCCTTGGCGACATATTTGGATGTACCGAGTACCAATGCATAATAGCGATGCGGGAGCGTTTCGACATCTTCATACACGCGATCCTGTACATAAAAGCTCACGGCACGATCAATGGTGAAGCAACCAATCAAAACAAGCAAAAAAAGCCCCAAGGCGTAACCGAGGAGTTTTTTTAGAGGAAGGCGCAAGAGCCAGGAAAGTGCGGTCATTTTTGACAGCGTTTTGGATAGTTGCATTGTGCTAACATACTGAAAAAACAAAGCAAGTTCAAGTGTAATTTGTCTACTGAATTGATAAGAAAATATTTAGACGTCTAAACGTCTAAAATTTCTTGACAAAAAAAATGAGCTGTTGATAATTGGTGAACCATCAACGTAAAAGGTTATCATTTCAATGGCTGTGCAAAATGTCGTGCTTTTTCAAGACAATCCCCTCCAATTAACATTGGGTGGGCAGCTTTCGCCTATTAATGTCGCGTATCAAACTTACGGCACTTTAAATGCTGATAAAAGTAATGCAGTATTGATTTGTCACGCTTTAACGGGAGATGCAGAACCTTATTTTGATGAACCGAATAAAGACGGTTGGTGGCAAAACTTTATGGGCGAAGGTCTAGCTTTTGATACATCTAAATACTTTTTTATTTGCTCAAATGTATTAGGTGGTTGTAAAGGCACGACGGGACCTAGTTCAATTAATCCCACTACAGGAAAACCTTACGGTAGCCAGTTCCCGAATATCATCGTTCAAGATATTATCAAAGTACAAAAAGCGTTACTTGACTATCTTGGCATCACGCATTTAAAAGCAATAGTGGGCGGCTCCTTTGGCGGTATGCAAGCCACACAATGGGCAATTGATTATCCAGATTTTATGGATAACATTGTGAATCTTTGCTCTTCGATTTTTTTCAGTGCAGAAGCCATTGGATTTAATCATGTCATGCGTCAAGCAGTGATTAATGATCCGAATTTCAATAATGGTGACTATTATGATGGCACGCCACCTAATCAAGGCCTTTCTATTGCTCGTATGTTGGGAATGTTAACCTATCGGACTGATGTACAGTTAGCTAAGGCATTTGGGCGAGCGACTAAATCTGAAGGACAATTTTGGGGTGATCACTTTCAAGTAGAATCCTATTTGAGTTATCAAGGCAAAAAATTCTTAGATCGTTTTGATGCCAACACTTATTTGCATTTATTACGTGCACTGGATTTATATGACCCAAGTGTTGGTTATGCGGATGTAAAAGAAGCTTTATCTCGAATTAAAGCACGTTATACATTAGTCTCTGTGACGACAGACCAACTGTTTAAATCTATTGATTTACATAAAAGTAAACAGCTTTTAGAACAAGCGGGAGTCGATTTAAAATTTTACGAATTCCCATCAGATTATGGACATGATGCCTTTTTAGTCGATTATACAGCGTTTGAAAATAAAATTAGAAGTGGATTAGAAGGCGAGTCTGAATAAGAACAATAGAAAAGGCGGAAATTTCCGCCTTTTTTGATTTTTTCTTTATAGATGGCTCACGAAACGTGATAAATTTTTTGGTTTACAGTCTCTTTCTAATTTTTCAGCAGCTGTACCAATTTGTAATAAGGCAACAATCTTATCATTTTTACCACAGCCAAATGCTTCACGTAATTCACGCCCCTCAACGAGAGGACCAGTTGCCCAAAAACTTTCAAAACCAAGTGCATTACCCGCAAGTTGAATTGCATAAGTAGCCGCACCCGCAGTAAGCATTTGTTCCCAACCCGGTACTTTTTTCACTTCATGATTAATTTTAGCAATCACCGCAATGACCATTGGCGCACGGCGTGCAAAATTTTCTGCTTTTTTTAATCGTTCTTCACCTAAATCAAATTCAGTCACCGCTGCTTTGAGCAAGCTTTCCAATTTACTTAAACCTGTGCCTTGGATTACCACGAAATGATAAGGCTCAAGTTTACCATGATCAGGTGTATGTAAAGCGGCTTGAAACATTTGTTCTAATTGCACTTGGCTAGGGGCTGGTGCGGTTAATTTTTTATTCGATTTACGTTGTGTTAAAAGGGTTAATGCATCCATAGTATTTTCCTTATTCTAGTTAAGTGCGGTTGATTATAGCATAGTTTTTCACGGGACTTTATGATAGGCTACGCACAATTTTTATTTCTGTTTTAAAGGTTTAATTTCGCATGAATGTCATCTTAAGCGTATTGAAATTTTGTTGTAAAGCACTCAATTTTATCCGAAATCTTGTGATGAATTTTGTGTTCTTACTGTTTGTTTTAGCGTTGATTGTGCTTGTCAGCCTTTTTAGTGATGGTAAGAAAAACCAAGTTTTATCGGGCGATCAAGGCGCATTATATTTAAATTTAACAGGCTATCTTGCAGATAACACGGAAGATATGCTGAGTTGGCAAGAGGAATTTCAACGTTTAAATAATGAAAAAGTCTCTTATAAATATTCCACTTTTGATGTGGTGCAAAGTATTTTATCTGCGAAAGATGATGAACGTATTCGTGGTTTAGTATTGAATTTAAATGATTTTGAAGGGGGCGATCTTCCATCATTAGAGTATGTAGGAAAAGCGATTCAAAGTTTCAAAGAGTCAGAAAAGCCGGTTATTGCTTATGCCGACAATTACACGCAGGCACAATATTTCCTTGCGAGTTTTGCGGATGACATTTATCTCAATCCAATTGGGCAAGTTGGTATTCAAGGTTTGCGTCAGGAAAATCTTTACTTTAAATCTATGCTCGAGAAACTTGAAATTACACCGCATATTTTCCGTGTAGGGACTTATAAGTCCGCGGTAGAACCGTTCTTGCGTGATGATATGTCGCCAGAAGCAAAAGCGAATATGCAAAAATGGCTTGGTGGCATGTGGCAAAACTATATGCAAACATTAATGGTTAATCGTCATATTACTGCCAATGATGTATTACCGAATGCTCAAAAATACATTAGTGATTTAAAAGCGTTAAAAGGTGATGAAACGGCTTACGTGAAGAAACGTCAGTTAGTGACACAGTTTGCGACTAGATTGGATTTAGATAAAAAATTGATCGCACTTTTCGGTCAAGGTGAAGAGGGCAAAGCCAAATTAGTCGATTTTGAAGATTATTTATCTGATTTAGGCGATCGTTTCTCTGTAGATCCAAATGAAAAAAATATCGTTGCGGTAGTGAATGTAGAGGGGACGATTATTGATGGTGAAAGTGATGAAGAATCTGCAGGTGGCGATACTATAGCGAAGTTATTAAGACAGGCCTACGATAACGAGAAAGTGAAGGCTGTTGTTCTCCGTGTTAACTCACCGGGTGGCAGTGCATTTGCCTCTGAAATTATTCGCCAAGAAACTGAAAATCTTCAAAAAGCAGGCAAACCTGTTGTAGTATCAATGGGGGGCATGGCAGCTTCTGGTGGTTATTGGATTTCTTCAACTGCCGACTATATCGTAGCGGATAAAAATACGATTACAGGCTCAATCGGGATTTTTGCATTATTCCCAACCTTTGAAAATACAATCAAAAAAATGGGAATGAGTACCGATGGCGTGGCGACAACAGATCTCGCAGAAACGTCAGCGTTGAGTCCATTGGGTAAAAATACTCAGGATATTTACCAACTTAGTATTGAAAATGGTTATGATCGTTTCTTAGATGTGGTAAGCCGTGGGCGTCAATTATCAAAAGATAAAGTGGATAAAATTGCTCAAGGCCAAGTTTGGTTAGGACAAGATGCACAGAAAAACGGCTTAGTCGACGAATTAGGTGATATTGATATAGCCATTGATAAAGTGGTCGCGCTAGTCAATCAACATCCTGATAAATACATGGATAATTTTAGTGTGCAATGGTTGGTTGATGAAGATAATAGCTTCTTAGCTAAATTAGATCGCAAGCTTAAACAAAAAGGCCAAGCGTTACTGACAAATTGGTTAGGATTACCACAGGAAGTTCATCAAGTGAAAAAACAACTGAATGTGTTAACCAAATTTAATGATCCAAAAGGGCAGTATTTATATTGTTTAAATTGTGGCTCGGTTAAGTAAAACAATAAAATGTAAAAAGGGCAGAATATAATTTCCGCCCTTATTTTTTTGCCCAAATCGCTTATTTTTCATTTTTGATATTGGAGAAAATATTTGCCAAAATTGGACCTGATACATTGTGCCAGAAACTAAATAAAGCACTTGGTACCGCTGCAATTGGGTTGAAATGTGCAGCAGCTAATGCAGCACCTAAACCTGAGTTTTGCATACCGACTTCAATTGCTACAGCTTTACTATCCGCCGTATTAAGTTTAAATAATTTTGCCGCAAAGTAGCCAATTAAATAGCCTAAGCAGTTATGTAAAACCACTACGCTGAAAATTAATAGGCCAGATTCTACGATCTTATCTTTACTTACAGCTACGACGGCTGCAAGGATTAATACAATAGAAATAACAGACACTAATGGCATAGTTTGGCTTGCTTGCTCCACTTGTTTTTTGAAGAGTGCACGAACGACTAAACCTAAGAAAATTGGGAACAATACCATTTTTAATACAGACATAAACATTGCACCTGCATCAATATCTAACCATTGGCTTGCTAATACATAAAAAATGGCAGGGGTTAATACTGGTGAAAGTAAGGTTGAGATAGTGGTACAAGCAACAGAAAGCGCAGTGTTACCTTTCGCTAAATAAGTCATTACGTTTGATGAGGTACCGCCTGGGCAAGAACCCACAAGAATCACACCAACTGCTAAATCAGCAGGCAAATCAAAGGCTTTTGCTAATCCAAATGCAATAGCAGGCATAATGATAAATTGACCTGCCACACCAATGAATACAGATTTAGGATGTTTAGCCACTTCGCTGAAATCAGCAAACGTTAAGGTAATCCCCATACCAAACATCACTAAACCTAAAAGGTAAGGAATGTAGGGAGCAAAAATTTTAAATTGTGCAGGGAAGAGAAAGGCGAGAAGAGCAAAAACAATCGCCCATAGTGCAAAAGTTTTGCTCACAAAGTTAGTGAGTTTTAGTAATGCTTGCATAGATGCTTTCCTATTTTGTTAAAAGAATGAAAAGAGCGGTCAATTTTAAAGGCGTTTTTGGGATATGTCTATGCCTAACTTGTATTTGAAGGTGCTTAGGAAGTGGTTGTTTGCCAAGCATTTTCATCAAGCAATTGACCAAAATGGCTTTCTACAAGAAGGCGAGTAATATTATTTTGAGGATTGGTAAAGATTTCTCTTGGTGTACCTGATTCGATAATTTCACCTTCGTCCATCACCAAGACTTGATCCGCAATATGTTTGATAATCCCTAAGTTTTGTCCAACATAAATATAGGAAATACCTAAATGTTCTTGTAAATCTAAAGTTAGATTAAGCAATTGAACACGAACGGAGGTATCTAATGTACCAAGTGCGTCATCGATAATAATCACTTCAGGCTGAAGAATGAGCGCGCGAGCCAAAGCGATCCGCTGTTTTTGACTAACAGAGAGATGCTTAATTTTAAGATTGGTGTAATCAGGGTAAAGCCCTACTAACGAAAGCGTTTCAAAGATCTTTTGATTGCGCGTTTCTTCATCCCAATCAGTAATTAATCGCAGTGGTGCATCTAAGGCTTGGCCAATATTCAAACGAGGATTAAACGCAGAATTTGCATCTTGGAAAACCATTCGGATATGTTGTGCACGATAGTGAAAATCTTCAAATTGGAGCGGTAAATCATTAAATAAGATTTTTCCAGATGTAGGAGGGGTAATTCCTGCAATCATTTTCACTAAGGTGGATTTTCCTGAGCCATTTTTACCAATAATCGCAAGCGTTTCTTTCCGACTAAGCGAAAAGCTGACGTCCTTTACCGCATAAAACTGCTCAGAGCCAAAAAGTTTGGCTGGACCATCAAAGGTTTTACTAAGATTTTCCACTTTTAATAATGGCATTATTCGTTTCCTTTTGATTCAGTGTTAAGCGTAAGCGGTGAAGCGGCCACTTTATCTTTAAACTGCCGTTCTCGAAGATTTATCGGATGATGGCAGGAGAACTCATGCTGTTTAATGCGGTAGCGGCTTGGTTTTTGAATACATTCACGTTGAGCGAAAGGACAACGTGGCCCTAAACGACAACCAATAGGCATTTGTTCTAAAATTGGTACAGTGCCTTCGAGTGTCCCTAATTTGCTTTTAAAGCTTAAAGGGCGACTAAAATCCGGCACAGAGTAGAGCAATGCTTGCGTATAAGGGTGATGAGGCGTGTCCAATAATTGTTCAGTTGGTCCCGATTCCGTATTTTGTCCACAATAAAGTACAGAAATACTATCACACCATTCGCTGATACTTTTAAGATCATTACTGGCTAATAAAATTGTCATACCTTGGTTTTGGTTCATACTTGAAAGTAAGCGGAAGATTTGTAATGCTGTGATAGACTCTAAGGAATTAGTCGGTTCATCTGCAATTAATAGGCGAGGTTGATTTGCCACTGCTATAGCGATCATCACTTTTTGACCCTCACCTTCGGTAAGTTCATTAGGGTAACTTGCCATAATGTTTTGATGGTCTTTAATTCCTACACGGTGCAGTAATTCAATCGCACGACGTTTTTTCCAACCAAACCATTGCCACCAACGACCTTTAAAGGTCCAGTTTGGAATACTTTGAATAAGCTGTTTACCAATTTTTCGACTTGGATCAAGACAACTTAATGGGTTTTGGAAGATCATTGAAATTTCTTTTCCAACGATTTTTCGACGTTGATTCGGCGTCAGTTTAAGCAATTCAACATCATTAAAACGAAAACGGTCAGCCGTGACAATCCAGTTATTTTTAATGGAATTACTGATTACTTTAGCAATTAAACTTTTACCTGAACCTGATTCACCGACGAGTCCTAGAATTTCCCCTTCATTAAGCGAAAGATTGACGCCGTCCACAATTTTCATGCGACCGTTTGGTGTTTGAATTTCAATATTAAGATTGCGAATATCTAACAGCGCCATGGGTTACTCGTAATATTTATTGATTGCTTTACACAATCCGTTAGTAAAAATAATGCTTAATAAAATGGTGAAAATAATAGCAAAGCCTGGTAATAAAACCGTCCAAGGAGCAAGATAAATCAGCTCTAACGAATCTTTAATCATTGCGCCCCATTCTGGCATTGGACGTTGTGCACCAAGAGAAATAAAGCTGAGTGCCGTAATATCTAAAATAGCGACCACAAATGCTCGAGAAATTTCTTGTGTATAGACGACACTAATATTCGGTAAGATTGTAGTTTTTAATAATTCCCAGTTTGAAATACCATCTAATTTCAGTAAGAGTACGTAGTCTTTCTTTAGTTCTTGCTGAATCGCTTGATAAATCGCATGGACAAAATACGGCAAAATAGCCAACATAGTGGCAAACATGGCGTTTATTAAGCTTGGTTCCATTAATGTAGAAATGATAATAGCAATCAGCAAAATGGGGATAGATAAAAACGCATCAAAAATATGACCTAAGAAACGAGATTTAATCCCTTCTGACATACCGGCAAGAATACCTAATGCGCCACCAATAATTGCCACAGCAATGACCACTAAAAGAGAGGAACCGAGAGTATATTGTGTCCCCATAATTAATCGACTGAGTACATCACGACCAAGATCATCTGTACCAAAGAAAAAAGCAATACGACCTTTTTCTACCCAAGATGGCGGCATGAGTTCTTCTCCCACAAATTCCATGCTTTCGCTATAAGGCATAATGAGTTTAGGAAAAAGTGCGGTCAAAATCAGAAGACAAAATAAATAGAAACAGAATAATGCCACGCGATTCTGACGGAAAAGCAACCAAATCTGAAAGAAGGAGGTGCTTTCGCGAAATTCATCAGGTTCTCTATCTTGCATACCAGCCCTTCTTATTCAATGGATCTAACACAAACATGAGCAACTTGGCGAAGGTATCAATAATAATGATACAAATACCAATTACCACGACACCGGCCGAAATACTGTTGTAATCTTGTTGGGTTACGGCATCAATGAGCCAACGCCCAATTCCCGGCCAACCTAATACTGTCTCAACCAACATACATTGCGTTAACACTAAGGTAAATACACGCGTAAGTTGTGGAATCAATAATGGAAAAGTATTGCGGAAAACATAACGTCTTAAAATCACCCATTTTGACCAGCCACGTGTCGCTGCTGCTTTAGCATATTCTTGTTGAAGTAAATAATCTGCTCGTTGCTGAATGATGCGGATAAATTCCATGGTCGGCAGAATACAAAGCACTAATGTAGGCAAGGCTAGATGTTGTAAAACATTTTGTACGATTTTAGTTCGGTAAGGCACATCTACAAACCACACATCAATAATAGGGAAACCCGTGATAGGTTTGATTTCATAGAGTAAATTATATTGCCCAATGGCTGCGATCTCCCAGCTTTGAATCGCTGCTACATAAAGCAAAATTGGTGCAAACCAGAAAATCGGAATAGACAAACCAACATTGGATATACTCTGCAATGTACGTGAAAAAACACGTTGATTATAGACCGCACTTAATACGCCGAGAGGAATACCTAAGATACAAGCCAATAAAAGTGAGGTAAAACAGAGTTCTAATGTAGGTGGTAATACCGTAAAAATTAAATCTTTTAAGGATTCTCCACCGTTATAGGTAATCCCTAAATCGCCCTGTAACAATGATGTAAGGTAATGATAATAAGCACTATAAATGTTATTTGTGACAAGATCTGCATTGAGTGGATCTCGCATTAAAATCACAAAACTTAATACGGACAGAATCAATAATAAAATGGTTACCCAAATCACATGACGGATCGCTGAAACGAGCATTATTTATTCTCCTTATTTTTCATGAAATACAAGGTAGAAAAATTGATGCTACCAAATGGGGTCATCTCAATTCCTTTAACATTGCCGCGAGCGACCAAAAGTCGTTTGACGTTTGCAATTGGCACAATAGGCAATTCGTTTAAAATGAGGTCTTGTGCATTGTTATATGCTTTAGAGCGCTCATATAAATGATTGGTCGCCAGCGCACGATTCATCATCTTATCGAATTCAGGATTACACCAATTTGATAAATTCGTGATTTCATTTTGCGTATCACAACTTAAAATCGGACGCATAAAACCGTCAGGATCAAGGTTTCCAGCAAGCCAACCCGTTAAGATTAAATCGTAATCTTCTGTGCCTTTGCGTAATTGTTCGATTAAATATGTACGTGTGACTGACCGCACTTTAACATCCACTCCCGCTTTGGCTAAATCCCATTTAATGAACTCCGCCATTTTAATTGGGGCTGGGTTATACACTTGCTCTTCATTCATCACCCACATATTTAACGTGAGTTTTTTATCGCGTAATGTTTTCTCTGCTTCAGCTGGCTGGTAATCATAAGGAAAATCAGGCGTATTAATTGCAGAAGCCCAAGAAATCTCAGGAATAATGTTATTCGCCACTGTTGCTGTGTTGTGGTAAATATTTCGTACAATTCTAAAACGGTTCAAGCTTTGCGAAATAGCTTGGCGAATGGTTTTATCCTGCATTAATGGTTTTTGGAAATTAAAAGCCAAATAGGCCAAGTTCATTCCATCCGTAGATTGCAGATAATAACGGTCGTCCTTTTCACTTAACAAGCCGAGCTGACTGACTTCAGGATAAGAGGCGATTTGACATTCATTATTAAAGAATTTAATTAAACGTCCCGTGCGATCCGCAGAAAGATCCACAATGATATTTTTAATTTTGGCTTCTTTTTTCCAATAATCCTCATTGCGAACCAAGCGAACATATTGGTTATACACGTAATCTTTTACTTGATAAGGTCCCGTGCCAACAGGGTGCGTATCCAATTGGGTGAGATTATCATCCGCACTTAATTGATACGCATATTCTTGCGAGAAAATAATAGAGTATTGGCTAGCAAGATGCGACAGAATTGAGGCATCGGGTTCAAACAGGTCAATTTTGACCTGATAAGGATTGGTTGCCGTGATGCTTTTAATTTTTTGGTTTAATTTAATACTTTCAAAATACGGAAAGTGTACCTTCTTGGCCTGTTCGTGAAAGATTTTATATTGCGGATTTTTGTAGGTAACTACATCATCTGAGAGTGTTGGCAAGTAAGTATCATGACCTAAAACGCGATTAATCGAAAAGACCACATCTTCTGCATTAAAGTCACGCGTAGGCGTAAACCAAGGAGTGTGATGGAATTTCACCCCCTTACGAAGGTTAATAAGAATTTGTTTACCATCAGACGAAATAGAATAAGACTGCGCTAACACAGGAACAAGCGCTGCACTATGATCTTTAATATCAAATAATTTGTTATAAATTTGCTCCGTCACCACATTCATACTGGTGCCTGCGTCGGCAGTTTGCGGGTTAAAGGAAAAACCCGATGCATTCGTGCAGTAGGTTAAGCCGTTTTCTGTCAGCATTTTAGGTATGCTTGGCGCGGCTTGTGCCAGATTAATTTGGCTCAACCCACACAATAAAAAACAAAAAGTGACATTTCGACGTAACATAGCTTTATTATTAAAGACCGTTTTGTGATAAATTGAGTGAATTGTAAAATATCTTGGCAAAAATGGCTAGTTATTGGATTTTTAGGATATGTTTAAATCAATTAATCGGGAAATTAATCAAATAATCAATCGTGGGTTTGACCGCACTTTACGTTTGGCTGTGACAGGGCTAAGTCGAAGCGGTAAAACAGCCTTTATTACAAGCTTAATTAATCAATTGTTACATATTAATCAAGAGGGGAACTCTCATCTTCCTTTATTTGAGGCCGCGAGAAATCACTCTGTTTTAGCGGTAAAACGTGTGCCGCAGCAGGATTTAAGTATTCCACGTTTTGATTATGAAGCCAATCTCAATGATTTAATGAATAATCCCCCTCAATGGTGCCAATCAACTCGAGGCGTAAGTGAAACACGCCTTGCTATTCATTTTGAGCGCCAATCGGGCTTGCTTCGTCATTTTAAAGAACGTGGCACATTATATTTAGATATTTTTGATTATCCTGGTGAATGGCTATTGGATTTACCTTTGCTAAATCTAGATTTTCAACAATGGTCGCTCGAACAAGCCAACATTACATCGGGTGTTCGTCAACAGTTTGCGCAAGATTGGTTGGATAAACTGAAAAAACTCGACCTAAGTGCGGTCGTCAATGAAGATGTTTTAGCGCAGATTGCAAAATCTTATACCGATTATTTACTTGCCTGCAAAGCTGAAGGAATGCAATTTATTCAACCTGGCCGATTTGTCTTACCTGGAGAATTAGAAGGTGCACCGGTATTACAATTTTTCCCATTATTGCATTTGTCCGAGGAGCAATGGCAAAAATTGAAAAGAGAAGCAAAATCCAATAGCTATTTTGCCGTGTTGAATAAACGATATGATTATTATCGTAATAAGGTGGTGAAAGGCTTTTATGAAAATTATTTTTCCACCTTTGATCGCCAAGTAATTTTAGCCGATTGCTTAACGCCACTAAATCATAGCCAACAAGCTTTTATTGATATGCAAACAGGGCTTAATCAGCTTTTCAAAAATTTCCATTATGGAAAACGCAATTTACTTAATCGCTTGTTTTCTCCGAATATTGATAAGCTCATGTTTGTGGCAACAAAAGCCGATCATATCACAACCGATCAAATTCAAAACTTAATCAGCTTGATGCGCCAATTGGTGCAAGAGGGCGGTCGTCACGTAGAATTTGAAGGAATTGATACAGAATACACGGCAATTGCTGCGATTCGAGCGACAAAACAAGTTTTAGTTAATCAAAACGGTAAACAAATTAAAGCTATTCAAGGAGTACGTTCTGTAGATAAGCAACTTATTACACTTTATCCGGGGTCTGTACCTAGTAAACTACCTAATGCAGAGTTCTGGTCAAAACAATCTTTTGATTTTGATTCCTTTGAACCTCAAGTTTTACAACAAGGTGAAAGCATCCCGCATTTAAGAATGGATGCCGTCTTACAGTTTTTATTAGCAGATAGGTTTGATTGATAGAAAAATCAAATCAATTTAATTGTCAAATATTTAATATAAACCACTATTTTTTTATTGGTATTTAGGTAGAATTAATTTGAGTCTTTCTAAAGTAAAGGAGCTTATGATGAAAATGAAAACTCTCTTAGCATTAGCAATCAGCGGAATTTGTGCTGCTGGCGTGGCAAATGCACATGACCATATGGCAAAACCAGCAGGTTCTTCAATCGAAGTAAAAGTACAACAATTAGATCCTGCAAATGGTAACAAAGATGTAGGGACTGTAACCATTACTGAATCAAATTATGGTTTAGTGTTTACACCAAATCTACAAGGTTTAGCTGAAGGTTTGCATGGTTTCCACATTCATGAAAATCCAAGCTGTGATCCAAAAGAAAAAGACGGTAAATTAACAGCAGGTTTAGCGGCTGGCGGTCACTGGGATCCTAAAGGCGCAAAACAACACGGTTACCCATGGCAAGATGATGCTCACTTAGGTGACTTACCGGCTTTAACTGTATTACATGATGGTACAGCAACTAACCCTGTTTTAGCGCCACGTCTTAAAAAATTAGATGAAGTTCGTGGTCATTCTATTATGATTCACGCAGGTGGTGACAACCACTCAGATCATCCAGCTCCACTTGGCGGTGGCGGCCCACGTATGGCATGTGGCGTGATTAAATAATTCGATTATCGAAAGACAAAAAAGTGCGGTCAATTTTGACCGCACTTTTATTTTTATAGCAATTTATTTAACCACTTCCGCCGTATATTCCAATTTGTGAATCGCATTAATCAATTGCTCATCAGTAACTTTTGGATCTTCCACAACACTCACAGTTCTATCTTTAATAGAGGCTTTAGTGGAAATCACGCCATCAATATTACGTAACTCTTTATTCACTAAATAAGCACAAAGTTGACAGTTCATTTCATTCACTTTTAACACAACTTGCTTTGTTTCTTCCGCTTGTGCGATAGAGAAGGTGAATAATGAAAGCAAAAGTGCGGTCGTTAATTTCTTCATTTTTTATTCCTAATTAGAAAGCTCTAAAATCCACGGTAAAATGGTTGGATAAGTTAAGAAAAAGAGCATGACGATAAATACAATCCAATATAAAACAATGAGCTTTTTACGGGAAATGTATTTGCTGCAAATAATTTTTTTGGAAAACATCAGCAACCAAAAACCGTAGGCAAAGGCACATAATGAAACGATAAGCATCGGAATGCGTAAATAGTCATATTCACCCAAACCGATCAACCATGTGGATGACACGCCAAATACTAAATAGATTAAAGGCGCAATGCAGCACAAGGTTGATGCCACCGCAGCACTTAGCGCGGTGGCAATCGCAACCCAAAAAGATTTATTAGAGCTTTTTAGAGACGTAGTCATATTTAAATTCTTTCGGGTCAAAGGAATTTAACGGGTCGCCACCCACTTCAGCATACGGATAGCCAAAGTTATTGAGTGGAGCAAGTTCTGGTTGCGGATATAAATCGAAGTCACGCGCATGGTTAAAGCCAACCCAGTTTGCTTCCCAGTTACCGAATAAGTATTTGGCAACAGCTTGTGTATCCTTATCATCAACAGATTTTTTCTCTGCTAAACGCATTTTTGCCACATCGGCAGAATCAACAGGCACCCAGCCGAATCCAGCAAGATAGAACTCAGCACGACAATGCTGACCACCACTTACGTTTGCTACGCCATGTTCGTCCGCACTACCGAATGCACCTTTAGAGTATTTGCCCATTTTATCTGCCGCACCTAAACGAATACCAAAAATTTCACGAGCAGGAATACCGCTAGCGCGAGCAAGTGCAACGAAAACAGAGTTAATGTCGGTACATTTACCTTTTAACACACCAGTGGTCAGAATTTTTTCTACATCACCATCGCCACAGCCTAGAACAGAATTGTCACGTTCCATATTGTTGACGATCCATTGGTGGATCAACTCAGCTTTTTTCAATGGATTGGTTTCAGTGCCTACAATCTTATCAGCGAACTGTTTCACGATACCATCAGTTTTAATATGTTGAGTCGGTTTTAAATATTCTTGTACATCAACAGAATAGTGAATATCTTTTGGTGGCTTGTAATTTTCTAATGCACCTTTAACCATAGGTTCACGATCTTTGGTTTCAATCACCATTGTGATTTTTAAATCGCGTTTTTGTGCATCTTTATCCCAAGTCGCAAAGAGCGTTTTCGCACCATATTTGTTGTTTTCTGTCACATAGGCATCCAAATAGTTACCTTCAAAATGGATAGATTTTACCTGTTGATACTCGCCATTAAATGGTAAAGGCACCCACAGATTCGCTTGTCCTTGCGAACCTTTTGGTGCAACTAAGTCATAAGTTTGAGTGAATTCATACAGATGAGAATCGGTATTGTAGTTTGGAATGTCGGTATTGGCGTAAGCCATAGAACATGCGGAGAGCACCGCAGTGGCGATAAGTTTCTTCATGAAAAGATCCTTCTAGTTAGTTAACAGTTAAAACTTAACACATTAGATAAACTAATTGTGGACATGACTATAGTAGCTCATTTTATTTTCTAGTCAATATTGCTTTTTTATTTCAGCCATTTAAGATTTGCTAAAGAAATTCGAAGTAAAATACCGTTTCTATTTTTATTGGAAAGAATAATGACAAAACAAATTTTCACACAATCTCAACAACCAGAAGAACAAGAAATTCTGCCTAAGCAGGAATTTTATAATGTTGAAACAACTATCGATAATGAACCTTTAGAAGGGGAGTTATTGGACGAGCAATTTGAGCAAATTGTGAAACCTAAATCGAGTGGTTGGAAAACGGCTTTAAAATTGACCGCACTTTTGTTTTTAGGGGCGACAGTTGCACAATCTGTTCAATGGATTTGGGACAGTTATCAAAATCAACAATGGATTTACCTTGCTTTTGCCTTGGTAAGTTTTGTTGTGGTGATGTTTGGTTTATCTGAAATCATCGCAGAATGGCGACGTTTGGTGAAACTCAAAAGACGTTTGAATTTACAAGAACAAAGTCAGCGATTAATAGGTGAAAGTGCGGTTAAAAATCATCAAGTTTTTTCAGAGCAGGATAGTGAGCAAGGAAGAGCGTTGTGTTTATCGATTGCCGATACCTTAAAATTGGATTCGCAACATCCCTCAATTGTCCAATGGGAAAAACAGCTGAATGAAAGTTATTCTGCTCGTGAAGTCACCCATTTATTTAGTAAGACTGTGTTACAGTCTTTTGATAACAAAGCGAAAAAACTGATTACAAAAATGGCAGCAGAATCCGCTGTGATTGTGGCAATTAGTCCTTTGGCCGTTATTGATATGTTTTTTATTGCATGGCGAAATATTCGTTTAATCAATAAAATTGCAGCGATTTATGGGATTGAGCTTGGGTATTTTACCCGTCTTCGTTTGCTCAGAATGGTGTTAGTAAATCTTGCTTTTGCCGGTGCGACTGAAATCGTGCAAGATTTAGGGATGGATTGGCTTTCGCAAGATATTACCGCAAAACTTTCTGCAAGAGCAGCGCAAGGGATTGGCGTTGGATTATTGACGGCTCGATTGGGCATTAAGGCTATGGAGTTTTGTCGCCCACTGGCATTTGATAAAGCAGAAAAGCCAAAGCTTTCTCATGTGCAAAAAGAATTGCTGACGGTGATGAAAGATGCAGTGTTAGGTAAGAATAAACTGAAAGAAAAAGAAGAGGTGTAATAAAAAAGTGCGGTTAAAATTGACCGCACTTTTTTTGTATCAAAGAGATGATTAAAGTCCCGCTTTCAAGCTTGCCTCAATAAAGCGATCAAGATCGCCATCCAGTACGGCTTGTGTATTACGATTTTCCACGCCTGTGCGCAGATCCTTAATACGCGCATCATCTAGTACATAAGAACGAATTTGGCTGCCCCAACCGATATCCGATTTATTATCTTCCATCGCTTGTTTATCCGCATTTTTCTTTTGTAACTCAAGCTCATACAATTTTGCTTTCAACTGCTTCATGGCTTGATCTTTATTTTTGTGCTGAGAACGATCGTTTTGACATTGCACGACAATCCCACTTGGCATGTGAGTAATACGCACCGCACTTTCAGTTTTATTGACGTGCTGACCACCCGCACCAGATGCACGGTAAACGTCAATACGTAAATCAGCCGGATTGATTTCAATATCAATATCGTCATCAATTTCAGGATAAACGAAAGCTGCTGCAAATGATGTATGGCGACGGTTATTGGAGTCGAATGGGCTTTTACGCACTAAACGATGAATACCGGTTTCCGTACGTAACCAACCGAAAGCATATTCGCCACTGACACGAATCGTCGCTGATTTTAAACCTGCGACATCGCCATCTGACACTTCCATTAATTCTGTTTTAAAGCCTTTACTTTCCGCCCAGCGAAGGTACATGCGAAGTAACATTTCCGTCCAGTCCTGCGCTTCTGTACCACCGGAACCTGCTTGTAAATCGACATAACAATCGCACGCATCATGTTCACCGCTAAACATACGGCGGAATTCTAATTTTGCGAGTTGTTGTTCAAGCTCATCTAATTCGGCAACAGCTTCATTGAAGGTCTCTTCATCCTCAGCTTCAATGGCTAATTCAAGCAGCCCTTCAACATCTTCTAAACCTTGTTCTAAATTTTTGATGGTATCAACCACTTGTTCAAGTGAAACGCGTTCTTTCCCAAGTGCTTGGGCTTTTTCAGGATCATTCCACACATCGGGTTGTTCTAATTCGGCATTAACTTCTTCTAAACGCTCTAGTTTTGCGTCGAAGTCAAAGATACCCCCGAAGCACAGAAGTGCGCTCGGAAAGGTCGGCGATTTTGTTTTTGATTGGATTGATTTCAAACATAATGACTAAATGAGTTTTTAAGCTAAATTGGGGATGAATTATAAAGGATATGCTTAGGGTTGGGTAGATTATAGAGAAACAAAAAACCTTATTTATTTCTGAAATAAATAAGGTTTAAGTATGATTAAAAAGAATGAAATTATTCCGCCGGGAATTTTTCTTCTAATTGCTCTACTAATTTACCTAACTCATCACCTTTATCACTCATTTTTGCGGCAAGTTCAGGTATTTTAGTTGCATTTTCAGCTGTTGGTGATTTAACTTGAGTTAGAATGAGGTGAATCACTTCTTTCTCTGCATTAATGAATTCTTTATATTTACCAACAACAGGTGAAACTTCTTCACTTTTAATTCCTAAAGCTTCTAATTCAGCTACATTTTCTGCTGCTTGTTTATCAAATGCTGCAACAGCCGCTTCAGTTTCAGTTGCATTGCTAGTTGCTGAAGCCGCACCTACTGCATCAAAACTTGCTTCAAGTTTTTTACTTGCTGTTTCTTCCCACGCTTGAAACTTTTTCACTTCTTCAGCTTGTTGAGATGCAGCAAATGCACTGATAGAAGTGAAAGTTAATGCTGCGATAGCTGTCATTTTTAATAAATTTTTCATTGAGATAACCTCTTTTGAATAAAATAAAATTTGTACCCCGACATGGGTACGCTGCGCATTGTAAAAAAAACAGAGTTATCATGCCAACTATTTATTTGACTTTTTTAGTCTGTTATTTTTTTAGGAATAACAATTTTGCATAAATTCTCAATTACTTTATAATTTGCGCTTATTTTCATAAATTTAGGAACAAAGAAATATGAAGAAATTACTCACCGCACTTTTAATCACAGTTTCAGCCACGGCTATGGCAAGTGATGCAGAGATTAAATCGAAGTTACAGGCATTAGGTGCGAAAAATATTGAAGTGAAAGATTCACCGGTAAAAGGCCTTAAAACAGCCGTGACTGATCAAGGCATTTTATATGTGAGCGAAAATGGTCAATATGTTTTGCAGGGCAAAATGTATGAATTAACAAATAAAGGCCCCGTTGATGTGGCAGGTAAACTTTTAGCGGATAAAGTGAATGCGTTAAAAAATGAAATGATCATTTATCCGGCAAAAAATGAAAAATATGTTGTGACCGTATTCATGGATATTACTTGCCATTATTGTCACATCCTTCATCAACAAGTGAAAGAATATAATGATTTAGGTATTACTGTTCGTTATCTTGCATTCCCGCGTGCTGGAATGAATGAAACCGCTCGCCAAATGGAAGCAATTTGGACATCGAAAGATCCTGTATTTGCATTGAACGAAGCAGAAAAAGGTAACTTACCGAAAGAATTGAAAACACCTAATATTGTGAAAAGACACTATGATTTAGGTGTACAACTCGGCGTGCAAGGTACGCCAAGTATTGTGACTTCAACAGGTGAATTGATTGGGGGATATTTAAAACCCAAAGATTTATTAGCTGCTTTGAAGGAATCAGCACAATAATTTTAGTAGTGAGGGCGTATGATATACGCCCTTTAAATATTCATATCATCAAAGCACATATCAAATGTTCCTTTAGGTGATAATTTTAAATAACAAAACACCGTGAAAAAACTCATCAAACGTCGTGAAATTCCTGCCGGAAATTCTGTTTCAGATAATGCATTACTCGATCGTCTCTATCGTTCTCGCCATATTAAAAACAGCCAAGAATTAGACCGCACTTTGCAATCAATGCTGAATCCCAATCAATTACACGGCATTCAACAAGCCGTAGATTTATTGGTTGATGCTTATCAACAGCAACAAAAGATTGTTATTGTCGGTGATTTTGATGCAGACGGGGCAACGAGTACGGCGCTTTCAGTGTTAGCTTTACGTATGCTTGGCTTTACTGATGTGGAATACCTTGTACCAAATCGTTTTGAGCAAGGTTATGGCTTGAGTGTACCTGTTGCTGAGATGGCAATGGAAAAAGGCGTGCAGTTACTGATGACAGTGGATAACGGGGTATCGTCTTTTGAGGGCGTGGCGTATTTAAAAGAGCAGGGGGTGAAGGTGTTGATTACCGATCATCACTTGCCACCAGAAATGCTGCCGAATGCTGATGCTATTGTTAATCCAAATTTGCAACAATGTGATTTCCCTTCAAAATGTTTAGCCGGTGTAGGTGTAGCGTTTTATTTAATGCTCGCTTTGCGTGCCAAATTTCGCGAGTTGGGTATTTTTACGGCAGAAACACAACCTAATTTTACTGAATTACTGGATTTAGTTGCGCTCGGCACGATTGCAGACGTTGTTCCCCTTGATCAAAATAACCGTATTTTAGCCCATCAAGGGTTGATGCGAATTCGTGCGAAACGTTGTCGACCAGGAATTATTGCTCTTGCTGAAGTGGCTAATCGAGAAGTCGAAAAACTTTGCTCGGCTGATTTGGGCTTTGCGATTGCACCACGTTTAAATGCTGCGGGCCGATTAGATAATATGTCTGTTGGTGTAGAGTTATTACTTGCAGAAAGTATGCAAGAGGCAAGAGCACAAGCCTTGGATTTGGACAGCTTGAATCAGGCTAGAAAAGAAATTGAGCAAGGCATGAAGTTAGAAGCCTTAGAAATTTGCCGAAATCTCACCGCACTTTCTGATGAATTACCGATGGGAATAGCCTTATTTCAGAAAGATTGGCATCAAGGTGTATTAGGTATTGTAGCCTCTCGTATTAAAGATCAATACCATCGACCCGTTATTGCTTTTGCGCAAGATCAAGAAGGTATTTTAAAAGGTTCTGCGCGTTCAATTGAAGGCTTACATATGCGCGATGTATTAGAGCGTATTCATTCCCAACATCCAGATATGATTTTAAAATTTGGCGGTCATTCCATGGCGGCAGGATTAAGCATTAAAGAAAGCTTTTTCCCTGAGTTTCAAAAGATTTTTAATCAAACGGTGCAAGATTGGTTAAATGAAGATCAATTACAAGGTGTGATTTGGACGGATGGCGAACTTCAAGCAAATGAATTTAGTATTGAAACGGCAGAGGTGATAAAATCTGGCGGACCTTGGGGACAAGCTTTTCCTGAGCCTGTTTTTGATGGTGAGTTTAACATTTTTGAGCAACGTGCTATCGGGCAAAATCAAAATCATTTAAAAATGCTCGTTGAGCCTAAAAATGGCGGTCCATTATTAGATGCCATTGCGTTTAATATCGATACTCGGTATTATCCCGATTTGTCGATTAAGCAGGCAAAATTTGCTTATAAGTTAGAAATTAATGAGTTTCGTGGAAATCGAAACCTCCAATTATTAGTCGATTATATTGAACCAATTGGTTAATTTATGAAAAAAGTTTGGCAGAATAAATTGTTAAAAGGATCCTTTGCAATGATATTGCTGAGTGTGACAAATGTCGCATTCGGTGAAGTCAATGCAAAGGATTTTTCTGCCAAAAATTCACCGCACTTACCGCCAGCGAATGTGGCACAGTTTGAAGATGGTCGAGATTATTTTTCATATCAAGAACCGATTGAACAAGCTAAAAGAAACGATCGTAAAATCCCTATCCAATTTTTCTTTGATTATGACTGCCGAGTTTGTTCTTCAGCTCAAGATATTTTGCAACTTTATAGCCAAATTCGTCCTAATAAAGTGGCATTAGAAGAGCATCCAGTTGCCACAAATGAAGCTAAATTTTCAGCCACAATATTCTATACATTACAGCGTTTAAAAGTGGGTGAGTTATCAGATGTGCTGTTATTTGAAACCTCTGAAAAGGCACGCTATACCGAATTATCCACATTAGATAAGATGCGTGAATGGGTTGTCTCACAAGGGATTAGTAAAGCTGAATTTAATAAAATCGTATATTCCAAAGAAGTGAAAGAGGATGTGAGTAACGCCATTTATTTGACAGAAGAATATGGTGTCTTTACTTTCCCTTATGTGGTTGTGGGCGGAAAATATGTGCTCACCGCGAGTACGCTGTATAACGATGATTATGGCGTAGCAGTATTAGATTTCTTAGTGAATAAACTCGAACAAGAAAGGAAAAAATAATGAAAATCGGGATTGTTGGTGCAATGGCACAAGAAGTGGAAATTTTATCCCAATTAATGACAGATAAAAAAGAAACAAAAGTTGCAAGTGCGGTCATTTTTGAAGGCAAAATTAATGGTAAAGAAGTCGCATTATTACAATCTGGGATTGGTAAAGTCGCGGCAGCTATTGGCACTACCGCTTTATTACAATTGGCTAAACCGGATGTGGTTTTAAATACCGGCTCAGCAGGTGGTGTTGCGAAAGGCTTAAAGGTAGGAGATATCGTTATTTCCGATGAAACCCGCTATCACGATGCTGATGTGACAGCTTTCGGTTATGAAAAAGGTCAATTACCCGCTAATCCAGCGGCTTTTCTTTCAGATAAACAATTAGCCGATTTAGCCGATGAAATTGCCCAATCACAAGGACAAAATGTAAAACGTGGTTTAATTTGCTCGGGTGATAGCTTTATTAATAGCGAAGAAAAAATTGCTCAAATTAAAGCGGATTTCCCCAATGTGACTGCAGTAGAAATGGAAGCAACCGCGATTGCGCAAGTTTGTCATGCCTTTGACGTACCTTTTGTGGTCGTTCGAGCCATTTCAGATGCAGGCGATGGCGAAGCAAGTATGTCATTTGAAGAATTTCTCCCACTTGCAGCAAAACAATCCTCTGCATTAGTGTTGGGTATGATAGAAAGATTATAAGAGGTAATGTATGATTATTACTGTTGATGGCCCAAGTGGGGCTGGGAAAGGTACACTTTGCTATGCATTGGCAGAAAAATTAGGTTTTACCTTATTAGATAGTGGTGCGATTTATCGCGTGACTGCATTGGCTGCGTTGAAACGTCATACAGACTTAACCGATGAAGAAGGATTAGCGGAGTTAGCCCGTCATTTAGATATTCAGTTCATCCCGAAAAATGGAGAAGTCAATGTGCTTCTTGGTGGGATGGATGTGAGTCATTTAATCCGTACGCAAGAAGTGGCGGAAGCCGCTTCAAAAGTGGCGGTTTTCCCTAAAGTTCGAGCAGCTTTACTGCAACTTCAGCAGGATTTTGGTAAAAATGACGGCCTGATTGCGGATGGGCGAGATATGGGAACCGTGGTTTTTCCAAATGCACAAGTTAAACTGTTTTTAGATGCAAGTGCGGAAGAACGTGCAAAAAGACGCTATAAACAGTTGCAAAATAAGGGAATTAATGGTAACTTTGCACAGATTTTAGCCGAGATACAAGAACGCGATTTTCGCGATAGAAATCGTGAGGTTGCGCCATTGAAACCGGCTGATGATGCTTTATTGTTGGATAGTACAACATTGAGCACTGATGAAGTCATTGCTCAAGCGTTAGCTTATATTCAACAAAAAGCATCAATTTCGATTTAACTGTTTATTCAAGGAAGAATAGACATTTATCCTCAACCCCGCATTTTATGGATCTTAATGTGGATGTTATTAACTTAAATTAAGAAGATTATTTATATGTCAGAATCTTTTGCTCAACTCTTTGAAGAATCATTAAAAGGCCTTGAAACCCGTCAAGGTTCAATCGTTAGCGGTACTGTTGTTGCTATTCAAAAAGGCTTTGTACTTGTTGATGCAGGCTTAAAATCTGAATCTGCAATTCCTGTTGCTGAATTCCAAAACGCTCAAGGTGAACTTGAAGTTAAAGTTGGCGACACAGTAAACGTAGCTTTAGATGCAGTTGAAGATGGTTACGGCGAAACTAAACTTTCTCGTGAGAAAGCTGTTCGTCATGAATCTTGGATTGAATTAGAAAAAGCTTACGAAGATAAAGCGACCGTTATCGGTTTAATCAACGGTAAAGTGAAAGGCGGTTTCACAGTTGAGTTAAACGGTGTTCGTGCATTCTTACCAGGTTCATTAGTTGATACTCGTCCAGCACGTGAAGCAGATCACTTACTTGGTAAAGAATTAGAATTCAAAGTAATTAAATTAGATCAAAAACGTAACAACGTTGTTGTTTCTCGTCGTGCAGTGATCGAATCTGAAAACAGCCAAGAACGTGAACAAATCCTTGAGAACCTAGCTGAAGGTTCAGAAGTTAAAGGTATCGTTAAAAACTTAACTGACTACGGTGCATTCGTAGATTTAGGTGGCGTTGACGGTTTATTACACATCACTGATATGGCTTGGAAACGTGTTAAACACCCAAGCGAAATCGTGAATGTAGGCGACGAAGTAACTGTTAAAGTATTAAAATTTGACAAAGATCGTACTCGCGTATCTTTAGGCTTAAAACAATTAGGTCAAGATCCTTGGGTTGCTATCGCTGAAAACCACCCAGTAAACAGCAAATTAACTGGTAAAGTAACTAACTTAACTGACTACGGCTGTTTCGTTGAAATCTTAGATGGTGTTGAAGGTTTAGTTCACGTTTCTGAAATGGATTGGACTAACAAAAACATCCACCCATCTAAAGTTGTAAGCCTTGGCGATACAGTTGAAGTAATGGTGTTAGAAGTTGACGAAGAACGTCGTCGTATTTCTTTAGGTTTAAAACAATGCAAACCTAACCCATGGACTCAATTCGCTGAAACTCACAACAAAGGCGACAAAGTTACTGGTAAAATTAAATCAATCACTGATTTCGGTATCTTCATCGGTCTTGAAGGTGGTATCGACGGTTTAGTTCACTTATCTGACATTTCTTGGAATGTTGCAGGTGAAGAAGCAGTTCGTAACTACAAAAAAGGTGATGAAGTTTCTGCAGTAGTATTAGCAGTCGATGCAGTGAAAGAACGTATTTCTTTAGGTATCAAACAACTTGAAGATGATCCATTCAACAACTTCGTAGCGATCAACAAAAAAGGTGCAGTAATTTCTGCAACTGTTGTTGAAGCTGACGCTAAAGGTGCTAAAGTTGAATTAGCAGGTGGCGTTGAAGGTTATATCCGTGCAGCAGACTTAACAAACGAAGTTGCAGCAGGCGATGTAGTTGAAGCGAAATACACTGGTGTAGATCGTAAAGCACGTATCGTTCACTTATCTGTAAAAGCGAAAGATCAAGCTGAAGAAGCAGCTGCAGTTGCAAACGTGAATACCAAACAAGAAGATGTTGCTATTCCAAACGCAATGGCTGAAGCTTTCAAAGCAGCTAAAGGTGAATAATTAATTCACATAAATAAGGCTGGGTCATTGACTCAGCCTTATTATTACCGGCTATAATTTACAAGGATTTAGCGGTAATTTATTATGAACTAATGCATTACCTGTAAGTCTTAATAATAAGTTTAAGTATAAATTTAAAGGAGAGTTGACGATGACTAAATCTGAACTAATTGAAAATCTATCAACAAAGCACCCAACTTTATCCGCAAAAGAAGTAGAAGGTATTGTAAAGGATATTCTTGAACTCATTGCACAATCTTTAGAAGAGGGGAATCGTATTGAAGTACGTGGTTTTGGTAGCTTCTCTTTACACCATCGTCAACCGCGAGTGGGCCGTAATCCTAAAACCGGTGATTCTGTAAAATTGGATGCTAAATCTGTACCGCACTTTAAAGCAGGTAAAGAATTAAAAGATCGCGTAAATGTTTTTGCTTAAACATTCAATCGATATCAATAAAACGACACTTAGGTGTCGTTTTTTATTACAAATTTTGGCATAATGAAACTATTCTTAACAAGGAGCTTGTGATGATTAAATATATTCTCGGACTCATTATTGTGCTAGCTATCGTAATCGTTGCGGTAACTATAGGGGCGAATAATGATCAAGTAATCACCTTTAACTACATTGTTGCTGAAAGCCAATTCCAACTTTCAACGCTAGTCGCGATTTTATTTGGTTTTGGATTAATTTTAGGTTGGTTAATTACTGGATTCTTCTACTTAAAATTAAAATTCAAAAATATGTCGTTAGCGCGTCAAGTTAAACGTCAAACATTACAAATTAACGAATTAACGACTACTCGCGATAAGGCAGTATAATGCTTGAATTACTCTTTCTGCTTCTGCCAATAGCCGCCGCTTATGGTTGGTATATGGGGCATCGGAGTGCCAAGAAAGATCAGGAAGATATTAGTAATAAACTCTCCCGTGATTATGTCACGGGGGTCAATTTTTTGCTTTCTAATCAAACGGATAAAGCTGTTGATTTGTTTCTTGATATGTTGCAAAAACAAGAAACAGAAAATGAAATTGAAAGCAACTCACAATTTGAAGCTGAGTTAACGCTCGGTAATCTTTTCCGTTCTCGAGGTGAGGTGGATCGTGCTTTACGCATTCATCAAGCACTCGATCGTAGTCCCAATTATTCTTTCGAACAAAAATTATTAGCTAAGCAGCAACTCGCTAAGGATTTCATGACGGTGGGTTTTTATGACCGTGCTGAAGCGCTTTACATTATTATGGTGGATGAACCAGAGTTTGCTGAAAATGCACTGCAACAGCTTTTGGTGATTTACCAAAAAACAAAAGAATGGAAAAAAGCCGTTAATATCGCAGAGAAGCTTGCCAAGATCTCACCTAAAGAAAATAATGTGGAATTAGCACAATGTTATTGTGAATATGCCTTAAGCGGTGAACTTGAAAGTGCGGTTGAAAAACGCAGTATTTTACAAAAAGCGCTAAATGTATCTCCAACTAGTGTGAGAGCATCAATGCTGCTTGCTGATTTAGAAATGGCTAATAAAAACTATCGTCAAGCCATTCACTTTTTAGAGAATATTCTTGATCAAAATCCAATTTATATTGGTGAAGTGCTGAAAACGCTCAAATATTGTTATGATGAATTAGGAGAGAGAGATAACTTTGAGTTATTCTTGATTCGAGCAAGTCAGCAGATTAACAATACTAAAGTCGATTTAATGTTAGCAAGCGTGATTGAAGAGAAAGATGGCAAGAGTGCCGCACAATCAAAACTTTATCAACAACTTACCAAACATCCAAGTACATCTATTTTCCACCGCTTTATTCAATTCCAAATTGATGATGCAGAGGAAGGGCGAGGTAAAGAAAGCTTAATTTTGCTACATAAAATGGTCGGTGAGAGAATTAAGCAAAGCTTTGGTTATCGTTGCTCAAATTGCGGTTATCAAACCCATAAATTAATGTGGAATTGTCCTTCTTGCAAACAGTGGGAATCCATCAAACCAGAACATAATTAATTGACACAGTGAGGTAAAATTATGAATAGCAAAGTAATCGTTGCATTGGATTACGAAACGGAAGCACAAGCGCTATCCCTCGTAGATCAAATCGATCCAAGCTTATGCCGTTTAAAAGTGGGTAAAGAAATGTTTACCACACTGGGAACCAGTTTCGTTAAGCAATTACACGAGCGTCAATTTGATGTTTTCCTCGATCTAAAATTTCATGATATTCCTAATACTGTGGCAAGAGCTGTGCGTTCTGCGGCTGATTTAGGCGTATGGATGGTTGATGTCCATGCTAGCGGTGGTTTAAAAATGATGGAAGAGGCGAAGAAAATTCTCGAGCCTTATGGAAAAGATGCACCGTTATTAATCGCGGTAACTGTATTAACAAGCATGGAAGATTTAGATTTGTTGCAAATTGGTATTAATTCCTCGCCACTTGAACACGTTTTACGTCTTGCAAATTTAACACAGCGTGCAGGATTAGATGGGGTAGTTTGCTCACCACAGGAAGTAGAGATTTTACGTAATACTTGTGGTCCTGATTTTAAATTAGTCACCCCAGGGATTCGTCCAATTGGTAGTGATTTTGGTGATCAGCGTCGCGTCATGACACCAGCAGCAGCTATTCGATCTGGTTCTGATTATTTAGTAATCGGTCGTCCAATTACTCAAGCTGAAAATCCAGCTGAAGTGCTTCGTTCAATTAATGCATCAATTGAGTAATATGACTGAGAGTACTTTAGTTTATTCTACCGAAGTGGGTCGAATTAAAGAGCAAAAGCAGCCGGTACAACGCCCTAAGGGTGATGGTGTGGTTCGCATCCAAAAACAGACCAGTGGTCGAAAAGGTGCGGGCGTCTCAGTGATTACTGGGCTAGATTTATCCGATGATGAATTAAAAAAATTAGCCGCTGAACTTAAAAAACGTTGTGGTTGTGGCGGTTCAGTTAAAGACGGCAATATTGAGATTCAAGGCGAAAAACGCGATTTACTTAAACAACTTTTAGAACAAAAAGGGTTTAAAGTAAAATTAGCCGGTGGTTAAGATAAGACAAAAAATCCATCTTCAATTGAAGATGGATTTTTTCATAATTAGCCTTCCATAAAGTTTGGTTGGTAAGCAAAGAACATTGCTCCTAAGAAACTTAACAAGGCAAATGCCAGAAATGCACTGTTTGGGTTGACCGCTTTACGACTAAAATATTTAGCCGAGAAGAAGATATAAAGCACAAGCATGATGATTTTCATGACCAACCAGCTTTGTAGCTGATAACCGACCAAGAAGAAAATCGTTAAGCCGCTTGCGATTAACAGTGTATCAACTAAGTGCGGTAAAATTTTTAGCAATTTAATCGCTCGCCAATTTTTCCCACTTAATTGCATTCCCCCACGGATAATTAATAATCCTAAACTTAAAAATGCACAAACAATGTGCAAATAAACTAACATAATCACTCCAGATGTAAAAGGAAAGTGCGGTCAAAAGTGACCGCACTTTAATTTCTTATTTTGCAATACGCTTATATTTAATACGATGTGGTTGTGTTGCGGCTTCACCTAAGGTTTTCTTTTTCCACTCTTCGTAGTCAGAGAAGTTACCTTCATAGAAAGTCACTTTACCTTCATCACCGTAATCCAAAATATGAGTCGCAATACGGTCTAAGAACCAACGGTCATGGGAAATTACCATTGCACAGCCAGGGAACTCTAAGATCGCATTTTCTAACGCACGTAAAGTTTCAACGTCTAAATCATTGGTCGGTTCATCTAATAACAGTACGTTACCACCACGTTGTAGAAGTTTCGCTAAGTGTAAACGACCACGTTCACCACCTGATAATTCGCCCACTCGTTTTTGTTGATCTACGCCTTTGAAGTTAAAGCGGCCAACATACGCACGGCTTGGAATTTCAAAGTTACCAATAGTGAGAACATCTTGTCCGTTAGACACTTCTTCCCAAACGGTTTTCTTGTCATCCATTGAATCACGGAATTGATCCACAGAAGCAAGCACAACGGTTTCACCCATCGTAATTGAGCCGCTATCGGGTTGTTCTTGACCTGAAAGCATACGGAATAGGGTTGATTTACCTGCACCGTTCGCTCCAATAATGCCTACGATAGCACCTTTAGGAATGCTAAATGATAAATCATCAATTAGAGTACGGTCACCGTAAGATTTAGTGAGATGTTCTACCTCAATAACCTTATCACCTAAACGTGGACCAGGTGGAATAAAGAGTTCATTGGTCTCGTTACGTTTTTGGTATTCACCAGAGTTCAACTCATCGAAGCGTGCCATACGAGCTTTGCTTTTCGCTTGACGACCTTTAGGATTTTGGCGTACCCATTCTAACTCTTTCGCAATCGATTTTTGGCGTGCATTTTCAGCCGCTTGTTCTTGCTCTAAGCGTTTCTCTTTTTGCTCTAACCAAGAAGAGTAGTTACCTTCCCAAGGAATACCTTCACCACGGTCGAGCTCTAAGATCCAACCTGCTACGTTATCTAAGAAGTAACGGTCGTGGGTAATCGCCACAACAGTACCTTCGTAGTCATGTAAGAAACGCTCTAACCATGCTACCGATTCTGCATCTAAGTGGTTGGTTGGCTCGTCTAATAAGAGCATGTCTGGTTTTTCGAGCAATAAACGACAAAGTGCCACACGACGACGTTCACCACCAGATAAATGTTCGATTTTGGCATCCCAATCCGGTAAACGTAATGCATCTGCGGCACGTTCTAATTGGTTATCTAAATTATGTCCATCGTGGGCTTGAATAATCGCTTCAAGGTTTGCTTGTTCTGCGGCTAGTTTATCGAAATCCGCATCAGGATCGGCATAAAGTGCATAAACTTCATCTAAACGAGTCAGTGCATTTTTTACTTCAGAAACCGCTTCTTCTACCGCTTCACGCACAGTTTGTTGCGGATCAAGTTTTGGTTCCTGTGGAAGATAACCAATCTTAATACCTGGTTGTGGACGCGCTTCACCTTCGAACTCTTTATCCACGCCAGCCATAATGCGTAAAAGGGTTGATTTACCCGCACCATTTAAGCCGAGCACCCCGATTTTTGCACCAGGGAAGAAGCTTAAAGAAATATCTTTCAAAATATGACGCTTCGGTGGCACCACTTTGCCGACACGGTGCATCGTATATACAAATTGCGTTGACATAATTTTCTCGATGTTATGAATAAAAGTGCGGTTATTTTACTTGATGTTTAGGGAATAAGCTATTTGAAAGGCAAAAAAAACCACCCATACAGGGTGGTAGGAAAGTAGTTTAGCTATATTTATGATTATTTTATTTAGGAACTTTATGAATATCAAGCAATCACTTGACGAAACAGATAGTACATAAATTTCAGTTATAAGGGAAATGCGAATGAATCATTTTTTGATAAAAATCAATAAAATCATGGGATTTTTTACTTTTAGACTGATTTTTATTCGATTTTGATTGGGAACTGCTTGTGATAAAATCTGTCTATTCAATCATTTAGCCACTCTTTTTTCTTATTTATGTTTAAAAAATTACCTCTTGGATTATTGCTGATTTCGCCTTTTTCAGCGCTAGCGCATCCTCACGCATTCATCGATATGCAAACGAAACCCTTAGTGAAAGATAATCAATTACTTGGTTTTTCGACTCAATGGCTACTGGATGAAGCCAGTTCTTCAGCTGTCCTGTATGATGTGAAGCAGGCAAAAGGGGATAAAGCTGCCCAACAGAAGTTAGTTGATGAAGTCATGGCGAACGTTGTGAATGAACATTACTTTAGTTATGTCTTTGATAAAGAAAATCATAAAATTAAATACACAAAACACCCTGAAAATTACGGTATGCGAGTGAAAGGGAACGAGGTCGAATATTATTTTGATTTTCTTTTGGCACAGCCACAGGCCTTACAAAATAATGAATTTACGCTGATGACTTATGACTGCACTTATTATGTGGCAATGCGGTATGCAGAAACTGGCAAAAGAGCGGTTGATTTTTCATCACTTCCTGCAAACTGCAAAGGCGAGGTGCTGGAACCTAATGTCGATGAAAAAATTCAATCTTACGCATCATCATTGGATAAATCGCAAAAAGATGAAGATGATTCTCTTGGTGTATTGTTTGCGCAGAAAGTAAAAATTAAGTGTGAATAAAATGAAGTTAAAACTAACCGCACTTTTTATTGGTTTATTAGCGATTATCTTCGCATTATTACCTTGGCTGTTTGTGCAAGTTGCTGATTGGCAAAAAGCCTTTAATCAGTTGATTTCTGAAAATCTACACCAGATTCAAGCACATTCATCAACGGCAGGATTGTGGTTGATTTTTGCCGCCTTTTCTTATGGTGTATTACATGCATTAGGGCCTGGGCATGGCAAATTTATTATCGCTAGTTATCTTTCTACGCACGAAAGTCAACTTAAGACCAGCGTACGCTTAAGCTTGCTTTCCTCTCTCATGCAAGGTTTTGTAGCAGTTGCTGCAACCTCCATTGTGGTGGTGATACTTAATCTTTCCTCAAAATATTTTAAACTTAGTCAGTTATGGCTGGAACGTAGCGCGCTAATTTTATTAGTGTTGTTAGGGATTTATTGGATTGCTCAAGGTCTGAAGGGCTTAAAGAAAAAGCAATCTTTTCGTATTACATCAATCCAATCACTACCAAAACAGATTGGAACAGCTTCGCCTTTTCGATATGAGCAAGGAAAAGTTAGCCAAACACAGTGTAGCTGTGGACATCAACATCTACCGAATAATCAACAGCTTAATCAATCAGGTGATTTAAAATCTCAGCTCTTAGTGATTTTGACTATTGGTATGCGGCCGTGTAGTGGCGCTATTTTTGTGCTCTTTCTTGCTTATATGCTAGATCTGTATTGGTGGGGAATTGTAGCTACGTTTGCCATGTCTCTGGGCACAGGATTAATGCTTTCACTTTTTGCTGCGTTAGTACGCTATGCGAGAAATGTCGCAACGCGATTAGGCCATTGGTACGGTTTAACTGGTTCTAATCAAAAAGGTGAGGCCATGATCAAATGCATTGCGGGCGCAATTATGATCTTTTTTGCACTAAGCTTGTTATATGGCACGATGGAGGCAGTAACAGGTGGCGCAGTCTTGTTTGGAGGGTAAAGAAAAGGGCAGCGTTTGCTGCCCATTTATTTGAAAATAGATTATTCAACCCAAGTGACGATTTCTTCAATTGGTCTACGAGATTTTTTAGTAATGTCTCTCGCACGATAACCAAATGTTGCAGCTACAGATACGCCCCATTCATTTGGCTCAAAGAGACCTTCAGCGGCTAAAACCTCATTCATTTTATCGTAGTTAAAGCCTTCAATCGGGCAAGAATCTACGCCGATAGCGGCGGCACCAGTTAGCATATTGGCTAATGCAATGTAGGTTTGTTTGCTTGTCCAGTCAAATAATGCACGCTCGCTTTCTGCGGTTTTCATTTCAACTTCTTGTAAGCCTTTATATTTTGCCAAGGCCTTTTCTAACTGCTCACCTTGTAAACCTCTACGCACCGCGACATCACGGAAGAAAGGTGTATCATATCGCGCATTTTTCTTCGCAAGAATAATCACTAAATGGCTACAATCATCTAATTGATATTGCATGCCCCAGCTAAAAGGTTTGAGTTTATCGCGTAATGCTTTATTTTGAATAACTAAGAACTTCCATGGCTCAGATCCGAAAGAGCTTGGTGATAAACGAGCAAATTCTAAAATTGCCGCGAAATCTTCTTGGCTAATTTTTTTATTCGGATCGTAATAACGAGTGGAACAGCGATTTTCGAATACCTGAAGCATTTGTTCGCGTGTAATTTGACTCATGTTTTCTTCCTCTTAACATTACCTAATTTGAGATCTTTTGACCGCACTTTAGCGCTCTTTCCAATATCCAATCCACTCTTTGAGTAATTGCATATTTTTCGTAATCGCGCCACCTTGTGGAATAAAATGCATCATATTGAGTCCGTAACTGTCGGGCGTAATGCCTTCACCTACACTTGCAGGTAACACATCAAAACCTTGTTGTTGGAATAATAATTTTGCACGTTGCATATGCCATTCATTGGTGACTAAAATAATTTTGTGAATACCTTCTTTTTCCAACATTTGTTTGGTGAAAAGCGCATTTTCTTTGGTAGTAAGTGCTTTAGGTTCAATCCATTTAGTTGGCACATTAAAGAAGTTTTGGAGTTCTTCCGCTGCGATTTTTGCTTCAATGGCGCCAGTTGGACTCGCTCCTGTAATTAATAATGGCAAGTGCGTTTCTTTTTGCAAGAATGCGGCATAGCGTAAGCGTTCAAGTTGAATACCTGTTGAAGCTAATGGTGCATAAAGCTCTTTGCTATCACGTAAACCACCGCCAAGTAGAACGATCGCTTGAGCTTGTTGATAATCTTGCAGTGTTAAATGATCTTCAGTAATGAGACTGTCTTTAAGTACTTGTGCCGTGTAAGGAATGCTTAAAAGATAGAGTAGAGAGAAACCAAGTGCGGTCGAAATTCGGCTTAATTTTTTGAAATTGAATTTAGCTAGAATAAGTGAAAGTCCCCATAAAATTAAAATATTAAATGGGGGAAGAATCATGGCTGTAATCAGTTTTTTCAATTCAAACATTATTTATCCAATTCAACAAAATCTAGCTCTGTGGTCCATAATTTGGCATAGCTACTATTTTTACCATAAGAGTTATCGCAAACACGATTTGGAATTTCTAACAAGCAAGAGAAAATATGACCATGTAAGCGAGTTGTGGTGACTTTATCATTTGCTAAGAATACTTGTGCAACACGTTTTACAATGCGTTGAGTATAGGCATACCAAAACTGATGGCAGAGATCTTTTAGACAACTTAAACCAAATTTATTGGCCATTTTACTCATTCGCCAGCTTACTGCTAAAACAACATCGTCTTCTGTTGAAAGAATATCTTCCCAGTCTTTTACATTGCTGTTAGCAGGCAGTTGAGCAAGGATATTTTTCTCGATATCACTCGCTTCAATATCTTTACGTAGGAAGTAAAGTTGCTCACCAGTTTTGCCTTGTTTGGTTTCCATGGTGCCATAAAGCTGATGAGCCATGTCTGGTGACAAATAAACATGATTTGAAAATTGTGCAAATAGATTCGCCGTTCTTTCATCACGAGCCAGTAGATGGCAATCACTGTGGCTACGGAAAAGTGCGGCTGATTTTTGCAGATTTTCTTCTTGTTTAAAATAAGCGGTTTGTGGAAGCACAATAATGCGATTATTCGGGAAATGCGTCACCATTTCTTCACGGATTTTTTGATGCTGCGGATAAAGATCGCCAAAATTACCGCCACCATGTAAAAGGATGGTGGTGTTTGGTGTAATTTTCGCTTTAATTTCTTCAAGATCTAAATCATATTCGCAACGTTTTAAGGTCACATTAATATGGTGATCTTTAAAAAATTGCTCGGTTCCGTGATAAATCAGCAAATCGCCCACGTTCAAATGAAGCGGGTAGTCGAAATAAAATACGTCGTTTTTATCTTTGATCAGTTCGACAATAGGATTCAGTTTGTTTTTTAAATCAATAAGGAGTTGATTCATTTTTTTACTCTTTTCTTTAAATAGCTAAACAAGAAATTTTTTTCTGCTGTGTTTAATCCGAAGATTAAAATGACACAGATTAATACCATTTCTAAAATGATGGATTGTCCAATAAATTCCAATAAAGAATAGCTGCGGGTGGTATCTGATATATAGATGATACCTAATAGCAGGCCAAACACCACGCCGACATTCACTAAATATGAGACAAATTCTTTGTGGTTAAATTTAATTTTTTTATTAATAAAATATAATCGATAGAGTTGTGAGATGACCATCGTACTAAATTTACCCACAAAGGCAAATACTGGATTATAACCTAGTGTGAACAAATAATAAGCCAAAGGCACCGTACAAAGATCGATTAACGCGACGATGATATTGTATTGTTTTACGGTGGATGTGCCAATTGCTAATGCACTCATCCAAAATGCCCCAGCCATCGCACTGATTAATAAGCAAGCAATAATAGCTTGTACAAGCTGTTCAGTATATTGCGGAAGATGATCACCTAGCCAAAATGTCAGTAAGGTATGGGTGAAATACAATACAGGGGCAGAGAGAATCGCCATTAAATAAAGTGAATATTTTGAAATACCAAGGATTAATTGGCGATTGCGATCGTAATCTTTTGCCGCATAAGACTGAACCAACTGCGGATTAGCCGCCATTTGGAAATTATTCACAAAGCTATAAACAGCACCTTCTACTTGTGTTGCAATGGCAACGGCTGCATTGACTGCCACACCAAAGAATAAGTTTGATACCATATTCAAGCCTTGTGTTGAACCCACATAGGCAATCTGCCCCATGAGCATCCAACCAGAAAAACTCACCATTTCTTTGGTTTTGCTTAAATCTTTATATAAGCGGAAACGTGCGGCTTCTTTGAAATAATATTTAGTGAATAACACATAAAGGGAGAGCACAATTAAGCTGACTGAAAGCAATAAGCAGCCATAAGTAATCAACTTATCGTAATGTGTGATGTGGCTTAAGATAAAGACAGAAGTCAGTTTTAAGATGGTTTCACCTAATCCTAACCAAGCATAGAATCCCATTTTCTCATGAGCAACAATCATGGCATTGAATGGCACCTTGATGATTTCAACAAGGGCAATAATTAATGCTAATTGGTAAACGATATTTGCGGCTTGCAAGCGTTCAGCGGGGATAACTAATTTGTGATTTAAAAACCATAAACCTACGGTTTCAGCTAACACTAATACGATAAAAATAATGAGTAGGTGATTTAAGATACTAATATTAAAGACTTTATTGACACGTTGAATGTCATTGGAGGCTTTTTCTACGTTAATGAAACGCTGTGTGGTGGCGGTCATTGTGCCATTGAAAAAAGAAAACAAGACTACCACACCCATCACAATGTTGTAGATACCAAAATCTTCTACACCCAATACCTGCAATACCACACGAGAGATATACAGCATCGCTCCCATATTGAAGAGCATTCGGATGTAAAGAAATAGCGTATTTTTAGCAATGGTTTTATTTGACATTGTGAAAATGAAATTAGAAAAATTGGGGGAATTATAGGGGGGATTGGGATGTGTAGCAAGCCTTGAGAGACGTCTTATAAGTTCAATTGTATTTAGTAAAAAAAGAAAAGGCTAAATATAAATTTAGCCTTTTGTTATTTAGACGATGCAGACAGCCAAATCCAATTGCTTGTTATGGAACTGATGCAATGTGCCGCGATGGCCCACACTCAGAATGATCATATTGGGTAACCGTTCTTTAATCGTTTTATAAAGAAGGTACTCGGTTGGCTCATCAAGTGCTGATGTGGTTTCATCTAAAAAGACCACTTCAGGCTTCGTCAGTAAAATCCGAATGAACGCCACTCGCTGTAATTCACCCGGTGACAAAATCGCCTGCCAATCGTTATCTACATCAAGACTATGGAGATATTTATCCAAACAACAATCTGCCAATGTTTTTTCTAATTCAGGATGATAAGGATCAATATCTGGATAGCAAATCGCTTCACGTAACGTACCTTGTGGCATATAAGGACGCTGCGGTAAGAATAAACTGGTCACACAAGGATGTTCTACCAGACCCACTGTCTCAAAAGGATAAATTCCCGCCATTGCTTTTAATAGCGATGTTTTCCCTGTGCCAGATGGACCTTGAATTAATAAAGCATCACCATTTTTTAGTTCAATATTTAAGTTATTAAGCAACAATCTGCCTTGCTCGTCTTTAATACCAAAGTTTGACAATGTAACACGGTTAGAACATTTCATGGGTTGATGAACCTCTGAATGATCTAATTCATCCAACTTAGTCATAAAACCATAAAGACGATTTAAGCGCGCTTGATAGAGCGTAAACTCTTCATAGAACAAACGGAAGAAGGAAAGTGCGGTCATTAATCGGTTAAATGCTTGCACAGTTTGGTGCATATCGCCCAGTTTGATTTGTCCGGTGAAAAAACGAGGCGCTTGCAGCATTAACGGTAAGAGTTTTGCAACGCGTGTGACACTTCCATTAAATCCGTCTAACCCCAGCATTCTCAACACAATTGCCCAACGGTTATGAATAATTTCGGCAAATTTGTTTTTCAGTAAATGCTGTTCTTGCTGTTCACCTTGATAGAACGCGATACTTTCCGCATTGTCTCGCACTCGAATTAAAGAATAACGGTAGTCACCATTGAGTTTTTCTTTATTGAAGTTCAGCTTGATTAAAGGGTGACCAATCCATACAGACATTAATGTTGCCAGGATAATAAAGGCATAAATAAAGAAAACGACGCCTTTTTCGATATTCAAACCGAAAAGACTTAATATTCCAGAAAGTGACCAAAGAATAATGGTGAATTCTATGGTAGTCAAAATAGAATTAATCATACCGCGCACAATTTTGACGGTGCTACTGATAAATTCACGTGCATCTTGTTCAATACGTTGATCAATATTATCGGGCAGATCTTTTTCGTATTTAAGACGATAGTATTTTTTATTTTCTAACCACCGTTTAACAAGGACTTTATTTAAGCTTTCCAACCAACGGATTTCAAATACTTGTTGCAAGAAATAATCGGCAATGGAGTGGATAACTTGTACTAATACTAATAGGGCATTTAGTTTTGCAAAGAACCAAAACTTATCCGCATCTAATTCCTGCATGGAGCTATAAAGTCCATTGTAGAAAAAAGAATTGAGAACACTGAAGCGTACTTCTAACAAAATCATGGTAAACAACACCAATAGCATAAGGATTATTTTGATGCTGTTACGACGATTAATCGACGGGGATGCAATATGCCAAAACTTTTGACCAAATGTGGTTTGTTTGAGTGCCAGTGTCGTCACGCTAAAGCATACAATCACCCAGAAAAGTGCGGTCAAAATCCAGCTTAAACTTGAGTTAAGTTCAGTTTGCCAATTCATTGATTATCCATAAAGTAAAAAACGAAAAAAGGGCGAAATGATTCGCCCTCGTATTGTGCGCTCAATTAAAACTCAACTTTCGTGTTGAAGATAAATTCACGTCCATAACCTAATGCAACAGGGATTAACGTGTTTGTTGCGTTACCAGAGGTAGATGGATAGTAAGTTTTATCTGTTAAGTTTTTACCGTTAAGTTGGAAAGACACTTTTTTGCCAGAGATTTTTGTATCGTAAGCAATAAAGGCATCATATACCACGGCATGAGGTAATTTGTATGCTTTTGTGTAATCACTGTTATAAGCATGCCAAGAACCTAAATAACGAGCACCACCACCAACACGGATGTTACCAAAATCAAATTCACCTACGTTGTAAGCTAAGAATAGAGAAGCTTGATGTTTTGGTACACCTGAAAGTTGTTGATTTACCGCATCAGGATAAAGCTCATTTTCAAGTGATTTTACTTTGGTGTATGTATAGTTAGCCGCTACGCTTAGGTTATCAGTAATTTGACCATTAAGATCGAATTCCACACCGCGAGAACGTTGTTTGCCGACGATATTTAATTGTGCATTTGAACCCGAACCAATGGCTTCAGCCACATTACGTTTGCTGATATTGAATAATGCAAGTGTCGCATTGAAGCCTGAGTTTTCGTATTTTGCACCGATTTCGAAAGATTTGCCTTGTTCTGGTTTTAAATCGCCGCTAACAGGTGTTGCAACACTCATTTGTGGACGGAAAGACTCCGAATAGTTTGCAAAGGTCGCAATATGTGGCGTAAATTTATATACAGCACCTAATTGATACAATAATTTACCATCGTGTTGATCGGTATTTCCGGTTTTTGTTAGATTTTGACCTTTTTTACAGTTTGCTGCATTTAAACAGTGACGTCCTGCAAATTGATCAAAGTACTCATAACGTAAACCACCTGTCATGATAAAGTTATCGGTAAAGTAAGCGGTATCTTGGATATAAACACCAACGGTTTTGAGATGGTTGTATTGGTAAGCGTTGCCGTTACCATTTTTATGTTCTGCAACAGGATTAGTATAGAGTGGATTATCAATATTGATATCTGACTTTGTAATGCCTTGGTTATAAATAGGTCCAATATCGCGGATATTACGCATGACATCCACACCGGCTACAAAACGGTTGGCAATATCACCAATACCAAATTCACCAACAATATTTAATGTACCGCTATGAACACGTTGGTCACCTTGTTGCTGTTCAATTGCACGACGGGCTGTTCGAGTTTTAACGTTAATATTTGTGATGCGGGCTTGATCGTAGAAATATTTGTAACGAGCGTAGCTATAACCCGCATTTAATTTCCAACCGTCACTTAATTTGTGTTCAATTTTGAAATCGATGTTATCGGTTTTTGCGGTGGTTTCATTATTGGGTTCATCTAAACGACGCGATACAGGAATATCCGGTAATGCATTCGTTGCTGTTAAAAGATTTGTACCACGATCAAATGGTTCAAGAATATCTTTGTGTTCATAAGAAAGAAGCACTTTAGTTTTATCATTTTCCCAAGAAAGTGATGGTGCGTAAGTGGTATTTTTCACTTTGCCAAAATTACGCCAGTAGTTTTTTTCTTGTTTGTCATAGATAAAGCGGTAAGCAAAACCATTTCCTAAACCACCAGTGAAATCTAATTGTGTTCCCCACAGGCTATGATTACCTAAGGTTCCACCAATAACATAGCGCGGAGTTTGTTGTGGTTTTTTGGTAATGATATTAACCACGCCACCTGGATCTTGAATACCATAAAGTACAGATGCCGGTCCTTTTAACACTTCAACGGTTTCAGTTGTCGCGCTAAAGTTTTTTGCTGGGCCGGCTTGTAAACCATTACGCATAATTGAGTTGTCACGGTTTCCACCAAAACCACGTTTTTGGATGGCATCAAACATACCACCTAGCGTATTGGCTTGGCTTACACCACTGACGTTATAAAGCGCATCAATAAGTGACTCAGGTTTGCGATCTTCCAATAGTTTGGTCGAAAGAATATTTACTGTGTTTGGTGTGTCGAATACTGGCACTTCAGCTTTTGATACGACGGATGTCCCTGTCGTTTGATAACCATTTTGTTTAATACCTGTATCTTGAACATTAATTTGTTCAAGCATTTCAGTGTTTGCTTTTACTGGTTGTTCAGTTTCCGCAAATGCTGAAACGGAAAAACTGGTTAAAAGTGCGGTTGAAATGAGGCTTAATTTAAAATTCATAATCGTTATCCCGATAGATAATAAAAGAGGCGCAAGTATAGCGAAAACGTTTTCGTTGATCAATGAAAATTATTTTCATTTGTACGAGTGATTCGTTCAGAAAGTATCCATTCAAATTAAGTAGGGGATAAAAAGAAAAAATCCCAAGCTAAAAAGCTTGGGATTGGAATATGGTGCGACTAGCTGGACTCGAACCAGTGACCCCCACCATGTCAAGGTGGTGCTCTAACCAACTGAGCTATAGTCGCGTAAAAGATGTGGCAGATGATAAACAGTTTTAATGATGAAAACAAGGGGATTTGTTTTAAGTTAAATTTAGCTGCTAAAAAAATAACCAAAATTTGTTGCAAAAACTCTCAGTGCTTGTTTTGATTTTGCAGTGGTTTAAGCGTATAATGCGCGACGGTTTTTATCTCGGATGAGCCGAAATTAAAAAAGCTTTTTTAAATTGTAACTATTTGTGGAGTTTAGATAATGTCTAGAAAATTAAGAAGAACGAAGATTGTATGTACAATGGGTCCAGCTACAGACCGCGATAACAATCTTGAAAAAATTATCGCAGCAGGCGCTAATGTTGTACGTATGAACTTTTCTCACGGTACACCAGATGATCATATCGGCCGTGCAGAGCGTGTTCGTTCAATCGCGAAAAAATTAGGTAAAACCGTGGCAATTTTAGGTGACTTACAAGGCCCTAAAATTCGTGTTTCTACTTTTAAAGACGGCAAAATTTTCTTAAATGTTGGTGATAAATTTATTCTTGATGCGGAATTACCAAAAGGTGAGGGTAATCAAGAAGCTGTTGGTTTAGACTATAAAACTCTTCCACAAGATGTTGTTCCTGGCGATATTCTTTTATTAGATGACGGCCGTGTTCAATTAAAAGTGCTTTCTACTGATGGTGCAAAAGTATTTACTGAAGTGACAGTTGGTGGTCCATTATCAAACAATAAAGGGATCAACAAATTAGGCGGTGGTTTATCTGCAGATGCATTAACCGAAAAAGATAAAGCAGATATCATCACAGCTGCACGTATCGGTGTAGATTACTTAGCTGTATCTTTCCCTCGTTCAAGTGCAGATTTAAACTATGCGCGTGAATTAGCAAAACAAGCAGGTTTAGACGCGAAAATCGTTGCTAAAGTTGAACGTGCTGAAACGGTTGTTGATGAAGCCGCAATGGATGATATCATCCTTGCTTCTGATGTCATCATGGTTGCGCGTGGTGACTTAGGTGTTGAGATTGGTGACCCAGAATTAGTTGGTGTACAGAAAAAATTAATTCGTCGTTCACGTCAATTAAACCGTGCGGTTATTACTGCAACTCAAATGATGGAGTCAATGATCAGCAACCCAATGCCTACTCGTGCAGAAGTTATGGACGTGGCAAATGCGGTATTGGATGGTACTGACGCGGTAATGCTTTCAGCAGAAACTGCAGCAGGGCAATATCCAGCTGAGACTGTGGCGACAATGGCTCGCGTATGTTTAGGTGCAGAAAAAATGCCAAGCATCAATGTTTCTAAACACCGTTTAGATCGTGAGTTCAGAGATATTGAAGAATCTGTAGCGATGTCAGCAATGTACGCTGCAAACCACTTAAACGGTATCGCTGCAATCATTACATTAAGCCACTCTGGTCGTACACCATTATTAATGTCACGTATCAGCTCAGGTTTACCAATCTTTGCACTTTCTCGTGTTCAAGAAACATTAAACCGTTGTGCATTATACCGCGGTGTGACACCAGTTCATTTTGATGGTGAATCTCGTAGCTCTGCGGGTGCAAAAGCTGCGATTAACCTATTAAAAGAAAAAGGTTATTTAGTTTCTGGTGATGTTGTTTTATTAACACAAGGTGATGAGTCAGAAGGTACAACTAACGTTTGTCGTACTTTAACTGTTGAATAATCAACATTCATGAATAAAAAAGAGCGGTGGATTTTTCCACCGTTTTTTTATATCTAAAATATTGAAAATATTGACCGCACTTTTTTCTTAAAACCACCTCGTATTTGCGGTATCATAAGCACAGTTTTTTAGTTTAAATTGAAATTCTTATGGCCTCACAAAGACAAATCCAATCTCCTGATCAGAAAACTGAACAAGTTAGCATCCCGCCTCATTCCACTGAAGCCGAACAAGCCGTACTTGGCGGCATCATGTTGAGTAATCAACATTGGGATGGTATTGCAGAAAGAGTGATCGCTGAGGATTTTTATACTTTTGCGCATAAAGCAATCTTCCAAACCATGGAAGAATTAATGCGTAATCAAAGCCCGATTGATTTAATCACCCTTGATCAAGCCCTTAAAGCGAAAGGCATTAGCGATTCTGTAGGCGGTTTTGCTTATTTAGCCGATCTTTCTAATAACACGCCAAATGCCATTAATATTTTGGCTTATGCTGAAATCGTGCGTGAAAAAGCGATTTTGCGTGAGCTTATTGCTGTGGGAAATCGTATCGCAGAAAACAGCTATTCTCCGAAAGGCAAAGACATCAAAATGGTGTTGGATGAAGCTGAAAGAGAAGTGTTTGCTATTGCTGAAAAACGTAGCTCTTCAACTGAAGGACCTCAAAATGTGATCAGCGTGTTGGAAAGTACTATTGCTCGAATTGATACCTTAAGTAAGCTTGAAAATCATAGCGGTGTGACAGGGGTCACAACGGGCTTTGTTGACTTAGATAAGAAAACAGCAGGTTTACAGCCTTCAGACCTCATCATTGTCGCTGCACGTCCTTCTATGGGTAAAACCACGTTTGCGATGAACCTTTGTGAAAATGCCGCCATGGCAAGTGATAAGCCTGTGTTGGTATTCAGTTTAGAGATGCCTGCGGAACAAATCATGATGCGTATGATTGCCTCTCTTGCTCGCGTGGACCAAACTAAAATTCGTACTGGTCAAAATTTGGATGAAACGGAATGGAGCAAAATTGCCAGCGTGTTTGGGATGTTTAAGCAAAAAAATAACCTTTATATTGATGATTCTTCAGGTTTAACTCCAACAGAATTGCGCTCTCGAGCACGTCGTGTGTACCGCGAAAACAATGGTTTGAGCATGATTATGGTGGATTACCTTCAGTTAATGCGTGCACCGGCATTCTCAGATAACCGAACCTTAGAGATTGCTGAGATTTCACGTTCTTTAAAAGCCTTAGCGAAAGAATTAGAAGTCCCCGTTGTAGCTCTTTCCCAGCTTAACCGTACGTTGGAACAACGTGCAGATAAACGCCCAGTAAACTCGGACTTGCGTGAATCAGGCTCTATTGAACAGGATGCTGACTTGATCATGTTTATTTATCGTGACGAAGTGTATAACGATAATTCTGAAGATAAAGGTGTTGCTGAAATCATTATCGGTAAACAACGTAACGGTCCGATTGGTCGTGTACGTTTAGCATTTAACGGTCAATTCTCACGCTTTGATAACCTTGCCGAACAGCGTGAATACAGAGATGATTATTAGGCAAGAGATAACGGATTAGAAAAATGAACGTAAAACCGGCAACAGCGAAAATCAGTTCGCTTGCCCTAAAACATAATTTACAAGTTATTAAAGAAAAAGCACCACACAGCAAAATTATTGCCGTGGTAAAAGCAAACGCATATGGTCATGGTGTGGTATTTGTTTCATCGGCTTTAGAAAGCATGGTGGACTGCTTTGCCGTGGCTCGTTTAGAAGAGGCGTTATCTTTACGCTCTAACGGTATTATTAAACCGATCTTATTGCTAGAAGGTTTTTTTGATGAAAAAGATCTGCCTATTATTGCAGTAAATAATATTGAGACGGTGGTTCATAACCGTGAACAGCTTGAAGCATTAAAACGAGCTGTAGTACCAAGTCCAATTAAAGTCTGGTTAAAAATTGATACCGGTATGCACCGTTTAGGTGTGTCGCTTGATGAAGTGGATTATTTTTATCAAGAGCTGAAAAAACTTCCTCAAATTCAACCGCACTTAGGTTTTGTGAGTCATTTTAGCCGTGCTGATGAGTTAGATTCAGATTACACTCAAGTTCAGCTCGATCGTTTCCTTCAAGCGACACAAGATAAAGCTGGAGAACGAACCATTGCGGCATCAGGTGGGATTCTATTCTGGCCAGAAGCGCATTTAGATTGTATTCGCCCAGGGATTATTATGTACGGCATTTCACCAACGGATACTGTTGGGGCTGAATTTGGTTTAACTCCCGTGATGAATTTAACGTCATCTTTGCTTTCTGTACGTGAGCATAAAAAAGGAGAGCCTGTTGGCTATGGTGGCATTTGGACGAGTCCGAAAGAAACCAAAATTGGTGTTGTCGCTATTGGATACGGTGATGGATATCCGCGTGATGTGCCAGAAGGCACGCCAGTTTATCTAAATGGTCGTATTGTTCCTATTGTCGGTCGCGTCTCAATGGATATGCTAACGGTAGACTTAGGCGCAGATAGCCAAGATAAAGTAGGTGATGAAGTGATTTTATGGGGTAAGGAATTACCAATTGAAACGGTAGCTAAATACAGTGGTATTTTAAGCTATGAATTGATTACAAAATTAACCCCTCGTGTTATAACAGAATATGTCGATTAATTGTTTTTGTAAGAAAGCAAAAATGTAAAGAATTCAATTTTTAAAAGGAAATATTCATGAAAAACATCAACCCAACCAATACACAAGCTTGGAAAGCACTTGAAACTCATCAATCTCAGCTGGCTAATACCACGATTGCTGATTTGTTCAAACAAGAACAAAATCGTTTTAACGATTATTCTTTAACTTTTGAAAATCAAATCTTAGTGGATTTTTCAAAAAATAAAATTAATCAAGAAACCCTCAAATTACTTCATCAATTAGCCAAAGAATCCGCATTAGATGAGGCTATCAATGCAATGTTTACAGGTGAAAAAATTAATCGCACAGAAAATCGTGCTGTATTACATACCGCACTTCGTAACCGTTCAAATACACCTGTCTATGTAGATGGCAAAGATGTGATGCCAGAAGTGAATGCCGTATTAGCGAAAATGAGATCGTTCTGTAATCGTGTGATTTCAGGTGAATGGAAAGGTTATACGGGAAAAGCGATTACTGATGTGGTGAATATTGGTATCGGTGGTTCGGACTTAGGTCCTTACATGGTGACTGAAGCGCTTCGTCCTTATAAAAATCACTTGAATATGCATTTCGTTTCAAACGTAGATGGTACACATATCGCTGAAACGTTGAAAAAAGTAAATCCTGAAACCACACTTTTCTTAGTCGCATCTAAAACCTTTACCACACAAGAAACTATGACCAATGCGAATTCTGCACGTGATTGGTTATTGGCGGCAGCGAAAGATAACAGTGCGGTGGCAAAACACTTTGCCGCACTTTCGACCAACGGTAAAGCGGTAGCGGAATTTGGTATTGATACCAATAATATGTTTGAGTTCTGGGATTGGGTTGGTGGCCGTTATTCTTTATGGTCTGCAATCGGTCTTTCTATCGCACTTTCAATCGGCTTTGATAATTTTGAAGCACTCTTAAGTGGTGCGCATGAAATGGATAAACATTTCCGTACCGCGCCATTAGAAAAAAATATCCCTGCAACATTAGCGTTAGTCGGTTTATGGAATACCAACTTCCTTGGTGCACAAACTGAAGCAATTTTACCTTATGACCAATATTTACACCGTTTTGCCGCTTATTTCCAACAAGGTAATATGGAGTCAAACGGTAAATATGTCGATCGTAATGGTAATGTTATCCGTGATTATCAAACAGGCCCAATTATTTGGGGCGAACCAGGTACAAACGGTCAACATGCGTTCTACCAATTGATTCACCAAGGTACGATGTTAATTCCTTGTGACTTTATCGCGCCGGCACAAAGCCATAATCCATTAGGTGATCACCACAGTAAATTGTTATCAAACTTCTTTGCGCAAACTGAAGCACTTGCTTTCGGTAAAACCAAAGAAGAAGTCGAAGCAGAGTTTGTGAAAGCCGGTAAATCGTTGGATGAGGTAAAAGACATTGTGCCATTTAAAGTCTTTACGGGTAACAAACCGACCAACTCTATTTTAGTGCAAAAAATTACACCATTTGTTCTTGGTGCATTAATTGTCATGTATGAACACAAAATTTTTACACAAGGTGTGATTTTTAATATCTTTAGTTTCGACCAATGGGGCGTGGAATTAGGTAAACAATTAGCGAACCGAATTCTTCCTGAATTGGCAGACAAAGAGAAAGTCTCAAGCCATGATAGCTCAACAAATGGATTGATTAACCAATTCAAAGCATGGCGCTAAGATAGTGTAAAGTAAAAGTGCGGTCAAAATTGACCGCACTTTTTTATTTCGCATTAAACAGATTTGACTTTCCACATACAGACTACGCTGATTAAAATTAATGCCACAGCGACATAAAAAACAGAGTTGTAATGCCAAATTTCCGCAATAATACCTGCAATCGGTCCACCAATAATCCAACTACTTTTTGCTGCATTACTGAATAGTGTGGTGGCCGTGCCCATTTTAGTCGGCATTAAATCTTGGAAATACACCATGCCAATGGTAGCGGTAATACCAATAAAAATCGCGTTAAGCATTTGTAATCCGATAAGCTGCCAAGTTTGCTCCGCGAATAATAAACTTGAATAGAAGGCGAGACCTGAAACTAAAGCAATCATCATTAAGCGTTTTTTACTGAAGTATTTGGTGAGATAACCCGCTAATATCATCACGGGGATTTCCAATCCCGCAGCCGTTCCCATTAATGTTCCTGCTAATTCTTTGCCTAAATGTAACTCATTAATCACAAATAATGGCATATTGATGAGATACATGCTGTTACAGGTCCAAAGCAATAGGTTAGCGATGAACAAGTAAATCACACTTTTTCTTGGTGGTGTATTGTCTAAAATCTCTTGATTTTTAACTGCACTTTGACGAGGAATTTTCGGCAATAATTTGCTGACGCCTGCACAAAGTAAAAAGGCAGAACCCGCCACCAAATACATATAATCAAAGCCCCAGTTTAGCGCAATGAAAAAGGAAAGTGGCGGCCCCACAATCCAGGCGAGAGAGATTTGAGTTCGCATAATTGTGGTGAACATCACCGCTTCACGATGGCTGCTTTCAGCATATTCTCTTGCTAAAGCAAAAGATTGCGGATTAGCGGATGAGCCTAATCCTAACAATGTTGTACCGATAATAATCAACACATAATAATTTCGGCTATAAGCAAAAATCAGGCATCCAAGCACAGCAATCAAACAGCAAACAATCATCACTTTGCGACGATCATCTTGCTTATCAGAATATTTCGCCAGAATTTGGCTCAAGATAATGCCAATAATGGCATTGACGGAATAGAACAAGCCCACAAAAAAAGGTGAAACCTGAATCTCTTGTGACAGATATAAACTCAAGGTCGGCGTCTGAAACGCAGAGGCAATCCCCGTTAAAAAGGCAATCAATAGAAAATTGAACGCCACAAGATTAGATGGTGTTGCGTTTTGTTGTTGAACAAACATAGTCATTACTTAATAAGAGAACATGGTTGGAAATAAAAGTGCGGTTAATTTTAACCGCACTTGAGTTGATTATTTGTCATATTGAATTGCTGGTAAATAACCAATCATTAAATCCAATGGACGGCTACAGCTTATTGTATTTTTTCTGTTCTCAATGAAAAATCTTGATGTCATGGCTTTTTCACCATGATTAAAGAAAATTTCAATAATTGAGCGATCAAAGAAAATTTCAACAGTCTGTAGATTTTCAATTTCGCAGAAGCGTTTTGTATCGAATTTCTCCATTAATTCCGTTTGTTCGCTTTGACTGCGATCTAAGCAGATCAAGCCATTTTTATAAGATAGACGCAGTGATTGTCCTTTGTCATTTTGGAAGAAGGTTAAGTCAAAGGCTTGGTTATTTGCCTCAAATTTGATATAAGCGCAATCTAAATTTTCAATCTCGGCTTGTCCATTAAGATGATACGGATAAAGTGCGGTCAGATTTTCGTCTATTTTAGCAATCGGACGTTGATAAATTCTTGTGCCTTCTAAGCGCAATTCTCTTGGCAAGGTTAAAGCAGAATGCCATTTAAATTTATCTGTTGGATAGGTTAAATCTGGTAAACCAATCCAACCGAAAAGCACCGCATGAGTTTGATTATCTAGGCCGCCAAACGTTTGTGGTGCGTAGAAATCAAAGCCCTGATCTAATTCGCTAATATATTCTGCTTCAAAGGTTAAATCTGTTAATTTGCCCACAGCATAAGTCGCATGATAATTATTTTGGAATTGATGCGCTTCCCGATCTTTACCTTGTGGCGACCAAATAAAGACATCTTTATCACCGAGTTTCAATAGGTCAGGGCATTCCCACATAAACACGTTTTTATTGTCAAAAGCAGGTAAGGAAAGCTCACCTAATAAACGTGGCGTATCTTCAAGATTGTCCATTTCAAAAATAATGGCTGTTCCCGTGAGGTTTTCTCGCTGTGCGCCGCAGATAAAACGAATTTTACCGTCTTCAGTAAAATACGGTTTAGGATCACGAACATGCTCTGTATAACCTTCAGGCGCATTTTCAATTAACGGACGTTTGCTAAGCAATTTCCCATTAAGATCGAAAATCGCTAAATTTTGATAAGGCACACGTTGATTATCACTTGGACGACGCGTATTGCCGGTATAGAACATGGCCAATTTATCACCAACTTTTAAAGCGCCACCAGAATAACAGCCGTGAGACTCAAAAAGCTCGCCAGGAATCAGATCATCGGCTGATTGATAATGTTGGAAATCTTTCGTGATTAAATGCTTCCAATGTTTCATCCCGTGAATGGCATCGAATGGAAACCATTGGTAGAACAGATGATACTTTACACCATCAAAGATCAAACCATTCGGATCATTCATTAAGCCAGTTGGTGGGGCAATATGAAAGTGCGGTCGAAAATCTTTGTCTTTTTGCACGGTTTCAGCAATTTCTGCGAGTTCGCCTTTTTCTGCGGCTAGAATGCTTTTGTATTTGCCATTATTGAAAATAATCATCGTGATCGTGCCTCGTTAATGTGATCGGGTAAGTAAAAGGTGCAATAATTTGCACCTTTGATCCTTAGCTGGCTAGGAATGCGGCTAATTGTGCTTTATTTGGTAGCGCAGACATTGCCCCTTTTGCTGTCGTCGCAAGGGCGCCACAGGCATTAGCCTGACGGATGATTTGCACAAGCACATCATTTTCTTTCCAGTTTGGATGCTGTGAAAGTCCAGCAAGCAGACCACCAACGAAAGCATCACCCGCACCCGTTGTATCAACCGGTTGTAAGGCTTTTCCAGCAATCACATCTTTCTTACCTTCTAAGTGATAGAGCGCGCCATCTTTACCTAAGGTCACGATAATCAATTTTTCAGGATAAAGTGCGGTCATTTTTTCAAAAGCTTTTTCAAGGCTGTCAGTATTAGTCAAAAGTGTTAATTCTTCTTCAGAGAATTTCAATACGTCAGCCAATGCAACGGCTTCCATGACCACGGTTTTCATTTCTTCTAAGCTTGACCAAAGTGACTCGCGTAAATTAGGGTCAAAAGAGAAGAAACCGCCAGCAACTTTAACGCGACGAATAGCTTCGAAAGTCGCTTCGCGAGATGGATTATTGATCATTGCGATAGAGCAACAATGTAGCCATTCACCTTGTTGGAAAGGTGGTAAATCACTGGCTTGTAAGAACTGATCCGCGCTTGGGTTTACCATAAAGGTAAAGCTGCGTTCGCCATTATCTAAACCAACCACAACCGTAGAGGTGCGATGTTGCGGATCTAAAATCATATGTTGTGTATTCACATTTTCCGCATTTAAGGTGTCTTGCATAAATTGGCCAAGGGGATCGTTACCTACGCGACCAATAAAGGCACTCGGACTGCCTAATCGTGCCACGCCAACAGCCACATTTGCAGGCGCACCACCGGCACAGCGTAAATAATGATTTTCACCGTCAGGAATAAGATCGACAACCGCATCGCCGGTTACCCAGATTTTTTGGCTCATATTATTTTCCCTCTATTGTGGATATCAGTTAAAAAATAACCGCACTTAAAAAGAGCGGTCATTTTCATTGGTGTTTTATGCGATGGTTACACGAGCGAACTTACGTTTTCCGACTTGGTAAACGTTCGTGCCTTTTGGCGCATTGGCTTTCATGTCTTCGACTTTTTCGCCATTAATTTTCACACCACCTTGTTTCGCTGAGCGAATCGCTTCAGAAGTAGAAGGAACCAGTCCCGCTTCTTTTAATAAGGTTGCTAAACCAATTTCGCCTTCAAAGGTGAATTCAGGCATTTCATCTGGCATCGCACCTTTTTGGAAACGGTTAATAAATTCTTGCTCAGCCGCCTCTGCCGCTACTTCATCATGGAAACGTGCAATGATTTCTTTGGCTAATAAAATCTTCACATCACGTGGGTTTTTACCATTTTCCACTTCTGCTTTTAATTCAGCAATTTCAGTGAGTGGACGGAAAGAAAGTAAGTTGTACCAATCCCACATTAATTCATCCGAGATCGACATAATTTTACCGAACATATCGCTTGGTGCATCTGTCACTCCGATGTAGTTACCTAATGATTTAGACATTTTCTTCTCACCGTCTAAACCAACAAGTAATGGAAGCGTAATTGCTACTTGTGGTTTCTGACCAGCTGATTTTTGTAATTCACGACCAACAAGTAAGTTAAATTTTTGGTCAGTACCACCAAGTTCAACGTCTGCTTCTAAAGCAACAGAGTCATGACCTTGTAATAAAGGATAAATAAATTCGTGAATTGCGATAGGTTGGTTGTTACCAAAACGTTTTTTGAAGTCATCACGTTCTAGCATACGCGCTACGGTGTAGTTACTTGCTAAACGGATCATCCCTTCAGTACCCAATTTACCTAACCATTCAGAGTTGAATACGATTTTCGTTTTTTGTGGGTCTAGAATTTTGTAAATCTGTTCTTTATAGGTTTCCGCATTGCGAAGCACATCTTCGCGGCTAAGCGGTGGGCGAGTGGTATTTTTACCAGATGGGTCACCGACCATCCCCGTGAAATCACCGATTAAGAAATAGACTTCGTGGCCTAATTGTTGGAATTGACGAAGTTTGTTTAATACCACGGTATGCCCTAAGTGAATATCCGGAGCAGTAGGGTCTGCACCAAGTTTAATTTTAAGTGGGCGATTTTCTTTTAGTTTTTCGATTAAATCCGCTTCAGAAAGAATCTCATCAGTACCGCGTTTTAGTTCTGCGAGAACGGTATTAATATCAGTCATTCTATTTCCTAATGTTATTTCAATATTAAAGGCTACATTATAGAGAATATGGCTGAAATGAAAAGATTGAGATGAAAAAAAACGCCTATTTGTGGGGAAATAGGCGTGAAGTTGGAGTGATTATCTGTTTGTTTTTAGAATGGCTAGATGATAACTATTATCAAATAACTTGTCAACAATAAAATGCAAATAATTCTCAATTATTTTTTTTTAATCGATGTAAGGTACACTTTCTGTGAGAGAAAGTGCGGTCGGAATGCCATCTGAAATGTTAAATTTTCCCGCATAAGCATAAGCTTCAACGCCCTGAGATTTGGCGTCCTTTAAAAGACGATCATATTCAGGATCTACAAACTCAGCGATTTTAAAACGATCGAAGCCATCATGTAATCCGGCAAAGAGAACAACGGCTCGATGTCCTTGTTTTTTCACGGCTAAAAGCTCACGAACATGTTTTTGTCCACGGGTAGTCACCGCATCGGGAAACATGCCTAATGTACCTTTTACAAAGGTGATTGATTTCACTTCAACATAACAATCTGGCAAGCCTTCACCTTTAAGCAAGAAGTCGATACGGCTATTTTCTTCACCATATTTCACCTCAGGATAAATTTCATCGTACATAGCCAGTTCTTTGATTTGTTTGTTTTGCAAGGCTTCAAAGACTAACTGGTTGGATCTGTGCGTGTTAATGCAAACAAGTTGGCCATTTGCTAATTGTGTTAATTCCCAACTATGCGGATATTTGCGAGTTTGGCTATCAGAATGAGAGTACCAAACGGTATCACCTTTTTCACCACAGCCAGTCATTGCACCGGTGTTTGCACAATGAATGGTGATCATTTCGCCATTTGGTAATTCAATATCAGTCAAAAAGCGTTTATAGCGGCGAATTAATTTTGCAGATTGTAGGGTAGGGAGTTGCATAGCGTATTCCTTGTTAAAAGAAAGTGCGGTCGAATTTTATGACGAAATTGACCGCACTTGTTTTTATGAATGTTTAATAAATATTAAACAATTATTCTATGGCATATTCAATAGTGACGACTAAGCGCGCTTTTTTCTCAATAGTGCTCGTGTCGTAGCTACCAGTGTAATCGCTAGAGTCATCCGCATCGGGATTTGGCGCTTGAATGTAGAATGGCCCTTGTGAAGCGGATTTTAATACGCCAACTTTTACGTTACTGGTTTTCGCGAACTCTTCAGCGCGAACATGTGCATCTTGTGTTGCTTTTGAAATTAATTCACGTTTAATTTGTTCAAGATTTTCTAAGTAATAGTTTGGATCACCAAAACTAATGTCTTGGTTGTTGGCAACTAATTGGTGAATATTGGTGAGTGCTTTTTGTAACTTAATCAGTTCTTTGGTTGAAATTCTGATTGCTCTTGATGCATCAAAGCCATTGTCTCTACTTTTGGTTTCACCTTTTTCATTTTCATAATAGTCAGTATGAGTAGAAACATCTAATTCTGTGATTTCTCGATTTTCATCAGCGAAACCTTGTGCTTTAAGGAAACGAACGGCTTCATTCAAGTTTTTTTGATTCGCTGCCATTGCATCATTATATGTTGGACCCCAACCGCTTACACGAATAACCCATGTTCCTTGTGTTGAGGTGTAATGACTTTCTGCCAAGCCCTTAACTGAAATAGAGCCGGTCTGGCGTAAATTTTTAAATTGATTACCTAAGATAAACGCTGATGCCATCAATCCAACTGCGAGAATGATGCCAAAAATAGCGAGATAAGATTTTTTGCTGTTCATATAATGTCCATGATGTGGAGTAAATAGAATGCTCATTATAATGTAATTCAGCTTGTTGAGTAAGTTAATTTATTCACTATAACGCATATAAAAAATAACTTTAAAAGTTGACCGTACTTTTACCTTCCTAAATTTAAAAATTAAAACAAATTCTTGATTTACCATTGACTTTTTGACCTATAGCCCTTACTTTACGGATTGATGTTTCATCAACTTTATTCTTTATAAAATAAGGAGCTTTTATGCAATCTCGCATTGTTGTTAATTCACAGGAAGAATCACTACTTAGCACACATAAAGTGCTACGTAATACCTATTTCTTATTGGGATTAACGATGGCATTTTCGGCAGTTGTTGCTTATATTTCTATGAGCTTAAACTTGCCTTATCCAAATCTTATCGTGTTACTTGTAGGTTTTTACGGTTTACTTTTTGTCACAAACCGTTTAGCAAATAGTGCATGGGGAATCTTGGCTGCATTCGCGTTCACTGGGTTTATGGGTTATACCATCGGGCCAATTTTAAACATGTATGTGGCGAGAGGAATGGAAGATTTAATTATGCTTGCATTCGCAGGTACAGCAATCGTCTTCTTTGCGTGTTCAGCTTATGTGCTAACAACGAAGAAAGATATGTCTTTCCTTTCTACCGCAATTTTCTCATTATTTATCGTGTTATTGTTAGGGATTGTGGCAAGCTTCTTCTTCCAAATTCCAGCACTAGCGGTGGGGATCAGTGCATTGTTTGTGGTGTTCTCAACAATGACAATCCTTTATGAAACTAGCAATATTATTCACGGTGGCGAAACAAACTATATTCGTGCAACAGTGAGTATTTATGTATCAATTTACAACTTATTCATCAGCTTATTAAGATTACTTTCTATCTTCTCAAGCGATGATTAGTCAGCATTAAATTTAAAGACGCTCCTTATTTGGAGCGTTTTTTGTTTTGAACTAATTTTCTTAAGATAAGTCTTAGCATACAGGTTCGCTTGTCGAGCCTATTAATAACAAAACAGGAGTTTTTATGAAATCTTTAAAATCACTTTTAACATTAACATCACTTGCATTAGCCGTATCTGGTTCTGTATTGGCAACGAATACATCTGTATTACCAACAAAAGAAGATGTTGTAACGAATTCAAAATCAATGGTTGAAAGTACAAAAGCTGACGTGAAAAATGCGGCAAATGATAAGCTTAAATCAATGACTGATAATGCGAGCTCAACAAAATCAAATGCATTAGATAAAGTAACTGAAGCTAAAGAAAAAGCAACATCTGCGAAAGATGCAATGAAAGATAAAGCGACTTCTGCAAAAAATGCAGTAAAAGAGAAAGCATCTGCTTTAAAAGAAAAAGCGACTGAGAATAATCAACCGTCCATGAAAGACAAAACCACTGAAAAATTAAATTCAGTGAAAGATAATGCGAAAGAAAAAGCGTCTGACGCAAAAACAAAAGCGGCAGATAAAGTAAAAGAAGTGAAAGATAAAGCGACTTCTACAAAAGAGTCAGAAAAAGACAAAGTGGCCTCTTCAGCAAAAGTAAACATCAATAAAGCTGATGCAGAAACATTACAAAAACTTTCAGGCATCGGTGAGAAAAAAGCACAAGCAATTATTGATTATCGTAACAAAGTGGGCAAAATCAAAAGTGCAGCTGAGCTTTCAAATATTGATGGTATCGGTGAAGCTACAATTGAAAAAATCACCCCATTCTTAACTTTCTAAGAAAACATAGATAAAACTGACCGCACTTTATGTGCGGTTTTTTTATTGAAGTAGATCACAAAATTGTAACAAAGTGTGATTTGAGGATTATTTCTTTTTTTATCCTATGTATAATGGGCAGACAACATCATGTAATACAAGGGGTAGATATGCAGCATTACAATGCCTTTGATGAATGGTTGGCTTCAACCGCTTTAGGTGGTTCTAATCAATCGTATATTGAGGAATTATACGAACGTTATTTAGAAGACCCATCTTCAGTCGATGAAAGCTGGCGTGCCACATTTGATGCATTGCCGAAAACAACCGCAGTAGAGCAACCACATTCACCAGTCCGTGATTATTTCCGTCGCTTAGCGCGAGAAAATACAACAGAAGCTGTGACGGTTATCGATCCAGAAGCCAGTGCCAAATTAGTTAAAGTCCTCCAATTTATCAATGCTTATCGCTTCCGCGGTCATTTAGAAGCGAAACTTGACCCAATCAATTATTATCGCTGGAAAGTCTCCACCGCACCTGAATTGGATTACCGTTATCACGGTTTTACCGAGCAGGATCTCAATGAAACCTTCAATATTAATCACTATGTCTATCATCGCGATAACATCAAGTTAGGTGATTTAGCTGAAATGCTGAAAGAGACCTATTGTGGCTCAATTGGTCTTGAGTTTATGCATGTTCAGGATATGGAGCAAAAAAGTTGGCTACAAAGCAAATTAGAAAGCCAATTAAATAAACCGCTCTTTACCAAAGAAGAAAAAATTAATTTATTAAGTGAATTGACCGCTGCAGATGGCTTAGAACGTTATCTTGGTGCGAAATTCCCGGGAGCAAAACGTTTCTCTTTAGAGGGAAGTGATGCCTTTATTCCATTGATGAAAGAAATTATTCGTCATGCGAGCAAACAAGGTGTACAAGATGTGATGTTTGGTATGGCACACCGTGGTCGTTTAAACATGTTAGTAAACGTGCTTGGTAAGAAACCCGAAGATCTTTTCGATGAGTTTGCGGGTAAACATTCAGGTGAGCGTACAGGTGACGTGAAATACCACCAAGGTTTCTCTTCTGACTTTGCGGTTGGTGATCGTCGCGTGCATTTAACCCTGGCATTTAACCCTTCACACTTAGAAATTGTCAGCCCAGTAGTGATTGGGGCGGTACGTTCTCGTCAAACCAAAAAGAATGATACAGAACGTAATCAAGTATTAGCCGTTACGGTTCATGGGGACTCCGCGGTTGCAGGACAAGGTGTTGTACAAGAAACCTTGAATATGTCTAATGCACGTGGTTATACCGTTGGTGGCACAATCCGTGTTGTGATCAATAACCAAATTGGTTTTACTACCTCTAACCCAAATGACACGCGTTCAACAGAATACTGTACGGACATCGCGAAAATGATTCAGGCACCGATTATCCATGTAAATGGTGATGATCCTGAAGCGGTCGCGTTTGCCGCGAGAATGGCAGTGGAATATCGCAATTTATTCAAACGCGATATTTTCATTGATCTGATTTCTTATCGTCGTCATGGTCATAATGAGGCTGATGAGCCATTAGCCACTCAACCAATGATGTATAGCATCATCAAAAAACATCCAACGCCCCGCAAAGTCTATGCAGATCGTTTAATTGCTGAAGGGGTAATCACCGAAGAAGAAGCCATTGAAATGATGAATCTCTATCGTGATGCCTTAGATAATGGCGATCGTGTAGTGAAAGAATGGCGAGAAATGGATACCGCCCAAATGGACTGGTTGCAATATCTCAACTATGACTGGACATCTCCTTACGAAAGTAAATTCCCACAAGAGCGTTTCAAAACTTTAGCGGAGCGTGTCAGTGAATACCCAGAAACCTTGCGTGCACATCCTCGTGTCGAAAAAATCTATGCTGATCGCCGTGAAATGGCAAAAGGCGAGAAATTGTTCGATTGGGGCATGGCAGAGACTATGGCATACGCAACCTTATTAGATGAAGGCGCTAATGTTCGTTTATCGGGTGAAGATGCTGGACGTGGTACGTTCTTCCACCGCCATGCAGTTGTGCATAACCAAAATGATGGGACAGGCTATGTGCCATTAACACATTTACATGCTAACCAAGGTCGTTTTGAGGTGTGGGATTCTGTATTATCTGAAGAAGCTGTACTAGCCTTTGAATATGGTTATGCCACAACAGATCCAAAAACATTAACTATTTGGGAAGCTCAATTTGGTGACTTCGCAAACGGTGCACAAATCGTAATTGACCAATTTATCAGTTCTGGTGAACAAAAATGGGGCAGAATGTGTGGATTGGTGATGTTATTACCTCATGGTTATGAAGGCCAAGGTCCAGAACACTCATCCGCTCGTTTAGAACGTTATTTACAACTTTGTGCTGAGCAGAATATGCAAGTGTGTATTCCATCTACACCCGCACAGGTTTACCACATGTTACGTCGCCAAGCGATCCGTAAAATGCGTCGTCCATTAATTGGTATTTCACCAAAATCTTTATTACGTCATCCACTTGCAGTCTCAAGCTTAGATGAATTAGTAAATGGCACATTCCAAACAGTCATTGGTGAAATTGATAACATCGAACCGAAACAAGTTAAACGCGTAGTCCTATGCTCAGGTAAAGTATATTACGATCTCTTGGAACAACGTCGAGCGAATAACCAAACAGATGTGGCGATTATTCGTATTGAGCAGCTTTATCCGTATCCACATGAAGATGTGAAGAAAGCCCTAGAGCCTTATTCTCATGTGACAGATTTTGTGTGGTGTCAAGAAGAGCCATTAAACCAAGGGGCTTGGTATTGCAGTAAACATAACTTTGACAGCTCAATTCCTGAGCATGTGAAGTTAAAATACGCAGGACGTCCAGCCTCAGCTTCACCAGCGGTAGGTTATATGTCTTTACACACCAAGCAGCAAAAACAATTGGTAGAAGATGCACTGACACTGTAAAAGTGCGGTCGAAATTTTAGTAATTTTTAAAGAAAGAATAATTTGAAGGAAAAATAAAATGACAATCGAAATTCTTGTTCCAGATTTACCAGAATCCGTTGCGGATGCAACTGTTGCAACATGGCATAAAAAAGTCGGTGATACCGTAAAACGTGACGAAGTTTTAGTGGAAATCGAAACAGATAAAGTGGTACTTGAAGTGCCCGCATTAAACGATGGCGTAGTGGCTGAAATTCTTCAAGAAGAAGGTGCAACGGTAGTAAGTAAACAGCTTTTAGGTAAACTTTCAACCCAACAAGCAGGCGATATTTCAACTGAAACAGTGAAAGACAATGAGCCAACACCAGCCGATCGTCAAAGAGCAGCCATTGAAAATAGCCATAATAATTCAGCAGATCAAGGTCCAGCTATTCGTCGTTTATTAGCTGAACACGATTTAGATGCAGAGAAAATTCAAGGCTCAGGCGTGGGCGGTCGTATTACCCGTGAAGATATTGCGCGTGAAGTAGCAAAACGTGATGCACAAAAAGCGAAACAAGATGTGGCGACAGAGCAGAATACCATTAGCACTGTGGCATATAGCTCTCGTTCAGAAAAACGCGTACCGATGACTCGTTTACGTAAACGTATTGCAGAACGCTTATTAGAAGCAAAAAATACCACAGCGATGCTCACTACATTCAATGAAGTGGATATGCAGCCGATTATGAAATTACGTAAAACATATGGCGAGAAATTTGAGAAACAACATGGTGTACGTTTAGGCTTTATGTCTTTCTACATTAAAGCTGTGGTTGAAGCGTTAAAACGTTACCCTGAAGTGAATGCTTCAATTGACGGTGATGACATTGTGTATCACAACTATTTTGATATTAGCATTGCCGTTTCAACGCCGCGTGGTTTGGTGACACCAGTATTACGCAACTGCGACAAACTCAGCATGGCAGATATTGAGAAACAAATTAAATCACTCGCAGAAAAAGGCCGTGATGGTAAATTAACGGTTGAAGATTTAACTGGTGGTAACTTCACCATTACTAATGGCGGTGTATTTGGTTCTTTAATGTCTACACCAATTATCAATCCACCGCAAAGTGCAATTTTAGGCATGCACGCCATCAAAGAGCGCCCGGTTGCGGTAGATGGCCAAGTGGTGATTCGTCCGATGATGTATTTGGCATTATCTTATGACCACCGCTTAATTGATGGTCGTGAATCAGTCGGTTTCTTAGTGGCGATTAAAGACTTATTGGAAGATCCAACTCGTTTATTATTAGAAATTTAAGTACATAGGCTTTTTCTCTTTTGAGGGGAAAAGCCTTTTTTACATTGATGTGAATAAAAGGGCGGGAATAATGCCCGCCTTTCTATAGTTAAAATCCAATCTTTATTTAGCTATTTTGCGTACTAAGATTGCTAAGATAAAGGTAATGATGATAACAGGGAAAGTCAGACCTAAATCGGTTTCCCAACCTTTTGTCATAAGGAAACGATAGAGTACGAAGCCGACAAACCAAACACCGAGTCCAACACTATCAACTGATTTTTTAACATCATGCTGTTTAAGCACAAAGAAATCAGCGATAAGCACAGCGATCATTGGCGCGAATACTGAACCAATAAAGAACAAGAAATGTTCGTATTCTGTCACTGGTAAGGTTGAGGCTAATATAATGCCCACAATCACGGTAAGTACGGAGATTGGCGTGACTTTTAATTGGGGGAAAATATTGTTTAAACTCATGCCGGTGGAATAGGCGGGAAGTGCCGTGTTAATCATGGTAGAGGCGATGACAATTAATACACCAATAACACTTACACCAGCAAGAGAAAGAATTTGTGAGATTTCAGATTTACCGGTCACTAATGCTGCCCCTAAGCCGAGAGCATACATCCAGCAGCTGGTCGCGGTATAAGTTAGCGTTGAAAGTGCGGTCGTTTTAAATGGTGTTTCGCTGTTCTTCGTGTGGTCAGATACTACTGGTAACCAAGAAAGTGGCATGACGGCAGCAATTTCTACAGCAGTACCAAATTTAATATTTTGAGCTACATCCATGGCAATGAATGGTTTATTGGCTACTTGAATACTTAGCCACAGCATCAGTAAAAACATGGTGATAAGTGAGAGGCTTTTGAAAATACCTAATTTAGTGAAGCCGAGTAGTAGCCAAAGTATGATGAGTATGCCTAAGCCAAGTGTAAGGAATGGAAAGATGGAAGCATCGGCTGTTTGATTTAAGATAGAAATGACTTCAGCCCCCATATAAATCATGACAGCAGTCCATCCCATCAGTTGCATGGCATTGAGTAAAGAGAAAAGTGCAGAACCTTTTTCACCAAATGAAATTTGTACCGTTTGCATGGCACTTTTTTGGGTTTTTGCACCGATGTAACCTGCACAGAAAAACATCGAACCACCAATAAAGTGCCCAACGACGATGGCAATTAAACCTTGTTGCCACCCTAGAGGAGCAAACCAAGTACCAGTGAGAATTTCTGCCATTGAAATAGCAGCAGTAAACCAAATGAGCGCAATCGCAAGATTGCTTGATTTTTTTGTTTGCATGTTGTTATCCTTAACATGGATTGTGGTTATTCTGGCTCAGTATATAACTCAATATGTAAAGAGCAAGCCCAGAATTTAAAATAAAACAAAGTGCGGTCAAATTTTGTTTGTTTCGCTAAACAACATCAAAATAGGAAGGAAATATGAATTTACATGAGTACCAAGCCAAGCAACTTTTTAAGCAATATGATCTGCCTGTGAGTGAAGGTGTCGTATGTCAAACAGCAGACGAAGCTGAAATGGCGCTCTTTCAGCTGAATGGCGATGTTTGGATAGCGAAATGTCAAGTTCACGCTGGTGGACGTGGAAAAGCCGGTGGGGTGAAGCTGGTGCATAATACAGAAGAAGCGCGTGCTTTTGCGGATAAATGGCTTGGACAGCATTTAGTGACCTTCCAAACCGATAAAAAAGGCCAACCCGTTAATAGCATTTATATTGAAGAAACTTGCCAGATTGATAAGGAGCTTTATTTAGGTGCAGTGATTGATCGTGCTTCACAGAAAGTTGTTTTTATGGCGTCTTCAGCTGGTGGTATGAATATTGAAGATGTGGCAAGAGAAACACCTGAGCTAATCCATAAAGTCGCCATTGATCCTTTGGTTTGTGGAATGCCATATCAAGGTTGTGAATTAGCCTTTAAACTTGGCTTAAGTGGTGAGCAAAATAAGCAATTTGCTGCTATTTTTGTGAAATTATCGCAGCTTTTTATCGAAAAAGATTTTTCTTTAGTTGAAGTGAATCCACTGGTGGTGACTCAAGAAGGCAACTTAATTTGTCTCGATGCGAAAGTAGGCATTGATGATAACTCACTTTATCGTCATCCTGATTTGTTAGCCTTACGCGATTTAAGCCAAAGTGACTCTCGTGAAGCAGAAGCAGAAAAATATCAGCTTAACTATGTTGCCTTGGAAGGTGATATCGGGTGTATGGTTAATGGCGCGGGGCTAGCCATGGGAACTATGGATATTGTGAAATTATATGGCGGTAATCCCGCCAACTTCCTTGATGTGGGTGGCGGTGCGACGAAAGAGCGTGTTGCTGAAGCCTTCAAAATTATTCTCACGGATAAAAATGTGAAATCTGTCTTAGTGAATATTTTTGGTGGAATCGTACGCTGCGATCTTATTGCTGAAGGGGTTGTTGCAGCGATTCAAGAAATAGGGGTAAAAGTGCCTGTTGTGGTTCGATTAGAAGGAACCAATGCCCCTCAAGGCAGAGCAATTTTAGCAGAAAGTGGTGTGAATTTAATTGCAGCGCATACTTTACAGGAAGCTGCACAAGCGGCAGTGAAAGCGGCAAAAGGAGAATAATCATGGCGATTTTAATTAATAAAGAAACAAAAGTAATTTGCCAAGGTTTCACCGGTGCGCAAGGGACATTTCACTGCGAGCAAGCATTGGCTTATGGCACAAAGTTAGTCGGTGGGATTTCACCGAATAAAGGCGGAACAACACACTTAGGTTTGCCGGTATTTAATACTGTGCGTGAAGCAGTAAAAGCAACGGGCGCTACGGCAACCATGATTTATGTGCCTGCGCCATTTTGTAAAGATGCAATTTTTGAAGCCATTGATGCAGGTATTCAATTAGTGGTCTGTATTACAGAGGGCATCCCAACATTGGATATGCTGTTGGTAAAACAAAAATTAAATGAAACGGGTGTGGTGATGATCGGGCCTAATTGCCCGGGCGTGATTACACCAGATGAATGTAAGATTGGTATTATGCCAGGAAATATTCATAAAAAAGGCAGAGTAGGCATTATTTCTCGTTCAGGTACCTTGACTTATGAAGCAGTACAACAGACAACAGATGAAGGTTTTGGTCAATCTACTTGTGTAGGGATCGGTGGCGATCCTATTCCAGGATCCAACTTCATTGATATTCTGAAACGTTTCCAAGAAGATCCTGAAACTGAAGCTATCGTGATGATTGGTGAAATCGGTGGCTCAGCAGAAGAAGAGGCTGCTGCGTTTATTAAGTCCCATGTGACAAAACCTGTGGTGGCTTATATCGCAGGTGTGACGGCACCAAAAGGCAAGCGTATGGGACATGCGGGAGCCATTATCAGTGGTGGAAAAGGAACGGCGGAAGATAAAATTGCTGCTCTTGAAGCGGCAGGCGTGAAAACGGTGAGAAGTCTCGCTGAAATCGGTTCAGCCCTTCGTGAATTGTTGAAATAAAATACCTAAAAAATTGACCGCACTTTGGATGAGTTTTCAAAGTGCGGTCGTTTTTTATAACAAATTCTTATAACTATATCTAAATCGGTGTATAATCTCGTCAGTTTTTTAAGGACAAAATTATGAGCCAATTTTTCTATATCCACCCTGAAAACCCGCAAGCACGTTTGATTAATCAAGCGGTAGAAATCTTGCGTCAAGGTGGTGTCATTGTGTACCCGACAGATTCGGGCTATGCCTTAGGCTGTATGATCGGCGATAAACATGCGATGGATCGCATTGTTGCAATTCGTAAATTGCCGGAAGGGCATAATTTTACGTTGGTATGTAGCGATTTATCCGAGCTTTCAACCTACGCAACGGTGAGCAATTCGGCTTATCGTTTAATTAAAAACAATACGCCGGGACGTTATACTTTTATTTTAACGGCAACGAAAGAACTTCCACGCCGATTAATGACTTCAAAACGCAAGACCATTGGATTGCGCGTGCCGGATAACCAAATTGCTTTGGATTTATTGAAGGCATTAGGTGAGCCGATTCTATCTTGCTCACTGATGTTGCCAGATAATGAACATATGACTTATTCTGATCCAGAAGAAATCCGTGAATGTTTAGAACGCCAAGTGGATTTAATTATTCATGGTGGCTATTTAGGTCAAGAGCCAACAACAGTGGTGGATTTAACGGAAGAATCACCAGTGATTTTACGTGAAGGAAGTGGTAGTACCGATCCTTTCATTTAACTTATTTTAGACGCTTGGGAAAGCGACAAAGGAAAAACAGATGAAACCTATTCAAAAACCAGTCAGACAAGAACGTGAAAAACAAGCGGGAAAACAACCGCACTTTGATCGTAAAGATCGTAAAAGTGCGGTCAATTCTGACATCAAATCAACTCCAAAAGCCAAGGTAGCTAAACCTTCTCGTCAATCTACCGTAGAAGGCGAGAAATTACAGAAAGTACTTGCGCGCGCAGGACAAGGCTCTCGTCGTGAAATTGAAGCGATGATTGCTGAGAACCGTGTGAGTGTTGATGGCAAAATGGCAACCCTTGGCGATCGTATTGATGTACATTCCGGTGTAAAAGTGCGTATTGATGGTCGTATCATCAATCTTCAACAAGCACAAAAAGAAGTATGCCGTGTATTAATGTATTACAAACCTGAAGGCGAACTTTGTACCCGTAGTGATCCAGAAGGTCGTCCAACCGTATTCGATCGTTTACCACGCTTAAATGGCGCAAGATGGATTGCAGTGGGTCGTTTGGATATTAATACTTCGGGTTTATTGCTTTTCACAACAGATGGCGAATTAGCGAATCGTTTAATGCACCCAAGCCGTGAAGTTGAGCGTGAATATTCTGTACGTGTATTTGGCCAAGTGGACGATGCTATGCTAGCGCGTTTACGTAAAGGCGTGCAGTTGGAAGATGGTCCAGCTAATTTCAAAGAAATTAAATTTGCCGGTGGCGTTGGGATTAACCAATGGTACGACGTGACTTTAATGGAAGGTCGTAACCGTGAAGTACGTCGTTTATGGGAATCACAAGGTATTCAAGTGAGTCGCTTAATTCGAATTCGTTACGGTAATATTAAGCTGATGAAAGGTTTACCGCGTGGTGGCTGGGAAGAAATGGATCTGGAAAATGTCAACTATCTACGTGGATTAGTGGGCTTACCGCCTGAAACCGAAACCAAATTAGACGTAACCAAACCTCGTCGCCGACCAAAATCAGGTCAAATTCGTAAAGCAGTAAAACGTTATACTGAGTTAAGTAAACGCTATAAAAAATAGGTGGTATTCGCGATGAAAATGCAGCAACTTCGCTACATTGTTGAGATTGTAAACCAAAATTTAAATGTGACTGAAGCCGCGAATGCGCTTTATACCTCTCAGCCAGGCATCAGTAAACAAGTTCGCTTGTTAGAAGATGAATTAGGTCTAGAGATTTTTGAGCGTAATGGTAAACATATTAAATCCATTACGCCGGCGGGTAAAAAAATCGTCGCTATTGCTCGTGAGCTTTTAGTAAAAGCCCAAAGCATTAAATCGGTTGCCAATGAATATACTTGTCCGAATCATGGCGTGTTACGCATTGCGACAACTAATACGCAAGCGCGTTATATGTTGCCGGCTGTGGTGGAACGTTTCTCTAAACAATATCCGGATGTGAGCTTGCATATTCATCAAGGTTCACCGACGCAAATCCATGATGCATTGATTTCGGGCGAAGTGGATTTAGCGATTACAACAGAAGCGCCGTATCTTTTTGATGATTTGATTCAACTGCCTTGCTATTTGTGGAATCGTTCGGTGATTGTTAAACCTGACCATCCTTTAGCAAAAGTAAAAAATCTTACTGTTGAGGAGTTGGGGAAATATCCGCTTGTCACTTATACCTTCGGTTTTACCGGCGTGTCTGATTTGGATTATGCCTTTAACCGAGCGGGGATTCTGCCGAACATTGTGTTTACTGCAACGGATGCTGACGTGATTAAAACTTATGTGCGTTTAGGATTAGGTGTGGGCATTATGGCATCTATGGCGCATACACCGGCAGATAAAGATTTAGTGGCGATTGATGCAGGGCATTTGTTCCGTGCAAGTATGACGCAAATTGCGTTTAAACACAGCACTTTCTTACGCAACTATATGTATGACTTTATTGAATTTTTCTCTCCACACTTAACCCGCCCAATGGTTGAAAAGGCTGAGAAATTGCGTGATAACAGCGCGGTGAAGAAATTGTTTGATAATGTTGAATTAGAAGTGAAATAAGCATAGAAAAATATAAAAGCGCGGTCAGAATTTAATGAGAATTCTGACCGCTCTTTTTTTACAATAAAAACAAATGTGGCACTAAGTTCATGACGATTACTGTCGCAATGGAAAGCAATAATCGGGATGAGCCAAAGATAAAACCTCGGTTTGTGCCATTATCAAATTTCACTAATAAATTTGCCATCGCAGTTAAAGCATAGACTTCAATCACCGTGAAGATGACCAAGTAAATATAAGCAGAAACCAAAGAAATATATTTCAACGTAATAAACCAAGGCAGGATAATACCAACAGCTAAGATTGGCGCCACCCATAGTGTTTGTTTAATCGTTAAATTAATTTTTCGAGAAAAATAATTTTGTAGCAACACAGTCAGCAAACCATTTACAAAAAGTGCAATGGGGGAGTGTTCCGGCATGCCTAATTTGTTATCAAACAGGAATGGGAAGATAACAAAGAATGACGTTGCAATGGAAAGTGGAATAAACAGCATCAAATGTACCAATAAAAACTCTTTGGTGATGATTTCTTTAATTTGGGCAAAGCGAAATTTCACTAAGGTTTGCAAGGTTTGGATTTGATAAAACGGTTTTACCATTAAGGCAAATAGAATCGCTTCCATTGCAAAGCAGACCCAAATCAACCATTCAATGTGATTGTATTTGATAAATGGAATCACCAATAAAGGCGCAAACATCGACGACATGGAGGTGACTTTCAAATATTTTCCCTGCAATCGGGTTTTCTCTTTGTATTCTTCACCCGCGAGCACCAATAGGCAGGCTTTCGCATTGGTACCAAACAAACAACTGCCTAAGCCAAAACAGGTGGTGGCAATTAAAAGCAGAATATAATTGTCTGCAGAGAGAAAGAAAATGTAGGCGATGACATCTAAAAAGCACCCGAGTAACATCATTTTAGCTAGTCCAAAACGATCGCCCCAGATACCGGCTAAAATGGCTAATGCTTGGTTGCAGAAGAAAAGCAACGAGAGCGAAAAGGCAATTTCACTGTTGCTTAATCCTTTTTCTTGTAAATAGATGAAAAATACCGTTTGCATAGAAAAGAATGCAAGGGTAGAAAAGAAACGACGAGTCAGTAAAAGTTTTTGTAAATTCATTGTTTTATTAAAAAAAAGAAAAGCACGCGTTAAGAACGCGCACTAGTCATTGGTAAGTGCGGTAAAAATTCACGACGATTTTTAACCGCACTTGAGATTAAAAAGAATCGTGATATTTCACTAAATCTTCGCGGCTAATGGCAAATACACCTAGACCGCCATTTTTTAGTTCAACCCATTCAAATGGCACATCTGGATATTGTTCAATGAGACTTACCATGCTGTTGCCCACTTCGCAAACGAGCATGCCATTTGGTGTTAAATAATTCGGCGCTTGTTTTAAAATTTGTTTCGTAATTTCTAAACCATCAACACCTGAACCTAAAGCCAACTCTGGCTCATAATGAAATTCTTCTGGCATATCCGCTAAGTCTTCTTCATCCACATAAGGCGGGTTGGTCACGATTAAATCATATTGCTGACCAAATAGATTTTGGAATAAATCTGATTGAATTGGAAAAACACGGTGTTCTAATTGATGGCGCGCAATATTGATTTCTGCCACATTTAATGCATCCACAGAAAGATCGACCGCATCTACTTCAGCCTCAGGAAAGGCTTCAGCCGTCGCGATTGCGATACACCCACTACCAGTACAAAGATCTAAAATACGTTTTGGTTCGGATTTTAAAAGTGGCGCAAATTTGTCTTGGATTAATGCACTAATTGGTGAACGTGGAATAATCGTACGCTCATCCACATAGAATTCTAATCCACAAAACCAAGCACTATTCGTTAAATAAGCGACAGGTATACGTTGTTCAATTCGGCTTAAGACTAATTGTACTAAGGTTTCTTTTTCTGAATGAGTCAGTTTGCTATTAAATAAATCTTGCGGTAAATCAAGCGGCAACTGAAGCCCTGCAAGGACTAATTGAAGGCTTTCATCCCACGCATTGTCATGGCCTTGTCCGTAATAAATATCAGAACGGTTGAATGTGCTGTATGTCCAGCGTAAAAAATCTTGAATGGTTGTTAATTCACTTGCCACGTTATCTTCTAAAATTGTCGCAACAAGTTCTTGATTGTGTAAGGTTTCCATTTTGTGCCTCAATAAAAAATTTGGCTAGTTATACCATAGAATAGATGTGCTATCATTAAGCAAAATAACAAATTGAGAAAAATAATGACAGAACCAGATGATTTCGATCTTTTTCGGGCTGAAACTAAAGGGATCAAACCCATTAAGCAAGATACCTTTGTAGCGCCACGTCAAAAGAGCGGTCAAAAAAAATCCCATTTACGTGATATTCGAGAAAAAGAGGATACGCTTTTCTATTTTTCTGATGAATATGAACCCTTGCTAAATGAGCATGATGGTGTCATCAAATATTTACGAGAAGGGGAAGATAGCCATTTATTGAAGCAACTTCGTCGTGGTGATTTTTCACCCGAATTATTTTTGGATTTGCATGGTTTAACTCGTGAACAAGCCAAAATGGAATTGGCGGCATTGTTGCTAGCTTGTGAAGATGAGCATGTTTATTGTGCGAGCATCATGACTGGCTATGGAACCTTTACGTTGAAAAAACAAATTCCACGTTGGTTAGTTCAGCACCCTAAAGTACGTGCGTTACACCAAGCGCCCAAAGAATGGGGCGGAGAAGCAGCAATACTCATTTTAGTGGATGTATAAATAAAAAAGTGCGGTCGAAATTGACCGCACTTGTTTTACATTTTTTCGATTGTCTTAATGCCTAATAACGCTAAACCTTGTTTTAAGGTTTTCTCTGTAAGAGAAGCAAGTTTTAAACGGCTTAATTTTACGCTTTCATCTTCTGCATTTAAGATTGGGCAGTGTTCATAGAATGAGGAGAATACACCTGCCAATTCATATAAATAAGCACAAAGAACATGCGGTGTCCCTTCTTTGCCCACCGTTTGAACGGCTTCTTCAAATTGAAGTAATTTTATCGCTAATGCACGCTCTTTTTCATCAGAAAGCTGTATCTTAGCTTCAGCAAGTGCGGTTGGATTCACATCTGCTTTATTGAAGATTGAGCGAATACGCGTATAAGCATATTGCATATAAGGCGCGGTATTACCTTCAAAGCTGAGCATGTTGTCCCAATCGAATACATAGTCAGTCGTGCGGTTTTTAGAAAGATCCGCATATTTCACCGAGCCAATACCTACAGCTTCAATAACCGCTGTTTTTTCATCGTCAGATAAATTGGTATTTTTCTCGTTGATTAATACCGTTGCACGCTCAATCGCTTCATCTAATAAATCTGCTAATTTTACGGTACCGCCAGTACGAGTTTTGAATGGTTTACCATCTTTACCCAACATCATACCGAAGTTTTTATGTTCAAGTGAGAAACTATCTGGCACATAACCTGCTTTACGCGTAATTAACCACGCTTGTTGCATGTGTTGGCTTTGGCGTGTATCAGAGAACACTAATGCGCGATCCGCTTTTAAGGTTTCATAGCGATATTTCGCTGCCGCGATATCGGTAGTGGTATAAAGGAAACCGCCATCTTTCTTCTGAACGATAACGCCCATCGGTTCGCCTTCTTTGTTTTTGAATTCATCAAGATAAACAACCAATGCACCTTCATCTTCAACCGCTAAACCTTGTTTTTTCAGATCTTCAACGATAGCAGGTAACATCGGGTTATAAAGGCTTTCCCCCATCACATCTTTTTCAGTCAATGTGACATTCAAACGATCGTAGTTACGTTGGTTTTGTTGCATAGTGATATCGACTAATTTTTTCCACATTGTGCGGCAATATTCATCTCCACCTTGTAATTTCACTACATAGTTACGGGCTTTTTCAGCGAAAGCTTCATCTTCATCATAATGTTTTTTCGCTTCGCGATAGAATGCTTCAAGATCTTGAAGTTCCATTTCGCTTGCGTGTTCATTTTCCATTTTTTCAAGATAAGCAATGAGCATACCAAATTGTGTCCCCCAGTCACCTACGTGGTTTGCACGAATGACGTTGTGACCTAAAAATTCAAGGGTACGAACAACGGCATCACCGATGATGGTAGAGCGTAAGTGACCTACGTGCATTTCTTTCGCCACGTTTGGTGAAGAATAATCAATCACGATGGTTTGTTTTTCATTTGCGCTGACACCAAGATTTTGATCTTTTAATGCGGCAGAAATGTTATTCGCTAACCAAGTAGGATTTAAGAAAATATTAATAAAACCTGGACCAGCAATTTCAGTTTTTTCAGCGACATCAGAAAGATCAGCATGATCTAATACTTTTTGTGCAAATTCACGTGGATTTAAACCTAGTTTTTTAGCAGCAGCCATGATGCCGTTTGCTTGGTAGTCGCCAAATTGCGGTTTACCAGATTGGCGAATAAGCGCATCACATTGTTCATCTGCGCCTGCCGTAATCATCGCTTGTTTAATTTTATCGGATAAAATAGATTGAATATTCACGGTTTTTCCTAATCTTGAAATTGAATAATGAAAATAATCGGCTATGATACCGTTGTTTATAGATTTCTCAAAGTAAGAGCAGGAGAAAATGTCAAATTTAATGGAAAAATCGACCACACTTTATGAAGAATTGCCTTTATTTCAGAAAAAAATTCAGCAATTAGCTGCCGTCATGAAAGTGAATTTAGCGGATTATCAAATTGATCATTTAGCTTTAAGAGCAAATACTGAAGAAAAAGCAAAAAATTGGCTGACAGAGTTATTAAAGTGCGGTAGAATTTTAAGCGATAATATCGTCAATGGGCGTCCTATCTATTTGATTGAATTAGATGAGCCAGTTGATTTCATTGGTCAGCCTGTCGATGTTATTGAATTACCGTTTCCTAAAAATAAACAATATCCCCAAGAAACTTGGGAACATATTGAAATTGTAATGCCGTTTTTATCTCATGAATCTGTTGAGGATTGGGTTAATCGAATTTGCAATACATTTTTATGGAAGGAACTAACTCAATTAACCATGAAGGTGAGCGAACCTAAGGTGGAAGGGGAGCAATTGCCCAATCCATCCATTGCAGTGAGTTTTGTTGATAAAACAGAAAATCACGTTTGCATAAAGGTTCATCCTTATACAATAAAGAAAATACTCGAGGTTTAGTGTAATGAAAAAAATTACCTTAGCATTAACTGTCTTATTAAGTTTAGGTTTATCAGCTTGTTCATCTCAATCACAAAAAGATGAAAGCGCTTATAAAGGTCAAGTTATCTTCACCGAATTACAAGGTGATGATGTAAAATTAACCGTTCGTAAAAACGACTGCTCATACAAACAAGAAGGTGAAACAGAAGTTATCGTTCACAAATACGATTCAACTTTAGTAACTGGTGCTTGTGTGAAAGTATCTGACAACGGTCAAGGCGTGAAAAACGTTTCTACTTGGTCTCCAAGAAACCCAATCTAATTCATTTTTAGAAGGTTAGTTTTATGAAAAAAGTAACAGTAGCATTAGCACTTATGATGTCTGTTGGTTTAACGGGTTGTGCAAACACCGATGTTTTTAGTGGTGATGTATACTCTGCAGATCAAGCCAAAGAAGCTCGTTCAATTAGTTATGGTACAATCGTATCTGTTCGTCCTGTTAAAATCCAAGCTGATAACAATGGTGTCATTGGTTCAGTTGGTGGTGGTGCTTTAGGTGGTATCGCTGGTAGTACGATCGGTGGTGGTACAGGTCAAGCCATTGCAAGTGTTATTGGTGCGATTGGTGGTGCCATTGCAGGTAGCAAAATTGAAGAGAAAATGAGCCAAGTTAATGGTGCAGAGCTTGTTATCAGAAAAGATAATAGAGAAGAGATCGTTGTGGTTCAAAAAGCGGATCCTAGCTTTAAAGCAGGTCGTCGCGTAAGAATCGTTGGCGGTTCATCATTAAATGTTTCTGTTATCAACTAACTTAAACGAAAAAATAGAAAAAAGCGAGCCATAATAAGGTTCGCTTTTTTTTATGTTTTAAATCAAAAGAAAGTGCGGTTGTTTTTTGCTTGAAAGTCAAAAATATGATAAAACTATCAACCGTTATTTCACATCAACAATAGGAAGCAAAATGTCAAATTTACAACAAGTTATTGAAGCTGCATTTGAAAAACGTGCGGAAATCACCCCTAAAACAGTTGATGCACAAACTCGTGCAGCAATCGAAGAAGTAATCGAAGGATTAGATAGCGGTAAATACCGTGTTGCAGAAAAAATTGATGGCGAATGGGTTACTCATCAATGGTTGAAAAAAGCGGTATTATTATCTTTCCGTATCAATGATAACCAAATCATTGATGGCGCTGAAACTAAATACTACGACAAAGTAGCATTAAAATTTGCTGACTATACTGAAGAGCGTTTTGCTCAAGAAGGTTTCCGTGTCGTACCTTCTGCAACAGTACGTAAAGGCGCATACATTTCTAAAAACTGTGTATTAATGCCATCTTATGTAAATATCGGTGCATATGTGGGTGAAGGTACCATGGTTGATACGTGGGCAACGGTTGGTTCATGTGCGCAAATTGGTAAAAACGTTCACTTATCAGGTGGTGTAGGTATCGGTGGTGTATTAGAGCCATTACAAGCAAACCCAACCATTATCGGCGATAACTGTTTTATCGGTGCACGTTCTGAAGTCGTTGAAGGCGTGATTGTTGAAGATGGTTGTGTGATCTCTATGGGCGTATTCATCGGTCAATCAACTAAAATCTATGATCGTGAAACTGGTGAAGTGTTCTACGGTCGCGTTCCTGCAGGTTCTGTGGTTGTTTCAGGTAGCCTTCCATCAAAATGTGGTAAATACAGCTTATACTGTGCAGTGATCGTGAAAAAAGTTGATGCAAAAACTTTAGGTAAAGTAGGTATCAACGAGTTATTACGTTCTATTGAAGAGTAATTAAAATCCCATAAAAAATGACCGCACTTGATAGATAAAGTGCGGTCATTTTATTTTCTAAATTAGCGAATTATTTTTTTCTTGCTAACATTGTCGCAAATTTTAATTTAATGCGATTACCGTTTTCATCGGTTTTATGTAATTCGCCCATATTTTCGTTGTATTCTAAGAATTCCCAATCTTTGTAGTATTCTTTTAATTCACCTTCAGAGAACGTAAATGAGAACGCTAATGGACAAGGTACCTCAGGTGTAGACATCGCTGCTACAATTAAGTTATAACCACCTGGGTTGGTGTGTTCTTGCATATTATTAATAATGGCAGGAATTCGCTCACGATTTAAGAACATAAATACCACGGTAGATAAAATGAAGTCGTAGTTTTCTTGAATATTGGCGGTGTTAATATCATAAACCGCAGTTTTAATATTTAAGTTTTCTTTATCTTTAGTTTCGTTTAAGAAGGCAATGCTGTTTTCGTTGTGATCCCAAGAAGTCACATCATAACCTTTTAAACTTAAATAAAGGGAGTTACGACCTTGTCCGCAGCCTAAATCTAATACTTTGCAAGGCTTAATAATTTTAGCTGCATCAACCACATCACCATGTGTTGCAGTCATATTATATTTTTTGCTGAAGTAATCTTCTTTTTTGCAATAGAAACCAAGCGTACATTCTAAGTCATCAGAAAGGGCTTCAACTCGGTGCCAGGCTTGTGGCTCAACAAATGGAATGTTACTTTCAGGCGTGAAAATATGCTCAGCAATAACATCACCATCTTCAGTTAGCTCATAAAACTTAAGCTTACCTTTCAACACCGTAAGTTTGCCCCAAGTGCCCACTTTTGTATTGTGTTTTTCTTGGAACATTTTAGGTAGTTTATCTTTTGTCCAAACCGGCATTTGTTTATAGCAGATAAGTTCGTTTGTCATAATGAATTCCTTTTAATTTGCATGATAAATAGCTGATTGATATGGTAGGGTATTTGATTCTATTTGGCAATAAAAAAGGCGACCGAAGTCGCCTAAATATTAAATTATTTTACTTGCATACCGGCAGTCACACCGCTATCAGCTGAAAGTAAGAATAAATCACTTCCGCCAGTACCAGCAGAAAGAATCATTCCTTCTGATACACCAAATTTCATTTTACGTGGTGCAAGGTTTGCAACCACAATAACAAAACGACCTTCCAATTCTTCAGGTTTGTTGTAAGCCGCTTTAATGCCAGAGAACACTTGGCGAGTATGGCCACCTAAATCTAATTCAAAACGTAAGAGTTTATTTGATTCAGGTACCGCTTCGCATTTCAGTACTTTTGCCACACGCATATCAATTTTAGCGAAATCATCAATGGTAATAGTGTCAGCAATAGGCTTGACATTTGAAAGAGCGGTCGCTTTTGCCGCTGTTTTTTCTGTCGCTTTGTTGGTTTCAGCGAAAAGTGCTTTAGTTTCTTCTACAACTGCATCAATTTGTTTTTTCTCTAAACGAGAGAAAAGTGCTTTAAATGGAGTAAGTTGATGACCTAATAATGGTTGTGCAATATTATCCCATGTTAGTTCTGTTTGTAAGAACGCTTCTGCACGTTCAGCCAGTTTCGGAAGAACCGGTTTTAAGTAAGACATTAATACACGGAAAAGCTCGATACCCATTGAGCAAACCGCTTGTAATTCAGCCTCTTTGCCTTCTTCTTTTGCAATGACCCAAGGGGCTTTTTCATCAATATATTTATTGGCTTTATCAGTTAATGCCATGATTTCACGAATCGCTTTGTTGTATTCACGGCTTTCATAATAAGCAGCAATTTGTTCAGCTTGTGCAGTAAATTCATTGAAAAGCACTTCGTCTTCTAATTTATCTGCTAATTTGCCTTCAAAGCGTTTAGCGATAAATCCAGCATTACGAGAAGCCAAATTGACTAATTTATTCACGATATCCGTATTGACTCGTTGAACGAAATCTTCCAAATTGAAATCAAGATCTTCGATGCGATCGTTTAATTTCGCTGCGTAGTAGTAACGCAAACATTCTGGATCAATGTGATTTAAATAGGTGCTGGCTTGGATAAATGTACCGCGTGATTTGGACATTTTTGCGCCATCTACGGTGACATAACCGTGAGCAAACACATTGGTTGGTTTGCGGAATTCGCTACCTTCTAACATCGCTGGCCAGAATAGACTGTGGAAATACACGATATCTTTACCAATAAAGTGATAAAGTTCTGCATCGCTGTTTTCGCTCCAGAATTCATTAAAATCAATGCCTTCACGATCGCAGAGATTTTTGAATGAAGCCATGTAGCCGATTGGGGCATCTAGCCAAACATAGAAGAATTTATCTTTTGCACCTGGAATTTCAAAACCAAAATAAGGGGCATCACGAGAGATATCCCATTGTTGCAAACCACTTTCAAACCATTCTTGCATTTTGTTTGCAATTTCCGGTTGAAGTGAGCCAGAGCGAGTCCATTCTTTTAACATCCCTTCAAAAGCAGGTAAGTCAAAGAAGAAGTGTTCAGATTCTTTAATGATTGGTGTTGCACCTGATACAGCAGAACGTGGATTAATTAAATCCATCGGGCTATAAGTGGATGCACAAACTTCGCAGTTATCACCATATTGATCTTCAGCTTTACATTTTGGACAAGTCCCTTTGACGAAACGATCCGGTAAGAACATGTTCTTTTCAGGATCGAATAACTGAGAAATCACTTTTGTTTTAATGAAGCCTTTTGCTTTTAATTTATTGTAAATGTCCGCAGTGATTTGTTTATTTTCTTCACTGTGAGTAGAGTGATAGTTATCAAAACTGATATTAAAGCCCGCAAAATCACGTACGTGATCAGCTTTTGCTCTTGCGATTAATTCTTCAGGAGTGATGCCTAATTTATCAGCATTAAGCATGATTGGTGTGCCGTGCGCGTCATCAGCACAGACAAAATGAATTTTATTGCCACGCATACGTTGGAAACGCACCCAAATATCCGCTTGAATGTGTTCTAACATATGGCCTAAATGAATGGCGCCATTTGCATAAGGTAATGCACAAGTGACTAAAATTTTACGAGGTTGAGTTGTCATTATTTTTCTCTTATTCTTTTTGCAAAAATTACGAGTATGTTACCCGATTAGTGTGATTTTTTCTAGTTTAGTTATACTTTTAGCTTAACATTTGAGGTGTAAAAGGGGTAGAATATCCCTGACAAATTTACTCTACTACCTACTACTATTAAAGGAATATTATGGCAACTGCTTTTTCTGAAAATTTAACGGCAGAACAACAATCTCAGGTTCTGCAACTTTTCCAACAATTTCAACACCCAACCTTACAAAAAGACTTAATCGAATTAAAGGCTTTGAAGAAAGTTGAAAAAGGCGGTGACGTATTACGTATTGAATTACAATTGCCTTTTGCATGGAACACTGGCGTGGAGCAAGTGAAACAGCAGCTTTCTGATGCGTTATTAAAAGCAACAGATAGCAAAGAAATTAAATGGGTGGTGAATTATCAAATCGCAACGTTAAAACGTGCAAATAATCAACCAGCAGTAAAAGGTGTGAAGAACATCATTGCGGTGACTTCAGGTAAAGGCGGAGTAGGGAAATCATCCGTTTCGGTGAATCTTGCACTTGCTTTACAAGCTCAGGGTGCTCGTGTAGGGATCTTAGATGCAGATATTTACGGCCCATCTATTCCGCATATGTTAGGTGCGTCGCATCAACGCCCAACTTCACCAGATAACCAACATATCACCCCAATTAAAGCGTATGGTTTATCTGCCAACTCGATCGGTTTCTTAATGGATGAAGATAATGCAACCATTTGGCGTGGTCCAATGGCAAGTAGTGCATTAAGTCAGCTTTTAAATGAAACCTTATGGGATAGCTTGGATTACTTAGTGATCGATATGCCTCCGGGTACAGGTGATATCCAATTAACCCTTTCACAACAAATTCCGGTAACAGGAGCTGTAGTGGTTACCACGCCACAAGATATTGCGTTATTAGATGCGGTGAAAGGCGTGTCGATGTTTGAACGTGTATCTGTGCCAGTGTTAGGTATTGTGGAAAATATGTCTATGCATATTTGTAGCAATTGTGGCCATCACGAAGCAATTTTCGGTACTGGTGGTGCAGAAAAAATGGCAGAAAAATACAATGTGAAAGTATTAGGTCAGTTACCGTTGAATATCCAAGTTCGTCAAGATTTGGATGCGGGTAAACCAACCGTAGTTGCAGCGCCAGACAGTGAAATTGCGAAATCTTTCTTAGATTTAGCGGAGAAAGTATCAACTGAGCTTTACTGGCAAGGGTCTGTGATTCCAAGCGAGATTTTATTCCGCGAAGTGAAATAATCACAAAAACATCATAAAAATTAACCGCACTTTAGGTCATCCAAAGTGCGGTTATTTTTTTAGGTAAATTTGCTTATTTTAAATGATCCGCATCATTTATTTTCTCAACGCAAAAACCGTTCTCATCGTCATAATGCACAACACTAATTGAGGTGTTAATGAGAGATACTGATTTATCTTCATCACGGTGATTTTGCCAGGTTGCACCGTTTAATAAGGCAAGCAATAAACGCAAGGTATGGCCATGTGACACAATGAGAATATTACCTTGATCGTGGATCTTAATAATGTCGTGCAATGCTTTCATGGCTCGCTCGCCCAGCTGTTCGAATGTTTCTCCACCATTTACTTGAGCTTTGTAATTGGCAGGATCTTTAATAAGTTGCTGGAATTCTGGATGTTCTCTTAAGGTATCAACAAGTTGACCTTCCCAAGAACCAAAATATTGTTCGTTTAAACCTTGGTGATGGAAAAGGGGAATATCTCGTTCACCAATAATATGAGAGGCTGTCGCGATGGTACGTTTTAATACGCTAGAGTAGGCTGCGACAAAAGGAATATTATTAAGTGCAAAACCTGTTTTTTTCGCACCATTAACGCCTTCTTCAGTCAAAGGGGAATCGCCATGACCTTGCATTAAACCTTCCGTATTCCAAACAGTTTTACCGTGGCGGATGAAATAAAAAGTCAGTTGTTTTTTCATTTTTCATGTCCATAAAAAAGATTAAGGAAGCCGAAACTTCCTTAATCATGATTTTAACGGGAGTAATAACCTGCCATTGAACTATATACGGCATTTTCTGCTTGAATGATGTTGTATTTCGCATTCAAGATAGAAAGTTGAGAGCTTTTCTCTGTGTTTGCCGCGGCGAGCCATTCACGTAATTCAGATACACCAGCATTGTAACGATCACGATAGTATTTGGTGATACGTTGATTATAGCTGTGTGTTTTTTGCAAGTTAGCAAAGGCACTTTGCGCTTGTGTATAGGCGAAGTAGTTAGTATCTACATCGTTTAAGGCTTTAGTGATGCTTTGCTCGTAGTTTAAACGTGCGGTTTCATAATCGGCTTCAGAGATTTTCACGTTCCATTTCACCGTATTCCAGTTGAGGAATGGTAGGCTAATACCGATTAACCCTGTACCAACTGGATTGTGCAATGCGTTACCGACTTTAGTACCACTTGATGTTAAGCTGCCGCCTAAAGTCACTTCTGGGAACCAACCTTTTTCGGTTGCTTTCGCATTTTTGAATGCACTGCTTAAGCGATATTGATAGCCTTTCACATCAGGACGATTCGCAATGACAGAAACAGGCACATTTAAATTTACGCCCACATTTTTCACATTAAGAATGTGTGGGAAGTTGATATTTAATGCTTCTTCCGGTTTTAAGTTTAGTAAGTTACGTAAAGTTTGTTCCGCTGTTTTACGTTGTGTTTGATAGTTGATCAAGTTGTTACGTGCGTTCAATACCGCTTGTTGTGCTTGATCTACACTTGCGTTGTCAGCCACGCCTTGAGATAAACGACGTTGCATAATGCTGCTAATGTCGTTGTAGTATTTAATGGTTTCCTCAGTTGTGCTGATAGCGTCATTTAAATAAGCAATTTGATAATACGTTGTCACAACAGAGTTGATGAGTGAAAGTTTGGTTGCTTCTAAATCTTCAGCCGTTGCTTTGTGTGACCATTCTGCAGCATCTGCAGTATCCGCTAAGCGTTGCCATAAATCTAACGTATAACTCACATTTAATGCACCTTGATGGCTTACTGCTGAGCTGCCACCGGTTTTCATATTTTTACTTGCGGAAGATTGGGTTGAACCACTAAATGCCGGAATTAAATTTGCGCCTGCAAGGTTTGCATTATATAGAGCACGGTTTACGGCAACAGACGCTTTGGCTAAATCTTTGTTGTTGACTAATGCTTGTTCTACCACACGATTTAATTGTGAATCATTGTAAAGCGCCCACCAGTTTTCTTTTACATTAAATTGTTTGGTGATTTCCGCATAATTTTGGTAATCCTGCTGGCTCGCTTTATAAGAATCGCCGATGTTAGCACAACCTGCTAGAGCCGTTGCCATCGCGATTGCTAAGGTTAATTTTTTCATTTTTAACATGGATTTTTTCCTTTCTTTTTAATTAAAGTGCGGTCAAAAATTAGTAAGAATTTTAACCGCTCTTTTGTGTTTTACAAAATTTCTTTATTCTCGAGCAAGAGCTGTAATTGGATCTAATTGTGCTGCACGTTTTGCCGGCATATAGCCGAAGATCACACCAATAAGGGTAGAGAAGACCACCGCTGCAACAATTGAGCCGGTAGAGAATGCCATCGTAAAGTCAGTCATAAATACGTTAAATAGTAGACCGATTAAACCCGAAAGCAGAATACCCGTCACGCCGCCAATTAAACAAATTAGCACTGCTTCAATCAAAAATTGTTGCAGAATATTGAATTGTCTTGCCCCAATAGCCATTCGCACACCAATTTCTTTGGTTCGCTCTGTCACGGAAACCAACATAATATTCATCACACCAATCCCACCAACGATTAATGAAATAAAGGCGATAGAGGAAATGAGCAATTTCATCGTGCCCGTTGTGCTTTCAATAGTTTGTTTGATGGTATCGCTATTCATGATGAAGAAATCTTTTTTACCATGACGCATGGTAAGCAATTCAGTAATCCCTTTTTCAGCGACTGTAGTATTCACGGAATCATCTACTTTAACGGTAATCGAGCCAATTTTTTTGCTGCCCGAAATACGATTCATCACAGTAGTGTAAGGCGCATAGAGATTAAGTGAACTACTTGCCCCGCCCATTTGTTTATCAGATACTACGCCAATAATACGTAATGGACGTTTATTAAACATCACAATTTTGCCGATGGGATTTTCATCTGGGAAAATCGACTTTTTCGCACTTTCATCGATTAAGGCTACTTGGTTGTTATCAGCGACATCTTGAGCCGAAAATAAATTACCGGATTTTAGTTTTAAGCCATCTACATCAAAATATTGTTCTCCTACACCTTTTAAACTGGTCGAGGAGAAAGTTTGATTGCCATAAATCAATGTGCCACTTGATGAGCTATTTGGCGTGACACTTTGTACATAGCTTTGTTGATTTAAGGCAGTGGCATCATTAATTGTGAGATTCTGCATTTGTTCAGCACGACGATCACCAAAGCCTGTACCATTAAAGATGGTCATGGTACTTGTACCAATACCTTTGATATTCTCTAAGATTTTTTGTTGTGAACCATTTCCCAATGCCACGACGGAAACCACAGACGTAATCCCGATAATAATCCCGAGCATGGTTAAAAGAGAACGCATTTTGTGGGCGATAATTGCACTCACAGACATACGAAAGGCTTCTACAAATTGATCTTTGCTAAACCCAAAGTGCGGTTTAGATTTGGTTGGATTTTCGACCGCACTTTTTACCGCTTCTTTTTGTGTATCGCCAATGATTTCGCCATCTTTAATTTCAATCACGCGATTCGCACTGGCAGCAATTTCTCGGTCGTGGGTTACCATAATAATGGTGTGGCCTTCTGCGTGTAATTGGCGCAGAATTTCCATTACATTTTGACCACTTTGCGAATCCAATGCACCAGTGGGTTCATCGGCTAAAATAATTTCACCGCCATTCATCAACGCACGCGCAATACTCACACGTTGTTGCTGACCACCGGAAAGCTGGCTTGGTTTATTTTGCCATTTATCGCCTAAGCCTAATTTTTCTAAAAGTTGTTTTGCACGAGAAAGACGTTTTTCTTGCGACATTCCTGCATAAATTGCAGGCAAAGCGACATTTTCTGCTGCGGTCAAGCTCGATAATAAATTATAGCGTTGAAAAATAAAGCCAAATTTTTGGCTACGTAAATCTGAAAGCTGATCTTTGCTTAATTCAATGGTTTCTTTGCCATTGATTTTGTAAGAACCACTGGTTGCCGTATCTAAGCATCCGATGATATTCATCAAGGTCGATTTACCCGAACCCGATTGCCCAATAATCGCGACGAAATCGCCTTTTTCAATATTTAAAGAGACATTCTTCAAAATATGAACGCGATTTTCACCTTCACCGAAGTAACGGTTGAGATCCTTAATTTCAATAATATTCATTAATTTTCTACCGCACTTTTAGAACATTCTTGGACCACGAGGCATAGAGCCAACTTGTTCACCATTCGCGACTTGCGACACGATAACTTTCTCACCTTCGTTTAAGCCGGATTTGATTTCTGTGTGGAAATCATTTTGTACACCAGTTTCAACTTCACGCGGTTCAGGCTGATTTTTGTTATTCAATACATTGACAAAGCTTTTGCCATCACGTTTTTGAATAGCCATATTGGAAACCAATAACACGTCTTTCGCATTGGCAATTTTGATGTTGTTTTCTGTCGTCATTCCGATGCGTAAAGTTCGATCAGGATTATCAATCAGTACATTGGCATAATAGTAAATCGCACTGGTTGTGGAGCTGCTACTTGAACTTGTCGAAGATGATGTTGAAGAACTATCACTTGTCGTGGTATTGGCTGGATCAACAGAATCAATGACGGAGTGATATACAGTTTGACTATCCGATAAAATAGTAAAGCTAACTTCTTGACCTGCTTTAACTTTAGTAATATCGCCTTCTGAAATTTCAGGCTTAATTTTCATTTTGCTTAAATCAGCAATGGTTACAATTGTTGGAGTCGTTTGGTTGGCATTAACGGTTTGACCTTCAGAAACGGGCACGGAAATAACAGTACCGTCCATTGGTGCGGTGATTTTGGTATAACCCACATTGGTTTCTGCGGTATTCACTTCAATTTCAGCTTGTTTGATATTGGCTTCAATGGCTTCCATTTCCGCTTTCGCATTATCAAGGGTGCTTTTAGCCGTATTCACACTATCCAAAGATGTTGCTTTTTGTGTATAAAGTTTTGATAAGCGGTTATAGCTTGAAAGGGCTACATCGTAAGCGGTTTTCTTCGCTTTTAATTGTGCTTGATAGCTAACCAATGCCGCTTTTTTGGTATTTAAGGTATTAATTTGGGTTGTGGAATCAATATCAGCGATCATTTCGCCTTTTTTGATTTCTTGCCCTAATTTGACATAGAGTTTAGTGATTTTACCCGAAGCTTGGGCGCCGACATCGACTTCATTCACGCTTTCAACTGAACCAGAGGCGACAACTGTTTTTTCCACATCGCCACGGGTAACGGATTCCGTCAGATAGGTGGTTTCTTGTTTGTTATTGCTTGAGAAAAAATAATAAGCTGCGCCAGCAGCAACTGCTAATCCAAGTAAAATAAAAAAGCGTTTTTTCATAAAGACTTTGTCATCCTAAATAAAAAAAATGAACGTTTGTTCAGTAAAGGGGTATTCTAAAGGTAAACTTTTCAGTTTGCACGAAAAATCTTCAAGTTAGACCTAAAAATCCTAAAAAATGCAGTATTAATTTAATGAAAGTGCGGTTAGTTTTGGGATCAAATTCACAACGCCAGACTTTTCGTATAGAATGGGGAAATTATTTTCAATTTATTGAGAAATTTATGAGCAATACAGAACACACTCTAGAAAATGCGGAAAATACCCGCACACACAATTTCATTACTCAAATTATTGATGAAGATTTAGCTTCGGGTAAACACAAAAGTGTTCATACTCGTTTCCCACCTGAGCCAAATGGCTATTTGCATATTGGCCACGCCAAATCGATTTGCTTAAACTTTGGCTTAGCAAAAGAATATAACGGTTTATGTAACCTACGTTTTGACGATACCAACCCGGTGAAAGAAGACGTGGAATATGTGGATTCCATCAAAGCCGATGTGGAATGGTTAGGCTTTAAATGGGAAGGCGAACCGCGTTATGCGTCGGATTACTTCGATGCACTTTATGGCTATGCGATTGAGTTAATCGAGAAAGGTTTAGCCTATGTAGATGAACTTTCACCAGACCAAATGCGTGAGTATCGCGGTACATTAACTGAGCCAGGTAAAAACAGTCCATATCGTGATCGTAGTGTCGAAGAAAACTTAGCGTTATTTGAAAGAATGAAAAATGGTGAGTTTGCCGAAGGTACATTAAGTCTTCGTGCGAAAATCGACATGGCTTCACCATTTATGGTCATGCGTGACCCTGTGCTTTATCGTATTAAATTTGCGAGCCATCACCAAACTGGTGATAAATGGTGCATTTACCCAATGTACGATTTTACTCACTGTATCTCTGATGCGATTGAGCGTATTACACACTCTCTATGTACATTAGAATTCCAAGACAACCGTCGTTTATACGACTGGGTGTTGGAAAATATTAGTATTGAACGTCCATTGCCGCATCAATATGAATTCTCTCGTTTAAATTTAGAAGGTACGTTAACGTCTAAACGTAAATTATTGAAATTAGTGAATGAAGGCATTGTGGATGGTTGGAACGATCCGCGTATGCCAACGATTTCAGGTTTACGTCGTCGCGGTTATACACCGGCTTCGTTACGTGAATTCTGCCGTCGTATCGGTGTGACTAAACAAGATAACGTCGTAGAGTATTCTGCACTTGAAGCCTGCATTCGTGAAGATTTAAACGAAAACGCACCACGCGCAATGGCGGTGATTGATCCTGTTCGTGTTGTGATTGAAAACTTTGAAGGCGAAGAAACCTTAACGGCACCAAACCACCCGAATCGTCCTGAATTAGGTGAACGTCAATTACCGTTTACGAAAGAGCTTTATATTGATCGTGCAGACTTCCGTGAAGAAGCGAACAAACAATATAAACGTTTAGTATTAGGTAAAGAAGTACGTTTGCGTAACGCCTACGTGATTAAAGCTGAACGTGTCGAAAAAGATGCAAATGGTGAAATTACTACGATCTTCTGTACTTACGATCCTGAAACCCTAGGTAAAAACCCAGCGGATGGTCGCAAAGTGAAAGGGGTAATTCACTGGGTATCTGCAGTGCATAATCACCCAGCGGAGTTCCGTTTATATGAACGTCTCTTCACCGTACCAAACCCTGGTGCAGCAGAAGAAATCGAAAGCGTATTAAATCCAACTTCTTTAGTGGTGAAACACGGTTTTGTAGAACAAAGCCTCGCAAATACCGAACCAGAAAAAGGTTACCAATTTGAACGCGAAGGTTATTTCTGTGCGGATAACAAAGATAGCCGCCCAGAGCACTTAGTGTTTAACTTAACCGTAAGCTTAAAAGAAGGCTTCTAATTCTAAACAACAAAGTGCGGTCAAAAATCACGTAAATTTTGACCGCACTTTTTTATTGGTTTCACTATGCAATTTGAATCTCATTTTTGGCAAAAAAAATCGCTCCTTGAAATGACGGAATCCGAATGGGAAGCCTTATGTGATGGCTGCGGAAAATGCTGTTATCGAAAATACATTCAAGGGCGGGGTAAGCGTGAAAAACTGTATTACACGCGCATTGCCTGCAATCTATTAGATGTAGAAACAGGAAAGTGTCGTAATTATCCTGAACGTTTTAAAATCGAAAGTGATTGCACCAAATTAACCAAAAAGAACTTGCCTGATTTTGGTTGGTTGCCGAATACCTGTGCATATCGTTTATTGTATGAGGGTAAAGCTTTGCCCGAATGGCATCCATTAGTCAGTGGCGATCCTGATTCACTGAAAAAAGCAGGCATTTTAATTCAAGATGGCGTGCATGAAGAAGATGTCATTGATTGGTTTGAATTTGTCATTGAAACTGAATAATTTAAATTTCGTTGTTTTTTTATTCTCTTTAAACTTTGTTTTTTGATTTAGGTCACAATTTGCAAGATTGGCAATTGTATTTCAATTGTGCTTACCTATAATACTTATTAAGTATTATATAGATGTATCATTCGTTGTATGCAAATGTCCTTATCACTTAAACAATCTGCTGAAAAACTTGGCATTTCGTTTTCCCATTATGATATTGATGGGCATTTGATTGATGCATCGCCAACCAGTATTGATTATTTTATCGAGCAGTTGCAATTTCCGCCGAATATTAGACAAAATCAGCCGTTCCAAAATGTCATATGTGCCTTTGAAAATGAACCTATTCATGATGATTTAATCGCGTTTTCTTCTCCTCCTGATGCTTCTTTGCGTTATCAATTGCTCGACGAGCAAAACCAAATTCAGCTTGAAAAAACCATTCCATATTCAACCGCACTTTCATTCATTGCCTGCTTTGCCTTTTATCTATCATCGTTTAATGCTTTTTGCCGCTCAACAAACGAGAAAATACAATCGGTTGTAAATAATCAAGCTTGCAAAGCATAAAGGAGTATGTCATGACGAAATTAGTCGCTCAATCAGTAATTAATTCATTTTTTGATGGCAAACATGCCGATCCTTTTGCTGTATTAGGCATGCATGAAACTCACAATGGTATTGAGATTCGTGCTTTATTACCCGATTCAGATAAAGTCGAAGTGATTGATAAAGAAAGTCAATCCATCGTTGTCGAACTAGAAAAACTGGATGACCGCGGATTTTTTGCTGCTATTGTGCCAGAGATTCACCATTTCTTTACCTACCAATTAAAAGTGTATTGGGGCGTAGAAGCCCAAATTATTGAAGATCCGTACCGTTTCCATCCGATGATTAATGACTTGGATCAATGGCTATTGGCGGAAGGTTCGTTATTGCGTCCTTATGAAGTATTAGGTGCACATTTTACTGAATGTGACAGTGTACCGGGCGTAAATTTCCGTGTATGGGCGCCAAATGCTAAACGCGTTTCGTTGGTCGGTGATTTTAACTATTGGGACGGTCGTCGTCATCCAATGCGTTTCCATCCGGCAAGTGGGGTATGGGAATTATTCTTACCAAAAGCCAGTCTGGGGCAACGCTATAAATTTGAATTGATTGATTGCAATGGCAACCTTCGTTTAAAAGCTGACCCTTATGCATTCAGATCGGAATTGCGCCCAGATACTGCATCAGAAATCAGTATGTTGCCGGATGTAGTCGAAATGACGGAGCAACGTCGTAAAGCGAACCAACGCAACCAACCCATTTCGATTTATGAAGTACATTTGGGATCATGGCGTCGTAATTTAGAGAATAATTTCTGGCTTGATTATGATCAAATTGCCGATGAGCTCATTCCTTATGTTAAACATATGGGCTTTACGCATATTGAGTTTTTGCCACTCTCCGAATTCCCATTTGATGGGTCTTGGGGGTATCAACCGATTGGTTTGTATTCTCCAACGAGTCGTTTTGGTACACCAGAAGGCTTTAAACGATTAGTCGAAAAAGCCCACAAAGCAGGCATTAATGTGATTTTAGACTGGGTGCCAGGGCATTTCCCAAGTGATACACATGGCTTAGTCGCCTTTGATGGTACAGCCTTATATGAACATGCTGACCCACGTGAAGGCTATCATCAAGACTGGAATACCTTAATTTATAACTATGGTCGTAATGAAGTGAGAAACTTCTTATCCAGTAATGCACTGTATTGGCTTGAACGATTTGGTGTTGATGGTATCCGTGTAGATGCGGTCGCATCAATGATTTATCGCGATTATAGCCGAGCTGAAGGCGAATGGATTCCGAATCAATATGGCGGTCGTGAAAACTTAGAAGCCATTGAATTCTTAAAACATACCAACTGGAAAATCCATTCTGAAGTGTCTGGCGCGATTTCGATTGCGGAAGAATCCACTTCTTTTGGTGGCGTAACCCATCCGACAGAAAATGGGGGGCTTGGATTTAATTTTAAATGGAACATGGGCTGGATGAATGACACCCTAAGTTATATGAAACTCGATCCCGTTTATCGTCGTTATCATCACGACAAAATGACCTTCGGAATGATTTATCAATACAGCGAGAACTTTGTGTTACCGCTTTCTCATGATGAAGTCGTACATGGAAAATGTTCGTTACTCGGCAAAATGCCGGGCGATACATGGCAAAAATTCGCTAATTTACGTGCCTATTACGGTTATATGTGGGGCTATCCAGGCAAGAAATTATTATTCATGGGGAATGAATTTGCTCAAGGTCGTGAATGGAATTATGAAGAAAGTTTGGATTGGTTCTTACTTGACGAAAACCATGGTGGCCTATGGCATAAAGGCGTATTGCAATTAGTCAAAGATTTGAACGGAATTTATCAAAAAAATGCACCGCTCTTTGAATTAGACGGTGAACCGGAAGGCTTTGATTGGTTAGTGGTAGATGATGCGGAAAATTCAGTCTTTGCTTTTGAACGTAAAAGCACTGATGGTGAACGCATTATCGTGATCAGTAACTTCACACCTGTGCCACGAGAAGGCTATCGCATTGGGGTCAATGCAGCAGGTGAATACGAAGAAATTTTGAATACTGACTCAATGTATTATCAAGGTTCAAACGTAGGTAATTTTGGCTTGGTAGAAAGTGAAGAAATTGCAAGTCACGGACGTGAAAATTCGATTAGCGTGACCATTCCGCCACTCGCAACGATCTATTTAAAATATAAAGCATAACAATAGCGAAGAACACGATGTTTAGTATTTATAACAATGGCAAACCTTCCCCAATGGGATATTCTCAAACGCGGGAAAACGGCCTAAAAATTTCGAATTTTGCGCTGTTTTCTAGTGCGGCGGATGCTGTTGAACTTTGCTTGTTCCGTGATGGCAAAGAAAGCTGTTTTGCCATGAGTAGAACCGATAATATTTGGCATGTGGCAATTGAAGGCGTTGAGTTAAATGATGAGTATGCGTTCAGAATTACAGGCAAAAATGACCGCACTTTAGCCAATCCGCAAAAGTTAATGCTTGATCCTTATGCGAAAGCGGTCACTCATAAACCGGATTTAAGTTCATTAGAAGCCCGTTCAATTGTCTTGTTAAATGATGAACGAGATAATGCCGCCGTTGCACCTAAAGGTCGCATTGTGGATGAGCATTTTGATTGGTCAGGGGATTGCAAGCCGTCTATTCCTTGGGCTCAAACCATTGTATATGAATTAAATGTTAAAGGATTTAGCCAATTAAATTCCCGTATTCCAGAAAATATCCGTGGTACTTATGCGGCTTTAGCACATCCTGAAAATATTGCGTACTTTAAATCATTGGGTATTACCAGTCTTGAATTGCTTCCAGTGAATTTCTTTATTGATGAACCGCATTTGCAAGAAAAAGGATTACGTAATTATTGGGGCTACAACCCACTAGCCATGTTTGCTTTAGAACCAAGTTACGCAGCTGATCAAAAACAGCCTTTAAATGAGTTTAAGAGCATGGTGAAAACCTTGCATCAAGCGGGCATTGAAGTGATTTTAGATGTGGTGTTTAACCATACGGCTGAATCGGAAAAAACATTTCCGACATTTTGTCAGCGCGGTATTGATGATGAAACCTATTACTGGCAAAACGAGTATGGTGATTACATTAACTGGACAGGCTGCGGCAACATGCTCAATCTTGCCAATGATGTTACTCGCAAATGGATATTAGATTGCTTGCGCTATTGGGTAGAAGAGTGTCACGTGGATGGTTTCCGTTTTGATTTAGCCACGGTACTTGGTCGTGAAACGCCTGATTTCAATCCGAATGCAAAATTGTTTGCGGAAATGGAACAGGATGAGGTTCTACAAAAAATTAAATTAATCGCAGAACCTTGGGATATTGGTCATTACGGCTATCAAGTCGGTTATTTTCCTGCTTATTTCTCTCAATGGAATGATCGTTTCCGCGATGATATGTGCCGTTTTTGGTTGTGGCAAAGTGGTGAAGTGGGGGCCTTTGCAGAACGTTTTGCTGGCTCTAGCGATATTTTTAAACGAGAAGAACGATTACCGCATGGTAGCTTGAACTTTATTACTGCTCATGATGGTTTTACGTTACGAGATTTAGTGAGCTATAACCATAAACACAATGATGCTAACGGTGAAGAGAACCGTGACGGACGCAATGAAAACTATAGCTACAATCATGGAATTGAAGGTTCTCAACTGGATTTAGCTGATGAATGGCAAAGTGCGGTCGAAAATAACCGTGTTTTATCAGAAAAAGGATTGTTAGGTTCTTTATTACTGGCAAATGGTGTACCCATGCTGCTTGCTGGGGATGAGTTCGGCAACAGCCAATATGGCAATAATAATGCCTATTGCCAAGACAACGAAATTACGTGGTTAAAATGGGAGAATTTTAACCAAACCTTATTTGACTTTACTAAGCAAACCATTGCATTACGAAAAAAAATTCAAAGTTTGCAACAGGAGGCTTGGTGGTCGGATGAAAATGTCGAGTGGTTGAATACTGGGGGAAACCCGATGACCCTAGACGATTGGCATAATCGGGAAAGCAAAGCCCTACAAGTTATGTTGGACGGCAAATATCTTTTCTTAATTAATGCAAAAACTGAACCGCAATCTTTTTATTTGCCAAAGAGTAAATGGAAAAAGATTGCCGAAACTGAAAATAGCGTGATTCAACAATGTGATGTGAGCGGTATAGCATTTGAAGTGTTGGAACATATGGATGATGAAAACGATGGAGTTTGTTATGAAAAGTGATCTTAATAAATATGAATTAGTTAAAGATACTTTAGTGCTTATTTTGGCTGGTGGTCGTGGTTCCCGTTTACATGAATTAACCGATAAACGTGCTAAACCTGCGTTATATTTTGGTGGTAATCGTCGCATTATTGATTTTGCGCTTTCCAACTGTATTAACTCAGGCCTGAATCGTATCGGTGTTGTAACCCAGTATGCCGCTCACTCTTTATTACGCCATTTACAAACAGGTTGGTCATTCTTACCGCAAGAGCGTGGTGAATTCGTTGATATGTTACCTGCCCGTCAACAAATTGATGATTCTACGTGGTACCGTGGTACAGCGGATGCGGTGTATCAAAATATGGCGATTATCCGTAATCACTATCGTCCAAAATACATTTTGATTCTTGCCGGCGACCATATTTATAAACAAGATTACAGTGTTATGTTGATGGATCACGTGAGAAGTGGAGCAAAATGTACAGTAGGCTGTATTGAAGTACCACGTTCTGAAGCGAGTGAATTTGGTGTCATGGCAGTAAACGAAAACCTTAAAGTGAAAGCCTTCGTTGAAAAACCAAAAGATCCACCTGCCATGGTGGGTAAACCAGATACGTCGCTAGCCTCTATGGGGATCTACGTGTTTGATGCTGAGTATCTCTATAAAATGCTTGATAGAGAAGTGAATACCCCTTGCACATCTCATGACTTTGGTAAAGATGTTTTGCCAAAATGCTTGGAAGAAGGCGTGCTTTATGCGCATCCATTCAGCCGTTCTTGTATGGGCCGAAACACTGAAGGTGAAATTTACTGGCGTGATGTGGGTACACTCGATAGTTTCTGGCAAGCGAATATCGATTTAGTTTCAGAGCATCCACAATTAGATATTTATGATCAAAGCTGGCCAATTCGTGGTAATCCAGTGCAGGCTTATCCATCTAAATTCTTCTATAAAAAAGCGAATGTCAAACCGGTAGATAACTCGCTTATCGGTGGTGGCTGTGTGATTACAGATGCATCTATTAGTAATTCAGTGTTGTTTGATAGAGTCAAAATTGATGAAGACTCTTCTGTGGATCACTGTGTCGTGTTACCGCAAGTACAAATTGGTAAAAATTGTACATTAAAAGATTGTATTATTGATCGCCATTGTATTATTCCAGATGGTATGGAAATCGGTGTGGATAAAGCCCTTGACAGTAAACGCTTCCGTGTGAGTTCTACCGGTAAAGTTGTACTTGTAACCTCAACGATGTTGAAAAAATTGCAGGGTGAAGAAGTTACGAACGAAGAACATTTGGATTAAAGTGCGGTCAATTTTGACAGTGTTTTAAGTGAATTAAAAAGATTGTGCTGTTATCAATGACAGCACAATTTTAAGTATAAAAGGAAAATTATGAGAGTTTTACATGTTTGCTCGGAGCTGTATCCCTTACTCAAAACCGGCGGACTTGCCGATGTTTTAGGGGCATTGCCTTTTGCACAAAAAGAAATTGGTATCGATACGCGTATTTTATTGCCGGCTTATCCAAAAATTTCTGCAGGTATTGAGAATACGCATGTTGTCACAGAATTTGATAATTTTGCTGGTCATGTTGTATTGCGTTATGGCGAATACAATGGCGTGGGGATTTATCTGATTGATGCGCCACATCTTTATTGGCGAGAAGGAAATCCTTATCATGATACCGATTACAACGATTATGTCGATAACTATAAGCGTTTTGCGTTATTAGGTTGGGTGGGGGCAGAGCTTGCGACAGGCTTAGATAGTTGGTGGCGAGCTGAAGTGGTGCATGCGCACGATTGGCATGCGGGCTTAGCCGCCGCTTATCTCTTCAATAAAGGTCGTCCAGCAAAATCGGTATTTACGATTCATAACCTGGCTTATCAGGGACAATTCGCTCATCGCCATTTACATGAAATTGGATTACCGGAAGGTATGTTCCATGTTGATGGTTTAGAGTTATTTGGCCAAATTTCATATTTGAAAGCAGGTCTCTATTATTCTGATATGGTCACAGCAGTAAGTCCAACTTATGCGAAAGAAATCACTACACCAGACTTTGCTTATGGCTTGCAAGGCTTATTAACAGGTTTACGTGAAGCAGGCAAGTTGGTGGGGATTTTAAATGGCGTGGATCAAGAAATTTGGCATCCAAGTTGTGATGCGTATATTCAGCATCATTACAAATTGAAATCCATCGCAGGCAAGAAGAAAAATAAAGCGGATTTACAAGCTTATTTCAATTTGCCACAACAACCTGATGCACTCTTATTTGTGATGGTGACTCGCTTAACCGAACAAAAAGGCGTGGATCTATTGATTGCCACAGCGGATGAAATTGTTAAACAAGGTGGACAACTAACCATTCTCGGTTCAGGTGCAAAACATTTGGAAGAGGGTATTTGCCAATTAGCACAACGTTACCCAGAAAATATTGCAGTGAAAATTGGCTATGATGAAGCACTTTCACATTTAATGGTTGCCGGTGGTGATGTCATTTTGGTACCAAGCCGCTTTGAACCTTGTGGATTAACTCAATTATATGGGTTGCAATATGGCACATTGCCGCTTGTTCGTGCAACGGGAGGATTAGCAGATACCGTGACCAACAGTACAAGTGAAACCATTAAAGCGCGTACTGCAACAGGTTTTGTATTCCAAAAAGCCGAAGCAGATGATTTACGAAGTGCTATCCAGCATGCCTTTGCCTTGTGGCAAAAACAACGTGTTTGGGCGATGGTGCGTAATAATGCCATGGCACAGGACTTTAGTTGGAAAAATGCAGCCGCTCAATATGAGCAGCTCTATTTAAGCATTTTAAACTCATAATTCAATGGATTGACTCCCTCTTCGAAATAATCGCCTTTGAAGGGGGGATTTTTGTTGTTTTTTTCGTAAAAAAGCTTAAAATTTGCGCGATTTTTTTATTGAGGTTTTACATTCTATGATCATGGACAATTTTGATTCGCCATTTCTCTACAATCGACCTAGCATTGATGTTGAAGGCGTAAAAAAAGCAATTGTTTATAAATTAATTTTCTTAATCGGTCGTTCGCCAAAAGAGGCGAGTCAACGTGACTGGTTAAATGCGACCCTTCATGCGGTACGTGATTTAGTGACAGAAGGTTGGATTACGACTGCACGCCAATCTCGTGCAGAAGAAACTCGCCGTGTTTATTATCTTTCTATGGAATTCTTAATCGGCCGTACACTTTCTAATGCGATGATTGCAGAAGGCATTTATGATGTGGCACAAAAAGCTTTGGCTGAATTAAATGTTGATTTAGAAGAGATTATTGAAAAAGAAGTGGATCCTGGTTTAGGTAATGGTGGTTTAGGTCGTCTTGCTGCTTGTTTTATGGACTCACTTGCAACGTTAGCGATTCCAGCAATGGGTTACGGTATTCGTTATGAATACGGTATGTTCCGTCAAAAAATTGAAAATGGTCAACAGGTTGAACGTCCGGATGATTGGTTGGAAAAAGGTGCACCTTGGGAATTTATGCGTCCATCAAAACGTTTCAGTATTGATTTTGGTGGTCATATCTATTTTGAAGATAAAAAATGTATCTGGAATCCGGCTGAAAAAGTGACCGCACTTGCATACGACCAAATGATCCCAGGCTACAAAAATGATTCGGCATCGACTTTACGTTTATGGTCTGCTCATGGTGGAGAGTTATTTGATTTAGCTGAATTTAACCGTGGTGATCATTTAGCAGCGGTGGCAACGCGTTCCGCTAACCAAAACCTTTCTCGCGTACTTTATCCAGATGATTCTACCTGGAATGGTCGTGAGTTACGTTTACGTCAAGAGTACTTCTTGGTATCTGCATCTTTGCAAGATATTCTACGTCGCCATTTAAGAACCCATGGTACATTGGATAATCTTGCTGATAAAGTAGCGATTCACTTGAATGATACCCACCCGGCATTAGCCATTCCTGAGTTGATGCGTATTTTAATCGATTTACATGGTTACTCATGGCAAAACGCTTGGGATGTGACTCGTCGAATCTTCTCTTATACTTGCCATACTTTAATGTCAGAAGCATTAGAAACCTGGCCGGTAGAAATGATGGCGAAGATCTTACCGCGTCACTTACAAATGATTTTTGAAATCAATGATCATTTCCTTGAATATGTGAAAACTTATGTCACGACTGATATGGACTTTATCCGTCGCGTTTCACTTATCGAAGAAGGATATCAACGTAAAGTGCGCATGGGATGGTTGTCTGTTGTGGGTTCGCATAAAGTGAACGGTGTTGCGGCAATTCACTCAGATCTTATGGTGACATCAACCTTTGCTGATTTTGCTCGTATCTATCCGGAACGTTTCACCAATGTAACAAACGGTGTGACACCGCGTCGTTGGCTTGCTGTAGCGAACCCGAAATTAGCGGCTTTATTTGATCAATATATTGGTTCTGAATGGCGTTGCGATTTAAGCCAAATTGAAAAACTTAAAGCCTTTGCAGATAAAGGTGAATTTAAGCGTGCAGTTGCGGATATTAAATACGATAACAAAGTGAAATTAGCACAATATGTGAAGAAAACACTTGATATCGATTTAGATCCACATGCTTTATTTGACGTACAAGTAAAACGTATTCACGAATACAAACGTCAAATGCTTAATGTGTTACACATTATTGCACGTTATAACGAAATGTTGGCTCATCCAGAAAAAGATTGGCAGCCACGTGTGTTCATTCTAGCGGGTAAAGCGGCTTCAGCTTACTATGCAGCAAAACAAACCATTCGTTTAATTAACGATGTCGCGAATGTTATCAATAATGATGAACGCTTAAAAGGTCGTTTAAAAGTTGTCTTTATCCCGAACTACAGCGTAAGTCTTGCACAATTAATCATTCCAGCGGCAGATATTTCTGAGCAAATCTCTCTTGCAGGAACAGAAGCATCAGGTACCAGTAACATGAAGTTTGCCTTAAATGGTGCGTTAACATTGGGTACGCTTGATGGTGCGAACGTTGAGATTTTAGATAATGTTGGTGAAGACCACATCTTTATCTTTGGTAATACGGTTGAACAAGTGGAAGCATTACGTCGCGAAGGTTATCGTCCGTTTGATTATTATCAAAATGACGAGCAATTACGTGAAGTTATTGACCAAATTATCCGTGGTGATTTCTCGCCGGAAGAACCGAACCGTTATCACTCTCTCATTCAAGGTTTACAATACCACGATTATTATCAATCTTTTGCTGATTTCCGCAGTTATGTGGAAGCGCAAAAAGCAGTAGATAAAAAATATCAAGATCGTGACGTGTGGATAGCAAGTACCATTCAAAATATGGTGAACATGGGCTTCTTCTCATCAGACCGTACAATTCTTGAATATGCGAAAAATATCTGGAAAATTGAACCGTTAAAACTCGAGAAGTAAGTTCTTTTCCACTCATAGAAAACCCTGTCGGATTATTTCCACAGGGTTTCTTTTTATGCTAAAATCCACCGTCAAATTTATTGTTCATTCAGATTAGGAAAAAGTATGAAAGTTTTAGAAGGTGCGGTAGCGGCGCCAAATGCTAAAATAGCAGTGGTGATTGCTCGTTTTAACAGTTTTATTAATGAAAGTTTATTAGAAGGTGCGGTAGATGCATTAAAACGTATCGGCCAAGTGAAAGATGAGAATATTACAATCGTTCGTGCACCAGGTGCGTATGAACTTCCATTAGTAGCACGTCGTTTAGCTGAAAGCAAAAAATTTGATGCAATCGTGGCACTAGGTACAGTAATCCGTGGTGGTACAGCTCACTTTGAATATGTAGCGGGTGAAGCAAGCAGCGGTTTAGGTCAAGTAGCAATGCAAGCTGAAATTCCAGTGGCATTTGGTGTTTTAACGACTGAAAACATTGAACAAGCTATTGAACGCGCAGGTACTAAAGCAGGTAACAAAGGCGCTGAAGCAGCATTAACTGCACTTGAAATGGTGAACCTTTTACAACAAATTGATGCGGCATAATTCCAATGACAGAGAAAAAAGAACCTGTAAAAAAAGTATCGCCACGTCGTAGAGCGAGAGAATGTGCAGTCCAAGCATTATATTCTTGGGCGATTTCTGGTAACGCACCAGAACAAGTGGAACTCACGTTCGTTGTGGATCAAGATTTAAAAGGTGTGGATAAACCTTATTTTAGCCGCCTTTTCCGTCAAACTGTTGCGAATGTAGAAGCCGTTGATTTTTCAATGAGCCATTATTTAGATCGCGCGTTGGATGAATTAGATCCGATTGAAAAAGCGATTTTACGTTTAGCGGTTTATGAACTTCAATTTGAGCCTGATGTGCCGTACAAAGTAGCGATTAACGAGGCAATTGAAGTAGCGAAAGTGTTTGGTGCTGATGAAAGCCATAAATACATTAACGGTGTATTGGATAAAGTCGCTCCTGCATTAGGTCGCAAATAATTATTCAAATGTAGGGTAGACAAATGTCTGCCCTTTGTTTTTGAGTGCAAAGATAAAATGAGTACGGGTGAATTTGATCTTATAGAGCGATATTTCTCAATACAAAAAGGTAACCAACACTTTGTTGATTTCAGTATTGGGGATGATTGTGCGATCACCCATATTCCAGAAGGCTATCAGCTTGCCATTACCACCGACACAATGGTCGAGGGCACGCATTTTTTATCTTCCATTTCTCCCCAAGATTTAGCGTATAAAGCTATCGCGACAAATCTAAGTGATTTAGCTGCTATGGGCGCTAAACCCGCTTGGATTTCTCTTGCACTCACATTACCCGAAGTTGATGAAAACTGGCTGAGCCAATTTAGCCAAAGTCTGTTTGATACATTAAATCAATATGATGTAACATTAATTGGTGGTGATACAACAAAGGGCCCACTTTCTGTAACTATTACGGCACAAGGTTTCGTACCAAAAGAAAAGGCTTTATTCCGACATAATGCGAAGGTTGATGATTTAATTTATGCATCAGGAACGTTAGGTGATAGCGCGGCGGGTTTAAATTGGATCTTACAAGGTAAAAGTGCGGTCGATTTTGATACTGAATTTTTAGTAAAACGTCATTTTCACCCAACACCACGTGTTGAATTGGGCCAAGCCTTAGTGGATGTAGCACATTCATGCATTGATATTTCAGATGGTCTTGTCGCTGATTTAGAACATATTTTAACGAGAAGCCAATGTTCAGCGGAGATTGAATTATCCTTCTTGCCTTTATCCACACCACTCAAAAAAACATATAGCTTAGAAAAGGCAGAATCGTTTGCATTAAGTGGCGGGGAAGATTATGAGCTTTGCTTTACTGTACCTGCAAATAAAAAGGCCGAGATTGAAGAGTTGTCCCAATTATTAAATGTACCTTGCACTTGTATCGGGAAAATCGTTCCACAAAATAACAATCCGATTACTTTTTTTAAAGATGGACGTGTCATCAATTATCAAGCGCCGTCTGGTTTCGATCATTTTAAGGATAAATAATGAATAGTTCACCTCTTGATAGAGTCAGCTTAAAAAATCCAGTTCATTTACTTGCATTAGGCTTTGGTTCAGGATTAATTCATCCTGCACCGGGTACATGGGGAAGTTTAGTCGGAACGATGTTAGGTTCGGTATTATTAGCTTGTCTTGGACTAAAAATCTTCTTAATTTTGACCGCACTTTGCTTTGCACTTGGCTGTTATTTATGTCAAAAAACGGCTGATGATATGGGCGTTCATGATCATGGCTCCATTGTTTGGGATGAATTTGTTGGGGTATTTATCGTGTTAGCCGCGATTCCAACTTTATCCTTGCCTTGGATTGTCGTTGCCTTTGTATTGTTTCGTTTCTTCGATATTTTAAAACCTTATCCCATCCGTTATTTTGACCAAAAACTGGAAAGCGGTTTTGGGATTATGGTGGATGATGTTTTAGCCGCAGTCTATGCTGTTATTGTGATTGCTATATTACGTATCGTAGGCTTGCCATGCTAAATTTGATGATTATTCATCTTGTTGGTTTACTTTCGCCTGGCCCTGATTTTTTCTATGTTAGCCGAATTTCTGCCATGAGCTCTCGTCGAGAAGCTATTGGTGGCGTAATTGGGATTACCATTGGTGTATTAATGTGGGCTACGGCTGCCGTTTTAGGACTTGCCATTATTTTTTCCACTATGCCAATTATTCAAGGCATTGTGATGATACTTGGTGGTTCGTATTTAGTTTATCTCGGCATTAAAATGGCAAAAGTAAAAACCAATGCGGTTTTTGATGAAAAGCAGAATGCAAATGTGCCAAATCAATCAATCTTAACGAGCATTATGAAAGGCTTATTGGTCAATTTATCTAATGCTAAAGTTGTGATTTATTTCAGCAGTGTGATGTCATTGGTTTTAGTGAATATTACCGAAACATCACAAATTTTGACCGCACTTGCTGTGATTACCGTAGAAACTTTTTTATATTTCTACATTATTTCGGTGTTTTTCTCACGTTCTGTTGCAAAACAGTTTTATAGCCAATATAGTCGCTATATTGATAATGCAGCAGGGCTGATTTTTATTTTCTTCGGAATCTATTTAATTTATAGTGGCGTTCAACACGCTTTAATTTGATAAAAAAGGACAAAACATGACATTAAAAATTGCCATCGCCGGTGCTGGCGGAAGAATGGGGCGTCAATTAATTCAAGCCGTACATAATGCAGAAGGAGCAGAATTAGGTGCTGCTTTTGAGCGTAAAGGTTCCTCTTTAGTGGGCGCTGATGCGGGTGAGCTTGCAGGTATCGGTGCATTAGGTGTCAAAGTATCAGATGATTTAAATGCAGAAAAAGACAACTTTGATTTGCTGATTGATTTCACGCGTCCGGAAGGCACGCTTGAGCATATCGCATTTTGTGTCGCTAATAATAAAAAGATGGTAATTGGTACCACAGGTTTTGATGATGCAGGTAAAGCCGCAATTCAAGCCGCATCAGAAAAAATTGCCATTGTATTTGCATCCAACTTCAGTGTGGGTGTGAACTTGGTGTTTAAACTATTAGAAAAAGCCGCCAAAGTGATGGGCGATTATTGCGATATCGAAATCATTGAAGCACACCACCGCCACAAAGTGGATGCACCATCTGGTACTGCACTTTCTATGGGAGAACACATTGCGAAAACCCTAGGTCGTGATTTGAAAACGCATGGTGTATTTTGTCGCGAAGGCATTACAGGCGAACGTAAACGTGATGAAATTGGTTTCTCTACTATTCGTGCCTCTGATGTCGTGGGGGAACATAGTGTCTGGTTTGCCGATATCGGTGAGCGCGTTGAAATTGCTCATAAAGCATCAAGCCGTATGACCTTTGCCAATGGGGCAGTGCGTGCAGGTAAATGGTTGGAAAAACAATCTCACGGATTGTTTGATATGACAGATGTGTTGGATTTGAATAATTTATAAAGAGTAGATAGGATTTTTTAATTCACTTATTAAATAACGATCCGTACATGTTATGTGTGGATCGTTATATTTATGTATGGTAAATATTTAGTTTATAAATATTGAATAGGATTATTACAGTTTATCTGTGGGATAATTATTTAATAATTTTTAACCCAAAACTAAGAAAAAAAGAATGAATCAGAATATTGTAGATATTATATATTTTAATAATAATGAATGTATTATGACTATTACTTTCCCATATGAATGGGATTATGAAGGTATGGAATATATACAAGATAAAATAAATTTATATTTACATTATGTAGAAAGCGATCAAATTTATAATAATTACCCAAGTTTTAAAGTAGACGCTGTTCGTTTTAGAGTAGTGTATGACAGTAGATTAACAAAAGATGCTGAGGTGTTTTTAAATAATTTAGGTTCTGCATTAAATAATATTAATGTGTTATTTGATTATTTTTCTACTAATGAAATAGAATAGATAAATCTTTGCTAGCTGGATCTAATAAGTTTCTAGATTGCAATAAAAACTAATCAGTTAATTGAGCAAAATAGTAATAATGATGCGATTTATAATAACAGTAATAAAACTTTCAATAATAGTTTCTTTGGGAATGTTGCTTTTGTATGTTATGGAGTGCATACAATATGGTGAAGTTAAGAGCTTTATTGATTTTCTAAAGACAACTTATCCTTATTCAATTTTGGCCGTTTTAGTGGGAATGTTGGCGAAAGAGAAAATAGATCATTAATATAGAGATATGTTATAAAATTTGCATCTTATAGTTCTATTTCCAAATCACTTTCCACCCGACAACAACAGAGTAAAATCTCATCGGGTTGAATAAAGGCAAGGGGCTCTTCAGCGTAGGAAACCTTGCCTTTTTTGATCTTCACGCGGCAAGAACCACAATAGCCCGAACGACATTGATATTCATGGTGAATATGATGTTGTTCTAAAAAGTTAAGCAGGGAAGTTTGGTTATCAAAATCTAAGGTGATTTGTCGCTGAATAAGATGGATTTTCATGAAACAAAATAAAACAAAATTTTGCTCATTATAGAAGAAAGAGAAGTAAAACTCACGGCTCTTTTGTTGTAAGATAGCGAGCTAATATTCATCATAAGGGAAGACCATGCAAACCTTTCTAAAATTAACGTGGATTTCAACCGCACTTTTATTAACAGCTTGTAGCTCGATTTCAAAAGAGCCGGTTAAGCATATTGATATGTATGTAAAGCCTTATTACGATGCCAGAGATGGGCGACTTGAACAGATTAATGTGAACAAAGATATTGATGCGTTATTACTGAAAAATACACAAAAAGATTTTGAAAGTGCGGTCAATATTATTGAGAAAAAAGTGGATTTTGTTTCTCCGATGACAATGTTTGCGCTTTCTGCTCGTGCTTATGATTTTGGCTTGCGTGATGAAGCAGTAAAATGGTTTTATCGTGGACAAAACCGTTTAATCACCGCGTTATATGTGTTGGATTTAGATAAATTAACCGTATCGAATAACACAGCATTTGGGCAATTAGTGGGACAACATGTTAATCCGTATGCGTTCTGTGATTTGAATAAACAACACAAGGCGGCGCAAGATGCGATTGACTGGGTGAAAAATCACCCTTATCAGACTGTATTTTTGCCTCAATTACCAAGCAAACATCCAGATAGAAAACAGGCATTAAAAGAAGCAGAGGCAAAACTTGATGCGCGTTTAGTTGAGCAAGACCGCTATTTTGCTAATCCTGAAAATAAAGCAAAATGGGAAAAAGAACGCCAAGATAACTTAGTTAATGAACGATTTTGTTGGTAATTTTAAAAATCTTAAGGTTGCTTAAGATTTCATTAAGATTTGTTGTGTTTAATAAGCATCAACAAGGCGGCAATGAGGATAATCCTTCGCTTTGAAACATGATTAATTTATGCTTAATTCTATTTAGGAGAACATGATGAAAAAATTAGCTTTAGCAACCCTTTTAGCTTTATCTACTTCAGCTGCATTTGCGGGTTTCAATGGCAACACTGCACAAGGTGGCTTCCAAGGTGGTAACCAAGGTCAACAACTGACTGTTAAACAAGCATTATCTGCGAAAGATAATTCTATGATTACCTTAGTCGGTAACATCACTCAACAAATTAAAGATGATAAATATCTTTTTACCGATGGCACAGACCAAATAAAATTGGAAATTAAAAACCGTGTTTGGAATGGCTTAAATGTGGGACCTCAGGATAAAATCCGCGTTTACGGTAAACTAGACAATGAAATGTTTGAAAAACCAGAGCTTGAAGTCATTAGCGTTGAAAAAGCGCAATAATTCATATAATTTGAAGTGGTGGGCAAAAGCCCGCCATTTTTTCGTTTTGAGAAAGAGAAAAGTGCGGTCAATATTATGCGAGTTTTATTAGTAGAAGACGATCCTCTCATCGGCAATGGTCTACAAATAGGTTTAACAAAATCAGGCTTTATTGTAGATTGGTTTACCGATGGTCAAAGTGGATTAAATGCTTTAATCGGCGCGCCTTATGATGCAGTGGTATTGGATTTAACCCTGCCTAAACTAGATGGTTTGGATGTGTTAAAACAATGGCGTTCAAATAATCAAGATGTGCCTGTGTTGATCTTAACTGCGCGTGATACATTGGATGAACGCATTAAAGGCATTCAACAAGGCGCGGATGATTATCTTTGCAAACCCTTTGCCTTGGCTGAAGTGGTGGTGCGATTACAAGCATTAATTCGTCGTCGTTATGGGCAAGTTAAACCACAAATTGAGCATGGTAATGTCAAACTCGATCCTGCTCAGCGTAAAGCTTGGTTGAATGAAGATGAAATTACATTAACTGGACGTGAATATAAATTACTCGAGCTTTTTATGTTGAATAAAGAACGAGTGCTTTCACGTGCGACCATTGAAGAAAAACTGTCAAATTGGGATGAAGAATTAAGTAGTGGTGCATTGGACGTACATATTTATAATTTGCGTCAAAAATTAGGTAAGCAATTTATTCGTACGGTACATGGCGTAGGCTATGCTTTAGGACAAGTTAATGAAAAATAAACGACTGAGTTTTCGTCTCTTAATCGGTTTAAGTTTGACTGCACTTTGTGTGTGGTGCATTGCCACAGCTGTTGCATGGACGGTCGTCAAAAAAGAAGCTAAAGAGGTGTTTAATGCACAACAAGTGCTTTTTGCTGAGCGTTTGGCAACCTCTGATTTAAAAAATGTATTGTTGGACGAAAATGCGAATTTTCCACGTGGTGGATTTAAACCGCAGAAACGTCATTACGATAATGACGCTCTAGCCTTTGCTATATTTTCTAACAAAGGTGAAAGATTGTTAACCGATGGAGATAATGGCGACAAATTTATTTTCCAAAATAAAACCGGATTTAGTAAAGCGCATATTTTAGATGATGACGATGAATGGTTGATTTATTGGCAACCTGTTGGTAATGGTGAATTGGTGATCGCCGTAGGTCAAGAGTTAGAATATCGCGAAGAGTTAGTCAATAAAATGGTTTTCAGCCAAACAGGAATTTGGTTTGCAGGATTACCAGTACTCTTATTGGTCGCGTTTATTGTGATTTATCGTGCATTAAAACCAATTAATCGATTGAGTCGAAACGTACAAGCTCGACGACCAGGTGATGTATCGTTATTAGAAACCGATGATGTGCCAACAGAGATTCTACCGTTAGTCCAAAACTTAAATCAATTTTTCACGCGTACCAGTGAGCAGTTGGAACGGGAGCGCCGCTTTGTTTCTGATGCAGCGCATGAATTACGTAGTCCATTAGCAGCATTACGTATTCAAACAGAAGTTGCACAGTTAGCTGGCGATGATGCACAGACTCGAGAAACGGCTTTAGCGCATTTAACCCAAGGTATCGACCGAGCAACCCAATTAATTGAACAACTTCTTACGCTTTCCAGATTAGATAATCTTAAAGAATTAAATCATCAGGAGTCTATTCATTGGTCAGAAATTATTACCTCACTTATCGGTGAGTTATATTTCGGTGCACAGCAACGCCAAATCGAATTGCAGTTTGAGCATCAGGGAGATCCTACCGTTAAGCAAGGGCAGCCATTATTACTTGCACAAATGCTACGAAACTTATTGGATAATGCCATAAAATATTGTCCGCAAGGCACTCAGGTTCGTGTGATTTTACAGCCTCGTAAAATTCTTATTGAAGATAATGGCGGTGGTGTTGCGCCAGAAGAATTAGCAAAATTAGGGCAGCGTTTTTATCGTCCTGCAGGACAAAATGAAAAAGGGAGTGGGCTTGGATTGTCTATTGTGGCAAGAATAGCAGAATTGCATCACTATCGTTTCCGATTAGAAAATATTGAAGATAACGGGCAAATTCAAGGTTTGCGAGCTATCATTGAGTTATAAAAAAGGGCGTTTAATACGCCCTTATTGTTAAAACATTCCACCAATTAATTCTAATCGACCTTTCTCAACTTTAATTTCTTTGGCGAATTTCTTAATCAGCATTTGTTTCATGTCACTTTCATCCAAGGTATAAACTGGCATCCGACTTAATAGTGCTGCCACACCATCGCTTAATAGCGGCATAACATCTTGGAGTTGATCCATCACACTATTAGGTTCACCAGACCAGCGTAAAATCCGCAGATTTTTTAAATAAAGGGCCCCCTCTTCTGCGTTATATTCAGGAATCGCATCAAAGGTTAAATGCAACTTAGCTGGGTAGGTTTTACCAGATAAACGAATAAGCGTATCAGCCAAACCACTCATTTCAACACGATTACTTTCAGTTTGCCCGATTTGAGTCACTAAATCTTTCAGCGCATAATCCACTGAAAACAATCCTGGAATACCGAGTTTGTCATTAATCGTGCCTTTTTCACTTAAATACTGGTTAATTTGTTGTTCGCTGATGCTAAAAGGGGAAGCTTGTACAGATAGTGTGAAGAAACCTAATGTCAGTATGGTGAGTACTTTTTTCAAAAAATGCATATTTTCTCCTTGATTGAAAAAGAATAAAAATTTTGTAGAATGTATCGCTTATCTTTTCACTATACAATAAAAATTTAAGTAGAGATTATGACTTCGTCATTTAAAGAGCATGTGCAGAAGCTTCTTGAAAAACACCGTGGGGAACGTGTTTTCCAATTTGAATATTTAGGGAAACATTATTGGTTAAAACAACCCGAGCAATTAAAAGGGATATGGTTATTATTAAAACCGCATCCAAAGCAACATTTTAAAGAAGAATGTGAGATTCTTCAGCACCTGAATAATATTGGTGCGCCAGTACCTAAATTATGTGATTTCGGAGATGATTATTTAGTATTGGAAGATGCGGGGCCAACATTAAACATCTGGCTGAATGATGAAAAATTGTCTTGGGCAGAAAAATCACATATTTTGCATTCAACGATGGAGATATTGATTAGTCTTCATCAACAAGGCATTATTCATGGTCGACCAGCCATACGAGATATCGCATGGAAAGAAGGCAAGATTAGTTTTATGGACTTTGAATCACATTCAAAAAGCCATAATGAGCACTGGTTGATTACACGTGATATGCTGGCATTTTTAGACAGTTTATGTCGTGTGAAAAGCTTAGATGATGAAAAGCTTGATGAATTATTTGATTATTATAAATCTCATTGCCCGACAACTTATTGGACTGATATGTTGTCTTATGTGAGAAGATTTCATTGGCTTTATTATCTTTTACTTCCGTTCAAACCGATTGCACGAACGGATCTATTGGCCGTTTATCGGTTATTTGAACATTTAACAAAGGAAAATCTATGAAAAAATTATTTTTAGTGGCTGTATTAAGTGCTTTAGTGAGCGCTTGTTCTGTTGGTGTTGGTGCTGGCGGTGGCAGTAATGGTGTAGGCGTTGGTGTAGGCCTTGGCACTGGCTTTGGATTCTAACTCTCACTTTAGATAAAGCAAAGTGCGGTCAAAAAATCTTAGGTTTTCAAGAAAATTAGCAGAAATCGCTTGATCTTTTGATTTAGATCACTATAATACACCCCATATTTCGGACGCGGGGTGGAGCAGCTTGGTAGCTCGTCGGGCTCATAACCCGAAGGCCGTCGGTTCAAATCCGGCCCCCGCAACCAATAACAAGTTCAGTAAAAAGAACCCCAAGTTTGGGGTTTTTTTGTACGAGAAATTTAGAAACTGGGCTTAGGTTCATTGACGAACCTAACCCTTTTTTTATGTCTGAATTTTAAGATTAGGAGCAAAAATTGGCAACATTAGAACAAAAATTGCAAGAGATGCTTCAAGGTGCAGTAGAAGACTTAGGCTGCGAACTTTGGGGGATTGAATGCCAACGTGCAGGTCGTTTTATGACCGTGCGTTTATTCATTGATAAAGACGGTGGCGTAGGCGTTGATGATTGTGCTGATGTAAGTCGTCAAGTGAGCGCGATTTTAGACGTGGAAGATCCAATTGCGGATAAATATAACCTAGAAGTGTCATCACCAGGTCTGGATCGTCCATTATTTACGCTTGAACAATTCCAACGTTATGTGGGTGAGGATATCGCGGTGCATTTACGAATTCCTGTTTTAGATCGTCGTAAATGGCAAGGTAAATTGGAAAAAATTGAAAATGACATGTTGACACTTATTGTTGATGGTCAGGAACAAGTTCTTATTTTTGGCAACATTCAAAAAGCCAATGTAATCGCAAAATTTTAAAGGAGAAAAAGGAAAATGAGTAAAGAGATTTTGTTAGCTGCTGAAGCAGTATCTAACGAGAAGTTATTACCACGTGAAAAGATTTTTGAAGCGTTAGAGAGTGCGATTGCGCTTTCAACGAAGAAAAAATATGACTATGAAACCGATATTCGTGTGTCGATCAACACCAAAACAGGGGAGTTTGATACATTCCGTCGCTGGTTAGTTGTTGATGAAGTTAAAGTGCCAACAAAAGAAATGACATTAGAAGCGGCGCAATTCGAAGACCCTAATATTCAAATCGGTGATTATGTCGAAGATCAAATTGAATCTATCGCATTTGACCGTATAGCGATGCAAACTGCTCGCCAAGTAATTAGTACAAAAATCCGCGAAGCTGAGCGTGCAAAAGTGGTTGAGCAATTCCGTTCAGAAGAAGGCAAAATTGTTACGGGTACGGTGAAAAAAGTAAATCGTGAAAGCATCATTTTAGATTTAGGAAATAAAGCTGAAGCGGTGATTATGCGTGAAGATATGCTTCCACGTGAAAACTTCCGTCCAGGCGATCGTGTTCGTGGTGTACTTTATAAAGTGAATCCAGAAAGCAAAACCGCACAATTATTTGTGACTCGTGCAAAACCTGAAATGTTAATCGAGTTATTCCGTATTGAAGTACCGGAAATCGGCGAAGAAATGCTTGAAATTCGTGGTGCGGCTCGTGATCCAGGTTCTCGTGCGAAAATTGCAGTGAAATCAAATGACAAGCGTATTGACCCAGTAGGTGCGTGTGTAGGTATGCGTGGTGCACGCGTTCAAGCGATTACCAATGAATTGGGTGGCGAACGTGTGGATATCGTACTTTGGGATGATAATCCAGCACAATATGTAATCAATGCGATGGCGCCAGCTGATGTAACTTCAATCATTGTGGATGAAGATAATCACTCAATGGATATTGCGGTTGATGCTGACAATTTAGCACAAGCAATTGGTCGTAACGGTCAAAACGTACGTTTAGCGACACAATTAACCGGTTGGACATTAAATGTCATGACTACCGAACAATTAAATGAAAAACATCAAGCTGAAGATACCAAAGTATTAAATTTATTCATGGATAAATTAGGTCTTGATGAAGAGTTTGCTCAAATCTTAGTGGACGAGGGTTTTACTTCATTAGAAGAAGTGGCTTATGTTCCTGTGAGCGAACTGACTGCAATTGATGGTTTAGAAGATGAAGATCTTATCGAAGAGTTACAAGGTCGTGCAAAAGATGCGATTACTGCAGCTGCTGCCGCTGAAGAAGAAGCCTTGAAAAAAGCGAATATTGAAGATCGTTTATTAAATCTTGAAGGGATGAATCGTCACATTGCCTTTAAATTAGCTGAAAAACAAATTACTACACTTGAAGAACTTGCGGAGCAAGGTGTAGATGATTTAGCTGATATTGAAGAATTAACCGCAGAGCAGGCCGCTGATTTCATTATGGCTGCTCGTAATATTTGCTGGTTTAGCGAAGAGTAAGGAGTTTAATAATGACTGAAGATGTAAAAAATGCGGATGCGAATGCACCGAAAAAACTAAGTATTCAACGCAGAACAAAAACAACCGTAAGCAGCACAACTGCTGGCGGTAAAGCAAAAGCGGTGCAAGTTGAAGTACGTAAAAAACGCACAGTGCCAACAGATGCTGCGCGAAAAGCCGCTGAGGCAGAAAAATTAAAAGTACAGCAAGAAGCAGAGAAGAAAGCGGCAGAAGAAAAAGCACGTTTGGCTGCTGAAAAAGCTGCAGCAGAAAAAGCGAAAGCTGAAAAAGCGAAGGTTGAAGCAGAAAAGGCAGCGAAACCAGCACAAAGTGCGGTTGAAAATAAACCTAAATCTGTTGATCCAGAAAAAGAAAAACGTAAAGCGGAAGAAGCAGAACTTCGTCGCAAAGCGGAAGAGCTGGCTCGCCAAAAAGCAGAAGAGCAAGCGCGTAAAGCAGCTGAAGATGCTAAACGTTATGCTGAAGCGGATACGTCAAGCAATGAAAGTACATCAGAAGATTATACCGATTACAATTTAAGTTCTCGTTATGCTTTAGAAGCAGAAGACGAAGAAGAACGCCGTAATGAAAATCGCGGTCGCGGAAAAAATAAAGTCGCTAAAGCGAAAAAAGAACGCGATGACGTGAAAGGCGGCAATAAAAATGAGCGCGAATCTAACCGTAAAAATCAAAAAGACGGTAAATTCGGTAAAGGTAAAAATGGTAAGAAAGGTGCAGCATTACAACAAGCCTTCACAAAACCTGTTCAGGTTGTGAAACAGGATGTTGTTATTGGTGAAACCATTACGGTTGCAGAATTAGCAAATAAAATGGCAACCAAAGCAACTGAAATCATCAAAGCTATGATGAAGATGGGCGAAATGGTGACCATTAACCAAGTGCTTGACCAAGAAACCGCACAATTAGTGGCTGAAGAATTAGGTCACAAAGTGATTCTTCGCAATGAAAATGAACTTGAAGAAGAAGTATTAGGCGATCGCGATGTTAATGCTGAAAAAGTAACTCGTGCACCAGTTGTAACGATCATGGGTCACGTTGACCATGGTAAAACCTCATTGCTTGACTATATTCGTAAAGCGAAAGTTGCAGCCGGTGAGGCGGGTGGTATTACTCAGCACATCGGTGCGTACCACGTAGAAATGGATGACGGCAAAATGATCACCTTCTTAGATACGCCGGGACACGCCGCATTTACCTCAATGCGTGCACGTGGTGCGAAAGCAACGGATATCGTCGTTCTTGTGGTTGCGGCAGATGATGGTGTGATGCCTCAAACCATTGAAGCGATTCAACACGCGAAAGCAGCAGGTGCGCCTTTAGTGGTTGCGGTGAACAAAATTGATAAACCAGAAGCAAATCCAGACCGAGTAGAACAAGAATTACTTCAACACGAAGTGATTTCTGAGAAATTCGGTGGTGATGTGCAATTTGTTCCAGTTTCTGCGAAGAAAGGTACTGGTGTTGATGACTTATTAGATGCCATCTTGCTTCAATCAGAAGTACTTGAATTAACCGCAGTGAAAGACGGTATGGCAAGCGGTGTAGTGATTGAATCTTACCTTGATAAAGGTCGTGGTCCGGTTGCAACCATTCTTGTTCAATCTGGTACTTTACGTAAAGGTGATATCGTACTTTGCGGTTTTGAATACGGTCGTGTTCGTGCAATGCGCGATGAAAACGGTAAAGAAATCGATGAAGCCGGTCCATCTATTCCTGTTGAGGTGTTGGGTCTTTCTGGTGTGCCTGCAGCGGGTGATGAAGCAACAGTCGTACGTGATGAGAAAAAAGCACGTGAAGTGGCATTACACCGCCAAGGTAAGTTCCGTGAAGTGAAACTCGCTCGTCAGCAAAAAGCGAAACTTGAAAATATGTTTAGCAATATGACGGAAGGTGATGTGGCAGAGCTTAACGTTATTGTGAAAGCGGACGTACAGGGTTCTGTGGAGGCGATTATTCAATCGTTACAAGATCTTTCTACTGATGAAGTGAAAGTGAAAGTAGTGGGCTCAGGCGTAGGTGGTATTTCTGAAACTGATGCAACCTTAGCAGCTGCTTCTAATGCGATTATGGTCGGCTTTAACGTACGTGCGGACGCTTCTGCTCGTCGTATTATCGAAGCGGAAAATATTGACCTTCGTTATTACTCTATCATTTATGAACTATTAAATGATGTGAAAGCAGCAATGAGTGGTATGTTACAACCTGAATTCAAACAAGAAATCATCGGTTTGGCTGAAGTACGTGATGTGTTTAAACATCCGAAATTTGGTGCAATCGCAGGTTGTATGGTGACCGAAGGTGTAGTAAAACGTAACAACCCAATCCGCGTATTACGTGATAACGTGGTAATTTTTGAAGGTGAATTGGAATCTCTCCGTCGCTTTAAAGATGACGTTTCTGAAGTCCGTAATGGTATGGAATGTGGTATCGGCGTTAAAAACTACAATGACGTGAAAGTCGGCGACCAAATCGAGGTGTTTGAAGTCGTTGAAGTTAAACGTTCAATCTAATCGATAAAAAGAGCGGTCAAAATTCAACGTATTTTTGACCGCTTTTTAATAAGAGAAATATTATGGCAAGAGAATTTAAACGCAGCGATCGTGTTGCACAAGAATTACAAAAAGAAATCGCCATCATTTTACAACGGGAAGTAAAAGATCCCCGTATTGGCATGGTAACCGTGTCAGATGTGGAAGTTTCAAGCGATTTAGCTTATGCAAAAGTGTTTGTCACATTTTTGTTTGATCATGATGAAGTGGCGATTGCACAAGGCATGAAAGGTTTGGAAAAAGCAGCACCTTATATCCGTTCATTAGTGGGTAAAGCGATGCGCTTACGCATTGTGCCGGAAATTCGTTTCTTCTACGATCAGTCCTTAGTTGAAGGGATGCGTATGTCTAATTTGGTGACAAACGTGATTCGTGAAGACGAGAAAAAACACGTTGAGGAAAATGACTAATGTCGAAACCTCGTAAGCGTGGACGTGATATTGATGGCGTATTTTTATTAGATAAGCCACAAGGCATGTCATCGAATGACATTATGCAAAAAGTGAAACGCGTATTCCAAGCGAATAAAGCTGGACATACCGGTGCGCTCGATCCATTAGCAACCGGTATGTTGCCTATTTGCTTAGGCGAAGCGACAAAGTTTTCCCAATTCTTATTAGATGCAGATAAACGCTATGTGGTTACAGCAAAATTAGGTGAACGTACGGATACCTCGGATGCAGAAGGACAAGTGGTCGAAACGCGTCCTGTCAATGTGGAAACATCACAAATTTTGACCGCACTTGAACAATTCCGTGGTGATATTTTGCAAGTACCGACCATGTTTTCTGCATTAAAGCACAATGGGAAACCGTTGTATGAGTATGCTCGCGCAGGCATTACGGTAGAACGTGAGGCCCGTCCTATTACGATTTTTGAGCTAAACTTTATCGAGTATCAAGCCCCTTTTCTAACCTTAGAAGTGCATTGTTCGAAAGGAACCTATATCCGTACATTAGTGGATGATTTAGGTGAAGTATTAGGTTGTGGTGCCCATGTGACCGTGTTACGTCGAACTGCGGTTGCGGATTATCCAACAGAAAAGATGATGACATGGGATGCTTTGCAGGCGCTTGCAGAGCAAGGTGATCTTGCTCAACTTGATCAACATCTTTTACCGACAGATACCGCAGTCAGTAAATTACCTGCATTACAGTTAAATGCAGAGCAGAGTAAAGGTATTGGCTTTGGACAGCGCGTTAAATTTGCGAATGAAGCAAAATTACATGGTCAAGTGCGGTTGTTTTCTGACGAGAATATCTTTTTAGGCGTGGCACTTGTGGATGATAACAATGTGATTCGTCCGCAACGTCTGATTACACAATCTCTCTAATCATTTGCCTTTCTGTTTTAATTCCAGTAATCTCACCTGTAACCTTTTAATTGCAATCTATGTAAATAAGATATTACAGGTGAATTATGGATGTCCTTAACCATTTACGTCAGGAAATTGATGCGCTCGATCGTGAACTGATTCAACTTTTTGCTAAACGCCTAGAATTGGTGACCCTAGTCGGCGAAGTAAAGCATGAAAAAGGTTTGCCGATTTATGCACCAGATCGTGAATTAGCGATGTTACAAGCCCGCCGAGAAGAAGCGGCGAAAGCGGGAATCTCTCCACAACTCATCGAAGATGTGCTCCGTCGTTTTATGCGTGAATCTTACTCCAATGAAAATCAATTTGGTTTTAAAACCCTGAACCCAGCCATTAATAAAATTGTTATTGTCGGTGGTTACGGAAAAATGGGGCAGTTATTTGCCCGCTATTTGCGTGCTTCTGGTTATCCCATTTCTATTTTAGATCGTGATGATTGGGATGTAGCAGAACGTATTTTAACGAATGCGGATGTTGTTATTGTTTCAGTACCGATTGATCACACGTTAAAAACCATAGAACGCTTAAAACCCTATTTAACGGAAAATATGCTATTGGCGGATCTCACCTCCGTGAAACGTGCTCCATTAGCTAAAATGTTAGAGGTGCATAAAGGGGCGGTAGTTGGATTGCATCCAATGTTTGGCCCTGATATTGCGAGCATGGCAAAACAAGTGGTTGTGCGTTGTGATGGGCGTTTTAGTGAACGTTATGAATGGTTGCTAGAGCAAATTCAAATCTGGGGGGCAAAAATTTACCAAATTGATGCTGCAGAGCATGATCACAATATGACGTACATTCAAGCATTGCGTCACTTTTCTACCTTTGCGAATGGTCTGCATCTTTCTAAACAACCTGTCAATTTAAGCAATTTATTGGCATTATCTTCCCCGATTTATCGTTTGGAATTAGCCATGATTGGTCGTCTATTTGCCCAAGATGCGGCACTTTATGCCGATATTATTATGGATAAGCCAGAAAATTTAGATGTGATTGAAAGCTTGAAACAAACTTATGAAGAGGCGTTACAATTCTTTGAAAAAAGCGATCGCCAAGGATTTATTGATGCTTTCCATCAAGTGAGAGAATGGTTTGGAGAATATTCTGATCAATTCTTACAAGAGAGTCGTCAGTTATTGCAACAAGCTCACGATTTACGACATGTGTAAAATAAAAGTGCGGTTGATTTTCACCGCACTTTTTTTACTTATTGTCTTGCCAAGCGTAAATTTTGTGGAATTGCCTCAAAGTTAGAACGGAATGGATTGATATCCAATCCACCACGGCGTGTGTAACGCGCATAGACGGTGAGTTTTTCTGGTTTGGCGTAATGCATCAAGTCACAGAAAATACGCTCGACACACTGCTCGTGAAACTCATTATGTTGACGGAAAGACACGATATAACGGAGAAGTTTTTCGCGATCGATTTGTTTACCCACATAATGAATTTGCACGGTTCCCCAATCGGGCTGACTGGTGATAAGACAATTAGATTTCAATAAATGGCTTACTAAGGTTTCTTCCACCACGTTATCAGACGTACAATTTTGCAAAATATCTGCATCAAATTCATAGCTGTGGATTTCGATATCCTGATCATCAATGCAATCGCCCGTTAAAGTATCGATACCTTGTCCTTGATAGTGGAATAATGGATGTAAACGTACCTTGACCTCACCTTGAGCACAAGCACTTAGGTCTTCACGCATCGTGCGTTCTACGTTAGCAAAATCAGCAAATTTACTTTGGTTAAAGCTGTTTAAATAGAGTTTAAAGCTTTTCGATTCAATTAAATTTTCACTGCGATAATCAATTTCTACATCGGCAATAGCCACTTGCGGCAAACCTTTTGGATTTAACCAAGAAATTTCATAGGCTGTCCAAATATCCGCGCCTTGGGTAAATGGCTGTTGTTCGGTTATACCTAAGCCATCACGATTGAGTTTACGAGGCACGGGTTGTAACAAAGTGCGGTCATAATTCGCAACATATTCTGTTGCTTGACCGAGTTTTAAAGATTGAAGGCTTTTATCTTGATAGTTCATGTGTTTTCCTGAATAACGAAAGCGCTATAAAAAATTCCACGACACATTCGAGACTAATCGACATTGGTCGCATTTAAAGTAAATTACATCAAATAGTGGAGTGTCTAATACCCAATCGCCACCACATTGTGGGCAACAGCGTTGTTGTTCCGATTCTAAAGAATGTCCACCGACACGGTATAAATAATAATAGGTCGGTATGCCACTTTCTTTTTCAATTTCGGCAGCAAGGTAGCGTCCATGTTTGCTGAGCGTGCTATTAACCTCGGAAATTTCGTTTAATGATTCTTTTTCTAAAACCGAACCATTCATTTGTAGCTGATCGCAAGCCTGCCAATTTTCCTGCCATTTAATCAAATCTTGACTTAAGTGCGGTTGATTTTTTAGCTGTTTATAAAGTGGAATTGGAGAGAAATCATCTCCGCTATGTAATGGCGAGCAAGATTGCAAATGTGTGGTATAAAGTATCTGCCATGCAGGATGGCTGCATTCTGCAGTGCTGTCTGCATTTAAATCATCGGCAATAATTTGAAAACCTTGAAAATTTAGACCGCACTTTTCAGCATGTTCCATCGCCAGATTCACAGTTTGGTTATTGTTCTCGGGCAAAAGGCTATCTTGCTCAGGGCAAATAACGCGCATTGCAAAACCTTGTTCGCCGTCTTCCTCCGTCAAATAAAGCGGGATTTCACGGCCGATAATTTGCCCGTTATAACGCCATTGGTCGATGATTGCATTGAGCAAACGGCTTTGTTGGCTAACATCATTTTCTAAGGCGGTCAATTTAAAAAAAGGTTCGATCAGATACATAATTACAGATTGTGTAAGATTTCTTCGATTTGTTTTAAACCGTTTAAGCGGGTTTCACTTAAGCGAGAGGCAATACCAAGCTCATCAAAAAATTGACGAATATTAAATTGTTGTAATTGGTCTCGCGTTTGGCCGTCGATGTTTTGTAACAACAACCATAACAGACCATTCATAATGCGTGCCTCGCTGTAAGCTTGAAATTGAAACGTATCATCATTTTGTGGAATAGCCTTAAACCAAAGTCCCGCTTCACAGCCTTGAATTGATCGCATTTGAGTCAATTCATCAGGAGAAGGTTGAGGAAGATGTTTACCAGCTTGAATAATGAAACGGTAACGTTCTTCCCAATTTTTTGCCTGTTTAATGTTTTCTAGCATGTTAATAACTCTAAGGATTTATCTAGTGCCGCAAAAAAAGCGTCCACATCTTGTGGGCTGTTATAAGGCGCAAAAGAAAGTCGTAGTGTAGTGCGCTCACCAAGGCGGGCTAAATAAGGTTGTGCACAATGTTCACCAACACGCAACGCAATTTTTTGTTCGCTCAGGAGCGTAGCAAGATCGGATGCCGCAATCCCATCAAAAACAAAACAAACCACTGAACTTGGCTGCGGTGAATTGAATAAACGACAATTCGGATAGTTTTTTAACCGCACTTTACTTTGCTCGGCAAGCTCAACGGCATGAGCTTCAGCTGCTTGAAAATCCCATTTTTTGAGCCAACCTAGCACTGCACCAAAGCCAATCACGCCAGCAATATTTGGTGTGCCAGCCTCTAATCGATAAGGCAAATCAGCAAAGGTAATACATTCATGGGATACGCGCTCAATCATTTTTCCACCGTAAAAAAGTGGTTGTAGCAGGGAAAGTGAGCTTAATTTTCCGCTTAGTATGCCAATGCCGTTGGGGCCATAAATTTTGTGTGCAGAAAAGGCGATAAAATCCGCATCTAATGCCTGAAAATCAATCTGTATATGACTAATAGCCTGAGCGGCATCCACTAAAACGAGCGCATTGCTATGTTGACGAATTAGACGAATTAAATGCTGGATATGTTGTTCCGTTCCCGTTACGTTGGAAACAAAATTGAGTGCGACTAATTTGGTTTTCTCATTTAAGGCTGCAATTAAGGCATTTTCATCAATTAGCCAATTATCCAAAATAGGCAACACTTGAATTTTTGCCCCACATTTTTTCGCTGTTTCATGCCAAGTAACATAATTAGCATGATGGTCCGCTTGGCTAATTAAAATCTCATCATCTACATTCAAAGAGGGATGCAAACCGTTGGCAACTAAATTAATGCTATGCGTCGTCCCAGATGTCCAAATCACCGCTTTTTCATTTTCTGCATTAATTAGGGTTTTGACTAAGTGACGAGCATTTTCATATTGTGCTGTTTGCGCGGCTTCGTACTGACTACGATGCACAGAGCCTGCCGATTGATAAAAAGTACTTGTTGCATCAATTAATGTTTGAGGTTTTAGTGCTGTCGCCGCATTATCCAGATAGACCACAGCATTTGGCGATTTAAAATAAGGAAATTCATTTTTAAATGATTGATAATCAAAAGCCATGTTGACCTCCATGTTTACCTGCTTTGTTCTGTTTGCGCCATTCATAAGGGGCGGTAGGGTTAGGATCACGCCATAAGCCAATTTTTTGTTGTTGGGCAAAATCTTGAGCTTGAAAGTAGAGTGGATTTTTAGCGAATTGCGGGTAAACCCATGCCATGCCATTTTTTACCATTTCTAAGTTGATGTTTTGTTCTTGCAGATAAACCGTTGCCAAAATACGTTGGTAGCGATCATAACCCGAAACTGACAACGTCACATTTTGTTTGAAAACCAGTTGTGAAAGATATTGTTTGGCTTTCTTTCCAAATGGTTGGCCTTTTTCCGGAGCATCAATTTCTTGTAATCGCACTTTTAATTGTTTTTTAGTGGGTAAGAGGCAATTTAAGGTATCGCCATCACTTACACCAACGACCCAACACGCCATTTGGCGTTCAGTAGCGACTGAAAATTGCGTCCCAAGTGCGGTCAAAATTAGGGTTAAAAATAAGAAGAATTTTTTAATCATTGGAATTTCTTTGATCTGCATCGCAAAATTTAGCTAAAATGAATGGGTAATTTTAACAAAAAAGCGTAAAATAAATTTTAATTGTTATTAAAAAAGTTGATAGAGGAAATATGTTACTCCAAAAAGGCGTTCAACTCGCTCGTTCGCTCATCATTTTATACATTATGTTACTACTCGGCAATTTGATTTCTCACTATATCCCAGTGGGGATTCCAGGCAGCATTTGGGGCTTGTTATTACTTTTTTTAGGTTTAACGACACATGTGATTCACCTTGAGTGGATTTATTTCGGCTCGAGCTTATTGATCCGCTACATGGCGGTGCTTTTTGTACCGGTGAGCGTGGGCATTATCAAATATTATGATTTACTCGTGGCCCAGTGGAAAGTTTTACTTATTCCCAATATTCTCAGTACCGTTCTGACACTTTTAGTTATTGCATTTATAGGAAACTATTTATTTTATAAACAATCCTTTACCCATAAACGTAAAAAAGTATTGGAAAGACGCAATCTTCAAGCTGACTAAGGTTTTATTATGCAGTATGCAATTTATCTTTATACCATTTTAACGATTTTCGGATTTTGGCTAGCATTACAAATCAGTAAACGTTGGAAATCGATGATTTTCAATACTTTTGTGCTAACAGTATCAATTCTTGTGCTGATTTTAGTGGTTAGCGATATTCCTTATGACGATTATATGGCGGGCAATGCACCGATTAATAATTTATTAGGCGTGAGTATTGTTGCTCTGGCGTTACCGTTGTATGAACAACTTCGCCAAATTGCGAAACAGTGGAAAATTATTCTTTCTGTGGTGACATTAGCTTCTTTGTTTTCCATGTTTACCGGTGCCATTTTTGCGATTATTTTAGGGGCAAGCCCTGAAATGGTGGCGACCATATTACCAAAATCAATTACCACGCCAATTGCGATGGAAGTTTCTTCACATTTAGGCGGTATTCCAGCCGTTACAGCGGTAGGGGTGATTGTTGCGGGTTTGCAAGGTTCGGTTTTTGGTTATCTCATTTTGAAAAAACTCGGTATTAAACAGCAAGAAGCCGTTGGTTTATCTGTTGGGGCGGTTTCTCACGCACTGGGCACCGTAAGCTGTATGGAAGCTGATCCGAAAGCGGGGAGTTATAGTTCGATTTCTTTGGTTCTTTGCGGTATTATGAGTTCCATTTTAGCGCCCTTAGTATTCCATGTTATTCGTCTATTTTTATGAGAACCCAATTAGCTGATTTTTGGACTGAACGTTTCCTTCCTGATCCGCCTCGCGAAAAAGATCACCGACCGCCATTTCGTCGTGATCGCGGGCGGATTTTACATTCTGCCGCTTTCCGTTGTTTGCAAGCCAAAACACAGATTCATGCGGTGGGCGAAAATGATTTTTATCGCACTCGTTTAACCCATTCCCTTGAAGTGGCACAAATCGGTAGCAGCCTTGTTTCCCAATTAAAATTTGCGGAAAGTTATGTTGCTATTTCAGACCAGCTTCATATCGAAAAAAGTGAATTACAGAAACAACTCAAACCTTTATTACCAAGCAATGATTTAATTGAAAGTTTGTGCTTTGCGCATGATATTGGTCATCCACCGTTTGGCCATGGTGGGGAAGTAGCGCTCAATTATATGATGCGTAACCACGGTGGTTTTGAAGGTAATGCGCAGACATTTCGTATTATTACTAAACTTGAGCCTTATACCGAAACAGCAGGGATGAATTTAACGCGTCGTGCCATTTTAGGTGTAGTGAAATATCCGAATATTTTAGACTTATCTTCCCCTCAATATGCTCAGTTGCCGCATACTGAAAACTCTGATCCACGTTATGTCAAGATTAGCGATTGGAAACCAGGAAAAGGGTTGTTCCGTGATGACGTCACAATGTTTACTTGGCTGTTGCAAAATCTTTCTGAAAATGACCGCACTTTATTTGGCTCATTTCAAAAAACGCGGTCAAATCCTGCCGAGTTTTTAAAAACACAATTTAAATCTTTAGATTGCAGTATTATGGAGTTGGCGGACGATATTGCGTATGGGGTACATGATTTAGAAGATGCGATTGTGACCGGTGTCGTAAATCAACATCAATGGCAAGAAGCATTGACTGAACTTAAAATGATTCCTTCAGATTGGTTGGCAAAAAATATAGAACAAGTCAGCCAACGATTATTCTCCAACCATCATTTCGAGCGTAAAAATGCCATTGGTGCATTAGTGAATTTCTTTATTACCCATGTGCGTTGGAAAGTCACCGGCAATTTTGACGAACCTTTGTTACGTTATAACGCGGAACTACCACAAGATGTGATTGCCGCATTAAATGTATTCAAAAAGTTTGTGTGGAAATACGTGATTCGTCATGTAGAAACACAACGTATTGAATATAAAGGACAACGTATTCTCACAGAAATGTTCCAGATTTTTGAGTCTGACCCCGAACGTTTATTGCCAACGAATACGGCTAATCGTTGGAGAAATGCACCGGAGCAGGGTAAAAAACGTATTATTTGTGACTATATCGCGGGCATGTCAGATGCTTATGCCTTAAAGGTTTATCATCAGCTCTAAAGTGCGGTTATTTTTATTGATATTTTGAATTTATAGGACAATTTTGTGGCATTAATTAGTTTAACTAACGCTTATCTTTCTTTTAGTGATCACCCGTTACTTGATCACGCTGAACTGCATATTGAACCGAATGAGCGCGTATGTTTGGTGGGGCGTAACGGGGCAGGTAAATCAACGTTATTAAAAATAATTGCACAGCAAGTCACCATGGATGACGGCAAAGTGCAGTATGAAAAAGATTTAGTAGTTTCTCGTTTAGAACAAGACCCGCCGCGCCATGCTGAAGGGAATGTATTTGATTATGTGGCTGAAGGGATTGAGCATTTAGCGGATTTGTTAAAGGAATATCACCATATTTCACAAGAGTTGACACAAAATTACAGCGAACAAATTCTTAATCAACTGGCACAAGTGCAAGCTAAATTAGAGCATGCCAATGGCTGGCAGTTTGAAAATAAAATCAATGAAGTTCTGCAAAAGCTCGAGTTAAATCCCGATACTAAATTAGCAGATTTATCGGGTGGTTGGTTGCGTAAAGCCGCTCTTGCTCGTGCGTTGGTGTGTAATCCTGATGTCTTGTTATTAGATGAACCGACTAACCACTTGGATGTGGATGCAATTGAATGGTTAGAAAACTTCTTATTAGAATTCACCGGAAGTATTGTGTTTATTTCTCATGACCGTTCTTTTATCCGTAAAATGGCGACTCGTATTGTGGATTTAGATCGCGGTAAATTAGTGTCTTATCCTGGTGATTATGATTTATATCTCACCACGAAAGAAGAAAACTTACGTGTCGAAGCATTACAGAACGAGCTTTTCGATAAGCGATTAGCGCAAGAAGAAGTTTGGATTCGTCAAGGTATTAAAGCGCGTCGTACGCGTAATGAAGGACGAGTGCGCGCTTTAAAAGCCATGCGTGAAGAACGTCGCCAACGTCGTGAGGTGATGGGTGCCGCCAAGTTACAATTAGATAACTCAAGTCGTTCTGGCAAAATTGTGTTTGAAATGGAAGATGTGAGCTATGAAATTGAAGGCAAACAACTTCTCAAAGATTTCAGCACGACCATTTTACGTGGCGATAAAATTGCTTTAGTGGGACCAAATGGTTGCGGAAAAACCACCTTTATTAAACTTTTATTAGGTGAAATCAAGCCAACCAGCGGTCGCATTCATTGTGGTACAAAATTAGATATCGCTTATTTTGACCAATATCGTGCTGATCTTGATCCAGAAAAAACAGTGATGGATAACGTTGCTGATGGCAAGCAGGATATTGAAGTCAATGGTGTAAAACGTCATGTGTTGGGCTATTTACAGGATTTCTTATTTCCACCAAAACGAGCAATGACACCCGTAAAAGCCCTTTCTGGTGGTGAACGTAATCGCTTGTTATTGGCTAAATTATTACTGAAACCGAATAACTTGCTGATTCTCGATGAACCAACCAATGACTTGGATGTAGAAACCTTAGAATTATTGGAAGAAATTCTCACGGATTATCAAGGTACCTTATTGATTGTCAGCCATGATCGTCAGTTTATTGATAATGTCGCGACGGAGTGTTATTTCTTTGAAGGTGATGGCGTATTGAATAAATACGTGGGCGGTTTCTTTGATGCGAAAGGACAACAAGCCAATTACTTTGTCATGAAAGCAGAGCAAGAGGCTCAAAAAATCAAAAAAGAAGCACCAAAAGCACAGGAAAGTGCGGTTAAAAATGACGTTATTTCTCAAAAGCCAAAATCTGTTAAACTTTCTTACAAAGAACAACGTGAGTTAGAACAGCTACCACAATTATTGGAAGAATTGGAAGAGAAAATCACCGCACTTCAAGCTGAAATTGGTGACCCTCACTTTTTCCAACAAGCTCATGATGTAACGGATGCGAAGCTAAAAGAATTAGCGGATACGGAAGCGGAGCTTGAAACGGCATTTATGCGATGGGAAGAACTTGAAGAGAAAAAGACCCAAGCTGAAGCAAAATAGGGTATAGGTAAAAAGAAACCGAGCTAAATAGCTCGGTTTTTTTATTACATATTACTAATAAAAATCACCAAAATAATCACTGGAACCACAAATTTCACATAGTTAAACCAAATTGTGGTGAAAAGTGAATTTGGCGTTGGTGATAGCTCTTTTTTTGCATCGTCTTTTAACACAAAACCAACGAAAATGGCACAACCAAGTGCGGTCAGCATAAAGAGAATATTGCCGCTGACGAAATCGAAGGCATCGAAAATGCTTTTATCGAAGATGGTGAAGTCTTTCCAAAGATTATCACCTAGAATAGAGGGTACATTACCTAATAAGAAAATCCCCATTAAGGTAACAAAAATCGCTTTACCACGGCGCATTCTGAGCTTTTCTTGCAATGCGGTGATGATGACTTCGTAAATCGTAATTGATGTGGTTAATGCCGCAATAAGCAATAAGCCGAAGAATACGATAGCAAAGAATTTACCCGCCCATAAATGTGAGAATACAATTGGTAAACTTTGGAAAACCAAGGTTGGCCCTGCGTTAGGTTCAATGCCGAATGTGAATAATGACGGAAAGATCATAAAACCACATAACACAGCAATAATGGTATTGGTGAAACCTGTAATAACCGCTGTTTGAATAAGGTTTTCTTCTTTGTTCAAATAGCTAGAGAGGGTAATTAATACACCGAAACCAAGGCTTAATGCGAAGAATACTTGGCCTAATACGAAGATGAAGAGTTTAGGTGTGATTTTGCTGAAATCAGGTTTTAAGTAGAAAGTCACACCTTCCAACGCACCTGGTAAGGTAAGATTACGAATTACCATGCCGATGAGGAAAATGAAGAGTAATGGCATTAAGTATTTTACAGAACGCTCAATCCCGCCGATGATACCTTTTGCCAAAATAATGTAATTCACTGCCACAAACAGGAAGGTGTAGAGCATGATTTCCCATGGGCTGTTGCTGATATGTAAATCGTAGAAATCTTTGGCCACTTCTTTTGTAATTGGGGCGCTAATATCAAGGGTGTTATTCATCAGACTGATGATATAAGACATTACCCAACCACCTAATACCATGTAATAAGCCATGATACCAAATGCACCAAGAAGCCCCATGTAACCAAGAATCTTCCAATATTTGGAGATGTTTTTACCTTTATCCTGGATTTTGTCGCCAAAGGCATCAATGGAATTCACACGCAAACGGCGTCCGATAACATTTTCTACTAAAATCATCGGGATACCAATGACAATCATCGCGATACAAAAGAGGAGTACGTAGGCACCACCGCCATTTTCACCCACTAAATAAGGAAAGCGCCACGTTGCCCCAAAGCCAACTGTCGCACCCGCAACGGTGAGCACATAAGTTAGTCGACTAGACCACGTTTGGCGAGATTGATTGTTTGTTGTCATAATATATTCCGTTTGATTTTATTCGTTTAATATTCTGTTTTTTCTTTGTATTCGCAGAGATCTTCAATAATGCAAGCCCCACATCGAGGTTTGCGCGCGGTACAAGTATAGCGCCCATGTAAAATAAGCCAGTGATGTACATCCACTTTAAATTCTTTTGGCACAACTTTGAGTAGTTTTTCTTCCACTTTTACCACATCTTTGCCAGGGGCGAAATTTGTGCGGTTGCATACGCGAAAAATATGGGTATCCACTGCAATAGTCGGGTGACCGAAAGCGGTATTTAACACGACATTCGCTGTTTTTCTACCTACACCTGCAAGAGCTTCTAAGGCTTCTCGATTATCGGGTACTTCACCATTATGTTTTTCAACTAAATCACGGCAGGTTTTAATGATATTTTCTGCTTTGCTGTTATAAAGCCCGATGGTTTTAATGTATTCTTTTAACCCCTCTAAGCCGAGATCTAAAATAGCTTGTGGGGTATTTGCCACAGGGAATAATTTTGCCGTCGCTTTATTCACACCTTTATCGGTCGCTTGAGCCGATAAGATCACCGCGATGAGTAGTTCAAAAGGCGAATTATACTCTAATTCCGTAGTGGGATGCGGGTTTTGCTCCCGAAGTCGAGTGAGGATTTCAATTCGTTTAGCTTGGTTCATTTTTTCATATCAATTCGGTTTTTAATCGCCAGTAGGATGCCTAATCCAATAAACGCACCTGGCGGAAGAATAAAGAGTAAAAAGCTGCTGTCAGCGTGATAAATATGTAATGTCAGGAATTTGGCGCCTTGACCAAATAGGTTTTCAATGCCTTCAAAAAGGGTACCTTGGCCTAAGATTTCACGTAATGCACCTAATACGGTGATACTTAATGCCATACCTAATCCCATCGAAAAACCATCCCAGGCAGCATGTGCTACGCTATTTTTAGAGGCAAAGGCTTCTGCACGACCGATGACGATACAGTTAGTCACGATTAAAGGAATAAAAATCCCAAGTGCTTGATAGAGTGTATAGGTATAAGCATTCATCAATAGTTGCACCACGGTTACGGTGGTGGCAATAATCATCACATAAATCGGAATACGGATTTCATGAGGAATTTGCTTACGAAAGAGTGAAACAACGGTGTTTGTACAGGTTAAAACCAACATAGTCGCCAAACCTAAACCTAATGCATTTGTTGCAGTACTTGAAACAGCCAACAGCGGACAAAGCCCTAATAATTGCACGAGGGTAGAGTTGTTTTTCCATACGCCTTGAATAAAGATTTCTTTCCAAACAGAAGGCGTTTGCGTTATTTCTTCTGAATTTTTAACCGCACTTTGCTCATCAAGTGCGGTCGTTTTTTCGGTTAAATCAGTCATAATAAATATCCTATTGCGCATATTTTTTTGCCATCTCGTTGAGTAATGCCTCATTTTCGAGCATCACGAGAGCAGAGCGTTTTACTTGATTCACAATCGCGCGTGGCGTAATCGTTGCGCCAGAAAATTGGTCGAATTTACCGCCATCTTTTTTGACTGCCCAATCTTTTAGACTTTCCGGTACGATAACTTGGTTTGTAAAACTTAAAATCCAATCAGAAATACGAAGTTCGATTTTATCGCCTAATCCTGGGGTTTCATGATGCTCAATGACACGCACACCTAAAACTTCACCTTTTGGTGTAATTCCCACTAATAAACGGATATTTCCCGAATAGCCATCAGGTGCTGTCGTTTCATAAGCATAGGCTGTTGGCTTATGATCTTTGATCGCAAAATAGACTTTTTGAATACCTTTGAGTTTATCTTGCTCAGGTATTTCAACGCTTTCAAGCAAGTTATTATTGAAATACGTTTGAGGGATGACTTGAAGCAATAATGCTTTTTGTTGTTCAGCCATGGCTTCATCAATTTTATCTTTTGTTAGCGTATAAATGCCCGCAGAAACTGCTGTACATACAAGCGCAATAAAGCCTAATAACAAACCAAAACGGGAGGTGACTTTTAAAATACCCATTATTTTCTCCCTTTTGCAAAGTGCCCAGCTACGCGAGGACGGGTGTAGTAGTCGATAAGTGGCACACAAATATTACTTAATAAAATCGCAAATGCCACGCCGTCAGGGTAGTTTCCAAAGTAACGAATGAGATAAACCAATAGTCCAACCAAAGTACCAAATACAAGCTTACCACGAGGTGTAATTGAGGCTGTGACAGGGTCAGTCGCAATAAAGAATGCGCCGAACATCATGGCGCCGCTAAAGAGTTGGCTTATCATACTTAAATGATGATGGCCTGACATCGCAGTGATTGTTGCTAAGGTCACAAAGGTCACGAGCATTGAAACAGGAATTTGCCAGTGAATTTTTTTCTTTAAGATTAATACAATCCCACCAAGCATAAATGCAAGATTAACCTGCCACCAACCTTCAGCAAAGTCAGTTCCGTTTTGTAATAAAATCGGTAATTTTACAAAATCATGGAATACGCTTTCATCGCCCTGATGTAAGTTATAAAAGATTTTAGCACTGTCTAATGGCGTCGCTTGTGTAATTCCATCAATGGAATGAACAAGTTGACCCAAACTAAATCCATCAGTGGTTAAGCCTGTGAAAACTAAAGAAATGGAGTCTGCAAATGTTGGAGGTTCATTCAATAATAAAATCGGTGGCATCCAACTTGTCATTTGTAGTGGGAAAGAAATCAATAGCACCACATAACCCACCATAGCTGGATTAAATGGGTTTTGTCCCAAACCGCCATAAACATGTTTACCTAAAATAACAGCGGAAAGCGTACCAATTAAAATCACCCAATAAGGTGCATAAGGCGGAATTGCCATCGCTAAAATTAAGGCAGTAAGCACCACACTAAAATCTGAAATATAAACCAAGTTTGGCTTGTTACGCAATTTGGTTACAATAAACTCAAGCAATAATGCGAAAGAAATAGCCAAAGCGGACTGCACCAAAACACCCATTCCAAAATAATAAATCTGTGTGAGCAGGGCAGGCAGCATGGCTGCAATCACCCATAACATAATACGGGCGGTTAATTTGCCTGAATGAGTATGAGGCGAACTCACCATTTTCTTAAACATAATATTTTCCTGCGTTATTCTGTTTCTTTGGCCGCTTCAGCAGCCGCTTTTTTGGCTTTAGCTCTTGCTATGGCTGCTGCGATAGCGGCTTTTTTTGGATCAAGTGCGGTTGGGTTTTCATCTGTTTTTTTGACTGCACTTTCAGTTGCATTTGTCGTAACTGTTTCACCTTGAGCAGCGGCTTTCTTGGCTTTAGCTCTTGCAATAGCAGCGGCTACAGCAGCTTTTTTCGGATCAAGTGCGGTTGGATTTTCATCTGTTTTTTCGACCGCGCTTTTAGTTGCATTTGTCGCAACCATTTCACCTTGAGCGGCGGCTTTCTTGGCTTTAGCTCTTGCAATAGCAGCGGCTACAGCAGCTTTTTTCGGATCAAGTGCGGTTGGATTTTCATCTATTTTTTCGACTGCACTTTCAGTTGTATTTGTCGTAACAGCTTCACCTTGAGCAGCAGCTTTCTTAGCTTTAGCTCTTGCAATAGCAGCGGCTACAGCCGCTTTTTTCGGATCAAGTGCGGTTGGATTTTCATCTGTTTTTTCGACCGCGCTTTCAGTTGCATTTGTCGCAACTGTTTCACCTTGAGCAGCAGCTTTCTTGGCTTTTGCTCTTGCTAGAGCTGCAGCAACAGCTGCTTTCTTCGCATCTTTTTCATCAGTTTGTGACGATGTTGCATCCGACGCAGTGCTTGTATCTGCTTGTGCTTGTTGTCTAGCAAGACGGCGGGCTTTACGTTGCTCCATGAGTTCATGGTTATCCGGTAAGATTTCCCCTTTCTCAGATACGATAGTTTTCGTTTCTTTATTTGCTGCTGAACCCGCTTGTTTTGCTTTCAAGCGTTCTAACGCTGCTTTAACTGGGTCTTCACCTTTTTGTTTTGCAAGTTCTTCTCGACGAGCTTCTGCCGCACGTTGTGAACGCGCTTTACGTTCTTGCTCTTCACGTTCCATTCGAGCTTGTTTTGCTTCAAAACGGATTTTAGCCTCTTCGGCTTTTTTCGCTTTTTCTTTAATTTCCCAAATTTTGGCTTTTTCTTGTCGGAAATATTGAATAAGCGGAATATGGCTTGGGCAAACATAAGCACACACGCCACATTCAATACAATCTTTTAAGCAATATTCTTCTGATTTTTGGTGATCCTCACTGCGAGCATACCAATAAAGTTGCTGTGGCATTAAATTGACAGGGCAAGCATCAGAACAAGCAGAACAGCGGATACAAGATTGTTCCGGTTCAGGTTCACCATATTCAAAATGATCGGGTGCTAATAAACAGTTAATTAATTTTGTGACGGGGGTGTTGAGATCAGAAAGTTGTAATCCCATCATTGGTCCGCCTGCAAAAACAGGGAAGCGCTCATCATATTGATAGCCAACTTGCGCCAATAAGTGATCAACCGGTGTGCCCAAGCGAACCCAGTAGTTACCTTTCTCTGAAATTTTATCACCAGTCAGTGTAACGACACGCTCAATTAAAGGCTCGTCATTAATGACCGCTCTTTTTACCGCAAAAGCTGTACCGACATTATGCATCAATACGCCAATATCGTAAGAACGTCCGCCACTTGGCACTTCCATGCCGGTAAGCAAATAAATAAGCTGTTTGGCAGCTCCAGATGGATATTTAGTCGGAATAACGCGCAATTCAATGTCATTTGCGCCATGCAGTGATTGTTGAATAGCTTGAATGGCTTCAGGTTTATTATCTTCAACTGCAATTACCACTTTTTCAGGGCGTAAGATATAACGTAAGATACGAATTCCTTCGATCATTTCATCCGTGTAATCACGCATTAAGCGGTCATCACAGGTGATATAAGGTTCGCATTCCGCACCGTTAATAATTAAGAGTTTAACTTTCTTTTCAGCTGATTGGATTTTGGCGGCAGTCGGGAATACCGCACCACCTAAGCCGGCAACCCCTGCTTGATAAATATGATCAATGAGTTGTTCGACAGGTTGTGTGAAAAATTCTTCAAGTGGAAATTGCTCACGCCATTTATCCAAGCCATCCGCTTGAATATGAATCATATCCTCGGTTAAGCCGGAAGGATGGGGCGCAACATGTTTTCCGATAAACTTTACGGTACCAGAAGTCGGCGCATGAACAGGTAAGGCTCTTAAACCATCACCTTGTGTTAGAGGCTGGCCTTTAAGCACATAATCGCCCTCTTTAACTAATAGATTTCCTGCAGTGCCAGCGTGTTGTTTAATCGGCACGTAAAAATCATGAGCAAGTTCAGATTGCTGAATAGGGGATTGGTTTGATTGAGATTTCATTTCAGGAGGATGAATGCCACCTTTAAAATCCCAAATTTTGCCGGATTTAAATCTTGTTAATACATCAGCCATATTATTCCGACTCCCCAACCACTAATTTTTTCTCGATTTCTGTGGTGTTTACAACCGGAATGACTAATTTAGGATCAAATTTCCAGTTCCAATTATCAATATCTTTTTTCACTTTAATCATGGAGATGCAATCTGTTGGGCAAGGTGCAACACAAAGTTCACAGCCAGTACAGAGATCAGGAATAATAGTATGCATGGCTTTGTTTGTACCAATAATGGCATCAACAGGGCAGGCTTGAATACATTTGGTACAGCCGATACACATATTTTCATCAATAAAGGCAACCATTTCTTCAGGTTCTGCGACATCATCCATTGCAGGGACATCAACGCCCATGATTTCGGCAATTTTTACTACTGTTGGGCGACCACCAGGCACACATTTTGTGATAACGTCACCATTCGCAATTGCTTCAGCATAAGGCTTACAGCCAGGATAGCCGCATTGCCCACATTGGCTTTGCGGTAAGATGGCATCAATTTTTTCGACGATGGGATCTGCTTCGACTTTTAATTTAATCGAAGCAAAGCCTAAAATCGCACCAAAAATTAAAGCGAGAACGGTTACTGAAATTAAGATAAACATTATTTTTTAGTGTTATTCCAAAATAATCCGAGAAAAATCACTGTTACAGTAATAAACATCAAGAGATAAATCATTTTACTAATCCGGCGAAGCCCATAAAGGCGAGAGACATCAAACCGGCCGTAATTAATGCGATAGACGAGCCACGAAACGTAATAGGGACATCTGCAGCAACAAGGCGTTCACGCAATGCGGCAAATAAAACTAAAACCAGCGCAAAACCTAAAGAGGCGCCAAAACCATAAATGACAGACTCGGTTAAATTGTGTGCCAAATTGACGTTTAATAATGCCACACCGAGTACTGCACAGTTTGTGGTAATCAGTGGTAAGAAAATCCCTAATAAGCGATAAAGTGATGGGCTCGTTTTATTGATTACCATTTCAGTAAATTGAACCACGACGGCAATCACTAAAATGAAAACTAAAGTGCGCAAAAATGTAGCATTTAGTGGCATTAAAATATAATTATCGACTAAATAAGAACACAATGATGCGACGGTTAATACGAATGTCGTAGCAAGCCCCATACCAATTGCTGTTTCAATCTTTTTGGACACACCCATAAATGGACAAAGTCCTAAGAATTTGACCAAAACAAAGTTATTGATTAATGCAGTACTGATAATGAGTAGAATGTAATGTGTCATTGTGTCTAAATTTATTTTATATAAGTGGCGTATTATCCCTGTTTATCGCCTTGAGAACAATAAAAAATTCGGGGTAGTGCGGTCAGTTTTTCCTTTGTTTTTTATTTCGTAATCAGTTCTTTCTGACTATGTTGGAAATAGCGATATAACTGAGGTAGCAATTGAGAAATCAAGTTAAGTTGTTGGTATGGCAACGCAAAGACTGCATTGTTTTTGGCTTGCGTTTCATCCCATTGAATTTTTTTTAGGCTCTGTTCAATACTATTTTGGAGCTTTTCAAAGATTTCTGGACGAAGCTTTTCAATATTTTCCAGTGCATATAAAACCTTTTTCGCCACAGGATAAAAGTCTGACAAAAACTCGGTGGTTTGTTGTAATTGCGCCATTTTATTGCGATATGCCCCTAAAGCAGAAATATAGCTCAATAGGGAATAATTCATTTTTAATAAATCAAAACCTTCTTGCAAATAAGCTTGATATTTCTTCGGTTCATTGTTCATATTGGAAAGCGTCGTACTTAATGCCGCCGCATATTGATGGGCATTACGACGTGCAATACGGTATTTTAAATTATCGCTTTTACCAAATTGCAGTTGGCTAATAATGTGTAAGAAATATTGTGCATCACTTTGAATCGCTTGACGGCTCACTTTATCGAGCTGTAAATATTTCCAATCCGGCCATAAATAAGAAACGGCAAACCATGCAATGGCAGAACCTAATACAGTATCAATGAGACGAGGGAAGAGCGCTGATTGTGTGTCAAATCCCATTACATCGAAACTGATCAATACTTGCAAGGTAATAAAGAACGTGGAGAAACTGTAATTATTACTGCGGAAGAAGAAAAAGAGCGTACTGGTTACTACCATTAAGCCAAGTTTCATCTCTAATGTTGGGTTGAGGTAAGGTAATAAGGAGCCAATAATTACCCCTAAAATCGTGCCAATAATACGCTGGCGTAACCGCACTTTGGTTGCAGAATAGTTTGGTTGACACACAAAGACCGCAGTAAGCAAAATCCAGTAACCCAAATTAAATTGGAAAAATTCAACAATTGCACAACACAAAAATACCACGATAGACAAACGTACAGCATGGCGGAAAAGGGGTGATTCAAAAGTGAAATTACTTCCAATAACAGAAAGAATATTTTTTAATCCCGTAATTTGTTCGGTATGGATTTGTGCAGTTTGCTCATTTTCACTGGTTTCTTGCTCAAGCTGACGTAGCTGCCAGTTAATGCTTTGCAGATTATCAATAAGTGTTTGAAGGGCTAGCAAAACATTGTTTTGATTGGTATGTTCTTTACTATAAAGCTCAAGGGATTGAATTGTCCCCATTAATGCTTTTTCTACACGAATATTATAGTGATAAGGCGTATTTTGACGTAGGCAAGCCGTAATATCGTGACAGGCTTGCGCTTGTAATTCGAGCAAGCGCTGAATACGGAAAATTAAGTCCGTATTTTTAAGCTGTTCCGCAATTTGTCGATAATCAAAATGTGTCGAATTTGCACGCTCATGAATGTCTTGTGCAGCAAAATAATAGCGGATCATGCGTTGTGTGCGAGCATGGCGATGTTGCCCACGAATACGATAGAAAAGTGCTGTTCTCGCTTGATTGAAGGCATCCACCACATTGGTGTTTTTCATCGCAAAATTAAGGTGTTTTTTCTCGATTTCATCAATCTCATCAGGATCAAAAAATTCTGATTTTGCATCTAGATAATTGCCTAAGGCACAAAACGCTTTTGCCACACTTTCTTGTACAGGACGGTTTGGGAAAAAGAGATAAACAATGATAGTCACAATACTGTAGAGCAAGGTGCCTAATAAAATCATTACAGGATTGATAAACCAACTCGCAGAATTATCCGGTGTATAAGTGAGGGTGGTATAAATGGCTACCACCAGCGTACCAAATGCAATGGTGCGATAACGTTCACCCACGGCACCAACCATCGTAAATAAAAAGGTGATGATGGTCATCAGCAATACGTACTGAATGGGTTTACCAATATTGAGTTGGACGATAAAGGTTGAAATGGAAAAGGCAATTAATGTGTAAAAAATATTTTTTAATCGTCCGGTAAGACGATTATCTAAATCCACTAAACCGCCTGCAATAATCCCTAAAATTAAGGGCATAGATTGCGTAGAAATATCAAAAAACCATACACCAAACGCTGCGATATTCACTGCAATAAAAATAGGTATTGAAGCGATTACTTTTGCATTAAGCCATTGATTCATGTTGATATCCTTGCTTATTATTTTATGACTAAAAAATGGATGATAAAAAAGTGAGCGGGAAGGCTCACTTCTTTATCAAAGTGCGGTTAAAAAAACGATTATTTTTGTTTTTTTGCCCAGTTTAAGAAACGAGTTTGGGTTTCTTTATCGGCTTGTTGGAACCAGTATTGTAATTGTTGTTCAGCAACGTTTTCACCTTGTACAACGACTTTGCCTTTCGCTGCTTTTCCTGATGCAGCAGGCATCATACCTACTGTAGGTGCCGCTAAAGCTGAAACCGCTGCGGGTGCGTTAGATGCATTATACTCAGCAAGATCATTCACAATATTCGCTGATGGGAATAAACCTTCTTGTTTTAAGGTATCCACTTTAGCATCAATCACATTACCTGATTTTGTTTTAACGGTAATTTGTGGTTGTGCATTAAATTTTTCGCCATCTTCTTGCGAACGAATTTTTTCTGCAGATACGATAACATCATCAGCCGAACCTTTGAAGGTCACAATAATAGGATTAGACTCAAAAAGTCCTTGGCTAGAACCAGTACCGACGATCTCACCTAAACGTACTACAACTTGTTGTGTTTGGTCAGCTTCAGCATTGAATGATTTTTTTTCTTTTAGAAGGGATTTGCTGGCTTTTTGGCCGTTGATAGCAAGGAACTCAAGGTTTGATGAGGTGGTGACCATGCCGGCTAAGCTGCTCGCACTGACTGCAAGGGCAACAACACCTAAAGCAAACTTACATAATTTCATAATTACTCCTTTTATTTTTTGAATGAAATTAGATGGTTGTAATGCTATGCTAAATTTTAAAAAATGGGAATAGGAAAGTGCGGTTAATTTTTAAAAAGTTTTTGTAACAAAGGAGCAAATCATGGCAAAACGATTTGTCGTATATGGTCGAGTTCAAGGTGTCGGGTTTCGCTATTTTACGTGGAAAGAAGCAGAGAAAATTGGTATTAAAGGCACGGTAAGAAATTGTACAGACGGAAGTGTCGAAATCGTTGCGGAAGGTAACGATGAGCAACTACAACGCTTTTATGATTGGTTAAAAGTCGGGCCAAGAACTGCAACTGTTGAACGGGTATTAGTCGATAATATTGAAGATAAACGGTATTCTGACTTTTCGATTATTCATCGTTAAAACTGACCGCACTTTACAGTGTGAATTGATGCTCGTAGAATACGCCGCTTATTTATAGATAGGAAAAATCATGCGTTATCAAACAAAACTTCATCTTCAACAATTACAACTTGCTATGCAAAAACTTGATTTATGGCAAGCCGTTCCTCCTTCACAAGATGCTTTTTTAAGTGAAGAGCCTTTTGCTATAGATACCATGTCACCAGAAGAATGGTTGCAATGGATTTTCATTCCAAGAATGTTTGCGTTACTTGAAAGTGGCGCTGAGTTACCCTCAAAAATTGCGGTGTCGCCTTATTTAGAGGAAGCGTTTAAAGAAGCAGAAGAAGATTTTTTAGTGGAATTATTAACGCCGTTACGTGAATTAGAAGCCTTATTACAAAATCAATAAATGTTAGAGATCTTATATCAAGACGAATATCTTGTCGCCGTTAATAAGCCTGCAGGCATGTTGGTACATCGTAGCTGGCTTGATACTCATGAAACGCAATTTGTGATGCAAACCTTGCGCGATCAAATCGGGCAGCATGTTTTTCCTATTCATCGATTAGATCGTCCTACATCAGGTGTTTTGCTGTTTGCTTTAAATAGTGAAATAGCGAATTTAATGTGTCAGCAATTTGAACAGAAAACGGTGCAAAAATCTTATTTAGCGATTGTGCGAGGGTATTTGCAAGACGAAGGGCAGATTGATTATCCTCTTAAAATCCAATTAGATAAGATTGCAGATAAGTTTGCACAAGAAGACAAAGCCCCTCAAGAGGCGGTAACGGATTATGAAGGCTTAAACATTGTAGAAATGCCTTATGCGGTAGGACGCTATCAAACCATGAGATATTCCTTAGTGAAGTTAATTCCCCAAACAGGCAGAAAACATCAGTTACGACGTCACATGAAACATATCTTTCATCCTATTTTAGGGGATACACAATATGGGGATTTACATCAAAATCGTGCATTGACGGAATATTCAGGCTGCCAGCGTTTATTTTTACACGCAGATACACTTATTTTCGAACATCCTATTCATTCAATAAAAATAGAAATTAAAGCTAATTTAGATGAGCAATGGATGAAAGTGATGGAATTATTTAATTGGTCTATTTAACGAGAAAAAATCATGTTAGATATTAATTTAACCCACGAACAGCAACAAAAAGCAGTAGAGCAAATTCAGGAATTAATGGCACAAGGAATTAGTAGCGGTGAAGCGATTCAAATTGTGGCAAAAGCATTGCGTGAAATTCATCAAAAAGGTGAGAAAGAAGCTTCTGACAGTAAATAAATAAAAATTTTTGTGATCAATGTATCATTTTTAAAGTTTCCTTGTTGCATAAAAAAATAAAATGTTTGAATATATTTCCAATTGAGGTGATAAGGCATGAGTCTTATTGTTTTTAAGTATTAAGGGCGAAGCCTATAGAGGTCTACTATGGAAATTGGTGTAGTAAAATGGTTTAATAACGCAAAAGGATTTGGATTTATTTCTGCAGAAGGCGTGGATACAGACATCTTTGCACATTATTCAGCAATTGAAATGGATGGTTACCGTTCATTGAAAGCGGGACAACGCGTGCAATTTGAAGTGATTCACGGCGACAAAGGATCTCACGCCACAAAAATAATTCCGATTGCGGAATAAGCGAAACGCTAAAACGTTTCAAAATCTTCTCTATTTAGCATAATCAAAAGCCAAGGTTTCGGCCTTGGCTTTTTTCATCTTATTTATTGAGTAAGTTTTTCAAACCGGCTTTCATTGCTGTCATTTGGCTTTCATATAACGCTTTGCTTTCACGTTCATCAATCATATAAGTAATGGTCTCAGAAAGTGTCATTTTCATTTTTCTTGAATATTTAGACAAACGAAGCCAAACACCATATTCTAAATCAATAGATTTTTTCTTCGTTGATTGTTTTTCAGCATTAAAAAAGCGTTTACGTCTTGCACGAATAGCCTGATCAAGCTTAATAGGTAAATCAAGAGAAAGGTGATTTTTAATCCATTCCTCGATTTTTTCAGGATAATTCTGACATTCTATTAATTCTTGAACTTTGCTTTCTTCTAAGCTTTTTTCTTCGTAACGGGTAATTTTTTCCCCTTCGCGATGTTTGCGAATAAGATAAATCCATTTCCAGTTTGCTTCTTGGTTTTCTAATTTTTGGTATTTCATCGTTTTATTATACTTTTTAGTGACGTGGTAACCTCGTAAATATACGCTGTTTAAATAAATTTTTCCAGTAGATTTTTCTAACGGATTTTCACTCAGGATGAAGTGTGCGATAATACCGCCAATTTAATTAAAGCGAGATATGTCGTGACTTCAACATCTTCGGAACAAGCCTTAAATTGGCAAGCCTTACAACCAGAATTATCGATTACTGAACTTTCAGCTGAAAAGGCTGATTTTTGGTCATTACAAAAACATGCCACAAAAGCGATTTCTTTATTCTTAAAACAACCTCGTCGTTCTTTGTTAGTTTTAAAAGCAGATGATCAAGCAGAATATGCCGATTTATTAGCAGAACTTATTCGCCAAGAACAGCCAAAAGAGCGGTCAGTTTTTGGGGTGAATTATGTGGTTGAGCAGGGAGATTCTTTTTCTTTCCCTCACATTTATACCGAGCCAGCTCAATCTCTCGCTGATAATTTTGCCGCACAAGGTGATGTGCTGAAGGCATTACATGCCGATCAATTTAGCCTTTTTGGTAGTGTGCGTGTTCATCCGAGTTCGCAAGATATTTTGCTTACGCCGGGTTTAGTCCATCAAGCCAATGGGGGCGTTTTGATTTTGAGCGCAGCAACGATGCTAAGCCAATTTGATTTATGGCAACGCTTAAAACATATTTTACAAACGCAAACTTTTGATTGGTATTCAGCCCATCCATTTAAAACCTTGCCTTGCGATATTCCAAGTTATCCACTTAATTTAAAAGTAGTGATTTTAGGCAACCGTACTGAAATTGCGACCTTAGGTGAGTTAGAAGAAGATCTTTATAGCTTGGCTGATTACGCGGAAATTGAAAGCTATTATTCTGTTGCACAACCGAAAACACAAGAAAATTGGGCTAATTATGTGTTGGCATTAGCCTCAAAATATGAGCTCGATTTAGATTTAACTGCATTAAATAAACTCTATCAGTTACTGGTGCGTGAGAGTGAAGATCGCTTTTTAATTAACATTTCACCGTTAAAAATAACGGAAATGTTACTCAACGCTGCGACGTTGTCACAAAAACAAACCTTAAGCGCGGTTGATTTTGAGCAAGCTTTTAAACAAAAGAACGAACAGCATGGTTTCTTACGTGAACGCACTTATGCAGATATTCTCAATGAACAAATTTATGTGGAAACCAACGGTGAAATTGTTGGGCAAATTAATGGCTTGTCTGTTATTGAATATCCAGGCACTCCGGTTTGTTTCGGTGAACCTTCTCGTATCAGTTGCTTAGTGCAATTTGGTGATGGTGAAGTCGTGGATGTGGAGCGTAAAAATGAATTAGCCGGCAACCTCCACGGTAAAGGCATGATGATTTCTGAAGCTTGTTTGGCAAGTATCTTAGAGTTGCCATCACAGTTACCATTTTCTGCGTCTTTAGTATTTGAACAGTCTTATGGTGAAATTGATGGTGATAGTGCGTCTCTAGCTATTTTCTCCGTATTGGTCAGCGCGTTATCTGATTTGCCGTTGCCACAAAATATTGCGATTACCGGTACCATTGACCAATTTGGTTTGGTGCACGCAGTAGGCGGCGTGAATGACAAAATTGAAGGCTTTTTCACTATTTGCCAACGTCGTGGTTTGACGGGTAAACAAGGGGTGGTTATTCCCGCGACAACAATTCAACAACTAAGCTTATCTGATGAAGTGGTTGAAGCTGTGAAAAATGAACAGTTCTTTATTTATCAAGTCGAAGATATTTATCAAACAGCCAAGATTCTATTTGACCGCGATTTATTAGAAGAGAAAGAAGAATATGCCAAAGGCAAAGAACCTATTGCACGTTTAATTCAAAATCGAATTGCTTTCCGTTCGGAAACGCCGAAAAAAAACTGGTTAGATTTCTTTAAATCTTAATTTCTTTAAAGCGAACCTTGGGTTCGCTTTTCTTTTATGTGAATTTTACTGACTGATCCGACAAGTTGAGCTAACAAGTGTTCGCTGTTTACATTTCTTATAAATCCCCATAGAATCTTCACTTATTGTTTGTAATCAAGCAAAACTATATATACAAGGAAATAAAGAATGGAAAACACCTGTACACCCAACATCAAAAGCAGCTACACTTATGAAGATTTATTAGCTTCTGGTCGTGGTGAATTATTTGGTAAAGAAGGCCCGCAACTTCCAGCACCAACCATGTTGATGATGGATCGCATTGTAAAAATGACCGAAGACGGCGGTGCGTTTGGTAAAGGGTATATTGAAGCGGAATTAGATATTCATCCAGATTTACCGTTTTTCGGTTGCCACTTTATCGGTGACCCAGTCATGCCAGGCTGCTTAGGTTTAGATGCGATGTGGCAATTAGTGGGTTTCTTCCTTGGCTGGGTAGGCGGTAAAGGTAAAGGCCGTGCATTAGGCGTAGGTGAAGTGAAATTTACCGGACAAATCTTACCAACCGCGAAAAAAGTGGTTTACCGTATCAATATGAAACGCGTAATTAATCGCAAATTAGTAATGGGAATGGCCGACGGTGAAGTAGAAGTCGATGGTCGTGTTATCTACACCGCAACCGATTTAAAAGTTGGCTTATTCCAAGATACATCAAGTTTCTAATTCAAATAAACACAACATCATATAAAAATAATAGCCCGATTCATTCGGGCTTTTCTTTTTCTATTCTTCGTCAATAATATCGACAAATTCGGCGTTCAGTAATTTAGCTAAATCTTGGGGCGCTAATTCGACGCTTAATCCGCGTTTTCCACCTGAGACAAAAATCGTATCAAAATTAAGTGCGGTTGAATTTATCACTGTTTTTACCCGTTTTTTTTGACCTAATGGACTAATGCCACCGACTAAATATCCCGTACTTTTTTGTGCCGCATCTTTATCGGCCATTTCAACCTTTTTCACACCAATGGCTTTTGCTGCTTTCTTTAAACTCAACATATTTGCCGTGGAAAGTACAAAACACGCCAATTTTTTCTGAACACCATTTTCAGCGACTAAAAGTGTTTTAAAGGATTGGTGAGGATCAAGCCCAAGTTTTTCAGCGGCTTCATCGCCAAAATGGGTATTGTTTGGATCATGATCATAAGTATGGAGAATAAAAGGAATTTTATTTTTCTTTAATAAATCAATTGCTGGTGTCATCTGATTTCCTTATGTATTTATCAGTCTTTTTTCTGTAGAATGAATCAGTTCAGAACATTTTACAGCGGAGAGAAAAATGGACGCAAGCCTAAATATTGCTATTGCAGCAGAATTTGATCTATGTGAAAAAATTGCCGAAGCCCTTGAACAAAGTGAGCTAGATGTAGGCAAGGTTTCAATTGTAGAAATTTATCCTTTTGAAGAAGAGCAAGCGGTACGTTTTCGCAATAAAGCGGTTGCTCAATTAGCCACTGATGAGATTGAGTGGGATAGCGTTAATTATCTTTTCTTCGCTGGCCAAATTGGCCAAGCCCCCTTATTAGCTCAAGCCGCAGAAAGTGGCTGTGTGGTGATTGATTTAAAAGGGATTTGCTCAGCATTGTCTGATGTACCCGTCGTAGTTCCTACAATCAATGAAGAAAATCTGACTGAGTTAAGACAACGTAACATTGTGAGTTTACCCGATCCACAAGTGAGTCAATTAGCTTTATCTTTATTACCAATCGTTCAACAAACAAATTTAACTCAAGTTTTTGCAACGTCACTTTTACCGGCTTCTTATACGGATGGTGAAACCGTGAATAAACTTGCTGGACAAACTGCTCGTTTACTGAATGGTATGCCATTAGAAGAAGGTGAAACTCGTTTTGCCTTTGATGTGTTTCCACAACAAGCGGCTAATTTAAATCTGCAATTACAAAAAATCTTCCCACAGTTAGACAATGTGATTTTCCATCAAATTCAAGTGCCAGTCTTCTACGGCATGGCACAAAAAGTGACCGCACTTTCAGATTATGAATTTGATTACCAGCCACAACAAAGCGAATTGATTGAATTACACGATAGCCTTATTACACCTGTGATTAACGGTGAAAACGAAAATGGTGAAGACAGCGTAAAATTGCATATCAGCCAACAAAGTGCGGTTGAAAATGGTATCGAATTTTGGACGGTAGCTGATGAGCAACGTTTCAATATTGCCTTGTTAGGTGTGAAATTACTTGAGTCAATTTATCACCAAGGTTATTAATTTAAGTTAAGGGGAAGACAATGCAACAATCTTTACTTGAACGCCTTTTTTCGATTAAAGAAAAGGGTAGTACCACCAAAACTGAAATTATCGCTGGTATCACCACCTTCTTTACCATGGTGTATATCGTGTTTGTAAACCCATCCGTATTAGGTGATGCGGGAATGGATAAACAAGTTGTTTTCGTGACTACTTGTTTAATCGCCGCGCTCGGTACCATTGCGATGGGATTATTCAGTAATTTACCTATCGCCCTTGCACCGGCTATGGGACTCAATGCGTTCTTTGCTTATGTAGTCGTTGGCAAGCTTGGTTATTCTTGGGAAGTGGGCATGGGCACTATTTTCTGGGGCTCGATTGGTTTATTTGTTCTCACCTTATTCCAAATCCGTTATTGGTTAATGGCTTCGATTCCACTTTCATTACGCGTGGGAATTGGTGCAGGTATCGGCTTTTTTATTGCGTTAATTGGCTTTAAAAATATGGGATTGGTTGTAGCGAATCCTGCAACCTTAGTGGCATTAGGCAATTTACATGATCCTAAAATTCTGCTTGGCGTATTAGGTTTCTTCATTATCGTAGTTTTAGCTGCACGTAATATTTTCTCTGGTGTTTTAATTTCTATCGCGGTAGTCACTGGATTAGCGCTTTTAATTGACGACCAAGTTACCTTCCACGGCATTGTTTCGATGCCACCAAGTTTAGGTGCGGTTGTCGGTAAAGTGGATATTGCAGGTGCTTTAGATACCGCTTTGCTCGGCATCATTTTCTCTTTCCTTTTAGTAAACCTATTTGACTCATCAGGCACCTTATTAGGCGTGACCGATAAAGCAGGTTTCAGCGATGAGAAAGGTCGTTTCCCGAAAATGAAACAAGCTCTTTATGTAGATAGCGTGAGTGCGGTAGTAGGTTCTTATATCGGCACATCCGCTATTAGTACTTATATTGAAAGTGGTGCAGGGGTTTCAGTTGGTGGTAGAACAGGTTTAACAGCAGTAACAGTCGGTGTTTTATTCTTACTTACCATTTTCTTCTCGCCACTTGCTAGTGTTGTACCAGCTTATGCAACCGCAGGGGCATTAGTCTATGTAGGGATTTTAATGGCATCTAGTCTTATTCGTGTACACTGGGATGATTTAACTGAAGCCACCCCTGCTTTTATCACTGCAGCGATGATGCCATTTACTTATTCAATTACTGAAGGTATCGCATTTGGCTTTATTAGTTATTGCGTCATGAAGGCCTGTACAGGTAGAATACGCGAGGTCAATGCCCCTGTGTGGGTGGTGTCTTTATTATTTGTAGCCAAGTTCGTTTGGGTTGGCTGATTTCATAAAGGCGTAATTTATTACGCCTTCATTTTTATAGCATTGCAACAAGGAGTGCGTCATGCAAAATATTCTTTTTATCGTCAATGATTCCACATATAGTGGAGAGAAAACGTTCAACGCTGTTCGTTTCGCCATCAATATGAAAGAAGAGCACAGCAAGGATGTGAATATTAAATTATTCTGCTTTTCTGATGCGATTTTATGCGGTATTGCGGGGCAAAACCCAAATGAAGGCTTCAATATCCAACAACTTATCGATATTTTAGCGGCACAAGGTGCTGAAATTAAATTATGCACCAGCTGCGTAAAAGCACGTGGTTTATTAGATGCTAAATTAATTGATGGCGTGACCCTTGGTACCTTAGATGATGTATCCGAGTGGACATTATGGGCGGATAAAGTTTTAACGTTCTAATTTCTGATAAAACTGACAAAATAAAAAGGTGTAATCAATAATAGATTGCACCTTTTTAATTCTATATAGTCGGTTTAAGTTTTTAAACCTCGCCACCAATCCCAACAAATTTCTCAACAAAGGCAACGATCTTTTGGAAAATGCTTTGTTTTTTCGTGAGATATTGCGGATTAAGCGGACTCATTTTCGGTAGGGCCTCATTTAAATCCGTACCTTGTTCGCTAGCATATCCGCGTTTTAAGGACACGTTAATATAACGCTTCGCAGCATCAATATTCAGGCCTTCACTGCTAATTAATTCGTCAGCTTCTTTCTGTTGCTCTTTTTGGGCAAATTGGAAGAAGGACTCAATAATACCGGCTTTATCGACAATGCTATCTAAGTCCGTTTGATTAATAAAATCTACGATCAAACTTTCTTTGGCTCGATTACCTAGACTCGCTCGGATTGTGGTTCGAATTTCATCAATCAGCTCAGCCTTATTTTTCATTTTTTTGTTGTGTTCAAAAATCAATTCTAAGATGTAATCTAGATTGATTTCTTGAGATTTTAATAAATCCACTTCAAACACCACATCGTCCCAATCAATGGTCGATTTTGCTTTTTCCTCGCTATCTTTTTGACGACGGAGCCAATCCCGAATATCGTTGTAAGTCGAACGGTAATTCTGAATGCTACGTTCGCTTGGCATATCAATAGGTTGCATTTCAGTAAAAGCCTCATCCGTTAAATAATATTTTTCTTTAAAGGCTTCAACGGCTTTTGCATCACTGGTATCGAGCGATTGAAATGCTTGTAAAGCAGCGAACTCATCATAGTTTTGCAGAATGTTTTCAACCCGCAAATATTCACCAAATAATTTTACAAAGTCTTTCTTGTCTTTTTCTGTTTGAATTAAATCTGGATCAGGGAAGCGTTCTTGCAATTCAGCAATAACCTCTAAATACCCACGACGGGCCACACCCGCATCGGTAAAGCCTTCCATATATTCTTGGTAACTTTTTTCTAATACGATATTGCGTGTATTGGATTTACCGAAAAGGGTAATCGCATCAATGGTATCTTGTTCCAAATCACGGAAAGTGACGATATTGCCAAAACTTTTGGTGCTGTTGTAAATGCGGTTTGTACGAGAATAAGCTTGAATCAAACCATGGTAACGTAAGTTTTTATCTACAAATAACGTGTTTAAGGTTGGGGCATCAAAACCAGTTAAAAACATTCCAACGACAATCAACAAATCCACTTCTTTGTTTTTGACGCGTTTGGCGAGATCACGATAGTAGTTTTGGAACGATTTCGCATCCACATCATAATTAGTGGCAAAATAGCCGTTGTAATCATCAATGGCAGATTTTAAAAACTCCTTCGCAGATGAGTTCATTGCCTCCACTTCAAAACTTTCATCGACAATATCGCCAATCGCATCTTGCTCTTCATTTGCGGCAAACGAAAAGATTGTTGCAATTTTAAGTGGATTTTTGACCGCACTTTGTAACTGTTTAAAAGTTTGATAATAAGCTTTGGCTGCATCCACGCTACTTACCGCAAACATCGCATTAAAGCCATTGTTACCCGCATTAAAGCGATGGGTCTTTTGCTTGAAATTATCTAGAACATATTGGGCAATTTGCTCAATACGTTTAGGTTGTAAAAAGGCTTGTTTTTTCTCGAGTTTTGTTAGCTCTTCAAGATTCTTTTCAGTTTCAATACTCTTGAATTGTGGCCGTACATCATTGTAATCCACTTTAAATTTCAACACTTTTTCATCACGAATCGCATCGGTGATAATGTAAGAGTGGAGTTCAACGCCAAAAACACTGGCTGTAGTTTCAGCACCTAATGCGTTAGTTGGAAAAATAGGCGTGCCAGTAAAACCAAATTGATAGTATTTTTTAAACTTTCTCGTTAGATTTTTTTGTGCTTCACCAAATTGAGAACGATGGCATTCATCAAAGATAAAAACGACCTGTTTATCGTAAATCGGTAATTTATCTTCTGATTTCATCAGGTTATTGAGTTTTTGAATGGTGGTAACGATGATCTTATTGTCGTCTTTGTCGATATTGCGTTTTAATCCTGCCGTACTTTCCGAACCATTCACGCTATCCGGTGAAAAGCGCTGGTATTCTTTCATAGTTTGATAGTCCAAATCCTTTCTATCAACTACGAAAAATACTTTTTCAATAAAGTCTAATTCTGTTGCAAGGCGTGCGGCTTTAAAGCTGGTGAGTGTTTTGCCTGAGCCTGTGGTATGCCAAATGTAGCCGCCACTGTCTTTATTGCTCCAATTTTTCGCCTGATATGAGCTTTTAATTTTCCATAAAATACGCTCGGTGGCAGCAATTTGATACGGACGCATAATCAATAGGGTGTCGGAAACATCAAACACACAGTAATTCACCAACACATTGAGAAGGGTATGTTTTTGTAGGAATGTCGCCGTAAAATCCTTTAAATCTTTAATCAGAGTATTTTTTGCCGTTGCCCAATTCATTGTGAAGTCATAGCTGTTCTTATCTCGCTTGGTGGTATTGGCAAAATATCGGGTATCTGTGCCATTAGAAATGATAAAAATCTGAATATATTTAAAGAGAGAATTTTCTTTATTGAAACTTTCTTTGCTGTAGCGATGAATTTGGTTAAAGGCTTCACGAATCGCCACGCCACGTTTTTTCAGTTCAATATGCACAAGGGGTAAACCATTCACTAAAATTGTCACATCATAACGATTGTCATAGCTGCCGGTTTGCTCAAATTGATTGATGACTTGCAGGGCATTATTGGCGAGATTTTTCTTATCTAGTAGATAAATATTCTGGATGAGTCCATCATCAAATACAAAATCATAAATATAGTCATCATGAATTTTACGGGTTTTCTCTATCAGACTATCACTCGGTTTATCCAAATATTCCTCTAAAAAACGTCGCCATTCCGCATCGGAGAAAACCACGTTATTCAAGCGTTGTAATTGCGCCCGTAAATTGTTAACCAATGCATCATGGCTATTGAGCTCTTGCAAATACTCATAACCTTGTGCTTGCAAATCACGGATAAATTCACGCTCAAGACTCCCTTCCGTTTGGTAGCCTGCATTGGGTTCTTCCACAAACTTTTTGTACTGATCTAAAACGATAAAGTGACTGGATTCGGCAATGGTTTTATATTGGGTCATGAGGCATTTCCTTGGTTGTAAGGGTGGTTTATGTCCGCCGTTTTTATTATATTATTAGGCTGTTATATAAAATCCAGCTTGGGATTAAAAACTCAATAATAATTCTCTGTAATACTCATACCGCTTTTGGCTTTGTTCAATCGCTAAAGGTAAGCCTTCAGTGATGGAATGGGTTAAAGTTTCAAATTTATCTAGTATTGAAGCAATACTCTGTTGTTCTGAAAATGAGGGAACTGGAATGCGTAGATCCTCGATCATTGGTTTCGTTAGTTGAGGAATACCACTTTCAGGAACTTTATAATTTTTTTCAATCATTTTCATAAAATGGTATGCATATTTTAAATTTAATTCAATTTTTGGCGTTAATACAAGCAATCTTACAATTGGATAGAATGGTTCTTCACGATAACTTGTCCAACCAATTGTTCCTCTAGCTGAAATTGTTAAGCTAGGTTTATTAATTTTTGCTTTATTTGTCCAACCATATAAAGATTTATTACCAGTGCCGTTTGATAAAATAGGAATATTGAATTCTTGAGTTTTATGTTGTGAATAAAATTCCTTAGGAACATCCCCCCCTGCAAAGATATTAAAAATATTTTTTAAACATTTCCACTCAAATCCAACCTTCCCAAGTTCTTCTTCACTTAACAATTTTTCCCGATAGTATTCATACTGCTTCCGGCGTAGTGTAAGCTCGCTGGTGAGCTCGCTGGTAAGTGCTGTCAATGCGTCCAAAATTCGAACGATTTCGGTTTGGACGGAGAGTGAGGGGATGGGGATTAACATTTCTAAAACATGATACATGCTAGGATGTTTAATTCCTGAACCTCTATAGAACGAAGAAATTACGTCTAATTTACTTAATAAAAAATAGTATAAGAATTTATTATCCAAAATTTTAGTATTATTTGATGTTGCAATTCTATTATCCGCTGTAACGAATTTACCTTTATAATATTGAACTATTGGATTACCTCCCCAAGGGATTGCAATAATTTCTCCTTCAGAAATATTGTTTTGTACTAGCTCTTCGGTAGTCCAAATATCAGATTCATTTGTTGTTAATAGTTTTACATTACCTCCATCTACAATTAAAGGTTTTAACTCACTTGCTAAGTAGTAGTGATATTTAATAACTTTAGGTTGTTTTTCTTTTTCTACAGCATTAAATCTTTTATCCCAAGTTGTAATTGACCATAAAGGCTTCCACTCAACCTCAGCCCCATCCAATAATTTTTCTAAAAAAGTGCGGTTGTTTTTCATGGTGTTTTACCCCTCAATTTCCGCCACAATCTTGTCAATTTCTGCACGCAAGCGGTCAATATTGGCTACAGTTTTACGAATTTGAGCATTGAGTTCATCAATATTAATCACTTCGCGGGTGTCTTTTTGTTCTACATAAGAACTTACCGCAAGGTTATAGTTGTTGTTAACGATTTCTTCAAAGGAGACTGATTTGGCCAAATGTGGTACATCCTCTTTATCGGCAAACAGTTTGAGAATTTGCTCAATATGTTCCTCTTCCAAAATATTGTTATTGGTGGCTGATTTAAATAAACCGCTGGCATCGATAAATTGGGTTTGGGTATTGGATTTATGTTTGGAAAGCACCAAAATATTCACCGCAATACTGGTGCCGAAAAAGAGATTGGGCGCTAAGGCAATTACCGTTTCCACATAGTTATTATCCACCAAATATTGACGAATTTTTTGTTCCGCACCGCCGCGATAAAAAATGCCGGGGAAGGACACAATCGCCGCGCGCCCTTTTGCTGAAAGATAACTTAACGCATGCAAAATAAAGGCAAAGTCCGCTTTGGATTTTGGCGCAAGCACACCGGCTGGGGCAAAACGTTCATCGTTAATTAACGTTGGATCGTCTGAGCCAATCCATTTCACGGAGTAAGGCGGGTTAGAAACGATAGCATCGAAGGGTTTATCATCACCAAATTGCGGGTTCATTAAAGTGTTGCCAAGGGCGATATCAAACTTGTCGTAGTTGATGTTATGCAAAAACATATTCATACGAGCAAGGTTGTAAGTGGTGTGATTAATTTCCTGCCCGAAGAATCCTTCTTCAATGATATGTTCATCAAATGGTTTTTTGGCTTGCAATAATAAAGAACCGGAGCCGGCCGCGGGGTCATAAATTTTATTGACCTTGTCTTGTCCATATAAAGCCAGTCGAGCAATCAGCTTGGAAACACATTGTGGCGTAAAGAACTCGCCACCTGATTTACCGGCATTAGCAGCATAGTTGGAAATTAAAAATTCGTAAGCATCACCGAATAAATCAATATGATTATCTTCAAAGTCACCAAAATCTAACTCGGCAACGCCTTTTAATACGGCAGCTAGGCGGCTGTTTTTATCGGCAACGGTATTACCTAAGCGGTTGCTGGTGGTATCAAAATCGGCAAATAAGCCTTTGATATCCTGTTCGGAAGGGTAGCCAGTAGCGGAGTTTTCGATAGCTGTAAAAATGTTTTTTAGGTCTGTATTTAAATTCGGATTAGTGTTGGCTGTTGCCACGACATTTTTAAATAATTGGCTGGGGTAAATAAAATAGCCTTTACTTTTTACCGCTTCTTCCTTAATCGCTGGTGTGATGATGTTGTCAGCTAAACCAGCGTAATTGATACTTTCATCTCCATTTTTCATGTAATTGATAAAATTCTCACTGATAAAGCGATAGAAAAGTGTACCTAAAACATATTGTTTAAAATCCCAACCATCGACAGAACCGCGTACATCATTAGCGATTTGCCAAATACGGCGTTGAAGTTCGGCGCGTTGTTGAATTGCAGCAGCCATAAAATCCTCAGAATATTTTGTGTCATTATTAAGATATAAATGCTCCAAATTATACAAGAAATAAATAATAACTAAATGAATTTCTATGGAAATTCCTCTACAATAAGAACACACTAATGTTTCTAAAAAAAATAAAAAATGAGCCGAAAATCAACCGCACTTAATGCCATTTCGTTACCCTTAAATCAAGTCAATTTAATTGAAGCCTCTGCAGGTACAGGGAAAACCTATACTATTGGTTCTATCTATCTTCGTTTACTTTTACAGGCTGGTGAGAATTGTTTTTCTCGTCCGTTGAATGTGGAAGAGATTTTGGTCGTAACTTTTACTGAAATGGCGACGGAAGATTTAAAACGCAAAATTCGGGAACGTTTAACGGCGGCGATTTTGGTTTTTTCTGAATATTATGAGACAAAAGATAAGGCGATTTTTACTGGGGAACATCAATTTTTAGCGGAATTGTTGCCTTATTTAGAGGATATTCCGACCGCACTTCGTCGCTTAAAGCTGGCCGAACAAAATTTAGATTTAGCCTCTATTTATACCATTCACGGTTTTTGTCGCCGAATGCTGATGCAACATGCCTTTAATTCAGGTGTGCATTTCAATTTAAAACTTCTCAAAGATCAGTCTGATTTACTCAAACAATTTGCAAATGAATTTTGGCGGGAGCATTTTTATGATTTGCCTTTCCATTTGGCTGCATTTATCTCAAAAGAATTAAAGTCGCCAGAAGAGGTATTGAATGATTTAGGCTCAAATATTGGAAATGATTTTTCTGTGCAACTTGATGAACCAGAACTGTTAGAACTGCCATTAAAAGAATTTTTGCAAAAAAATATCGCTAGAAATGCGGAAATTATTGAAAAGATTAAAGACGCTTGGTTAGAAAGTGCGGTTGAAATTCGCGATCTTTTTGACGAAGAAGTCGTCAAAAAAGAGAAATCTTGTTTAAATGGAAAAACACATCCAAGTAAAACAATTTTATCACTTGTAGATGAAGTCACCTCATGGGCAAAAAATAGAGCAGATATCACCTTAAACGAAACATTAGTAAAAAAATTTACACAATCGGCTTTGGATAACGCTGTCAACGCAGCTTTCAAGAAAAAAGGGGTGAGAATAACACATCCAACTTTTGAAGAGATTGAAGCTTTAATTGAGCAACTTCAACCGAGTAATTTATTTAAAAAAATCATTCTTTATCACTATCGTCAAGGTATTCAAAAGAAACTTCTTGAATACAAAGCGAATCATCCTGAAAAATCCTTTGATGATTTATTACGCTTATTGAAAGAAGCATTACATGGTGAGGGCGGAGAACAGTTAGCGGAATTAATTCGTTTTCAATATCCTTTTGCCATGATTGACGAGTTCCAAGATACGGATGCGTTGCAGTATCAAATTTTCTCGAAAATTTATCACAATAAAAACGTGTCTGGTAATGTTGGATTTATGATGATCGGGGACCCAAAACAGGCGATTTATCGCTTCCGTGGTGCCGATATTTTCACTTATTTAAAAGCAGCAGACGAAGCGAACGAGCGTTTTAACTTAGGCACAAATTACCGTTCCTCTCAACCTTTAGTGGACGGGGTAAATCGATTATTTGATTTTGAAAATGCGCCTTTTATTTATGAAAAAATAGAATTCCTAAACGTGGGCGCTGCCAAGAAGAATCTTGTTTTTCAGTTGAATAATCAACCTGAACCCGCCTTCCGTTTTTACATTAATGATAAAGACAAATCTACCCAGCAAGATTATGCAAAAGCTTGCGCGACATCGATTCAGCAATGGTTAAAAAGTGCGGCTGAAAATCCGGTTGTTTTTCCAAATGAAAGCAAAGCGGAAAATCAAACATTGCGAGCAGAAAATATTGCTGTTTTGGTGCGTGGTTATACCGAAGCCGATCTCGTGAAAAAAGAATTGCAAGCACTTGGTATTGCTTCCGTGTACCTTTCGGATAGAGGAAATGTCTTTGAGAGTAACACAGCAAAAGAACTGGCCTTGATTTTGCAGGCGTGTTTGAGTGTGACGGAACGCCCAATTTTAAATGCAATTGCGACCGCACTTTTCGGCTTAAATGCAGCTGAAATTCACCAAATTCACCAGGATGAAATTCAGTGGCAACGTTGGGCTGAAAAATTCGCAGAATATCAACAAATTTGGCAACGCCAAGGCGTATTGCCGATGTTGCACCATTTACTTTTAGCTGAAAATATCACAGAAAAACTCTTATCTCGGCCTGATGGTGAACGAAAACTGACAGATTTATTACATTTCGCCGAAATTTTACAACAAGCAGCGGCATTAAATGAAAGTGAAGCGGCATTATTGCGCTGGTTTGAAAAGCAAATTCAAGATGAAGGTCGTCAAGAAGCACAAATCCGTTTAGAAAGCGAACGTCAATTAGTGAAGATTGTGACTATCCATAAATCCAAAGGGTTGGAATATGATTTGGTTTGGTTGCCATTTTTAGGTAATGCGGCGAAAAATCCAGCTAAGAATAAACTGTTTAATTTATATTACGACAGTGATGAAGAGAAAACCTTGTGGGACATGCAAGATCAACACTTGGATGAATTAACAGAAGAAGTGTTTGCGGAAGAATTGCGTTTGCTTTATGTGGCATTAACCCGAGCAAAATACCAAATGGCCTTTGTGTTACCGAAAGCCTTTGATAAAAAATGGAATGCTTTATTGTATGTTTTAACGCAAGGTGAAATTGGTCGAAAACTCGATTTGCCAAATAATTGGGACACACAGCCATTATTGGAAAAGTTTAAGCAGCTTTTACCAAATGATGTATCGATTGAATCAACCGATGTATTACAAGCCAGTGAACCACTAACCTTAAATGTTTCTCAAGAAAATTTAAGTGCGGAAATTTTCCAAGGTGAAATTGAACAAGATTGGCGAGTGACTAGCTTTAGTGGCATTGAACAAACACATCAACGCAAAGCTTATTTGAATGAAAGTGCGGTGAAAAAATCGCTCATTTTTGATGATGCGAAAGATTATGATGCGTCAATTTCAATAGAAAATATCACTGAAAATCTGACCGCACTTGCTCATGATAACGATGAAATGGTTCTAGATTTTCCACGGGGAACACAAATCGGTACGCTATTGCATCGTTATTTTGAAAAGGTGCCTTTTGCTCAACTGGCTGAGAAAGAAAACATTGAAAAATTATGTCAGGATTTGAATCTTGCGGAAGAGCAATTTGTAGCAGTTCAACAGTGGTTTGAACAAATACTCAGCACGCCAATTTTGCCAAAGGATGATCTCACCCTTGCTCAGATTAACGAAAAACAATGCTTAAAAGAGTTGGCATTTTATCTCAATATCACAAGCCATTTTGATGTCGCAGGTTTTAATCGAGCGTTAGCAACCTTGCATCATTTGCCATCAGAACAGTTACAGTTTGATGATATTCAAGGCATGGTGCGAGGCTCGATGGACTTAGTTTTCAGTCATCAAGATAAATATTATTTGCTTGATTACAAATCGAATTTCTTGGGCGAAACATTAAAGGATTACGATCAAACTGCATTGAAAAAAGCCATGTTAGAACATCATTATGATTGGCAATATTTGTTGTATGTGGTGGCATTACACCGTTATTTAAAAACACGTTTGCCTCACTACGATTACAACCGAGATTTTGGTGGTGTGGTCTATGCATTTTTACGAGGAATGAATGGTTCGCCACAATCGGGCATCTTTTTTGATAAACCAGATTGGCAATTAATCCAACAATTAGAGGAATTATTTTAATGTTAAGCCTATTAAAATCCTTGCAAGAACAAGGTGTGATTACTCAAGGCGATTATTATTTTGCTCAATTAATTGCGGATAAACAAAAAGATAAAGGCTATATCGAACCCGTCCAAAATTTAGCGATTTTATTAGCCGCACTTTGCAACTGGAGCTATACGCAAGGCAATACTTGTTGTGTGTTAGATCGTTTCTTAGAACGTAATTTATTTGGTTTGGCTTATCGTCATACTGAAACGGATTTTTTGTCGCTTATCAATGAAAAGATTGGTTCACTTCCTGTATCAAAATGGCAATCAGCCTTAGCGGGGCATATTGCTTTTACACAAGATCCTGAAAATCAGATTGCGCCTCTTGCGTTTCAATTTGGCGCGATTTATTTCTATCGAGCTTGGCAAGATGAATTCCGTGTTGCGCAATATATTAAAAACGCATTGAAAAATGACCGCACTTTATCGGTAGAACCGCAACAAATTCGAACCTTATTAGATCGTTATTTTCCTCAACAACAAGCACAAGTTGATTGGCAAAAAGTAGCCGTCGCAACGGCAGTAAAAAGCCCATTTTCTGTGATTACAGGTGGCCCTGGAACAGGGAAAACCACGACAGTCACTCGATTGTTATGTGTATTACAGGAATTGTTTGGTGGCAAGCTTCATATTAAATTGGTTGCGCCAACAGGAAAAGCCGCGGCTCGTTTAACGGAATCTATCGAAAACGCTTTGACACAAATGCCAATTTCAGATGAGTTACGTGCATCCATTCCTAAAACTGCAGAAACGTTGCATCGTTTACTAGGCGTTCGACCTTTTACCGATAGCGTAAAATATCATGCACATAATCCACTGCAAATTGATGTATTAGTGGTGGATGAAACCTCTATGATTGATTTGCCTATGATGGCGAAACTTGTGCAAGCGTTGAAGCCCGAAACACGTTTGATTTTATTGGGAGACCAGGCTCAATTAGCTTCAGTAGAAGCGGGGGCAGTATTAGGTGAAATTGCACAATTTTTAACGCAAGATTATAGTCCTGCTCAAGCTGATTATATTCATACAACAACAGGCTATACTGTTCCAACTTCGGATGAACATAGTCCGCTGCGTGATGCCATTTGCCATTTAACCTTTAGTCGCCGTTTCCGAGATGATTCGGGCATTAAACAACTTGCTGAGCAAATTCAACAAGGAAAAGGCGAGGGCAGTGTGGCAACCTTTGTGGAATATCCACAAGAGTTGCATTTTCATCATTTTGATGAAGAGCAAGACGTTAAAGAATCTGTTCGACAAGTGGTAAAAAGTGCGGTTGAAAATTACCGTGTTTATTTAACGCAACTACAAACTTATTTTGCTCAGAAGAAAGATCTCAATGCAAAATTTATAGATGAAAAGGGCAATGAGAAAACTTATGCGGAAGCAATTTTAGACCGTTTTAATTCGGTGAGATTTTTGACCGCACTTCGCGCTTCGGCATTAGGTGTGGAAGAGTTAAATCGAGAAATTGCTTTAGCATTGCGTGCAGAAAAACTACTTTGGTTCCGCCAAGAGGATGATTGGTATATCGGTAAGCCAATTATGATTACCGAAAACGATCATAACGTGAAACTGTATAACGGTGATATTGGCTTGTGTTTAGCTAAAGGTAAAGTGTGGTTCGGCAATCGAGAAGTTTCTACCAGTCGTATTCCCGCTCACGAGCCTGTGTTTATGATGACGATTCATAAATCTCAAGGTTCGGAATTTGATCATACCGTTATGGTGTTACCAACAGAACCCAATCCAGTGCTTTCACGAGAGCTGGTATTTACCGGTGTTACCCGTGCGAAAAATCAGCTTTCAGTTTTTGCCAATGAAAAAATCTGGCAAAGTGCGGTCAGAAATACGGTAAAAAGACAAAGTGGATTAGGAAAGTTATTACAGGAAGAAGAGGAGTAAAAAATGAAATTATATGTTTACGATCATTGCCCGTTTTGTGTGCGAGCCCGCATGATTTTCGGTTTAAAAAATTTGCCGGTAGAACTTGTGGTGCTGGCAAATGATGATGAAGCAACACCAATTGGTTTAGTGGGCAAAAAAGTAGTACCAATTCTCGTCAAAGAAGATGGTACCGCGATGCCGGAAAGTTTGGATATCGTGCATTATGTAGATGAACATTTTGGTGAAAAAATCTTATCTGCACACGTTCGTCCTGAAATTGAAGCATGGTTAAAAGAAGTCGGCAGTTATTATGGTCATCTTACGACTGCACGCTTTACGCAAATTGGTTTAGCAGAATTTGAAACCCAAAGTGCGGTTGATTTTTTTACTAAAAAGAAAACAGAATTTATCGGTGATTTTGCTGAAAATATTGCGAAGACTGAAATCTATCTCACTCGCTTAAAAGGCGATTTAGAGAAATTAGCTGTATCAATTCAATCTGAAAATGCATTAAACGGCCAACTTTCTCTTGAAGATATTATCGTTTTCCCTGTATTACGAAATCTAACTTGTGTGAAAGGCATCGAATTTCCACCAGCAGTTTTAGCTTATATCACGAATATGGCTAAGTTAAGCAATGTGCCGCTATATTTTGATAAAGCCATTTAATCACTGCTGATTCATAGGCATTGGAAATACTGAAGTTTTGACTTGGATCATAGGTGAGGTCATTTTTTCAGTATTTTTTATTCATCGATCTATAATCTCTACGTTTACTTTAATAAGAGCGTAGAGATATGGATCAGGAATACCAACGAGCGGTTACCCGCATTTGTGTGGAAACCGCTTTGTTATTGTTACAGCATGGCGCAGAAAGTGCTGTTGTCGTACAAATGGCACAGCGATTAGGTGTAGCTTTAGGCATTGAAAGCGTGGAGTGTGCTTTAACAGCAAATGCCGTCTTATTGACCACACTTTCTAAACAACATTGCATTACCACAGTGCGTAAGAATGTCGATAAAGGCATTAATATGCAAATCGTTACGGATGTTCAGCACATTGTGGTTGCCGTAGAGCATCATTTGTATGATTTGTCTATGGCACAAAAGAAATTGGATAAGTTAAAACCACTAAAATATAACCGTTATTTGGTGATGTTTATGATTGGTTTATCTTGTGCCTCTTTTGCTCACCTTTCTGGCGGAGATATGACAATTTGTGCGATCACCTTTATTGCTTCTGCCATTGCCATGTTTGTTCGACAAGAAATTTCTAAACGTCATTACAATCCACTCATCGTTTTTGCCATTACCGCTTTTGTCGCCTCACTGATTTCCGGTGTCAGTTTGAAATATAGTTTAGGAAATGATCCTCATATCGCATTAGCTTCTAGCGTTTTATTACTCGTTCCAGGATTCCCATTAATTAATTCACTTGCGGATATTTTAAAAGGGTATGTAAATATGGGAATAGGACGCTGGACCATCGCTACTGTTCTCACTTTTGGTGCTTGTTTAGGTATTGTCTTTGCGTTAAATCTTTTAAATATTGTTTCTTGGGTGGGGTAATAAGATGTTTTTACTGAATTTACTCGATGATATGCTTTTTGCTGCCATCCCCGCAGTAGGATTTGCTTTAGTATTTAATGTCCCGCCTAAAGCCTTAAAGTATTGTGCGATTTTAGGTGCACTTGGACATGTCACACGAACTTTATTACTACACTTTGGTGTCCCAATTGTTTTTGCCACTTTTTTCGCCACTTGTGTGATTGGTTTTATTGGGGTGCATTTATCTCATCGTTATTTAGCCCATCCGAAAGTCTTTACTGTTGCGGCAATTATTCCAATGATTCCAGGTGTTTATGCTTATAAAGCGATGATTGCTATCGTACAAATTCACCATTATGGCTTTTCTGATAAATTATTTGAGCAAATGATCAGCTCTTTTATCAATACCAGCTTTATTTTGGGCGCTCTTGTTTTGGGCTTAGCCTTACCAGGACTATTGTTCTATCGACAAAAACCGGTCGTATAGAAAATAAAAAAGCCGACATCAGTCGGCTTTCGTATTTAATCAATATTTAATTAAGCATGGCAAGTTTGGCAAGCAGCTTGGAACATCCAAACAAGTTTTTCTTGTTCTTTGATGTAGTCGCTCATTTGAGAAGCCGTACCTTCATCATCAGACTCACCCGCTAATTCAAGAATTTCACGTTGTTGTTCAAGTAATACTTTTAATCCTTCTAATGTGCCTTTTAAGCAAGATTGCGCATCACTTACCCCTAACTCTTCTTTAATACGTGAGTGTTGGAAGTATTGTGAATAACCGTTATGCGGTGTGTAACCTAAAGTTAAGATACGTTCTGCGACCTCATCAACTTTTTCTACTAAATCTGTGTAGATTTCTTCAAATTTTGCGTGTAATTCAAAAAAGTTTACGCCTTTAATGTTCCAGTGGTAACCACGCACATTAGTATAGAAGACTTGATAGGTTGCTAATAATTCGTTTAATTTTGCTGCTAATTTTTCAGATGCTTTTTTATCTAAACCGATTGATGTTTTTGACATAGTATTTTCCTCTTTATTGTTGATTAAAATGTTGTTCCCTTGCTTGGGAAGTGCGGTCATTATAAGCATCGTTTTTTCTGATGGCTATTTCATATTATCTAGCGATTCAATAGTTAAAATCTATTTATAATAAGTTATACATAGTTAAAAGCTTTTGTTTCAAGTTGCAAAAAACTCTGTGAAGTAGATCACACATTCAATATTTCCCCTTTGACAGAATGAATCGAAGATGATTATGATTGATACAAATCATTTTATTCTAAGATTTGATTGCTTTACTTCATTTTCGAATGAAATGTTTGGCTAGGTTTAAAAACCAAAATGTGATTTTATTACTCATCAGGAGTTTAGTATGACAAAGCATTTTTCCTTTGAAACAAATGAATCTCGTCGTCATTTTATGAAGCTGATGGCTGGCGTGGGGGCAGGTCTTGCATTTAGTGGCACACTAGGCACATTTGCACCAAAAGCCTTTGCTGCAGACATCAAAGGTAAAACCATTGAAGCGGGGATTGCTTATCCACTTTCTACCGGTTTTGACCCAATGACATCAAGTGGTGCTTCACCTTATGCAGCAAACTTACATATTTTTGAAGGTTTGGTGGATTTGCATCCTGCAACTCGTGAACCTTATCTTGCTTTAGCTGGAAAAGAGCCAGAACAAGTTGATGAAAAAACATGGCGTATAACCTTACGTGAAGGCGCAACCTTCCATGACGGATCTCCAGTCACCACTGAAGACGTTGTATATTCTTTCAATCGTATTATGGATCCAGCCAATAAATCACTATTTGTGATGTTTATTGATTTCGTTGAAAGTGTGAAAGCGGTAGATGATAAAGTGGTGGAATTCAAACTGAAATATCCATTTGCTTTATTCTCTAACCGCTTAACTTGTGTGAAAATTGTACCGAAACATGTGATCGATAAAGTGGGACAATCTGCCTTTGATGCACACCCAGTTGGTTCGGGTCCATTCAAATTTGTTTCCGCGGTGAAAGATGACAAAATCGTCTTTGAAGCTTATGAACCTTACAATGGTAAATATCCAGCACAAGTTGAAAAAATGTCTTGGTTATTACTTTCTGATGCAGCCGCTCGTGTAACTGCACAAGAGTCTAAACGTACTCAAGCAATGGAAAGTGTGCCTTATTTAGACATTAGTCGCTTGAAAAACAAAAAACAACAAGTGCAATCTGTTCAATCTTTCGGCTTGCTATTCTTAATGTTTAACTGTGAAAAAGCGCCGTTTAACAATCCAAAAGTACGTCAAGCGTTACACTATGGTTTAAACACTGAAAAACTTGTTGATATTGTATTTGATGGTAATGCGGAAGCTGCAACATCATACTTACAAACCACTCACCCAGATTATATTAAGGCATCAACTCAATACCCTTATGATCCGGAAAAAGCAGCAGCATTATTAAAAGAAGCAGGTGTGACTGAGCTTAAATTTGAATTGCTCGCAACCGACCACGACTGGGTGAAAGAGTCAGCACCGTTAATTTTAGAGTCTTGGAACAAGATTCCAGGTGTGAAAGTGACTTTACAACATTTACAATCGGGTGCGTTATATAGCAACAACGTGGATCCAGGTGTGTATGAAGTGGCAATCGCGCCGGGTGACCCATCCGTGTTTGGTAACGACTTAGACTTGCTTTTAAGCTGGTGGTATCGTGGTGATGTATGGCCGAAACGTCGTTTCCGCTGGAGCAACACCCCTGAATTTGCGAAAGTGACAGAATTGCTCAATGCAGCTGTGAGAGCAAAAGATCACGCTGAAGCGAAAAAATCATGGGAAGAAGCGATTAACATTATTGCGGCTGAAGTACCGCTTTATCCGATTGTTCATCGTAAACTGCCTTCAGCATGGGATGATAGCAGCCTTGAAGGCTATCAACCATTGGCGACAACCGGTTTATCTTTCCTCGGTGTGGGCCGTAAATAAAAACACTTTTTAATGTTTAGGCTGTTGAGTAATCAACAGCCTTTTTCTTTCCTTTTTATCTCAAAGTGCGGTCATTTTTTCCTCTGTTTTTTAATCATTTTTTCTCTCTCTTTTATTTCAAAAAAATCTTTGTGAAGCCGATCACAGATTTGAACTTTGCCCGAGGTACTTGGATTGACAGGGGATAGAGCGAACATTATGATTTGTATAAGTCATTTTGTTTTTTAATTTGATTATTTCACTTCATTTTTAATTTAATGAATTTCTCAAAATAGAATAGGAGAGGTCAGATGGAAATGATACTTCGATTATTGTTACGCCGATTGATGGCTTTGCCGGTCATGATACTTGGTGTAACCGCGCTCGTCTTTGTTGTGCTTCAATTCACGCCGGGTGATCCTGCTACGGTGGCATTGGGCGAAAGTGCTAGTGAAGCGGCAAAACAACTTTACCGCGAATCACATGGCTTAAATGATCCACTCTTTGTTCAATATTTTCGCTTCTTAGGTAATTTACTTGTATTGGATTTTGGTGTAACGATGCCACCAGAATTACCGATTAGTAGCATGTTAGCGAAATCTTTCCCAATCACATTACAACTTACCTTAATTGGTGTGGTGTTCGCGGCAGTAGTTTCTTTCTCATTAGGTGTACTAGCCGCACTTTATCGTGATAGTTGGGTAGACCAAGTGATTCGTTTAATCTCTGTTGCAGCGGTTGCGACCCCCTCATTCTGGTTAGGTATCTTACTTATTCAATGGTTCTCTTTGGAATTAGATTGGTTGCCTTCTGGTGGTTTTGTGCCATTCAGCGAAAGCCCAATGGGGTATATCAATTCCATGATTTTGCCATCTCTTGCGCTTGCGGTGCCTGTATGTGCGTCATTAATTCGTGTGGTACGTACAACCATGGTAGAAGAAATGGATAAAGATTATGTGAGAACGGCGATTGGTAATGGTGTGCCTTATGCAACCGTTATTCGCCACAACGTATTACGCAATGCCTTAATTACACCTGTGACTGTATTAGGCTTACGTGTAGGTTACTTACTTGGTGGTGCGGTAGTTATCGAACAAATCTTTGACTTACCTGGCATGGGTAAATTGATTTTTAACGGCATCGTCAACCATGACTTACACTTAGTACAAGGTGTGGTTCTAACAATCGCCTTTACCTTCGTTTTAGTGAATATTATCGTTGATATTCTCTATGTGTTGATTAACCCTAAAATTCGGAGTCTATAATGTTTCGTCAAGGTTTAGCAGATCGATTAGCTGCGAGCGGTGCGAGATTCCGAGCACTTTCCACCGCATCAAAAATTTCATTATTATTCTTAGTTTTCGTTGCTTTAGTGGCGGTGTTTGCCCCTTGGGTCGCAACACATGATCCATTAGAAGTAATTGCGCGTATGCGTGCTCCAAGCGCAGAATATTGGTTTGGGACTGATCGACTTGGTCGTGATATTTTCTCTCGTATTGTTTACGGCGCCCAAACGTCCTTATTTATCGGTTTAGGTGCGGTAGCTTGTGCCATTCTTTTTGGTAGTATTTTAGGTGCAACGGCAGCGACATCCGATAAATGGGGCAATGAAATCATCATGCGCTTAATGGATATTTTAATGGCTTTCCCAGGCATCGCATTAGCGGCTGTGTTATTAGCAACCTTTGGTAACTCTGTACCAGTCATTATCATCACCATAGCCGTGGTTTATACCCCGCAACTTGCTCGAGTGGTTCGTGCGAACGTGGTATCACAATGGGATGAAGACTATGTACGTGCTGAACGCGTGATTGGTGGTAGCCGTACTTATATTCTTCTCAAACACGTTGTACGCAATACAGCAGCACCGGTTTTAGTCTTCGCAACTGTAATGGTGGCGGATGCCATTGTATTCGAAGCCTCGCTTTCTTTCTTAGGCGCAGGTGTACAACCACCACATCCTTCATGGGGTAACATCCTTTCTGAAGGTCGTAATATCGTATTAAATGGTGCATGGTGGGCGACAACCTTTGCGGGTGTGATGATTCTTTTAACCGTATTAGCCTTAAATATCTTAGCGGAAGGTCTTACTGATGCATTGGTTAACCCGCGCTTAAAAGGCGGTAAAAAACCAGAAGGTAAATCAGATGAACGTCTTTCAACTGACGTACAAGAAGCACTTTCTGAAGGCCTTGCATTAAAACGTTACTTACTCAAATTACATGAAAAAGAAATCACGCGTACAAATCGTATGCAATTAGATCCTAATGCAAAACCGATTTTACAAGTGAAAAACTTATCTATTCGTTTCCCGAATCGTTATGGTGAAATTCCATTGGTTGATAACATCAGCTTCACCGTAAATGAAGGTGAAACTATGGGATTAGTAGGTGAGTCTGGTTGTGGTAAATCCATTACAGCATTCTCTATCATGGGCTTATTACCAAAAACAGCAAAAATCACTGGGGAAGTGCTTTTCACCGACCGTAGCGGTAAACAACACAGCTTGCTCAATTCTCACAATTTAAGTGAATTGCGTGGTTCTGAAATTGCGATGATTTACCAAGACTCTTTAAGTGCATTAAACCCATCAATGCGTATCAAAGATCAAATGGCACAGCTCATTAAACGTGGCAGCCACCATACCGCAGAAAAATTGTTGGAATGGGTACACCTTGATCCTGAAAAAGTATTGAATCGTTATCCGCATGAGCTTTCTGGTGGTCAACGTCAACGTGTGGTGATTGCAATGGCATTAACTCGTGAGCCGAAATTATTAATCGCCGATGAACCAACAACCGCATTAGACGTAACTGTTCAAGCAGAAGTAGTGAAATTATTGAATGAATTACGTGAAAAACTGGGGTTTGCGATGGTGTTTGTCAGCCACGATTTAGCCTTGGTTGCTCAATTAGCTCACCACATTACGGTAATGTATGCAGGACAAGTGGTTGAAATGGCACCAACATCCTTATTGCTTGCTAATCCAACTCATGAATATACACGTGGCTTATTGGGTTCTGTACTTTCAACCGAAGTACGTGCGAAACGTTTATATCAAATTCCGGGCAGCGTACCATCACCTTACGATTTTGCTGTGGGTGACCGTTTTGCAAGTCGTTCATTACGACCAGATGCAAATCCAGAACAAAAATTGGTATTAACCGCTGTGGAGGGCGAGCCGTCTCACTTGTGGGCTTCTCATCTAGCTAAGCCTGTAACGGAAGCGAAAGGAGCATAATATGAGCAGTAGTATTAAAGTCATTAAAGAACAAAACATCATCGATTTAGAAAATATCGTGGTGCAATTTCCTTCTCGCGACGGTTCATTGTTTGGACGTAAAAAATTCACTGCGGTGAACAATGTGAGTCTTGGTATTAAAGCGGGGGAAACCATTGGTTTAGTAGGCGAGTCTGGCTGCGGGAAATCTACCTTAGCCAACGTGATCATTGGGCTGCTTAAACCGACATCTGGTTTAGTGAAATTCAACGGTTTACAAATGCAATATGGTAGCTCAGAAGCGAGAAAACAATTCGGTCGCCAAGTGTCGGTCATTTTCCAAGACCCTGCAACGGCACTGAATCCTCGTATGAAAGTGTTGGATATTTTGCGTGACCCAATGGATATTCACAATGTGTTACAACCACACGAACGGGAAAAACGTGTGTATGACTTGCTTTCTCGTGTAGGTTTACCTCGTTCTGCGGCACAAGTTGAGCCAACTCGTTTATCTGGTGGGCAAAAACAACGTGTGGCGATTGCACGTGCTTTAGCGCTGAACCCAAAACTGATTGTTGCGGATGAGCCGACTTCTGCATTAGACGTATCCGTTCGTGCTCAAGTGTTAAACTTATTGGCGGATTTGAAAAAAGAACTCAATCTTGCCATGGTGTTTATCTCTCATGATATCCAAACAGTACGTCAAGTATCTGATCGCATTGTCGTGATGTATGGCGGTCAAATTTTGGAAACGGGTAGCACTGAAGATATTTTCAACCACCCAACAGTGGATTACACAAGAAAATTACTCGGTGTTGCACCATCATTGTTATAAAACGAGTAAATAAAATATCTTAATTTATGACCGCACTTTAAAAGTGCGGTTATTTTTTATGATTTTTCTTGCATAGACTTGAAAACTTAGATAAAAGATTACTTATCTTTACAGATAAATTGTAATTGTGGAGCCATTATGCAAACTAAATTTAATTTATATCCTAAAGAACAATTACCTGAAAACTTTAAGTTTCCTCAGTCTTATATTGATTTATCAAGTAATATGGAAAAGATAAATGAATTGGAATATTTTCCTTGGTGGTTTGAAGATCCTGATTATGAGAATTCAGAGATAGAGGACAGTGTTTATCTTTATAGTAAAGCAATAGAAAAACTGACAGGTGTAGCTGATTTAATATCATTCGCTAGAGATGGTGATTGGGCAGCTTGTTTCAAATTGACGGATTACTCTGGAAATCCGAGAGTTTATGTTCATGATCTTGGTAATAAAGACAACAAATATGAATGTAAGGATTTTGATGAGTGGTTAGCGGAAGAAATCAAAAGTGCAAAAGAGTATTAAAATGGACTATTTAAATTTAAGTAAAGAGGTTTCCTATGCGCTTCGTCATGCCCCATGGGAATATGAACTAGAATTGGATTCTGAAGGTTGGGTTTCTGTCGAACAATTAATTTCATCATTTAGAAATAATGATGAAAAATGGAATACGTTAACCGAAGACGATTTAGTTAAAATGATCGACTTATCGGAAAAGAAAAGGCATGAGATTAAAAATGGAAAAATAAGAGCTTTCTACGGGCATTCAATTCCAATGAAAATTTCTAAAGAAATTGGTTATCCACCAAAGTATTTATACCATGGGACAAGTATAAATTATTTAGATGATATTAAATTAAATGGATTGAAGCCGATGTCTCGTCAATATGTACATTTATCTGAGGATGTTGAGACCGCAACATTGGTTGGAAATAGAAAAAAAGGGGAGACAATTCTTCTAAAAATTGATACAGAACTAGCACAATCTAAGGGTATCAAATTTTATATTGGCAATGAAAAAGTCTGGTTATCAGATTACATTTCGCCTGAGTTTATAAAAGATAATTAATGATTAAGCATATTTGCATTATGTGATCATTTTTGCGGTGAAGTTTCGCCAAATAGCGTAGAATAGGCATATAAAAATAAGGAGATTTAATATGCAACAAAAAATTCAACAAGCATTAGCCGATTCGCCACTTTCAAATGCAATTCTTTCTGCGTTAGAAGAACAAGAGTGGAAAGGCTTTTTACCGGCTGAAAAAGTGCGGTCAATTTGTGATGAATTTAAGCTTACGCCTGTTCAATTAGGTTTGGCACTTTTGCCAGTAGCAGCTTGTTATAGCCACACGCCCATTTCAGAATTTCATGTTGGAGCAATTGCGATTGGTGAAAGTGGTGATTTTTACTTTGGTGCGAATCAAGAATTTCAGGGTAGTAGCATGGCTCAAACCATCCATGCTGAACAAAGTGCGATTAGCCATGCCTGGTTATGCAATGAACCTCGCATCACGGATATCGTGGTGAATTACACGCCTTGCGGTCACTGCCGTCAATTTATGAATGAGCTTTATCAAGCGCAAGATTTGAAGATTCATTTGCCACACAGCCAAAATAATCCACTTCCTCAATATTTACCCGATAGCTTTGGCCCGAAAGATTTAGGGGTTGATTTGCTTCTATTAAACAAAGAAGAGCAAGGTTTCACATTGACGACGGAAGATGAAGTGGCAAATAAAGCCATTTTAGGGGCAAACCGAGCACATTCACCTTATTCTAAAAGCCCTCATGGTGTAAGCATTTTATTTAAAAATGGGGAAATGATTTATGGTCGATATGCAGAAAATGCAGCATTTAACCCAAGCTTACCCGCTATGCAAACAGCGATTAATTTTGCTTACTTAAATCAATTAGATGTATCAAAAATTGAGCGAGTGGTATTTGCAGAGAAACCGTTGCGTTTAAGTCACCGCAAGATGGCAGAGCAGTTATTGAATAGCCTTTGCAAGGTTAAAATGGAATATATTAGCCTGTAAAGTGCGGTCAAAAATGAATTAGTTTTTTAACTAAAAGAAAAGGCGAACAGAGATAATCTCTCATGTTCGCCTTTCTTTTTACTGATTTTATGCTAATTCAGCACGTAATTTTTTCGTGACATCAACCATCACTTTTAACGCGGCAATTGTTTCAGGCCAACCGCGCGTTTTTAATCCACAGTCTGGGTTTACCCATAAACGTTCTTTCGGCACAACTTGTAATGCTTTGCGAAGAAGATGTTCAATTTCTTCTGGTGCAGGCACGCGTGGACTATGAATGTCATATACACCTGGTCCAATATCATTCGGGTATTTGAAATCACCAAATGCGGTGAGTAATTCCATGTCAGAACGCGAGGTCTCGATAGTAATGACATCGGCATCTAAGGCTGCAATAGCGGGTAGAATGTCGTTAAATTCAGAATAACACATGTGCGTATGAATTTGGGTATCATCTTGGCAACCCATTGAACTTAAACGGAAGGCTTCGCCTGCCCATTTCAAATAAGCATCCCAATCTGCACGTTTTAACGGCAAACCTTCACGAATAGCTGGCTCATCAATTTGAATCACTTTGATGCCTGCTTTTTCTAAATCTAATACCTCATCAGAAAGCGCTACCGCAATTTGTTTACAGACCGTTTCACGAGAAATATCGTTACGCACGAAAGACCATTGTAAGATCGTGACCGGACCAGTCAGCATGCCTTTCATCACTTTATTGGTAAGGCTTTGGGCATATTGTGACCAACGTACCGTCATGGGTTCTGGACGAGTGACATCACCGTAAATCACTGGCGGCTTCACGCAACGTGAACCGTAACTTTGTACCCAACCAAATTTGGTGAAGGCAAAACCATCGAGTAGTTCGCCGAAATATTCCACCATGTCGTTACGTTCTGCTTCGCCATGTACCAATACATCTAAGTCTAATTTTTCTTGCTCACGTACAACGAATTCAATTTCTTTTTTCATTGCAGTTTCGTAATCAGCTAAGCTGAGTTCGCCTTTTTTGAAGGCGGCACGCGCATGACGAATGGCTGTCGTTTGTGGGAAAGAACCAATATTCGTCGTTGGCAGAAGTGGTAAATTTAACCACGCATTTTGTAATTTAATGCGTTCCGCAAATGGCGATTTACGTTGATCAGCATTTTTCGGTAGATTTGCTAAACGTTCTGCCACACAAGTGCGGTGAATTTCACGCGAGTTTTTACGTGCATCCGCAGCTGCTTGAGAAGCCGCTAATTCGGCTTGAACCGCTTCACGACCTTGTTCTAGTGCGGTCTTAATAATGCGTAATTCTTGAATTTTTTGTAACGTGAAAGCCAACCATTGATAAAGCTCAGGCTTATTTGCTTGGAGTTGCGTTTCAACTTCTAAATCATAAGGTGTATGGAGGAGAGAGCAGCTTGGGGCAATCCACAAACGATCACCTAATTTCGCTTTTAATGGTTCAACCACATCTAACACTTGATTCAAGTTTGCACGCCAAATATTACGGCCATCAATAATGCCCACAGATAAGATTTTGTCGTAATCCGCAAAGGCAGCAAGTTGTTCCGGCGCACGCACTAAATCGATATGTAAACCTGCAACAGGTAAGGCTTTTAACAAATCAGCATGTTCTGCTACTGAACCAAAATAAGTCGCAAGCAATAATTTCGCTTTCACTTGTTCAGCAAAAGTGGCGTAAACCGCTTGATAAGCAGCAATCCATTCTGCCGGTAAATCTAAGGTGAGAGCCGGTTCATCAATTTGAATGTATTCCACACCTTCTGCAGCTAACGCATTTAAAATTTCAACATAAACCGGCACGAGTTTTGCTAATAAATCAAAGCGATTAAATGCAGCGCCTTTTTCTTTACCTAACCAAAGGAAGGTGAGTGGACCAATGATTGTTGGTTTAACTTGATACCCAAGTGCTTTAGCTTCACGAATTTGTGTCACATAATGTGCGGGATTGGCTTTAAATTGTGTCTCTTTATGGAATTCTGGTACAAGATAATGATAGTTAGTATCAAACCATTTTGTCATTTCAATCGCAAATTGGGTTTTATTACCACGCGCCAACTGGAAATATTGATCAAGCGTTAAGTTTTGGCTATCAAAACCAAAGCGAGCAGGAATCGCACCTGTTGCCACTTGTAAATCTAAAATGTGATCGTAAAGTGTGAAATCAGCTACTGCGACAAAATCAGCATTTGCCTTAGCTTGGTGTTGCCAGTTTAGTTCACGTAATCTTTTTGCAATATCTAATAAATCCGCTTCTGCAATTTCGCCACGCCAGTAACGTTCTTGAGCAAATTTAAGTTCACGCTTTGCGCCTACGCGCGGAAATCCAGCTAAATGAAATGTTGTCATAATGAATCCTTCTATTGATTTTATTGGGTTTAGACGTCTAAACGTCTGTTCATATATAGAATGCAATAGAATTTATAATTAGACAATCTCATAATTTTCAGCTTTTGAATGAATTAAATTAATAAATAAAAAAGACCGCAATTTAAAACTTCTAAAAGTGCGGTCTTTTTTGTATAAGACTTTATGCTGTTATAAGGCGGTGACGAAAGTAATCAACCCAAGTATAACACCAGGCGCATTTGCTAATGAAATAGGCAGATCGCGTTTTTCTTTCAGCAAACCATAAGCCACCCATAAACTACAGTTAATCATGGTGGCAAAAGGTTGTAACCAACCACCTTTTTGACCAGATAAATTTAGACCAATTTGTTGCAAGTAAGACACATACATACAAACTGAAGTAAATGTTGCGACATAGCCTAAAATAGTAATAAAACGTTGGTTTGTCATTTGCTCTCCTAAGTTTAACAGAATAATCCGAAACTAGATTATTAACTAAAAATTGATAATATTTAAAAATTATACAAAACAATTAATTAAAAGTCAATAAATAGCAAGATGTAGCAAAGATTGTTTCATTTTGGTTAAGGATAAAATGCATTTTATTAGGAGGGGAATAAAGAGGTTAGAGAGAAAAAAGACAAAAAAATAACCGCACTTTAAAGCGCGGTTATATAGGATTCTGAACAGTTCAGTTGAGATTATTCAACACCAACCATTACAGAAGTTGCTTTGATAATTGCATATGCTTCTTTACCAACAGCTAAACCTAATTCTTTTACTGCATCGATAGAGATGGTAGAAGAAATAATGTTACCGTTACCGATATCAATGTGTACGATTGCGTTCACAGAACCAGTTTCGATTGATTTTACAGTACCTTTAAGTTGGTTTCTTGCACTAATTTTCATTTAGCATTTCCTTATGTTTAAGTTAAAAAAGAGTGGGTATTATATAGATAAATAGATAAATTGAAAATACTACTTAATAGGTGATAACCCTTTTAAGATTTGCTCAGCATTTTCTTTGCTTAACGCATAACCATAATATTTTTTATAGAAAGCTTGTGTTTTTTCCACCATATTCAAATCTTTAAATTGTTCAGGATGAAAGAGCTGAGCCGCCCAAAGAATTTGTAAGGCTTCTTCTGCACTATAGCGATCCCATGGGAACGTGCCAGTTGGGTTGGCATAAATACGATTATTTTTGACCGCACTTATTGATTGCCATGCTGGGTCAGCTTTGATTTTTTCGATTGCCGCTTGTGCTTTATTGCCGCTGCTGCCGATAATAATGACATCTGGATTCGCTTGAATAATGCTTTCTACGGTGACGGTCACCATATTGGCTTCATCAGGTAACACGCTTTTACCACCGGCTAATTTAATCCATTCACCAATCATCGATTTTCCGCCATCAATCATCAATAAGTCAGAGCCTTTAGTGATATGTAACACCGTAGGGCGTTGTTCATCTTTGAGGCCTTTGAGACGATTTTCCACAAATTGAATATTGTCTTCTAATTCTTTGATATAGCTTTCTGCGATTTCAGGAGCTTTATCACCTAAAACATCAGCGGTAATACGCACGGTTTTCTTCAAACCATCAAAATCTTGGAAGCTCACTCGCACGCCTTTTAAGCCCGCTTGTTCTACTTCAGTTAACATGGATTTTTTTGAGAGCAATACCGCATCTGGCTTATGGCTCAACAATTCTTCCGTTTGAATGGTTTCACCGTTGGTTAATACCGGTACGTTTTTGATATTTGGATATACTTCGCTATACCAAGGATTGGCAGCGATAGATGTGGTCGTGCCGACCAGTTTATTGGCACCGCCTAATAACAAGACGATTTGGTTATTGGCATGCCAAAGATCAGCGACGCGTTGAACGTTGTCGGGTAATTCGATTTTGTTTCCTTCTACATCAGTTACGATTTTTGCTTGCAAAGGTAGAGCAAAACAAGCTGCTAGGGAGAGGGCAATTAGGCCTTTTTTCAGAGAGTGTTTCAACATATGAATGTCCTTATAGTGGGTTTATAAATGGGTAATCGCACAGATTTGTCGTTGCAGAGCAGGTACATCGACCAGGCACAAATCTGTTTGATAAAGTGCTTTCAAGTTGGCTTCGGTAATGATTTCCGGTGCCAAACCTGTTTGTAACTTGCCATGCTCGTTTAAGATGCTTACACGACTGTGGGGCAGTGTGCTGTGTAACAACATGGGATGATCAGGATTGTGTGTTGTCATGATAATAGTAAAGCCTTGTAGTGAGAGCTCTTTTATTAGGCTTAAGGTTTTAAACACATTGCCGTAATCTAATGCCGAAGTGGGTTCATCAAACAAAATCAATTGAGGTTGTTGCACTAAAATACGGGCAAGATTGACTAGTTGTTTTTCACCACCACTCATTTGCATATAAATTCTGTCAGCAAAATGGCTAATGCCGAGTTTCTTTAAGGCTTCATCAACTAATGCAAAATCAGCTTCACTTGGCTTATCAAGCACACCTAGATGCGCAGCACGACCGAGTACCACATAATCACGCACGCGATATTGATAGGTTTGTGGACTATGTTGCGAGACATAAGCAATTTTTTGAGCAATTTGCTTACTATTCATTTCGCTTAATTTGCAATTATCCAGCAAAATCTGACCGCTCTTTGGTTTCAAAAGCCCCGCGATACAGTTTAATAACGTTGATTTACCACGACCATTTGCACCAAGAATAGTCAGCAATTCGCCTTTTTGTAAGGTTAGATCAATACCATTGAGTAGCGAACGTTCAATATTGTGCCAGTAATACAGATTATCAATTTTCAGCATTAGTCCACCACCTTTTGTTTAATCAGAACCCAAGCAAAGAATGGCGCACCGATAAAACCGGTAAGAATGCCGAGCGGAATTTCTTGAATGTATAAATTGCGAGCGAGAGTATCGATAACGAGCAAGAAAATCGCGCCGATAAGTCCAGCTAGCGGTAAACTTTTGACATTGTTATCACCAATGAAAAGACGCGCTAAATGCGGAATCACTAAACCTAGCCAACCAATTGTCCCGCTTAAGCAAACCGATGAAGCCGTCAGCAATGTGGCACAAACCACCATTAAACCTCGTTCTAATCGGATATTGGCTCCGATTAATTTTGCCTCACGATCACCTAATGAAAGCACATTGATACGCCAACGCATTAAAAATAAGCCAAGGGTAGTAAGCAAAATGATAGGAGAAAGGATGAGCAAGTTGTCGTAGTTAGATTTGGTTAGGCTACCTAATTGCCAATACACAATGTCAGCCAACTGGGTTTCGGGATCAGCAAGATATTTCAATAGGCCTAATGTCGCCATCATAAAACCCGAAACAATAATGCCAGAAAGCACTAAAACAATGGTGGAGTCTCGCTGAATTAAACGTGGTAAATTCATGGTGAGCAAGACGGCTATCAAACCACCGACAAAGGCAAAGGCTTGAATGCACAGCATCCCCGAACCAATTAAAATCGCCAATGCAGCACCGACACAAGCACCATTAGACACGCCTAAAATATCCGGTGAAACCAAAGGATTGCGGAAAATACCTTGATACACCACACCCGCAATAGCTAATGAAGCACCGACAAGTATGGCAGCAATTACACGAGGCAAACGAAGGTTAAAAATAATGTTGTTTTGTACATCATTGATGTTATTGCCAATAATACTTTGTACAACATTCTCAAGCGGAATCGCAAAGCGCCCCCAAGAGAGTGAACATAAAATGAGCCCAATAAGTAGGCAAAGTAAAAGGGGAAAGGTAAGGGAGGATTTGTTCATATACTCAAAATTCGTTGTCTTTATAAGTATATAGCGATTGTATTTTTTTGTATATAGCGAAATTTAAGTAAAAAAATAACCGCACTTTATCGCGCGGTTACGGCATTCTATAAGCATTTAGCTGGTTTTGGCAGACCAGCCAATTTAGTTGCTTGCTTAGCTGGTCCGTCAGGGAAGAGTCGTTGCAAATAGCGGCTATTACCTTTATCAGCACCTAATTTTTCTGACATGGCTTTTACCAGCATGCGAATCGCAGGGGAGGTGTTATATTCTTGATAGAAATCACGCACAAAATGAATCACTTCCCAGTGAGCGTCGGTCAGTTCCACACCTTCTAGCTGAGCGATGTGTTTTGCCACCTCTTCATTCCAATCATCAATATTAAGTAAATAGCCAGAGGTGTCGGTTTCAATTTGTTTTCCTTGTACGGTAATCATATTAATTCACTTCTTTAAAGCTGATCATTTCATTATCGGAATAGTCAGATGCATCTTCATCATCAAATTTCATTGGTTCGATACGCTCTTCATCAAATGCGGTATCTCCTTCAATACCATCAAGTGCTTGACCGTGCTTAATACCTTTAAAATCGAAGAGTTTTGGATCACATAAGTGTGACAACGTAATGTTTTGCATGGCGCTAAACATGGTTTCTAAACGTCCAGGATATTGACGGTCCCAAGTATTCAGCATTTCTTTTACTACTTGACGTTGTAAATTAGGTTGAGAACCACATAAATTACAAGGGATAATTGGGAATTCTTTGGCTACGGCATATTTTTCAATATCTTTTTCTTTACAATAAGCCAATGGACGAATCACGATTTGCTTGCCGTCATCTGAAATTAATTTCGGTGGCATCGATTTTAATTTTCCACCGTAGAACATATTCAGGAACAGGGTAGCCAACATATCATCACGATGGTGTCCAAGTGCAATTTTGGTTGCACCAAGTTCGGTTGCTGTACGGTATAAAATACCACGGCGTAGGCGAGAGCAGAGAGAGCACGTTGTTTTGCCTTCTGGGATTTTCTCTTTTACAATGCCATAAGTATTTTCTTCAACGATTTTATAATCTACACCGATACTTTGCAGATATTCAGGTAAAACATGCTCAGGAAAACCAGGCTGTTTTTGGTCTAAATTGACTGCAACGATATCAAATTTAATCGGTGCACTTTGTTGCAAATTCAACAAAATATCAAGAAGTGTATAGCTGTCTTTACCACCTGAAAGACAAACCATCACTTTATCGCCATCTTCAATCATGCCAAAATCAGCAATTGCGTTGCCTACATTGCGACGAAGACGTTTTTGCAGTTTATTGAAATTATAAGTTTGTTTTTTATCTTGGTTTTGTTCTGTCATATTGATTACTTTAGCTAATAAAAAAGCTCTGAATCAACTTCAGAGCTTATAAATTCTGTGGTGCCTAGGGTCGGACTCGAACCGACACGGTTATTCACCGGCGGATTTTGAATCCGCTGCGTCTACCAATTTCGCCACCCAGGCATTTGGGTTGTTCTGAATTATACGTTTATCTTACTTCGTTGCAAGTAAAATTTCATTAAAAACGTGTAGTTGTTTTAAATTTCATCAACTTGCATTCAAAGATAAAAGGGAAGTTTAAAATATTTTGATACGCTGTCACAATTTATGAGTAAAATAAAAGCTTAGTATTTCTACTAAGCTTTATGATTATCTAATTAAGCGGTTTGACCAGCAAGGTTTCCTAAATCTTTATCGATTAAGAATAAGCCTTTGCCATCTTCGCCAAGAAGATTTAATTTGTCTAAAATACCGCTGAATAATTTCTCTTCTTCGTGTTGTTCTGCAACATACCATTGTAAGAAATTGAATGCAGAGTAGTCTTTTTCTTCAAAAGTTTTACCCACTAATTCATTGATTTTACTTGTGATTAATTTCTCGTGTTTGTAAGTTAATTCAATGATTTCTTTTAATGATTTGTACTCATGCGCTGGTGCTTCAATTGCAGTGATTACCGCTAATGCACCAGTTTCATTTAAATAAGTGAATAATTTACGCATGTGTTGCATTTCTTCTGCAGCGTGTTCTGATAAGAATTTAGCTGCACCTTCAAAACCATTTTGTTCGCACCATGCACTCATCTGTAAGTAAAGGTTTGAAGAGTAGAACTCAAGGTTCATTTGATCATTTAATAATTTGATTACGTTTGCTGATAACATTTTGTATTCTCCTTCTAAAATTATAATGTTGCTAAATCACGATCGATAAAGTAAAGCGAATGACCGTCTTCACCCACCAAGTTAAATTTATCAATAATGCTATTGAATAATTTTTCTTCTTCGTGTTGTTCTGCAACGTACCATTGTAAGAAGTTAAAAGTAGAATAGTCTTTGTTTGCAAAAGTCACTTCAACTAATTCATTAATTTTAGAAGTAACGAGTTTTTCATGTTCAAGTGTGGTTTCAAATACTTCTTTAAGTGATTTGTAGTCATTCTTAGGCGCATCAATTTTACCTAAAAGTGGCATACCACTTGTTTCACTCACATATTTGAATAATTTTTGCATGTGTTCTAATTCTTCATCAGCATGACGAAGTAAAAATGCTGCAGCACCTTCATAACCGTGTTTGCTACACCAAGAACTCATTTGTAAATAAACATTAGAAGAGTAGAACTCTAAATTGATTTGTTCATTTAACTTATCTGCGATTGCTTTATTAAGCATAACTAACTCCTTTCCTTATTAAGTAGAGATTAAAAATAAAAACAAGACTGCTTAACTTGTCATCGGTGTGCATTCTAATCTCGCAAATGAGAATGGTCAAGTATTTTTTTAAAATTATTTTTATAAGTCACTAATAATAAAAGAAAAAATAATGTTAATTATTCTCATTTATGTGACATGTGTAAAATAAATTCTCATTATCAGATCAAGAATGATGAAATCTGCTGAATTGATGTATGCAATTGTATTCAGAATTCACGTAGCGTTATCTCAAAATTTCATTCTAATTTAATTATTCCATCACAAAGACATCCATTTATTTCTTCTTATCCATAAACCAAAACTCACCTTATTTTAAGTAGTGCATGAAATAGGATAGTCACCCATATTGATTTGTGACATAATTTATATATTTAATTTAACATAATATACATTATACGAAATCAATTACAAGGTTAGTGAAAGCTACGTATTAATAAAATCACAAAGTTATGCACAGGTCACGAATACTGCTCAAGCAATGTGAAATCTGGATTGGTAATACCTTGTAACAAGATTAAATAATGATTTATACACTCTAAAGTTGTTATGTAAGGATAAAATAAAGAGCTTTATATGTGTCAAAATAATGGCAACGCTACGTGAATTCTGCGTTATTTTATGAGGTGAATATCATTAGATTTAAAAAAGAAAAACGTAAATCTCAGGGATTAAGATTTACGTTTTTGATGATTGGCATTTGTGTGACTATGTCACGATATGTATAAGGTTAAGATAACAGTTTTGCACCGTATTCATAAACCTGTTGTAGTAAATTCAGTTTGGTTGGATTATCCGAATATTCCTCTGCTAACCGTTGTAAACTTTCTTCAAATTTAACCGCACTTTGTTCTAATTTACGTTGGCGATATTTTTGCCATTTGATTTGTTCTGCACGATTTAGAGTTTTGTAGAAATGTCTTGCACGATAATGGAATAATAATTCAGGAATTCGTTTATCTTCAAATGCTAAACCATGCTCAGCTAATTTTTCAGGCGGTAAATCGCGTAAAATAGCCATATTGTTTTTATCCGCATTGCTAAAGAAACTGTTATAAAGCTCAGTTTCTACATTATCACTCGGCTCAAATTCGCGCTCTTCTGAGAAGATTTCAATAACTTTCTCGCGTATATCTAAGGATTGACGCAATTTTGCTAAATTATCTAAGCAATGTTGTCTATCTATCCCTAAACGAGCCGCATTTTCCGGCAGCAATGTTTTTGCAGGCGCCAAAATTGGGCATTTATTAATATGAACCAATTTCAATGGGACTGATGAAACTCCCCTTTCTTCTAGCTCACTTTTCTTGGTATATAAATCTTGTCGCAAATCAACCGCACTTTTACTGAGTAAATTATCAATATTACCTGATAAATCACAGACGATTACGGCATTTTGATTAGTTGGATGCCATGCTAATGGTGCTACCCAAGCACAATTGCCGCGATAATTCCCTAGCATACCTGAAACATGCACTAATGGTGTCATTTCCGCGGTGTCGATCAGTTTCTCAATTTCCTTTTTACCTCTATGCTCAAAGAAGAATTGAAATAATTTAGGCTGCTTTTCTTTGATTAATTTAGCCATGGCAATGGTTGCATATACATCCGCCATCGCATCATGAGCATTTTCATGCTCAATACCATTTGCTTTGGTTAGTTTTTCTAAGCGAAAGCTTGGCATACCATCATCGTCATAAGCCCAATTTATCCCTTCTGGACGTAGTGCATAGCAAGCTCGGACCAAATCCAGTAAATCCCAACGAGAATTGCCATTTTTCCAGCTATATTCATAGGGATCAATAAAATTGCGGTAAAAGGTATAACGAGTCATTTCATCGTCATAACGAATGTTGTTATAACCCATCACACAAGTATTCGGTTGTGAAAACTCAGCTAGAATTTTTGCGGCAAATTCAGGTTCAGGAATCCCCTTTTCATTACATTCTTGTGGCGTGATTCCTGTGACCATTACGGCTTCCGGTGCGGGTAAATAATCATTGGTTTGCTTGCAATACAACATAACAGGCTCGCCAATGATATTGAAATCTGCATCGGTACGAATACCAGCAAATTGTGCTGGACGATCACTTGCCGGATTGATACCAAAACTTTCGTAATCGTAGATAAAAAAACTAAAATCGTTTGCCATAATTAAGCCAAAATTTTATCTAAATAATATAAACAGAAAATTGCTGAAAGGCTGACAAGAACACCAAACCAGTTGATTTTGCTGATTTTTTCTTTAAAGAAAAATGCGCCGGTGATGGTGCCTAAACAAATCACACCAATGTTCATTCCCGCAAAAACTAAGGTTGGATTTTGTCCAAAACTTTGGTGCGCTTTAATGTAAAACAGGATGTTGAAGAAATTCAATACACCTAAAATAATTCCACCAATAAAGCTTGGCACAGTCCATTGAGTGCGTTTGAGGAATAAATACAGGAACATGACACAAGCGGCTAATGAGAAAGCGATGAATAATGTAGTTGGGAATACTCCCCCGCTTTTGGCCACTTGTTTAAATAAAATATCAATGGTGCCATAACCAAACCAAACACCAATTAAGCCTAAAACACCTTTAAAAGTGACCGCACTTTGTTCATTTGATTTGTTCAAAATACAAAATAAACCGATGAATGCTAAAATAATGCCAACGATTTTTGGCTGACTTAATGTTTCATGGAAGATAATAAAAGAGGCAACAATCGGTAGAAATAACGATAAGCGTTGTGCTGCATCTGAACGCACGATACCCGCAAATTCAACTGCTTTAGACATAATGATAAATACGGTTGGTAATAAAATACCTAATGCCAGGAAAATAGGTGTACTATCACTTTGTGCTAAATATTCAGTAAATTCCAATCCTTTAAAATCAGGTTTGAGTAAGAAATAGCTTAATGAAATAGCGACGATATAATTAAACGCAATGGCTTGTTCAATAATGATGTTTTTCTTGCGAGCAACTTTAAGTAACACCGATACGGCAACACTACATAGAATGGCAAAAATAAGATTGTGCATAATTCGTCCTAAATTCTCATAAAAATAACAATGAAAAAAGCGGCCAATGCTTTGACCGCTTTAAAAAACTACTCTGTTGCGCCAAAGCCACGCAAACCAACCACATGAACTTGTTCTTGGTTACCGGCGATTTTACGCACCAGTTTATAGGTTGTCCCTTTTTCAGGGCTAATATTCTCTGGCGCAGCGATGAGTAATTGCATATCCAAACGTTCGCAAAGTTCGAACAAGGTGGAAATAGATTTACCATCCAAACGCGCAGCCTCATCCAAGAAAAGTAAACGACATGGAACGATGTCTTTACCGCGAATTCGGCGGCTTTCCTCTTCCCAGCTTTGTACAACCATTAATAAGATAGACATACCAGTACCGATCGCTTCACCTGTCGATAATGCGCCACTTTCAGCACGTAACCAACCATCAGCCCCACGGAAAACTTCAACCTCTAGCTCAAGGTAATTACGGTAATCCAATAATTCTTCGCCGATAGTTTGTGCTGTTCGTTGCCCCATATCAATATGCGGGTTAATGCGTTGATAAAGTTTCGCAATGGCTTCAGAGAAGGTAATACGATTATCACTAAATAAATCTTGATATTCTTCCTGTTTGCCTGATAGCGCATCAAGCAACATCGCATGTGTATCGCGAATATTGACCACTAAACGTACTGATTTTACCTGACCGAAGGCAATATTTTGTAGACCTTGGTTCAACATACGAATACGGTTTTGTTCACGTTGAATGGTTTTACGCATAATATTCGCCACACTTTCAGAACTGATCGCCAATTTTTTCTCACGGCCAGTCAATTCTTCTGTTAAGCGATTAAGCTCAATTTCCATTTGCTCAATTGCATCAATCGGATCATCAGTTTTAATAATATCCTGACGGATACGTTCACGAAGATGTTGATACACGGCAATAAAGAAGCGAACTTTATTTTCCGGTTTACGACTGTCTTCAGAAATACGCAATGCATCGCGGAGATATTCATTATCAGCCACTGCAGTACGTAACGCACCTAAGGCTTTATCCGACATTGAACGTAAATCATCAGCAGATAAATAAGCTAACTCACGACGATTGAGTCGTTTTTCCACATCGGAATTACGAGATAAACGCAGAACCACGCACCAGCTGACTTTTGCTGCCACAACTAACTCACGTTGCGTTTTGTAGTCACGTTCTGCTTTGCGAATACGTTTATTTAAGTTCTCCGCTTCACTTTCAATGAGTGTTAATTGTTTTTCGACATAAGAACGACGTTGACGGCTGGTTGAAAGTTGTTGATACAACTCATCACGGCGATTTCTTGCACGTTCCTCTGCTCCTTCATCAGCACGCACACCCAATTCACCAATCTCAGCGATTAATTCTTTTAACAATTGATTTTTACTGTCATAAGAACTTTGCAATTGAATAAATACTTGGTTGTATTGTGCAAATTGACTTTGTTTTTGACGTAATTGTTCACGTTGAGTATCACGTTGTGTCTGCAATTGTTCCAAACGTTGACGAAGTTGCTCATTAAGTTCTGATGTTTCTGCTTGCCCCGCATCTTCATAACTGAAGTGATTTTTACGTTGTACTACATCCGCTAAAGCAAATACACGTTGCTGTACTTGTTTTTGACGTTCAATCGCTTGGGTTAAATCAGCTTTTAAGCGTTCATAGTTTTCTGGGTCACTTTGTAAGGTATTTGCAATCGGTTCTAATTGTGACAACGCAACGCCATGTTGACGAATAAAGCTTTCATCTTGTTCTGCAATATCTAGTTGTTCACGGCATTCTTCAATGCGATCAAGTAATTCTTCATCAGCAAGCAAGTTAAGCTGCGGCATTAACTTATTCAACAATTGCATTTTTTCTTTGGCATTATCCAATTTAATGCGAATTTGTTGTTCAGTGCTTGAAAGTTGATTTAGCTCACGCTCGATCTCATTACGTTCTTGATTGATTTCCGCCATCACCTCTTCTGGGTTTGGTTGGAACGCAAGCGCTAGATGTAAGCCAACAAACTGACTAAAGTGTTCGTGTAAACGTTGACATTTTTGTACATCAAAGGCGATTTGTGCATATTCTTCCGCAATTTCATCACGTTTAGCTTGTAATTCTTCTAAATGTTTTTCACGTGCTGCACGGCCAAATAATGGAATTTGCGGGAATTTTGAATAACGCAATTCACGATCTGATACTTGTACCACAACGCCCATTTCAAGTTCTTGGGCTGACAGTACGCTGTCATCAAAGGCATTTGGGTCACCTTCGATTAAATATAAATCGTCTGGACAATCTTCTAAATTAGCTAATTGTTCGCGTACCGTGTTGAGATCACGTACAACAATAGCATGACGTGCAGGACCATAAAGTGCAGAGAAATAAGGTGCATCTTCAATTGGTACATCATCATATAATTCAGAAAGCAATACACCGCCAAAGCGTTCTGCAAGCACATTCAAGCGAGCATCTTCAGAACCATCTGGTTGGCTTAAACGAGAAATTTGCTCATCTAATTGTTGACGTTGTTTCTCTAAATTGTCACGTTGAATAGTCAGCTCACGTTCTTTCACCAATTGTGATTGCATAAAATGCATCACATCTTGGCTATGTTCAAAGGTTTCACCACTTTGCTCTTGTAAGCGTTCTAAAGCGGCTTGAGCAGTCAACCAAGCCGGTGCTTTACGAGCATTTTCTTCGTAAAGTGCGGTCAAACTTTCACGTTTTTGACGCAAGGTTGAACGGTTTTCTACTTGCTCAGCAAGTTCTTCATTCAAACTTTCAATGAGTTCTTCTTGTTCAGCGTGGTATGCTTCGAGTTCATCAGCAGTTTCTAAAGATAAATCAGCGCGTTGATTAAAATCAGCTAATAATTTAATCGCACTTTGTTGTTGAGCATAGCGCTGTTCTAACTCATGTAATTTCGCGCGTAATTGTGGTGTTTGTTGCGCCTGAATTTTTTGTGTTGGATATTCACGCAATAATTCTTTAGCGCTTTCCCAAGCACTTGAACGAGGCATATCACCAGCAATTTTGCACACTAACTGATAGGCTTTATCGAATTGCGATTTTGCTGCTTCAGAAATAGACATCTTATGTTCTAACTCAAGCACTTGCTCGGTAAGACTTTCTGCATGGGCAGCAAACTCTGCTTGGTAATCTTCCGCATTTTTCACGCTTAAATCGGCTAAACCACATAAGGTTTTCGCTTTTTCAAGTGCGGCAATTGCTTGTTGATATTGCAATGCACGGGTTTGTTGTGCATCTAATGCTTGTTGATAGTCCGCAAGTTGCGCACGTACTTGGTCAATTTCAAGTTCCGTTTGCTCAAATTGTGCTTGGCTTTCTTCAAGCTGTTCGGTTGCGGTTTCCACAACCATTTTTTGTTCTTCTAATTTTTCTGTAAGTTCAGCCACATCTTCTTGATAGCGCGATACTTTTTCTTGATGACGTAACGCATTTAATACCAAGTTTAAGTGGTCTGCCGCACTTTGGTGATCGACTTCTAAAGTACGTTCATTTTCTGCTAATTCAGCTGCTTCACGGCTTAAGTCAATTAAGCGATGTTGCGATAACTCTTGCTCTGCTTTTGCTTTATACCAATCACGACGGAAACCTAAAGCCGCTTCGATATTGCCACGACGTTCATTAGCATTACGCATATAATCTGATGCCACATAATTAGTGGTTTCGGTGATTAAATGTTTGAATAAATCACGGTCAGATTGAGTGACTTTAATTGCTTCAAGGGTCATGCGGTTTTCACGTAACGCACTTTCCATATCTTGGAAGGCTTTGCGCACACCAAGGTTTTCTGGCAATAGGTAATCACGTAAAGAACGGGTAATGGCGCTGGAAATACCACCGTATAAAGAAGCTTCGATTAATTTATAGAATTTGCTACGGTCTGAGGCACTACGTAAGCGTTTTGGAATAATACCCAAATCAAACATCATACCGTGATAATCGGTGATGGAATGATATTGCTTGAATTGCGCACCAAGATTTTCAATTTTGTCTTTTAATTCATTTAAATTGAGTACACGCGCTTGACGTTCACCGACTGTTTCGGTGAAAAGTGCGGTCGGATTTAAGGATAATTCCACACCTTGAATCGAGAAGGTTTTTAAATCCACTTTCTTATCACGACCCGCAATTTGTTGCAGACGCACCCCCACGAGAATTCGTTGGTGACGAGAATTGATGGTATCTAATACCGCATAACACACACCTGGACGTAATTTACCGTGTAAGCCTTTATCACGAGAGCCGCCTGTTGAGCCGGCTTCTGTGGTATTACGGAAATGCAATAAGGTTAAGTCTGGAATCAACGCCGTAACAAAACCAGCCATGGTTGTTGATTTACCAGCACCGTTACCGCCGGAAAGTGTTGTCACCAATTCATCCAAATCAAAGGTACGGGCAAAGAAACCATTCCAGTTAATTAAGGTCAGTGAACGGAATTTACCTCGTTCAACCCCATTATGTTGGTTTAATACAGGAGTAATAAATTCTTCTTCAACCTGTTCGGTTGATTGCTCAGGCTCGTCTTGATAGATTTCGTTTTCAAGTTCTAATACATCAGACATTATTCTTGTTCTCCTGCATCATCAAATTCTTCATCAATTTCGACCGCACTTTCTTCATCATCAAGGTCATCAGCATTGCTTGCTGCTTTTGCTTGTTTTTCCAATTCGAGAGATTGCGGTGTGGCTGCTTCCCCATCACGAATTAAGCGAGCTTGCGCTTCTAACGGATCATCACCGGAACGCACTTCAGCCCCAAAACGGAAAACTGATTCTGAAATAGTAAATTTACCGCTGTGTTGTTCACCCACGGTATGAATCATTCCTAAACGGCGTAAACGACCGATCGCAGCACGCACTTTTTCAGCTAATTTTTGTTTATCCAAATCCGAACCGCTGGAACGTTGATTGACTGCTTTCAACAACTTGCCTTCATCCGCTAAGTTGAGTAATTCGTCATAGACTTCTTGTGTGCTGAAGATCCCCTGCTGTGCCAATCGTTCTGGGCTTAAATATAAATAGCAAAGCACTTTTCCTACTAACATTTCTAATTCAGAAAGCACTGAACGAGCGATTAACGTCGTCGCTTTCGGACGTAAATAGAAAAAACCTTCTGGAGCACGAATCAATTCCACATTGTAACGACGATAAAAACCATCCAACTCATTTTGGAAATCCATCAAAAAAGCATGATTATCTAATTGATCTGTGCTGATATGGCGACCTGAACGCAATAAGCTGTCCACTGTCGGGAAAATAGGATTTGCAATGGCATTTGCCAATTTCGGGGAAATTACATCTTGAATATCTGTCATGGTTAATTTCTCATTTTATGAATTCGTTTTTAGGTAAGCCACGAAATTAATATTTATCAATCACATGTGCTTGTACTTCTGCACCGTAATCGTTAATTTCCTGCCATTGCGGATAAATACCGGCTAAATCATCATTTGCCATACCTAAACGCACTGCTTGATCCACAATAATACGTGCTACATCAAAATGACGTGAAAGCGGATAAGCTTCTAATTGTTCTTTTAAGACCAAACTTAAATCAATCGGACGATTATTTTCACGGTATTGAATTAATAAGCCTTGCATATGCTCGACGATTTGATCATGTAAATCCGCTAAAGATTCATATTGCAATTCTTCAGGTAATTCACCCAATGCATCATCTTCACGCAATACCATTTCTTCATCACGTAGATCAACCAAACGTTCCGCTTGAGCAGTCCACAAGAACCAAGGATGATCGAAATAACTGTGAATAGAATTACGTAAGCGTTGTGAGAATACGCGATTTTTATCCATATCAATGGCGGTACGGATAAATTTATGCACGTGACGGTCATAACCAATCCATAAATCGATGGCTTGTTGCCCCCAGCTAATAATGCGGTCGAGCTTGGATTGCAAATCAGTAATTAATTGTTCAATAAAGTAGAGCTCATCATGGCCTATCACACAATCTTGAATACGTAATAATTGTGCCTGTAACTTATCACCTGCTGCATTTAAGGTGTCTTGTAACTCACGTAAATTGCCTGAAGTTTCATCTAATAAACGTTCACAACTAGAAATTGCTGCCTGCCAATCTTTGGTAAGTAAATTCGCAATTTCTTCTTTAATACTTTGCTGATTTTCATCCATCACACGTTGTGATAAATCAATGCTATCGAAAATCTCTGCTACTGAGTATTTTAATGGTGCAAATACATTACGACGCCAAAAGTGCTCATTCTCCCCTTTTGCTGCACCTTCTTCTGCCGCATCGGATGCACGCTGAATTTCATCAGCCACAATAGAGAGCTGTACAGAAAGGCGCAACGCAGAAAATTCACGCTGACGAATATAATAATCTGATACGCCTACACCTAGTGGGGTGAGACGATAAATGGAAAGTCCTTCAGTAAATTCACTGCTGAAACGATTAAGAAAACGCTGTTTCACCAATTCATTGATAGCATTATTGGCACGAGTGGCAATCGCATCCGTTGATTGGTCAAAAGCATTGGCTGTATGGCGGAAAATATCCACTAAATCAGCTTCTAGCATTTCACCGTCTAAACGTTCGTTGTTGTAAATGGCAATGGCCAATAAAAACACCAAACGCTCTGTTGGCAGATTTAACGAAAATTCCCGCTCTTTCGCCCATGAGACGAGTTCAGGAATGGTTTGTGAAGTTTCGATCATTCGGTTACAAAAGCTTAAAATTGAACAAAAAATTTTTGAGATTATACAGGATTTTTTCTCAATCTTGAAAATCTTCTTGCAAATTGACCGCACTTTTTAAATTTAAAATATCCTTAACTTAAATAAGGAAATATATTTTCTAATAATCGAACAATATTCAGACAAAATTTACAATTCTTTACAAAATAACCATACTCATTTACTTTTCTATACAAAAAAACCTATCTATAATCGTTGCCTAGGTACGCAATCGTTTACTGAATAGAGAGAAATGACATTTGCAATCTCTAATAAGGCATTACAAATCATATAGTTAATCCATTCTTCAATGCGTCCTATTATAGTATTTATGTATATTTACACTGCTCTAATGAAATTCTTTTATCACATTTATGTAATTAAAGAAGAAACTCAAGCGAGGACATTATGAAAAATTTTAAATTTAATGCTATCACGGCATTAATTATTGGGGTGAATGTTGCTGTAGCGAATGCTGCTGATGGAAACATTCTGAATATAACGACACAAGACGCTGTTAATGCAAACAAAACAATAGAAGCGACTAACGTTAAAGGTCCTGGACATACAGCTATTGGTCAGCAAAACCAAATCTATTCTATTTCTGCTGCTGAAGCTGAAGAAAGCCAGGGTTCAAGTTCTGCCATCGGTAATCAAAATGTGGTAAAAGGTGAACAAGCAAATGCGATTGGTGATGGGAATGATGCATATGGTCATTTTACCCAAAGTGTTGGTGATAATAACAAAGTTTATGCCGATCATTCTCTTGGATATGGTGCACATAATAAAGTAGGTGCTCAGCGTGCAATCGGCACTCCAGAAAAAGATGTTGTTGTGGATAAAAACACAAATAAAGCAAGCGTATTTGGTTTAAACAATGAAGTTGTTGGCAAAAACGTTTTTGTTGCTGGTAATGATAATAAAATTACAGACACATCAACTTCAAATGCAACTGTAATTGGTTTTGGTGCGACTGCAAGTTCAGCTAATGCTACTGCAATTGGTACTGCTGCTACTGCATTAGCAAATGAAACAGTTGCGATTGGTCAAGCGGCAAAAGCAAGTGGTCAAAATAGTAATGCTTATGGTTCACAAGCGAATGCTAGTGGTACAAGCTCATTGGCTGTAGGTACTGGTTCTGTAGCCTCTGGCGATTCAGCTGTAGCGATTGGTAACGATTCAACTGTTACAGGCGGCTCTGCTGTTGCTATTGGTGCATCAGCAACATCTACAGGTAAATGGTCTACTGCACTAGGCGATTCAGCTAATGCTAAAGGAGAAAAAAGCGTAGCCTTATCCAAAGACTCTTATGCAAAAGATGATAACTCTGTGGCCTTAGGCTCTGGCACGATTACTCGTTCAGCAACACAAGAAAATACTGCAACAGTTAACGGTATTACATATAATGGTTTTGCAGGTAACACGCCTGTAGCTGTTGTTTCTGTTGGTTCAGACAAAACTGAAACTTACACGCCGCCAGATCACTCAACTCCAGGTCGTACAGTAACCATTACGCCACATACACGCCAAATTATTAACGTAGGTGCAGGTGAGATTTCTGCTACTTCTACTGATGCAATCAACGGTTCTCAACTTTATATGGTTGCTGACCAAGTAGGCAAAAATAAAACGCGTATTGATAATATTCGTCAACGTACATCTGACGTAAAAGTAAAAGCTGGCGATAACATTGATGTAAAAGAAGTTTACGATGATGCTAACCAAGTCAAAACTTATACTGTTAGTACCAAAAAAGACATCAAAGCAAATTCTTATACCATTAATAATTCCAATATCAAAATTGATCAAAATGGAATTAATGCAGGTAACAAAAAAGTTATCAACGTTGCAAATGGTGAAAATGATAACGATGCGGTTAATGTTTCACAATTAAATAAAGTGAAAAATGATGTGGCTAACAATACTAAAAATATTGCTACCAACACTCAAAACATCGCTAACAATACTAAAGCAATTAATACTTTAAATAAGAAAGTTAATGATGTTGACCGTAAATCTCGCGCAGGCATTGCAGGCGTTGCAGCTATCGCTTCTGCTCCATCTGCACGTAAAGATGGCAAGAGCATGGTATCAACCGGCGTAGCTCATCACCGCGGTGAAAGCGCGATTGCAATTAAAGCGTCTCGTAACTCTGATAACGGTCATTGGTCAACCAACGTGAACGGTGCTGCAGATACTCGCGGTCAATTTACTGTAGGTGCAGGTGTCGGTTACGAATGGTAATCTGACTTAAACTTTAAAACAAAGAGCCATAAAATCGTGGCTCTTTTTTTCTTCTCAAAACAATCAAAAATTTGACTGCACTTATTGCAATATATATCGCCAAACAAATGCACTGACTAAAATAATCAACATGATAATAATTTGTATTAAACGTTTTTTGGTTAATTTTTCTGCTGCCATACCTATTTACTCGTAGATAACTTCTTAAATTGACTATTTAGTGGTAGAATAATTGCGTTAGATCAATTTTACACTATATTTATCGATTTGAGGAACTAATGAAGAATTTCGTTTCAGAAACCAAATCAGGGCGCAGAGTTCAATCTGGTGGTTGTGCGATTCATTGCCAGGATTGCAGCATTAGTCAACTTTGTATTCCTTTCACATTGAACGAACATGAGCTTGATCAGCTTGATAACATCATCGAGCGTAAAAAGCCTATACAAAAATCTCAAGTCCTTTTTAAAGCGGGCGACACGCTTAATTCTATTTATGCGATTCGTTCCGGTACCATTAAAACTTATACCATTAGTGAAGCTGGCGAAGAACAAATTACTTCGTTTCACTTACCAGGTGATTTAGTCGGTTTCGATGCGATCACCAATATGCAACACCCGAGTTTTGCTCAAGCATTGGAAACCGCTATGGTATGCGAAATTCCCTTTGATATCTTAGATGATTTATCTGGCAAAATGCCTAAGCTTCGTCAGCAAATTATGCGTTTAATGAGTAGTGAAATCAAAAGTGATCAAGAAATGATTTTATTACTGTCTAAAATGAATGCTGAAGAACGTTTAGCCGCATTCATCCATAACCTATCTAAACGCTATTCTGCTCGTGGTTTCTCTGCGAAAGAATTCCGTTTAACTATGACTCGTAGCGATATTGGTAATTACCTCGGCCTAACTGTTGAGACGATCAGTCGTTTGCTCGGTCGTTTCCAAAAATTAGGTGTACTCTCTGTGCAAGGTAAATACATTACCATTAATGATATTAATGCCTTGATTGATTTAACCGGTGTACATAAAACCAAAATCCAATTAGCAGAATAAATTAAAAGCGTGAGTTTTCACGCTTTTTTAGTATTTGAGATAAAAAACTTGTACAAAATCACTTTTTTTATAATAGGTTCTTGTCATCACTTAAAATCTTTTCTATCCTATTGATATCTCATATCTTGGAGGCTTTATGAAATTTAATAATATTCTTGTTGTACTTAACCCTGATAACGAAAAACAATATGCGCTCGCTCGTGCCGTTCGTCTTGTTAAAGAACAACAAAATGAAACAAAAGTAAAAATCACCACCTTGTTGAGTGTCTATGACTTATCTTATGAAATGTCTGCACTTCTTTCTTCGGAAGAACGTAGCCAAATGCATGAAACAGCCGTTGAACAACAACGTCAAGCTGTGCAATTTTATTTAGATAAATATGCCGATCCGGAAATTGAATTTGAATCTCACATTGTATGGAGCAGCAATGAAGCGGATGCAATTCGTGAAGAGGTTGAAAAGAATCAATACGACCTCGTGGTAAAATACACTAAAGATGAAGAAAGTTTTACTTCATTGATTTTCACACCAGTAGATTGGCAATTACTACGTAAATGTCCAATTCCAGTATTAATGGTGCGTGATGGTGACTGGAAACATCAACGCCGCATTTTAATCGCAGTGAATGTATCGGGTGAACAAGAATATCAAGATGAATTCAACCAAGAGTTAGTTTCTACAGGGATGAGTTTAGCGGAGAACTTAAACCGTGGTAACGTACATTTAGTGGCGGCCTACCCTGTTGCGCCAATTAATATGGCGATTGATTTACCTGAATTTAATACCTCAGGTTATGAAAATGGCATTCGTGGCCAACATCTCATCAATATGAAAGCCTTACGTCAAAAATTTGGTATTGATGAAGATCATACCCACGTACGCGAAGGTTTCCCTGAAGAAGTGATTCCTGAAGTGGCGAAAGAAATTGAAGCTGAATTAGTGATTTTAGGTACAGTGGGAAGAACGGGTTTATCTGCAGCGTTATTAGGTAATACAGCGGAACATGTGATTAGTAAATTAAGCTGTAACCTATTAGCTATTAAACCTTCTAAAAAATAAGCCAATTTAGCCTTTAATTTAAAATTAAGTGCGGTCCAAAAAAACAATCGTTTTAATGACCGCACTTTTTTGTTAAAAAAATGTGAAGTTTCTCACAAAATCAACTTTTTCTATTCGTCTCATTATTTCTTTTTCGCTATACTCATCCGCCCTATCGAAGACTTTCTATAAATTGATTTATTAATTAAAAAGGAAAGACAATGAAAAAAACATTAATTGCAGCACTACTTGGTTTCTCTGCGCTCGCGCAAGCTCATGAAGTTTGGGTTGCAACACCAGCACAAATTGTTTCCAATTCCGTTTTAAAAGCTGATTTAGCTTATGGTGACTACCCTTACGTTGAAAAAATTCCTGAAAAACGTCTTGCTATTTTTCCACCGATGGAGCTCATCAATCAAGATGGTGAAATGCAAACCTTAGTACAAAAAGGTGAAAACTACCAATATCAATCAGAAAAACCGTTAAAAGACGGTTCATATTGGGTAACGGCAACTTATAAACCAACTTTCTGGTCACAAAATAATGAAGGCTGGAAAATGGATAACTTACAAGGCACACCAAATGCATTTTATTGCGAACAAACTCAAATGTTTGGTAAAGCCTTTACTGTGGTAGGTAAGAAACCATTGAATGCGGATATGGCGATGACACGCATCGGTTTACCACTTGAAATTGTGCCACTCAAAGATCCAAAAACAATTAAAGCGGGTGAAGCTTTCCCTCTTCAAATTTTCTATAAAGACCAGCCTCTTGCGGGTGAAACGATTATCGCAACGTCTGATACCTTTGTCGTGAAAGATATGGAAGCGGCAACTTCTCACCGTGAACCACAAGCATTTTCAGGTAAAACAGATAGTGAAGGTAAAGTTAACTTTATCCCATTAATTGAAGGTGTTTGGAAACTTAAAGTGATTCATAAAGAACCATTTGAAGATCAAAAGGTGTGTCAACAATCAGCAAATTACGCAACGTTAATTCTACCTGTTGGTAAAGCGCGTGCTAAACTGCCACCAAAACCAGAACATCATCACCATTAATCATAAAAAAAAGTGCGGTCAAATTTAACCGCACTTTTTTAATATGTCCTCAACGCTGGAGGTTGATAATGTTTAATAAAGGTTTCGATTTCTTGAAGATCATTCGAGAATAAAATTTTCTCAAAATCACCTTGAGTAAAAAAGCCTTTTTTCACCATATGGTTAAAAAAGGATTTTAATGAATCGAAATACCCCTTTTCATTAAATAGAATACAAGGATTATTATTTTTCCCTATTCGAGCCCAAGAAATCACTTCAGCAATCTCTTCTAAAGTGCCTGGTCCACCAGGCAAAGCAATATAAACATTGCCAAGCTCAACCATTTTATTTTTTCGCTCAGACATACTTTCAACAATCACGGTCTTAGTCAAATTAGGATGTGAAACTTCTCTGTCTTGTAAAAATTGAGGAATAATGCCAATTACTTTGCCTTGATGAGCGAGCACAGTATCAGCAACCACGCCCATTAATCCCAATTTTCCGCCACCATAAACTAAAGTATGTTGGCCATCTGCAATCCATTTCCCTAATTTTTCTGCGGCAGTCTGATAGGCAGAATCATTACCTAAACTCGCACCGCAATAAACCGTGATGTTTATCCTACTTTTTCCGTTCTACCCATTTTCCATCAATATAATCCACAATCCATTTTGTGGCTTTGCCATTCTTTTCAGAAGTCACATATTGATGTTTTTCTTTACGGCTGAAACGGATAATCGCGTCATTACCCTCAGGGTCTTTTTGTGGCGCATCGGCTAAATAACGTAATTTTTCTGGTAAACGATCACGATAAAGCGCAAATTCCGCCACTTTTGCAGGTCGAGTTTCACGTGATTTCGGGAAGTTATGTGCTGACATGAACACGCCACTAGCACCATCACGCAATACAAAATACGCATCAGATTTTTCACATTTCAGTTCAGGGAAATGAACCGGCTCTTCTTTTGGCGGTGCAACCTCGCCGTTTTTCAAAATCTTACGGGTGTTATCACAGTTGGTACAGCCCATATATTTCCCAAAACGACCGAGTTTTAAGTGCATATCTGAACCGCACTTATCACATTCTACAATTGGACCGTCATAGCCTTTAATTTTGAATTGGCCTTGTTCAACCAAATAACCATCACAATTTGGATTATTACCACAAATATGCAATTTACGATGTGGGTCAATAATGTAGCTGTCCATCGCTGTGCCACATATCGGGCAACGTTTACGATCCATTAAGGCCTTGGTCTCAGAAGCCTCATCCAACACATTTAATAATTCCGATTCTGGAATAAGATTAATCGTCGTTTTACAACGCTCTTTTGGCGGTAAAGCATAGCCAGAACAACCTAAGAATACCCCAGTACTTGCTGTACGAATGGCCATTTTACGGCTACAAGTCGGACAATCAATATCAGTGAGTACAAGGCTATTCGGCTTCATTCCACCTTCTAGTTCATCTAATTCAGCCGTAGAAAGTTGAGTAGAAAAATCTTTGAAGAATTGATTTAACTCAGCCTTCCAATTTTTCTCACCGGATGCTATTTGGTCTAATACGTTTTCCATGTTGGCAGTGAAATCGTAGCTCATCAAATCAGTAAAAGATTGATTTAAGCGATCAGTAACGATTTCGCCCATTTTCTCGGCATAGAAACGGCGATTTTCAATGCGTACATAACCACGTTCTTGAATAGTCGAAATAATTGCCGCATAAGTCGAAGGACGACCAATACCACGTTTCTCCAATTCTTTAACCAATGCAGCTTCAGTAAAACGAGCGGGCGGTTTGGTAAAGTGTTGGCTTGGCGAAACTGTTTTTAGTGCTAATGTTTCGTTTAAACTCACAGTCGGTAAAATTTGGTCTTCTAGATTCTTACCTAATTGTGGCAACACTTTTGTCCAACCATCAAAACGTAAAATACGGCCTTTAGCTTTCAATTCATAATCGCCAGCCATTACGGTAACGGTTGTACTGTCATATTGTGCAGCCGGCATTTGGCAGGCTACAAATTGACGCCAGATTAAATCATACAAGCGTACCGCATCTTTATCCATGCCACTTAAATGATCTGCGAGCGTTTTTACATCAGAAGGACGAATCGCTTCGTGCGCTTCTTGTGCGTTTTCTTTGCTCGAGTAGAAATTCGGCTTAGCTGGCAAATAATCTTTGCCGAAATGGCTTTCGATATAAGAGCGTGCCATATTTAATGCATCTTGGCTCAAGTTGGTTGAGTCCGTACGCATATAAGTGATGTAACCGGCTTCATATAAACGTTGTGCCAACATCATGGTTTTCTTCACCCCAAAACCTAAACGCGTACTTGCAGTTTGTTGTAAGGTTGAAGTAATAAATGGTGCTCTTGGTTTAGAACCTGTTGGTTTTGTTTCTAAATCTGTGACAACGTAATGTGATTTATTTAAGAAATCGACCGCACTTTGTGCTTCTTTTTCATTTTTCGGCTCAAATTTCTTGCCTTTATATTGCACAACATCCAAACGTAAGTCTTCTTTATTACTTGTTTGGGTTAGCGCTTCAATTTCCCAAAACTCTTCTGGTTGGAATGCTTTAATTTCACGTTCACGCTCTACCACCAATTTCACGGCAACAGATTGCACACGTCCGGCAGATAGTCCTCGCGCCACTTTTTTCCATAATAATGGCGACACCATGAAGCCTACCACGCGGTCTAAGAAACGACGGGTTTGCTGAGCATTAACCTGATCCATATTAATGTGTGCAGGATGCTGGAATGCTTTTTCAATCGCTTTCTTCGTAATCTCATTAAATACAACGCGACTAAAACGACTATCATCACCGCCGATCACTTCGCGTAAATGCCACGCGATAGCCTCTCCTTCTCTATCCAAGTCGGTTGCGAGATAAACATGCTCGGATTTTTTAGCAAGGGATTTTAATTCGGCTACCACTTTTTCTTTGCCAGGTAGAATTTGGTAATTGGCTTTCCAATCGTGATAAGGGTCAATTCCCATACGTTTCACTAAGGCAGCACGGTCTTTTTCTGCTTTAATTTTGTTTTTTTCTTCCGCACTTAATCCTTTAGTGGAAACGGGTTTAGCTTTCTCGCCTGTGCTACTCCCTGCTGTAGGCAAATCACAAATATGCCCTACGCTGGATTTCACCACATACTGGCTACCTAAATATTTATTGATGGTTTTCGCTTTGGCTGGCGACTCCACAATCACTAAAGATTTGCTCATTTGCTTACCTAAAATATAACTAGAATTCTGTAAAATTGGCGATATACTGCAAACTTACGCCGATAAAATCAAGCTTTTTTTCAAAAAGGATTTATAAATGGATAAACTCAATGCAATTTCGGTTTTCTGTAAAGTGATCGAAACGCAAAGTTTTACACAAGCCGCAAACCAACAGAATATTTCTGTGGCGATGGCGAGTAAATTAGTTTCACAATTAGAAGAACATTTAAAAACGCGATTATTACAACGTACAACACGAAAAATTGTGCCAACTGAAGCCGGCATGCTTTATTACCAACGTTGCCAAGCCATTCTATTAGATTTAAGCGAGGCTGACTCTAGTATCAGCAATATGGCGACAAGCTTACAAGGTAATTTATTAATCTCTGTACCACGTGATTTTGGCTTACTTTATATCTCGCCTAACTTACCGAAATTTATTGAGCTTCATCCCAATTTACACGTAGAAATTGAATTTGAAGATAAACGTGTCGATCTTGTTGCTGAGGGCTATGACTTAGCATTACGGATTGGCTATATGCAAGATAGCTCACTTGTTGCGCGTAAAATTAGTAGCTCCCCTATGCATTTTGTTGCCTCTCCAAGTTATTTAGAAGCACGAGGCACACCACTTACACCTGACGATTTAGAATATCACCAAGGTTTACTTTATAAATCATCGTTAAATCAAGTGCATTGGCAATCAACAAAAGCCAATCAAATTCAACGGTATAAAATTCAATCTAAAGTGGTTTCCAATAATGGTATGGCATTGTTAGAAATGACAAAAGCGGGATTGGGCATCAGTAATTCACCGAGCTTCTTTGTCAAAGATGCGCTTGCTTCAGGTGAATTAGTTGAAATTTTGTCTGAATATAAACAAAAACCTTTAGATATTTATGTGGTTTATCCAAATCGTCGTCATTTACCAGCTAAAGTTCGTGCATTTATTGAATTTCTCGCAAGCCTCGGTTTGTGTGAGAACAGTCAAATATAAAAAAACAAGGGCGGATTGACCGCCCTTTATTATTCAAATAATGTCCAAATTGGTTTAACCTCTTCAGGTAAAAACAAATTCTTTCCTAATTCAATCCATCCACAAGGAAAATGAAAGTCCGAGCCTAAAGAGGCGGCTAAGTCATAGTCATTGGCTAAACGCGCAAGATATTGACGCTGATCTTTAGTTTGACCACTATCCGCGACTTCCATGCCATCACCGCCCCATTGTTTAAAATCAACAATTAATCGACGAATCCATTTTCCTGTCATGTTATAACGCATAGGATGAGCAATGACTGCGACACCACCGGCTGCATGAATCGTATCAATCGCCGTTGGAATATCTACCCATTCAGCTTTGACAAAACACGATTTTCCACCACCTAGATAACGCTTAAAGGCTTGCCCATCATTTGAAACCTTTCCGATTTGTACCAAATAACGCGCATAATGCGCACGAGTCACTTCCCCATTGGCCAATGCTTTCGCACCGTCATAGGCATTGGGGACGCCTGCTTTTTCTAATTTATGACCAATTTCGACCGCTCTTTTTTCTCTCAGTGATTTTTGTTCGGCTAAAAGTGCGGTCATTTTAGGATGCGTTTTATCAAAATTTAATCCAACAATATGGATGCCACGATCTTCCCAATTTGTTGAAATTTCTACGCCATTAATTAGCTCAATACCTAATTTATCTGCTTCAATTTTGGCCTCATCAATACCCATCACGGTGTCGTGATCACATAAAGCAAGCACATTGACACCTTGCTCATAAGCTCGTTGCACAAGCTCCGTAGGCGTTAAAACACCATCTGAAGCCGTACTATGGCAATGTAAATCATATTTGATCATCGGCTTTCCTATAAATTAGTTTGAATAGTGTAATCATCTTCATCAACAATTACAGCTTGGCTATTTGTTAAAGGGAGTAAATTCAATTTGGATTGATAGATCTGAACAGTTTTCTCTGAACTCTCTTCAAAAGGAAACTCACCATAATGTGGAACAATTGCAAAATCGACTAAATTTAAAGCTGAATAATTGGTTAAATCGATAGCTATATTTTTGTCATCCATAATTTGATTATACTCGATGTCGCTGGCGGTAATAATAGCACCGGCAGATTCACCAAGATAAAGCATACCTTCATCAATTCGTTTTTTTATATGTGGTACTAAGTGTTTTCTTTTTAACTCTTGTAATAGATAAAACGTATTACCACCAGAAACGTAAAGGATCGGTGTATGATTTAATTTCTCTTTAATAACCTCTTCTGTTTCTTGGGCGATATCCAAAACATCGACTTCAAAACCTAATTTATGAAAAATATTTATTGCCTCATCAATGTATTCAACATAGCTTTCTACATTACCAGCAGTAGGAATAAATAGCACTTTATGCAATAAAAAATGCTGTTTTAAAAATCGTTTGAAAAGATTTTCTACGGCTGCAAAATAAGAGGCTAGAAATAATGTTTTCATATTATTTCTCTCTTACTTAATCGCCTGAACCAAGCCTTTAACTAAGCTTGGACCGTGATAAATCAAACCAGAATAAACTTGTAACAATTCAGCACCTGCTTCAATCTTCTCTTGTGCATTTTGTACACCATCAATGCCACCACTCCCAATAATCGGAATTTGCCCTTTCAGCTCTTGATGCAATCTTCGAATAATTTCTGTACTTTTGTGCTGTAATGGTTTTCCACTTAAGCCGCCTTGTTGCTTAGCATTTTTCAAACCTGCGACGTTGTCACGTGAAATCGTCGTATTAGTCGCAATGACACCATCCATTTGATGACGAAGTAACGTATCTGCAATTTGAACGAGCTCGCTCTCGGATAAATCAGGTGCAATTTTTACTGCAATCGGCACATATTTGTTATATTGCTCAGCTAATACTTTTTGACGCTGTTTTATACTTTGCAACAAATCATCAAAGTAATCACCATACTGTAATTGGCGTAAATCCGGCGTGTTCGGTGATGAAATATTTACCGTAATATAATCCGCATAGTTATAAGCTTTGTTTAAGCAAAATAGGTAATCATCTTTCCCCTTTTCAAGCGGCGTGATTTTATTTTTACCAATATTAATCCCAATTACGCCATCAAATTTTGCCTTTTTAACATTCTCGATCGCATAATCAATGCCATAATTATTGAATCCATTACGGTTAATAATCCCTTCCGCTTCCACTAAACGGAATTGGCGAGGTTTCGCATTTCCCTCTTGCGCTAAAGGCGTAACCGTACCGACTTCAATAAAACCAAATCCCATCGCACCAAAGCCATCAATAGCCTCAGCATTTTTATCTGCGCCCGCTGCTAACCCAATAGGATTTTTAAAGGTAATGCCCATTACTTCCTTAGGTGTGCCTTGTGGACAAGCCAAAAGCTGCTTTAATAAAAATTGGCAAGGCGATTTACCCGCTAAGTGCAATGATTTAATCACTAAATCATGGGCGGTTTCAGGGTCAAGGGAAAAGATGGCTTTACGGATCAAAGAATACATACTCGTTTATCTCTCAGGATAGTTCACTGTAAATGGAAAGTGCGGTTAATTTTACCGCACTTTTGTTGAAAAGTTATGTTGCATTTTAAAATGAAAGTAAAATACATGCAACGAAAGGTACTTAGATAACTCTACTTGCGAATGTAAAGCTCCTTGGTATAAACATAATCCTGTGGATTATGCATTGGGAATCCACCTACTGCTGGATTAATTACTTTGATCAACGGTGAATAGAATATCGGGATTAGAGGCGCCTCTTCCGCAATAATCAGCTCTGATTGACGATATAATTCAGCACGCGTCTTATCATTTAAAGTACTTTGTGCTTCTTTCATGATTTGATCAAATTTCTCATTCTTCCACAGCCCCACATTTTCGGGAGATGTTGAAACTAATGAATTAAGAAATGCTGATGGCTCATTATATTCCGCATCAATTGACATACGAGACAATTGGAAATTTCCCATATTGCGTTCGCCTAAATAGGTTTTCCATTCCATCGTACGTAATTTCACATCTGCACCTAATTGTTTTTTCCATTCTGAAGCTAACGCTAACGCAACTTTTTCATGTGTCGCATATTTGTTATAAAAAATCTCAAACTGGAGCGGATGTTTTTCGTTATATCCAGCATCATTTAATAATTTTTTAGCTTGTTTAACTCTATCTGTTAACGGTTGATTTAATTCAGCAATGTTCGGTGCAGTAAAACCATCAACGTCTGGAGGTGTCAATGTTGCTGCAGGTTTACGCAACCCAATAATATGTTCAGCTATTAATGGTCGATCTAACGTAAGATATAGCGCTTTGCGAACCTTTTCGTTATCAAATGGTGGTTTCGCCACATTAAACGTGTAGAATTCAGTCGTTAATCTCGGGACCACAAGTAACGCGCTTGGCGTATTTTTCTGAATGTGTGGTATTTGCTCCACTGGTATCCAGGTTAAATCCAATTCTTTAGCTTGGTAACGTTGATAGGCTGAAGCCAAACTTTCTTGAAATAAATATTCTGAAGTATTAATGAGCGTCTTTTTATCATTCCAATAGAATGGGTTACGTTCTGCCGTAATTTTCTCGTTAATTATCCATTGTTTTAATTTATAAGCACCATTACTCACGATATTTTGAGGGGTAGCCCATTTATTATCGCCAAATTGCGCTAATTTATGATGGGGAACAGGAAATGTTGTAGGATATGCGAGTAGCTGTAAGAAGTAAGGTGTGGCTTGGGTTAGTTTAATTTCAAGTTGTTTATCATTAATCGCCTTAATGCCTAAAGCGCTCATAGGCAGTTTACCTTGCATCACATCTTCTGTATTTAAAATATGTGCTTTAGACAAATAACTGGCATTTGGGCTACCAAACTTAGGATCAACCGCACGTTGCCAACCTAGCACAAAATCTTGAGCAGTTACTGGTGTACCGTCCGACCATTTTGCATCACGCAATGAAAAGGTATAAATCTTGCCATCGTCAGAGACTGTCCATTTTTCTGCTTGTGCAGGCTGCACTTGACCATTTTCATCCAACCAAATTAATCCTTCAAATAAATCAATCACAATTTGGGCAGCGGTATTTTCTTGTACCAATTGGGGATCAAGAGAACCAGGATCACTATGTGTGTTTTGACGGAAGATTTGAGTGTCAGAAAGTTGCGTATCCGCAGGCACAGTGGCAGAAAATGCTGTTGTTGAAAAAATGCCAAGCATCATACTGACCAGCACTGATGTTTTGTATGTTTTCATATAAAATCCTTATTAACTAATATGGCGAAATGCCATTAATCATTCTATCAAAGGCAATAAAAGAAAAGATTGATATAGTTAACAAATTTGAAAAAAAATACGGAATGTCTTAGACATCCCGTATTGAATTTATGAGGTATCTGTTCAGAGATTATTGCAAGGCTTTTTCAATCTTCTCAAATAAATCTTTTGAGAGATCTTCAACAGCACTTAATCGTTCTAAGGCACGTTTCATTAACGTTTGACGTTGCGCATCAAAACGCGAGAAACGAATTAATGGCTCAATTAAACGAGCAGCCACTTGTGGATTGCTTTCATTTAAACGGATTAGGACGTCTGTTAAGAAACGATAGCCAGAACCACTAATATGATGGAATGCTTTTAAGTTGTGATTTGCAAAGCTCCCCACTAATGAACGTAAACGGTTTGGATTGTTGAAGTTAAAGCTTGGGTGATCCATTAATACTTGTACAATCTCCAATACGTTTTCATCAGGGCGAGTGGCTTGTAAAGCAAACCATTTATCCATGACCAAGCCATCATGTTGCCATTTTTGTTCAAAATCGGCCAACAAGGCATCACGACAAGGTAATGCCGCTTTGGTTGCCATATTTAATGCCGCTAAAGTATCCGTCATATTATTGGCATTATTGTAATGTTTTTGAACTACATTGTTGCCTAAATTGGTGTAAGCTAGATAACTTAAACAAAGATTACGCATTGCTCGTAAAGCAATATCTTCTTGCGTCACTCGATAATCTTCAAGACGAATATGGGTGTAAATACGCAATAAATCTTCTTTCAAGTATTCTGCAATTTGCACCAACATAAATTCTCTTGCGGCTGCAATGCCATCTGGATCAATCGTTTTAAAGCTTTCTGCAAATTCAATGTCTTTTGGTAAGGTTAGAATTAATGTGGCTAATTCAATATCTTGTTCGTAATTTTCCAATACATGCGCAAGTGCGGTCAAAACATCGGGTGAAATGTCAAAGGCTTCGCCTTGTTGGAAATGCGCCACATTACGACGCAATTCTTGAGTAAACAGCATTTGTGCTGCATCCCAACGAGCAAATTGGTTATCAGCAAATTTAAGCAAACCTAATAACTGCTCTGTGGTGTAATCATAATCCAGTTTCACCGGTGCAGAAAAATCGCATAATAACGCAGGAATTGGGCGACCATAAATGCCATGGAATTCAAAGACTTGGTCTTTTTCTGTCACATTTAACACATCGCTTAGCAACTCACCGTTATGCTGTAACATTTGTTTCGTGCCTTTGACATCATAAAGTGCAATTTTCAATGGAATATGCAAGTTTACTTTTTCCATTTGATCCGCTGTTGGCGGTGTAGATTGCGAAACCGTTAAACGATAAGTATGAGTTTGTTCATCATAGGCATCGCTAATCAATAATTCTGGCGTACCTGATTGGCTATACCAACGACGGAATTGTGCTAAATCAACGTCATTTGCACGTTCCATTGCAGAAACAAAATCTTCACAGGTTGCTGCTTTACCATCGTTTTCAGCAATATAGAGTTGCATCCCTTTTTGGAAACCTTGTTCACCTAATAAGGTGTGCAACATACGAATCACTTCCGCCCCTTTTTCATATACGGTCACTGTATAGAAGTTATTCATTTCAATGACTTTTTCAGGACGAATCGGGTGTGACATTGGGCTTGCATCTTCAGCAAATTGCACCGTACGTAAGAATTTCACGTTATTAATACGATTGACTGCTCGAGAACCTGTGTCAGATGAAAATTCTTGATCACGGAAAACCGTTAAACCTTCTTTCAAACTTAATTGGAACCAATCACGGCAAGTTACACGGTTTCCCGTCCAGTTATGGAAATATTCGTGTGCAATCACGCTTTCAATGGCGAGATAATCATCATCGGTTGCTGTTTGTGGATTTGCCAACACAAATTTAGAGTTAAAGATATTCAACCCTTTATTTTCCATGGCCCCCATATTGAAGAAGTCCACAGCAACAATCATGTAAATATCTAAGTCATATTCTAAATTGAAACGGTCTTCATCCCATTTCATGGCTTTTTTCAGACTTTCCATCGCCCAAGAGGCGCGATCAAGATTTCCACGGTCAACATAAAGCTCTAAGGCCACTTCACGACCACTTTTTGTTGTAAAGGTATCTTGTAATAAATCAAAATCACCCGCCACTAAAGCGAATAAATAGCTTGGTTTCGGGAATGGGTCATTCCACTCAACCCAATGACGCCCATCCTCTAATTCACCACTTGCAATACGGTTGCCATTAGAAAGTAAGTAAGGATACTTAGTCTTATCTGCGGTAATTTTGGTTGTATAGCGCGCCAATACATCTGGGCGATCAAGCATATAAGTGATTTGACGGAAACCTTCTGCTTCACATTGTGTACAAATGCCCTCGCCAGATTGATAAAGTCCTTGTAAAGAGGTGTTTTGTGCAGGCTCTAAATTCGTCACAATTTCAAGTTCAAAATTGACCGCACTTTGATTGGTTAAATCTAACGTTAAACTTTCATGGTCTTGATGATAATGTTTGAAATCTTCGCCATTGAATTTAATGGAGGCAAATTGGAAGCCATGACCATCTAATCGTAGATGGGTTGCTTCATCATTTAAACGTTGGAAGGTTGTTTTTGCAGTGACAACGGTATGCTTAGGATCTAATTGAAAATCAAGGAAAATATCCGTAACTGTAAAATCAGGTTGTTTGTAATCTTTTCTATATTTCGCTTTAGCTAACATAATCTGCTCTATTTCTAAGAAAAAAACTCGTATTAGGATAAGATTTTATGACAAAACTTGCAATGGAATTTTCAGTTTTTACCACATGGCAAACGTTTGCTTAAAAGTAGGTAAATATGCTATTCTACGCATCGTTTTTTATTAGATAAATTTTTAAAAATATGTCAAATACCGCACAAATTGCTATTGTTATGGGCTCAAAAAGCGATTGGGCAACCATGCAAGAAGCCACTCAAATTTTAGATGAACTCAATGTGGCATATCATGTTGAAGTCGTTTCCGCACATCGCACTCCCGACAAGCTGTTTGAATTTGCCGAAAATGCACAAAAAAATGGTTACAAAGTGATTATTGCAGGTGCAGGTGGTGCAGCACATTTACCCGGTATGATTGCAGCTAAAACGCTTGTACCGGTATTGGGTGTCCCTGTTAAAAGCTCTATGTTAAGCGGTGTTGATAGTCTCTATTCTATCGTGCAAATGCCTAAAGGCATCCCTGTCGGTACGTTAGCGATTGGCCCTGCTGGTGCTGCTAATGCAGGATTACTCGCCGCACAAATTCTTGCAGGTTGGGATGATGCGTTATTCGCTCTCCTACAAGTATTCCGCGAAAATCAAACTAATGTGGTATTGGATAATCCTGATCCACGTAAATAAAACACCTTTCATTTTGACCGCACTTTCTAAAGTGCGGTTGTTTTTTTAGCTAGATTTGATGAGAAATTTTATGCAAAACTCTACCCTCTATCCTACCGTTTATGTGCTTGGTAATGGTCAACTCGGCAGAATGTTACGTTATGCAGGCGCCCCATTAGATATTCATGTTCAACCGCTTGAATTCAATGCGCCCGTATTTGATTTACCTAAAGATGCCATCATTACCGCAGAGATTGAACGTTGGGAAAAAACACCATTAACTGAATTATTAGGTCATCATAAGAATTTCGTTAATCAGAATGTTTTTGGCTTATTGGCTGATCGCTTTACCCAAAAATCTTTACTGGATGAACTCAATCTCTCTACCTCGCCATGGTGTTTATTAAAAGATAAAACGCAATGGCCTGAAGTATTTAAAAACCTGGGCGAAAAAGTCGTAGTGAAACGTCGCACTGGTGGTTATGACGGTCGTGGTCAATGGATTATCACTAATAACAATCAACATGACATTACGGACGATTTATTCGGTGAAGTTATCGCAGAAAAATTTATTCCTTTTGATTACGAAGTGTCTATCGTAGGCGCAAGATTTAAAAATGGTGAAAAACGTTTCTATCCTGTGACGCATAACCTACAGCAAAATGGCATTTTACGTTACAGTGTGACAGATGTTTCATTCCCTCAACAACACAGCCAACAAATTCAGGCTGAATCTATGCTCGGAAAAATCATGGATAAGCTTGAATATGTGGGTGTAATGGCAATGGAATGCTTTGTGGTGGGTGATAAATTATTAATTAATGAACTTGCCCCTCGTGTACATAACAGTGGACATTGGACCCAACTCGGCTGTGCCATTAGTCAATTTGAATTACACCTACGTGCTTTATTAGATTTACCTACACCGTCATTACAACCTATTGCACCAAGTGTCATGGTTAATTTAATTGGCACAGAACATAATCCACACTGGTTGAACACGCCTTTCTCCCAATTACATTGGTATGGTAAGGAAGTTCGTCCGGGTAGAAAGTTAGGTCATATCAATATCACGCATCCAGACAAAACGATCATTATTCAACAGCTTGAAAAACTTCGTCACGAACTCCCTGAAGACTATCAATCTGGTTTAAATTGGGCGATTGAGAAATTAAAATAATCGAAAAAACAACCGCACTTTTTGATGAATATCTAAAAACATCAAAGTGCGGTTGATTTTTATCAGGTTCTTCTTGATAAAATCTATCGGCTGAAGTATAAAATTACTTATCTCACAACACATACATAAGGAAAAGCTATGTTTGAACATATCAAAGCGGCTCCGGCCGATCCTATCTTAGGCTTAGGCGAAGCATTCAAATCTGAAACCCGTGAAAATAAAATCAATTTAGGTATTGGCGTTTATAAAGATGCACAAGGTACAACGCCGATTATGCGTGCAGTAAAAGAAGCCGAAAAACGCTTATTTGATAACGAAAAAACCAAAAACTATCTGACTATCGATGGTATTGCCGATTATAACGAACGCACAAAAGAACTCCTTTTCGGTAAAGATTCAGAAGTTATTAAAGCTAATCGAGCAAGAACGGTACAAAGTTTAGGTGGTACAGGTGCATTACGTATTGCTGCGGAGTTCATCAAACGCCAAACCAAAGCTCAAAATGTGTGGATTAGTATACCAACATGGCCAAACCACAATGCAATTTTCAATGCGGTGGGTATGACGATTCGTGAATATCGTTATTATGATGCTGAACGCAAAGCCCTTGACTGGGAACATTTACTTGAAGATTTAAGCCAAGCAAGCGAAGGTGATGTGGTGCTTTTACACGGTTGCTGCCACAACCCAACTGGTATTGACCCAACCCCAGAACAATGGCAAGAATTAGCCGCGCTTTCAGCGAAAAACGGCTGGTTACCGCTCTTTGACTTTGCTTATCAAGGTTTAGCCAATGGCTTAGACCAAGATGCTTACGGTTTACGTGCTTTTGCGGCAAATCATAAAGAATTATTAGTGGCGAGTTCATTCTCTAAAAACTTTGGTTTATACAATGAGCGTGTAGGTGCCTTTACCCTTGTGGCTGAAAATGCAGAAATTGCTTCCACCGCTTTAACACAGGTGAAATCAATTATTCGCACCCTCTACTCTAACCCTGCGTCTCATGGTGGGGCGACCGTAGCAACGGTGTTAAATGATCCTCAACTTCGCCAAGAGTGGGAAAATGAATTAACTGAAATGCGTGAACGCATCAAAAAAATGCGTCATTTATTCGTTCAGTTATTAAAAGAATACGGTGCAGAGCAAGATTTCAGCTTTATCATGGAACAAAACGGTATGTTCTCTTTCAGCGGCTTATCACCTGAAAAAGTTGATCGCTTAAAAGAAGAATTTGCGATTTATGCTGTTCGTTCTGGTCGTATCAATGTGGCTGGTATCACTGAAGACAATATTCGTTATTTATGTGAAAGCATCGTTAAAGTGCTTTAATCAATAAAAATAGAAAGTGCGGTTAAATTTGACCGCTCTTTTTTATCTCAACATATCAAAAGAAAAGGCAGATTTTACTCTGCCTTTTTATCAAACAATTACCATTGGTAACCGATGCTTCCGCCCCAGTTCACATCACTGCGGGTATTGATACTTGCACCAACTTTAATCGAAATTTTGTTGTTATCAGAATTTCGACCATAACCAACCGCTAATGCATTTTCATTGCGATAACCGCCAACACCAACAGAAACTAAGCTTTTACCTGCTTCATTTGGACGTTGTAAGAAAGAAATTGCTGTCGCACCTGCGATACCTGCACGTAATCGACGATCAACGTGATCAATTTTATTGTCTAAACGATTGATGTTGTTATTAATATTTTTCACTGCATTATCAACATAACGTTTATTTACTGCATCAGTTGGGTCTTTAGGATCAGCCACATTCACAATACGATTATTGTGAACATCCAAGCCACCGTGTGCATGGACTGTACCACCAACGTTGATATCACCGGTTGTTGTGACATTGGTAAATGTTGGCGTATCAGATACCGCAACACTTAACACTTTGCCTTTTTTGTGGGTTAATTTAATGTTTTTACCCGCATCAAGTGTTAACTTATCCATTTTTGTTGCTGTAGATTGAACCGTTTCTTCTGTTACTTCATTTACAACAGTACCTTCAGATGCACTTGCAGTCACGTTAAATCCACGACCCGCCGCATTTTTAATTTCATCTTTAGTTTTTTGTGAAAGATCCACTTTATAATTGGTCACTGTAGTTACAGTTACACCGTCTTTTCCAGTAACTTTGGTTGGTTCGCCCACTGTTACAGTAATTGCATCTGAGCCTGCTTCAACTGATGCTGAAGTGTCTTTTGCATTCACTTTAATTTCTGCTGCATTCTCACCATCTTTTACAACAACTTCGGTATTTTCACCATTCACAAAATTTACTTTGCCATGGGTATTAATACGTGATGTTTCTGTACCATTGTTTTGAATGTTAAAGCCTGCATTGTAATATGCTTGATATAACTGACTACCATTTACCGCATCATTTGAAGTAGCCGTAATTCGACCCGCACCTACATTTTGGATCTGACGAACAAGTGTTCCATCACCGACAGATACTGCGCCTTTTTGAGTTGAAGAAGTACCATTGTAGTTAACTGTTGTGCCTGCCGCATTATCGTCAAAAGAAGATAAAGTTTTTGCTGTATTATCAAATACGTTCGCCGCACTACTTGAATAAGAACCCAATGTCACAGAGTTTTCATGCGTACCTTTTGCTTGATTACCAATCACAACAGCACTAACTGCAGAGACGTTACTAGATGTACCAAGAGCAATGGAATTAACCGCAGAAGAATTACTATCTTTACCAACCGCAACGGCATTCATTGATGAAGCACTAGCATTAGAGCCAGATGCCATTGCATCCACACCTGAAGCTTTAGATGCATAACCTAAAGCCATTGAACCTCTACCACTAGCAGCTGCAGTATTACCTAATGCTGAAGCTCCTAAAGCACTCGCTTTAGCCCCATTACCTACAGCTGTTGAAACAATTGCACTAGCATTAGCCAAGGTACCTAGAGCCGTCGCACTTTGAGCACCAGCATAAGAACGACGTCCTAACGCAGTTGATTCTCGTCCTTCGGTTACAGCAGCTGAACCCACAGCAATAGAATTATCTGCTCTAGCCGATGCTCCTACACCTAATGCAGTCGCTCCCCATGATGAAGCTGATGCGCTATCCCCAAAAGCAGAAGCACTTTGCGCAATAGCCTTCGTGGCTCGACCTATAGCTGTCGCAGTTGAGCCTGTTGCATTTGCATTTGCACCAAAAGCTGAAGATCCTTCTCCATCAGCATAAGATGCTACACCAACTGCGGTTTGACTATTTCCCCCAGCTTTCTCATTAGAGGTTTTTGCCATCAAACCGATAGCAACCGAGTTTGAACCAGTGCCACTTGATGCGCGATCACCAAGAGTGACACCATATCCTGATTGACTTGTTGCATTATTTCCTAATGTTATTGACCAACGTGCTTTATTTGTCACGTTATTACCAATTACAATGCTCTCTGTTTCTTCTGATTTTGCTTTTTTGCCTAAAACAACAGAATCACCTGTGGTACCAACTCCGGCAACTGCACTAACATCAGTACCACCAACAATATTTCCATCATTATTTAATACTACATTGGTTTCAGCTATCGCACTTGTACTTGCACCAGCTAAAATTGTAGCGCCAATGATTGCTGTTAATGTTTTACGTTTATCTGTTTGAGATGATTTAGCTACAGATTTGCTTAGTTCTGAAACAGCAATCCAGCATTGGTTTACTTTATTCCAAATAATTTTAAAAACATGATTCATAATTAATTTCCTATTGTATATGGTTATAAATATTCAAGTACAAAGAACCTTGATTAATACTGTGCAAGTATAATACAACATTTATTACAATGAATACTGGATTTACATTACTTTACATATCATTACAATAAAACAATCTTTCTTATTGAAAGATAAAGAAATTTATAAACAATTCCATCATATACTAAAATACAGTTATACTTTTTACAGAAAGAAAAAATGGCCATAAAAATGACCATATTTTTTATATTGAATTACCACTTCTCTAACGCTTCTTTATCGCTCTCTCTAGCTTCAATCCAACGCTCACCTTGATTAGTTTGTTCTTTTTTCCAGAACGGCGCTTTTGATTTTAAGAAGTCCATAATGAATTCATTAGCATGATAAGCATCACCTCGGTGAGCAGAACTGATGCCAACTAAAACAATTTCATCGCCAGTATGTAAAAGTCCCACGCGGTGAATCACTGACACTCGTTGAATATCCCAACGCGCTTTCGCCTGTTCTACAATTTCACGTAAGGCTTTTTCTGTCATGGCGGGATAATGTTCTAAGTATAAGCTGGATACCTCATCGCCTAAATTAAGATCGCGCACTTTACCTACAAAAATAACCGTTGCACCAACCGAATGTTGCTCAGAAAGCCATTGGTAAACGGCATTTTGATCGAAGGGCTGTTCTTGTACTGAAATTTGAATATCCGTCATTTAGCCCCCAGTTACAGGTGGGAAAAACGCAATTTCATCTCCATTTTTTACCGCACTTTCTAAAGGCATCAAAGTTTGATTAATCGCTACTAAAAGTTTCCCTTTTTCTAACGCTAACGCCCATCTATCACCTTTTTGAGCAAGATGTTCACGTACCTCTTCTGCTGTCGCAAAATCGCCTTCAAGCTGAATAGAATCTTCCCCAATTAATTCGCGAGTTTGAGCAAAAAATAAAACATTTAACATCTTATTTTTCCTCCGCAATAAAATGACCAGATTTTCCACCGCTCTTTTCTAACAGGCGAACGTGCTCAATTACCATGTCTTTTTGTACGGCTTTACACATATCGTAAATGGTTAAGGCGGCAACGCTTGCAGCGGTTAATGCTTCCATTTCTACGCCGGTTTTTCCGGTTAATTTGCAAAGCGATTGAATGCGAACTTGGTTGGTTTCAAGTAACGGTTCTAAATTCACTTCTACTTTAGAAAGTAACAATGGATGGCAAAGCGGGATAAGTTCCCAAGTACGTTTTGCGGCTTGAATACCTGCAATACGAGCAGTAGCAAATACATCGCCTTTATGATGTTTGCCTTCCACAATCATGGAAAGAGTTTCTTTTGACATGGTCACAATGGCTTCAGCACGAGCTTCACGAACAGTCTCTGCTTTTGCAGAAACATCCACCATATTGGCTTCACCTTGAGAATTAATATGCGTAAATGTAGTCATAATAAAATAAAGTGCGGTTAAAATATTGAATGTTTTACATATGTGACAAAAGCAAAATAAGTGAATAGTTTATTCACTTATTTACTTTTAGCCACCGATAGAAGCTAAATGATTTCTTACGCCACTATCACCGATATGCAAATAATGATGTTCACGTTTACCTTGCAGTGCAGAAAAAATACGTGCTTGCAAAATATCTTGCTGTTCATGGGATTGCAATAAATCACGTAATTCAATGCCTTCTTCACCGAATAAACAAAGATGAAGTTTGCCCTTCGCTGACACTCTGAGACGATTACAGCTTGCACAGAAATTCTTCTCATAAGGCATAATTAAGCCAATTTCGCCAGCATAATCAGGATGCGTGAATACTTTAGCTGGACCATCAGTATGAGATTTGTGTTGTAATTGCCAACCGTTTTGCAGCAATTTATCCGCTAATACTTGTCCTGAAAGATGGAATTTATCAAAGAAACTATCCATTTCGCCCGTTTGCATGAGTTCGATAAAACGCATTTGAATTGGGCGATCTTTTACCCAAACAAGGAATTGCTCAAACTCTTTGTCATTCAAATTTTTCATCAAAACTGAATTGACTTTGACTTTGTTGTAACCCACTTCAAATGCACGATCGATACCACGCATCACGTCATCAAATTTATTGATACCCGTAATTTGATGGAACATTTTCGGATCTAAGCTATCAACACTGACGTTAATAGATGTAATTCCTGCTTTCTTCCAAGCAGCCACATCTTTTGCCATGCGATAGCCATTTGTCGTAACAGCTAATTGACGGATTCCATCAATATTAGCAATGCTTTCAGCAATAGAAATAAAATCTTTGCGTAAAGTGGGTTCGCCACCCGTTAAACGGATTTTCTCTGTGCCCATTTCAGCAAATGCTTGAGCAAGATGGGTAATTTCTTTTAACGTTAAGAAACTTGGCTTGTTAGCTTCAGGTTGATAACCATCAGGCAAGCAATAGGTACAACGAAAATTACACTGATCGGTAATCGACAGTCGTAGATAGTAATATTGGCGTTGGAAAGGATCGACTAAGCGAGACTCTCCTACGTTTTTAATAGGAATGGATTGCATTTTACACCTTTCTAAATATGGAGAGGATAAACCGTTTCCAGCGTATCCCTGAATAACGTACCGCGTTATTGGCTTGCCACCGTATTTCTTGTGAAACTTAGGCTAAACAAGCTCGGAGTTATGCGTTAAAAATAAATTGTGTTGGTATTGTAATAAAAGCAAGCGGTTAATAGCAATAATCTGGTAGAATAACCCGACTATATTGATAAAAATAACAGCATTAACTTATATAAAAAAATATATAACATCATTTTTTATAATTATTTATAGGTAAAAAAGGAAGAAAAATGTCTGATTTATCTCGTCACAGCCGTCATGAACATTTAGACGAAATCAAACATATTGTTGCTATTGGTGGTGGTCATGGATTAGGGCGTGTATTATCGGCGCTTAGTTTTATGAAAGAGCGTTTAACCGGTATTGTCACCACCACAGATAACGGCGGTTCAACGGGTCGAATTCGCCAAGAACAAGGTGGTATCGCATGGGGCGATCTACGTAATTGCTTAAACCAAATCATCATTGAGCCAAGTACAGCCTCCGCATTATTTGAATACCGCTTTACTGGCGAAGGTGAACTTTCTGGGCATAATTTAGGCAATTTAATGCTCAAAGCCTTAGAAGATATGCATATTCGCCCTATTGAAGCCATTAACTTAATTCGTGAATTACTCAAAGTAAAATCTCACATTATTCCCATGTCAGAAGAACCTGTTCATCTTGCCGCGAGTTTAGGTTCAGGTTCCAGCATTGTAGGTGAAGTGAGCATTGATAATTTAACAGAATTACCCCAATCACTTTTCTTAGTGCCTATGGTTAAAGCCGCACAAGAAGCCATCCAAGCATTGGAGCAAGCGGAAGTCATTTTACTTGGCCCAGGAAGTTTCATGACGAGTATTATGCCACCATTATTATTACCTGAATTAGCGACTGCCCTGCGTAATAGCAAAGGGAAAGTAATTTTTATTGATAATTTAGGAGTAGAAATTGGCGCTGCCTCTCATCTATCTTTGGCTGATCGTATTCAGAAAATTCATGAAATTGTTGGCGAGCCCATTATTGATGGTGTCATTACACCTTATCGCGAAAAAAGTGCAGTCGATTTGTCCACCATTTCTTCCGTTAAAATCTTAGCTAAACGCTTGAATGCCGATGATATCAGCTATCGTCATGACCGAACATTACTTGCCAAAGCTATCGATGAATTAGTGGGTGAATTAGATTACGAATAAAAAAACCGCACGTTAAAGTGCGGTCATTTTTGGCTTATTTTTTCCCGAAAACTCTCACATTCGTGAAACCATTTTCTTTTAAATAAAGCGCTTGCAATTTACTCATCACACCACGCTCACAATAAAGCACATAGTTTTTACTTTGATCTAATGAACCGAATTGTGAAGATAATTTGTAAAATGGTAATTGCATCACTTGATGTTCATCTGATTCAAATGGATTTTCATCTGTCTCTTCTGGGCTACGAATATCTAAAATAATATCGTTTTCACCAAGCACCGAAATGGTATCTACTTCCACCACTTCTTTCTCAGTTTCTTCTGCAATTTGACGAATATCTAAATATTGTGCATTTTCAACCGCACTTTCTAACACACCAAAATCAAAGTGATTTTCTTCTTCAAGAATTTTTTCACGTACCGCTTTAATCGTTGGATTTTTAGAAATCACCCCACAGAATTCAGGCATTGATTTGGCAATATCATCCGTGCCGATCTCTTTCGCCATTGCAATAATCTGTTCTTTATCATGAGTAATGAGTGGACGTAATACTAAGGCATCGGATGCTTCATCAATTAAACGCAAATTGGTTAAAGTTTGGCTAGATACTTGCCCGAGCGCCTCACCGGTAACGATAGCTTGAATATCAAAACGTTGTGCAACTTTACTTGCAGCGCGCACCATCATTCGTTTTAACACGACGCCCATTTGACCGTTATCAACTTTCTCTAAAATCTCGCCCACTACGCCTTCAAAAGGAATGGCAATAAAGCGGACTTTATGGGATGAGCTATAACGACTCCAAATATGGTAAGCCATTTGTTTCACACCAATTTCGTGAGCAGCCCCACCTAAATTGAAGAAACAATAATGCACACGAGAACCACGACGAATAAGCATATAACTGGATACGCCTGAGTCAAAGCCACCAGAAATCAATGAAAGCACGTCTTCTTGCGTCCCAATTGGATAACCACCAAGACCAACATGACGAGCTCTCACTAGCATCATTTTGTCATCTTCAATATCAATACGAACGGTCACATCAGGATTTTTTAAACGTACTTTTGCACTTTCAATATGCTGATTTAAACCGCCACCGATATAACGTTCTGCTTCAATGGAACTAAAATCATGTTTCCCTTTGCGTTTTACACGTACACAAAAGGTTTTGTTTTCAAGTTGAGCTGCAACATCCGCTAAGGTCAACTCAAAGATATGATGTAAATCGGTAAACGGTTTTTCTTCCACTTCTAAAAAATGATGAATACCCGGAATGCGTTGTAAAAGCGCAATCAACTCTTCACGATTAGCTTCATTTTTTGACCGCACTTCAATGTAATCCCAATGACGAACCACTGCCGTTTCTTCATCATATTTTTGTAAAATATTACGGATATTAGAGGTCAAAATTTTCGCGAAACGCTTACGCACGGTTTCGCTTTTAATCATAATTTCAGGAAAAAGTTTAACGATAAATTTCATAATAATCTGTGAATAATAAAAAATGGTCGTATTGTACGCTAAATTCCAGATCCCACAAAGTTCAAATTCTCACGAAAAACTGACCGCACTTTGAAATAAGTTTTTAACATCCCTATAAAAATCAAGTACAATACGGAGCAATTTATTCATCTGAAAAGGATAATTTAATGGCGCGTAAACCAGCAAATGCTGAACCTGATTTTGAAACAACACTTGCACAATTAGAAACCATTGTGACAAAACTTGAAAGCGGTGAATTACCATTGGAAGATGCGCTGAAAGAATTTGAAAACGGCATTAAATTGGCTCAACTTGGTCAAGAACGCTTGCAACAAGCAGAACAACGTATTCAAATTTTGTTACAAAAAAGCGAAACCGCCCCATTAAGTGATTATCAAGGGGACGAGTAATTCATGAGTTATCAATTCGGCACTGAACTCAAACAAGTTCAAGATCGTATTAATCAGTTTTTAGCCAATCAATTTGAAGAAATTGACTCTTATAGAGCCCCTTTGCGTGATGCCATGAAATATGGTTTATTGCTAGGCGGTAAACGCGTTCGTCCTTTCCTTGTCTATGCAACGGGAAAAATGCTGGGCGCAGAAATGCCTGCTTTAGATTACGCGGCGGCAGCCATTGAATCTATTCACGCCTATTCTTTAATCCATGATGATTTGCCAGCAATGGATAACGATGAACTTCGTCGAGGTCAACCAACCTGTCATATCGCTTTTGATGAAGCCACGGCCATTTTAGCTGGCGATGCATTACAAACTTTTGCCTTTGAAATTCTTACTGAATCCCCTTCTCTTTCTGCAGAACAAAAGTTGCAATTAGTGAAAGTATTGGCTCAAGCATCTGGCGTACAAGGCATGTGTTTAGGGCAAAGCTTAGATTTAATTTCTGAGCATAAACAAGTTAATTTAGCCGAATTAGAGCTTATTCATCGCAATAAAACGGGTGCGTTACTAACAGCTGCATTAAAACTGGGTTTTATCTGCTCACCTCACTTTGAAAACAAAGAATTAGAGCAACAACTAGAACGTTATTCACAAGCTATTGGTTTAGCTTTCCAAGTACAAGATGACATTTTAGATATTGAAGGTGACAGTGCGGAAATAGGTAAACCGGTGGGATCTGATTTAGGCTTAGATAAAAGCACTTATCCAAAACTGTTAGGATTAGAGGGCGCGAAACAAAAAGCGCAAGAACTCTATCAAACCGCCTTACATGAATTAGACAATTTACCTTTTGATACCACTGCATTGCGTGCATTAGCTGAATTTATTGTCAATCGTAAAAGTTAATGGTGACAGCACTGACTTTAATTTCTCAAAGTGCGGTCACTTTTTTCACATTTTAGGACTAACGAATATATGAACAACTATCCTCTTTTATCCTTAATTAATTCGCCGGAAGATTTGCGTCTGTTGAATAAAGAGCAGCTTCCGCAGCTTTGTCAGGAGTTACGGAGTTATCTGTTGGAGTCTGTTAGTCAAACCAGCGGCCATTTAGCATCTGGTCTCGGTACCGTTGAATTAACGGTTGCTCTACACTACATTTTCAAAACCCCTTTTGATCAATTAATTTGGGATGTGGGCCATCAGGCTTATCCACACAAAATTTTGACAGGTCGTCGTGATCAAATGTCGACCATCCGCCAAAAAGGTGGAATTCATCCTTTCCCTTGGCGTGAAGAAAGTGAGTTTGATGTATTAAGTGTTGGACACTCTTCCACTTCAATCAGTGCAGGACTGGGTATTGCTGTTGCGGCAGAACGTGAAAATGCAGGCCGTAAAACCGTTTGTGTAATTGGTGATGGTGCAATCACTGCGGGTATGGCATTTGAAGCCTTAAATCATGCGGGCTCTTTACATACTGATATGTTGGTCATTTTAAATGACAATGAAATGTCGATTTCTGAAAATGTCGGTGCATTAAATAATCACCTTGCACGTATTTTCTCTGGTTCCTTATATTCAACCGTTCGTGATGGCAGTAAAAAAATCTTAGATAAAGTACCAACTGTTAAAAACTTTATGAAGAAAACCGAAGAGCACATGAAAGGCGTGATGTTCTCTCCAGAAAGTACGCTTTTTGAAGAGCTCGGTTTTAACTATATTGGACCAATTGACGGGCATAACATTGATGAATTAATTGCTACTTTAAGCAATATGCGCGATCTCAAAGGGCCCCAATTCTTACACATTAAAACCAAAAAAGGGAAAGGTTACGAGCCTGCAGAAAAAGATCCAATTGGCTTCCATGGTGTACCCAAATTTGACCCAATCAGTGGACAACTGCCTAAATCAAACGCCAAACCAACCTATTCAAAAATCTTTGGTGATTGGTTATGTGAAATGGCAGAACAAGACGATAAATTAGTCGGCATCACCCCCGCAATGCGTGAAGGTTCTGGCATGGTAGAATTTTCAGAACGATTCCCTCAACAATATTTTGATGTTGCCATCGCAGAGCAACATGCTGTCACCTTTGCAGCAGGTCTTGCAATTGGTGGTTATAAACCGGTTGTGGCAATTTACTCAACCTTCTTACAACGTGCTTATGATCAACTTATTCATGACGTTGCTATTCAAAACTTACCTGTTCTCTTTGCCATCGATCGTGCAGGTATCGTAGGTGCTGATGGTCAAACTCACCAAGGTGCGTTTGATTTAAGTTTTATGCGCTGCATTCCGAATATGATCATTATGACTCCAAGCGATGAAAACGAATGCCGCCAAATGCTTTACACGGGTTATAAATGTGGTAAACCTGCTGCGGTACGTTATCCACGTGGAAATGCAATCGGCGTAGAATTAACCCCACTTGCTCAATTAGAAATTGGTCGTTCAAAAATGGTTCGTCAAGGTCAAAAAATTGCGATTCTGAATTTTGGTACACTCTTACCTGCTGCTTTATCTGTGGCAGAAAAACTCAATGCGACTGTTGTCGATATGCGCTTTGTGAAACCAATTGATGAAGCTCGTATTCTAGAAGTGGCGAATACTCATGACGTCATTGTGACATTGGAAGAAAATGCGATTCAAGGTGGTGCAGGCTCTGCTGTTTCAGAAGTGCTAAATTCTCATGGAAAAACAACCGCACTTTTACAACTTGGTTTACCTGATATCTTTATTCCGCAAGGCACACAACAAGAAGCCCTTGCTGAAATTAAATTAGATGAAAAAGGGATTGAAGAGCAAATTATTGCCTTTATAAAGGGCTAAATTCGTTCATTTTGGTTTAATTTTGATATTTTTAAAAATTTTTTCAAAAATATCGAACTATTTCAAAAACACACAGTCTGATACATTGCTAGTGCACTGCATATTGCAGTTATCTTTTTGAAGTTTCTTATAAATTAAGACCTCCCCGCTATTCAAGTTTTGAGTAGCGGTTTTTTCTTTTTTAGAAGTAATAAAAAAGGACGCTTTTCAGCGTCCTAATTTTTGAATCTAAACTTTAAAAAAATTAAAGTGCAGATTTTGCTTTTTCAACTAATGCAGCGAACGCTACTTTGTCGAATACAGCGATATCAGCAAGGATCTTACGGTCGATTTCAACTGACGCTTTTTTCAAGCCGTTGATAAATTTACTGTAAGATAAACCATTTTGACGAGCCGCAGCGTTGATACGAGCAATCCATAATTGACGGAATTGACGTTTACGTTGACGACGGTCACGATATGCGTATTGACCAGCTTTGATCACCGCTTGGAAAGCAACGCGATACACGCGTGAACGTGCACCATAATAACCTTTAGCAGCCTTAAGAACTTTCTTATGGCGTGCTCTTGCAATAACACCACGTTTTACACGAGCCATTATTTAATCTCCTATGTAATATTTTTAACTAATTTAACTAATCGTACGTTTTGCTTAAATAACGGCTTATGCGTATGGTAAGCAAGCTACTACTAAAACTTGGTCTGCTTTCGCAACCATTGATTTATGACGTAAATGACGTTTACGTTTAGTTGTCTTTTTAGTCAAAATATGACGTAAGTGAGATTGTTTACGTTTGAAACCGCCAGAAGCTGTTTTTTTGAAACGCTTAGCAGCACCACGTACTGTTTTAATTTTAGGCATTGTTAAAAAACTCCGCATTTTAAGTTAAACACATAATTAGGCGAATCCGAAGATTACTTGTAGGCACTAATTATTCCAATATGGCAAATTGAATTGCCCTTCTCCAAAAGCAATTAGGCTGCGTAGTTTGCCCAATGTGCAGTTGTATTCTCACCGAAGTGAAAATTCTATTATCTAGATCAAATCTAAATAAAAAATTATTTTTTCTTAGGTGCTAACACCATTACCGCTTGGCGACCTTCTAATTTACCCGGTGCAGATTCCACTACTGAAATGTCAGCCAAATCGTTTTTAACGCGTTCTAATACGTCTAAACCGATATCTTGGTGAGCCATTTCACGACCGCGGAAACGTACGGTAATTTTCGCTTTATCACCATCTTCTAAGAAACGAATTAAGCTACGTAATTTAACTTGGTAGTCACCTTCGTCTGTACCTGGACGGAATTTAATTTCCTTCACTTGTACGACTTTTTGTTTTTTCTTCTGTTCTTTTGCAGTTTTACTCTTTTCATAGAGGAACTTGCCGTAGTTCATAATACGACAAACCGGTGGTTCGGCATTCGGACTGATCTCAACTAAATCAAGCGCTGCTTGTTCTGCCATCTCTAAGGCCTGTTGAATTGATACAATCCCCGCTTGTTCACCATCTTGGTCAATCAAACGAACTTCTTTTACTCGAATTTCATCGTTAATGCGATTCGGGCGGTTAGCTGCCGGAGCTTTTTTTACGGTTTTGATAATGTTATTCCTTCTATTTATTTAAGAAAAAACCTACTGTCTTCAAACAGAAGATTTATTAAATCATTTGCTATAAAAACAAACAAAAAACGGGCAAAATTTTATAGTATTTGCTACGTTTATGCAACAAGGATTTCTATTCCTTTAAATATCAGTGGTTAAAGCACTTATTTCAGCTGAAATGCTCTCTCCAAATTGAAGCAATTTTTCTAATCTTGCGGTTTCAATACATACCATTGTTCTATATCCTTCTGGTTGCATCGCACTTGGTGTTTTCTCCCAAGGATTCCATAGAACAATTGAATCTGCATGATGATGGGTAATTTGAATACGTCGATTAAATGTTTTATCCACCAACAATGTTTTATTTTCTTCTAATGAATAAATACAATCTACGCCCTGTTCAATTCTGCGAGTTGCAGGTACTTCTGTATATTTACCTTGTAATGAGTCATAACAACGGTTTGGTAAATTTTGGACTTCAATTTGTGAAATATCACCGATATTAAAATAGCTGTGCAATGCGGCTTGAGCAGGTTCTTGCCCTAAATGCGTTAAAGTCATTGTGCATTTATCGGTAAATTCCATTTTCATTTTGGCTTCAATCACACCATATCCAGAAAACAGTGAAAATTCTAACCGCACTTTATTCGCTTGGAGATCATAATCACTCAATTGCCACAAACGTAAACGCGCTGTACCGTGTGAAGGTTGTTTAACGCCTCCAAACCAAGGGTAACAAAGCGGTACACCGCCACGAATCGCGACACCTTGTGTAAAAGATTCTATCTCACTTAACCAAAAAATATCCTGCTCTGTCCCTTTAGGCTGCCAATTTAATAGCTGTGCCCCTTGTAGTGCAATTCGAGCCGATCCTACAGGGTGATTTAAGGTTAAAACAGGGATTTCATTGATATGTTCTAACGTTAATTCTGATGTTAATTGTTGAATTTGAGCTGTCATATTCGCCTCCTTGTGATAAGGCTATTATATAGAAGAAAGAGAAACTTGAGTTTATTTTTATACTGTGAATATAAAAAAACCGCACATAAAAGTGCGGTCATTTTTAATTAAGATTTTAAAGAGTCAATTACTCTTCACCCAACAATTTCAACTCACGTTGTCTTACTTGGGATTTTAAGATTTCAGCAAATTCTTCAATCGTGAAAGTGCCTAAATCTGCACCTTTACGGGTACGTACAGCCACTTTGCCTTCAGCGATTTCTTTATCACCGCAAACGAGCATATAAGGTACGCGACGTAAGGTGTGTTCACGGATCTTAAAGCCGACTTTCTCATTACGTAAATCTGCTTTAACACGTAATCCAGCATCAGATAGTTGTTTCACGACTTTTTGCACGTAATCAGCTTGACTATCAGTAATATTCATCACAACCGCTTGAACTGGTGCTAACCATGCAGGGAAGAAACCTGCATACTCTTCAGTAATGATACCGATGAAGCGTTCAATCGAACCTAAAATCGCACGGTGAATCATAACCGGTGTACGACGATCATTGTCTTCCGCCACATAAGACGCATTTAAACGACCAGGTAATGCAAAGTCTAATTGGATAGTACCGCATTGCCATTCACGATCTAAGCAGTCACGTAATGCAAACTCAATTTTCGGACCATAGAATGCACCTTCACCTTCTTGAATTTCATATTCAAGACCGTTATGCGCTAATGCTGCCGCAAGACCTGCTTCTGCGCGATCCCACATATCATCTGCACCGATACGTTTTTCAGGACGAGTAGATAATTTCACCTGAATATTTTGGAAACCGAAAGTGCTGTAAATGTCGTAAACCATTTTGATACAGCTGGTTACTTCGCTTTCAATTTGATCTTCAGTACAGAAAATGTGTGCATCGTCTTGAGTGAAGCCACGTACACGCATTAAACCGTGTAAAGAACCCGATGGTTCATTACGGTGACAAGAACCAAATTCCGCCATACGGATTGGTAAATCACGGTAAGATTTTAAACCTTGGTTAAAGATTTGAACGTGTCCAGGACAGTTCATTGGTTTAATCGCATATTCACGGTTTTCTGATTGTGTAGTAAACATCAAATCGCCGTAATTTTGCCAGTGACCTGTTTTCTCCCATAGCACACGGTCCATCATAAACGGACCTTTCACTTCTTGATAATCGTATTCTTTTAATTTTGTACGTACGAAGGTTTCCAATTCACGGAAAATTGTCCAACCATCGTTATGCCAGAACACCATACCCGGTGCTTCTTCTTGCATATGATATAAATCTAACGCTTTACCGATTTTACGGTGGTCACGTTTTGCCGCTTCTTCTAAGCGAGTTAAGTATTCCGCTAATTGTTTTTTATCTGCCCAAGCCGTACCGTAGATACGTTGTAACATTTTATTTTTGCTATCACCACGCCAGTACGCACCTGCAATCTTCATTAATTTGAAATGTTGGCAGAAACGCATATTTGGCACATGTGGCCCACGACACATATCAATATATTCTTCATGATGATAAAGCGCAGGCGTTGCGGTACGTTCGATATTTTCATCTAAGATAGCCATTTTGTATGGCTCGCCGCGTTTTTCAAAAGTATCTCTTGCTTCTTGCCAGCTTACCGGAGTTTTGATGACGTCATAATTGGTTTTCGCCAATTCCAGCATACGTTTTTCGATAGCATCAATGTCTTCTTGCGTTAAAGAACGGTCTAAATCCACGTCATAATAGAAGCCATTTTCAATCGTTGGACCGATTGCCATTTTGACATCTGGGAATAATTGTTTGATAGCGTGACCAAGCAAATGTGCACAAGAGTGACGAATAATTTCTAAACCGTCTTCATCTTTTGCAGTAATAATTTCAAGGTTGGCATCTTCATTGATGATGTCACAGGCATCACGACGTTCACCGTTTACACGGCCAGCGATGGTTGCTTTGGCAAGACCGGCTCCGATATCTTGAGCCACTTCTAACACAGAAACTGGACGATCAAATTCGCGTTTAGAACCGTCCGGTAAAGTAATAATAGGCATAATTTTTCCTTCTACAGTGGTCGCCCATACGAAAGGCAACATGCAAATAATGATTAAAAACAAACCGCACTTTCATTCACTCCCACTATTGAGCAAACCAAGTGCGGCGGAGAATTTTAGCACTTTCCACCACGCTTGTTAATATCTCGCTTAATTCTTTCCAATGAGTAAACAATGATTTTCCTAATAGTTACTTTATCTATTCAAAATTTCCGATAAAATGACCGCACTTTTGATAGACACAAATTAAAGGAAACTCTATGAACGTATTAGTATTAAAATCAAGCATCCTTGCAGATAACTCTCAAAGCAATAAATTAGCCGACTACACCATTGAAAAATTAAAAGGCCACAATATTATAGTACGTGATTTAGCGGCGCACCCCCTTCCCCATTTTGATGCAACAGCGGCAACTGCAGTACGTGGTAAACCTAAAACAGCGGAAGAAAATGCTCTTTTAGCCTTATCTGATGAATTAGTGGCTGAATTAAAAGCAGCAGATATTATCGTCATTGGGGCGCCTATGTATAACTTAAGCATCCCAACACAACTTAAATCTTATTTTGATTTTATCGCTCGCCCTCGTGTAACTTTCCAATACACCGCAAATGGCCCTGAAGGTTTACTTCAAGGCAAAAAAGCGATTGTATTAGCGAGCTTTGGTGGCATGTATGATGAAAACAACAATGTGACGAATTACTTAAAAGCGATTTTAGGTTTTGTTGGCATTACCGATGTTCAGTTTGCTTATGCAAAAGGTATCGGATTAGGTGCTGAAGCGATTGAAAAAGCACAGCGTTCAGCAAGAAATAAAATTGATGAGATTGTTGCTTCTCTCTAATCTCTGAATCTATTCCCTCTATTAAGCCATTTTGAGATATGCCTCGAAATGGCTTTTTTTCTGACAGAAAATCTCTATTTCTAATCTTGTTGGTTAAAAATTAAAAAAATATTGTAAAATTACGCCAATTTTTTGATTATTTTCTTGACTTATGTATCGTGTACTAGTTTAATAGTGCAAAAGTTCAGAATAAAGGATTCATTATGAAAAATACCCCATTTATTGCGGTGACCTCTCAACCGGTTCCCTATCATGCCGACACCACCGCAATTTTTAATACATTATGCCAACAGAACTCAAATTCTCTTCTTCTCGACTCTGCCGAAATTGGTAGTAAAAATAGCTTACAGAGCCTTATTCTAATTAATGCTGCCGTTAAAATTACTTGTTTAGGCAATCAAGTGACATTTAGAGCGTTAAATGCGAACGGTAAACAAGTGTTAAAAGAAATTCATCCCGTATTAAGCCAACTCGGTACTGTAAGTGCGGTCAATTTTGATGATGAATTTTCTGTGCAATTTGCACCGCTCGATAATCAATTAGATGAAGACAGTAAATTACAAGCTGCAACCATTTTTGATGGACTTCGTGTCATTTCTAACCATTATCAACATAGCAGTACGCCAGTCTTTTTGGGTGGTTTATTTGCTTATGACTTGGTGGCAAATTTTATTCCAATGCAAGGTGTTGAATTAAAAGATGATGGTATTCACTGCCCTGATTACAGTTTCTATCTCGCAGAAAACTTAATTACCATCGATCATCAAAGCCAACAAGCTACCTTAAAAAGCTTCTGTTTTAGTCAAGAAGAACAAGTGGAAGTCGCGAAAACAGCACTTTCTATTGCACAAAAATTAAAAAATATTGATGGCGTACTTTCCATTAAAGCAGCAAGTGATGAGGTCAGCACCAACTTTGAAGATCCTGAATTTACAGGTATCGTTAAAGCGTTAAAACATCATATTAATATTGGTGATGTTTTCCAAATCGTGCCATCCCGCCGTTTTTCATTAGCTTGTCCGAATACCCTTGCGAGCTACGCACAATTAAAGCTTAACAATCCAAGTCCTTATATGTTCTATATGAACGATGAGGATTTCATTTTATTTGGCGCATCACCTGAAAGTGCGTTGAAATATGCGCCAGACAATCGCCAATTAGAAATTTATCCAATTGCAGGTTCTCGCCCGCGTGGTTTTGATGCACATGGTAATATTGATCCAGAATTAGATGCACGTTTGGAATTAGAATTACGCCTTGATCATAAAGAGCAAGCCGAACATTTAATGTTGGTGGATTTAGCGCGTAATGACATTGCTCGCGTATGCCAAAGCGGTACACGTAAAGTCGCTGAATTAATGCAAGTAGATCGCTATTCGCACATCATGCATTTGGTTTCTCGCGTAGTGGGTAAACTTCGTCCTGAACTTGACGCCTTACATGCTTATCAAGCTTGTATGAATATGGGAACACTAACTGGTGCGCCTAAAATTAAAGCCATGCAGTTAATTTATCAATTTGAACAACAAAAACGTCACAGCTACGGTGGTGCGGTCGGTTATCTCACCTCTGATGGTCATTTTGATACCTGTATCGTGATTCGTTCTGCTTTTGTACAAAATGGCATTGCTCATATTCAAGCGGGTTGTGGTGAAGTGTTGGATTCTGATCCTCAAATGGAAGCGGATGAAACTCGCCATAAAGCGGCTGCAGTGCTTAAAGCAATCAAACAAATCAATACCCAAGCAAAATAAGGACGATACATTATGGCTAATATTCTCTTTTTAGATAATTTCGATTCATTCACTTATAACTTAGTGGATCAATTCCGTGTGCTTGGGCATAACGTAAAAATTTATCGTAATGACACCAATTTAGAACAAGTGGTGCAAGAGGCATTAAATACACCTGATACAATTCTTGCGCTTTCTCCAGGACCAGGTACCCCGGCAGAAGCTGGGATCTTACTCCCGCTCATTGAACGTTTAAAAAATGATATGCCAATTATTGGTATTTGCTTAGGCCATCAAGCGCTTATTCAAGCCTTTGGTGGAGAGGTTGTACATGCAGGCGAAGTATTACATGGTAAAGTATCGCGCATTCAACACGATAACCAAGCCATGTTTAAAGATATTGCCAACCCAATGCCTGTGGCTCGTTATCACTCTTTGATGGGTAAAAATCTGCCTGACGAATTTATTGTCAATGCCGATTACAATGGTATCGTGATGGCAATTCGTCATAAAACCTTGCCAATTTGTGCTTTCCAATTCCACCCAGAAAGCATCCTTACTGTGCAAGGTTCCAAATTATTACAACAATCTGTGGAATGGTTATTAAACAGAGATTAAGGAAGAAAAAATGATTACCGTATATGGATTAAAAGAAACCCTTACCCCACGTCGTAAAGCTATTGCCAAGGCTATTTATGACAGTCTTAATTTAGGCTTGGATATTCCGCATGGCAAGCATACCATTCGATTCGAGTGTTTGGATAAAGAAGATTTTTTCTATCCAGAAGATCGTAGCGAAAACTATATCGCAATCGAAATTAATCTTATGCAGGGACGTTTAGAAGGGACTAAAAAACGTCTGATCAAAATGCTATTTAGCGAATTAGAATACAAAATCGGTATTAAATCCTATGATGTAGAAATCACCATTAAGGAACAGCCTGCTCATTGTTGGGGCTTCCGTGGTATGACAGGTGATGAAGCGCGAGACTTAGTCTATGATCTTAACGTATAAGGAAGATTGATTATGCAAACGGCTCAATTATTAGAACAACTTTACAACGGAAAAACACTTAATAAAGAAGAAAGTGCGGTCATTTTTAATGCCATTATGCAAGGCGAACTGAATAACGAACAAATCGCTGCCATGCTGATTGCGTTAAAAGTACGTGGTGCCACTATTGAGGAATTAAGTGGTGCGGTATCTGCATCCTTGCAAAATGCCAAATCATTCCCTCGACCTGGCTACCCTTTTGCGGATATTGTAGGAACGGGTGGCGATGGTCAAAATACAATTAATATTTCTACTGCGAGTGCCGTTGTTGCTGCCTCTATGGGTGCAAAAGTAGCCAAACACGGGAATCGCAGTGTATCGAGCAAATCGGGTGCCAGTGATGTATTAACCGCACTAGGTGTAAATGTAAACGTAACACCAGAACAAGCTCGTCAAGCACTTGACGATATTGGAGTATGTTTCTTATTTGCTCAACAATATCACAGTGGGTTTAAACATGTTGCCCCTGTTCGCGCGGCATTAAAAACGCGTACACTTTTTAATATTTTAGGTCCATTAATTAACCCTGCTCGCCCAACTTATCATTTGCTTGGCGTGTATGCCCCTGAATTAGTGAAAACCTATGCTGAAACCGCTGTTGCATTAGGCCATCAACATACTTTTGTGGTTCATGGTGCAGGTCTAGATGAAGTCGCCGTACATGGTGAAACGCAAGTGGCAGAAATTAAAAACGGCAAAATTGACTACTTCACCTTAACACCTGAAGATTTTGGTTTAAAAACACAATCTTTAGAAAGTTTACGTGGTGGCGAACCGCAAGAAAATGCCCAATATCTGACCGCACTTTTACAAGGTAAAGGCAAAGCGGAACATGCTAATGCGGTAGCCGCAAATGTGGCATTATTACTGAAATTATTTGGTCATGATGACTTAAAACAAAATGTTCAAAATGTATTGGCTCATCTTGCATCAGGCAAAGCGCTTGAGACACTACAACATTTAACAAAATATTAAGATAAAAGCTGATTTGATAAGCCACAATAAGAAGAAAGATTATGATCACGCAAGATTTCACTAAACCAATTGACTCTGCGACGGTGCTGCAAAAAATCGTCTTAGACAAAGCACAATGGGTTAAGGCAAAGGAAGCTGAATTTCCGCTTTCACAATTTAAAGAAAACATTCAAAAATCTGACCGCTCTTTTTATGATGCGTTGGCTAAAGGCACCCATCAAAAACCGGCTTATATTTTAGAATGCAAGAAAGCTTCACCTTCTAAAGGATTAATTCGTGGTGAATTTAATTTAGATGAAATCGCCAATGTGTATAAACATTATGCATCAGCTGTTTCTGTGCTAACGGATGAGAAATACTTCCAAGGTAAATTTGACTATTTGCCTCAAGTACGTGAGGTTGTCTCACAACCTGTATTGTGCAAAGATTTTATGATCAGCGAATACCAGGTTTATCTTGCACGCTACTATCAAGCTGATGCTATTTTATTGATGCTTTCAGTGGTAAATGATGAAACCTATCGCGTATTGTCTGATCTTGCACATTCTCTCGGCATGGGCGTATTGACAGAAACCAGTAACGAGGAAGAGTTTGAGCGTGCCCTTGCATTAGGTGCGAAAATTATCGGTGTTAACAATCGTAATCTTCACGATCTCACTGTTGATTTAAACCGCGTGGTAGAACTTACACAAAAATATGCCAATCGCATTCCTGCTGATGCACGTATTATCAGCGAATCAGGGATTTATAATCACAGCCAAATTCGTGATTTGCAAAAAGTGGCACATGGTTTTTTAATCGGCAGTAGCCTAATGGGCAGTGCTGATTTAAACAATGCTGTGCGTGAAGTGATTTTTGGAGAAAATAAAGTATGCGGTTTAACTCGCACACAAGATGTCAAAGAGGTTTACGCAAACGGAGCATTATACGGCGGCTTAATTTTCGTCGAACATTCAAAACGCTGTGTGAGCCTACGTCAAGCCCAAGAATTAGTGACAGCATCACCACTTCGTTTTGTGGGCGTATTCCAGAATCAAGAAATTGATTTTATTGTAAAAATCGCTAAACAATTGCAGCTTTATGCCGTTCAGCTACACGGTTCAGAAACCGCTGAATTTATTACCGCACTTCGTCACCAACTGCCTGAAGAAATACAAATTTGGAAAGCTATTTCAGTAGATACTGAAGCACAAAGTGCGGTTGATTTTACGGATGATTTAAATATCACTCGCTATATTTTCGATAGCCAATCTGCTAATCAACAAGGTGGCACAGGAAAAACCTTTAATTGGTCACTCATTCCTGAAAACTTGAAACACAAAATTATTTTGGCTGGTGGCATTTCACCTGACAATATTGAACAAGCCATTAAGCAAGGTTGCTTAGGGGTTGATCTCAATTCTGGTGTAGAAACTGCCGCTGGCGTGAAAGATAGCGAAAAAGTGCGGTCAGTTTTTAAGACGATTTTGTCAAATTAATCTGATTGCTAAGGGTAAGTATTATGCAAAGAACAGCGTTAGTAACTGGCGCAACTGCCGGATTTGGTGCGGCAATTTGTCGCACACTCATTGAAAATGGCTATCGTGTAATTGGTACGGGACGCCGTGTAGCTCGTTTGGAACAATTACAACAAGAATTAGGTGATAACTTCCATTTTCTTGCCTTTGATATTTCAGATCGCCAAGCAACAGAAGATGCGTTCCATTCTCTTCCCGCTAGTTGGCAATCCATTGATTTATTGGTGAATAATGCAGGATTAGCATTAGGCTTAGAAAGTGCAGATAAAGCGAATTTAGACGATTGGATGCAAATGATTGATACCAATATTAAAGGACTCGTCACTATCACACGTCTTGTGTTACCACAAATGGTAGAACGTAATTCAGGCCATATTATTAATTTAGGCTCAATTGCTGGCACCTATCCTTATCCAGGTGGCAATATATACGGTGGCACTAAAGCTTTTATCAAACAATTTAGTTTAAATCTTCGAGCCGATCTTGCAGGCACACAAATTCGCGTGACCAATGTTGAACCCGGCCTTTGTGGTGGAACTGAATTTTCGAATGTTCGCTTTAAAGGTGATGATGCCCGAGCAGAAAAACTCTATGAAAATGTGGAATATGTCAGTCCACAAGATATTGCTAATATTGTTCTATGGCTCAATCAACAACCTGAACATGTCAATATTAATCGCATTGAAGTGATGCCAACTGCTCAAACCTTTGCACCACTTAATGTCGCAAGAATTCAAAAATAACAAGGAAATATTATGTCAGAAACCCTTTTAAATCCTTATTTCGGTGAATTTGGCGGAATGTATGTACCGGAGATTCTCGTACCGGTACTACAACAGCTAGAAAAAGCCTTTGTTGAAGCAAAAGACGATCCTGAATTCCAACGTGAATTTCAAGATTTACTTAAAAATTATGCGGGCAGACCGACCGCACTTACCCTTTGCCGTAATTTAACCAAAGGCACTAAAGCAAAAATTTATTTAAAACGTGAAGATTTACTTCACGGTGGTGCCCATAAAACCAACCAAGTGTTAGGTCAAATTTTATTGGCAAAACGCATGGGTAAAACACGCATTATCGCGGAAACCGGTGCGGGCCAACATGGTGTTGCGACAGCCCTTGCTTGTGCAATGTTAGATATGCCTTGCCGTGTTTATATGGGGGCAAAAGACGTAGAACGTCAATCACCAAACGTATTCCGTATGCGTTTAATGGGTGCGGAAGTGATTCCTGTACAAAAAGGTTCTTGCTCATTAAAAGATGCATGCTGTGAAGCGATGCGTGATTGGTCAGCTAATTATGAAAATACCCATTATTTATTGGGTACGGCGGCAGGCCCTCATCCATTCCCAACCATTGTACGAGAATTCCAAAAAATGATTGGTGAAGAAACCAAACGTCAAATCTTAGAAAAAGAAGGTCGCTTACCGGATGCTGTTATTGCAGCAGTCGGTGGTGGTTCGAATGCCATTGGTATGTTTACCGATTTTATTGATGAAAAAGGTGTGCGCTTAATTGGTGTAGAACCCGCTGGTCACGGCATTGAAAGTGGTGAACATGGTGCACCATTAGGCCATGCAAAAGTTGGTATTTATTTCGGTATGAAATCACCTTTAATGCAAACTGAAGATGGTCAAGTAGAAGAATCCTACTCTATTTCTGCTGGATTAGACTTCCCTTCTGTAGGGCCTCAACATGCTTACTTACAAAGCATTGGTCGTGCAGAATACCCAAGTATTACAGATGATGAAGCATTAAACGCTTTCCAAGCATTAGCAAAACATGAAGGGATTATTCCTGCATTGGAAAGTTCGCATGCATTAGCATACGCATTAAAAATGATTCATCAAGAACCGAATAAAGAACAAATTTTAGTGGTGAATCTCTCTGGTCGTGGTGATAAAGATATTTTCACCGTTGATAAAGTTTTAAAAGAAAAAGGAATGCAATAATGAGCCGTTTTGAAACTAAATTTGCAGAACTTGCAGCGAAAAAAGAAGGGGCGTTTGTACCTTTCGTGACATTATGCGATCCAACATTTGATCGCTCTTTTGAGATTATTTGTACTTTAGTTGAAAATGGCGCAGATGCGTTGGAATTAGGCTTTCCATTTTCTGATCCGCTATTAGACGGTCCCGTTATCCAGGCGGCTAATAACCGTGCGCTCAATGCGGGCCATAGCACTGAAGACAGCTTTAAATTACTCGCTAAAGTACGGTCAAAATATCCAGAAATTCCGATTAGTTTACTCCTTTGTGCAAATTTAATTTTTGCAAAAGGATTAGATAATTTCTATCAACGCTGTGCAGAAGTCGGCGTGGATGCAGTTTTAGTGGCAGATATTCCATTATTGGCAAAAGAAGACTATGTTCAAGCTGCTAAAAAACATGGCATTCAACCTGTCTTTATTTGCCCACCAAATGCTGATGTAAAAACAGTACAAGGCGTTGCTGAAAACAGCGAAGGCTATACCTATTTAGTTTCTCGTGCAGGTGTAACAAGTGCAGAGAATCAAGCTCATGCCGCAAACTTAGATACACTTGTAGAACAACTTAAAACCCACAAGGCTCCAGCAATTCTACAAGGTTTTGGTATTGCTCAACCTGCTCAAGTGAAAGAAGCCCTTCAACTGGGTGCTGCAGGCGCAATTTCAGGCTCTGCAACCGTAAAAATCATTGAGCGAAATTTAGATAATCAGGCTCAATGCTTATCTGAACTTGCCGAGTTTGTTCGCAATATGAAAGCAGCAACAAAATAATAAATAAAAAAGTGCGGTTAAAATTAACCGCACTTTTATTTTTCTTTCATTAATCCACGATTCGTAAATGAGATGCTGATTTCTGTGGTTTCTTTTCCGTCTTAGGCTTATCTACCGCTTCTGCAAAGCTTAATGGCTGTTCTGATGTTGGCTCACGATTTAATTCATCGTAAATTTCTTCTGGCTCAAACATCACGCCATCACCATTTTCACGTGCATAAATAGCTAAAGCTGCGCCCATAGGAATATATAACTCACGAGCCACACCTTTGAAACGTGCATTAAACTGAATAAAGTCATTTGTTAATTGCAAATTCCCCGTCGCACCAGCAGAAAGATTTAAAACGATTTGCCCATCTTTCACGTATTCCACAGGCACATTGGTACCATAATAATTGGCATCCACCACTAAATATGGGGTGAAATCGTTATCCACTAGCCAATCATAATAGGCTCTTAGTAAATAAGGACGTTTTGGAGAAGGTGTATGAGCCATTATTTATCATCCATTAAATTTTTAGGTGCAGCTTCACCTACAGATTGCAAGAATGAATCACGGCTAAACACACGATCCATATAGCCTTTGATTGCTTTGCTTCCTGTACCGCTGAATTCAACGCCCATATTACGTAGTTTCCATAATAATGGTGCAACATAGCAATCAACCAAGCCAAACTCTTCGCTCATAAAATAAGGAGTTTGTTGGAAGATAACCGATACCGCTAGCAATTCTTCTTTTAACTGTTTTAATGCCTCTTCACGTTCAACTTCCGTACCTTTTTCAGCAATTTCTAATGTTGGATACCAATCTTGTTCGATACGTAACATTAAAAGACGGCTTTTCGCACGAGAAACGGGATAAACTGGCATAAGTGGAGGATGTGGAAAACGCTCATCAAGATATTCCATAATAATGCGTGAGCTGAATAATACTAAATCACGATCCACCAATGTTGGTAATGTGCCGTAAGGATTTAATTCCATTAAATCTTCTGATAATGCTTGCAAATCAACTTCTTCGTTTTCGTAAGCGACACCTTTTTCAGCTAAGACAATTTTTACCTGATGGCAGTAAATGTCATTTTTATTTGAAAAAAGAGTCATTACTGAACGTTTACTTGATGCATTGGACATTTATTCCTCCGAAGATCCAAAATAATCTATATACTTCTACTAAAAGTGGGCGATTATTTTAACATAACCGAGATCAAAATTGCCAATATTTTCTTGTTTTTATTTTAAAATCAATCAATTACAAATACACAACAAGAAATCAAAGCATGGTAATTTTTAATTAATTTATTTTTTACAGACATAAAAAAAGCAGAGATTGCTCTCTGCTTTCTTGAAACGATAATAAAAAATTAACGTTTGGAGTATTGTGGACGACGACGTGCTTTGTGTAAACCAACTTTTTTACGTTCAACGCGACGTGCGTCACGAGTAACGAAGCCAGCTGCACGAAGAGCAGGACGTAAAGTCTCATCATATTCCATTAATGCACGAGTGATACCGTGACGGATTGCACCCGCTTGACCAGAAATACCACCACCTTTAACAGTGATGTATAGGTCTAATTTATCAGTTAATTCCACTAATTCTAACGGTTGACGTACGATCATACGAGCTGTTTCGCGACCGAAATATACGTCTAATTCACGTTGGTTGATAGTGATTTTACCACTGCCCGGTTTGATAAATACACGAGCTGAAGAGCTTTTGCGGCGACCAGTGCCGTAGTTTTGATTCTCTGCCATTTCCTAAACCTCGTGATTAAATGTCTAATACTTGTGGTTGTTGTGCTGCGTGTTGGTGTTCTGCACCCGCATACACTTTTAATTTACGGAACATTGCACGGCCTAATGGACCTTTTGGCAACATACCTTTAACCGCAATTTCAATCACCGCTTCAGGACGGCGAGCGATCATTTCTTTGAAAGTCGCTTGTTTGATACCACCTACATAGCCAGTGTGCCAGTAGTAAAGTTTATCTGTTTCTTTACGACCAGTTACTGCCACTTTGTCTGCGTTGATAACGATGATATAATCACCAGTATCTACGTGTGGAGTGTACTCAGCCTTGTGTTTACCACGAAGACGGCGTGCTAATTCAGTAGCTAAACGACCTAAAGTTTTACCTGTCGCATCTACCACATACCAGTCACGTTTTACTGTTTCCGGTTTTGCTACAAAAGTTTTCATTAATTAATTACCAAAATATAAGTTTGATACCCAGTGTTCCATATTGTTTGAAACACAACCATTAATCTTAATCTCCACCCCTTCGAGTGTGATCTCGATAAAATAATGCACGGTGGGAATCCGTGCATTTACAGGGTCGGCGTATTATACCTATTTTTAGAAAAAATGCTAACTTTTTGTGCAAATAAATTGATTTTCTTTTAAAATACAACGCGTAATAAATAATCATTAATTTCATTCATCATTTTGATGAAATCATTGAAATTGACGCATATTAGTTCTTATCTTATGATAAGCGCATTCTAATAAAAAATGTAAGAAGGCATGCTATGAGCTACGCAAACGAAATTAATACATTAAATCAACATCTTGCTGATACTAACAAAAAAATCAATGTCTCCTTTGAATTCTTTCCGCCTAAAAATGAAAAAATGGAAAGCATGCTTTGGGATTCCATCCATCGTTTAAAAGTATTAAATCCTAAATTTGTTTCCGTCACCTATGGCGCAAACTCTGGCGAGCGTGATCGTACACATAGCATCGTGAAAGCCATTAAAGCAGAAACAGGTATAGAAGCTGCACCACATTTAACGGGTATTGATGCCACACCTGAAGAATTAAAAGAAATTGCAAAAGATTATTGGGATAGCGGTATTCGTCGCATTGTGGCTTTACGCGGTGATGAGCCAAAAGGCTATGCTAAAAAACCTTTCTATGCGGCTGATTTAGTAGAACTACTCCGCTCCGTAGCTGATTTTGATATCTCAGTTGCAGCATATCCTGAGGTTCACCCTGAAGCAAAATCAGCACAAGCAGATTTAATCAATTTGAAACGTAAAATTGATGCGGGCGCTAATCACGTCATTACTCAATTCTTCTTTGATATTGATAGTTATCTTCGCTTCCGTGATCGCTGTGCATCCATTGGTATTGAGGCTGAAATTGTTCCGGGTATTCTACCTGTCACTAACTTCAAACAACTGCAAAAAATGGCATCATTTACGAATGTAAAAATTCCAGCATGGCTGGCTAAGGCATATGAAGGATTAGATGATGATCCTACTACTCGTAATCTCGTCGCGGCAAGTGTGGCAATGGATATGGTAAAAATCCTTTCTCGTGAAGGTGTGAATGACTTCCACTTCTACACGTTAAATCGTAGTGAACTTACTTATGCAATTTGTCATACATTAGGTATTCGTCCTACAACAAATCCATAAAGAAAAAGTGCGGTTAAAATTAACCGCACTTTTTTATTTCCACTATACTCGTCTAACTTGCCAAAAAGCTTTTTTCCAATAAGGACTATTCATCGAAGAATAAATCACGCCACCTTTAGTTGAAGCGTGTAAAAATTTATCTTCTTTCACATAAATCCCCACATGATAGCCATTTGGTCCGCGTCCCGTTTTAAAGAAAATTAAATCGCCTGTTTGGATATCTTCTTTACGAACAAGTTTTCCGTAACCCGCTTGATCTTTCGTAGTTCGAGGAAGGTTGATATTAAAACGATCAATAAAGGTTTTTTGCACAAAACCAGAACAATCAATACCACCACGAGACTGCCCACCTAACACATAAGGTGTACCCGCCCATTCGTATTGTTGTTCACTTAACATGGCAATCGCTATAATCGGATCTCCAATCTGACCTTTATAGTTCATGGCATATTCTTCACGAACACCACTTGAACAAGCAAAAAGCAAAAAACTTCCTGCGACTAAAAAAGCACATTTAATCTTATTCATGTTCAATCCTGACAAAAGTGCGGTCAAAAACGACCGCACTTTTCTTACTATTGTTTTGGCTTGGTATTTTCCACGCGAGCACGTAATTTTTGCCCTGGCTTGAATGCCACTACACGGCGCGCAGAAACAGGAATACTTTCTCCTGTTTTTGGATTACGCCCTGGACGGGAAGCTTTATTACGAAGTTCAAAATTACCAAAACCGGATAATTTCACTTCACCACCAGATTCTAACGATAAACGAATTTCCTCAAAAAAGTCTTCAACTAATGCTTTAGCTTCCGCTTTTTGTAATTGATACTTATCTAATAAGTATTCAGTAATATCAATTTTTGTAATCGTTGCCATGTTAGTCTCCTGTTTAGTCTCTAAGCTCCGCATTAAAGCGTTGTTTAACTTCGTTTAATACAGCAGAGATTACCGCATTAATCTCATCATCTTCAAGCGTTTTTTCATTATCTTGAATGGTTAAACTAATTGCTAAGCTCTTATGTCCGCTAGCAACGCCAATGCCTTGATATACGTCGAATAAATTGACTTGTGTTAATTTTTCTCCGCCGGCTTGTTTACATGCATCAATAATATCTCCTGCAGGGATATTATCTGCAACAACTAAAGCTAAGTCACGACGGTTCGCAGGGAATTTTGAAATCTCCTTGGCTTGAACCACACGACGATTTGCAATGGCATCCCATAAAATTTCAAAAACAACCGCTTTGCCATTTAATCCTAGTTTTTGAGCAATAAGTGGATGAATAGTTCCAATAAAACCAATTTCTTTTCCATCTAATTCAATTGCAGCAGATTGACCTGGGTGCAAGGCACTGTATGCTTTTGCCACGAATTTAACTCGATTACCCACTTCGGTAAGAGAAAGAATACTTTCTAAATCACCTTTAAGATCAAAGAAATCAACCGTTTCTGCTTTACCTGTCCAACATTCTGATTTTGCTGTACCGGTAATCACACCTGCAAGAACAAATTCTTGGCGCACACCAAATTCTGCATTGGCATCAGGAACAAAACGTAATCCCGTTTCAAATAAACGCACGCGGTTTTGTTGACGATTTTGGTTGTATAGTACTGCACCGAGTAATCCACTTAACAATGAAACGCGCATTGCTGACATTTCAACTGAAATTGGATTTGGTAATACAAGTGCTTCAATTTCTGGATGAAGTAAAGTTTGTACTTTTGGATCAACGAAGCTATAAGTAATCGCCTCTTGATAATCTGCATCCACAAGTGCGGTTTTAATTCGGCTTAAATCTAAATCAGACTCTTTATGTTCACGCATACGAAGATGTGCTAATGGTGCATTATTTGGAATGCTGTTATAGCCATAAATACGTGCTACTTCTTCAATGAGATCTTCTTCGATTTCAATATCAAAACGCCAGCTTGCTGAAGTCACGGTCCAAACATCATTAGCATATTTCACCGCAAAACCTAAACGCTCAAAAATCTCAGTCACGGTTTCTGTTTCGATATGATGACCTAATAAGCTATCTAATTTTTCACGACGTAAAGTGACTTCATTGACTTTTGGTAAATATTGCTCACTCACCACTTCACAAATTTCGCCTGCTTCACCACCACAAATTTCAAGTAACAATGCTGTTGCACGTTCCATTGCGTGACGTTGTAGCGTAAAATCTACACCACGTTCAAAACGATGTGAAGAATCTGTGTGTAAACCGTATTGTCTTGCACGTCCCGCAATCGCTAATGGTGCAAAGAATGCCGCTTCTAAAATTACATCTTTTGTTGTTTCAGCATCAACACCGCTAGCTTGACCACCAAAGATACCTGCCATTGCTAATGGACCAGTTTGGTCTGCAATCACTAAAGTATTCGGTTGTAATTTTGCGGTTGTACCATCTAATAAAACAAGTTCTTCGCCGTTATTGGCTAAACGTACTTGAACAGGTTGAGACACTTTTGATGCATCAAAAGCATGCATTGGTTGACCTAATTCAAGTAAAACATAGTTGGTAATATCTACAATAGGATCGATAGAACGAATACCACAACGACGTAATTTTTCTTGTAACCAAATTGGTGATTGCGCTTTAACATTCACATTTTTCACCACGCGCAATAAATAACGAGGGCACGCTTCTGGCGCTTTTAATTCAATTTGAACTTTATCTGAAATCGTTGCAGGTACAGCATCAAAGTGCGGTTGATTAACAACTTGTTTATTCACCACACCAACTTCACGTGCAACACCTGCAATACTTAAACAATCTGCACGGTTTGGCGTTAAACTAATTTCAATGGCTTTATCATCTAAATCTAAATATTCACGTAGATTTGTACCCACTGGCGCATCTAACGGTAGCTCAATAATACCATCTGCATCTACATCAATGCCTAATTCAGAGAATGAACAAAGCATCCCTTCTGAGGGTTGGCCACGTAATTTAGTCTTCTTAATTTTAAAATCACCAGGTAATACCGCACCTTCAGTTGCACATGCCACTTTTAAACCTTGACGGCAATTTGGTGCACCACAAACGATATCTAATAAACGGTCGCCACCAACATTTACTTTAGTGACACGTAATTTGTCTGCATCTGGGTGTTGAGCACATTCAACAACTTCACCTACAACCACACCGGTAAATTCACCAGCTACCTTTTCAACGCCATCTACTTCTAAGCCAAGCATCGTGATTTGATCACATAACTGCTCTGTTGAAATTGATGGATTAACCCATTCTCTCACCCAATTTTCGCTAAATTTCATTATCTCTGTATCCTTTATTGATGAACGTGTTACGTTCTAAATTAATCATTATCGTCAATTTAACCTTAACTAAACAGTTAATTACTTAAATTGTTTTAAAAAACGTAAGTCGTTTTCAAAGAATGAACGTAAATCTGTGACGTTGTAGCGTAACATGGTTAAACGCTCAACCCCCATGCCTACTGCGAAGCCAGAATATTCATTTGGATCAATACCTACGTTACGTAACACATTAGGATGCACCATACCACAACCTAGTACTTCTAACCATTTACCATTTTTACCCATTACATCAACTTCTGCAGAAGGTTCAGTAAATGGGAAATAAGAAGGACGGAAACGAACTTGTAAATCCTCTTCAAAAAATGCACGTAAGAAATCGTGTAATAAGCCTTTTAACTCGGTGAAGTTTGCTTTTTTATCTACATAAAGCAATTCAATTTGATGGAACATTGGTGTGTGCGTTTGATCGTAGTCGTTACGATATACACGACCTGGCGCCATAATACGAATAGGTGGCTGCATTTTTTCCATGGTACGAATTTGTACACCAGAGGTTTGTGTACGAAGTAATAACTCAGGATTAAACCAGAATGTATCGTGATCAGCACGTGCTGGGTGATGTTTAGGGATATTTAATGCATCGAAATTGTAATAATCACTTTCAATTTCGGGACCGGTTTCCACAGAAAAACCTAACTCTGAAAAGAATTTTGTTACGCGATTGATGGTAATGGTCACAGGGTGTAAACCACCAGTTTCTGTTTTACGACCAGGAAGGCTCACATCAATACGTTCTTTCTCTAATTTCGCATTGAGTTCAGCTTGTTCCCATTCTGCTTTTTTAGCATTTAAAAAATCTAACGCAGCTTGTTTCGCTTCATTGATTTTAGCGCCCATTGCAGGACGCTCTTCCGCTGCAACATTACGCAATTCCTGCATAAGTTGGGTAAAATGCCCTTTTTTACCAAAATATTCCACACGAATTTCATCTAATGTGGTTAAACTTTTATTTTCGATTTGTTCAATCGCCGATTTTGCTTTCTCAACAAGATCTTTCAGATGTTGCATAGTTTCCCCTGATTATCTTTTCTAACTAAAATACACCTAATGATAATACTAACTCATTAAAAAATCACGCGTTTATTGGTGAATTGATGTTTCAGATGAAAAATGACAAAATTTTTTGCTATTTTTTGAGATATATCACAGTAATTTTTAACGCTTTCGTTAGAATGAAGAAGAATCGACCATGTCTAGGAGGCGTATTATGTGGAAATCAATTTCTCAAGTCTTAGCTGATCAATTTGGTGCTTACTATAACATCAAAGAAAAAAACAAAGTGCCTGGTGGCGAAGTAAATGAAACTTGGCTTATTACAGATGGAATCCAACCTGTCTTTGTTAAAGTGAATGAACGGTCCTATCGTTCAATGTTTCGTGCAGAAGCTGACCAATTAAACCTACTAGGCAAAACCAATACAATTCGACTTCCGCAAGTATATGGCGTAGGCTGTTCTCAAAACCATAGTTTCTTGTTATTAGAAGCGCTTCCTATTACTCAACAAACCAATGCAACGCCACATTTTGCAGAAGAATTAGCAAAACTCCATCAAGTATCTGGCACTAAAAACTATGGATTAGATTTTGATACTTGGCTTGGCCCTGAGTATCAACCGAATAAATGGAATGGAAGTTGGGCGAAGTTTTTTGCAGAACAACGTATCGGATGGCAATTGCAACTCTGCAAAGATAAAGGTTTGGACTTTGGCGATATTGATTTAATTATTAAAAAAGTAAAACACAAACTTTCAAAACATAATCCTAAACCTTCTTTGTTACATGGTAACTTATGGATTGAGAATACCGCTATTGTAGGAAATCAAACCTTTACTTACGATCCTGCTTGCTACTGGGGAGATAGAGAATGTGATTTAGCATTCAGTGAGCTTTTCCAACCGTTCTCAGCTGAATTCTATGAAATTTATGACCGCACTTTCCCACTTGATAAAGAAGGTTTTGAAGAAAGAAAACACCTTTATCAGCTCTATTATCTGCTAAATTTCAGTCATCGTTTTAATGGAAGCTATATCAACTTAACCACTAAATTGATTGAAGAACTTCTACTTGAATAATTTCTTAAACATCAGATAAAAAAAGAGCGTAATTTTCATTACGCTCTTTTTATCTTCTCTATCTATTATTTTTGATAAAGAGGTGCTGGACCTTGAGTTCCGCCGTTAACTTGACCACCTTCTTGTAATTTTAATACAGAACCAGAAGCAGTGATTTCTACACGACGGTTTGGACGTAAACAGTCTTTCTCAGCTTTACTTGCGTGTTTGTAACCATTACAAGCTTTAACTTGTGGCACTTTACCGTAACCAACAGCTGTAATTTCAGATGTTACGCCATCTTCAATTAAACGAGCTTTAACACGGTTTGCACGACGTTGAGAAAGATCTAAGTTGTAAGCATCAGAACCTAAACGGTCAGTATAACCTGCAACTTTAACTTCTTTAGCACCAGTTTCTTTTAATTGTGCAGCAACGTTATCAACAACTTCTTTACCACGTGGAGTTAAAGTATCTTTATCGAAGTCGAATAAGAAGTCACCACTTAAAGTAAATGCTGAGTTGCCATTACAACCATTTGGATACCAGAAGAAGCTTTGAGCATTGTGGTTTTTGTCAAATAATATTTTGTATTGACAAATTTTGTGAACACCGTTCTCACGATAGTTGAACGCATAATCCCACTCTTCAACACCGTATAAACCTTCAGAGAAGTGCGGACGACCGATTAGGTTATATAATTGGTCTTTGTTCATACCACGTTCGATCATACGAACGTTATCCCAGTTTGGCCATGAACCAAATTGGCTACCGTCATGGTTGAAACCAGCTTTATCAATCTTAGGCCATACGAGTTGTGGTACTTGTTGACCATCAACTTCTTTATATTCTGGAGTACCAGCTTCTGTAACTTTGCTTAAGTTACCACAAGCAGCAACTGTCGCTACTGCTACTGCAGATAATAAAATACGAGATAATTTCATTTCTTTACCTTTTTACTGTTAAGGTGCAATCCTTGCAAGAAGAACCTACACAACTAAACTTTATAAATTTTACAAATAAAACTATAAAAAGTTTCATGGCGTATGGTAGTCATAATTCTTTAACTTGTAAATAAAAAAACATTAAAAAATGATTTTTTATGGAACTTTTTTGTAAAGTTGTGTAAAGAGTTGTCAAATAAGTAAATTTTTTTCTTATTGAATAAAATCCTGTCCATTTTTTGTTAAATTTCGATGGATTATTCCCTCAATACTCTCTTCAGCTTGCTTACCTATTTTTTGTAAAAGTGGCTTTTTCACTTTATATTTCACAGCGATCACTGACTTATCTTTCATTTTTTCAAGAATAATATCATCGCTAGTTGCTAACTCATCGACTAACTGAAGCTCTAGCGCTTGCTGACCGAACCAATGCTCACCAGTTGCGACTTTATCGACATCTAAGTGCGGTCGATTTTGAGTGACAAATTGTTTAAATAATTGATGAGTTTCTTCAAGTTCTGCTTGGAATTTCTGTTTCCCTTTTTCGGTATTTTCACCTAACACTGTGACGGTGCGTTTAAATTCTCCCGCTGTCATCACATCAACATCGACATCATGTTTTTTCAACAAACGATGAATATTGGGAATTTGCGCAACCACTCCAATAGAACCAATGATCGCAAAAGGTGCGGAAACAATTTTATCTGCCACACAAGCCATCATATAGCCACCACTTGCAGCAACCTTATCTACGGCAACCGTTAATTTAATCCCTTTTTGTTTTAAGCGAGCTAACTGTGAAGCAGCCAAACCATAACCATGAACAACACCACCAGGGCTTTCTAAACGTAGCAAGACCTCATCATCGGCTTTTGCCACATTAATAATCGCTGAAATTTCCTCTCGAAGTGCGGTCGTTTCGGATGCAGAAATATCACCTTTAAAATCGAGCACATAAACACAAGGTTTAGGCGTTTCTTTCTCACCATTTTTTAATTTCGCTTTTAACGCCTTTGCCTCTTGCTTTTTCGCTTTTTTCTCAGCTTTTTCTGCTTGTTTAAGTTCTTCTTCTGAAAGCTGAAAATCGCGCAAATGCTTTACCGTTTCCTTAAATTCTTCTGAGAGATCTGTCACGACCAATTCACCATGATGTGTTGCATTACGCTGTCTTGCTGAAATAATCATTGCAACAATAGCGGCAATCACAAGTAAAATCGTTAAAATCTCTAAAATAAAAATGCCATAGCCGGTCAAAATATCAGACCACATAGTTTTCTCCTAAAATAAAGTGAAGGCGTTATTTTACTGTGCAAGCCCGATTTACACTAACTTTTTATGGAAAATTTTGCGATTTAAGGTAAACTAACGCAGTTTTATTGCCTAATTTATAATGAATTACAGAGGTTTATATGTCTAAAGTTGCATCCATTGTCGATGTGTTACAAGGTAAAGTCGCTATTGGCGAAAAAGTTACCGTACGTGGCTGGGTTCGTACCCGTCGTGATTCTAAAGCAGGTCTTTCCTTCCTCGCTGTTTATGACGGCTCTTGCTTTGATCCTATTCAAGTCATCGTCAATAACGATATTGAAAATTATGAAAGTGAAGTATTACGCTTAACAACGGGCTGTTCTGTTATCGTAACCGGCACCATTGTTGAGTCACCTGCTGAAGGTCAAGCTGTTGAACTTCAAGCTGAAAAAGTAGAAGTGACAGGGTTCGTAGAAGATCCTGATACTTATCCAATGGCAGCAAAACGTCACTCAATTGAATACTTACGTGAAGTAGCTCACTTACGTCCTCGTACCAATATTATCGGTGCTGTAGCGCGTGTTCGTCACTGTTTAGCGCAAGCGATTCATCGTTTCTTCCATGAGCAAGGTTTCTATTGGGTGGCTACCCCATTAATTACTGCATCAGATACTGAAGGTGCGGGCGAAATGTTCCGTGTTTCAACGCTTGATTTAGAAAATCTTCCTCGTGGTGAAGATGGTAAAGTCGATTTCAGTCAAGACTTCTTCGGCAAAGAATCATTTTTAACCGTTTCAGGCCAGTTAAATGGTGAGACTTACGCGTGTGCATTAAGCAAAATCTATACTTTCGGTCCAACATTCCGTGCTGAAAATTCAAATACAACTCGTCACCTTGCAGAATTCTGGATGGTTGAACCTGAAGTCGCTTTTGCAACACTTGCTGACAATGCTAAATTAGCAGAAGACATGTTGAAATACGTGTTCCGTGCAGTACTTGCTGAGCGCAAAGATGACTTGAAATTCTTTGAAAAACATGTAGATAAAGATGTGATTACTCGTTTAGAAAACTTTGTAAACTCTGATTTTGCTCAAATCGACTATACCGATGCGATTGATGTATTATTAAAATCAGGTAAAAAATTCGAGTTCCCAGTATCTTGGGGTATCGATTTATCTTCTGAACATGAACGTTTCTTAGCAGAAGAATATTTCAAATCACCTGTTGTTGTGAAAAACTATCCGAAAGATATCAAAGCCTTCTATATGCGTTTAAATGACGATGGTAAAACTGTAGCTGCAATGGATGTTCTCGCACCTGGAATTGGTGAAATCATCGGTGGTTCACAACGTGAAGAACGTTTAGACGTATTAGATAAACGTATGGAAGAAATGGGCCTAAATCCTGAAGATTACTGGTGGTATCGTGATCTTCGTAAATATGGTACTGTACCACATTCAGGTTTCGGTCTTGGTTTTGAACGCTTAATTGTTTATGTAACTGGCGTACAAAATATTCGCGATGTGATTCCATTCCCTCGCGCACCAAGAAATGCAAATTTCTAAAAATATTGTTTAAATTGACCGCACTTTCTTTAAAGTGCGGTCATCATTTTAGGCGATAAATTTATCCCCTATTTTATTTATTGTGTTTGAATCAATCTTTCAAATACATCATATTAAGGAAAGTAGAAATGGACAAAATTAAACAACTCTTTGCAAACAACTACAGTTGGGCGCAAAGAATGAAAGAAGAAAATTCCACTTATTTTAAAGAACTTGCCGATCACCAAACACCTCATTATCTTTGGATTGGCTGCTCTGATAGCCGTGTTCCTGCTGAAAAACTCACAAATCTTGAACCGGGCGAATTATTTGTTCATCGTAATGTTGCTAACCAAGTTATTCATACGGATTTTAACTGCCTTTCAGTTGTACAATATGCCGTTGATGTACTCAAAATTGAACATATTATTATTTGCGGTCATACAAATTGTGGTGGTATTAAAGCAGCGATGCAAGATCACGATCTAGGGTTAATCAATAACTGGTTGCTCCATATTCGTGATATTTGGTTTAAACACGGGCATCTATTAGGCAATCTTTCAGCAGAAAAACGTTCAGATATGCTCACTAAATTAAATGTTGCAGAGCAAGTTTATAACCTAGGACGCACATCTATCGTAAAAAGCGCTTGGGAACGTGGACAAAAACTCTCCCTACATGGCTGGGTATATGATGTAAATGATGGATTCTTAGTAGATCAAGGTGTTATTGCAACCAGTCGGGAAACTCTTGAAATCTCTTACCGTAATGCGATTGCTCGCCTATCTAGCCTCGCGGAAGAAGATATCCTGAAAAAAGAACTTCCAGAAAACGAAGAATAAAAAAAGTGCGGTTAAATCTAATGAAATTTAACCGCACTTTTTATTTCAAACTTACTATTTAACTAGCTCTGTTTGCATATACATCAAACGATCAATATTCGTTAAATAATGTCCTAACTCTTGGGATTCTGGCTTATGAATATAAGGGATTTTACCTAGCAAAGGCGCATCAATCTGAGCCTCTAAAATATCTACCACCTCTTTATAATGCCCTAAACAAGGGTTAATTCGATTTGCAATCCAGCCTAATAAAGGAACGCCAAGCTGTTTAATCACTTGAGCTGTCAGCAATGCATGGTTAATACAGCCTTCTTTGATACCAACAACCAACACAACAGGCATTTTATGCTCAACAACCCAATCAGCAAAACTCTTACCTTCTGCCATTGGTGTGAGTAACCCAAATGAACCTTCCACGACAACAGATTGATATTTTTGAACTAATATCGTTAAGGCTTGATTAATCTTACTTAATTTAATGCGTGATTTATCTCGAGTCAGCATCGGCAAGGAATGAGCAAAAGTATAGCTATTTACTTCTTGATAAGATACTGGCTCATTCGTTGCATCCATTAAAGCTAACACGTCTGAATTATTTTCAGCATCATAATCTGTTTGGGATTCATTAGACTGATTTTCGACAGGATAAATCCCCTCTTCACAGCTACAAGCAATCGGCTTATAACCCACAATTCGCACGCCCTTTGCTTGTAATGCCTGAATAATGGCACGACAGGCGGTGGTCTTACCCACGTCAGTATCTGTACCTGCCACAAAGAAACTACTCATTTTTATTCTCCTTTTAAAAGTGCGGTCAATTCTAAAGGAGTTTTTTGAGGAAAATATTGAGATAAAGCAAGATTTGGATATTTTTAGGAAAAAATAAAAGGCTTATTTGATCTCACTCAAACTATTAAACAAGCCATCATCTTGTTTTGGCATTTGAAGATAAAATCCTTGCTGAGTAATTTTCCCCATAACCTCATCTTTATCTGCATGAACAAGCGGTTTACTCCCCCTCAAATTGAAAGGCATAAGAAATTGAGGCTTACCAAAACTCTGCATTAATATATCCGGTACAGCTGAAAAATCATCTCGTTTGGAAATATAAAGATAGCAGCCTGGTTTACGTTTACTTTTATAAATTGCACATAACATTTCATATTGCTCCAAAAAGAAAAAACCTACCAGATAATCTCTGATAGGTTTTATTTTACGAAAGTTTAATTATTTAGTCACAGCTTCTTTTACTTCAGCTGCTTTATTTGCTGCTGCATCTTTTGCTTCAGCCGCTTTATCAGCTGCCGCATCTTTTGTTTCTGAAGCTGAGTTTTTTACTGCTTCCATTTTAGAAGACATCGCATCTTTTGCTTCAGCCATTTTATTTGCTGCAGCATCTTTCATTTCAACTGCTTTATCTGCTGCTGCATCTTTTGCTTCAGAAGCTGCATTTTTTACTTCTTCCATTTTAGAAGACACTGCATCTTTTGCCTCAGCCATTTTATTTGCAGCAGCATCTTTCATTTCAGAAGCTTTATCAGCTACTGCTTCTTTTGTTTCAGCCATTTTATTTGCAGCAGCATCTTTCATTTCAGAAGCTTTATCAACTACTGCTTCTTTTGTTTCAGCCATTTTATTTGCAGCTGAATCTTTTGCGTCAATTGCCGCATTTTTAACATCAGTTGCAACTTCTTTTGCTGCATCTTTAATTTGTGTTGCTGCATTTGCTGTTGCATCTTTTGCTGCTTCAACTTTTTGAGCTGTTTCTTGTTTATCGAAACAACCAGTTACGGCTAAAGATGCACCTAATACTAATGCGGCTAATACTGATTTTTTCATTGTCATTCTCCATTTTATAATTAAGAATTAATCCAAAGCTATCTGCTTTGTGTGATCTAGTTTACGTAAAAAAAACTTAAAATAAAACATCTTCCAAAAAAATTTACATTTCTAAAGATATAGTTTTTTATAATACCTCTCTAAAACAACTATAACCCAATGAAATTAAAAGATTTGTAAAAAAGTTCATTATAAAAATTTTATTTTTTGTAAAGATAAAAAATCACTTTTTTGTATTTTTTTTGAACAATCCCACTCAGTTAATTTGAATAATCCTTAACTATTGCTTTTACTTTTCAGTTACTTTTTTACGGCTGCAGATTGATCTTTTGTTTCAGAATCTACATTTTTTACTTCCTCTGCTTTAGAGCACACAGCATCTTTTGCTTCAGTCATTTTATTTTCCGCAACATGTTTAACATAGTTAGCTGCTGCAACCACAGCATCTTTAACTTGTACTGCCGCGCTTACTGTGGCATCTTTTGCAGCTTCAACTTTAGAAGACATTACATCTTTTGCCTCTGAAAGCGAATCTTTTACTTCAGCAACTTTATCTTCGACAGCTTCTTTTGCTTTTACAGCTTTATCTTCAGCCGCATCTTTCACTTCAGCAGCTTTATCTTCAGCTTCATCTTTTAACTCAGCCGCTTTATCAGCAGCTTCATCTTTTACTTCAAAAACTGCATTTTTTACTTCAGCAACTTTATCTACAACTGCATCTTTGAATTTAACTACTTTGTCTACAACTGTATCTTTTGCTTCTGAAGCCGCTTCTTTTGCTTCTACAGTTTTATCTTCAGCTGCATCTTTTAGCTCAGATGCTTTATCTGCAGCTTCATCTTTTGCTTCTGAAACTGCTTTTTTTACTTCTTTTGCTTTATCTTCAGCCGCATCTTTCACTTCAGCAGCTTTATCTTCAGCTTCATCTTTTAACTCAGCCGCTTTATCAGCAGCTTCATCTTTTACTTCAAAAACTGCATTTTTTACTTCAGCAACTTTATCTACAACTGCATCTTTGAATTTAACTACTTTGTCTACAACTGTATCTTTTGCTTCTGAAGCCGCTTCTTTTGCTTCTACAGTTTTATCTTCAGCTGCATCTTTTAGCTCAGATGCTTTATCTGCAGCTTCATCTTTTGCTTCTGAAACTGCTTTTTTTACTTCTTTTGCTTTATCTTCAGCCGCATCTTTCACTTCAGCAACTTTGTCTTCAGCTGCATCTTTTAGCTCTGCTGCTTTATCTGCCGCTTCATCTGTAGCTTCTGAAACTGTTTTTTTCACTTCTGATGCTTTATCTTCGACGGCTCTTTTTACTTCAGAAAATTTGTCATCGATTGCTTTTTTCATTTCAGCAGCTTTATCATCGATTGCTTCTTTTGCTTCAGAAACTGCTTTTCTTACTTCAGATACTTTATCTTCAGTTACATCTTTCACTTCAGTAGCTTTGTCTTCAACCACTTCTTTTGCCTCAGACGCTTTATGTGTCACAGCATCTTTAATATAGTTAGCCGCTGCAAATAATGCATCTTTAACTTGTGTTGCAGCATTCACTGTCGTATCTTTTACTTCAGTTGCTTTATCTTCGATTTTATTGTTCATAGCTACTCTCCTTGTGTCATTATAATAGCTTAATTTAAGCTATTCATTTATAGCTCATTTTCAGTCTATCAAAAAAATTTTAAAAAAACACCTAAAAATACACATTTTTAGGTGTTGCTTATTTTTGACTGCTTTTAAAAAGTAAATCATATAAACTTTGTTTTTCGTATTTTAGCCATTCTATTTTGGATAATGGAAAGCTTCAATGGTGCCTTTTTCACCATTCCACTCAATTTGAACAATCGTTGAAGGGTAAAAACTAATTGGATTTCGCTTACCGTAAAGCTCTGAAACAATACTGCCTACTAAAGGTAAATGAGAAACGAGTAAAACACTTTCAGTACCTTCTTCTTGCAAAACAGATAGATAATCAGCTACCAATGTAGCATTACCATAAGGTGTAATCCCACTCCAAATTTCAATATCATTAAGCGTGTTACCTAAGGCTGAATTTACAAGCTCAAACGTTTCTTGTGCTCTTACATAAGGACTGACAATCACTTTCTGAACTGAAAGTGCGGTTGAATTTAGATGGTTTTTAAGCCATTGACCTTGTAATATTGATTGTTTGCGTCCATAGTCGGTTAAATGCCGAGCCTCGTCTGATGAAGAGACAACTTCAGCTTCTCCATGACGCATAATAAAAATTTTCATGTCTTTGCTTTCCTAAAAATAATAAAAGATAAATTTTATGGATCAAAAATGGGGGCAAGCCCCCACTTTATTAATTCGCTTTCACTGCTTCTGCAATTTCTTCTGCACATTGTTTTGCAAGTACACCGTCTTCACATTCGACCATGACGCGAATAAGAGGCTCAGTACCAGACTTACGCAGTAAAATTCGACCTTTGCCTTCTAAACGTTTTTCCACATCTGCAGCTACCGCTTTTACCGCTTCACTTTCTAATGGATTATCACCACCAGCAAAACGAACATTAATGAGTACTTGAGGGAATAATTTCACCGCACTTGCAAGCTCGTTTAAAGATAAACGATGTTGAACCATTGCACTTAATACAGCTAGTGATGCAATAATACCATCACCTGTCGTATTTTTATCAGCAATAATGATATGGCCTGAGTTTTCTCCGCCTAGCGTCCAGCTATGTTCTACCATTTTTTCTAACACATAACGGTCGCCAACGTTAGCTCGCACAAAAGGTACACCTAACATTTTTAACGCAATCTCTAAGCTCATATTACTCATTAATGTGCCCACTACGCCACCTTTTAGCTGACCTGAACGTAAAGCTTCACGAGCAATAATGAAAAGGATTTGGTCACCATCTACTTTATTACCTAAGTGATCCACCATCATAATACGGTCACCATCACCATCATAAGCAAGACCAACATCTGCTTTTGTTTCAAGCACTTTTTCCTGTAACGCTTTTACATCGGTTGCACCACATTTCTCATTAATATTGATTCCGTTAGGATCTGTACCAATTTCAATCACTTCTGCGCCTAACTCACGTAATACATTTGGCGCAATATGATAAGTCGCTCCATTTGCACAATCCACCACGATTTTATAACCATCTAAACCAAGATGTGGAGGGAAAGTACTTTTACAAAATTCAATATAACGTCCTGCGGCATCACTGATACGGCTCGCTTTACCTAAATCAGCAGACTCCACACAATCCATTGGCTGATCAAGCATGGCTTCAATCGCTTCCTCAATATCGTCTGGTAATTTTGTACCTTGTGAAGAAAAGAATTTAATCCCGTTATCATAGTAAGGGTTATGAGATGCCGAAATGACAATACCTGCTTCCAAGCGGAAAGTACGGGTTAAATACGCCACGGCTGGTGTCGGCATAGGACCAGTAAATGCGGCAGTTAAACCCGCTGCAGCCAAACCTGCTTCAAGTGCAGATTCCAGCATATAACCTGAAATACGAGTATCTTTCCCGATTAATACCGTACGAGAACCTTGGGAAGCTAAAACCTTACCTGCTGCCCAACCTAATTTCAATGCGAAATCAGGTGTGATTGGATATGTACCCACTTTTCCACGGACACCATCAGTACCAAAATATTTACGATTTGCCATATTTATTCCTTATTAAATTTGAATAATGATGTTACAGAAATCATTTATTCCACAACATATAAAATCTGTTAGTTGCTTACGCTTCTTGTGTAGCTTGCCATACTTTTAAGGCATCAGCTGTTGCAGCCACATCATGCACACGTAAAATAGTCGCACCATTTTGTGCAGCAATTAATGCCCCGGCTACACTTCCTACAACGCGTTCAGTCACGGGCTTATCTAATACAGCACCAATCATCGATTTACGTGAAAGCCCTGCTAAAACAGGATATCCACTTTCACAGAAGTGAGCCAACTGTTGTAAAAGCTTGTAGTTATGCTCTACTGTTTTACCAAAACCAAACCCCATATCCCAAATAATATTTTCTTTGGCAATACCTGCTGCTAAACAAGCTTGAGTTCTATCAGTTAAAAACTGATAAACATCTTGAACCACATCATCGTAATGTGGATTAGTTTGCATTGTACGAGGTTGTCCTTGCATGTGCATAATACAAGTGGGTAAATTCAACTGTCCTGCTATTTCGAGTGCACCAGGTTCACGTAGCGCACGAATATCATTGATTAAATCCATACCGACCTTAGCCGCTTCTTGCATCACAATTGCTTTAGAAGTATCCACTGAAATCCAACAATCAAAACATTTTTGCACGGCTTCAACCAAAGGTATCACCCGTTGCAATTCTTCAGCTTCAGACACTTCCTCTGCCATCGGACGAGTTGACTCGCCGCCAATATCAATAATTGTTGCACCTTCTTTCAGCATTTTTTCAACTTGAAATAATGCTTTGTCTAGACTGAAAAACTGCCCGCTATCAGAAAATGAATCAGGTGTGAAATTCAAAATTCCCATAATTTGGGGGAATGATAAATCTAGACATTTGTTATTAGCATAAAGTTTCATAAAGTGCGGTCAATTTTTAAATCAAATTTGAAAGGTTAGATTATAACGGAATATAGTAATGAAAAGAACGAAATAATAAATAAAAAAGCCTTCCAAATTAGGAAGGCTTTATTTTTATGCTTCAGGATCTTCTGAATGATTAACCGCACTTTCAGTTTTCTCTTCCTGCGGTTTTGCTGTTGGTTTCGTGTCTTTGTTATCTTCCCAACCAGATGGTGGTGTAACAGGTTCACGATTCATCAATTGCTTGATTTGTTCTTCTTCAATGGTTTCATATTTCACTAACGCATCTTTCATGGCATGAAGAATATCCATATTGTCGATCAAAATCTGTCTTGCTCTCGCATAGTTACGATTTACGATCGCACGAACTTCTTCATCAATTGCATGTGCTGTTTCGTCAGACATATGTTTTGCTTTCGCCATTGAGCGCCCTAAGAATACTTCGCCTTCATCTTCAGTATAAAGAATCGGACCGAGTTTATCTGAGAAGCCCCATTGGGTCACCATATTACGTGCAATATTGGTTGCCACTTTAATATCGTTAGATGCACCGGTAGAAATATTTTCTTCACCGTAAATCAAATCTTCTGCTAAGCGTCCCGCATAAAGTGTTGAAAGTTTACTTTCTAATTGTTTTTGGCTGATACTAATTTGATCGCCTTCAGGTAAGAAGAAAGTTACACCTAATGCTCGGCCACGAGGAATAATCGTCACTTTATGTACCGGATCATGTTCAGGCACTAAGTAACCCACAATGGCGTGACCAGCTTCATGGTACGCTGTCGATTCTTTTTGTTTATCCGTCATGATCATGGTACGGCGTTCAGGTCCCATATTGATCTTATCTTTGGCTTTTTCAAACTCAAGCATCGATACAGTACGTTTATTGCTACGAGCAGCAAATAATGCCGCTTCATTCACCAAGTTCGCTAAATCTGCACCTGAATAACCTGGTGTACCACGCGCCAGTGTCATGGCATCTACATCATCAGCCACAGGGACTTTACGCATGTGAACTTTTAAAATTTGCTCACGACCTTTCACATCCGGTAAACCTACAACAACTTGACGGTCAAAACGACCTGGACGCGTTAATGCAGGGTCAAGTACATCTGGACGGTTAGTTGCAGCAATAACGATTACGCCTTCGTTACCACCGAAACCATCCATTTCAACTAACATTTGGTTAAGGGTTTGTTCACGCTCATCATGTCCACCACCTAAACCGGCACCACGTTGGCGACCTACCGCATCAATTTCATCAATAAAGATTAAGCATGGTGCATTTTTCTTCGCTTGCTCGAACATATCACGTACACGAGAAGCACCAACACCCACAAACATCTCTACAAAGTCAGAACCTGAAATGGTAAAGAAAGGCACTTTTGCTTCACCCGCAATAGCTTTCGCTAATAAGGTTTTACCTGTACCTGGAGGACCTACCATTAAAATCCCTTTTGGAATTTTACCACCAAGGTTTTGGAATTTTTTCGGTTCACGCAAGAAGTCAACTATTTCAGCCACTTCTTCTTTTGCTTCATCACAACCTGCAACATCTGCAAAAGTCACTTTAATTTGATCTTGGGTCAGCATTTTAGCGCGGCTTTTACCGAAGCTCATGGCTTTCCCGCCTCCACCTTGCATTTGACGCATGAAGAAAATCCATACCCCTACAAGGAATAACATTGGGAACCACGAAATTAAAATTTGTGATAATAAACTGCGTTTTTCAAAAGGCGTACCTTCGATTTTAACTTTTTTATTTAATAAGTCATCTAAGAGTTTTTTATCTTCCAACGGCGGCATCACGGTCATATATTTAGAACCGTCATTTTTGGTCACAGTGATTTCATTCGCATCAAAGCGCGCTTCCTTCACTTGACTGTTACTCACATCATACACAAAGGTTGTGTAATCTGTTGAATCACTCACGCCATTAGAATTAAAACTTTGGTAAGCTGTCATCATGACAATTGCTACCACAACCCATAGAACTAGATTTTTGACCATATCGTTCAAGGTTTAACCTGCCTTTCTTAAGTTAATTAAAATTAAACGAGATACTATCTCATCCCCGACACAATGAAAAGCTATCAAAGCAATTATCTATTCGCCTTTATAACCGCTTGCTACAATATAAACTTCGCGAGAGCGCCCACGAGAGGCTTCTGGCTTACGCACTTTTACGACACTAAAGAGTGAACGAATTTCGCGCAGATACTCATCAAAACCTTCTCCTTGGAATACTTTGACCACAAAACTGCCTTTTTTCGCCAAAACTTGCTTACACATATCTAAAGCCAGTTCAACTAAATACATTGCACGAGGAATATCAACAGATGGCATGCCGCTAAAATTTGGCGCCATATCAGACATCACGACATCAACTTTTGCTTCACCAACTCGTTCTAATAATGCATTCAGCACATTTTCGTCACGAAAATCGCCTTGCAAGAAATCCACGCCGACAATTGGGTTCATATCCAAAATATCACAAGCAATCACTCTGCCTTTTCCACCAATTTGGCTCACAACATACTGTGACCAACCACCTGGTGCGGCACCGAGATCCACCACAGTCATTCCCGGTTTAAACAATTTATCCGTTTGTTGAATTTCATCTAACTTAAAGTAAGCACGTGAGCGTAATTTTTGCTTATGTGCTTTCTGAACAAACGGATCTTTAAAATGTTCGTTTAGCCAACGAGAAGAACTCGCCGAACGTTTTTTCTTTCCCATAATCTCTTTCTTTTGTACTATTTTTTGTAGTAGTTTCGTCTATATTTGGGTACAATCTGCCAAATTCAAGGCTAGACTTACCAAAAAGTGCTGAAAAACCACGTTTTTTCTGACCGCTCTTTTCGGTCTTTTTTTGACTCATATTCATCTATTTAAAGGATTCCTTATGACAATATTATCAACAAAACAAAAACAATTTTTAAAAGGACTCGCTCATCACCTTAGCCCTGTCGTCATGCTTGGCGGTAACGGCTTAACCGAAGGTGTATTAGCCGAAATCGATAATGCGTTAAATCATCACGAATTAATCAAAGTAAAAATTGCTGGCGCAGATCGCGAAACCAAACAATTAATTATTGATGCGATTGTTCGTGAAACCAAATCATCTAATGTTCAAACCATCGGACATATTTTGGTGCTTTATCGACCAAGCGAGGAAGGTAAAATCCAGCTGCCTCGTAAATAATTGTTATCCCCTCAATTTGAGGGGATGTTTTTTTAGATGTAATTTACTTCAATAATCTCGAACTCAACCGTTCCACCTGGTGTGGTAATATTTACGGTATCATCCAACTCTTTCCCTACCAAGCCACGAGCAATCGGTGAATTCACAGAAATCAAACCTGATTTAATATCTGCCTCATCATCACCCACAATTTGGTAAGTGACTTCTTCATCGGTATCGGTATTCACTAATACAACTGTCGCACCAAAAATAACTTTTCCGTTATTTGGTAATTTAGTGACATCGATAACCTGACAATTTGCAAGTTTGCTTTCAATTTCTTGAATACGCCCTTCGCAAAAACCTTGTTGTTCACGCGCAGCGTGATATTCTGCATTTTCTTTTAAGTCACCATGCTCACGTGCTTCAGCAATCGCCTTGATAATTTCAGGGCGACGCTCATTCTTTAAGAAATCTAATTCTTGACGTAATAGCTCCGCACCGCGCACGGTCATTGGAATTTGTTTCATTCTTTTTCCTTGAAATTTGGTAAAAACAAAACCACGACAACGTCTTGCAACCTTGCCGCAGTCAATGAAAAATAAAAAATGATTTACTCTATTGAGTTCGGAGCTTATTATTATTCGTCTTAAGAAAAATAGCAACTAGAACTGTACAAAAATGAGTAAAAAATCTTCCATTTCGACCGCACTTAAAGCGGCATTTATCACTCTCGGATTTTCTTTTTCTTCTATGGCTGAAGTTGATGTTACTTCAATCACCCAATATTTACCGGAAGGTGCATCGGCTGGCATCATTGCCAAAAACCTCAATAAAGATCAAATTATCGCCGATTACAATGGTTCAACCTTTATGTTGCCAGCCAGTACACAAAAAGTTTTCACGGCTGTTGCGGCTAAATTAGTATTAGGTGATGCCTTTCAATTTGAAACATCACTTTTAAGTAACGGAAAGATTCAGAATAATGTTTTAGAAGGCGATCTTGTGGTGCAATTTACTGGCGATCCTGATCTGACCAGTGGACAACTTTATAGTCTATTAGCTAATTTAAAGAACCAAGGCATTCAGAAAATTAATGGTGATCTTATTTTAGATACCTCTGTATTTGCTAGCCATGATCGTGGGTTAGGTTGGATTTGGAACGATCTTACAATGTGCTTTAACTCCCCTCCTGCTGCAGCAAATATTGATAATAACTGTTTCTATGCCGAGCTAGATGCAAATCAACCTGTAGGTGAAACCGTCAAAATTAACGTTCCTGCTCAATTCCCTATTCAAGTTTTCGGACAAGTTTATATTGTGGATCAGCAAGAAGCCGGTTATTGCCAGTTAGATGTGGTGGTTCATGACAATAATCGTTATCAGGTGAAAGGCTGTATTGCGCGTCAAACAAAACCTTTTGGGCTTAGTTTTGCAGTACAAGATCCAGATGCCTATGCGGCTGCTATTATTCAACGCCAACTAAAACGTCTTGGCATCGAATTTACAGGTAAAGTGAAACAGCCTCAAAAACCACAGCAAGGGCAAAAACTTGCACAACATTTATCCAAACCACTGCCTGAGTTATTGAAAAAAATGATGAAAAAATCAGATAACCAGATTGCAGATGCTTTATTTAGAGCGGTAGCCTACAACTACTATAAACGCCCAGCTTCATTCCAATTAGGTACATTGGCGGTTAAATCAGTATTACAAAAACAAGGCATTAAATTTGGCAACAGCATTTTAGCAGATGGTTCTGGCCTTTCTCGTCACAATTTAGTTGCACCAAAAACTATGCTTTCTGTTTTAGAGTACATCGCTAAAAATGAAGATACACTGCATTTAATGGAAACCTTCCCGATTGCAGGTGTAGATGGCACTATCAGCGGACGCGGCGGCTTAATTAATCCACCATTAGTTAAAAATGTCATCGCGAAAACAGGCTCATTAAAAGGGGTTTATAACCTTGCCGGTTTTATGACCAATGCGCGAGGTGAAAAAGTGGCTTTTGTTCAATTTATCAATGGTTACTCCACTGGTGATTTAGAAAGTAAAACGAAACGCGCTCCACTTGTGCAGTTTGAAAGTACACTTTATAACGATTTTTATAAAGACTAAAACACATAAAAAAATAACCGCACTTCAAATATACTAAGTGCGGTTATTTTTTTCTTCATTTTAAATTAAAAAGAAAAAGCACCAAACTCTTCATCGAATTTGGCGCTTTATACTTTTAGACTGTTTTATCCTTCATTATGGATTTCGAGATTACTCGCATCTTTTTCACGTTTTTTCTTTGCTGAATCGTTACGTTGAGAAGCGATGTTATCAAGATATTCTGGCGTGATATCGCCAGTGATATATTCGCCAGTAAATACTGAGCAATCAAAACCTTTAATCGCAGGGTTTTCTTGACGAACGGATTCTGTTAACGCTTCAAGATCTTGGAAGATCAATTTGTCCACACCAATTAATTCTGCAATTTCTTCGACACTACGACCGCAGGCAATAAGCTCTTGTTTTGTTGGCATATCAATGCCATACACATTCGGATAACGAATTTCTGGTGCAGCTGACGCAAAGTAAATTTTCTTCGCACCCGCAGCGCGAGCCATGCATACAATTTGTTCTGATGTTGTTCCACGAACAATGGAATCATCAACTAACAACACATTTTTATCTTTGAATTCAGCTTTGATTGTATTGAGCTTACGGCGAACTGAGCTAATACGTTGTGCTTGCCCAGGCATAATAAACGTACGGCCAACATAGCGGTTTTTAACAAAGCCTTGACGATAAGGTTTGTCTAAAATTTTTGCAATCTGTAACGCTATATCCGTTGAAGTTTCAGGTACAGGAATCACTACATCAATGTTGTCTACTTCATCAGCCCATTCTTTTGCAATTTTTTTACCTAAATATTCGCCCATGTGAACACGTGCCGCATAAACAGACACACCATCTATCGTCGAATCTGGGCGAGCAAAATACACGTATTCAAAAATGCACGGATTTAAGACTGCACTTTCGGCACATTGCTCGGCATAAAGTTTGCCATCAAAGGTCACATAAATCGCCTCACCCGGTGCAACATCACGCACTAATTCAAAACCTGCGACGTCTAATGCCACACTTTCAGAGGCAAACATATATTCCAAAGAACCATTTTCTTCTCGTTTACCTAACACGAGTGGACGAATACCAAACGGATCGCGAAATGCCACCATACCATGTCCAATAATCATCGCTAAACATGCATAAGCACCACGAATATCTTTGTGTGTCGCACGAATTGCATTAAAAATATCTTGTGGATCGAGATGGTATTTATTCACTCTATCCAAATGATTAGCAAGAATATTGAGAAGAAGTTCTGAATCCGAATTGGTATTTATATGACGACGCGCTTCTTTAAATAATTTATCTTTTAATTCGGTTGAGTTGGTTAAGTTACCATTGTGAACAAGACTTAAACCATAAGGTGAGTTAACATAGAAAGGCTGAGCTTCAGATACACTTGAACTGCCGGCTGTTGGATAACGTACATGTCCGAGGCCTGCATGACCTTGTAAACGTAACATATGTTCTTGTCTGAATACATCGCTTACAAGACCATTAGCCTTACGCAAACGAAAGCGGTTTTCATCATCTATTGTGACAATCCCCGCCGCATCTTGACCTCGATGCTGTAATAACGTTAATGCTGCATAAATGGATTCATTAACCGGATTTTGGCTAACGATACCGACAATTCCACACATACTGATTGACTACCTTATTGTTTAAAAGTTGAGTTTAAAAAACTAGAACTTGCTTGTAGTTGTTGGAAGAACCATTCAATAATGAAGCCGAAATGAGGAATTAATTTTGATTCTTTCCACCAATCGGTTTGCTCAAAGTTAGTGAAGGTATCCAAGAAGAATAAGATCGCGGCAACGATTAATGCGCCACGAATTAAGCCAAATGCCGCACCGAGAACACGATCTGTTCCGGTAAGTCCTGTTTTATCCACTAATTGGCTAATCACATAATTAACAATGCCACCTACGATTAATGTTAAAACAAATAAAATGCCGATTGCGGTGCCGTTACGCACGTAGTCAGATTCGATTTGAGTGAGATAGGTGGCGAGATAAGGATAAAATTGGCTAGCGACAATAAATGCAACGACCCAACTTGCAAGGGACATCACCTCTCGCACAAACCCACGTAATAAACTCACGATAATCGAAAATGCGATGATGCCAATGATAATATAATCAATCATTAAATAGTCTCTCAATTAAAAAGGGTCGCCATTGCGACCGCAATATTTTACATAAAAAAACACAAAAGGAAAACGTTTGCGTCAATTAAATTTGAAGCAATTTGCTAGATTTCTTGCCAAAATGCTTTATCTAATTTTTGCTGTGCCTTTCGTAATACTTCTGCCAAGTGCTGATATGTCGGTTTATCTTGTACCGTTGGCAAACTTTCATGTTGTTTTCTCAAACGTTCACTAATCTCATAAAACCACTGAGAACTTTGCGGTTCTAAGGGTGATTTTGCTCGTTTCCCCAACCAATATAAACCTTGAAATGGCATCGCTAACGCACAAAGTGCGGTCAAAATAGCAAGCGAAAATGCTGTAAGATCAGCTTTAGCATAAAGTTGCTGCCAGACCACCGCAAATACTGCCATAAAAGGCATAAATTTTTGTGCAAATTTTGTAGCTTTAATAATGCGATTTTCGGGGAAAATCATGCCGAGCTTCGCTTCTAGTGGCCACGTTTGCAAATAAACTTGCCCTTGTTTTAAGGTTGAAAAAAATGATGACATGAAAACATCCTTGAAAATAACCGCGCTTATAATACTCTAGTTTAGGTTTAATTGTCATCCCTGACTAGAAATTGTTGAAATTTTCAACTTTTCTAATAAAAGATCGTATTTTTACCCTCCAGTTAATTTATTTTATACGCTAAAAGGTGTATTCTATATAGGATTTATACTCCGTTCTTTTGAATGGATTTTTATTAACCTCAATCAAAAATAGGGTTCCTATGTCAAAACTTGTTCTCATCCTTAACTGTGGTAGTTCTTCATTAAAATTTGCAATCCTTGATCCTGCAACAGGTGAAGAAAAATTATCAGGCTTAGCAGAAGCATTTTATCTTCCTGAAGCTCGTATCAAATGGAAACTTAACGGTGAAAAAGGTAGCGCAGATTTAGGTGCTGGTGCAGCGCACACTGAAGCACTTAACTTCATCGCATCAAACATTATGACTGATGAGCTTAAAAACTCTATCACCTCGATTGGTCACCGTATCGTTCACGGTGGTGAGAAATACACCCAATCTGTTGTTGTAACAGATGAAGTGGTTAAAGGTATTGAAGATGCGGCACAATTTGCACCACTTCACAACCCTGCTCACTTAATCGGTATCCGTGAAGCATTTAAAACATTCCCACACTTAAAAGATAAGAACGTTGTAGTATTTGATACAGCATTCCACCAAACCATGCCAGAAGAAGCATATCTATATGCACTTCCATACTCACTTTACAAAGAACATGGCGTACGTCGCTACGGTGCACACGGTACCAGCCACTACTTTGTTTCTCGTGAAGTCGCTGAATACGTAGGAAAACCGGCAGACCAAGTAAACGCAATCATCTGTCACTTAGGTAACGGTGGTTCTGTTTCTGTTGTTCGTAACGGTAAATGTATCGACACATCTATGGGTTTAACCCCGTTAGAAGGTTTAGTCATGGGGACACGTTGTGGTGACATCGACCCTGCGATCGTTTTCTACCTATATAAAAACTTAGGTATGTCAATGGATCAAATCGAAGAGACTTTAGTGAAAAAATCAGGTCTTTTAGGTTTAACTGAAGTAACAAGCGACTGTCGCTATGCAGAAGATAACTATGATGATGCTTCTAAACCAGAAGCAAAACGTGCATTAGATGTTTACAGCTACCGTTTAGCAAAATACATTGGTGCATACATGGCAGTTTTAGGTGACGATCACTTAGATGCCATCGCATTTACAGGTGGTATCGGTGAAAACTCTGCTCACGTTCGTGAATTAGCATTAGGACACTTAAAATTATTCGGCATCAAATTAGACAAAGAACGCAACCTTGCTGCTCGCTTTGGTAAATCAGGCGTGATCACTGCTGATGACTCTGCATTCAAAGCGATCGTTCTTCCAACCAACGAAGAATTAGTAATTGCACAAGATACAGCACGTTTAGCGGGCTAATCAACTTCCTTCAAACCTGCTGAGAAATCAGCAGGTTTTTTCATTCATTAAAAGGTATATCAAAATGACTAAAGCAGTTATTCTTATTCCAACTAGCGCAGAAGCAAATTTAGCGGCAGCATTAGACGCAGCTAAAACAACAGGCGCTGTCGTATTCAATGCAGTAGAAGATGTAAAAGCCGCTCAAGCATTAATCGCAAATAATCAAAAAGACGTGTTATTAGAAAAAATCGTGGCTGATTTCCAAGCATTAAATGCAAATTTAGTGATTGTTAAAGGTGTTCAACCTTCATCTCAAGCGCCTTTTGCAAATAGCTTAAACTTTGCGATTGCACAAACCTTAGATGCACAAATTATCTTAGTAGCAAACAATGAAGAAGGTACATTAGTAGAAGCCGTTGCTTCAGAATTTGGCGGTGTGAACAACGCTGACATCTTAGGTGTATTTGGTGCGCAAGCCAGCAAAATTAAAGCCTTAGATGCACAAACATTAGCTGCGGCAATTTCTGCACCACTTGCTCGTGAAGCACGTATTTCTCCAGCAGCATTCCGTTTCAAATTAACTGACTTAGCACGTAAAGCGGGTAAAACTATCGTATTACCAGAAGGTGATGAACCTCGTACCGTTAAAGCGGCGGCAATCTGTGCAGAACGTGGTATCGCAAAATCAGTATTATTAGCGGATCCTGAATCAGTGAAAAAAGTCGCGGCAGAACAAGGTGTGACTTTAGGTGCTGACGTAACGATCATCAATCCAGCTGACGTACGTGAAAACTACGTTGCTCGTTTAGTTGAATTACGTAAATCTAAAGGCTTAACTGAAGAACAAGCTCGCGCACAATTAGAAGACACCGTTGTATTAGGTACGATGATGTTAGAAGCGGGCGAAGTAGATGGTTTAGTCTCTGGTGCCGTTCACACCACTGCAAATACCATTCGTCCACCGATGCAAATCATCAAAACAGCACCAGGTAGCTCAATTATCTCGTCTGTATTCTTTATGTTATTACCAGACCAAGTATTAGTATATGGTGACTGTGCAGTAAACCCAGAGCCAACAGCTGAACAACTTGCTGAAATCGCAATTCAATCCGCTGAATCGGCAAAAGCATTTGGTTTAAATCCGAAAGTCGCAATGCTTTCTTACTCAACCGGTACTTCTGGTTCAGGTCAGTCTGTAGAGAAAGTGAAAGAAGCTACCCGTATTGCACTAGAAAAACGTCCTGATTTATTAATCGACGGTCCATTACAATACGATGCAGCTGTAATGAAAGATGTAGCAGCGTCTAAAGCACCAAACTCTAAAGTGGCAGGTCAAGCAAACGTATTTGTATTCCCTGATATCAACGCGGGTAACATCGGCTATAAAGCGGTTCAACGTTCTGCAGATTTAGTGGCTGTAGGCCCAATGCTTCAAGGTATGCGTAAACCGGTTAATGACTTATCTCGTGGTGCATTAGTGGATGATATCATCTACACCATCGCATTAACCGCGATCCAAGCAACACAAGCTTAATTAAAGCCATTGTTGTAAAACACTAAAGAAAATAACCGCACTTTTGATGATTCAAAATGCGGTTATTTTTAGGGTTGTTTTTAATGACTACTCTACGGATTTTAAGTATTCAACCAGCTTCATGCCAATTTCTCTTCTCCATCCTAAAAGCAGATCAGGTTGTTTTGACATATCTTCATTTTTTAGCCAAACCCATTTAATGAGATCTTCTAAATTTCGTTTACTTGCCAGAATATCAAGAGTTAACCCTTTTGGTGTCAGTTCATAAGCTTTTTCTTGTAACAATCGAATTGCCTTTTTATAACGAGGATCATCCACAATACGCACTAAACGCTTAGGATAATCATAAGGAGAAATTCGGCGGCTTTGTGCTAACAATTGAAGCATCTTTTTGCCACGCACACGGACTTCATTTTCAGATAATCCAAGCGCTAACATTTCTGATGTATTGCGAGGATTGTTTTTTGCGACTTTCCAAAGGTTGTCAGATTTCACCACATAAGAAAGGGCTAAATTTCGTGCCATTGCGGTTTCTTGTCGCCACTTTGCCAATAGTTGTAAACGCGCTAATTCGAGCGGATTCAATTTCCAAACATTCGGAATATCCAAATAAGCTTTATTTGGATCGCGATCGTCTAATTTACTGGTTTTCGAGATCGCAAGCTGGCAATCATCAATTACCGCTTGAAGCCAAGATGATTGCACTAATTCTATTTGCATTTTTTGATAGACCGGCAAGAGATACCATACATCCCCTGCAGCATATTGTAGCTGTACGGGTGAAAGTGGACGTTTCAACCAGTTTGTACGGGTCGCCCCTTTATCCATTTCAACGCCCAAATAATGCAACACCAATTTGGCTAGGCCTGCTGAATTAGCAAAACCTAAAAAACGCGCCATAATTTGCGTATCCATCATAGGTTGTGGAAGTGCATCAAACTCTTGTAAGAAAACCAATAAATCTTCATTACAAGCATGCAAAATTTTTGTCACCTGCTGATCGCGTAATAATTCCACAAAAGGTGAAAAATCAGTAATGGATAAAGGATCGATTAATGAAACACGTTCACCATCATAAAGTTGAATTAATCCTAATTTAGGATAATAGGTCGATATTCGCATAAATTCGGTATCTAAAGCGACCGCACTTTGCTGACGAGCTAACTGACAAACCTGAGCCAGTTCTTCATTATTTTGAATTAACGTAAAGTGCGGTTGATTTTGGCATTCTTTTATCATTGTAATAGGATGTATTTTCAAATAGAGATACAGACTAAACAGGGATATGAACACATATCCCTGATTTAATTAATGTTGCGCGCGTTTTGCTATTTCTTCATCACGCAGTATGCGTCTTAAAATTTTGCCTACATTACTTTTCGGCAATTCATCGCGAAACTCAATATCTTTCGGGACTTTATAACCTGTGAGATGTTGTCTGCAATGCTGGCGTAATTCATCACGCGTGAGGCTATCATCTTTCTTCACAACGAAGATTTTGATGGTTTCTCCCGACACCTCATGTGGCACACCAATAGCGACCACTTCAGCGACTTTATAATTTAGCATCACCACATCTTCAATTTCATTCGGATAAACGTTAAAGCCCGATACTAAGATCATGTCTTTTTTGCGGTCAACAATACGAAGGCTATAGCTCTCGTCCATAATGACGATGTCACCCGTTGCCATCCAGCCATCTTGAAGCACTTCAGCAGTCGCTTCAGGACGTTGCCAATACCCACGCATGACTTGTTCACCTTTAACCCAAAGCTCTCCGGCTTCACCAAGTTGTGCTTCTGAGCCATCGTCTTTGATAATCTTAATATCAGTATTTGGAACCGGTACACCGATTGTACCATTGTGTTTCACCACATTAATCGGACAAGCGGCAATTAGCGGTGAACATTCTGTCATGCCGTAACCTTCGATGATGTTACAGCCGGTTAAATCATGCCAACGTGTTGCGACTGATTGCTGGATCGCCATACCGCCGCCAACAGAAAGTTTTAATCGTGAAAAATCCACTTCTTTGAAATTTTCATTATTAAGCAGCGCATTAAACAAGGTATTTACCCCTGTAATCGCTTCAAAACGGTATTTTTTGAGCTCTTTAACAAAGCCATCAATATCACGTGGATTCGTAATTAAAAGCGCAGTCACGCCAAGCTCTAAGAAAAGTAAACAGTTTACCGTTAAAGCAAAAACATGATAAAGCGGTAAAGCCAGTACGGCAACGCGTTGCTTAGCATGATCGCCAATAAATGGCTCTGCAATCCACTTCGCTTGGAAAATATTGGTAATAATATTGCCATGTGTCAGCATTGCGCCCTTAGCAACACCGGTCGTTCCACCTGTATATTGTAAGAAGGCTAAATCTTCACGATCTACTTGAGGACGAACATATTGACGAAATTTACCAATACTCAATACTTCACGGAAAGTGACAGCATTCGGTAATTTATATTTTGGCACTAATTTTTTGACGTATTTCACGACAAAATTGACCAAATTACGCTTACCAAAAGAAAGCTGGTCACCCATTCTTGTCAAAATCACGTGTTTCACTTTAGTGTTAAACACGATTTTTTCTAAGGTTGAAGCAAAGTTTGAAACCACAACAATGGCTGTTGCACCGCTATCTTGTAACTGATGTTCTAATTCTCGAGGGGTATAAAGTGGATTCACGTTTACCACAACCAAACCAGCACGTAAGATACCAAAAAGCGCAATAGGATATTGCAATAAATTCGGCATCATCAATGCAACACGCTCACCTCGTTCTAACTTTAATTCATTTTGTAAATAAGCGGCAAATGCACGGCTACGCTCTTCTAATTTACGAAATGTTAAAACCTGTCCCATGTTGATATAGGCAGGACGGTCTGGGTGCTCACGAATTGCTTTATCTAAAATATCGAGAATCGAATCATACTTGGATGTATCCAGCGTGGTAGGTGAACCTTCTGGATAATTTTGAAACCAAACTTTTTCCATTTTTTATCCTTATTCTTTGGAAAATTTTCTTAATTTTATCATTTAGTTAATAGAGATAATAGCGAATTTCAGGCTCACCATACCAATAATACGGTCGTCTACCGAAAAAGCCCCAATCATCCCACATATCATCTGGATAATAATAACTTTGTGAAAGCTTCCAGACACGATAATGATTGGTTTTAATAACCGGATAAATATAGTTGGCTTGATCAACCTTGCCTTGTTCTGTTTTCAGCAAGGTACCACCAATTGTAATAAATTGATCTTTTAAGCTTTCAGGTTCTACAAAGCCATCAAGATAAGTGATAAAACGTCCATTAGGTTGTTCATCAATCATAGGTTTTGCTGAGGTTGCATAAACTGGATAGCTTAATACTTCAATTTTAGTTTTATTCGGCAAGGTTTGTGCGGTTAATACTTTTCCACCTAAACGAATTGATTTGCACTGACAGCTATAATCACTCGGTTGAATTGAAGACAATGATTTTAAAGTAAACTGCTCTTTTTCCAGCCCTTTCGGTGCATTGACACATCCCACTAATGTGGCCGAAAGTGCGGTCAAAACTAAGATCGTTTTTTTATTCATCTTCAACTCCTTTTTGAAAATTATTCACGCCCAGGTAATTTTTTCCAAGTTACTTCATTACGCAAATAAACAGGTTCAATTTCTAAGGCGGATATGACTTTATTTTGAGCATAATCTGTTAAAGCAAGCTCAAGCATATATTGTGCAGAAGGTAAAATAATATCACTCCCTTCTAAACCACTGTCTTTAAATTGAGGATATGCAGCCCAACCAGTGCCGACTCGATAGGCGGTTAAATCTGAAAGCTGTTCAAGCACTTTTTCTGGTTGGCAAACTTGCTCTTCAATAACGGAGTTCCATTGGTAAAACTCACCCAATTCTGACCGCACTTTTTCTCGTTTTATTTGAGAAAAATAAACTTCATTCATTCTCGCATCAATGGCAGCTGCCACATTTTCAGCTTGATGTAATTCAAATGCAGCCTGAGCCATTGCTGTTAAATTTGATACAGCAATAACAGGTAAATCAGCACCAAATGCAAGCCCTTGAGCAATCCCTGCACCAACACGAACACCAGTAAAACTACCCGGGCCGCGTCCAAATGCTAACGCATCCACTTGTTTCAAATTGATACCTGAATTAACAAGTAACTCATCAACCATTGGAAGAATACGTTTTGTGTGTGTACGTTGTGCTAATTCATCTAGATGTGTTTTTTCGCCTTTATGCCAAAGTGCAACAGAACAGGCTTCTGTTGAAGTATCAAGTGCTAATAAGGTGATATTTTTCATTATTAATCCATTTTCTCATTTTGTAAGAATTGTACCACTTTGTTGAGATCTCGGGTACGGGTTGAATTAGGTAAACTTTTTAGAAAGGTTTCGCCGTAATTTCGCATAACAAGACGATTATCACAAATAATTACCGCACCACGATCTGTTACATCTCGAATTAGGCGTCCTACACCTTGTTTCAGCGTAATAACCGCTTCAGGGATCTGTATATCATTAAATGGATCGCCTCCTTGTAATCGGCAATCTTCAATACGTGCTTTTAGTAAAGGTTCATCTGGTGCGGTAAAAGGCAATTTATCAATAATGACTAAGGAAAGAGCATCACCACGGACATCCACGCCCTCCCAAAAGCTAGAAGTTGCAACCAGCACGCTATGAGTTTCATGAATAAACTGTTCGAGTAATTTTGCTTTAGGCATTTCACCTTGTAATAAGATAGAAAGCTCACTATTTTCTCTAAAATACTCAGCTAAGCCTCTCATCATTAAATAGGAAGTACAAAGCACAAAGCATCGCCCTTTATTCGCTTCAATGATAGGCAACAACATTTCACCAAGAGATTGTAACGTATTATTTTGATTTGTTGCCGGTAAATAACGTGGTACGCAAAGTAGCGATTGATTAGGATAATCAAAAGGACTGTGAAGAATTTTTTGTTCTGCTTGCTCAATACCAAGTCGCTGACAGAAATGATTAAAAGTGCCTCCAACTTCAAGCGTCGCCGAGGTGAAAATCCAAGCTGCTTCTTTATTATTTAGCTGTTCACCAAATTTATCTGCGACAGTAAGTGGCGTAATATGCAAACCAAATTGTCGCCCCATACTTTCGTACCAATAACAATAACCAACAATAGCCGTATCACAAAGACGCGTTAATTGATTCTTGATACTTTCAGTGCGTTCAAAAATACTATCCAAAGTCTGAGAGCGACCTAATGCAATCTTGATAACTTCAGAAAGAAACTCTATTTTTTCTTGTAATAATTCAACCGATTTTTTGACCACACTTTGTTTAAATAGCTCACGCCAATTTCCTCTCTGATTTCCTTCCCCAAGAAGAAGGCGAAAATCCTGAATGACTTTAAGCAATGTATCTGCCGTTGTGCCAAGCTGTGGCATATCTTTCAATTCTGTTCGATAAACAATATTGATATCTTTACATAAATCAAATAGCTGGCGAGAGGTTAATGATTGGCCAAAATACTGGCTAGCTATATCGGGAAGTTGATGTGCTTCATCAAAGATAATGACTTCTGCATTGGGAATAAGCTCACCAAAGCCACTTTCTTTTACCGCCATATCAGCAAAGAAAAGGTGGTGATTTACTACTACAAGATCCGCATTTAGCGCTTTTTTACGAGCTTGTGCTACATAGCATTCAGCGTAGTTAGGGCAATCTGTTCCCAAACAACTTTCTGCCGTACTCGTCAATTGAGGCAAAATTGAGCTATCTTCAGCCAATTCAATACATTCTGTCAAATCACCTGTTTTCGTCGCATTATTCCATTTTCTTACTTTACTTAAATCGGCTAAAACAGATTTATCCCCAAGCACACCTTGAGCAATAACTTGATCCAGGCGCTCCAAACACAAATAATTGGCTCGTCCTTTCAATAACGCAATTTTTCCAGAATAATTTAAGGCTTTTTTTATGGCGGGAAGATCTCTTGAAAAAAGCTGATCTTGTAGATTTTTAGAGCCAGTTGAAATGATTGTTTTTTTTCCTGCAATAAGTGCCGGCGCCAAATAAGCAAAAGTCTTTCCTGTGCCTGTTCCAGCTTCTACAACAAGCGATCGCTTATGTTGAATAGCATATCCTACAGATTGAGCCATTTCAAGCTGCTCAGCTCGTGGCTTAAATCCTTTGATATTCTTACTCAATTCGCCATCACTGGAAAAGATCTTACTTATCTGTTTTTTCATAATTATTGCTATCTAGAAATAGGCGAAGATTTTATCATTATTAGACTCATTTATATATGAATTCTAATATTTTATATAAAACAAAAACCCCAAGCCATTCAGCTCGGGGTTCTACATTCAGTACCTGGCGGTGTCCTACTCTCACATGGGGAAGCCCCACACTACCATCGGCGCATCGGCGTTTCACTTCTGAGTTCGGTATGGGGTC